>Ga0172373_10000172_pt1 | contig 97274 bp, 86 predicted proteins | sample Lak10m_2_FD_114546 | JGI IMG/M metagenome (GOLD analysis project Ga0172373, IMG submission 114546) | Freshwater microbial communities from Kabuno Bay, South-Kivu, Congo - kab_092012_10m | ecosystem: Environmental > Aquatic > Freshwater > Lake | place: Democratic Republic of the Congo...
GGCCGCAGGACATAACGGAATTCTGGTGACCAACCAGTGACGGTTTTCGATTATGCGGTGCTCGGCATTATCGGTATATCGATATTGCTGAGTTTATTACGGGGCTTTGTGCGGGAATTTGTCGGGCTGGCCAGTTGGATTGTGGCGGCGTTTGCAGCCAAGATCTATGCGGTACAGGTGGCGCTGATGCTGCCTGCCAGCATTCCCAATCAGGGCTTGCGCATGGTGGCGGGATTTGCGATTGTTTTTCTTGGTATCCTGCTGCTTGCCAGCCTGCTTGCGATAGCGATCAGCGAATTGTTCAAGCAGGCGGGATTGGGCTGGCTGGATCGTAGTATGGGTGCGATATTCGGGTTGGCGCGTGGCCTGTTGATCGTGGGCGTGCTGGTGCTGCTGGGGGGCATGACCTCGCTGCCGCAGGATCCGCGCTGGCGCAACGCGATGTTCAGCTCGCCGATGGAAGCGATGGTGGTGGCCGTGAAGCCCTGGCTGCCGCAGGAAATGACTAAATACATTAAATACGACTAATACTCTATGTGCGGAATTATCGGCATTGTCGGCAAGAACCCTGTTAACCAGTCGTTGTATGACGGCCTCCTGGTATTGCAGCATCGCGGTCAGGATGCGGCCGGCATCGTCACCTGCGATGGTGGCACTTTTTACATGCACAAGAACAACGGCCTGGTGCAGGATGTCTTCCAGACGCGCCATATGCGCAGCCTGATCGGCAATGCCGGCATCGCGCATGTGCGCTATCCGACGGCAGGCAGTTCCTCCGCGGCCGAGGCGCAGCCGTTCTACGTCAATTCGCCGTTCGGCATCGTGCTGGGGCACAACGGCAACCTGACCAATTCGTCGCAGTTGAAGGACGAGATGTTCCGTCAGGATCTGCGCCACATCAATACCACCTCCGATTCCGAAGTGTTGCTCAACGTGCTGGCGCACGAAATCGAACAGAAGGCCGGTAATACCTCTCTCGACAACGACATGATTTTCAAGGCAGTTGCCGGCGTGCATCGGCGTTGTCGTGGCGCCTACGCGGTGGTGGCGATGATCGCCAATTACGGCCTGCTGGCTTTCCGCGATCCGCACGGCATCCGTCCGCTGGTGATCGGCAAGGCGCAGTCCGACAAGGGCACCGAATATATCGTTGCCTCGGAGAGCGTAGCGCTGGATGTACTGGGGTTTGAGCTGGTGCGTGATGTGGCGCCCGGCGAGGCCGTATTCATCGATATGGACGGGCATTTCTACTCGCGCCAGTGCGCGGAGAAGCCGGTGCTCAGTCCGTGCATTTTCGAATATGTCTATCTGGCCCGGCCGGACTCCGTCATCGACAATATTTCGGTCTACCAAACCCGCTTGCACATGGGGGAGAGCTTGGCTGAAAAGATACATCACGATTGGCGGTCACATGATATCGACGTTGTCATCCCGATCCCCGATACCAGCCGGCCATCGGCATTGCAGCTGGCCAACGCGCTCAACCTGACCTACCGCGAAGGCTTCATCAAGAACCGCTATATCGGCCGTACCTTCATCATGCCGGGGCAGGCGCAGCGCAAGAAATCGGTACGCCAGAAGCTCAACCCCATCGGCATGGAGTTCAAGGGCAAGAATGTATTGCTGGTGGACGACTCCATCGTGCGCGGCACCACTTCGCAGCGTATTGTGCAGATGGCGCGTGAGGCCGGCGCCAACAAGGTATTCTTCGCGTCGGCCGCCCCGCCGGTGAAATTCCCCAACGTCTATGGTATCGATATGCCGTCGCGCCATGAGCTGCTGGCGACCGGGCGCGACGACGAGGAAATCTGCCGCGAGATCGGTGCCGATGCGCTGATCTACCAGGATATCGATGCGCTGGTACGGGATGTGAAACTGGGTAATCCGGAAATCAGCCGTTTCGATTGTTCCTGTTTCGATGGCGACTATGTCACAGGCGATGTGACGGAAGGCTATCTGGCGGCGATCGAAGGAGCCCGTGGCGATGGCGATAAGTACAAGAAGCCCAGCAACTCCAGTACCCAACTCGATCTTAATCTGGTGGGGGCGGAGTCGGAGGACTGATTGACAAGCAAGGACGGCTTGCCGTAACCTTTGCACACATTGCGCCGATTTGAATTCAGCTTGCGGGCGCGTTAAAAATTCTGCTAAAGCGAGCGTGAGGAAAAACGCCCGTTTTGGTGATCAGCTGAAACGGGCTTTTTTACGCCCTTAACTTTGGGGATTACACCTATGACAGACCACGATTGGCAAATCGAAACGCTGGCGGTACGCGCCGGTAGCCGGCATACGGAGTTCGGCGAGAATTCCGAGGCCATGTTCCTGACATCGAGTTTCGTCTTCGACAGCGCAGCCCAGGCGGCTGCCCGGTTCGGTGGGCAGGAGCCGGGCAATATCTATTCGCGCTTCACCAACCCGACCGTCACCATGTTCCAGGACAAGCTGGCGGCCCTGGAAGGCGCGGAGTTGTGTGTGGCGACTTCGAGCGGCATGTCGGCGATTCTGGCTTGCGTCATGGGCTTGTGCTCGGCAGGCGACCACGTGATTGCCTCGCGCAGTATTTTCGGCACCACCGTGCAATTGTTCGGCAACATCCTCAAGCGCTGGGGCCTGGACGTGACCTTTGTCTCGCTCGCCGATGCCGGCGAATGGCAAGCGGCGGTCAAGCCCAATACCAGGCTGTTTTTTGTCGAGACGCCGTCCAACCCGCTGACCGAGGTGTGCGACATTGCGGCGCTGGCGAGTCTGGCGAAAAAGTCCGGCGCATTGCTCGCGGTGGATAATTGTCTGTGTTCGCCCGCCCTGCAGCGGCCGCTCGACCACGGCGCGGATATCGTGATCCATTCCGCGACCAAGTATATCGACGGCCAGGGGCGCTGCCTGGGCGGCGCGGTGCTCGGCAAAAAGGACGTGCTGGAGCCGGTTTACGGCTTTTTGCGCACGGCCGGCCCCACCATGAGCGCGTTCAATGCCTGGGTGTTTCTCAAAGGGCTGGAAACCTTGCACCTGCGCATGGAGGCGCACTCCCGCAGTGCGCTGGAACTGGCGTTGTGGCTGGAGCAGCAATCGCAGGTGGAGCGGGTCTACTATCCGGGCCTGCCATCGCACCCGCAATACGACCTGGTCAAGCATCAGCAAAAGACCGGCGGCGGCATCGTTTCGTTCGACCTCAAGGGTGGCAAGGATGCGGCATGGCAACTGATAGACGGCACGCGCATGCTGTCCATCACCGCCAACCTGGGCGACGCCAAGACCTCCATCACCCACCCTGCCACGACCACCCACAGCCGTGTCACGCCGGAAGCGCGGGCGCAGGCCGGGATCAAGGACGGACTGGTGCGGGTGGCGGTCGGGCTGGAGAATATCGATGACATCAAGGCCGATCTGTTGACCGGGTTGCGGGTATAAACGCACGTCAAGCACTTGCTGAAAAGGATGTCCAAGGAACCTCTGCGGCGCATTGCGCACCTGGACATGGACATGTTTTTCGCCGGCGTGGAGCTGCTGCGCTATCCCGAGCTGCGCGGCTTGCCCATGGTGGTCGGCGGGCGCTCGGCCTACGTGCCGCAACTGCTGCCGGACGGTAGCCGCAGCTTCTACAAATTGCGCGATTACGTCGGGCGCGGGGTGGTCACTACCTCCACCTACGAAGCCCGCGCATTGGGCGTGTTTTCCGCCATGGGGATGATGAAGGCCGCCAAGCTGGCACCGGATGCGGTGCTGCTACCGGCCAATTTCGAGGCCTACCGCCACTATTCGCGGCTGTTCAAGCAGGCCGTGGCTACAGTGGCGCCCCTGATCGAAGACCGCGGCATCGACGAAATCTATATCGACTTGACCAATCACCCGGAACCAAGCCGGCCCCTGGCGCTGCGCATCAAGCAGGCTGTGCGTCAGGCCACGCAGCTGTCCTGCTCCATCTGCATCGCGCCCAACAAGCTGCTGGCCAAGATCGGCTCCGACCTCGACAAGCCGGACGGCCTGACGCTGCTCGACGAGACCAGCATCCCCACCCGCATCTGGCCGCTGAACGTCGGCAAGATCAACGGCATCGGCCCCAAGGCGGTGCACAGATTGGGGGATCTTGGCATCGTCAGGATCGCGGAACTGGCGCAAGCAGACCCGGTTATGCTGCAAAAGCATTTCGGCCTGAGTTATGCCAACTGGCTGGTCAACGTCGCGCACGGCCGCGATGACCGGCCCGTGGTGACAAGTTCTGAACCCAAGTCTGTCAGCCGCGAAACCACCTTCGAGCGCGACCTGCACGTAAAACTCGACCGGGCAGTGCTTTCCGACATTTTTACGGCATTGTGCATGCGTGTTGCGGACGACCTCAAACGCAAAGGCTATGCCGGACGCACCGTCGGCATCAAGCTCAGATACCAGGATTTCCGCAGCGTCACGCGCGACCTGACACTGCCCGCGCCGATCCAGGATGCCGCCGCTATCCGCCGTGCGGCAGGTGCGTGCTTGAAACGTGTGCCGCTGGATAAACGGCTCAGGCTGCTAGGCGTAAGGGTGAGCGGGTTATCTCCCGATGCTGGAGAAGTAGGGGAAGGGAGCCCGGCACAGCAGGAGTTATGGTTCGGCGAGCCGGTGGGGCACACCCTCTGAGTTGTCTGATGCGTTATGCCTGGTTTTACTAGAGCCAGCGGCGCACGCTGGCCAGGTAGGTTCTGTAAACGTCGCCGAACCTGGCTTCGAGGTGTTCTTCCTCGTGCCGGATCACGCCATAGCGCACGGCTATCCACACCAAGGGCGAAAACAGGATGGGCCACCATGTCGTCAGCCACAGGCTCAAGCCCGCCAGGATGAACCAGTCGCCGAGGTAGATCGGGTTGCGGCTGAAGCGGAAAGGACCGGCCAAGCAAAGGTGTGCCGAGGCCGCGTAGGGGTTGAACGTCGTTCGATGCCGGACGAGGCTCAGCACGCTCCATAGCATCAGGCACAGGCCGATGGCGATGACCAGCCAGGCCAGCGGACGGGTTGCATCTCCAAGACTGAGGTTCAGTTGGACGAGGTCGCGATCCAGCCACCATCCCCCGATAATTGCCGCAGCATATGGGGCCGGCGGCGGCATCAGGGTGCGGGGTCGGTCGGTTCGATGTGCGCTTGCCATTACTATTGGATTCCTGTCCTGTTCAAGTGTTCATTCCTCCCTGAAAAACCCAAGTTTTTCGCTTCTCGGCATGCGTTTCAATTGGCATTCGGCAATCGATGCAGTCGAACGATCCGGGTAGGTCCGGCTTGCCAGGATGCGCAGCGGCGGATTGGCGCGGGTATAGCGCGCGCCGCGTCCTTCCTGGTGTGCGGCGAAGCGCGCTTCGAGATTATTGGTGATGCCGCAGTAATAACTGCCGCCCTTGCACTCCAGCAGATATAAGCACCAGGTCATTACATTGCGACTCTAAGCCTTTGCGATCAAGCTATTCTATATTCATACTTTTGCAAGAGCAGTAGAATATAAATCTGAAGTGCTGAGTTCGGCGGCTTTACTTGCGAAGGCTAATATCGGACATGGGATGATCGGCTCTGTTGGCAGTGCGTCCTCTCTTGCTTACGCGTTGACTCACGGGCAACGTGGGGATGGGAGCGTGTCGCGACAGGCTGGTACCGATAGCTCCGATATGACAACGCAGCAGCAGATCAACAAGCTGCGGATGACAGACCAGAAAGTGCGGCAACATGAGCAGGCGCATCTGTCTGCCGCCTCCGGGCTCGGGATAGGCGGAGCAGTCTTCCAGTACCAGCGTGGACCTGACGGCAAGAACTATGCAGTTGCCGGTGAAGTCCAGATTGATGTTTCTCCCGGTCGGGATGCCAAGGAAACCATCGACAAGGCCAGACGCATCCGGGCTGCCGCAATGGCGCCCAGCGACCCCTCCGCCCAGGATCAGGCAGTAGCGGCCGCGGCCGCGCAGATGGAATTGCGGGCCAGTGCCGAATTGTCGCGCCAGAAGCTGGAGGAAGATAGCGGTGCTGCGAAAACCGATGAATCCGGCTTGTTGCTCAAGCGGGCATTGCAGGCCTATAGCGAACCTGCGGTCGCTGCCGGGATCCTGTTTCATATTCAGGCTTGAGTTTTAGTCTGGTGTGCTGGCTACAGCTATCGCTTCTCGTATCGACGCAGCAGAAAACTTCACAACACAGCAAGCATATTGGATGATCGTCGGCCAGGCGATGGTTGGTGTTTGGGGCATGGATAAATAAAAAACGGGGCACGCAGCCCCGTTTTTTGCGATGGCTCTGCGGATTACAGCTTGTCGGCGTTGGCCGCCAGATACTTGGCCACGCCTTCCGTGCTGGCGTCCATGCCGGGCTTGCCTTTTGTCCAGCCGGCCGGGCAGACTTCGCCGTGCTCTTCGGTGAACTGCAGGGCGTCGATCATGCGCAGCATTTCATCGACGTTGCGGCCCAGTGGCAGGTCGTTGACCACCTGGTGGCGCACGGTGCCGGTCTTGTCGATGAGGAACGAGCCGCGATAGGCGATACCGGCGTCATGTTCGACGTCGTAGGCCTTGCAGTAGTCGTGCTTCATGTCGGCGATCAGCGGATAGCCGACCTTGCCGATGCCGCCGTTGTTGACCGGGGTGTTCTTCCAGGCGAGGTGGGTGAAGTGCGAGTCGATGGATACGCCGACGACTTCGACGCCGCGTTTCTTGAATTCTTCCAGGCGGTGATCGAATGCGATCAGCTCTGACGGGCAGACGAAGGTGAAATCGAGCGGGTAGAAAAAGACGACTGCATACTTGCCCTTGATGTAATCGGCCAGGGTGAAATTGTCGTTGATGCTGTTGTCGCCCATGACGGCGGCAGTGGTAAAACTGGGGGCGGGTTTTCCGACGAGTACGGCCATGTTGATCTCCTGAATTGTTGGGTCTGAATGAGGGTTAAAATTTAGTTTTTCAAAGTTATAGTGGTTTACTAAAACTGTCAACTATTGCCGCTGCGAGCCTTATTTTCCGGTTGATTTGTCGCTTGAGAGCGAGTAGTTTATCACTTATCATTTTCGATATTTCATCAGGAGATTTTCATGGCAACCCCCGCAACAACCAATAACGAAAAACTGGTTCAGGACATCAAGTCCGTCGTCGCCGATGCCGAAGCGATTTTGCGTGCGACAGCTGGCCAAACGGGTGAAGAAGTCGCCGAATTGCGTGCCTCCATGTCGGCCAAACTGGCCGATGCCAAGGCGCGCCTGATCGCAGTGGAAGAAGCCGTGGTGGAAAAAGCCCGTCAGGCTGCCAAGGCAACCGACGAATATGTACACGATAACCCCTGGCAGTCCGTGATTATTGCCGGCGGTATCGGCTTCCTGATCGGCTATCTGGCCTCCTCGCGCCGGAATTAAGCGCGTGTCTGAACACAGCGGGTTACTGGCGTCTGTCAGGGTTTTGCTCGGCACCTTGCTGGGCATGGCCCAGACGCGGCTGGAACTGATAGCGACTGAACTGGAAGAAGAGCGTCTGCATCTGGCGAAGCTGCTGCTGTATAGCTTCCTGGCGCTGTTCTTTTTCGGTCTCGGGGTGCTCGCGTTATCGCTGCTGGTGATTGCGGCGTTCTGGGATACGCACCGGCTGGCGGCAATTACCGCCATCGTTGTGGTTTACCTGGGAAGTGCGCTTTTTTGCGCGCTGTGCGTGCGTCGGCAAGTGCACCTCAAACCCCGTCTGTTCTCTGCGACGCTGGCGGAAATAGACAAGGACCGCACTGCGTTGTCCTCGTTCAATGAGTAGCCTGGAACAGATTGCCGCCCGGCGTGCGGCCCTGATCGAACGGGCAGCACACCAGCGCGCCGAACTTGGGGCCGTCTGCAGTCAGTTGCAGCGACCGGTCGCTATTTTCGACAAAGGCTATGCCGTGGCCTGCAAGATCAAGTCTCACCCTGGCGTTGTCATGGGCGCAACTGCAGCGCTGGCACTGATCCTGATCAAGCGCGGGGCACTTGGCACGCTGGCCGATGTTGCGGTAAGAGCTGCCAGATTCGCCATGCCTGTTGCGCGCTTCTGGCTGGCGCGGAAGAATAAATAGCGGTCAGCCATCGGCAGTCAGCTAGAAACCTCAAACCAATCCGTAGTTGCTGAAAGCTGATCGCTAACCGCTGACAAGCTTTTACTCCACCCCCTGGCTCGTCAGATACTCTTCGTAATTGCCGCCGAAGTCGACCACGCGATCCGGGCGGATTTCCAGGATGCGCGTCGCCAGCGAACCGACGAATTCGCGGTCGTGGCTGACGAAAATCAGCGTACCCTTGTACTTGTCCAGCGCGGTGTTGAGTGCCTCGATGGATTCCATGTCCATGTGGTTGGTCGGTTCGTCCATCAGCAGCACGTTGGGGCGTTGCAGCATGAGCTTGCCGAACAGCATGCGGCCTTGCTCACCACCGGAGAGTACGCGCACGGGCTTTCTCACTTCGTCGCCCGAGAACAGCAGACGGCCCAGCATGCTGCGCACGGTCTGGTCGTCGTCGCCTTCGCGTGTCCATTGCTGCATCCAGTCGGTCAGCGAGGTGTCGCTGTCGAAATCGGCGGCATGATCCTGCGCAAAGTAGCCGATGTTGGCCTTTTCCGCCCATTTCACGGTGCCGTAGTCGGGCGCGAGATCGTTGGCCAGGCAACGCAATAGCGTGGTTTTACCGATGCCGTTCTCGCCGATGATGGCGACGCGCTCGCCCGCTTCGATCTGCAGGCTGAGGTTGGTGAACAACTTGCGGTCATAGCCCTTGGTCAGATCCTTGACCTCGACTGCCTGGCGGTGCAGTTTTTCGCGGTCGTCGTACTCGATGCGGATGAACGGGTACTGGCGGCTGGAAGGCTTGAATTCCTCGATCTTGATTTTTTCGATCTGCTTGGCGCGCGAGGTTGCCTGACGTGCCTTGGACGCGTTGGCGGAGAAGCGGCGCACAAACTCCTGCAGTTCGGCGACGCGTTCCTTGGCGCGGGCGGTATCGGCGGCCTGCTGGGCGCGGGCCTGGGACGAGGCTTCCATGTAGTCGTCGTAGGTGCCGGGATAGACGGTGAGTTTGCCGTAATCCATGTCGGCGATATGCGTGCAGACCTGGTTGAGGAAGTGGCGATCGTGCGAGATGATGATCATGGTGCAATCGCGATTATTCAGCACGTCCTCCAGCCAGCGGATGGTGTTGATGTCGAGGTTGTTGGTCGGTTCGTCCAGCAGCAGCACTTCGGGGTTGGCGAACAGGGCTTGCACCAGCAGTACGCGGAGTTTCCAGCCCGGTGCGACGGAACTCATGGGGCCGTTGTGCTGCTCGATGGGGATGCCGACGCCCAGCAGCAACTCGCCGGCCCGCGCTTCTGCCGTGTAGCCGTCGTACTCGGCGAAAACGGCTTCCAGTTCGGCGGCGCGCATGTAGTCGTCTTCGGTGGCTTCCAGATTGGCGTAGATCGCATCGCGTTCCTGCATGGCTTTCCACATTTGTTCGTGGCCCATCATGACTACATCCAGCACGCGCTGGTTTTCGTAAGCAAACTGATCCTGGCGCAGGAAAGCCATGCGCTCGTGATTGTCCAGCGAGACGTTGCCGCCGGTAGACTCCAGCACCCCTGCGAGAATTTTCATGAAGGTGGATTTACCGCAGCCGTTGGCGCCGATCAGACCGTAGCGGTTGCCTTCGCCGAACTTGACCGAGACATTCTCGAACAGGGGTTTGGCACCGAACTGGATAGTGAGGTTACTGGTGATAAGCAAGGAGGAACTCCAATAAAACGTGTTTTAGGTGGTAGCCGCAGGCGTGAAAACTGCCATCGGTGGGAGGGAATCCGGGTGCGTATTATCGCAGATTCAAGCCGGTTAGCGGAAACGGTCGCCGATCACGACCTCGGCCATCGGCAGTTGCCCGCCACGCGGCCAGGGTTCTCGTACCTGTTTGCCGATGGCGACGAACATGCTGATGGCGTGGTCGGCCGGCAGGTTGATGAGCTTGCCGACCGCGTCGAAATCGAAGCCGTCCATCGGGCAGGAGTCGTATCCCATTTCCCTGGCTGCCAGCATCAGCGTCATCGCTGCCATGCCGCAGGAGCGCATCGCCTCGTCGCGCTGCACCTGCTCGCGGCCGCCGTAATACTGGCCGATGGCAGGTACGAGATAATCCTGCACCGGCTGCGGCGCGCCTTTCCAGTAGCGGGCGGGGCTCTTCTCCCAGGCCTTGAGGTCCGCAGTCATCACTACCAGCAGCGAGGCATCGGTGACTTGGGCCTGATCCCAGGCGGCGGCGCGAACCTGCTTGCGCAATTCCGGGTCGCGTACCAGAACGAAACGCCAGTTCTGGATGTTGAACGCGGTCGGGGCGAGCAGGGCCAGCGACATCAGTCGCTCGATCTCGGCTTCGCTCATGCGGTGCTGAGGGTCGAAGCCTTTGATGGATCTGCGGGTTTCGATGGCTTGGCTGACTTTCATAAGGTTTCCTGTAGGTAACGGATGGTAAGGATTTCCAGTTCCAGGTTGCCGGCGGGGCGTTGCCATTTGACGGTGTCGCCGATGCGCGCGCCGATCAGGGCCTTGGCCAGAGGTGAAACCCAGCTAACCTTGTTGCGGGCGATATCGGCCTCGTCCTCGCCGACGATGGCGAATTCCAGCGCGTTGCCATTCTCGTCCTCGACATCTACCGTCGCACCGAACAGCACGCGGTCGTCGGCCTGGTTGCCGATATCGACCGGAATGGCACGTTCGATACGGCCCTGAAAATAGCGCAGATCACGGTCTATGATGCCAAGTCGCTGGCGCGCGACGGGATCGTCTTTTTTTGCCGCCAGCGGCCGGCGTTCCGACTCCAGCGCTGCAATGGCCTGTTGCAACTGGCGCAGTCCGGCGGGGGTGACGTAATTGGGGTGCGGCGACTGCGGCCGTTCCGGCAGGTCGGTGCCGGCGTGCTCGAGGTCGTTTTCCTTGACGAAAGCGCGGCTCATTCAGCCATCCATGAAATCGACCAGCTGGCCGCTGGTCTGGCGCAGCCGCAGACTCAATAGCCGCGCGACCTCCCAAAGCATCTTGGCCCCGGCCGCCGGATGGCGCTCGATGAACAGGCGCAGGTTTTCCTTGCTCAGCAGGGTCAGTTTGATCGGTGTTTTGGCGATGCCGCTTGCCGAGTGCTGCAGGCCGTCGATCAGGGACATTTCGCCAAAGGTCTTGCCCGGTGTGATGCAGGCGATGGCCCGTTCATCGCCGTCGTCGTTCTGCTTGCGAATCTCGATACTGCCCTCGATCAGGATACCCATGTACAGGCCGGAACTCCCTTCCTGAAAGATTTTCGTTCCGGCCTGGGCCGAATAAGCATGCATGTAGCCGATTAGCTGTTTCAGCTCGGTACTTTCAAAGTGATTGAAGATGGCAGCATTGGCCACCATGTCGAACAGATCGTCCTGAAAGGAAGTCCCGGCGCCAAGAAGTTCGAGGCCGTCGATTGCAGTGGGGGAGCTCATGGGCTATTACACTACGCAATCCACGTAATATTTGCCGTCTTCGCTTTTCACCAGGCCGTGGACATCGGTTTCGAACCCGGGGAAGCGGGTGTTGAATTCGCGCGCAAATTTCAGGTAGTTGACGATCGTGGCGTTGAAGCATTCTCCCGGAATCAGCAACGGGATGCCGGGCGGGTAGGGCGTCAGCAACACAGCGGTGATGCGGCCTTCTAGCTTGTCGATTTCCACGCGGTCGATTTCCTTGTGCGCCATTTTGGCGAAGGCATCCGACGGCTTCATCGCGGGCGCCATTTCCGACAGGTACATCTCGGTGGTCAGGCGTGCCACGTCGTTGGCTTTGTACACTTCATGGATCTGGGTGCACAGGTCCTTGAGCCCGATGCGCTCGTAGCGCGGATGTTTGGCAACAAAGTCCGGCAGCACCTTCCAGCATGGCTGGTTCTTGTCGTAGTCGTCCTTGAACTGTTGCAGTGCGGCGACCATGGTGTTCCAGCGGCCCTTGGTGATGCCGATGGTAAACATGATGAAGAACGAGTAGAGGCCGGTTTTTTCGACGATCACGCCGTGTTCGGCCAGATACTTGGTGACGATGGCCGCCGGGATGCCAAAGACTTCGGAGAAATCGCCGTCAACATCCAGCCCCGGGGTGATGATGGTAGCCTTGATCGGGTCCAGCATGTTGAAGCCCTTGGACACCTTGCCGAAGCCGTGCCAGCGGGCCTTGGTCTTGAGCATCCAGGCTTCGCGCTCTTCGATCCCTTCTTCGGATAAATCATCCGGGCCCCATACCTTGAACCACCAGTCGGCGCCCCATTCCTCGTCCACCTTGCGCATGGCGCGGCGGAAATCCAGTGCCTCGGCAATGGATTCTTCCACCAGCGCGGTGCCGCCCGGCGGTTCCATCATCGCGGCGGCCACATCGCAGGAGGCGATGATGGAATACTGCGGGCTGGTCGAGGTGTGCATCAGGTAAGCTTCGTTGAACACGTCGCGGTCGAGCTTGTTGTTTTCGGCGTCCTGCACCAGGATCTGCGACGCCTGGCTCAAGCCCGCCAGCATCTTGTGCGTGGACTGGGTGGAGAACACCATGGATTCCTTGCAGCGCGGGCGATCAGCGCCGATGGCGTGGTAGTCGCCGTAGAAATCGTGGAACGCCGCGTGCGGCAGCCAGGCTTCGTCGAAATGCAGGGTGTCGATCTTGCCGTCGAGCATTTCCTTGATTTCCTCGACGTTGTAGATCACGCCGTCGTAGGTGGATTGGGTGATGGTCAGTACGCGCGGCTTGGCATCCTTGTTCTTGATGAAAGGATGGCGTTCGATTTTTTTCTGGATGTTTTCGAACTCGAATTCTTCCTTCGGGATGGGCCCGATGATGCCGAAGTGGTTACGGGTCGGCATCAGGAACACCGGGATGGCGCCGGTCATGATGATCGAGTGCAGCACCGACTTGTGGCAGTTGCGATCCACCACCACGATGTCGTCCGGTGCTACCGTCGAGTGCCAGACGATCTTGTTGGAGGTCGAGGTGCCGTTGGTGACGAAATACAGGTGGTCGGCGTGGAAGATGCGCGCTGCATTGCGCTCGGACGCGGCCACCGGGCCGGTATGGTCGAGCAGCTGGCCGAGTTCGTCCACCGCGTTGCAGACGTCGGCGCGCAGCATGTTTTCGCCGAAGAACTGGTGGAACATCTGGCCCACCGGAGACTTGAGGAAGGCCACGCCGCCGGAGTGGCCGGGGCAGTGCCAGGAATACGAACCGTCCGCGGCGTAATGGGTAAGGGCGCGGAAGAACGGCGGCGCCAGCGAATCCAGGTAGGTGCGCGCTTCACGCACGATCAGGCGCGCCACGAATTCCGGCGTATCTTCGTTCATGTGGATGAAACCGTGCAGTTCGCGCAGCACATCGTTGGGGATGTGGCGCGAGGTGCGGGTTTCGCCGTGCAGGAAAATCGGGATTTCCTCGTTGCGGTAGCGGATTTCTTCGACGAATTTGCGCAGGATCGCCAGCGCGGTTTCCGACTCGCCGACGAACTCCTCGTCGTCGATCGACAGAATGAACGCCGAAGCCCGGCTTTGCTGCTGGGCGAAGGAGGTCAGGTCGCCGTAACTGGTGACGCCCAGCACTTCGAATCCTTCTTCCTCGATGGCTTTGGCGAGCACACGGATGCCCAGGCCGGAAGCGTTTTCGGAACGGAAATCTTCGTCGATGATGATGACGGGAAAACGGAATTTCATGGGTACTCCCTGAAGGGAAAATGCAAAATAGTAGCGAACGATTGTGACAGCCGATGCGGCGGTTTATTCGCGGGGCGGGTAAGGATTGGCCAGGCTGTCGATCAAATCGCTCAATACGGCGCGAAACTGCTGCTCGTCGCAGCCCATCAGCACGGCGTCTTCCAACGCGTCCTGGCAAACCTGGTGGATTTCTGCCAGATTTTCGCGCAGTACCTTGTTTTTCTCGATGCAGGCGATGACTTCGCCTTTGGGGCCGCGCCAGACGGTTTTCTGCAGTTCATCGAGCATGGTTGACGGTATTAAATCAGATCTTGGGCAGGGTCACGCCGTGCTGGCCCTGATACTTGCCGCCGCGATCCTTGTACGAGGTTTCGCAGATGTCGTCGTCGTCGGCTTCGAAGAACAGCACCTGGGCGCAGCCTTCATTGGCGTAAATCTTGGCGGGCAACGGTGTGGTGTTGCTGAATTCCAGCGTCACATAGCCTTCCCATTCCGGCTCGAACGGCGTCACGTTGACGATAATGCCGCAGCGGGCGTAAGTCGATTTGCCCAGGCACACCGTCAGCACGTTGCGCGGGATGCGGAAGTATTCCACCGTGCGCGCCAGCGCGAACGAGTTGGGCGGGATGATGCAGTAATCGGCATCGACTTCCACAAACGAATTCGGGTCGAAATTCTTGGGGTCGACGATGGTGCTGTTGATGTTGGTGAACAGCTTGAATTCGCTGGAACAGCGGATGTCGTAACCGTAACTCGATGTACCGTACGACACCAGTTTGTGGCCGTTTGCCTCTTTCACCTGACCGGGTTCGAAGGGGGCTATCATGCCATGCTGTTCCGCCATGCGGCGGATCCACTTGTCGGATTTGATGCTCATTGTGGCGATGTTCTGTAAGTGACTGAAAATGAGCGGGCATTATAAGACGCACTGCAGATTTTTGTGTGAAAAAATGGGGATAAAACTAATGCCGGTTTTTGTTGAAAAAAGTAAAAGTTTCCGCCCGCGCCAATCTGGTGCCATCGTACCTGGTTAACATCATGGAGTTCGCTGATGGCGAGCAAAGGTGGCGCCGCGGAACTGAGCAGCCGTCATGCACTACTCCGGCAGCTTGATTGGGGAGACAAAGCCAAGAGGTTTGACAGCGAGCACGGAGCAATGCAATTGTTCGAGAATGGCTTCTGCGGTATTCCCGATGAATAATCCGGCTATACCCGTCCTGGCAATTGTTCCCATCACCACGAGATCAACCTGCAACTGCTTGGCCATTTCCGGTATGACGGTAGAGGCTACTCCGCGGCACAAATGGAATTGAAGCGAAAGGTGATCATAGGCATCCTTGCCGATGTGCTTTTTTAACTGGTCGCGAAGGTGAGCAAAGGCGCTTTCATGACGAGAGCGCTCACCTTCCACATATGCCATGCCGGCTTCGTCTGGATTGTCGGCCCATGATCGCAACATCATCTCGGCCGGGGCGTCCCAGACGTGAACCAGATGCAATGTCGCAAAATCTGACAACGCGAGCGAACTGGCAAGCTCAAGAATCTGTTGATTGAGACTCGGGTTTGTCGTGTTTGGTATGTTGTCCAAATTGAAGTCAACGGCTGCCAGAATGTGCCTGTAATTCGATTTTTCATCTGGCCGCGTCAACCATACCGGGCAGGGGCATTTGCGCAAAAGATGCATATCATTGCTGCCAAATAACCGTTCGATGAAGTCAGGATTTTCGGCAGACTTGATCAGCAAATCATACTTATTGCGCAAAACGATGCGAATGACTTCAAGAAACATTTGACCAACCAGCACTTCGATCCGGATATTTCGACCTTGCCGGTAGGGCGCGACCAAAGATTCCAGTTCGGTGCGGCGCCTGTCCACCGCGTAGGATTGCAATTCCGTGGATACTGGACCGCCAGGAGGAATGCCGACACCAACCGGGATGTCCGGCACGACATCGATGATCGTCAGATCTGCCTGATTGTTTTCCGCCAGCGACACTGCCCGCGCCATTGCCGACTCTTGCGCAATGGATGCATCGGCGACGTAAAGAATGTTTTTTAAATGTTTCATAACATGCACCTCCATCTGTGTGCGTTATCCACGCATCCGTCTACTGGTTGATTTTTGCCTGCCTGGCCCGTTCATTTTCCAGCACGGGCTTGTAGCCCCAATTTCTCACGCCCTGGATCACCTGATCAATATCGGCAGACGCTACTTGAAGTATCTCTAGCGCCGTTGCGCCGAGGCGCAGGCTCGCCTCAATGGTTTCCGGGTAGGCGTGAACCGCGCCGGCTTCAAGCAGTCGTTCGCTCGTTTCCAGATCCCGCGCCCGCGCGACGACCGGCACCTGCGGACAGGTTCTGCGCAAATATGAAAGCGCACGCAGTGCTGCGGTGGAACAGTCGGCGGTAATGACGATCAGCGACGCGCGTTCCACGTGAATGGCAGACAGCAGCTCAGGATCGGAAATATCCCCATACGACACCGTGTAACCATCTGCTCTTCCTTGAGCGACCCGCTTCGGGTTGGTGTCAAAAGCCACGAACGGGATACCGCTAGCGTGCAACAGCACCGCAATGGTATGCCCTACGCGACCATAACCACCAATCACGACCTGTTGTTCCGGTGCTTCCTGTAGCATCGGCATCACAGGAGTTTCGGCGCGCGAGGCGCGGACCAGCCGGGAAGAAATAGCGCCATTGAAGCGGATCAGAACTGCGCCTGCCACCATTGAAAGTAGCACCGATGTGATCGCAATCTGCCCCAGTTGCATGTCGATGACCTTGGTATCCAGCGCGATGGCGATGAGCGCGAGGCCGAACTCTCCCCCTACGCTCAACAACAGACCGGTGCGCCAGGCAATCCGAGGGTCAACCCCGACCCAGCGCACCATGGCGGCGACAATCAGCGTCTTGCTTATCAGGATAAGCAAAGCGCCGAGAATGGCCCAGTGCCATATCGGTGGCATGGCGGCAGGATCAAAAAGCATACCGATGCCGATAAAAAACAACCCGAGCAGTACATCCCGGAACGGGCGCATGCTCGATTCCACCTGATGGCGGAACTCCGTTTCGCCCAGCATCATGCCAGCAAGAAATCCGCCGAAAGCCAGCGACAAGCCGAGGCTGTTTGTAGTCCATGCCGCAAGTAAGGCGACCAGCAACACGGCCAGCGTAAACATTTCAAGAGAGCGGTGCTCGGAAATAAAATGAAACAGCGGACGCAACAGCCAACGCCCGGCAAAGAATACGAGCGCGAAGGCGAAAACGGCTTTCGCGAGCGCCCACGCCAGCGTACCAGCCAGCACATCTGCGGCAACCGCCGTACCCAGTACAGGAATGATCACCAGAAAAGGGACGGCGGTAACGTCCTGAAAAACAGACATCGCGAGGCCGAGGCGGCCGTGTCGGGTTTCTTCCTCACCCTGCTCGGTCAGCAGGCTAGCAATAATAGTCGTCGAAGACTGGGCAAAGACGGCGCCGAACACAAACGCGGTGGCGACGGGAAACCCCACCAGCCACACAGCACTCCCGACCAGCAAGACGGTAAATATCACCTGTCCGGTTCCCAGCCCAAGAACCTGGTGACGCATGACCTGCAATTGCGGCAGGGAGAAATTAAGCCCGATCGTAAACAGCAGAAAAACGATACCGAATTCGGCAAGCGCGGCGAACTCCGGTACAGAGACCGTCGGCCCTTGGGTGTGCGGCCCCAGAATCACGCCCACCAGCAAATACCCCAAGCTGGTCGGAACATGCAGCCGCTGAAACGTCACCACAACGGCTATCGCCACTGCAAGCAGCAGGAGGATTTGTGCGAGATGCTCCATCGTGCGTTTGATCGTTGTATAAGCCTAATGAAGCGGTATAAAAACTCCGATCATATGAGCATCGTGCCGGTAACCCGGTCAAAGATCAAGTTCAAATCGCGAAACTGCGCGCACGGGTCGAATCGGTTATCTAGGCTTTGTCGACGCCGGAACAGCGCAAAAAAATCGAAGAAGCCAAGAGGAATCAAGGCCATGCCTGTTGCCAAGTGGTCGTGGCGGGCATGCAGTACAATGGGCCGGGTGTTGGCAGGGTGGATGAGCCAGCGCGGAAATGACTCGCGGTAAAATGTCCGTAAGGGAATCTTAATCTATCCGGGCGCATACTTGGGTTACTGTCCGCCCGATCGGTGGGTGGAGCGAATATTTCAGCATGTATCGGATCTTATGCGAAAACTGATGAAGCTCAAGGCGGTTGCGCTGGCGGCGGCTTCTGCCATGTTGGCATCGTGTGCCATGCTCGGCCCGGACTATGTCAAACCCGAGATGGCTGTGCCGTCGCAGTGGGTGCACGCGAACGCCGCCGAAACAACGCAGGATTTGTCGCGCTGGTGGCAACTGCTCAACGACCCGTTGCTGGCTTCGCTGATTGAGCAGTCTCTGCAAAACAATCTCGATCTGCACAGCGCCCAGGCTAAACTGCGCGAGGCGCGGGTGCGGCGCGATCTTGCCGGCGGCAACCGTTTCCCCACCGTGACCGGCTCGGTCTCCGGCAGCGGCAGTCGCAGTGCATCGGCCAATGCCGGCTATGCCAACAATCACTTATACCAGGCCGGGTTCGATGCCGCTTGGGAGCCGGATGTTTTCGGCGGCCAGCGCCGTGCGCTGGAGGCGGCCGAGGCCGATCTGGGCGCGAGCCAGGCCAATCTGCACGACACGCAGGTTAGCCTGGCAGCGGAAGTCGCCCTCAATTATGTCGAGTTGCGTTCCGCGCAAGCCCGCCTCAAGATTGCCCGCGACAACCTTGCCACGCAGTCCGAAACCCTGCAGATCACCGACTGGCGTGCGCAGGCCGGGCTGGCCACGGTGCTGGACGTGGAGCAGGCCCGCACCAACCGCGAGCAGACGTTGTCCACCATCCCCACGCTGGAAACCAGCCTGACGCAGGCGGAACACCGCCTGGCGATCCTGCTGGGCGATGCGCCGGGTGCCTTGCATGAACAGCTGGCTGCGCCGGTCGCGTTGCCGCAGTTGCCGGACAGTGTGGCGGTCGGCATCCCCGCCGACACCCTGCGCCAGCGGCCCGACGTGCGCGCGGCGGAACGCAGGCTGGCGGCGGAAACCGCGCGTATCGGTGCGGCCAGGGCAGAGCGCTATCCCAGCTTTAATTTAAGCGGGTCGTTCGGCTGGAAAGCGTTGACGATAGGGGCGCTGGGCGGAGCCGGGTCGGTGGCGAGCTCGCTGCTGGCCAGCGTGACCCAGACCATATTCGACGGCGGCCGTATCGACAGCCGTATCGAGATTCAGGATGCCGTGCAGCAGCAGGCGCTGGCCGCGTATGAAAAATCCGTCCTGACCGCGCTGGAGGATGTGGAGAACGCGCTGGTGGCCTATGCCAACAACCGTCAACGTCAGGCTACCTTGCGCCAGGCGGCGCAATCCTCGCGCAATGCGGCACAACTGGCACGGCAGCTTTACGAAAGCGGCAATGCCGACTTCCAGAAAGTGCTGGATGCCGAACGCAGTCTTTTGTCCGTCGAAGACAACCTGGCAAGTACCGAGGCGGCCGGACTGACCGCCCTTATCAGCCTGTATAAGGCGCTGGGCGGCGGCTGGCAGGAAGTCAATGAATCTATAACGACAGTTAACCACGGGGAACACGGGGAAGACCTGAAAAGATAGAGGTTTCCCCGTGTTCCCCGTGGTTCAATCGCTGTTTTAGCGTGAATCAAGTGAAAGCAAACCATCATGAGTAACGATTACGCGGGCGACCCGCTGAAAACCATCGTCAACGCTGCGCCGTCACGCATCGGCCGTTGGCTGCAATTCCTGATTGTTGGCGGCATTCTGGCGGCTGTGGCGCTGGCGGCCTGGCTGAAATTTTCCGGTGGCAACGGCGAGCAGGTGAAATACCTGACGGAAGAGGCCGCGCGCAACCGGCTGGTAGTGACGGTTTCCGCTACCGGCAATTTGCAGCCGACCAACCAGGTCGATCTGGGCAGCGAACTGTCGGGCACGGTGGAAAAAGTGCTGGTGGAAGAGAACGACCGCGTAAAGCGCGGCCAGGTGGTAGCGCTGCTCGACCTTTCCAAGATCAATGACCAGGTGACCAAATCGCGCGCAGCCGTCATGGCGGCGGAGGCCGGCGTGGCGCAGGCGCTGGCGACGGTGGCCGAGTCTCGCGCCAATCTTGCGCGGTTGCGGCATGTGTCGGAACTTTCGGGCGGCAAGGTGCCGTCGAAAACCGAAATGGAAGCGGCAGAGGCCGCCGCGCAGCGTGCCGAGGCGGGTGAAGCCAATGCCCGCGCCTCCGTCAGGCAGGCGCAGGCATCGTTGAAATCGGATACGACCAATATTTCCAAGGGCACCATCCGTTCGCCTATCGACGGCATCGTGTTATCCAGAAAAGTAGAGCCGGGGCAGACCGTGGCGGCCTCGCTGCAAGCGCCGGTGCTGTTCACCATCGCCGAAGATCTGACGCGGATGGAGTTGCAGGTGGACGTGGACGAGGCCGACGTGGGACTGGTCAGGCCCGGCCAGCCGGCGTACTTCACCGTGGATGCCTGGCCCGGGCGCAAATATCCGGCGACGCTGACGCGCGTAGGCTTCGGCGCGCAGACCAAGGACGGTGTGGTGTCCTACAAAACCATCCTGGTGGTAAAAAACGACGACCTGACCTTGCGTCCCGGCATGACGGCCACCGCCGAGATCACTACCTCGATCCGCGACGACGTGCTGGTGGTACCCAATGCCGCCCTGCGATTCACCCCGGCAAGCGATGCCGGCAGCAAAAAAGACACCAGTCTGATCGCCAGTCTGCTGCCGCGCCCGCCGCGCGACGCCCAGAGGAAAGCTCCGACCAACGGTAAAACGCCCAAGGTGTGGGTGCTGAAAGAGGGTAAACCCGTGGCTGTGCCGGTCAAGACCGGCTTGAGCAACGGCCGCCAGACCGAAATCCTGGAAGGGGCCTTGCAGGCTGGCGTGCCGGTCATCACGGAAACCGAAAAGCTGAAAAAATGAGAGAGACCGGCGATCCGTTGATCTCGCTGCGCGGGGTCACCAAGACCTACGGCCAGGGCGGTGCGGAGTTTCTTGCCCTGCGCGGGGTCGATCTCGATATCCGCGAAGGCGAATTCGTCGCCGTCATGGGCCCCAGCGGCTCGGGCAAATCCACGACCATGAATATCCTCGGCTGCCTGGATAACCCCAGTTCGGGCGAGTTCCTGTTTCGCGGCGTGCATGTCGAAAACCTCTCGCGCAACCAGCGCGCGCTGTTGCGGCGGCATTACCTGGGCTTCGTGTTTCAGGGCTTCAATCTGCTGGCACGCACTTCGGCGCAGGAGAACGTCGAACTGCCGCTGCTGTATCGCGGCACCCCGCTCAAGCAGCGCCATGCTGCCGCCCGCGCCGCGCTGGCCTCGGTGGGCCTGCACGGCTGGGAGCACCACACTCCGGCCGAATTGTCCGGCGGCCAGCAACAGCGCGTCGCCATCGCCCGCGCCATCGTCACCAACCCGACCGTGCTGCTGGCGGACGAGCCGACCGGCAACCTTGATACCCAGCGCAGTCACGAGATCATGGAGCTGCTGGTGGCGATGAACCGCGAACACGGCCTGACCATCCTCATGGTGACGCACGAGCACGACATGGCCGCGTATGCCAGCCGTGTGGTGCATTTTCTCGATGGGCTGGTGGGAAAAGATATTGTCAATGGAGGCGCGCGTTAATGGCACGCCTATCTTATAGCGCAGGCAGCTTCGCCTGCATTGGGAAATGGCGGGCTTGGGGTGATGCAGGCGAGGCTGCCTGCGTCATCACTCCCTCCCCCTTGATGGGGGAGGGCTGGGGAGAGGGTGGGGAATCCGGCATCCTCCCTCTCCCCAGCCCTCTCCCGCGAGGGGAGAGGGGGCTTGCGGCGAACGTCCCGGGTGATTGTTGCGAGGGGGGTCGCTAATGGGTTGGAATACTTTACTACTCGCCCTGCGCGAAATTCGCCGCAACCTGTTGCGCTCCTTCCTTACTATCCTCGGCATCGTCATCGGCGTGGCTTCGGTCGTCACCCTGGTCACGCTGGGCGATGGAGCCACCAAAATGGTGTCGGACCAGATTTCCAGCCTGGGCAGCAACCTGTTGAGCTTGCGCCCGGGGCAGCGCATGGGGCCGGGAATGGGCGGTTCGGGAGCGCCGGCGTTCGAGATGGCCGATGTCGAGGCAATCAGGAACCAGATCGGCGGACTCAATGCCGTGGCACCGACCACCAACAAGACCGTAACGCTCGTTGCCGGTGCGGAAAACTGGTCGAGCAGCGTCACCGGGACGACCAACGCCTGGTTTGTCGCCGGCAATTGGCGCTTGACGGCGGGGCGGCAATTTACCGATAGCGAAGAGCGCGCCGGCAAAGCGGTGTGTGTGATCGGCGAGACGGTCAGGCAGCAACTGTTCCGTAACCAGAACCCGGTCGGTAGCGAAATCCGGGTCAAGCAGTTCTCTTGCGAGATCATTGGCCTGTTGGCCTCGAAAGGGCAGGGGGCGATGGGCATGGACCAGGACGACGTGGTGGTGATGCCGCTACGCGCCGTGCAGCGCCGCCTGACTGCCAATCGGGACGTGCGGTCCATCATGGTTTCGGTCAGGGATGGCGACCGCATTCCGCAGGCGATGGAGCAGATCAAACTGCTGATGCGCGAGCGTCGCAACATCTCGCCCGACGAGATCGACAACTTCAGCGTATTCGATACCCGCCAGATTGCCGAAACCCTGTCCGGCACCATCGCCACCATGACCATGCTGCTGGGTGCGGTGGCGGCGGTGAGCCTGCTGGTGGGAGGCATCGGCATCATGAACATCATGCTGGTGTCGGTGACCGAACGCACCCGCGAGATCGGCATCCGGCTTGCCATTGGCGCGCTGGAACATGAGGTGCTGTTGCAGTTTCTCACCGAGGCGGTGGTGCTGTCGGCGCTCGGCGGGCTGACCGGCATCCTGCTGGCGGCGGTGGCCTGCTATTTTATTTCCGGGGTGATGAGCGTGCCGTTTTTGTTCAACCCCGGCATCAATCTGCTGGCTTTCGGTTTCTCTGCCGCGATCGGCGTGCTGTTCGGCTACGTTCCGGCGCAGCGTGCGGCCCGGCTTGATCCCATCGAGGCTTTAAGGCACGAATAGTGCCCGTTAGGAAATCCAGCCCGGCTCGGGATAAAATGCTCCCTGAAATCAATCAGGAGAATTCTCCAATGCTGGACATTCAACAGTTACGCAACGATCTCGACCAGGTGGCGCAGCGCCTTGCCACCCGCGGATACATTCTGGACCAAGCGGCATTTGCCGCGCTGGAGCAGCAACGCAAGGAAGTGCAAACCCGCACCCAGGAGCTGCAGGCCAAGCGCAACGCGACTTCCAAGCAGATCGGCATCGCCAAGTCCAGGGGCGAGGATGTCGCCGCCATCATGGCCGAAGTTGCCAGCCTCGGCGATGACCTCAAGGCGGCGGAAGAGCAGCTTGCCATCATCCAGGTGCAGATGCAGGACTTTCTGCTGACGCTGCCCAACCTGCCGCACGAGAGCGTACCGGTGGGCGCCTCGGAAGCCGACAACGTCGAATTGCGCAAGGTCGGTACGCCGCACGCGTTCGATTTCGAGGTGAAGGATCACGTGGACGTGGGCGGGGCGCTCGGGCTGGATTTCGATACCGGCGCCAAGTTGTCCGGCGCGCGCTTCACTTTCATGCGCGGGCAGGTCGCCAGGCTGCACCGTGCACTTGCCCAGTTCATGCTCGATGTGCAAACCGCAGAGCACGGCTATACCGAGTGCTATACGCCGTACATCGTCAATGCCGAAACCCTACAGGGAACCGGGCAGTTGCCCAAGTTCGAGGCCGATTTGTTTGCCGTGAAAAAGGGCGGACAGGAAGGCGAGGGCGAGGCGCTCTACCTGATCCCGACTTCCGAAGTCACCCTCACCAACAGCGTGCGCGATGAAATCGTGGCGCTGGAAGACTTGCCCATCAAGCTGACCGGCCATACCCCGTGCTTCCGCTCCGAGGCTGGTTCCTACGGCCGCGATACGCGCGGCATGATCCGTCAGCACCAGTTCGACAAGGTCGAGATGGTGCAGATCGTCCATCCGGACAAGAGCTACGACGCGCTGGAGGAGATGGTCGGCCACGCTGAAAACATTCTCCAGAAGCTGGAGCTGCCGTACCGCGTGATGGCGCTGTGCACCCGCGACATGGGGTTCGGCGCGGCCAAGACCTACGACCTCGAAGTCTGGCTGCCGGCGCAGAACGCCTACCGTGAAATCTCCTCGGTCTCCAACTGCGAGGCGTTCCAGGCGCGCCGCATGCAGGCGCGTTTCCGCGGCGAGAAAAAGCCGGAGCTGGTGCACACCCTAAACGGTTCCGGCCTGGCGGTCGGCCGTACGCTGGTAGCGGTGCTTGAGAACTATCAGAACGCCGATGGCAGCGTGACCGTGCCTGCCGCCCTGCGGCCCTACATGGGTGGACTCGAAAAGCTCGGCTGACAATGGCGCGCAAAGTCACGCATCTGCTCGGTATCGCCGGGGTCGAACCCGGCGAACGGGCGCATGCCGTCGACTGGGCGCAACGCCTGGAATGGCCGGTGCTGCTGGTCGCGCTGTGGATTCCGGTGCAATGGTATCTGGAAGAAACCGGTACGGTGGGGCTCGCTGCCGCACGCTGGTTCGACTGGGCGATCTGGCTGGTATTCCTGTTCGAAACCACGCTCCTGACCTCGCTGGTCCGCGACAAGCGGCGCTATTTGCTCTCCAACTGGATGAATCTGGTCATCATACTGGCCGGTATGCCGATAGAGTGGACTTACACGCCGCTGATCGGCGCGCTGCGCAATGTGCGCCTGCTGCTCATGATGTTCCTGCTCATGCGGCTGTCGCATCGTATCCGCGACTACCTGGTGCGGGGGCATCTGGGCGTCATGATGGTGATTACTGGCATCGTGGTGGTGCTGGCCGGTATCATCATCACCCGGCTCGATCCTTCCATCGGCTCCATCTGGGACGGCATGTGGTACTCCTGGGTGACCATCTCGCATACCGGCTATGGCGACATCGTCCCCAAGACCGGCGCGGCAAGATTTTTCGGCGGCATTCTGATTTTGCTGGGGGTAGTGCTAGTCACTGTGTTTACCGCCAATCTTTCCGCGTTGCTGATCGGTGGCGATGTGCAAAAAATCGAGCGCGAAGTCGAAAAAGACGAGCACGAATCGGAAGCCGGCCTGCGCGAGGTCATGGCGCGTCTCGATCGCATCGAGCGCCTGCTGGAAGAGCAGCAGAAGCGCTGATTCCGGGTTGTTTTTCGGGGTGGGTTTGGCATGCCGGACGTGCTAGAATCCACCTCTTTATGACGTTGTTAATCAAATAGAAATTTATGGATCAGTTCGCCAAGGAAACCCTCCCCGTAAGCCTGGAAGACGAGATGCGCCGCTCCTACCTCGATTACGCCATGAGCGTGATCGTGGGCCGTGCGTTGCCGGATGTGCGGGATGGTTTGAAACCGGTTCACCGCCGGGTTTTGTTCGCCATGCACGAGCTCTCCAACGACTGGAACCGGCCCTACAAGAAGTCCGCCCGTATCGTCGGCGATGTCATCGGTAAATACCACCCGCACGGCGATACTGCGGTCTATGACACCATCGTGCGCATGGCGCAGGATTTCAGCTTGCGCTACATGCTGGTGGACGGACAGGGCAACTTCGGCTCGGTGGACGGCGACAATGCGGCCGCGATGCGTTACACCGAAATCCGCATGGCCAGGATCGCGCATGAGTTGCTCGGCGACCTGGACCGCGAAACCGTCGATTTCGGCCCCAACTATGACGGTTCCGAGCATGAGCCGCTGGTGCTGCCGGCCAAGATCCCCAACCTGCTGATCAATGGTTCGTCCGGCATTGCGGTCGGCATGGCCACCAACATCCCGCCGCACAACCTCAACGAAGTCATCGACGCCTGCCTGGCGGTGCTGAGGAATACCGACATCAGCATCGACGAGCTGATCGATATCGTGCCGGCGCCGGATTTCCCCACCGCCGGCATCATTTACGGTACCGCCGGCGTGCGCGAAGGCTACCGCACCGGTCGCGGCCGCTGCGTGATGCGCGCGCGTACCCACTTCGAGGACATCGGCCGTGGCGAGCGCCAGGCCATCATCGTTGACGAGCTGCCGTACCAGGTCAACAAGAAGACCCTGATCGAAAAAATCGCCGAACTGGTCAACGACAAGAAGATCGAGGGTATTTCCGACCTGCGCGACGAGTCGGACAAATCCGGCATGCGCATGGTGATCGAGCTGAAGCGTGGCGAAGTGCCGGAAGTGGTGCTCAACAACCTGTACAAGCAGACCCAGATGCAGGACACCTTCGGCATGAACATGGTGGCGCTGGTCGATGGCCAGCCGCGCCTGCTCAACCTCAAGCAGATGCTGGATGCCTTCCTGCGCCATCGCCGCGAAGTGGTGACGCGCCGCACCGTGTTCGAACTGCGCAAGGCGCGCGCGCGCGGCCATGTGCTGGAAGGCCTGGCCGTGGCACTGGCCAACGTGGACGACATGATCGCGCTGATCAAGGCCGCCCCGACGCCACCCGACGCCAAGGTTTCGCTGATGGCGCGGGTCTGGACCTCGCCGGTGGTGGAAGAAATGCTCAAGCGGGCCGCCTCGGATGCCTCGCGCCCCGAAGGGCTGTCGGTCGAATTCGGCTTGCATCCTGATGGCTACCGCCTGTCGGACACGCAAGCGCAGGAAATCCTGCAGATGCGTTTGCAACGCCTGACCGGGCTGGAGCAGGACAAGATCGTCGCCGAATACAAGGAGGTGATGGACGAAATCGCCGACCTGCTGGACATCCTGGCCAAGCCGGAGCGCGTGACCTCCATCATCACGGACGAACTGCTCGCCATCAAGCAGCAGTTCGGCGACAAGCGCCGCAGCGAGATCGAGCAAAACGCCCAGGACCTGAGCCTGGAAGACCTGATCACGCCGGAAGACGTGGTGGTGACGCTATCGCATACCGGCTACGTCAAGTCGCAGCCGCTGGCCGAATACCGCGCGCAACGCCGCGGCGGGCGCGGCAAACAGGCGGCACCGACCAAGGAAGACGATTTCATCGACAAGATGTTCGTCGCCAACACGCACGATTACATCCTGTGCTTCTCCAGTCGCGGCCGCGTCTACTGGCTCAAGGTCTACGAAGTGCCGCAGGGTTCGCGTATTTCGCGCGGCAAGCCTGTCGTCAACCTGTTCCCGCTGGAAGAAGGCGAAAAGATCAACGCCATTCTGTCGGTCAAGGAGTTCGACGAAAACCATTACATCTTCATGGCAACCGCACAGGGCACCGTGAAGAAGACGCCGCTGACCGAATTCTCCAACCCGCGCCGCGGCGGCATCATCGCCATCAATCTGGACGAAGGCGATTACCTGATCGGTGCCGAAGTGACCCATGGCACCAACGGCGTGATACTGGTTTCGGACGGCGGCAAGGCGGTGTGGTTCGACGAAGAAGACGTCCGCTCCATGGGCCGTGCCACCCGCGGGGTACGCGGCATGCGGCTGCAGGAGGGACAACAGGTGCTGTCCTTGCTGATCGCCGACGGCGACCAGCAGACGGTGCTGGTCGCTACCGAAAACGGCTATGGCAAACGTACCGTACTGGCCGACTTCCGCCATTCCGGCCGCGGCACGCAGGGCGTCAAGGCGATTGCGACCAGCGAGCGTAACGGCAAGGTGGTCGCCGCCAAGCTGGTCGACGACGAAGATGAAGTCATGCTGATTACCACCGGCGGCGTGCTGATCCGCACCCGCGTCAGGGAAATCCGCGAACTGGGCCGCGCCACGCAGGGTGTGACGCTGATCAACCTGGGCGAGGGCGAGAAATTGTCCGGCCTGGAAAAAGTGGTCGAGTCGGAAGACGGCGACGAAGAAGAAGCGGGCGTCGAAGGCGTAGAGGGCACCGAAGGGGAAGACGCATAAATGGCACGCATCTGGAATTTCAGCGCCGGCCCTGCGGCGCTGCCGTTGGAAGTGCTGGAGCAGGCCCGCGACGAAATGCTGGACTGGCACGGCTGCGGCATGTCGGTGATGGAGATGAGCCATCGCGGCAAGGATTTCGCAGCTATCATCGAAACCGTCGAGGCCGATCTGCGTGAACTGCTCGCGGTGCCCGACAATTACAAGGTGCTGTTCCTGCAAGGCGGGGCGACGCAGCTGTTTTCCCAGATCCCGCTTAACTTGACTGCCGGCGGTTCTGCCGATTACCTGGTCACCGGCTCCTGGTCCAAGAAGGCCGTGGACGAGGCCAGACGTGTCGCGCCAATCGCCGGCGCTGTTCACGTTGCAGGCAGCACTGCTGCCAAAGGCGCTACGGCCGACGGCTTTACCCGCCTGCTGCGCGACGACGAAATCACGCTAGACCCTGACGCGGCTTTTATCCACCTCTGCACCAATGAAACCATCTACGGCGTCGAAGTGCAGGACGATTGCGCAGCGCTGGCTGCGCGCGCCGGTGCGGTGCCGCTGGTTGCCGATATGAGTTCGCACATCCTGTCGCGGCAGACGGATGTCTCCCGCTACGGCATCATCTACGCCGGTGCGCAAAAGAATATCGGGCCTTCCGGATTGGTTTTGTGCATCGTGCGCGAGGACTTGCTGGGCCGTGCGGTGGCTACCATGCCCAGCATCATGGATTTCGCCGTGATGGCTGAAAACGGCTCCATGCCCAATACGCCGCCGACCTTTGGTATTTATGTCGCCGGGCTGGTGTTCCAGTGGCTCAAGCGCCAGGGCGGCGTGGCCGCGATGGAGCAGGCCAATATCCGCAAGGCCGAATTGCTTTACGGCTGTATCGATCAAAGTCAGGGTTTCTATAACAACCCGGTGGAGCCGGCCAGCCGCTCGCGCATGAACGTGCCGTTCGTGCTCAAGGATGGCGCGCTGGATGCGATATTTCTCAAACAGGCGGAAGCCGCCGGCCTGCATTACCTCAAGGGCCACAAGACGGTGGGCGGCATGCGTGCCTCGATCTACAACGCCATGCCGCTGCAAGGCGTGCAGGCGCTGGTGAACTTCATGCAGGATTTTGCCCGCAGTCATGGATAACAGCGTGGATAACCAGCTCAAGAAACTGCGCGACCAGATCGACGCCATCGACGAACAACTGCTGCAACTGGTCAGCCAGCGCGCAAAACTGGCGCATGCCATCGGCGAGGTCAAGGGCGGCGGGCCGATTTATCGCCCGGAAAGAGAAGCCCAAGTGCTGCGCCGGCTGATCGAACTCAATCCGGGGCCGTTGCCGGACGAGTCGGTCACGGCCGTGTTCCGTACCGTCATGTCGCATTGCCGCACGCTGGAAAAAGCCCTTTCCGTGGCCTTTCTCGGCCCGCTCGGCAGCTACAGCGAAGAGGCGGCCAGCAAGCAGTTCGGCGGCCTGTCCAATCCGGTGCAGTGCGGGTCTATCGATGAGGTGTTCCGGCTGGTCGAGGGCGAGCGTGTCGATTACGGCGTGGTGCCGGTAGAAAACTCCACCGAAGGCGCCATCGGTCGCACGCTGGATCTGTTGATGCAGACTTCGCTCAACATATGCGGCGAAGTCGCGCTGCCGGTGCACCACAACCTGATTTCGAAACAAGCGGACAAGGCCGCGCTACGCTGCGTTTATGCGCACGCGCAATCGCTGGCGCAGTGTCATGAGTGGTTGAACCAGCACCTGCCTAACGTCGAGCGCCATGCGGTGGCCAGCAATTCCGAGGCCGCGCGCCTGGCCGCAGAAGAAGAGGGCACTGCAGCCATTGCCAGCCTGCGTGCCGCCGAACTTTTCAGCCTGAATCTGCTGGCTGAAAACATCGAGGACGACCCGCGCAACACCACGCGCTTTCTGGTGCTGGCGACGCACGACGTCGCGCCCTCCGGCCGCGACAAGACGTCGCTGGCCATGGCGACGCACAACGTGCCGGGAGCGGTGGTAAAACTGCTGGCGCCGCTGGCGGACAACGGCGTCAGCATGAGCAAGCTGGAATCCCGGCCCTCGCACGCCGGCCTGTGGGAGTACGTCTTTTTCGTCGATATCGAAGGTCACCGCCAGGACGAGAAAGTTGCCCGCGCGCTTGCCGAGCTGGAAAAACAGTCGGCTTTTCTCAAGGTGCTGGGCTCCTATCCGGTTGCGGTGGTCTGATTCCGATCCGCATTTAACCGGTTGCTAGGCGCCATTGCGCCCTTGGCGCCGGAGTACGACATGGGTGGCTTTCTCCGATGCCACGAACTGAACGCATTCGTATCCCAGCGCGCGCATGTCAATCCCCTCGAACAGCCGTTCTCCCCCGCCCAGCAGGACCGGCGAGATCGCGACGTGCAGCTCGTCGATGAGGCCGGCACGAAGATATTGCCGGATCGTGCCAGGTCCGCCGCCAATGCGCACATCCATGCCGTTGGCGGCGTCGCGCGCCCGGTCAAGCGCCTCGTGAATACCGCCCGTGACGAAGTAGAACGTCGTTCCGCCTTCCATCTGGATGGGCGCGCGTGCGTGATGCGTCAAGATGAAAGTTGGAACGTGATAGGGCGGGTTGTCTCCCCACCAGCCTTTCCAGTTCATATCGGGCCAGGGCCCGCGAATCGGTCCGAACATGTTTCTGCCGAGAATCCAGGCGCCAACATTGTTGAAACCCCGCGCAGCGAAGTCGTCATCGATCCCCGTGGTGCCACCGTCGGCGCCAAACAGGGTCCGTTGGAACGTGCGTGTCGGGATTAACCACTGGTGCAAATCTGTCCCGCCCACGCCGAGCGGATTCCGGATGTCCTGATTCGGACCCGCTCCGTATCCGTCAAGCGAGATGGTAAAGCCCTCAACTCGGACGCGTGTCATTTTCATGCCTTCCTTTCGATTGGCGCCTAACTAAAATAAGGGGCGCGGGTCTAGCACCTTTTTCTTGACGGGGGGAAGTCCCTGGAAATGGTTAGGAATGGTTGTGGGAGTCAACGTAAGCATCAAGCAGCCGACGAATCATGCGTTGATACTGGGTATGATTTTTTGCTGCTTCGGATTTGAAGAATTCCACGCTTTTTTTACTCAAGGCGAGAGTGATTTTCACACCTTCTTCATTAAATGCAAGTTCGGCAGGTGATGGAAGAAAGTCAGGAATAACTTTGACATCGCCGATGGGTTCATCCGTGTATTTGATTTTAGTTCCGGCTAACGCCTGCTTTGCAGGTATTACCCTACTCTGAAACTTTGTTTTCGCGTTCATAGATTGCCTTTCCTTTGCGCCAGTATCCGGCGCCGATAATGCGAATAACCGAGGCGCGAAAGGTGAATCGCACCGTCAGAATGCCACCGTCAACTTCGCCAAAACAATAAAACCGTTCTTCAGTCTGGCTGTGGCTCTCATCTTTGGCTATCACACGTTGCGGGTCTGCGAAGGCATATTGGGCGAGTGAGAACGAAACACCATGCTTTTGTTGGTTTACGGAATCCTTTTCAGAATCCCATTCGAAACGTGCTTTTGCCATATGCCAAGGCTAACATGTAGCCATATAAATTGCCATACGTTTGTATGTATTAACCTAACGCGCTAGCTCAGCGGTGCTTAGCCGGCCTGCCGGCTAAGCAGCTCTCTGGAGCGGAGGGTTCTGCCTATACAGATACCATCATGCAACCACTTTCGCAGGCTTCAGTGCCCACAGTGTGCGAGGCCCAAAATCCATAGGGTTATTCACTCCGACCCCAATTATTGCAACGTAGAGCTAACCGGCGCTGCGCGGATTTATCGCGCAGCGTCCAGCAACCGAAGGAGCGAGGTCGAGCGCCATGTTAGAGCCAAAGTTCCTCTGTGACCGCGGTAAGCACGCACAACAGCCCAAACCCCACCGAGAGACACGCAGCCTGTTTGGCTACCCCGATGAAACGACGATTTAAAACAACGCCCACAACTAGGCTTAGAACTGCGGCGCAAGCACTCACAGCGGAGAGCCCAAGGGCGGCAACGAAAAAGCCCACCGATGAAGATGGTGTGTAGTGTGGCTTGACCCCTGGTGCAGGCGTGTAAAGAAGAGTGCCTTCTGGAGCCAATGAGTATTGCCAAGCGGCCAGACCGAGAGCGATGGCTATGCCACACAGAAAGAAAAGAACGGTGGATTTCGCCATCGGGGATTTGGCTTTAACGTGCTAGGTGAGGGGCCGCCGGAGCGGCGAAGCCGCGGAGGGTACCTGCCGGCTGCGCCGGCAGGCGGTCCCTCTCGACCGGCGGGTTAGGCCGCAGTGTGCGACGGAAACTCATGTTTGGCATAGATATAGCCTTGCTCGGATGCTCCCTCAAAGGATGCTCCATCTAGGTTTGCACCGTTGAAAATGGCGTCGTCGATGGCTGCATTCTTGAAGAGCGCACCACGAAGATTGGCTCCGGTAAAGTCGCATGTCTTTACGTTTGCCTCGGAGAAATTGGCGCCGACAAGATTTGCATTTCGGAAATCAGCAAAGATGAATGAGCGCGAAAAGTCAGCGTTCTCAAGGTTTGCACAACTGAAGTCATGGACCTCCCCGTCCAGACTTGAACCCACAAACGATCGCGCTCCAGATGCATAGCGTTCGAGTATTCCGCTTGCAATAGCGCTGCGGCTCATGCTCTGCGGCCTAACAGTTATTACACGGACTGGTGAGTCCGTATAACAATAAGGAAAAGGTTGTAGATAGCATCTGAATTTTCTTTTTATTTCTTGAAGTTAGCTGAAGCTCTGTCCGCATAATAATAATTAGTAAGTACAGACGCAATCGTTTCAAGTTCAAACCTATTCAGCTTGATAGGTTATGAGGGGCCGTACGCTTTTGGCCGACAACGGCCAGATTAGCTTATCTATCATCACTGTCCGCTTCTCAACTTTTAGCGGCTTGAGTCGCCCCTGTTTCGGCGATACGCCAGCAGTTGCGGCCGGCCGCCTTGGCGACGTACATGGCCTTGTCGGCGGCTTTAAGCAATTGCACTGCATCCTGGGCGTGTTGCGGGTAGATGGCAATACCCATGCTGGCGCTGACCCCGCCGGTTCCTGTCGGCAGTTCAACCGGCAGCGCGATCTGCTCGACGAGCTGATCCGCCACGCGGAAGGTGTCTCCGGTTTCCTGCAGGTTTTCCAGTAGCACGACGAATTCATCCCCGCCCAGCCGTGCAGCGGTGTCCGTGAGACGGACGGTGGTCCTGATGCGTTCGGCAATGGCTTGCAGCAGGATGTCGCCGACGGCATGCCCCAGGCTGTCGTTCACTTCCTTGAAGCCGTCGAGGTCGATGACTAGCAATGCCAGTGTGGAGTCGTCCCGCTGCGACCGGGCAATGGCCTTTGCCAGCGTTTCGTCCAGCAGCAGGCGGTTGGCGAGGCCGGTGAGGGGGTCGTGTAGTGCCATATGCTGCAGCTTGACTTCCTTTTCGCGCAATTGCCGGTTGGTTTCTTCGATGGAACGCGTGCGCTCCGCTACCTTTTGTTCCAGTTCCTGTTCCGAGCGGCGCAGGGCCTCCACCATCTGTTGCTTGGCGGCCAGTGCTTCTTCCTGTGCCAGTTCTTTTTCACGGCGCATGATGTTTAGACGGTCGGCCAGGGCGAACGACAGCAATAGCATTTCCAGGGCGGAACCGATCTGCATGCCGTGCAGGGTGAGGTTGTTGGTCGGGATCAGGCTGAAGTTGCGCAGCGCCAGCAAGACGACGCCAGCCAGCAACAGCAGCCAGGCGATCAGGAACAGCCGGGCGCCGGGGTGGCCGCGCCGCATGCAATAGAAGCCGCTGCAGGTTGCCAGGGTGGCGAAGACGAATCCGGCAATCGTGGTCAGCATTGCCGCAAAGCGATAGGAAATGAATGCCGGCGACAAGGTGGCAAATGCGAACACGGCGGCCATCAGCAGGAGCAGACGGTCTATTCTGGGAAAATGCGCTTTGGTCGTGAGAAACAGGCGGCTGAACAGTGCGCCGAAAAAGCCGGTTGCGGCCGTGCCGGCGGCGAATGCGGCATCTCCCCATGCCGGCCATGACGGCCACAGGAACTGGTTACCCAGCCCGCACAGCGAGGCCTGGGAAACCGCCATCGCCGCGACGAACGCGACATAGGCGATGAATACTTTCTCGCGCGTGCTGAGATAGAGCAGCAGGTTGTACAGGCCGAGTGCCAGCAGCGACCCGAAATACAGGCTCAGTACCGCGTAGCCGGCCTGATCCTGCCGGTGCAGCGCGTCATGCTGCCAGAGCTTGACCGGCACCGTCATGCTGCCTTGCGATTCGACTCTCAGGAATAGCGTCTCGCTGGTGTTGGGCGGGATGTGGACGGGAAACACCAGGTTGCGATGGGGGAAGGGCCGTTCGGCGAACGGTTGCAAATCTCCCGCCGTCTGCATGTCGAATCCTCCGCCCTGACGCGGCACATAAAGTTCGACGCGGTCGAGAGAAGAAAACCCGACCTCCAGCAGCCAGTCGGATCTGGCCCCGGGGCTGGCGGCAAGCGGCAGCGCCAGCCAGAAGACCGAACCGGAATAGCCCCAGTTGGCCTCGCCGTCGGCGAGTGGTTGAAAGCGTTCCAGCCGGGACGGCTGAAGCGCTATTTCGGCGATGTCGGCGATGCCGAGACGGTGGCCCGGGTCTTCAAGAAAAAAACTGTAAGGTGCCGTGTCGTACTGCGGTGCATCGCCCAACTGCAGCGGATTCTGTATCGACAGCGCGGCGTTGACCGGCAGCGCGAGCAATAGCAGCGCAAGCCACGAGTAGCGGAGAATGAAACGCAGCGAGGTCATCCGGCCAGTTTACGCAAAACTCAGAAGCTATGGGTGTATTGGACGCTGAGGATATTGACGTCGCTGTCGTAGTTGCCCTTCAACACATCGCGCAGCGCGGCCGACGAGGTGTCCGTCGTCTTGTCGAGTGCGGCGTCGTGGACGAAGATGTGCGTAAAGCCTGCATCCACGCTGCTTGCCGGGGTAAGCCTGTAGCTGGCGCCGAGCGACAGCCACACGCGGTCGTTGTCCGGGATGCGCGGGGTGCGGAATGCCGAAGGAACCGGGCTTTCGTCATAGGCGACGCCTATCCGTGCCTTGAGCTTGTCGTTGTAGCGATAGCTGGCGCCGACCGAGGCGCGCAGCGTGTTTTCCCAGTTTTCGGGGACGGTGCTGACTATCGTGCCTGAGGTGCGCGTAGCCGTCAGCTGTTCGAACTTGCTCCAGCGGGTCCAGGTCAGGTCGGCCAGTACGTCCCACTGACTATCGATCTGGTGAAACAGCGAGGCCGACAGGCTGTCGGGGGTGGTCAGCTTGGCGCTGGCGTTGCCGTTGGCAAAAGTCGCCGTTAACAAAGGAGATAGCGCAAAAGCGGCCGGGACGTTGCTGAATCTGACTGTGCCGTCCAGGGTGTGGTGCACCTGCGAGCGATAGGCGAGGCCGAGGCGGGTGGCAGGCGTGGCCTGGAAAATGACGCCGGCGTTCCAGCCGAATCCCCAGTCGTCGCCTTCCAGCCGCGCCCGTCCGTCGTTTTGCTGGAAGGTGGCGCCTATACCGCAGCCGCCCAGGGCCGCGGCGCAGATCGTGCCGAAATCGACGGCGTTGGTGAGGTCGGCCTTGGCACGCATGGCCGAAATGCCGAAGCCCAGGGCCAGTTGCTCGCTGGCTTTGACGGAGATGGAGGGATTGATGTTGATGGTCTTGAGCTCGGATTTGATGGCCTGGTAACGCCCCACCCAGCCCTTGCTGTATTCCGTCTTGAGGCCGAACGGCGCATTGACGCCTATGCCCAGCCGGATATTGTCAGTGACCGATCTGGCGTAATAGAAGTTGGGGATGAATGCCAGATCGCCCGCGTCGCTGCCGTTACCCCCGGGCGTTGCCAGCCCTCCGGTGAGCGCCGCGCGGTGCGAACCGTCGTTGCTGAAATCGGCCGACGGAAGAATGGCATGCGCAGCCACGACCAGCTGGCTGTCGGGCAGATAGCTCATGCCGGCGGGGTTGAAGAAGATGGTGCTGGCGTCTTCTGCCACGGCGGCTGCACCGGCAAAAGCGTTACCCATGCCGCTGGCATTCTGCTCGATCAGCGCGAAGCCGGCGGCGTTCGCCCAGCCGGCCACGGTCATGCATATTGCCGAAACGGCGATGTAACCGATCTTCTTCATGTTTTGTTCTCCTTGGTGATTATTGTAAGTAACCTTCGTACAACTTTTCGTACTCCGCCCGGTAGCGGTCAAGTACCTGGCTGCGCTTGAGTTTCAGGGTGGGGGTGAGCAGGCCGTTGTCCATGTTCCAGGGCTCGCTCAGCAGTACGGCACGGCGGATGCGTGCATAGCCGGGGAAGGATTTGATCTGCCGGGTTGCACGGGTCAATGCGTAAGCTCTGGCCTGGGGCAGTTGCAGGCTGGCAGGCCAGTCGCCGGGGAGGTCGCGCTCGCGGGCGACTTCGGCCCAGCGCTCGCGATTGACCACGGCGAGCAGGCTGAGGTATGGCTTGCCTTCGCCCACCACCATGACCTGTTCGAACAGCGGATCGCGCAGGATGGCGGCCTCCAAATCCAGCGGCGGAACCTTTTCGCCGTTGGATAGTACGATGATTTCCTTGAGCCGGCCGGTAATGGTGATATGGCCGCTGGCATCGATACGCGCGACATCGCCGGTATTCAGCCAGCCGTCCGGGGTGAACATGGCCTGGGTGGCGGCTTCGTTTTGCCAGTAGCCCAGCATGACGTTGGCGCCCCGGACTTCCAGCGCATCCTGCTTGCCCAGTCGTACCTCCACTCCAGGCAGGGGATGGCCGACGCTGGTCGGCCGGTTGTCGGATACGCGGTTGACGCTGATCACCGGGCTGGTTTCAGTCAGGCCGTAGCCCTGGATGATGGTGACGCCAAGACCGATGAAGGTGCGCGAATTGTCCGCGGCGAGTGCGGCGCCGCCGGCGACGGCCAGGCGCAGCCTGCCCCCCAGCCGGGCGGCGAGCTTGTCGGCTACCAGGTGTTTGAGCAGCGGCCACAGCAGGTGCTTCCAGTGCCATGTCGCACGCCGCTGGGCGTGCTCGAAACGGCTATAGCCGACCTCGACTGCCAGATCGAACAGGCGTTCGGCGTAGACCGGCCCTTTGTCCAGTTTGTTGCGCAAGGCCGCCTGGATGCGTTCGAAAATGCGCGGCACGGTGATCAGGATGGTGGGGCGGATGCGCGACAGATCTTCCTGCAATTGCTGGATGGAGCGTGCATAGGCGACCGAGGCGCCAGCCATCATCGGGACGATGTAGCCGCCCATGCGTTCCAGCGCATGCGAGAGCGGCAGGAAGGACAGAAAGATATCGTCCGGGTAAATATCGAAAGTCTGCAACGATGCCCAGGCGTTGCTGAGCAGGTTGCGGTGGCTCAGCATCACCCCTTTGGACTTGCCGGTAGTGCCGGACGTATAAACAATGGTGGCGAGCATATCGGGGTCGCCGACCTGATGCAGGATTTCGCCGCCGGCATCCGGCAGCCATTCGTCCAGTCCGCGCAGGCGCGGGTCGTCGTCGCCCTCGGGCGGGGCTTTGAGGGTGACGATGCGGGCGAGCGAGGCGACTTCCATGCAGGCCTCGTGCAGCGGGTGCCAGTGCTCGGCACTGTCGATCAGCAGCAGTTTTGCCCCGGAATCCTGCAGCACATGGGCGACATTTTCCGGCCGGTCGGCAACGTACAGCGGCACGGTGACCAACCCCAGCCCAAGTGCCGCCTGATCGAAGACTACCCAGTGCGGGCAGTTCCTGATCATGATGGCGACGCGGTCGCCGGGCTGGAAACCTTCGTGCCTGAGCGCCGCCTGCCAGCGGGCGATGTCCTGCAAGGCCTGCGCCCAGGTCAGTTGTTGCCAGTCGCACAGGCGGTCATCGAAATAGTGGTAGGCGATGCCATCCGGTGTGCGGCGCGCACGCTCATGGAACAAATTGTCCAGAGAGTCGATGTGTTCCGGCGAAATGAGGTCTTGCGTATGTTTCATTGATTTTTTTGAAATTTAGCGATCGGTCACCGGCCCTTTTGCTGCACTTGTCGCTGTACTCGGTTGGCCTGTCCTTAAACGATGGACAGGTCGCTGGCGGTCAACTCGGGGACACCGTCCAGCGTGGCGAAAATAATAGCGGCTCTGGCACCAATGCCATCGACATCATAGTAAAGATCGCCGGTATTGGTATCGTATAGGAAATGATCGGTTTTATCCTGTGCCGTGGGGTCGGCATCGGCAACAAAATCTGCGCTGAGGTCGCCCCACGCCGACTTGTATGCGGTGAAGATCGCTTTGCTGAGATAGATATCGTCCAGGCCGGCCGCAAAGTCGGTAATGTGGTCTACATTGCTCACTTTGTTCAATTTGCTGTCGAACACGAAAATGTCGTTGCCTTCGTCGCCGGTCAGGGTGTCGTTGCCGTACCTGCCGTTGAGGATATTGATGCCGGCATTGCCGGTTATGGTGTTCGCTTCCGGATTGCCGGCGCCGTTGATGTTGGCGCTGCCGCCGGCCAGGACCAGGTTCTCCACGTTTGCTGGCAGCGTGTAGTTGAGGGTGCTGATGACGGTGTCGTCCCCTCGGTTGAATGCCTCGGTGACAACATCGGCGATCCTGCCGCTGGTGGCATTGAGGTCGTTGATCAGGTAAGTGTCATCGCCCAGCCCGCCGCCCAGAAAATCATTGCCGATGCCGCCATTGAGGACATCGTCGCCATCGCCGCCCTGCAGGGTGTCGTTGCCGCTGCCGCCATTCAGGGTGTCGTTGCCATCGTAACCGCGAATCTTATCGGCAAAGGACGAGCCGGTGATGGTGTCGTCCGACTGGAAAATATAGCTATACAACAACTGCGCCTTGCCCGCCAATAGATAATTGGCGACCACGATGGCATCCGCACCGGCATTTGTCATGCTCGTCGCCAGCACGTCGTCGAGGTAGAACTGGTAACCGGTGACGACGGCATCGGTCAGGCCGTTCTGAAAGGCCCCGCTGAACTTGCCGGTTCTGTGCCCGTTGGAAAACACGATCAGCGTCGCGGTAAAACTGATCAGCTCGCCTCGCCATAACACTTCTGCAGTCATGTTCGCAGCCTGGTTAAAGGCTAAATTGGCCATGTAGCCTCCCCCCCAATCTTATTGAAGATTGATATGCGCAAAATGCATCCCAAGTTACCACGCCTGAGAAAGCAGCGAAACAGTCCGGCGGGAAATTCGTCGTGGCTATGTCTGCCGTGTTTGCCCAGGCTTGCCGATGGCGGCGAGTATGCCCTGCAGCAACTGGGTCGGCGTTGGCGGACAGCCGGGGATGGCGACATCGACGGGAATGACGTTGGCGATGCGGCCGCACGATGCGTAGGACTCGCCGAATATGCCGCCGGTGCAGCCGCAGTCGCCTGTTGCGACGACCAGTTTCGGCTCTGGCATCGCGTCGTAGGTGCGCCTGAGGGCTTCTTCCATATGGCGCGAGACCGGCCCGGTGACCAGCAGCAGGTCGGCATGGCGCGGGCTGGCGGCGAACCTGATGCCCAGCCCTTCGATGTTGTACTGCGGGGTGTTGAGCGCGTGGATTTCCAGCTCGCAGCCGTTGCAGGAGCCGGCATCGACGTGGCGGATTACCAGCGCCCGCCCCAGGGTATTCAGGATTTCTTCTTGCAGTTGCTGTGCTTCCGGCGCGCGGTAATCCGGGTTGGCCCGGGGCGGGGCTTCGGTCTTGATGCCGGTGCGCAGGATCTGGAACAGGATTTTGTACATGCGGCGTCCCTTATAAGTCCTGCCCGCTATAGCTCAGGTTGAACGATTTGTTGATGAGCGGGAAATCCGGCACGATGTTGCCGATCACCGCGTGCTCCAGCAGCGGCCAGTTCTGCCACGACGGGTCGTGCGGGTGCAGACGGTGGATACTGCCGCCCGCGCCGGTGTGCAGGCCGACCAGCACTTCGCCGCGCCAGCCTTCGATCCAGCCCAGGCCGAAGCTGTGCTCCGGAAGTTGCGGCAGTTCGCCCAGCGTCGTGCCGCCGGGCAGGTCTTCCAGCATCCTGCGCATCAGCCGCAACGATTCGAGAATCTCTTCGAAGCGCAGCGTCACCCGCGCCGCCACGTCGCCATTGCGGTGCGTGGCCATGCGTACTGCCAGCCGGTCGTAGGGAGCTACCGGATATTGCGCGCGGATGTCCCATGCCAGCCCGGAGGCGCGCCCGGCCAAGCCGGTCAGTCCCAGTTGCGCGGCCAGCGCCGGGGTGACGCGGCCGGCGGTGAGAAAACGGTCCTGTGCCCCGGCGTGGTCGTCGTAGATGTCCTTGAGCAGTTTGACCTGCTGTTCCAGTCCGTCGGCCTCGCGTCGCAGGCGGTCGTAATCCTCGTGCCTGAGGTCGACGCAAACGCCGCCGGGAACGATGCAGTCCATCAGGTAGCGGTGCCCGAACAACGCCCCCTGGGTACGCAGCCACTCCTCCTTCAGTCGCCAGAACTGGGCAAAGCCGAACGATAGCGCGACGTCGTTGCCGAGATAGCCGAGGTCGCCCAGATGGTTGGCGATGCGTTCGCGCTCCAGCAACAGGCCGCGCAGCCACAGCGCGCGCGGCGGCGGGGTGAAGCCGGCAATGCCCTCCACCGCCATGGCGTAGGCCCAGGCGAATGCTACCGTGCTGTCGCCCGATACGCGCCCGGCCAGCTTGGCGGCCTGGCTGATATCCATGCCTTCGGCCAGTTTCTCGATACCCTTGTGCTTGTAGCCCAGTCTTTCTTCCAGCCGTAGCACGCGCTCGCCGACTACCGAAAAGCGGAAATGCCCGGGTTCTATGGTGCCGGCATGTACCGGTCCCACCGCAATTTCATGTACGCCATTGCCTTCGACGCTGACGAAGGGGTAAGTGTCGGCTGTGCGCGGATAGGTGGTTTTAACATCGAATTCCTTGCGTAGCGGAAATACGTCCGCTGGCCAGCAGCCGTGGCGCAACCACTTGCGCGGGTCGTCCGCGCCCGTTGCCGCGATGCCGAGCAGGTCGAATATTGCCCGCTGCATGCGGCCGGCGGCGGGGAACAGGTCGGCAATGGAAGGATAGGCGGGATTGTCCGCCGCGACCGGCAGCGTCAGGCAGATCAGCCCCGGCTGATCTGCCAGCGCCAGATGCAGGGCAAAGCCTCCCCCATGCTGTCGTTCGTCGGAACCCCACAGCGCGACCAGCCGTCCGCCGTCGTCGCGGACTTTGTCGCTGGCGGTGCGCCATTGCTCGGCATCGACTACGCCGCGCCAGGCCGGCACGGCGCCGGAGAGTATGGAAAGGGGAACAGGGAAATCTTGCATGGCAGACCTCTATCCCAGCAGTGCGGCGGCCTGGCGATACCAGTCCGCGAGGTAGGGCGGAATGTACAGCCCCAGCATCAACACCAGCGCCAGATGCACGAATACCGGCACCAGTGCCGGGGGGTGGGGCAGGCGTTTGCCATCGGTTTCGCCGAAGACCATGGGCTGCACCTTGCCGAAAATGGCGGCAAAGGCCACGCCCAGCGAGACGAGCAGGAAGGGCGTGGCCCAGGCGTGCTCGTGCATGGCGGTGGTGAGGATGAGGAACTCGCTGGCGAACACGCCGAACGGCGGCATGCCGAGGATGGCCAGGCTGCCCAGCGCGAGTCCCCAGCCTATGGTGGGGTTGGTCTGGATGAGGCCGCGGATGCCGTCCATCATCTGCGTGCCGGATTTTTGCGCGGCATGGCCGACGGCGAAAAAGATCGCCGATTTGGTCAGCGAGTGCACCGTCATGTGCAGCAACGCGGCGAAGGTCGCCACCGCGCCGCCCATGCCGAAAGCGAAGGTGATCAGCCCCATGTGCTCGATGGAAGAATAGGCGAACATGCGCTTGATGTCTTTTTGCCGCGACAGGAAAAACGCGGCCAGCATCACCGACAGCAGGCCGAAGCCCATCATCAGGTTGCCGGCAAAAGGGCTTTGCAGCGCGCCGTCCACCAGCACCTTGGAGCGCACCACGGCATACAGGGCGACATTGAGCAGCAGGCCGGACAATACGGCGGAAATCGGCGTCGGCCCTTCGGCGTGCGCGTCCGGCAGCCAGTTGTGCAGCGGCGCCAGCCCTACCTTGGTGCCGTAACCCACCAGCAGGAAGACGAAGGCCAGCGACAGCACGGTCGGCTCCAGTACGTACTTGACCTCGTTGAGGTGGGTCCACAGCAGCGCGTTGCCGCCTGCGCCCAGCACTTTTTCCGCAGCGAAATACAGCAGGATGGTGCCGAACAGCGCCTGGGCGATGCCCACGCCGCACAGGATGAAGTATTTCCAGGCGGCTTCGAGGCTGGCCGGGGTGCGGTAGAGCGATACCAGCAGCACCGTGGTCAGTGTCGCCGCTTCCATGGCCACCCACAGAATGCCCATGTTGTTGGTGGTGAGCGCGAGCAGCATGGTGAAGGTGAACAGCTGGTACATGCTGTGGTAGAGCCGTAGCCGCGCCGTGCTGAGTTTGCCGTGCTCGGCCTCGTTGTGCATGTAGGGGCGGGAGAACATCGCGGTGGTGAAGGCGACGAAGGCTGTCAGCGTGACCAGAAACACGTTGAACGGATCGATGAAGAATTGTTCCTTGAAGGCGGTGAGCGGGCCTTCATCGACAACCCGCGCGGTCAGCGCCAGGGCGGCCAGCAGGGTGGCCAGACTCATGGCGCCGTTCAGTTCCGGGGCGAAGCGGCGGTGGCCGGTCAGCGCCAGCAGCAATCCACCGAGCAATGGCATCCCCAATAGCAACAGGATATCCATCAATCCTCCTTGAGCTTTTCCATATGGCGGATGTCCAGGCTGTCGAACGTCTCGCGGATATGGAAGAAGAAAATGCCGAAAATGAACGCCGCCACCAGCACATCCAGCGCGATTCCCAGTTCCACCACCATGGGCATGCCGTAGGTGGCGCTGGTGGCGGCGAAGAACAGGCCGTTTTCCATCGCCAGAAAGCCGATCACCTGCGGGATGGCCTTGCGCCGGGTGATCATCATCAGGAACGACAGCAGCACACTGGCAATGGCGATGCCCAGGGTGTTGCGCAGGATGGTGCCGGACAGTTCGGAGATCGGCAGCGCCAGGTTGAAGGCGAACACCACCAGCCCGATGCCGATCAGCATGGTGGTGGGGATGTTGATGAGCGTCTCTACGTCCCATTTGATTTGCAGCTTGCGGATCAAACGGTGCAGTAGCCAGGGCAGGAACAGCACCTTGAGCAGAAAAGTCAGCCCCGCCGAGTAGTACAAGTGGTGTTGCTGGGTAAGCCAGGCGCTGTCGGCGATGGACAACGTCAGGATCAGGCCCTGTAGGGCGAACAGGTTGATCAGCGACAGGATGCGCCGCTGCGACAGCATGGCGAAAGCGATCAGCAGCAGCAACGCGGCGAACAGGTTGATGAGTTGCTGGGCGATGGGCATGGTCAGGGCGGAGGTCATCGTCAGGCTCCCAGCAGGTAATGCAGAAGGATGGCCAGCACTGCCAGCAGGAAGGCGGTACCCAGGAACTCCGGCACGCGGAAGATGCGTTGCTTGGCCGAAAGCGTTTCCAGCAGCACCATGCCGAAACCGGCCACGGCCAGCTTGGCCACCAGTACCACTACCGCCAACGGCAGCGCCGCCCAGTTGCCGGCTTCGGTGATGCCGAACGGCAGGAACAGGGCGAAGCCGATGGTGATGTAGGCCAGCAGCTTGAGCGCGCTCGCCCATTCGATCAATGCCAGGTGGCGCGCCGAATATTCCAGGATCATCGCTTCGTGGATCATGGTCAGTTCCAGGTGGGTGGTCGGGTTGTCTACCGGGATGCGCGCGTTCTCGGCGAGCAGCACCATGAGGAAGGCGACGCCGGCGAAGGCCAGGCTGGGGTAGATGGCGAAGCCGCGGTGGGCGAAGGTTTCAACGATGGTGGTGAGCGAAGTGCTCTGGCTGATGGAGGCCGCGGTGAAGAACACCATCAGCAGTGCCGGTTCGGCCAGAAAGGACACCAGCATCTCGCGGCGCGCCCCCAGGCTGCCGAAAGCGGTGCCGATATCCATTGCGGCAAGGGCCAGAAACACCCGCGCCAGGGCAAAAATGCCGACCAGTGCAATCACGTCCACCGCCGCCGACAGCGGCAGATCGGTCGCTACCACCGGTACCAGCGCTGCCGCCAGCCACATGCAGCAAAACAGGATATACGGCGTGGTGCGGAACAGGATGGAGGCATTGTCGGCCAGCACCGCATCCTTGTGGAATAGCTTGAACAGCATGCGATAAGGCTGCAGCAGGCCGGCGCCGCTACGGTTCTGCAGCCAGGCGCGGCACTGGTTGACCCAGCCCAGCAGCAGGGGGGCGATCAGCAGCACCAGACTGTTCTGGAAAATCTGGAACAGCAGGGTCGAGGTTTTCATCGCGCCGGCCTCATCTCACAAACGCCAGCAAGGCGATCAGGGTGACGAAACTGTAGAGCAGATAGATCGAGATGCGCCCGTGCTGCAGGCCGCCTATCAATCCGGAGATGCTTTCGACCAGGCGTGCCAGCGGCCGGTAAAACAGCTCCCACAGGCGGTCGCGCACTTCGCCGCGGTAGAACGGGCGGGTGTCGAACGGGCTGGGCAGCTCGCGCCTGATGCCGAAAAACTGCTCGAAGATCTGCTTGATCGGCTGGCCAAAACCTTCCGCACTGTCCTGCATGCGAGCAGTCTGCTCAGGGTAGCCGCAATCCCAGGCCGGGCCGCGGCGCAGCCGCCCGTGGTAGAGCTTCCTGACGGTGAAGACGGTGCAGGCGAGTCCGCCCACAATGATCAGCATCAGGATGAACGGGCTGTAGCTCGCCCGCTCCTGCGCCACCGGCGTAAGCCACAGCCAGCCCCAGCGCGCGGCGCTGCTCCCCAGGTCGTGGCCGACCAGCATCTGGGTGACCTGGTCCAGTTGCAGGATCACCGTTACCGGAAACAGGCCCAGCAGCACGCAGCCCGCTGCCAGCCACGTGAGGCCCAGCCGCTCCCGGCCGCCGGCGTCATGTGCCTCGACCGGGTTCTGGCCACGCGGCTGTCCGAGGAACACCACACCGTAAAACTTGACCATGGCATAGGCCGCCAGCGCCGCCGCCAGTGCCAGCGCCGCTGCGCCCAGCGGCAGCATCATGTTGAGATAAGGTTCTGGCAGGGGCGGCGTGAGCAGATAGGCCTGCAGCATCATCCATTCCGAAACAAAGCCGTTGAACGGCGGCAGGCCGGCGATGGCCAGCGTGCCTACCAGTGCGGTCGCTGCCACCCAGGGCATGCGGTGGATGAGGCCGCCCAGCTTGCCCATGTCGCGTTCGGCAGTGGCATGCAGCACCGAGCCTGCGCCCAGAAACAACAGCCCCTTGAAGAACGCATGATTGAGCGCGTGGTACAGGGTGGCGGTGAGCGCCAGTGCTGCCACCGCGTCTTCGCTGTAGGCGTGGAACAGCAGGCCGAGGCCGATGCCGCTGACGATGATGCCGATGTTCTCGATGGATGAATAGGCCAGCAGGCGCTTGATGTCGGACTGCACGGCGGCAAACAGCACGCCGAACAGCGCTGTCGTGAGGCCCAGCACCAGCATCAGTGCGCCCCACCACCACAGTTTGTCGTCCAGCAGGTCGAACGATATGCGCAACATGCCGTAGATGGCGGTTTTCAGCATGATGCCGCTCATCAGGGCGGAAACCGGCGACGGCGCGGCAGGGTGGGCTTCAGGCAGCCAGGCATGTAGCGGCAGCAGGCCCGCTTTGGCGCCGAAGCCGAACAGCGCGAGCAGGAACGCCACGCTGGCCCAGGCCGCATCCAGATGCCCGGCGCGCATGGTGTCGAAAGTGTAATCGCCTTGCCCGCCCTGCATCACCCCGAACGAAAGCAGGATCGCAATCGCGCCGATGTGGGCGATCAGCAGATAGAGAAAGCCCGCCCGCCGCGTCTCGGGGATTTCGTGGTCGGTGGTGACGAGAAAATAGGAAGACAGCGCCATGGTTTCCCATGCCACCATGAAAAAATAGGCATCGTCTGCCAGCAGTACCCAGGCCATGCTGGCGAGAAATACGTGATATTGCAGGCATAGCAGATTCAGCATGCTGCCGGACTGCTCCTTGGCCAGGCTGCGGAAATAACCTGCTGCATAGAGCGAGATACCGGTCGTTGCCGCGCCCAGCAGAAAAAGGAAAAAGGCGGAGAGCGCATCCAGCCGCAAGTGGAAGGGCAAATCGGGCAAACCCAGCGGCGATACCGCGACCTGCGGTAGCGTATTCAGGCCCAGCAAGCCGGCCAGGGCAAGCAGCAGGGCTACCAGCGCCCCCGCAGGGAATAGTGCGTTGACCACCATGCGCTGCGGCGCGAACAGTCCGAGCAAGCCGATGGCGAGCCAGGCCAGCGCGGCATTGCCGGCAATATCGAGCGGTGACAAAGCGTTCAGCAAGCCTGCCATGTGTATCCGTTGGCTATAAGGGCGGCCATTGGTCTGCCCGGATCAGGCCGCGGAAGACGATCACGCAGAATAATCATATAGCTCCTCCCGCAATTCGAAACCGCAAGCCTCCCAGAATTGCTGCGCGATCAAATTATCGCGCTTCACCAGGCAATGCACCTTGGGAATGCCTTGCTTCTTGATCGCCGCCACCGCCGCACTCACCAGCTGCGCGCCTATGCCGCGGCTGCGGTAATCCGGCTTGACCGCCATGTGGTAGAGATGGCCGCGCCAGCCGTCATGCCCGGCCAGCACGGCCCCCACCAGGCGGCTGCCGGCATAGGCGGCGTAGTTGCAGCCCGGGTTCCGCTGCAGAAAAACCGCCAGGGCCTCGGGAGTGTCCGTTTGCCGTACATCGATACATCCTGCGGCGTGCCAGAGTTTCAGCAGTTTGGGATATTCGTCTGCTTGCAGGGGGCGAAGCTCAACCGGCAGTCTCATCGCCCCTCCGTTTTTTTGCGTTGAGCGGCATGCGTGCGATCTGCTCCGCCGTGCCATGCGACCGCACATAGTCGCGGATCATCTGGCGCACTACCTGGGAGGGGGTGAGGTCGTGCAAGGCGCAGATTTCCTCGAATATCTGTTTCTTGGTGGGGTCGATCAACAGGGTGAGTCGCGCGGTGCGGTTTTCCATATACATATTTCCATTGCATGTTAATGTTATGTTACACCATCGGGTGCGAAAAGCCATGCTGAAAACCTGACTGCAAAGGAGATCGAATCATGAAAAAACTTGCGCAATTGACTGTTCTACTGGCGTTTCCATTTTCTGCCATTGCCGCCCCCGACATGCAGCCGGGCATGTGGGAGATCACTACCAGAATGGAAATGCCAGGCATGGAAGGCATGCCTGCGATGCCGCCCAACACCATACGCCAGTGTATCCGTCCGGCAGAAGTGCAAAGCGGAAGTGCCACGGTACCCAAGGGCGACCCGCAATGCGAAGTCAAGGATTACAGGATGCAGGGCAAGACCGCTTCCTGGCGCATGGAGTGCAAGGGTGCCAATGCCATGAGCGGCAGCGGCACCATCACCTATGGCGGGGCAAGCTACAGCGGCAAGACCCAGTTCACCATGAAGGAGGAAGGGCAGGCCATGACGATTAACCAGACGTTCAGCGGTAAGCGCATCGGCGACTGCAAGTAGAACCTGCGAAATCTGCGCAGTGCGCCAATGATGGCCACGTCCCTCTGCTATCCTTTCGTCCCCGCGCCATGAGATGGAAATGACTGGCTGTCCATGGGCTTGCCACCATCGCTAATCTCCTTGGAAGGCGGCTTCGTGCTCAGGTTTTGTCGAAGGACGTATCCGACAGCTGCCTCGCATGTACCTTTTTTGCCCTGACGTATCACTCCAACCTTATCGAATGATGTCCCGGGAACTTGTCCCAGCCACGTTACCTGATCTCCCGGCTGAAGATGAGCAGACCTTTCTGCTGTAACACTTACCTCCTTCAATAGCGCGACATCTTTGGACTTGACATACAGAGTCCCGCCGACCTTGACGCCCGCTTCCCCGTTGCTATCGCTGAAATTCACCGGGTCGTTGCCGGCATAGGCATAAAGGTTGGTGGCGCCGCTGTCGAATCCACTCGGGTCGCGGGAAGTCCACCTTCCGGTCTGCGGGTCGAACTCACGCGCGCCGTAGTGGACGAGTTTGGTATCGGTATCGTACAAGCCGCCGGCAAAGCCGAACGGCTGGAATCCGGGGTTGGTGCTGGTGTCCAGCACGTTACCGAACTCGTCATAATCCATGCGCTGGGCCATCTCGCCGGTGGCGGCATTGACCACCAGGCGTGGGCTGCCCAGATGATCGGTCAGGATGCGATAGGTGATGCCGGCCTTGATCATGTAATCGGGCACGTTGGCGTGGGTGGCGTAAACGAAACGGCTGACGATAGTGCCTGAACCATCCAGTTCCGCTACCGGCTTCAGGCTATCCTGGTACAGGAAACCCTGTTGCAGGGTGCCGTCGACCTTCCTGCCGACGCGCCTGCCGGAGCCATCCACCAGATAGTCGATGCGTGTGCCATTGGCGAGTGTCGCAGCCACCAGATTGCCCAGCAGGTTGTACTCGAAGGTGGTGGTTGCGCCATTGATCCCGCTACCCTGTGTCCGGCTGCTCACTTCGCTGTTGGCGTTGTAGCCGTACTTGAGGCTGCCGTAAGCCAGCAAACGATCCTGGGCGTCGTAGCTGCCGCTGGAGCTGGTGGTGCTGGCGCCGTCGGTCGAACTGTAGGTCAGGCGATTACCGTTCTTGTCGTAGGTGTAGGTGGCGGTCGTGGTGCCGTCCGTGATGGTTGCCAGTTGGCCGGTTGCGTCATAAGTGTAGTTGTAGGTTTTTGCGGTGCCGCCCTGCAGGCTTTCCGTGCGTTGGCTGATGCGCCCCAGCTTGTCGTAGACGTAATCCTCCGACAGCAGGGCACTGTTTGTGGTGGAGGCCGCGTAGTGGCTGATCTCGCCAAAGGCGTTGTAGGTGTAGGCATCTTGTACGTCACCCAGGAGAGAGCCGGTGCGCAGCGCGTTCTGGGAGCTGCGGGTGATGGTAAAGGCACCGGCGCTGTTCAGCAGGCCGTCGCCATCGTAGGTATAGGCGATGGGATCGGCATTGTTGACGCTGAGGCTCTGCAGCTGGAAGTCGCTGTTATAGCTGAACCTCACCTGACCGGCGACCGGGCCTGTCCAGGTCAACGCGGTGAGCAGCGGGCCGTCGCGGGTTATCCCTAAGCTGATGCCGCCCGGTTCGGCGATGCTGTTGAGATAGCCGCGGGTGGCGTCATAGCCGTAGGTCCACGCGGTACTGGCGTTGGCGACGGAGGCGAGTTGGTTCAAGCGTCCGGCGGTGTCATAAGTGTAGGCGAGTCTGGCGCCGTCGAGGCGGGTCATGCCGGTCAGTTGGCCGTCCAGGTTGTAGGCATAGGTTTGCCTGGTTTTTGCGCCTTTGGCGGCGGGCAGTGCGATGCTGCTGAGTTGTCCGGTTTTGCCGTAGCTGAAACCATAGGCCTTGTTTGCCGGGTTGGTCAGTTTCAGCAGGTTGCCGTCGCCGTCGTAGGCAAACTTCAGTGTGTTCCCGTCAGGCAAGGTCTGCTGTACGACGCGCCCGACCTTGTCGCGGACATAGCTCTGGATGCGTCCTGACGGATCGGTGTGGGTTTGCAGGTAGCCTTGCGCATCGTAGGTAAACTGGGTGCTGCGCAGGTCGTCGCCGCTGCCGGAACTGACGCTTTCCAGCCGGCCATGGCTGTCATAGACGTAGCTGATGCTGTTGAGTCCGGTGACCTGCTCATGGGCGAGGCGCCCCAGGCTGTCGATGGTGGAGGTGGACTGCCGGCCCAAGGGCGAGCTCTCGGTAAAGGTCTTGCTGGCGGCGTCAAAGCTGCTGGTGAATATCTTGCCGTTCAGTGTCAGGGTTTCGGTTTGGCTGGTCAGGCTGAACGGGTCTGCCGAACTGCCGAGGCTGTTGGTCCTGGTGGCGGCCAGGCTGTTGACGAGGCCGCCCGGCGTAGTGGTGGTGAGGGTCTGCGGGAGGCTGGCAGAGTTGCCGAAGCGTGTATCGGCAGCGGGGGTCATGGCGAGTTGTACGCCGTCGCTGCGGGTGACGGCGGTCGCCAGTAGCGCGGTTTTGTTCATGGTGCTGGCCAGACCGGTGGAGGGTTCGGTCACGGTGCGGTTTATGCTGTCGTCGCTATTCACGGTGGTGGTGTAGCTGGTGATGCGTCCTGCTGCCGTGGTGCGGGTGACGGTGTCGCCGACGGTGTTGCGGGCGAGGGTTTGCTTGCCGCCGGCCGCGTCCTTGTCTTGCAGCAGCAGGCCGCTGGCATCGTAAGTCATCGTGGAGGTCATGCCGCGGGCGCTGGTGAAGGCGGTCATGAGTCCGGTTTTGGTGTATTTGGCTTTGATGGACTTACCCGAAGGGTCTTTGAGGCTGGTGATGTAGCCTTCCTTGCTCAGGGTGACTTTGGATATCTGGCCGTAGGGGCCGGTGATGGCGGTGAGTTTGCCCTGGGCATTGCGGGTGAAGCTGGTTTCATTGCCGCTGCCGTCGGTGACCTTGGTGAGCCAGTCGCCTGTCGCATCGTAGGCAAAGGTGAGTATCTCGGCCCCGGTCAATGCGTTAAGCGTACGGGTGTGTATGCCGTCGGCGTTGAACTCGTAGACCAGGCGGCCGTCCTCGCTGGCAATCAGGTAGCCGGCGTTGGTCGAGGCGGTGACGGTGCCGAGGCTGGCGCTGCTGCGGAAGGCGCCGGTGCCCAGGAACAGGGTGTTGCTGGCGGGGTCGTAGCGGTGGTGGATGTCGAGGGTCCAGCCGCCGAGGTCGGCGGCATAGGCCATGGCGACGGCACTGGCGCCTGCGTTGCCGGGGGTGCGGTCGCTTTGATAATGCAAACGGTAAGGCGTCCCCGCAACCACCACTACTTCGCCCAGGCTCTGGTTCTCGCAGCCGATGATCGAACCATTGGCCAGGCACGGGTCTTCGACCGGCTTCGGCCGGGGTTGCTCGGTGCTGCCATCCTGGAAGGTCGGGTATAGCTCCCAGGTTTCGGTCCAGGTGCCTCCCGATGCGGCGCACGCGCCGCTAGGAAACAGGCCGCAGGGGATCGTAGAAGCGGCATTAACGGTACGGCTGCCTATCATTGCCAGGCTGCTCGCACCTGCCGACGGCATCGTCAGCACAATGCTGTCGCTATAAGCGTTCCGGTTCAGCAGCAGCGCCTGCTCGGACACTACCGTTGGAAAGTGCGTGCTGGCTGACGTTTCTGTGCCAGGCAGCGATCCTACCTCGGGCGTTGTAATTTCGATGGTCTTGTTTGCCCAGGAGAAATTTACCTCTGCTACGGCTTGCAGTTCCAGGGTCGGCGTGGATCCGTTCGGCACCCAGTCAAGTGTGTGGTGGACGATCTGGCTGGTACCGTTATCGGCGGGATAGTCGTTTTCATAATGGAAGGATGCTGTGGCGGAAGCGCTCGTGTAATCGGCACTCAGAGGAATATCTTCGTTCAATAGCGTGCAAATTGGCGCAGAAAGAAAATTGGTAATGATTATTTGCGCGCTGAACGATGAGGCGTAATCCCATGCGACAGTGGCTTGCCCACCATCTGCCTCGGTGTAAGCGCCGGAACCGGCATGCTTGCCGGTGAGCGTATAGGTGCCTTTCCATTCCTTGACGTTGGCCAGTTGTTTGCAGCTGGCCAAATCTGCACCAGTGAAGGCGAACGCTTCATGCTGGACGAGCAGGCAAAGGGCTATTACCAGTATCTTGATGATACGATTCCTGATAAGGATCATGATAGTACCTGCCTTTGCAAGGTATATCCCTTTCGGGCACGGTAATGTGCCCAGTTTCTTTGCGCTCGATATGGGTTGAGTGGCCCAGCCTGTACCAACCCGATATTTCATCATGCATCTGGCCGCATCAAAATACAAGGCGGGTGTGGCCGCAGCTTTGCCTGATAGACCAATAGATTTCAATCTCTTGCCATCAATGCCGCAGAAAGGCAGCGGTAGTGTTGCTTTTTTGTCAGCGACTATTCAGCAGATCCAGGAATTGCCATTGTCGGCTTTTTCAGATTGCATTCGGAAATTGAACGGAATAAAATAAGATAAAAGAATCTTTATATAGCAATGGAGTTTGAAAATGGCAAGTATCAGTTTCATCGACTGGCAAAAAGTTAACAAACATTACAGTCAGTATTCGGCAGAAGAACAGCAGGAAATGTGTACGCTTAACCGTTGCCAGACTTGCAAGACGCAACGTGAATGCAGGACAGGTATTGAAGAAGCAAGAATGTCATTCTTGATGCATGTTCAGGCACACCCGGAACAGTTGATGGCTGCATAGGCATCTGCTGTTTGATTATCCAGGCCGTGAGCTAAAAAGGCTCCCCAGGCATATCGCTACGGGAGCCTATTTAAATTGGTGGAAGGGGCAGGTCAATCTGAACGGGTTGGTTTACAGCGGCAACCATTTTGATTCAAAGCGCTAGCGAAACCGTACGGTAAACCCGCGTCCCTCCGGTTCAGGAAATGCACCGACACTATCCATGCCGTTGAACACTGTCTGGAAATACCAGGCTACTTCGGCCGATGGAAATCCTACTGCGCGTATCCAGCCGCCAATACCATCTTCAATCGATGCACCTAGCTGGGTTGCCATTTTGCAAGCGGCCTGTCGGGTATATTGCGAACTCATGATCAATTCCTCCTGAGAAGAGCTATTTGTCTGCGGGCGCATTGCTGCGTTGCAGGCTGCTTGTGGAGGGTGACTACACCGCGCAGCCTGCGCCTTGCACTGCATCCCGCAGTCAAATAGCGCGGGGGATGAAACCGACTGAAATAGCTCTTAGCCGGGATGTTTCCCCGAAACTAAAGGATGGTGAGCAATACTATCTCTCAATGTCGCGAGAATTAAAATGGCCCTTCCGGGCCTTGTTTCCTGCATTCGAATGACCCATTCGGACTAATGAAGTACGGGTATTTCAAAAAACGGGGCGGTTCGATGTTCGATGATGACGCTGTATCGCAACAGCTAAACCATTGAAATGCCGAGGCGGCGATTTTTCACGGTTCGGTCAAGCGTCGGCTTCACTATTGCTGTCGCGCTTGACCCATTCATGCTCGACCTTTGTGCTGGTATCGGCCAGCCAGCCGTTAAGCGCTTCGAGCGCTTGATCCGTCCATTGATCCATTGGGCCAATCAAGTCGTCGATCTTGTCGAGCAGTGCGGACATTTCTTTTTCGGTGCGGGTTGTCATTTCGAGTGGAGTCTCTAAAAAAATAAAACTATGAACGTAGGCTGGAATTGTAACAGCCTCTATCCGGTGACTGAGCTGTTGCGGCTCAAGGCGGGCAGGATCGAACCGATAACATGGTGTAGCTTTAGGCGTGTCAGCATCAGGAGGCTGATGGTAATGAGGCAATTTATTCACCACCCTGTGAATATCCCGATTGATGTCAGAGTGCTCTGCCATCATGCAGAAGGGGGGATGTCTCAATCAGTTGGTCTTGGCGTCGGCGGGCTGACTTTCATGACCGAGCAGGAAATCAGTCCCAGCACGCTCGTGCAGGTCACGATTTCCTATCTTCAGCCCGACTTCATCACGGAGGCCAAGGTCGTCTGGTGCCGTAAATGCCAGCATGGATCGGAACTGTGGATCGAGTGCCTCAATGCCGAGGATGCATTCCAGTTGCGTATGTTCGAGCAGATTTGCCATATCGAGAATTACCGGCTGGAAGCCGGTCGTAAAGAAGGACGTATCCTGACCGCGGAAGAAGCCGCCAGCGAATGGATCGCAAAATATTCGGCAGGTTTCCCCAACCCCGGTACTGAACCTCTTCATTAGCCATGTCGACAGTGCTGGTCCGGGTTTGGCATCAGAAGGCGCAGTGCCGGCGCGTTGATGAGTTTTTGGTCAATCCCAATGCCGACTAATCCAGAACGACTCGACCATTTAGTTGCCGCGGCACGCAAACAGCGCGAATTGCGTGCCTCCAGTTATCGCGAGCAGGCGCTCAAATTGTTTCCATGGATATGTGGCCGCTGCGGTCGCGAATTTTCTGGAGCACGCTTGCGCGAGTTGACGGTACACCACAAGGATCATAATCACGACAACAATCCGGCGGATGGGAGCAACTGGGAGCTGCTCTGCCTGTATTGCCATGAAAATGAACACGCCCGTCTGTTGGATGAATCGGTGCGGGGCAGGGACTCCAGGACGCAAGCCGCCGCGACCTTCAATCCTTTTGCCGATTTGAAGACGTTGCTGCAGAAGGATCCCGACTGATTCCGGTTTGGGCGTCGGGCAGCTGGTGCCGGCTAGTTGTGTTCTTGAAATTTAATGAGCGCCTTCGCACAACAGCATAAATCAGCGGTGCAACTGGTATTGATTCTTCCCGGATGCCTTGGCGGTATACATGGCTTGGTCAGCCTGCCGCAACAAGGTGTCGGGGTCTTCCGCGTTATCGGGGAACAAGCTCACCCCGATGCTGGCCCCGACGGAGAATTGCTTGTGGTCAAGCTGGATCGGTTGCGAGATCGCTTTCAGCAGTCTATCCAGTGTCAGCCAGTATTCGTCGGCTTGCTCCAGGCCCAGCAACAGAATCACGAACTCATCGCCGCCGAGGCGAGCGACGGTATCGCCGCCCCGGATGGTATTGCCGATACGCCTCGATATCTCGATCAGCACCCGGTCGCCAGTCTCGTGCCCCATGCTGTCGTTGATGGGTTTGAAGCCGTCCAGATCGAGATAGCACACGGCCATCCGTTCCTTGTTGCGGCGGGATTGCACAATTGCCTGCTGCATGCGGTCGGCGAGCAGTATTCTGTTGGGCAGGCCGGTCAGCGCATCGTGATGGGCGATATGCTCGAGTTGCTTCTGGTGCTCCTTGATGTGGGTAATGTCGCTGGAAATTCCCAGGTAGTGGCTGACTTCACCCAGGTCGTTCCTGACTTCGGTAACGGTAAGCAGCGCTGCGTAGACCTGCCCGGTTTTGGTACGGTTCCACAGTTCTCCGCTCCAGTGCCCCTGGTCTTTGATGGTCTGCCACATGCTTTGATAAAAATCGGCGCTCTGGTGTCCCGACTTGAGGAAGCGCGGATTCCTGCCGAGTACTTCATCGCGGCTATAGCCGGTGTCGCGGGTAAAAGCGGAATTGGCATCGATGATGGGGATTCCGGATTTTTCTGTAGTTGATTACATTTCTTGACCGATGCTTGCAAATTTACTTTCCGGATTATTCTGTGGGTGGCGCCTCAAATGTGTCTGCCGCAATGTAAATTGCGACCATGATGCCCCTCCCCATATCAGGAGGCAGCTTTTCGTGCCAACTGAAAAAAAGCCTTCAGATAATCAATATTCACATCAGCCTCACGCGCGCCCAGAAAAATCTGCTTGGCAATGCCCTGTTGTCCCAAGCGCACCGGCACAATATCCATCTCACCAGCGTACCTTTCAACCAGCCATCGTGGCAAGGCCGCTACGCCACGACCTGATGCGACTATTTGCAACATGATGTCAGTCGTCTCAATGGTCTTGTGGCGTTTCGGGCTGATGCCGGCCGGCTGAAGGAACTGGTTGTAGATGTCCAGTCGGTCGAGTTCCACCGGGTAGGTAATCAGCACTTCGCCGCCCAATTGTGCAGGCTCGACGTATTTTTCCTTTGCTAAAGGATGGGAGCGCCCGACGACCAGCACCTGTTCGTAATCGAACACCGGCTCGAAGTGCAGCCCAGGCTTGTAGAGCGGGTCTGGCGTCACCAGCAGGTCGATTTCATAGCCGAACAAGGCACCGATACCGCCGAACTGGAATTTCTGCTTCACGTCCACATCCACGTCCGGCCATTGCGCCAGGTAGGGCGAAACGATCTTGAGCAGCCACTGATAGCAGGGATGGCATTCCATGCCGATGCGCAGGGTGCCGCGCTCGCCCTGCGCGTACTGGCGCAAACGCTCTTCCGCCTGATCCAGTTGCGGCAGCAGCCGGTTGGCGACCTCGAGCAAATATTGACCGGATTGCGTCAGGCGCAGGCTGCGGCCTTCGCGCAGCCAGATATCCGTCCCCAGCGCCTGTTCCAGCTTGCGCATGGCATGGCTCAGGGCCGACTGGGTGAGGCATAGCGTACCGGCTGCGGCGGTCAGGGAGCCCTGGCGTTCAACCTCGCGGACAATAGCTAGATGGGCGCGTTCTATCATGGCATTAAATGAAATATATTCATGGAATGTTGAAATAATACCATTTTACTTCATGATTCGCCTTGCCTAACATGCCAGCACTTTTATCGTTAATGGAGCGATGGCATTCATGGTCACTACACATAATCTGGGCTTTCCACGCATCGGCGCGCAGCGGGAATTGAAGTTCGCGCTGGAGTCCTACTGGAAAGGCCAATCTTCACGCGATGCGCTGAAAACATTGGGCGCGGAACTGCGCCAGCACCACTGGAAGAATCAATCCAGTCTCGGTTGGGCGCCGGTCGGCGATTTCGCTTTTTACGACCAGGTGCTGGACATGAGCTTTACGCTGGGCAATTTGCCGGAACGCGTTCACGGTTTCCACGGCGACCCGCTGGACAATTGCTTTCGCGTGGCACGCGGCCGTTCAGCGGCAGGCGCTGAAAACCACGAGGCCTGCTGCGGCGGCGAAGTCTCCGCGGGCGAGATGACCAAGTGGTTCGACACCAACTACCACTACATCGTCCCCGAGTTCACGGCGAATACCGAATTCAAGCTGGATGCTTCCCGCCTGCTGGAACAGTTGGCTGAAGCCAGGCAGCAAGGCGTCCAGGCCAAGCCCGTCATCATCGGCCCGGTGACTTATCTGTGGCTGGGCAAGGCCAAAGACGACTCGGATAAATTGGCATTGCTGGAGCGCTTGCTGCCCGTTTATGCCCAATTGCTGGAGCAACTGGCCGCGCAAGGCGTGGAGTGGGTGCAAATCGACGAGCCGATCCTGGTCGCGGAGTTGGACACGGCATGGCAGCATGCGCTGAACCTGGCCTACCATCGACTGAAGAGCAGCCGCGTCAAGCTGCTGCTGGCTACCTATTTCGGCGCCTTGCGCGAGAACCTGCCTCTCGCCAGCCAGCTGCCGGTGGCCGGGCTGCATCTGGATGCGATCAATGCGCGGGAGGAAGTCCTGCCGTTGCTCAACCAGCTACCGGCGCATGTGGTGTTGTCGCTCGGGATCATCAACGGCCGCAACATCTGGAAGACCGATCTCACCGCCACGCTGGACTGGCTGGAGCCCATCGCCCGGCGCTTGGGCGAGCGCCTGTGGATCGCGCCTTCATGTTCATTGCTGCATGTGCCGGTGGATCTTGCCAGCGAACAGAAGCTGGATGACGAGACCCAGTCCTGGCTTGCCTTTGCCCTGCAAAAGCTGGATGAACTGAATGTAGTGGCCAAAGCCCTGAACCAGGGGCGCGACGCGGTGGCGGCGGAATTGGTAAAGAATCTCGCCGCGATCACTTCCCGCCGCAATTCGCCGCGCGTCACCAATCCCAAGGTCAAGGCGGCGCTGGAGAACATTACCCCGGCCATGGGACAACGCCAGAACCCGTATCCGGTCCGGGCGAAGAAGCAGACAGCATTGTTGAATCTGCCCGCCTATCCGACCACCACCATCGGCTCTTTCCCGCAGACCGCGGAAATCCGGCAGGCACGCCGCCAATACAAGGCGGGAGAACTGGATGAAGCCGGTTACCAAGCCGCCATGCAGGCCGAAATTGCGCATGCCGTCCACGAGCAGGAATCGCTCGGCCTGGATGTGCTGGTGCACGGCGAAGCCGAGCGCAACGACATGGTCGAATACTTCGGCGAGCAGCTCGACGGCTACGCCTTCAGCCAGTTCGGCTGGGTGCAATCCTATGGCTCGCGTTGCGTGAAACCGCCCATCCTGTTCGGCGACATCAGTCGCCCCAGGGCCATGACGGTGGCATGGATCCAGTACGCCCAGTCGCTGACCAGCAAACCCATGAAAGGCATGCTGACCGGCCCGGTCACCATCCTCAACTGGTCGTTCGTGCGCGACGACCAGCCGCGCTCGGTGAGTTGCCACCAACTGGCGCTGGCCATACGAGAAGAGGTGCTCGAGCTGGAGCAGGCTGGCGTACGTGTCATCCAGATCGACGAAGCGGCGCTGCGGGAGGGCTTGCCCCTGCGCAAGTCGCAGTGGCAAGACTACCTGAAGTGGGCGGTCGAGGCTTTCCGTATTACCGCCAATGGCGTGCAGGATGAGACCCAGATCCACACCCACATGTGCTACTCGGAGTTCAACGACATCATTGCCGCGATTGCCGACATGGATGCCGACGTCATCACCATCGAGACTTCGCGATCCGACATGGAGCTGCTCGATGCCTTCGACCATTTCAATTATCCCAACGAGATCGGGCCAGGCGTGTATGACATCCACTCGCCGAATATCCCGACGCAGGCACACATCGTCGAATTGATGCGCAAAGCGGCGCAGCGCATCCCGGCCGAACGCTTGTGGGTCAACCCGGATTGCGGCCTGAAGACGCGTCAATGGGCAGAGGTCGTCCCGGCGCTGACCAACATGGTGGCGGCGGCGAAGGTTCTGCGCGCTTCGGCCTGAAGTCAACCATTCGCCGCGCGTGGCGCATCGCTGCATGATGCCCATGCGCGGCATTTTCCATTGATGGTTGGAGTGGGTAGCGCATAATGTCGCCCATATGACGGAACACATCCTGTTTCTTACCGGCAAATTGGCTGAAAAGCAGCTCAGGCAGATTCTGGCCGACATGCAGCCGGAATTCAGCTACACGGTACTGGAAATGGGGATCAAGGTCGCCGCGCTGATGAATGCGGACATGATCGCCCGCCGCCTGAAAGATACGCTCGGCGCCACCCGCATCATCATTCCCGGGCGCTGTCCGGGCGACCTGGTCGCCCTGTCTGAAAAATTGGGAGCTCCCGTGGAGCGAGGGCCGGAAGAAGTGAAGGATTTGCCGCTGTACCTGGGTGGGAAAATCAAACCGTACGACCTGGGCGGATACCAGACCAGAATCTTTGCAGAAGTGGTCGAGGCGCCATTCCTCAGCGTGGCAGGGATACTGCAACGGGCCGAATACTATCGCGGCAACGGCGCGGATGTGATCGACATCGGCTGCCAGCCGGGCGTGGCTTTCCCGCATCTGGCCGAATCCATCCGGGTGCTGAAGGAAGCCGGGTTCACGGTCAGCCTGGATTCCCTGGAAGCCGATGACCTGATTGCGGGAGGCTTGGCGGGTGCCGACTATCTGTTGAGCCTCAATAGCCAGAGCCTTTGGATCGCCGATGAAGTGGCCTCCACGCCCATCATCATTCCAGATCGGCACGGCGACCTGGACTCGGTGGAAAACTCCATCCGTCAATTGCAGGAGAAAAATCGGGCTTTCGTCGTGGATCCCATCCTGGATCCGATTCATTTCGGGTTCAGCGAGTCACTGGCACGCTATTACGAATGCAGGCAGCGTCACCCCGATGTCGAGATAATGATGGGAGTCGGCAACCTGACCGAACTGACGCATGCCGATACCTCGGGCATCAACGCGTTGCTGCTGGGCATCTGCTCCGAGCTCAACATCAATCACATCCTGGCAACCGAAGTCAGCGAGCACGCTCATCGCGCCATCAGTGAAGCAGACCTGGCGCGTCGCATCATGTATGCTGCCAAGCAGGTCAGCAGCCTGCCCAAGCATGTCTCACCCGACCTGCTCACCGTACACGACGTTAATCCTTTTCCCTATAGCCGCCAGGAAATCGAAGCCATCGCGGCCGAAATCAAGGATCCCAGCTTCCGCATCCAGATCAGCCAGGAAGGCATTCATGTTTTCAACCGGGACGGCATGCACACCGCGCAAGACCCTTTCGAGCTATACCCTACGCTGCATGTCGAGACCGATGGTGGACACGCCTTTTACCTGGGGGTGGAATTGGCGCGCGCCGAGATCGCCTGGCAACTGGGTAAACGTTATGCCCAGGATCAGCGCCTGAACTGGGGCTGTGCCACGCAAGCAGTAGAGACAAGAATCGACCTGCACGACTTCAAACCGGCAGGGACTACTTTCAAGAAAACCGATACATCCGGCTGACGTATGCCGCTCATTCCCATTCCAGTTGCGGATAAATGATATTCACGTTTCGTCTGTTGATGCTGTCGAACAATATCCATGACTTGTTTTCTGATTGCGCGGCGGAATTCATGGTGTCGCTCATGCTCTCGCCCTTCTTGATGCTGGCTCGAACATCATCGAGCAAGGTTTGCAGATAACGCCTCTGATTGTCCAATGCCACATTCTTATTCAGGGTGACTTGTCCATGCCCAGGGATCGTCAGCTTTGCATCAGCCTTGCGTAGCTCCTCGATGACCTTGAGCCAGCCTTTGATGTCTCCATCAATCGAAGGCGTACGCTCGATAAACAGCAAATCGCTCAACCATAATGTATCGGTTGCAGTATCCCGAATGCTCAGATCGTTGTTGGTATGGGCGGTCGGCCATGCTTGCAGTTCAAGCTTTCTTCCTCCCAGATCCAGCGTGGTGACATCCTCCACCAGCAGCGTGGGCGGAAGGATCGTGCTGCCCTCGGCCTCCTTACCAAGCTGGGCTTGAAGGTTGCGAAGATAGCTCTCCGCGCGCTGTTGCATGGTTGCGGCCAATTTGTAGTGGCCCACATAGATAGGTTTGTCCGCGCTGAAAGCCGCATTACCAAAAATGTGATCGGGATGGACGTGAGTATTGATGACGTAGCGGATCGGCAGGTCGGTAACGGCGCGGATGGCTTCGCGCAGTGCCGTGCCGACCATGATGTAACCACCGGTATCAATCACGGCAACGGCTTCCTTGCCGACAATAAAACCGATGTTGGCAATGTCGCCGTGATAGTCCTCATCAAAATCCTCATGCACGCCTTGATGCACGTAGATTCCTGCAGCAACTTGCTTGACCGGGAGAGGGGCTGCGATTGCGTACCCTTGGACCAGTGCCACCAGGGTGATTAGCCATACTGTTTTCATGATGTGCATGGAACTATCCATTCACCTGGATTGACTTCTTGAAAACCCCGCCTTCATTGTCCTGGACTTCCACTTCCATCTCGCCGGGCGTGTCCGCAATAAAGCTGAACTGGATATTGGGGTCTTCGCTCATGCCGATAGCGAGATCTGCCGCCAATACCGTTTCCCCATGCAATTTGACGATGGCTTTATTCGCAAAGAACGCTGGTCGGAACCCCTGCGACACCAGGTCACGCTGCAAACCGGTGTACATCGGATGCTTGATCAGCAATTTTCCCTGATTGATCTCGCCAGGACGCACCGGTGCATTGACGGATAGTTTCATTTTCCCGGCCTCTGCCCGGATCGCTTGCTCGTCGCCTTCCACCGTTCCCCCGCAACCACCGGCAGCCCTGACCGGAACTGCGTTCATGTAAAGCTTGCCATGATTGTCTTCCGCGACTACATGGATGTAGGAGTCGCGCTCCAGACGGATGCGCGTGGAGATCGCGGCCTTGCCGCTGGCTGGTGTGAAGTGAAAGATGCCGACCAGCGGCACCGGATTCACGCCAACCAGTACATAAACGTTTTTGAAATAATGGTCTGCGGTCAGCGCTTGCTCGATGCTGAACGAGAGCGGCACCTGTGCTCCGCTTTCTGCACGCCTGGGGGCCTCAAGCCTGATGAGTTCAGGCGCATTTTCAACTGTTTTCCCGGCGAAGAATGCCTCCTTCAACACATCCCATTTGTCTTCTGCTTCCGCCCATGCATGCATGGGCATCCACATCATCGTAATCAGGGTCAGCACGGCAAATTGGATACGGCGGTGACTTTTCATGGGGTTCCCCTTGAGTGACATTAAGCATACCGAATGGTATGGATACCGATTGGTATGCTATCCTGATCGCTAAAATTGTCAAGGAGCATTACATGAAAAAAATATGGTTGTTTATCGGGATGGCGGCGCTGCTTGCCGGATTGGCTCAGACCGTGTCTGCAGAGGATAAGCCGTCGGATACCAAAGCGCTGAAGGGCGTGAGCTCCGGAAAAGTGGTTTGGGATATCAATACCGCCAGTCCGGCAAAATTGGCGTTATATCTGGGCGTAATCCAGGAGACCTATGAGGATCTGGTACGACAAGGAGTTACGCCCGACATGGTTTTTGCATTCCGTGGCGAAAGCCTCAGGATTATTTCATCCGAACACGACGAGATTTCCATGCAATCCATGCCGGAAATCGGACAATCCGCGCGCATGATTCACGCGCTGATGCAGCGCCCTGGTATCCGCATGGAAGCCTGCTCGATTGCGGCGAGGATATTCGAGGTGGATACCGAGAAAATACTGCATGGCATACGCCCGGTAGGAAACACTTTTGTTTCCTTGATCGGGTACCAAAGCAAGGGATACGCGATCATCCCGATCTACTGAACAAATAAACACCCGAATACAGGACGCGAGCCGACAGGAGATTAAAGAAGAGATGCCAACTGATTGCGATAAAGCGTCAGAACGCGTGTAATCACCTGGGGATCGTCCAAAGCCTTGGACAGTATCAGTGCCCCCTCAAGGGTGGAAATGTAGAACTCGGCCCATCCCGCCGTATCAAGCTCAGCGTTGCTTGGCATTTGGGCTGCGGCATCCTGCAACAATGAAACGAAATCGGATTTCCACGAGAGAAAATGTGGAATGCACTTCTGGTACAAGTCTGGATGCGTCTCTTTCAACTCGGAAACATAGACAGCCAATAGACAACCGCTCCTGAGAGCGGGAGACTGATAGGTGTCGATGGCATGGTCGATATAACCGAGCAACCTGGCGACCGGAGTGAGCGCGTTCCGGTATGCCGCATTGTCCTGTCTCTCCTGCACGCTTTGCCAGAACTCTTCCAGAACAGCCTCGCCCAGATGCTCCTTGCTGTCGAAATGATGAAAAAAACTCCCCTTGGTAACCCCGGCGGCTACGCACACATCATTCACGGACATTGCAGAGAATCCGCGTTCAAGAATCAATTGACGGGCTACAGCTATCAACTTGTCGCGTGATGGAGATGGCAATTTTGTGACTCACAAATAAAAATCCTGATTCATCGTAGATGATATCCGCGTGGCAGGGCAAGTGTAACAGCAGAAGACATGCCCCCACGACAAAATACGTTCACTTTATATTGTGTTGTTTTGTTGACACAGATACATCATATTGTGTTTAATGGCATCACTACGGTGCCTGACCCGCTTTCTTGAGGGTCGGGATAATAGGGAATCCGGTCACAGGCGCAATGCCTGGAATCCGGGGCTGCCCCCGCAACTGTATCCGGCGAGCGTGCCGCTTATCTTGAGCCACTGGTGTATACCGGGAAGGCTTGCAACACGCGACGACCCGGAAGCCAGGAGACCTGCCGTGGAACTTTTCTACAACGTTTGGGGCGGGGTGTCCTCGGCAGGTGCGAGATGCGGTCGAACGCATCGCGTGCATTCGGTTTGCGGTGTGCATTTTCCATGGGTCGCCATGGAAACCCATCACCCAGCGCCAAGCCCCGTCCCGCATCAGGGAGTCATCACATGGACGACATGGTTATCGGCAGCAGCATTCCAGGCAGCGCTTCTTCGGAATTTCCATCATTCCAGGTCATTCGCCGCACCGGCGCAGTGGTCGAGTTCAATCCTGAAAAAATTTCCCTTGCCATGAGCAAGGCGTTTCTCGCCGTGCAGGGGGAGGAAACTTCGTTGTCCAGCGCCGTGCGCGACCAGGTCGCACGCCTGACGGAGAACGTGATCCAGGCACTGGCGCGGCGGCGCCCTGCCGGTGGCACCGTACACATCGAGGACATCCAGGACCAGGTGGAACTGGCCCTGATGCGCTCCGGCGAGCATGATGTGGCGCGCGCCTACGTGCTCTATCGGGAGAAGCGTACAGCCGAGCGTGCGAAGCATGCGACCGGTGCTCCGCAGTTGCATTTTGTGGCCGACGATGGCCGCAAGCAGCCTTTGGATCCGCATGCACTGGAAGCCACTGTCGAAGCGGCCTGCGCGGATTTGGGCGCGGCGGTTTCTCCGGCGCGCGTCGTGGAGCAGGCGGTACGCGACCTGTATGACGGGATTTCGTCCAGAGAAGTACGCGGCGCGTTGATTCTCTCGGCACGCAGCCTGATCGAACGCGAACCGGCCTACAACTACGTCACGGCGCGCCTGTTGCTGGACCAGATCCGCAGCGAAGTGTTCGGCGCACCTGTGGTCAAGGATGATCTGGCGGCAGCGCATGTCGACTATTTCCCCCAGTACATCAAGCTCGGCATCGATGCCGGATTGCTCGATCCCCGTCTGGCGCAGTTCGATCATGCCAGACTGGCCGCTGCATTGAATGTTGGCAGTGATCTCCAGTTCGGCTATCTCGGCCTGCAAACCCTGTATGACCGCTACTTTCTGCATATCGAGGAGCGTCGTATCGAGTTGCCGCAGATCTTCTTCATGCGCGTGGCGATGGGGCTGGCAATCAACGAAATCGACCGCGAGGCGCGCGCTATCGAGTTCTACCACGTGCTGTCCAGCTTCGACTTCATGAGTTCCACGCCGACGCTGTTCAACAGCGGGACGCTGCATTCCCAGTTGTCCTCCTGCTACCTCACCACGGTTTCGGACGATCTCGACGGCATCTACCAGGGCATCAAGGAAAACGCGCTGCTGCAAAAGTTTGCCGGGGGGCTGGGTAACGACTGGACGCCGGTACGCGCGCTGGGCGCCCGCATCAAGGGCACCAACGGCAAGAGCCAGGGCGTGATTCCTTTCCTCAAGGTGGTGAACGATACCGCCGTGGCCGTCAACCAGGGCGGCAAGCGCAAGGGTGCAGTGTGCGCCTACCTGGAAACCTGGCATCTGGACATCGAGGAATTTCTCGACCTGCGCAAGAACACCGGCGACGACCGACGCCGCACGCACGACATGAACACCTCGAACTGGATCCCCGACCTGTTCATGAAGCGGGTCATGGAAAACAGCGAATGGACGCTGTTCTCTCCGTCCGATGTGCCGGATTTGCACGACCTCTACGGACAAGAGTTCGAAGCCGCCTATACCGAGTACGAGCGTCGCGCCGACCGCGGCGAGATCAAGCTCTACAAGCGCGTACCAGCCATGCAGTTGTGGCGCAAGATGCTGTCCATGCTGTTCGAGACCGGGCACCCGTGGATCACCTTCAAGGATCCGTGCAACATTCGTTCGCCGCAGCAGCATGTGGGCGTCGTGCACAGTTCCAACCTGTGTACCGAGATTACGCTCAACACTTCCGATAGTGAAATCGCCGTCTGCAACCTCGGCTCGGTCAACCTGCTGGCGCATCTCAAGCAGGAAAACGGCAAGCTGGCGCTGGATAAATCCAAGCTGGAGGCCACCATCAATGTTGCCATGCGCATGCTGGATAACGTGGTCGAGATCAACTACTACGCCGTCGGCAAGGCACGCAACTCCAACCTGCGTCATCGCCCGGTGGGGCTGGGCATCATGGGGTTCCAGGATGCGCTGCACGCCATGCGCATTCCTTATGCCTCAGAAGCCGCCGTCGAATTCGCCGACCAAGCCATGGAAGCTGTTTGTTTCTGCGCCTATTGGGCATCGACCAATCTGGCGGAAGAGCGCGGGCCTTATTCCACTTTCCGCGGCAGCCTGTGGGATCAGGGCATTCTGCCGCTGGATACCCTGGGCATGCTCGAACGCGAGCGCGGCGGCCATGTGGAGGTGAATCTCGACAGCACGCTGGATTGGGACAGCTTGCGCGAGCGCATCCGCCGCGTGGGTATGCGCAACTCCAATTGCGTCGCCATCGCGCCGACTGCGACCATTTCCAATATCGTCGGCGTTTCGGCCAGCATCGAGCCGGAATACCAGAACCTGTACGTCAAATCCAACCTGTCGGGCGAATTCACCATCGTCAACGAGACGCTGGTCAACGATTTGAAAGCGCGCGGCCTGTGGGACGAAGTGATGGTGGCCGACCTCAAGTACTACGACGGCTCGCTGTCCGCCATCGAGCGTATCCCGGCCGAGCTAAAATCACTGTACGCCACGGCGTTCGAGGTTGATCCGGCGTGGTTGGTCGAGGCGGCGGCACGTCGCCAGAAATGGATAGACCAGGCGCAGTCGCTCAACCTGTATTTCGCCGCGCCGTCCGGCAAGAAGCTGCACGATACCTACCTCCTGGCCTGGCAGCGCGGGCTCAAGACCACCTACTACCTGCGCTCGCTGGGCGCCACCGCCGCCGAGAAATCGACCGGCCAGGGCGGCGAGTTGAACGCCGTATCGTCCCACATCCCGGCCCATGTCCCGGCATCGGCGGATATGCCGAAGATGTGCGCCATCGACAACCCCGATTGCGAATCCTGCCAATAACCGAACCTTAAGGATAAACACCATGCTTGATTTTGAAGACAGCGCATCCCGGATCGACAGCGGCACGCCATATACCAGTGCGCCACCCAAGGCGGCCGTGACCACCAGTGTCGCAGAGAACCAGGACGCCACCGCAGGCCGCGTCAACGCCGCCGACAAGCGCGCCATCAACGGCCAGACCGACGTCAACCAACTGGTGCCGTTCAAGTACCACTGGGCCTGGGACAAATACCTGGCCGGCTGCGCCAACCACTGGATGCCACAGGAAATCTCCATGAGCCGCGACATCGCGCAGTGGAAGGACAGCACCGCGCTGTCGCCGGACGAGCGCCTGGTCGTCAAGCGCAACCTGGGGTTTTTCGTCACCGCCGATTCGCTGGCCGCCAACAACATCGTACTCGGCACCTACCGCCACATCACGGCGCCGGAATGCCGCCAATACCTGCTGCGCCAGGCATTCGAGGAAGCCATCCATACCCACGCCTACCAGTACATCGTGGAAAGCCTGGGGCTGGACGAAGGCGAGGTGTTCAACGCCTATCATGAAATCCCCAGCATCCGCGCCAAGGACGAGTTCCTGATTCCCTTCATCGACACCCTGACCGACCCCGGTTTCCGCACCGGCACGCCACAAGCCGACCAGCAATTGCTGCGCTCGCTGATCGTGTTTGCCTGCATGATGGAAGGCCTGTTTTTCTACGTCGGATTTGTGCAGATCCTGGCGCTGGGGCGGCAGAACAAGATGCCGGGCGCGGCGGAGCAATACCAGTACATCCTGCGCGACGAGTCCATGCACTGCAATTTCGGCATCGACCTGATCAACACCATCAAACTGGAAAACCCGCATTTGTGGACGTCGGCCTTCCGCGAGGAAATCCAGGCCCTGATGCGGCAGGCGGTCGAACTCGAATATCGCTATGCGGAGGACACCATGCCGCGCGGCGTGCTCGGCCTCAACGCACACATGTTCAAGGAATACCTGCGCTTTATCGCTAACCGCCGCTGCCAGCAGATCGGCCTGGACGCTTTGTATCCGGGGGCGAACAATCCCTTCCCATGGATGAGTGAAATGATCGACCTCAAGAAGGAAAAGAACTTTTTCGAGACACGCGTAACGGAATATCAGACTGGGGGGGCGTTAAACTGGGATTAGGGAAACATTTTCCCGTATAAATTCAATATACGTTATGCCTGTCAATATTCTTAATCTCCCCGGCTTGAGCGTGCTGGATTTCAAGGAGACCGAACGGGAATATCACATCAAGGCTGAGCCAGTTGCCGTCTCCAGGCGTTGCCCTCATTGCGGCCGATCTCATGAGGTGATTGGCCACGGCAAGCTACCGCTCTACGTGCGCGATCTGCCGACGCATGGCAAACAGGTCATGATCCACCTCGACGCACTGCGGCTGATGTGCAAGCCATGCGGCAAGACCTTCACCGCCGCCGTGCCAGAGGTAGACGAGAAACGCCAAATGACAGAGCGACTGGTCCACTGGATCGGTCGCCAGTCACTCGATTACACCTTTGCGGCTGTGGCCGAGCAGGTCGGCATCGACGAGAAAACCGTTCGCAACGTCTTCGATGAATATGCCGCTCAACTCAAGGCCCAGCACAAGCGGGACACACCTCGCTGGATGGGCATGGATGAGATTTACCTTAGCCGCGCTCGCGGCGTCATCACCAACCTCGAAAACCACACGCTGGTCGATATGCTGCCGGACCGCAAGAAAGAAACCATCATCAAGTTCCTCTCCGGTATTGAGGATCGGAATAAGATAACGCATGTCGCCATCGATATGTGGAGGCCTTACCGGGAAGCTATTCAGGAGGTGCTGCCGCACGCGATGATTGTGGTGGACAAGTATCACGTCATTCGCATGGGTAATGAGTCCCTGGAGCGTGTCCGGCGCGGACTAAATGCCACACTGCCCGGCAAAGTACGCATTGGCCTGAAACATGACCGCAAGCTCCTAACCATGCGAGAACATGAGCTGAATGATCAGTTGCACTTGATCGTGTCCGGCTGGTTGCGCTCATTTCCATTACTGGAAGCCGCCTACAAGCTCAAGGAAGATTACTTCAAGGTCTACAATGCTGCCGATCGGGATGAGGCGCTAGAGCGTTACACCTCGTGGGAGAAAAGCATCCCACCAGAACTGGCGTATGCATTCAAGCCTATCCCAGTGGCTTGGCGCACTTGGCGGCCGTACATCCTGAATCACTTCGACGACGCCAGGCTCACCAATGCCTTTACGGAAAGCATGAACGCCAAGATCCGGAAGATGTACCGCGATGGCCATGGCTACAGTTTCGAGGCGCTACGGGCGAAGGTGCTGTTTTCTGACCAGTTGCAAAAGCGTGCCAGGGTTCAAGAAAAGGTGAAGGTCAAACGTAAGCGATTCGATGACGTTAGCGACGGCATCATGTACATGTCGTTTGGACGAATGCAGGATGAGTACGACATCAGAATAGTGACCAGGGAAGTGAACCTCGGAACCGACATACCCACATTACTGCGCCTGATTGACGAGGGGCTGATATGACCTCTCACCCACAGTAAAATCCGGATTCCCCGATGATGTTGTGTCCGGCATCGGTGATGATGATGCATTCCTGCGCATGCGCGAACACGCTTGCCGACAGTCGCAGCGAATCTTCGGCTTTCTTCTGCTCGGTGAGATCGGTCATGGTGCCAACCAGCCCCGTTGCCACCCCGTTCTTATCCATGATCCTGGAGACTGCCAGCAAGACCGGAATATTCCGGCCATTCTTGGCCCGGCGCAATTTCTGACCGATGAAGTTTGTGACCTCGATGGCATTGGCACGCGGGTCGGTATCCTCCGGCGCCAGCAAGGAAAGATGACGGCCTTGTACTTCAGCCAGAGAATAACCAAAAAGCCGCTCAAATGCGGGATTCACATATTGAATATGCAGCGACATGTCGGCCAGAACAATCACCTCATAACATTGCCGTATGGCCTCGCTGAAACGCAACAGTTCGTTTTCTGACTGCTTGCGTTCGGTGATGTCGGCATGCGTGCCTATCAACCGTAGCGGTCGGCGATTGCGATCCCATTCAGTCACCTGGCCTACCGAACTGATCCACATCCAGTCGCCGCTGGCAGTACGCTTGCGATATTCCATGGTTTTCGGCATGCCTGTGGCCAGGCATTCATTGAAAATATGCATGACCGCATCGCGATCGTCAGGGTGCAGGCTGTTTTTCCACCCCTCCAGACTGCTATGGAAAGTTTCAGGGTCGTACCCGATCATTCTGATGTATTGCTCGCTGACGGACACTTCGCCCGTCTGTACGTTGACGTCGAACCATCCCTGATTGTTTGCAGCGAGTGCAAGGCGCAGACGTTCTTCGGCCTTGCTGGTCAGTTGTCTGGCGGCTTCGCTTTCCTTGAGGGCGAGCTCTTTATCCCTGATGACCAGGGCCAGCGCCATGCCGACGATGGTCAGCGTCATGATGTAGAACCAGAGATTGGCCAGGTGAGTCAGTTCGAAGTCGCGGGCAAAGACGCCGGTGCCACGAGTTGCTCCGGACAATGCCTGGAAAGCGGCAATGGTGATCGCCAGCATGACGCCATGGCGCCCGAAGCGGACGGCCGCCCAGGCCACGAAGATGAATATCCAGTAACCGTGGACGACGGGTCCGAACAGTTCTTTGAAACCGTCAAGAAAAACGATCTGGCCCATGACGGCAAGCAAACCAAAACAGGCCACGATCTCTATGATGCGTTCGCGGTGGATCCATCGCTGGGGCCACTGTTGCCAAACCAGAAGCAGCGGGGTGACCAGGATGATGCCGAGGGTATCTCCCTGCCACCAGTTGAGGAGGACGGAACGAATCTCGGACACGGGAACAATGCCCCCCAGCCACAGGGCGGATGTGCCTGCCAGGGCGCTGATACAGGCACTCAGCGCGCCGACGGCACTCATGCGGAGATAATCCCTGGGGCTTTGCAGCGGGCGGCTTGAAAAAGCCGAGTGGGTCAGCAGCCAGAAGCCGAACAGCGGTTCCAGGGTGTTGCCCAGTGCGATAAAAGCGGACACTGCAACGGAGTCGCCGACCATCATGCCTGCCGCGAAAGCGCCGGCAAAGACACCCGGCCAGTATTTCATGCCGCCGATCAGCAACGCAGCCAGTGCCAACCCGCTCGGCGGCCAGATGACACTGACGTTGCCGTTGTACAGGGAGAAATAGGCGAGCGAAACCTTGGCAAGCAATGCGTAAACCAGCGCCAGACCCACCAGTCTTGTCAGGTAAGACCGGAAGCCCGGTAAATAGTACTGAATGCTGTTTTTCATGCTACTAAAGGCTAGCATGTAGTCCTGGCCGAGACTATCAGGAGAAATCTGATTTTTGTATTATTTGAGCTAATATTTTCTGGTGGTTTTTAGAGAAAAACAGGATAACGATCATGAGTCATAAACATATCAGTCTGCTCCGCACCATATTTCAGGATACGCACGCCGCCAACATTCACTGGCGGGAAGTGGAATCCCTGCTCAATTATCTGGGGGCACATATCGAGCCGTCACAGGGCGCACGCTTCAAGGTGACGCTGAATGGCGTAACCGATTTTCTGCATCATCCGCACCATAGCAACGAATGCACCAGAGATCTCGTCAAGCACCTGCGGGACTTTCTCTCGCATGCCGGGGTCAGCCTCTCGGAATATGAGGCCGGAAAAAAGGAACAGGGTGAGGCCTGATTCATGCCGAACAGGCATGGAAGCTGGAATTGAAAAGGCCCTTAGGGCATATGACTTAAGGGCCTTTTGATTGGCGGGCCGGTGAGCCGCCGGTCAGGAGACTCGAGGATCAGGCGCCCGCGTTGTTGAGACGAGGTGTGGGGGTAGAGGCCTTGCTGCTCGCCTGGGCTTTTAGCTTGGCCGACAGCGCTCCTGAATTCATGGCGGTGACTTGCTTGCCAAAAGCGTCGCGCTCTGCGGCGGTCTTCTTGATGGCCTGGATGCTTTTGATGCAGCGCCACTTCGTCCCGGCTTTGGTATGCATTTGCCGCATTTCATCTTCGGGGTGCGATCTGGCGCAGTGGTAACAATATCGAGTTTTCGTAGTCATATCAGCAGTTCAGAATCGGAATAAAGGCAAGACCGAAATAAAAAAGAAAACGGCCCACATGACATCATGTCATGCAAGCCGATTCAATACTGGTGGGGTGGGAGGGGGTCGAACCCTCGACCAACGGATTAAAAGTCCGCTGCTCTACCACTGAGCTACCACCCCGAAAAGAGGCGGGATTATCGCGGAAAAGAGCGGTCGCTGTCAATTTTTGTCGCGGAACTTTCTCGGTATAATCCGGCTCTATTTGCCGCTTGCATGTGCTGGCAAACTATTCTTATCTGAAAGTGCACCATTGAACAAAAACCCATTGGATCCATCTCCTAAGCGATTTGCGCTGGCCGGGTACTTCTTTGCGACCTATCTTGTCCTGCTCTGGATATCGCAGGATACCGTAGGCTTTGCCGCTGCACGGGCACAGGGGGGTGCGGCTTTGCTGTTTCTCGCCAATGCATTTTTGAGCTATAACGCGCTATATCTGTTGCCTGCCATTGGCATCACCTGGCTGACAGATCGCATGTTGCAGAAAGGATGGCCGGCAGCGGTTAAATCACGCCGTTACCTGACGGCATTCGTGGCCATCTTCACCGGTGCGCTGACAACGCTGTTTTTCTATGCCAATGTCAAATTGCATGCGTTGTACGGCATGTTCGTCAATGGCTTTGTGGTGAATCTGCTGGTGACCCCGGGCGGCATCGAATCCCTGGGCGGCAGCGCGGCGACCAGCATGACTTTTGCCCTGATTGCAGTTGGTTTTTTGGCTGCGCATGCGGCGCTGTTCTGGCTGGTCAATGTTGTTGCGGGCCGTTTGGGTTTTTCTGCCGGATTTCAGCGGGCATGGCGGGTGGCGCTATTGACGGTGTTTCTGCTGTCCACCGTCGGTGACCGGGCCGCCTATGCCTACTCCAGCGCGCTGGGCGACTCGACTATCCTTTCACATTCGGATGGGATTCCCTACTACGTCGGCCTCACGGCCAGGAAGTTTTTCAAGAAGCTCGGCTTCAAGGTCAATGCCCGGAGCGCCAATATCACGGCGGGCCTGGAATCTTCCGGCAGCCTGAACTATCCCCTGCATCCGTTGCAGATCAAGGCCCCGGCCAAGCCGTTGAACGTAGTCTGGCTGGTGGCGGAGTCGTGGCGCGCCGATGCGCTGGATCAGGGGATCATGCCGGCGACCTGGGCGTTTGCCCAGCAGGCGCAGCGATACACGCGGCACTACAGCGGCGGCAACGGTACCCGCAATGGCATCTTTACCATGTTCACCGGGATTCCCGGCAACTATTGGGATTCGTTTCTGGCGCTGCAGCGCGGCGCGCCGGTGATCGACGTGGTGCAGCAGCAAAATTACCAAGTATCGCTTTATACCAGTGCCAAGTTTACCTACCCGGAATTCGACAAGACGATTTTCAGCAAGGTGCCGCCCGGCCAGATGCATACGGTCGAGACAGGTGGCGAAGGCTGGCAGCTGGACCGGCAGAATGTGACCGATCTGCTCAAGTTTGTCGAACAACGCGATCCCGCGCGGCCGTTCTTCACTTTCATGTTCTTCGAGTCGCCGCATGCACGCTATTACTTTCCGCCGGAGAGCGTGATCCGGCGTCCGTACCGCGACGATATCAATTATGCAACGCTGACCAAGGAGCAGTTGCGTGCCGATATCGTGCCGATCAAAAACCGTTACCTGAATTCGGTACACCATCTGGATAGCCAGTTTGCACGGATCTTCGATTACCTCAAGGCCAACAACCTGCTCGACAGCACCATCGTGATTCTGGCCGGCGACCATGGCGAAGAGTTCATGGAGGCCGGTTATTGGGGGCACAATTCGACGATTTCCGATCCGCAAACCAGAACGCCCATGGTGCTCTGGGTGCCGGGCATGGCGGCGGCCACGCACGACAAGCTGACCAGCCACCTGGATATTCCGCCGACCATCATGCCCATGCTGGGCGTGACCAACCCGGTGCAGGATTACTCCATCGGTATCAGTCTGCTCTCGCCGGAAGAACATGACCATGTCATCGTGACGGCCTGGGCCGAGGTGGGCTATATTGACGATACGGCCAAGATCACTTTGCCGGTCAGCGTGCAGGGGGCAAGAAAATATGTCACGGATATTCACGATCAGCCGCTTTCGGGCGAAAATGAAAGCCATGTTTTCCAGCAGAAACAGAGTAAGCTGCTGGCGATGATGAAGGAACTCGGGCAGTACAAGAAAAAGGCAACTCAGTAACCATGCTGGATCAACGCGCACAGATACTCCTCAAAACGCTGGTGGAGCACTACATCAGCGATGGCCAGCCGGTCGGTTCGCGCACGCTGTCCAAATGTTCCGGGCTGGATCTTTCGCCTGCCAGCATCCGCAATGTGATGTCGGATCTGGAGGAGATGGGCTTTATCGCCAGTCCGCATACCTCGGCCGGCCGGATTCCCACGCCGCTGGGCTACCGCATGTTTGTCGATACGCTGCTGACGGTGCAGCCCTTGCAGAGCACCGAAATTCGCCGGCTGGAAAACGAACTGCAATCCCCCGACCCGCAGGAACTGATCGATGCCACGGCTAACCTGCTTTCCGAGTTGACCCGATTTGCCGGGGTAGTGATGATCCCGCGCCGCCGCAGCGTGGCATTCAAACATCTGGAATTCTTGCCGTTGTCGGAAAAGCGCATTTTGCTGATCATCGTGGCGGCCGATGGCAATGTGCAAAATCGCATTATCGTCACCGAGCGCGTATTCACCGCGTCGGAGTTGACCCAGGCAGCCAATTATTTCAACCAGAATTTTTCCGGGCAGACTTTTGACGAGGTCCGCAAGAAGTTGAGTGCCGAGCTGAAACAGATGCAATCCGACATCACCCGGCTGATGGCGATCGCGGTCGATACCGGCGACAAGGCCATGAGCGATGATGATGGCCTCGTGCTGGCGGGCGAGAGCAAGCTGTTCAACGTAGAGGATTTGTCCTCCAATATCACTTCCTTGCGCAAGTTGTTTGCCGCTTTCGAGAACCGCACTTCGCTGCTGCAACTGCTGGATAACAGCCATCGCGCCGAAGGCGTGCATATTTTTATCGGTGGCGAGTCCGGCTTTTCTCCGCTGGACGAATGCAGCATGGTGACCGCACCTTACGAAGTGGATGGTGCGGTGGTCGGTACGCTGGGAGTGATCGGCCCCACCCGCATGGCATACGAGCGCGTAATTCCGATTGTCGATATCACTGCACGCCTGCTTTCCAACGCACTTTCAAGCCATTAGTCCATGTCCGAATATCTGGTCGAACCCCCGTATACCCACGGCACCGCGCCACGGGTAGGCATCCTGCTGCTCAATCTGGGTACGCCGGACGAGCCGACGCCAACCGCCGTGCGCCGCTATCTCAGGCAGTTTCTCAGCGACCGGCGGGTGGTGGAGATCCCGCGCGCACCCTGGTGGCTGATCCTGAACGGCATCATTCTGACCTTCAGGCCGCGCAAATCCGCCGGAAAATACGCGCTGATCTGGGGCAATGCAGGCTCGCCATTGCTGGTGCATATGCAGCAACAGGCCAAATTGCTGCGAGGCTTTCTCGGCAACCCCGATATCCTGGTCGAAGTCGGCATGAGTTACGGCAATCCGTCGGTCGAGTCGGCCATCGGCAAGCTGCGCGCCCATGGCTGCGACCGCATTCTGGCGTTTCCGCTATATCCGCAATATGCCGCCAGCAGCACGGGTTCTGCGCTGGATGCGGTGTTTCGCACGCTGCTCAAGACGCGGAACATGCCGGCCCTGCGCACGGTGCGCCAGTACCATGACCAGCCGGCCTATATCCAGGCACTGGCCGAAAGCGTACGCCAGTACTGGGCAGCCAACGGCAAGCCCGACAAATTGCTGATGAGTTTTCACGGCGTGCCGCGCTATACGCTGGACAAGGGCGACCCGTACCACTGTGCCTGTCACAAGACGGCACGCTTGCTGGCCGAGGCGCTGGGCCTGCCCGCACACCAGTATCAGGTGTGTTTCCAGTCCCGTTTTGGGCGTGCCGAATGGATCAAGCCCTACCTGGCGCAAACGCTGGAAGAATTGGGCAAGGCAAAAACCCGTCGGGTCGATGTGATTTGTCCCGGTTTTTCCAGCGATTGCCTGGAAACGCTGGAAGAAATCGCCATGGAGGGCAGGGCGACTTTCATCGGAGCCGGTGGCAGCGAATATCACTACATCCCGGCACTCAACGAACGCGAGGACTGGATACACGCCATGGTGCAAATAGCCAACAGCCATTTGCAGGGCTGGCTGGAGCCAGCCGCAACTCAGCAGGAACTCGACCAGAGCCGGCAACGCGCGCTGGCAATGGGGGCAAGGCAGTAACAGGCCGGATAGTCTTGGCGTGCGCGGGTCGGCGTGGTAACGTACTGCCACATTAAAATTAAGCGGCGTTGATCCATGAGGTATTCTTCCTTTAGCTGGTTACTGTTGCCGACTTTACTGGTCGGTTGCGCGACGTCAAGCTCGTCCCCGTCACCATCTCCGGCACCGGTTGCGGCAGCCTTTGCCACTCTCCCGCAGAAAAAGTTGCTGGCAGCCCAGCAGTGGGGACTGATTGCCGCCGATGTCGCTACGCAAACCAAGGTATCGCTGGAGAAGAACGATTTCCTGATGGGGCGCGCCTTGTATGTGGCTCCGACATCCAAGGCGCCATTTGATCTGGCCTTCAACAATTACATGGTGACGAGCTTGGTGAATGCCGGATTGCCGGTGACCAGCAATCCCGAGGCCGGTGTCCTGCTGAAGTACGAGACGCAGGTCATCCCGCACAAGATCAGCCTGGATCTGGCCAATGAGGGCTTCACTCCTGTATTTACGCTAGGCACTGCGTGGGGCTGGGTGATGCGCAATGCGTTTGTGCACAACTCGATACGGCTGGGTGTGGCAGGGACATTGACGGCCGCCGCGGCGCTCGACTATATGCGCGCCAACAGCAAGGATCTGTCCCCGACCGATGTGGAACTGCTGATTACCACGTCTGTCATCGATAATGAGCAATATCTGCAGCGTAGCACCGATGCCTATTACATCGAGAAAGCCGAAGCCGAACTGTTTACGCCGCCGCCCGAGCCATCTGCCGTTGCGCCAGCCAAGCCCAGGGTCAGCCGTGAGTGGAAGGTGACGCAATGAGGGGCCTGGTCGCGATTGGCCTGGCTTTGCTGCTGGCGGGGTGCCTGGCTTCCGCGCCATACCAGGAAGCCAGAAACGATCCGTTCATCCAGACCAATTACCAGGCCACGGATGCGCTGATTGCCTCTATCAGTCCGACGCACGATTTTCCATCGGATGCCACCATGCTGGTAGCGACATTGGTGGAACTGGATTCGCTGACCGAATCCTCGGCGCTGGGGCGCAGCATTTCCGAGCAGGTCCAGGCCCGCCTCACGCAGCGCGGTTATTCCGTGATCGAGATGAAATTGCGCGGCCAGATGGTCATGAAGAAAAACCAGGGTGAATTGATGCTGTCGCGCGAGTTGCAGGATTTAAGAAAAACCCATCAGGCCGAGGCTGTCGTTGTCGGCACCTACACCCTGGCCAAGAATTTCGTTTATATCAATCTCAAAATGATCAATGCCGACAATGTGGCAATCGGCGCGCACAGTTATGCGCTGCCGCTGGACCGCAACGTCCGGGCCATGTTGAACAAACAGCCATGAACTTGCGTTTTTTCTTGCTGTGCCTGGCGTTGCTGGCGAGTACTGCGCATGCCGCCCAATGGCGCGAGGTTGGTGAGGTCGGCGAGACCGGCACCATCGTTTCCGTGGATGACGGATCGCTCTCGGTGGACCACGATTCCATCGTCACCGGTTGGGTCAAATTCGAATATGTAAAACCGCAACTGCGCGATGGAAACAAGCTGACCGGCTACGTTTCGCAGCGTATGGTCAATTGCGAGATCAACCGTTACTGGGCGATGGATGGCTGGGGCTATCCCAGCAATGATGCCGAACCTGTCCGGCTGTACAGCGCGGTGCAGGAGTGGCAGATGCCGCCACCCGATAGCGAAGCCGAAATCGCCTCGGCCGCGCTATGCAACGAAGCACAATCCTTTCTCGGCCTGGCCTGGGGCAAGTTCGAGATTTTTTCCAGATTGCAAACGGTCTGGAGCATCCTCAAAGGCGTAATGGGGCGTTAGTCCAAAGCCTATTTCAGCCGGTTTTCCAGTTCCTCCCAGCGCGCCAGCGCTGTTTCTATGCTGGCTTCTATCTCTGCCAGCCTTGCCTGCAGGCGCTTTACCTGTTCCGGCTGCTCGCGGTAGAGCGTGGCATCGGTGAGTTGTCCGGTGATTTCCTGCTGTTCCTGCTCCAGCACTTCGATCTGTTCCGGCAGGGCTTCGAGCTCTTTGGCTTCCTTGAAGCTGAGCCGGCCGGGTTGGCCGGCTTCTGTTCTGGCCGCAGCCGCTTTGGGTGCGGCGGATGCCGGTCTGGATTTAGCCGTCGCAGCTTCGGCGGCGCGTGCCGCCTGAAAACGCCGCCAGTCGTCGTAGCCGCCGCCGAATTCAGTGAGCCTGCCATCGCCTTCGAACGCGATTACCTGGGTTACCGTGTTTTCCAGAAAGGCACGGTCGTGGCTGACCAGAAACAGCGTGCCGGCAAACGATTGCAATAATTCTTCGAGCAGTTCCAGCGTGTCGATGTCCAGGTCGTTGGTCGGCTCGTCCAACACCAGTACGTTGGCCGGCTGGCTGAACAGGCGTGCAAGCAGCAAGCGGTTGCGCTCGCCGCCGGAAAGCGATTTCACCGGTGCGCGGGCGCGTTGCGGCGGGAACAGGAAGTCTTCCAGGTAGCTGATGACGTGTTTGCGCTCATTGCCGATCTGGATGTAGTCGGCGCCTGGGCTGATGGTGTCGCTGAGCGTGGCTTCTTCGTTCAGTTGTTCGCGCATCTGGTCGAAATAGGCTACCGATAATTTGGTTCCGCGTTCGACCGTGCCGGCATCGGGCTGCAACTCGCCCAGAATCAGCTTGAGCAGGGTGGATTTGCCGGCGCCGTTGGGGCCGAGCAGGCCGATGCGGTCGCCGCGCATGATGCGCGTGGAGAAGTCGCGGATGATGGTTTTGTCGCCGAACGACTTGGCGACATGCGTCAACTCCGCCACCAGCTTGCCCGAACGCTCGCCGGCATCGATAGCCAGCGAAACCTGCCCGATGCGCTCCTGGCGCGCCGCGCGCTCGCGGCGCAGTGCCTCCAGCCGTCGTACGCGGCCTTCGTTGCGGGTGCGGCGTGCCTTGATGCCCTGGCGGATCCACACTTCTTCCTGCGCCAGGAATTTGTCGAACTTGGCCGCTTGTTGCTCCTCGACGGCAAGCAGTTCCTGTTTCTTGCTCTGGTAGGCCGCATACGAGCCGGGAAAGTCGGTGAGGATGCCGCGATCCAGTTCCACGATGCGCGTGGCTAGCCGGTCGAGAAAGCGCCGGTCGTGAGTGATGAACAATACCGCCCCGTTGAAATTCAGCAGCAATTCCTCCAGCCATTCGATGGCTTCAAAATCGAGGTGGTTGGTCGGCTCGTCCAGCAGCAGCACTTCCGGTTCGGCCACCAGTGCCTGCGCCAACGCAACGCGCTTCTTCCAGCCGCCGGACAGGCTGGAAATCCCGGCATCTTCCGGCAGCCCCAGCTTGCTGATGGCGGTATCGATGCGTGCCTGCGCCTGCCAGCCGTTCTGTGCTTCCAGCTCGTGTTGCAGATGCTGCATGCGTTCCAGCAGGGCATCGGTATCGGCGTCGGCGTGCGACAGTTCCACCGATACATGGTGATAATCCAGCAGCACCTGACGTAAATCGCCCAGGCCTTCGGCCACCGCTTCCAGCACGGTTTGCGTGGCATCCAGCGGCGGCTCTTGCGGAACCCAGGCAATACGTACGCTGGGCGCACGCCAGACCACGCCGTCATCGAGCTTGATGTTGCCGGCGATGGCCTTGAGCATGCTGGATTTGCCCGCGCCATTGCGGCCGATGAGGCCGACGCGTTCGCCGGGGTCCAGCTGGAATGCTACGTGATCGAGAAGGGGGGTGAGGCCATAAGCGAGACTGGCCTGATCTAAGGTAATCAGAGGCATGACGTATTTTACCGCGCCGGCCCTTTTCTGGTGCGGAAAACCCGTGTAACCTTTATTGACCATCTAATGAAAAGGGCGGGCAACAACATGGAGACGACCCTGAAATTTCTCGCATTGTTTCTTCTGGTGCTGCTGGCGGCCTGTGGTAAGGAGGAAGCCAGCTACCAGCCCGGCTTTACTGATCGCTCAGCCAGTGGCAATGCCCAGAAGCATTACAGCTTCGGCGTCCATCCTTTGCATAATCCCGAGCGCCTGCTGGAGCGTTACGGCCCGGTGATGGATTACCTCAATCGGCACATCGAAGGCGCGCATTTCGAGCTTGAAGCTTCGCGCAATTACGACGAGTACAACAAGAAGCTTTACAGCCGCCAATTCGACTTTGCGCTACCCAATCCTTACCAGACGGTAAATTCGCTTAAACACGGTTACCACGTATTCGGGAAAATGGGCGACGATCACCATTTCACGGGCGTCCTGCTGGTACGTCGCGACAGCGGGATCCGCGAGGTGGCCGACCTCAAGGGCAAGAAGGTGAGCTATCCGGCCAATACCGCCGTGGCGGCATACATGATGCCGCAGTACTACCTGCAAACGCACGGCATCGATGTCAACAAGGACATCGAGAATTTGTTCGTCGGCTCGCAGGAATCCTCGATCATGAACGTCTATCTGGGTAATGTCGCGGTGGGGGTGACCTGGCCGATTCCCTGGCTGGCTTTCCAGAAAGAGCATCCGGACAAGGCTGCGCAACTTGAGGTGCGTTGGGAAACCGAGCCGCTGATCAACAATGGCCTGGTTGCGCGCGACGATATGCCGCCGGAACTGGTCAGGCGCGTGGCCGAATTGCTGACGAACCTGCATGAAAGCGCGGAAGGTCGCGCCATGCTGGAAAAACTGCCGATCTCGCGCTTTGAACTTGCCGATGACGCTACTTATGATGTGGCACGGGAGTTTTTCGAGAAATTCTCGAAAACTGTGCGTCCGCTGGATTGAGAGCCTACGGGAATAGGCTCTAAGCGTGCTCGTATATCTCAAATCAGCTTTCCGACAACTGTTTTACAGTTCCATCCGGCGCCAGCTGACGCTGGCGTTTACGCTCTCCACGGCGCTACTGATGCTGGTGTTCGGTGGTACCCTGGCATGGCAGGAGCGTGGATTTTTGCTGGAGCAGAGCCTGCAGCACACCCGGGCGCTGGCACATACCGTGGCAGTCAGCAGTACTTCCTGGGTGGTCGCCAAAGACGTGGCCGGTTTGCAGGAAGTGCTCAAGAGTGTCGAGCGTAGCCCCAATCTCAAATATGCCTTCGTGCAGTCGCCGGACGGGCGGATTCTCGCTTCCAGCCGCAGTGACGAGGTTGGGCGCTATGCCAGCGATCCCGTCAGTCGGCGATTGCTGACATCGCCCGCCGTCCCGGTGGTGCTGGTGGACAATATCAAGCTGCTGGACGTGGCCGAGCCGGTGCTCGCCGGCAAGCGGCTGGTGGGCTGGGTGCGCATAGGTTGGGGGCGCGACGATGTGGTGAACAATCTGCATGCGGTCACGCAGCGCGGCTACCTGATGGCTGGACTTGCCGTTGCCGTGGCTTTGCTGATCGCAACCATGCTTGCGCGCGGCCTTACGGCCGGCCTGCAGCGCCTGATCGCCGTGGCTGACCATATCCGTGGCGGTGGGCGCGAAGCGCGCGCCGATGTCGACCGCTCGGATGAACTGGGCGTGCTGGCAGGCAATTTCAATATCATGCTGGATGCGTTGACCGAATCGGAAGGCAAGCTGGAGAAACTCAACCGGGTATACGCCGCATGGACCGAAAGCAGTGATGTCACCGTGCGCGAAACCGACGAGTCGCGCCTGCTGCAGCGCATCTGCCAGATACTGGCCGAGTGCGTGCCGTTCGACCTGGTCTGGGTCGGGATGGTGCAGCCACCGTCAAGCGACATCTTCAGGGTCGCTGCCAGTGATCCGGGATCGAAATACCTGCAGGAGATACGCGTGTCGACGGATCCGTCCTCTGCCGAAGGGCAGGGGCCGATGGGCAGGGCCATTCGTGAAGGCACGCCGCAGATCTACAACGATTTCCTCAATAACCCGTATTCCGTGCCATGGCGTGTCGCCGCGCAACGCGAAGGCTACCGTGCGGTGGCGTCTTTTCCGCTCGCCTGTGGTGGAAAAACTGTCGGGGCGATTTCTGTCTATACCCGGGAGCTTGACTATTTCGATCATGAAATCGTTTCCCTGCTGCGGGGGCTTACCGAAGACGTTTCCTTCGCGCTCGACTCTTTCCAGAGCGAGCGCTTGCGCAGGGAGGCCGAGGCCAAGGTGTTGCTGGCAGCCAAGGTGTTCGAAAACAGCAAGGAGGGCATCCTGGTGACGGATGCCGACGTCAATATCGTTTCGGTCAATTTCGGCTTCACCGAAATTACCGGCTATACCCAGCATGAAGTGTTGGGCAGGAACCCTTCCCTGATGTCTTCGGGCCGCCATGACAAGGGCTTTTATGAGGCCATGTGGGCGGAGATCAGGCAGCACGGGAGCTGGCAGGGAGAGGTATGGAACCGGCGCAAGGAGGGCGTCATTTATCCGGAATGGCTGACCATTACCTCCATGAAGAACGAAGCTGGCGAGACTACCAACTACATCGGCATTTTCTCCGATATTTCGGAACGCAAGCTGGCTGAAGAGCGTATCCAGTACCTCGCGCATTACGATGCGCTGACCGACTTGCCCAATCGCGTGCTGCTGCGCGACCGTCTCAAGCAGGCCATCATCAAGGCGCAACGGTCCAATGAAACGGTGGCGGTGATTTTTCTCGATCTCGACCGCTTCAAGCAGATCAACGATACGCTGGGGCATGCGGTGGGCGATGCCCTGCTGCAAACGGTGGCAGGGCGTCTGCAGCAATGCGTGCGCGAGCAGGATACGGTATCGCGGCAGGGCGGGGACGAGTTTCTGGTCATGCTGCCTGCCGCGACGGCCGAGGGTGCGGCGTTGGTCGCACAGAAAGTGCTGTCTGCGCTGGCTGAACCGTGTCTGATCGAGGGGCACGATTTGCGCATTACCCCCAGCCTTGGCATCAGTTTGTACCCGAACGATGCGACCGATATCGAAACCCTGATCAAGCTTGCGGATGTGGCGATGTATCACGCCAAGGATATCGGCCGCAACAACTATCAGTTCTACACGGCCAGCCTGAACGCCAGTGCCTACGAGCGCATGGCGCTGGAAAACGGGCTGCGCCTGGCGCTGGAGCGCGACGAGCTGATGCTGCATTACCAGCCGCAGATCGACCTGGCGACCGGACGGGTGGTCGGCTGCGAGGCGCTGATCCGCTGGCAGCACCCGGAGCACGGCATGGTGTCGCCGTCCCGGTTCATCCCGGTGGCGGAGGAGTGTGGGCTGATTGTACCTATCGGCGAATGGGTGATCCGTGAAGCCTGCCGCCAGTTGCGCATCTGGCAGGATGCGGGCTATGGCCCGTTGCTGATGGCGGTCAACATGTCGGCCTTGCAGTTCCGCAAGGCCGGCCTGGATGGGATGGTGATGCAGGTGCTCAGTGACGCCGGAGTGATGGCGCAGGCGGTGGAGCTGGAGCTGACCGAGAGCATCCTCATGCATGGTGTCGATGCCACCCTGGCTACCCTGCAGAAATTTTCCGCACTGGGCCTGCAGCTTTCCATCGACGATTTCGGCACAGGCTATTCCTCGCTGTCCTATCTCAAGCGATTCCCGATCCACAAGCTGAAAATCGATCAATCGTTCGTGCGCGATATTGCCACCGATATCAACGATGCCGCGATAGTGCGTACTATCATCGTCATGGCGCACAGCCTCAATTTGCGGGTGATTGCCGAGGGGGTGGAAACCGCCGATCAGTTGGCATTCCTGCGCGAGGCAGGATGCGACGAAATGCAGGGCTATTTCTTCAGCCGGCCGTTGCCGGCAGCGGAATTCGGGGCGTTGCTGAGTACGGGCAGGCGACTGTAGGTTATTTGCCCAGCATGGCTTTCATCTGCGCGATGCGGCTTGCCGCCTGGGCCTTGCGGTCGGCAGGATCGGCTTCACTGGCCTTGCCGCTGTGGCGGATGTCGTCTGTGGGCAGTTCTTCCAGAAAACGGCTGGGTTCGCAGCTTTCCCAATCGCCGGCGCGTTTGCGCTTTTTACAGTAGGTAATCGTCAGCGATTTTTGCGCGCGGGTGATGCCGACGTACATCAGGCGGCGTTCTTCCTCGACCTTTTGCGGTTCCAGCGATTCGCGGTGCGGCAGGATGCCTTCTTCCACGCCGATCAGGAACACATGACCGTACTCCAGGCCCTTGGCGGCATGCAGGGTAGAAAGCTTGACCGCATCCGGCTCGGCTTCTTCGCGGCCTTCCAGCATGCTCATCAGGGCCACGGTCTGGATCAGTTGCAGCAGATCCTTGTCTTCCTCGGTGCCTTTTTTCGACAGCCAGCCGGTAAAGTCCATCACGTTCTTCCACTTGCTCTCGGCCGCGCGCGGCTCCTCGCTGTCGTACAAGAACGCCTCGTAGCCGATGGCCGTGAGCAGATCCGTCAGCACCTCGCCTGCCGGGTCCCTGGCGGCGCGTTGCTGCATGCGGTCGATGAAGCCGCAGAAGGTCAGCAGATCGTCCAGTTGCGCTTTGCCTATGGTGTGCTGGAAACCCGGTTCAAAGGCCGCTTCGAACAGGCTGATGTGCTGCCTGGCGGCATGTTCGCCCAGGCGTTCCAGCGTGGTGTTGCCGATGCCTTTCTTGGGCGTGGTTGCGGCGCGGATGAAGGCCGGGTCGTCATCCTCGTTGGCGATCAGGCGCAGGTAGGCGATCAGATCCTTGATCTCCGCCTTGTCGAAAAACGACTGTCCGCCGCTGATGGTGTAGGGGATTTTCTGGTTGCGCAGTTGCTGCTCGAACACGCGCGCCTGATGGTTGCCGCGATACAGAATCGCGTAATCGAAAAACCGGGTGCGGTGCTCGAACTTGTGCGCCAGCAGCTTCATGATCACCATTTCGGCCTCGTGATCCTCGTCCTTGGCGGGTACGACCTGGATCGGGTCGCCGGTGCCGAGATCGCTCCACAGTTTTTTCTCGAACAGCTTGGGGTTGTTGGCGATGACGCTGTTGGCGGCCCTCAATATGCGTACCGTGGAGCGGTAGTTCTGCTCCAGCTTGATGACCTTGAGGCGGGGGAAGTCTTCCGTCAGTTGCCTCAGGTTTTCCACGTCCGCGCCGCGCCAGGCATAGATGGCCTGATCGTCGTCGCCCACCGCAGTAAAGCGGCCTTCCACGCCCGTCAGCAGCTTGACCAGCCGGTACTGGCAGGCGTTGGTGTCCTGATATTCGTCGATCAGCAGGTATTTGAGCTTGCGCTGCCATTTTTCCAGCGCTTCCGGGTGGCTCTGGAAAATCTCCACCGGCAGGCGGATGAGGTCGTCGAAGTCGACCGCCTGGTAGGCTTTCAGCGTCTGCTGGTAGAGCTGGTAAATCTTGGCGGCGGCGTGGACCAGCTCCTCGTCGGCCATCTGCATGGCCTGGTCGGGGGTGACGAAGGCGTTTTTCCACCGCGAAATCTGCCATTGGGTGCGACGAAGCAGTTGTTTGTCGGTGGTCGCCAGAATATCCGCCAGCGTCTTGAAACTGTCGGACGAATCCAGGATCGAGAACTGCGGCTTGTAGCCCAGTAACTGCGCCTCGGCGCGCAGCATCTGCAAGCCCAGCGAGTGGAAAGTCGTCACCGTCAGCCCTTTGGACGGCCGATCCTGGAGCAAATCCTTCACGCGCTCCTGCATTTCGCGCGCCGCCTTGTTGGTAAAGGTGATCGCGGCGATTTCGCGCGGCTGGTAGCCGCACTTGTCGATCAGATGCACGATCTTGTGCGTGATGACGCGTGTCTTGCCGCTGCCGGCCCCGGCCAGTACCAGCAGGGGGCCATCGATGTACTTGGCGGCTTCGCGTTGGGGGTCGTTGAGTTTGGAAAGCATGAGGGGCGCAAGTTTAGCGGCTTGAGGGGATGGTGTCACGGGTTGATGCGTTATGGCGAATACCAACTTCTGGGGATTTGTTGGGCCGCTTGGTTTAGGGTAATGTTCGTTTATATACATCCTGATGATAAGCAATCAACAAGAATAATGAAGCCGGTCAATTTTGCCCCTCAATGTGTTTCATTTGATCTGGAAGTGGGCAAGACCGATCATCGCATTTATCAGCTCGGTGCAATACGCGGCGATACTGGAGCATCGCTTCGGTATTCTCACGGTGGCCTTGATGCCGCTTTGAGCCAGCTTGATGCACTGGCCGACACGGCTGCATTCCTGCTTGGTCACAATGTGGTCAAGTTCGACTTGCCACACCTTGCGTCTGTACGTCCCGATTTACGGATGCTTTGCAAACCGGCGGTTGATACCTTATGGCTAAATCCGCTGGCTTTCCCGCGCAATCCATACCACCACTTGGTCAAGCATTACCAGGATGGGAGATTGCAAGGCGGGCATCTCAACGATCCATTGAAAGACGCACAATTGGCGCTAGAGGTGTTTCGCGATCAGCGCGACGCATTGAGTGCGCTGAACGAGAGCAATCCACAATTGCTGAAGGCGTGGCATTGGCTCACGACGCAAGATAGCGCCGTCAGTGGCCTCAACAGTTTCTTCACGACATTACGCCGTTCGCCGAAGCCTTCCTTGCAAGAAGCGCAAGCTGCCATTGTTCAATGTCTCGATAATCAAGTTTGCACGACCCAATGTCGGCTGGTGTTCGAGGAGTCTGCGCACGATGCATGGCCGCTGGCTTATGCGCTGGCTTGGCTGTCGGTTGCTGGCGGCAATTCTGTCATGCCTCCCTGGGTGCGGCACCAGTTCCCGGCTGCGGGCGATATTGTACGGCGGTTGCGCGATATGGCTTGTACCGATCCAGCTTGTCAGTGGTGTCGTGAGCATCACGATGCAAAGAAGGAATTGAAACGTTGGTTCGGGTTTGATGCATTTCGTCCCGAACCGGTTGATCCGCAAAATGGGCAGCCTTTGCAACAGAGCATTGTAGAGGCTGCCATGGGCGGACAGCATGTGTTGGGGATACTGCCTACCGGTACCGGAAAATCCGTGTGCTACCAAGTTCCGGCTTTGTCTCGCTTTGAAAAGACCGGCGCACTGACCGTCGTCATTTCGCCGTTGGTCGCATTAATGGCCGATCAGGTGAACGGTCTCGTGGCGCGAAGCATTAACTCATGCGCGGCAATGAATGGCTTACTTTCCATGCCTGAACGCGCAGATGTGCTGGATCGTGTGCGTATGGGTGACATTGGCATTCTCATCGTGTCGCCGGAACAATTACGCAACAAATCCTTACGCGGCGTATTGTCGCAACGCGAAATCGGCGCGTGGGTGTTGGATGAGGCGCATTGCCTATCCAAATGGGGGCACGATTTTCGACCGGATTATCGCTACGTTGGGCGCTTTATCAGGGAACGGGCCGGTGAAGGTTATGTGCCGCCGGTGCTTTGCCTCACCGCGACGGCAAAGCCGGAAGTCGTGGCTGATATTCTTGCGTATTTTCACGAAAAAGTCGGTATCGAGTTGCAATGTTTCGATGGTGGGGCAAAACGGGAGAATCTTGACTTTGTGGTGGTGCAGACCACCCCCGCGACCAAGCTTGCCCATGTGCATCAATTGATCGAGCACGATTTGTCGCCGGATACTCGTGAGGGTGCCATTGTTTACGGCGCCACAAGAAAACAGGTTGAAGAGATTGCTGTCTACTTGAAGGAAAAAGGGCTGGCTGCCGGGTATTTTCATGCCAAGTTGCCGCCCGAAACCAAGAAGACGGTGCAGGAGAGCTTTATTCGCGGCGAGTTGCGGGTAATCGCAGCCACTAACGCTTTCGGCATGGGCATAGATAAACCGGATGTGCGCCTAGTGATTCATGCCGACATCCCTGGATCCCTGGAAAACTATTTGCAAGAGGCCGGACGTGCCGGACGGGATAGGGAAAATGCACGTTGTGTCTTGCTCTACACGCCAGAAGACGTAGAGCGGCAGTTCGGCATGTCGGCGCGTTCGCGACTGACACGCAAGGAAATTCAGGCCATCTTGAGGTCGTTGCGCAACCTGAGCAAGAGAAAACGCCGGGAGGACAAGCAGGGCAGTGAGGTCATTGCCACGCCAGGTGAAATTTTGGCGGAGGATGAGGATGCAGGTTTTGAGCGTGATTCCGCCACTGACGATACACGGGTGCGTACGGCGGTTTCCTGGCTGGAAGAGGCGGAGTTGCTGACACGGGAAGAGAATCAGGTGCAGGTATTTCCATCGTCCTTGCGCGTGACATCCCTTGATGAAGCTCGCAAAAAACTGGTAGCAAAAGGGCTGACGGACGCATATCAACAGCAGCTGTTATCCATTGTCGACGCATTGATGGCGGCCGATGCCGACGATGGTATTTCTACCGACGAACTGATGGGGATTTCCCATCTCTCGTCTGAATCTGTGCGCAAGGCGTTTGTCGATCTTGAACAACTTGGCATTGCCAGCAACGATACGGCGCTCACCGCTTATGTGCATGTCGGTGTGGAGCGGTCGTCGGAAAAGCGATTGGAAATGGCTGCGCAACTGGAATCCGCGCTGATCGGTGAGTTGCGTATCAATGCGCCAGACCTGGCGGTTGGCGAGCAATCGGCATTGCACTTGCGTATTGCCAGCCAACATCTGAGAGATGCAGGCTATCCCCATGCACATCCCGAAACGCTGCGTCGCCTGTTAAAGAGTTTATCCGCCGATGGGCGCGACGAGGCGAATGATGCTGGTAGCTTGAGTCTGAAGCGTCTAGATAACGAAAGCGTGCGCATCACGTTGAATCGCAACTGGCAGGCGCTCGACAAGACCGCACAATTGCGCCGCAGTGCTGCCGAGATATTGCTGCGGCATCTCGTCTCCTGTTTACCTGCCGGAAGCCGTGGTACGGATTTGCTGGCTGAAACTACCATGGGGAAGTTGCTGGCTGCGCTGGATGGAGACTTGCTGCTTAAGTCCGAGATCAAGAATCCGCAAAAGTGTCTGGATCATGCCTTGTTGTGGTTGCATGAGCAGGAGATTATTCGGCTCAATAAGGGTTTGGCCGTATTTCGTTCAGCCATGACTATCCGACTGGATAGCGACTGGAAAAAACAATTCCACCAGCCGGATTTTGCGCCGCTCAAATTGCATTACGACGAGCAGGTCATCTAGATTCATGTCATGGCTGAATACGTTCAGCGCGGACTTAAAGAGATGGCGGATGCCTTGCGTTTGACGGTCGATTATTTCCATCTCAAGCAAGACGAGTTTCTGCGCCTTTGGTTGCCAGGGCGTGAGCAGGAGCTTGAGCGCCAGACCACACCGGAATCCTGGCAGAAAATCGTCGAGGTTTTGGGCAACAAGGATCAGCGCAACATCGTTGCCGATGACAGGGAGGCCAATGTGTTGGTTCTGGCCGGCCCAGGTTCTGGCAAGACACGGGTACTGGTGCATCGCATCGCCTACTTGGTGCGGGTGAAGCGCGAGAATCCGCATGGCATTGTCGCGCTTGCCTACAATCGGCATGCCGCCGTGCAGATACGCCAGCGGCTGCATGCCTTGATTGGAAATGATGCGTGCGGTGTTGCCGTGTTGACCTTGCATGCGCTGGCCATGCGGCTGGTTGGGGCCAGTTTTGCCGAGCGAGCCAACCGGTCGGAAGACGATTTCAAACAAATATTGCTGGAAGCTATGGTCTTGCTGCGTGGCGATGGCTTGCTGCCGGAAGAGGCCGATGCCCAGCGTGACCGGTTGTTGGCTGGGTTCCGTTGGATATTGGTGGACGAATATCAAGACATTGGCAATGAGGAATACGACCTGATTTCGGCACTTGCCGGACGCGCACGAACGGATGATGACGGCAAAATCAATTTGTTTGCCGTTGGCGACGACGACCAAAATATATATGGGTTTAAGGGCGCGTCGACAGAGTTCATTCGGCGTTTCGAGGAAGACTATCAGGCGAAGCCGTTTTACTTGATCGAAAACTATCGCTCCACCGCGCACATCATTGCCGCAGCGAATGCATTGATTGCCACGGCATCCGACAGGATGAAGGCAGCGCATCCCATTCGGATTAACAGGAGGCGGATAAAAAATCCACCGGGTGGAGACTGGCAAGCACGGGATACTGTTGGGCAGGGGCGGGTGCAGATCTTACCGACAGGCGATTCGGCAACGACGCAAGCCATGACGGTCATGGCCGAGCTTGAGCGTCTTGCCACGCGCGACGCCAATTGGGACTGGGCGTCATGCGCCATCATCGCCCGCGAATGGAAATGGCTGGAGCCCGTACGCAGCTACTGCGAGTGGAAAGGGATTCCCGTGCAATTCGCTAGGGAGGATAGCTTTTATTTCTGGAAATTACGCGAGACGCAACTTCTGCTTGAATGGCTGAGAAACTCCGATCTTGCCTTGGTTAATGTGAGCAAGATCAATGACTTTTTTGCGGACAAGAGCAATCACTCAGCATGGGAAATGCTGCGCGAGGCAATACACGATTACGCGCTTGAGGTGGGAAATGCCGAGTTGCCCATTGCGCATTTCAAGGATTGGCTGGCGGAATGGGGGCGTGAAGCGCGTCGTCGGCAAACCGGCTTACTCTTGGTAAGCGCACATAGCGCGAAGGGGTTGGAATTCGATCATGTGATCGTTCTCGACGGTGGTTGGCAACCACAAAAAGGCGAAGATATGGAAGCTCTCCGGCGGCTTTACTATGTTGCGATGACGCGAGCTAGGAAAACACTATCCCTGGCACGGTTGAGCGATGGAAATGTGTTGATTGATGCTATCCATGAGTCGCCTTGGATACTACATCGAGCTGCAATGCGCCTTGTGACGTCGTCACTCGAAATGGAATATCGATATGTCCGTCCCGATCTGGAGAAAATTAATCTTGGATTTGCCGGTAGACATGCTCCTGATGACGCCATGCACACGCGTATAGCACGTCTTGGAGCGGGGGCGACGGTAAAACTGCACGAAGAAAATGGTGGATGGTACTTATCCGATGAGCAGGGTGCGCGAGTTGGGAAAATGTCTGGCAAGTTTACTTTCCCGCATAACATGCGCTGTATCGATGCACGAGTAAGCGCTATTCTTGTCTGGCGCAAGGCTGAAGCTGATACGAACTACGGCGAACCGAAATGCGAACAATGGGAAGTCGTCGTGCCTGAATTTGTGTTTGTGCCAAACGATGGGGCTGGAAAAATGACTTAACATAGTTCCACGCAAAGGTTTTTGGCTATTCTGCCTTTCGCGGCATGTAGCAGTTCATTAACCCAGATAATCCATTAGCCATTTTTAACAGGCGCCGAAAGCACGGGAGGATGCTGGCATTTTCCATAAAATTGACAGACTTCACTAATTTTTACAGTGGTACGGCTGACGGGGAGCAGGTCAGTAAAACAAGGAAGGGTAAACCGGGCCATTCATTTCGTTTCATTTCTGCGCGTTTGTTGATACGATGATCAGAGTGTTTTTGGCCCTGATTCGATTGGTTGCGTCGAAAGTTGAGATGGCATGGTTCACAATGATCACGAGCATGATGCGTTGCAAAATCTGACCGTTCTTTATGTGGAAGACGATGCGGATGTACGTGAGCAACTGAAGCAGTTTCTCAATCGTCGTATCGGGACTTTAATCACCGCGCACGATGGCGTGTCGGGGCTGGAAGCTTTCCATGCCCATCGCCCGGATGTCGTCATCACCGACATCCAGATGCCGGGGATGGATGGCCTGGCGATGTCGCAGGAGATCCGGCTGGCCAACCCGAAAGTGCCTATCATCGTCACCACGGCACATGAGCACAGTCATTTTCTGAAGAGTGCGATCGACATCGGCATCGATCGCTATATCAGCAAACCGATCAATACCGACCTGTTGTATCAATCCCTGCAGCAGTGCGCAAAGCAGTTGCGCATCGAGGATCAGCTGGCCCTGGCTTCGCTGGCTTTTCTCAACAGCAGTGAGGCCATGATGGTGACGGAAGCCGACGGCACCATCATTTCGGTCAACCCCGCCTTTACCGAGGTGACGGGCTACTCGCAGGATGAAATCATCGGCAAAAGCTCCAGCGTGCTCGGTTCCGGCCGGCATTCCCAGGCATTCTTTGCCGAGATGTGGCGCCAGCTCAATGAGACAGGGCGTTGGCAAGGCGAAGTTCTGGATAAGCGCAAGAATGGCGAAATCTACGCCAAGCGCCTGATCATCAATACGATTTTTCACCCGGACGGCACCCCGAACAGACGGGTGGCGCTGTTTGGGGACATTACCCAGAAAAAGGCCGCCGAAGAACTGGCGTGGAAATACGCCAACTTCGATGTGCTGACCGATCTGCCCAACCGGCGCATGTTCCGCGACCGGCTGGATCTGGCAATCCGCAAGTCGCACCGCTCCGGCCTGCCGATGGCCTTGCTTTTCATCGATCTCGACCGCTTCAAGGAGGTGAATGACGCGCTGGGCCATGATGCGGGGGATGCCTTGATCAATCAGGCAGCTCAGCGTCTAAGAACTTGTGTACGCGGCTCGGATACGGTGGCGCGTCTCGGCGGCGACGAGTTCACCGTGATTCTGGGCGAACTGGATAATCCCGGCAGCGTCGACCGTGTGGCGCATAACATCCTGAGAAAGATGTCCGAGCCCTTCGTGCTGGAGATGGAAAGCGCTTTCGTCTCGGCGAGCATCGGCATTACGTTGTATCCGAATGACGCAACCGGGCCTGAAGAGCTGATCAAGCATGCCGATCAGGCAATGTATTACGCCAAGCAGCAGGGGCGCAACCGCTACAGCTATTTCACCCCGACCCTGCAGGAGGCGGCGCAGGTACGCATGCGTATCGCCAACGATTTGCGTAGCGCCATTGCCAACAACGAGTTTCATCTGGCTTACCAGCCTATCGTGGAACTTGCCACCGGCCACATACACAAGGCGGAGGCGCTGATCCGCTGGCAGCAGCCACTGCACGGTGCCATCGGTCCGGCGATATTCATCTCCGTGGCAGAAGAAACGGGCAGCATCATCGAGATCGGCGAATGGGTGTTCCAGCAGGCGGCAACACAGCTCAAGCAGTGGCAAGTGGCTTATCACCGCGATTTCCAGATCAGCATCAACAAATCTCCCGCCCAGTTCCGCGCGGACGAATCCGAATGCGTCAGTTGGCCGGACCGGCTGCGCGAGCTCGGACTGGAAGGGCACAGTATCGTCGTGGAGATCACCGAAGGGCTTTTGCTCGACGCCAACGACACCATTAACAAAAGGCTGCTCAGTTTCCGTGACGAGGGCATGCAGGTTGCGATTGATGATTTTGGCACCGGCTATTCTTCGCTGGCCTATCTCAAGAAATTCGACATCGATTACCTCAAGATCGACCAGTCATTCACCCGCAATCTGGCCCCCGATTCGAGCGATCTTGCCTTGTCTGAGGCCATTGTCGCCATGGCGCATAAACTGGGGATGAAAGTGATTGCCGAAGGGGTTGAAACCGAGCAGCAGCTGAGCCTGTTACAGCAAATCGGCTGTGACTACGGGCAGGGATACCTGTTTTCGGAGCCGTTGCCGGCAAAAGAATTCGAGTTGTTGCTGAAACGGCAAGGATAGGTGTTATCGAAGCTGTTGTCCCAGGTGGTCGCGTAAGCGGTTGCCGTCTTTAAATTGTTTCGTAATCGATGAATACACGTTCCCCGCAACAAATCCTGCACGACGTTTTCGGCTACGCCAGCTTTCGCGGTGCGCAGCAGGCCATTGTCGATCACGTAGCTTCAGGCGGCGATGCCTTGGTGCTGATGCCCACCGGCGGCGGCAAGTCGCTGTGTTACCAGATCCCGGCGCTGCTGCGCGATGGGGTCGGCATTGTCGTCTCGCCCTTGATCGCGCTGATGCAGGATCAGGTCGACGCCTTGACCCAGTTGGGCGTCAAGGCGGCATTTCTCAATTCAAGCCTCGATGCCGATGCCGCACGTGGCGTCCTGAGTAGCATTCATCGTGGCGAGCTGGATATTCTCTACGTTGCGCCTGAACGTTTGCTCATGCCCAACTTCCTGGCGCTGTTGGAGCAACTCTACAGTACTCCCTCTCCCCCCGCGGGAGAGGGCTGGGGAGAGGGGGACAACTCCAGAATCGCCCTGTTTGCCATCGACGAAGCGCACTGCGTCTCGCAATGGGGCCATGATTTCCGCCCGGAATATCGCGGCCTCACCGTGCTGCACGAGCGTTTTCCCACCGTGCCGCGTATTGCCCTCACCGCCACGGCCGATGCGCCCACCCGTGCCGAAATCGTCGAACGCCTGGCGCTGGAAGATGCGCAGCAATTCGTCTCCAGCTTCGACCGCCCCAACATCAAATACCGCATCGCGCAAAAGGCCAACGCGCGCAGCCAGCTCGAAGCCTTTCTCGAATCCGAACACCCCGATGACGCGGGTATCGTTTATTGTCTGTCCAGACGCAAGGTGGAAGAAACCGCCGACTGGCTCAAGCAACGCGGCTGGGATGCACTGCCCTACCACGCCGGACTGGATGCCGCCACGCGCAACGCTAACCAAAAGCGCTTTCTGCGCGAGGAGGGCGTCATCATGGTGGCGACCGTCGCTTTCGGCATGGGCATAGACAAGCCCAACGTGCGCTTTGTCGCCCATCTCGACCTGCCCAAAAGCATGGAGGGCTATTACCAGGAAACCGGCCGTGCCGGGCGCGACAGCCTGCCCGCCAACGCCTGGATGGTCTACGGCCTGGGCGATGTGGTCAGCATGCGGCAGATGCTCGATTCCGGCGATGCACCGGAAGAACGCAAACGCGTCGAACGCCAAAAACTCGATGCGCTGCTGGGTTTCTGCGAATCCACCGCCTGCCGTCACCAGACGATATTGCGCTACTTCGGCGAAGAACATCCCGGCGACTGCGCCCAGTGCGACAACTGCCTGCAACCGGTTGATACCTGGGACGCCACCCAAGCCGCGCAAATGGCGCTGTCATGCGTCTATCGCACCGGGCAGAGATTCGGCGTTGCCCACCTGATCGACGTGCTGCTGGGCAAAAAAACCGACAAGATCGAACAATTCCGCCACCAGACGCTCTCCACCTACGGCATCGGCCAAGGCCTGGCGCAAGCGCAATGGAGCAGCGTATTCCGCCAACTGGTCGCCGGTGGATTTTTAGAGGCCGACATGGAAGCCTACGGCGGCCTCAAGCTCACCGAAGCTTCGCGCCCCGTGCTCAAGGGCGAACAGGAAGTCTGGCTACGCCGCGACGCCGAACCCGCCAAGCGAAAATCCAGCAAAGCCGAACGCGCCTCCCGCGCCAAGGAAGGCTACGAAGGCGTCACCGATGATCCGCTGTGGCAAGCGCTCAAAGCCAAGCGCATGGAGCTGGCAAAAGAGCAGGGCGTGCCGCCATATGTCATCTTCCATGACAGCACGCTGCTGGAAATCCTCAACAACAAGCCGCAAACGCTGGACGAAATGGGGCGGATTAGTGGGGTGGGGAAGGCCAAGCTGGAACGGTATGGGGATGCGTTTTTGCAGGTGCTGGAAGATGCGTAGCTAATGAAGCGCTGATTTATACGGTTTTGTCATTCCCGCGAAGGCGGGAATCTAGTCAAATCAAAGAGCTGGATACCCGTCTCCGACTACTCCATTTTCGGGCAGGCTCATCGCGGGGGCGACGGATTAAGCAGTGCTTCTCTAGCTTTCGGCGGCTTTGCATCACCATGCGATTGCTGTAAACTAACCGCCATTAGTTTACATGGGGTCTGCCATGCTTACCGTCAATATCCACGATGCAAAAACCCAACTCTCTCGCTTGGTCGAGCAGGCTGCGCAGGGCGAAGCCTTCATCATCGCCAAAGCAGGCAAGCCCATGGTCAAAGTCATCCCGCTAGACCCCGCAGTAACAGGAACGGCTAACCGTTTAGGGTTTATGACTGGCGAATTCTCCGTCCCTGACGATTTCGACCAAATGGGCGGCGACGAAATCGCAGACATGTTCACCGGGCACGCCGCTTGAACCTGCTGCTAGACACCCACCTGCTACTGTGGGCAGCAGGCGCGCCGGAACGGCTCTCTACCAAAGCCCGTGACCTATTGCTAGACCCCGGTAACCAGCTCATTTTCAGCTCTGCCAGCCTGTGGGAAATCACTATCAAAAACGGGCTGGAACGCCCCGATTTCAGAGTTGACCCGCGCCGCCTGTGGCGCATGTTGCTGGTCAATGGCTACCGCGAACTGCCCGTTACGAGTGAACATGCCATAGCCGTAAACGATTTGCCGCCCCTGCACAAAGACCCGTTTGACCGCATCCTGATTTCGCAGGCGCGGGTGGAAGGCTTGCTGCTGCTGACGGTGGATCAGGTCGTGGCGGGGTATGGGGAAGGGGTGAGGAAAGTATGATTAAGGACGGCATGCGGCCGGTTCATCCCGGCGAAGTCTTGCGGGAAGACTACCTGATCCCGTTGGGCATGAGCGCCAACGCCTTATCCAAGGCATTGAACGTCCCCGCACTCCGCATCAACGACATCGTGCGCGAAAGGCGCGGCGTTTCTGCGGATACCGCCATGCGCCTGGCGCGTTACTTTGGCGGCGATGCCCGCTCGTGGCTGAATTTGCAGGCGGCTTATGACTTGCGGGTGGCCGAGATCGAGAATGCCGAGGGTATAGAGCAGGAAGTGATGCCGATGGCGGCTTGAGGTTGGGCTGGTGGCGGTGCAGTTAATAGGTTGCATCAAGTACAAAGACTGATAGCCGTCCAGAGTCGCCAGAAAGGGATTCGGCCTGCTCAGTAAGTTCGGCATGCAATTCTTCCTTCGAGCCTTTGAATACGCAATCCTTTTTATCTTTCCATCGGTCACAACGAAACCACCCGACAAGGTATATCCCGCAAGCTTCATTAGCTCACTGCAAATAGCGATCAAAAAGCTGAATTTCCATTGAAGTCATCAGCCCTTTGTTCCAGCAGCCTTTGCTTTCAATGATAATTGAGATCGAACGACCATCCTGATCTTTGGTCTCGATTTTAAGGTCAGTACGCTCACCTATACCGTGATCCCTAAGGTTTCTGATCTGTACTTCCCGATCAATGACAAACGTTGGCAGATCGCCTTCCAGATGATGTTTAAGCGAATCTGTTAAACGATCTTCGCTTTTTGGCTGCCCAGATTGTTCATCCCATAGAGAAAATGCAAATGGAGTTTGTCCCTGCAACTTCTCTTGAAATCTCTGCAACGAAAACAGGACCGCATCCATCAGTTCGCTGCTGCTTCTGGCTAATCGTGCATCGCGGCGATGGGTATAAGTAATTAACTCAACTGGAGAAAGCGCTTGCAGGGTTGTTTTACGAAGCGCTTGCTGGGCTTGGTTATGTAAATATTTGAGCCAATCTTTATCCGGTTTTTGCTCACAAATGAACCATAGAGTATCTACCGCAGCTTGTGTTCCAAAGCCAGATAAGTAACTTGGACAATGATCACGGAGACGCCCGACTTCATCACGAGCCGTTACTGTGTGGGCTTTGCCGGATGGATAGTGAGTATCTTTTGAAGTGGGAAAGTGTTCCTCAAGCCAGAAATACAGGTCTGCAATTTCCGGTTCTGAAAGATGTGCAAGGATGCTGTTATTCCTGTGTGAGTAGTAGGCCAAGCCAAGCATTAACTCTTCACCAAACGACGAGTTAGCTGACATGCGATCCCAAATAAGTAACCAACTCCGTCGTGCCTGATAACCGATCAGTGCTTTTGCCGCGACAAGAGCAAGCGGTTGGTTGTCCATCGCTTTGACTAGCCCACATGCAAACTCAAAAGCGGTTTCGTCATTGTGCTCTAGCAGCACTTTGAGCAAAGAGGCCGTCTGCTCGGGCAATAAGCCAGGTTTTTCCATAAACTCGTGCAGCATGGCGGCAACGTGTGCATCCCAGACGGTGGCTAACTCTTCTACTCTGTGGGGTGGCTGTTGGGTTGTGATTTCCCTATCAATCAAATATCGGAAAGTTTCCAGAACAACATCAGGAGCCATTTCATAAGCCAATTGAATTAACTCATAGAGGTAAGCCCCCGGCTATGCCGGGGGACTCACCAAGGTTTGACCTTTACGACGGTCTGCGTGAATTTCTGATCTCTGCCAA
>Ga0172373_10000174_pt1 | contig 97087 bp, 93 predicted proteins | sample Lak10m_2_FD_114546 | JGI IMG/M metagenome (GOLD analysis project Ga0172373, IMG submission 114546) | Freshwater microbial communities from Kabuno Bay, South-Kivu, Congo - kab_092012_10m | ecosystem: Environmental > Aquatic > Freshwater > Lake | place: Democratic Republic of the Congo...
ACCAACCCCGACCACGACCACGCTGCGGCCACGAAGAAGTCGACCTCGGAGGCCGACAAGATCCGACGCCGGTCACGTGTCGCCGACGACGTCCCCCAGTTGGGCGATGCCCTCGACGACGGCGACACCACCGGCGAGCGACTCGACATCATCGCCCGCGCCACGGCCGGGATGTCCGACGCCGAGCGGGCCCGCTTCGCCCTCCACGGCGACCGGTTGCGCGATGCCGCCCGCGATCTCCCCGATCGCGACTTCCGAGCGCTCGTCGATCGGCTCGCCACCCAGGCCCGGGACGACGACGGGGTCGGTCGCCTCGAGCGGCAGAAGCGGGCGGTGCGGTTGCGGTGGTGGACCGACGGCGACGGTATGCGCCGCCTCGACGGACGCTTCGACCCCGAGTCGGGTCTGTGTCTCGAGGCTCGACTGCGCAAGGCCGTCGATGCCCTGTTCCACAGCAGTGCGATCCCTGAGGGAGCACCCGCCGACCCGATCGAGCGGCAACACTTCCTCACTGCCCACGCCCTGATGCGACTCGTGCTCGGCGACACCGGCACTGGTGCCGCGGGCGCAGGAAGCTCGGGCGCACGTGGCTCCAGCGCTGGAGGCTCCAGGGCGCGAGGCACTGTTGCAGGAGGCTCGAGCGCTGACGGCGGCTCGCAGGATGAGGAGCCGGATGCCGATGCGGCCAGCCACGCCAGTGGGGCGTTCGGGACCCCGAGTGTCGGGCCCGACATCACCGTGGTGATCGATGCACGCACCTTCCTCGACGGCCGCCACGAGCAGAGCCGGGTCGACCTCGGGCTGGGGTTCGGCGAGGGCGCCTTCCCGGTCGAGACCATCCGACGGTGGGCCTGCCTCGGCACCGTCACGCCGGTCGTCGTCAGCGTCGACGGCAGTCGCCTGCTGCTCGGTCGAGAGCGGCGCTTGGCGAACCGGCACCAGCGGCGGGCGCTCCGGGTGCTCTACCCGACCTGCGCACTCTGTGACACGGCGTTCGAGTACTGCGACGTGCATCACCTGCACCCGTGGGAGACCGGCGGACGCACCGACATCGACAACCTCCTGCCGCTGTGCTCGAAGCACCACCACCTCGCTCACGAGGGTGGATGGCGACTCAGGCTCGACCGAGATCGCACGCTCCGTGTGACCCGCCCCGGAGGAGGTGAGAGCACGCACTCCCCACCCCGCATCCGGGCCGCCTGACCCGCCCCCACCCCCACCCCGCCCGGACCCCCACCCCACCGATCTCGGCGCAGATAGTTCCGGTTTGCGGGACGATATGTACCGAGATCGTCAGGGCCGCGCGAGCGCCAGGGCCCGCGGGAACTGCGGATGCAAGGGCACCGCGGTGTCAGCGCGCCGCGGGCGTCAGAACGTCTGGGCCCGGGGAGGTCAGGACCCGCGGGCGTCAGGGCATCGCGGCTGCCAGGGCGCTGTGGGCGTCAGGGCGTCGCGAGAGTGAGGGCGTCGGGGCGGGGAGCGCCGGAGACAGCCGGGTCAGCAGCTGGCTTTGGGGATGATGATCCGGGTGCCGATGACGAACGCCGCGTACTTGGGGTTCGTGGCGTTGGCGGCGGCGAGCTGCTCGGTGGTGATGCCGAAGTCGTTGGCCACGGTGCCGGGGCTGTCGCCCTCGACCAGGACGTACTCACCCTCAATGCAGTTGCTGCCCAGACCGCCGTCGGTGGTCTCGGTCTCGGTGCTGGTCTCGCCGTATCCCTCGGGGATGGTGGCACCAGCGGGGATCTTGATCACGAGGCCGGCGTAGAAGCTCGAGTAGTTCGAGGTCTCGACATTGGCGGCGTCGAGCTGCTGGTAGGTGATCCCGAAGTAGTCAGCGACCTTGGTGCGCGAGATGTCGGTGTCACGGATCGTGTACTCGATGATCTGGGTGGTCACCGTGCCAGGAGTGAGGTCCTGGGGGATGTAGATCGTCGTCGTCGTGGTCGGCGGGAGCGTCGAGGGGGTCGGCGGGATGGTGGCGTAGTTGGTGCTCTCCATGTTGACCACGCTCGTGGTGGTCGCTGTCGCCGCCGAACCGCATGCGCTCACGGCCACGCCGGCGACGCCGACGCAGACCGGGATGATCCAGCGCAGGTGAATGCTGTTCGCTCGCATGCTCAGAGCCTAGGCGGCACGGTCACACGAGTGGGCGCGCAGTGGGGGCGATCGGCGCCGGCAGCTGGGTCTCGCCCATCAGCCAGCGGTCGACACCGGCCGCGGACGACCGTCCCTCGGCGATCGCCCACACGATCAGGCTCTGCCCACGACCCATGTCGCCGGCCACGAACACGCCCGGCACGTTGGTCATGTAGTTCTTGTCGCGGGCGACGTTGCCACGCTCGTCGAACCCGACGCCCAGCTGATCGAGCCACGAGCCCTTCTCCGGCCCGACGAACCCCATCGCGAGGAACACAAAGTCGGCCGGGAGTTCGCGATCACTGCCCTCGACCTTCTCGAACTTGCCGTCGACCATCCGGACTTCGTGGATGCGGATCGCCTTCACCCGCCCGGAGCCGTCGTCGACGAAGCGCTCGGTGTTCACCGAATACAGGCGCTCGCCGCCCTCCTCGTGGGCCGAGGTCACCTTGTAGACCATCGCGAACTGCGGCCACGGGTTGCCGCCGCCACGAGCGGTGGGCGGCTGCGGCATGATCTCGAGCTGCGTCACCGAGGCCGCGCCCTGACGGTGCGCCGTACCGAGGCAGTCGGCCCCGGTGTCGCCGCCGCCGATGATGATGACGTGCTTGCCCGCCACGTCGATCGCCGCGGCACCGTCGCCCTCCTGCTGCCGGTTGGCCAGCGGCAGGTACTCCATCGCCTGGTGGATCCCAGCGAGCTCACGCCCCGGCACCGGCAGATCGCGCCACGAGGTCGCGCCGCACGCGAGCACGACGGCGTCGTACGAGGCGAGCAGCACGTCGATGTCGACACCCGCGCCCACAGCGGCATTGGTGCGGAACTCGGTGCCCTCGGCCTCCATCTGCTCGAGACGACGGTCGAGGTGCCGCTTCTCCATCTTGAACTCGGGGATGCCGTAGCGCAGCAGGCCACCGATCCGGTCGGCCCGCTCGAGCACCACCACGTCGTGGCCGGCGCGGGTGAGCTGCTGGGCCGTCGCCAGACCCGCCGGGCCCGACCCGATCACGACCACACGCTTACCGGTACGCACCGACGGGATCTGCGGCGAGATCCAGCCCTCGTCCCAGGCTCGGTCGACGATCTCGACCTCGACCTGCTTGATCGCCACGGGCTCGACGTTGATGCCCACCACGCACGCCGACTCACACGGTGCCGGGCACAGGCGACCGGTGAACTCGGGGAAGTTGTTCGTGGCGTGGAGTCGGTCGATCGCGTCACGCCAGTGATCTCGGTAGACGAGGTCGTTCCAGTCGGGGATCAGGTTGCCGAGCGGACACCCGTTGTTGCAGAACGGGATGCCGCAGTCCATGCAGCGCCCGGCCTGGGTCCGGACCTCGTCGACCGGGAAGTCGAGGTAGACCTCCTTCCAGTCCTTCAGGCGCTCCTCGACGGGGCGGTGCTTCGGGGTGACACGCACCCATTGCAGGAATCCCGTTGCCTCACCCACGGCTGGCCTCCATCACCTTCGCAAGAGTCGTCTCCTCGTCGAGACCGGCGGCCTCGGCGTCGCGCATCACGTTCAAGACGCGCTGGTAGTCGGTCGGCATGACACGCACGAAGGCCTCTGCCGACACCGGCCAGTCGGCCAGCACTGCAGCGCCCACTGCCGACCCGGTATGCGCGACATGCGCGCTGATCGTGTCGTGCAGGAAGGCCCGATCGGTGTCGTCGAGTTGTTGCAGTTGCACCATCTCGGCGTTGACCTTCGCCCCGAACACGCCGTGCGGGTCGTACACGTAGGCGATGCCACCGCTCATCCCGGCCCCGAAGTTGCGGCCAGTGGGGCCGAGCACCACGACCCGTCCGCCGGTCATGTACTCGCAGGCATGGTCGCCCACACCTTCGACCACGGCAGTGGCACCCGAGTTGCGCACGCAGAAGCGCTCGCCCACGATGCCGCGGAGGAAGATCTCCCCGCCAGTGGCGCCGTAGCCGATGACGTTGCCGGCGATGATGTTGTCCTCTGCGGCGAACCCTGCCGACGCGTGCGGCCGGACGACGATCCGACCGCCCGACAGGCCCTTGCCCACGTAGTCGTTGGCGTCACCCTCGAGCGACATCGTGACACCACTCGGCACGAACGCACCGAAGCTCTGGCCGGCCGAGCCGGTGAAGCGCAGGGTCACGGTTCCGTCGGGCAGGCCCGCTCCCCCGTGCGCACGGGTGATCGCATGGCCGAGCATCGTGCCGACAGTGCGGTTCACGTTCTTGATGGCGAACTCGGCCGTCACCGCCTCGCCACGCTCGATCGCCGGGGCGCACACGGCCAGCAACTGCTGATCGAGCGCCGCCTCGAGCTCGTGGTCCTGGGCCACCGACTGGTGCAGCGTCTGCCCATACGGGTTCTGCGGCACGGTGAGGATCGGCGAGATGTCGAGACCCTTCGCCTTCCAGTGGTCGATGGCGGCGCGGGTGTCGAGCACCTCGACGTGGCCGATCATCTCGTCCATCGTCCGGAAGCCGAGCATCGCCATGTGCTCACGCACCTGCTCGGCGATGTACTCCATGAACGTCACGACGAACTCGGGCTTGCCGCTGAACCGCTTGCGCAGTTCGGGGTTCTGGGTGGCGACGCCGACCGGGCATGTGTCGAGATGACACACGCGCATCATCACGCAACCACTCACCACCAGCGGCGCTGTCGCGAAGCCGAACTCCTCAGCGCCGAGCAGCGCAGCGATCACCACGTCGCGACCCGTCTTCAGCTGACCGTCGGCCTGCACCACGATGCGGTCGCGCAGACCGTTGAGCAGCAGCGTCTGCTGGGCCTCGGCCAGACCGAGTTCCCACGGCGCACCCGCATGCTTCAGCGAGGTGAGCGGGCTGGCACCCGTGCCACCGTCGTGACCGCTGATGAGCACGACGTCGGCCTTGGCCTTGCTCACACCGGCGGCCACCGTGCCGACTCCGACCTCCGACACCAGCTTCACGTGGATGCGCGCCAGCGGGTTCGAGTTCTTGAGGTCGTGGATGAGCTGCTTGAGATCCTCGATCGAGTAGATGTCGTGGTGCGGCGGCGGGCTGATCAGACCGACGCCGGGCGTGCTGTGCCGTGTGCGAGCGACCCACGGGTACACCTTGTGACCCGGCAGCTGGCCACCCTCACCGGGCTTGGCGCCCTGAGCCATCTTGATCTGGATGTCGTCGGCATTGACGAGGTACTCGCTCGTCACACCGAAGCGTCCGCTCGCCACCTGCTTGATCGCGCTGCGGCGCTCGGGGTCATGGAGACGCTCAGGATCCTCGCCGCCCTCGCCCGTGTTGCTCTTGGCGCCGATGCTGTTCATCGCGACCGCGAGGGTCTCGTGGGCCTCGGCGCTGATGCTGCCATAGCTCATCGCTCCGGTGCTGAACCGCCGGACGATGGAGCTCACCGGCTCGACCTCGTCGAGCGGAACCGGCGTGCGCTCGGCCGTCCGGAACTCGAACAGGCCACGGAGGGTCGCCGCCTGCCGAGAAAGGCCGTCGACGAGTTCGGTGTACTGGCGGAAGACGTCGTACCGCTTCGCACGGGTCGCGTGCTGCAGACGGAAGACCGTCTCGGGGTTGAACAGGTGGATGTCGCCCTCGCGACGCCACTGGTACTCGCCACCGAGTTCGAGCTTGCGGTGCGCACGCTCCTCCGGCCGCCGCGGGTGAGCCGCGGCGTGGCGGATCGCGACTTCCTTGGCGATCTCCTCGAGCCCGATGCCGCCGAGACGGCTGACCGTCCCGGTGAAGTACTCGTCGACGAGCTCGCGGCCCAGACCGATGGCCTCGAAGATCTGGGCGCCGGTGTAACTCGCCACCGTGCTCACGCCCATCTTGCTCATCACCTTCAGCACACCCTTGCCGGCGGCCTTGATGTACTTCTTCACGGCCGCATGGGCATCGGCTCCACCGAGGCCGTGGAGGTCTTCGGCGATCATGTCCTCGATGCTCTCGAAGGCCAGGTAGGGGTTGATCGCCCCGGCGCCGTACCCGATGAGCAGCGCCATGTGATGCACCTCACGTGCATCACCGCACTCGACGATGAGACCGGCCATGGTGCGCTGCTTCTCGCGGATCAGGTGGTGGTGCACCGCCGACGTGAGCAACAGGCTCGGGATCGGCGCGTACACCTCGTCGCTGTTGCGGTCGCTGAGCACGATGATCCGGGCGCCGTCGTCGATGGCACGCGACACGTCGCTGCAGATCGCGTCGAGCGCCCGCTTGAGCGCCAGCCCGCCACCGGCCACGCGGTAGAGGCCACTCACGACATGGGCACGCAGTTCGGGGAACTGGCCGTCGTCGTCGATGTGGATGATCTTGGCGAGCTCGTCGTTGTCGATCACCGGGAACGGGAGGACCAGCTGACGGCAGCTGTCGGGTCCGGGGGCCAGCAGGTTGGCCTCGGGGCCGACGGTGCTGCCCACCGACGTGACGACCTCCTCACGGATGGCGTCGAGCGGCGGGTTGGTGACCTGCGCGAAGAGCTGCTGGAAGTAGTCGAACAGCAACCTGGACCGCTCGCTGAGGACGGCGATCGGTGTGTCGGTGCCCATCGATCCGATCGGCTCGAGACCCGACTTGGCCATCGGAGCGATGAGAACCTTCAGCTCCTCGTGCGTGTAGCCGAACACCTGCTGGCGGCGCAGCACGCTCTGGTGGCTGTACACCACGTGCCCGCGATCGGGCAGTTCGGCCAGTTCGACCAGGCCCTCGTCGAGCCACTGCTGGTAGGGCTGGGCCTGGGCCAGCGACCGCTTGACCTCCTCGTCCTCCACGATGCGCCCCTGCGCCGTGTCGACGAGGAACATCCGACCGGGCTGGAGACGACCCTTGCGGACGACCTTCGACGGCTCGATGTCGACCACACCGACCTCGCTGGCGAGGATGACGCGACCGTCGTCGGTGACCCAGTAGCGGCTCGGGCGGAGGCCGTTACGGTCGAGGACCGCGCCGATCAGGGTGCCGTCGGTGAAGCACACGCTCGCCGGGCCGTCCCACGGCTCCATCATCGACGAGTGGAAGCGGTAGAACGCCCGCTTCTCGGCGTCCATCGTCTCGTGGTTCTCCCACGCCTCGGGGATCATCATCAACATGGCGTGCGGAAGGCTGCGCCCACCGAGGTGGAGCAGTTCGAGCACCTCGTCGAAGCTTGCCGAGTCGCTGCCGCCGACAGTGCACACGGGGAACGCACGGTCGAGGCCCGGGATGAGGTCGCTCTCGACGAGGCTCTCACGCGTCCGCATCCAGTTGCGGTTGCCCTGGACCGTGTTGATCTCGCCGTTGTGGGCGATGAAGCGGTACGGGTGTGCGAGCGGCCAACTCGGGAAGGTGTTGGTGCTGAACCGGCTGTGCACGAGGGCGAGGGCGCTCTCGACCCGCTCGTCGGCGAGGTCGGGGAAGAACGCCCCGAGCTGCGGGGTCGTGAACATGCCCTTGTAGATCAGGGTGCGGCTGCTCAGCGACGGGAAGTAGGTGCGCTGCTCGGTGGGAAGTTCGTGCTCGATGCGCTTGCGCACCACGAACAGCCGACGGTCGAGGTCGATGCCGGCCGCGCCGTCGGTCGCACCGATGAACAGTTGTTGGAACGACGGCATCACCGAGCGAGCGGTCGTCCCGAGGCACGACGGATCGACGGGGACGACACGCCAGCCGAGCACGAGGAGACCCTCCTCGGCGACGATCCCCTCGATCGCCGACACGGCCTTCTCGGCATCGTGCGGGTCGGCCGGCAAGAACGCGAGACCGACGGCGTACTGACCCATCGGCGGCAGGGCGAACGACACCACTTCACGCAGGAACCGGTCGGGTACCTGGATCAGCACACCCGCGCCGTCACCGCTGTCGGCCTCGGCCCCGGTGGCACCGCGGTGCTCCATGTTGCAGAGCGCGCCGATGCCGCTGTCGACGATGTCGTGGCTCGCCCGGCCGGCGATGTCGACGACGAACGACACGCCGCACGCGTCGTGTTCGAACCGCGGGTCGTACAGGCCGTGGGGCGCGGGGAGTCCCGCGGGGGTCTGGGGGTGCATCGAATTCCTGCTTCCACGAAGTCCCGGGCGAGCGCACGGGCTGGTCTTGGTGGCGCACGGGACGACGCTGGCCCGAACGGTGACAGCAGTGTACCGACCGCCGACCGGGTTGACCACGGAATACCTGCCGCTCCGGACCAGCAGACCGAGCCAGAACCCGACGCCGACCCGGAACCGACCAGCGACCGACCAGGACACGACCAGGACACGACCAGCCACCGATCAGGGGCATTCTGGGCCGAAACCGGGCCCCATCAGGGGTCGATAGATTGGCCCGGTTCGGCCGGCGCACGGGGCGGCCGTCCGGGAGACGGGAGGGCCGCATGGACGAACACCTGCTCGGAACCCTCCGCGACGGCCTGGCGCACCGCTACGAGCGGCTCGAGGAGTCACGCAGCCTCGGCGTTCCCCTCGCCACGACCCGACGGTTCTTCGAGATCGAGGGTATCGACCTCGGTGGCCTGCTCGCCCTCGAGTTGTTCACGACGATCATCCCGCTCGCCCTGCTGGGCTTCGGTTGGATGAGCGACTTCAGCCCCAACCTGTCGTTCGGCGATCTCCTCATCCGCCAGCTGCGGCTCGACGGCACCCTCGCCCAGGAGGTCCGCGACCTGTTCGGCTCGGGCGCCAGCCTCGAGAGCTCGTGGACGGTCATCGGTCTCGCCAGCTTTCTCGTGTGGGGCATCCCGATGAGTTCGCAGGTCGCCAAGACCTTCGCCCGAGCGTGGCGACGCGAGCGCTTCCCCCTCCTCCACGAGGCGACCCGCGGCGCACTCTGGTTCGTGCTGTTCCTCGGCGCGCACGTGGCCTCGCTCGCCATCGCCGAAGGACAGGTCGAGTCGTTCACCGACGTCGTGCACAACGTCGTGAGCCTGCTCCCCCTCTTCGTGATGTGGAGCCTCACGCCTGCGGTTCTCATCCGCAACGGTGCCACGGCGCCCGTCTCGCTGATGTGGGCCGGACTCGTCGGGGTCGTCCTCGACGGCATCGTCATCCGCTGGATCACCCGCCTGTTGCTGCCCGCCCTGATGCGCGGCTGGATCGGTTTCGGGCCGATCGGCGTGACGATGGCGATCATGACGTGGTGCACCATCGTCGCTGCGCTGTGGGTGGTCACGGCGTGCATGGGAGCGGTGATCTGGGAGCGCAACGCCCCCGCCGACACCGTGGTCACCCAGCAGGACACCGTCCACGAACCCCGTCGCCCCGTGCGCTGAGCCCCGCGACGGTGCTCAGCGGAGCACCGAGCCGCGCCCTGCGAGTCACTCGGGGGCGGTGACGCTCCAGCCGCGCCGCACCAGTTCGTCGGCGAGAAGCGAGGCGGGCATCCCGCGCAGGACGAGCGCCTGCGACTCGGCCATGCCGGTGTCGGGTTCGGGCTCGGCCGGCTCGACGGGTTCGCCGTTCGCCAGCCGATCGATGAGCGCCGACGCCTCCTGCTTGGTGAACTTCCCCGCCGCCTGCTTCTGGGTCAACGAGTACGTGCGACGCGCCTCGCGGAACGAGTCGTACCCGGCCTTCTCCAGCAGGGACTTGAGGTACTGCACCTGGCGCGGCGTGGCCGGCGGACCCGAGGGCGACAAGGCCATCTCAGCCGCCGAGGTCGCCGGCGCGGTAGTGCGAGCGACAGAGCAACTCGTACCGCACGACGTCGCCGAAGAGCTTCTGGTGCTCGGGGTCGGCGGTGTCGCCCACCACGACGGTCTCACCCTCATAGGTGATCTCGCCGTTGACGATGCGAGCGTTGTGGGTGGCCCGCGCGCCACACCAGCACCGTGCCTCGACCTGCATCGGCACCCGCTCGTCGGCCACCTCGAGCAGGCGCTTCGTGCCCTCGAAGAGCAACCCGCGGAAGTCGGTGATCAGACCGAAGGCGAAGACGTCGACACCGAGGTCGTCGACCACGCGGGCCAACTGGTCGCACTGTGCGGGTGTGTAGAACTGGGCCTCGTCGCACACCATGTAGTGGATCGGCCAGCGCTCGACGGCGAGGCGATAGATGTCGAGGTCGGGCGTGACCTCGACCGCTTCGGCCGACACACCGAGTCGGCTGGTGACCTGCGAGCCCTCGCGGTCGAGGGTGGTCAGCAAGAGTCCGTAGAGCTCGCGACCCGCCAGGTTGTGGTGGATCTGGAGCGCCATGGAGCTCTTGCCCGAGCCCATCGTCCCGAAACTGAACCGCAGCGTCGCCATGCGCCCGCGACCCTAGCCGCGACGGGGCCCACACGCCTCGGACTGGGCTGTTCCGGACCGCTGTCGAGTCGGGAACAGTGTCCGGCCAGGAAGTCCGTCCGGTCAGGAAGCCTGGCCGGTCAGGAGCCGTGGCCGTTCAGGGCGTCGTGGCGCTTGAAGTAGGTCCGGGCGTGGGCCAGCAGTTGGTCGGGCGACGGGTGATCGGCCGACTCGACCCCGACCACGAGCCGTGCGACCGTCGGGTGACGCTTGTCGAGGTCCTTGCGGAACTCGACCTTGGCCGTCCCGGGGCCGCACACCAGGATCTCGCGGGCGTTGCCGATGGCCGCCACGACGTCGTCGAAGAAGTGGTGGTCCTCACGGGACTTGCCGCTCCCCATCGGGCCCGACTTGCGATGCACCTGTCGGTTCTCGGTGGCGCTCGCCACGAACTGGACGTGCTGGTCGTCGATCGAGAAATCGATGACCGTGGCCTTCAGATGATCCAACCACACGACGGCGTGCTGGTACGACATGCGCAACCCCTTCATCTCCGGGGGCGGTGACCCCCGACCTGATGTCACGGTACGCCTGTGCCTCGGGCGCCGTCTCGGGACCTCCGTCCCCACAGTCGGGACTTCGGTCCCCTACCGGAGACGGCTCACCAGTTCGGTGATCAGCGGGGCCACCACCAACGCCGGTAGCAGGTCGGCGACGCGCATCCGGCGGATCTCGAGCATCCGCAGACCGACGCCGAGGAGCAGCATCCCGCCGGTGGCCGTGATCGCCGAGATCAGCGCATCGGGCATCACCGAACCGAGCGCCACGCCGGCGAGGGTCATCACGCCCTGGTACACACCCACGGTGAGCGCCGAGGCCGCGACTCCCCACCCGAGCGTCGAGGCGAAGGCCACCGAGGCGAAGAAGTCGAGCGCCGACTTGAGCATCAGTTGCTCGCGCCCCTGCCCGAGTCCGTCGCTGAGCGCACCGAGGATCGCGAGCGGCCCGATGCAGAACAGCAGCGAACTGGTGACGAAGCCCTCGACGAACCGCCCGTGCGCTCCCTCGCCGCGCACGAGGCGCGACTGCAGCCATCCACCGAGATCCTCGAGACGCTCTTCGAGCCGTGCCAGCGATCCGACGATGCCGCCGATCACCAACGCTCCGAGCACCACCAATAGCGGCCACTCCTTGCCGACGGCGTCCTTGAACGGCTGGTCGAGGATCGCCACCACGTTGAGGGCGCCGATCACCAGCGTCACGATGCCGAGTGCCTCGGTGACGGTGGTGCGGGTGCGGTCGGGCAGCCGATGGCCGAGGACGACGCCGAGCCCCGCACCGGCGAGGATCGCGACGACGTTGACGATCGTGCCGAGACCGGTCATCGACCGTCCATGAACCCGAAGACCCTGCCCTCCCGCAACTTCTCGAGGAACGAGGGCTCGTAGGCCTCCTCCGGGATCTGGCGCACCCACTCGTCGAGGCGATGGGCGTCGTCGCCCACGAGGATCCGCCACTTCCCGGCACGCACGCCGTCGAGGATCACCGTGGCCGCCTCGGCCGCCGTCATCGGGGCCGTGTCGCGAAACGCCTCACCCTGGGCCTGCATGCCGAGACGGATGTCGTCGTCGCTCGCCCCGCTGGCATCGATCCCCTGCTGGGCGAGTCGGGCGCGGACCATCTGCACCTGCTCGGTGGTGAGCTCCTTGGGGTCCATCCCGTGGATGCGCTGCGAGTTGAGAGCGATGTCGGTGCCGATGTGGCCGGGCATCACGACCGAGCACTTCACGTGGGGAGCGTTGACCCGCAGGTCGGTGATGAGCGCCTCGGTGAACCCCTTCACGGCGAACTTGGCAGCGCTGTAGGCGGTGTGCGGGTTGCCCTGACCGAGGCACGCCCAGAACCCGTTGACGCTGCTCGTGTTGACGATGTGCCCCTCGGAGGCGGCCACCACCAGCGGCACGAACGCACGCGAGCAGAGGTAGACGCCGCCCCAGCAGATGCCGAACGTGCGCTCCCAGGAGGCCCGCGAGTCGGCGAGGAAACTGCCGCCACCGCCGACACCAGCGTTGTTGAACAGCAGGTGGACGTGGTCGGTGGCGTGCTGGGCCACCACCTCGTCGCGGAACCGCTCGACCTGGGCCTCGTCGGCCACGTCGCACAGGTGGATCGTGACACGCGTGCCCGCCGGGGCGTCGAGTTCGCACAGGGTCTTGGTGTCGGCGAGGTTGTCGGCCGACACGTCGCACATCGCCACGTGACATCCGGCCGCGCTGAGCTGCCGGGCCAGTTCGCGACCCATCCCACTACCGCCACCGGTGACGACGGCGATCTTCCCCTCGAGGTTCTGCATGCGCCAAGGTTGGCAGGTCGGCCACCGTCCCACCGACTCGGATCGGCAGGGGCCGCTGCGCGATGCTCAGGGTGTCCCCACGAGAGGAGCCCCCCATGGCCTCGTCCCCCTCTGTCGCAGCACCCACCCGCCACCACGACGTCGTCATCGTGGGTGCGGGCATCTCCGGCGTCGGTGCCGCCTACCACCTGCAGGACCAGCGCCCCGGCACGTCGTTCGTCGTCTACGACAAGCTCGCCGACTTCGGTGGCACGTGGCGGATGCACACCTACCCCGGCATCCGCAGCGACTCCGACCTGTACACGTTCGGGTACCGCTTCAAGCCGTGGACCAGCGCTCCGATCGCCAGCGCCGAGGAGATCCTCAAGTACATGGCCGAGGTGATCGACGAGAACGATCTCGCTCGCCACCTCCACTATCGCCACCGCATCACCCACGCCGCGTGGGACACCGAGACCCGGCTCTGGACCCTGCAGGTCGCCGTCAGCGACGAGGCCGGCACGGTGGTCGAGGAGTTTGCGCAGACCTGCCGCTTCCTCTGGATGTGCCAGGGCTACTACCGCCAGGAGCAGGGCTACACGCCCGAGTGGCCGGGCATGTCGTCGTTCCACGGCCCGATCGTGCACCCGCAGACCTGGCCCGACGACCTCGACATCACCGGCAAGAAGGTGCTCGTGATCGGCTCTGGTGCCACGGCTGCCACACTCGTCCCGGCCATCGCCGGACAGGCCGGACACGTCACGATGCTCCAGCGCTCGCCCACGTACTTCTGGACAGGCCGCAACTCCAACGAGTTGGCCGACACGCTCCGCCAACTCGAGATCGACGAGACCTGGATCCACGAGATCGTGCGTCGCAAGGTCCTGTTCGACCAGGAGGCCGTGACCCGGCTCTCATTCGACGCTCCCGACCTGCTGAAGGACGAACTGATCAAGAACGTGCGGACGTTCCTCGGCGACGACTACCCGGTCGAGAAGCACTTCATGCCCTCGTACCGGCCGTGGCAGCAGCGGCTTGCGTTCATCCCCGACGGAGACCTGTTCCAGGGGATCAACTCCGGCGCGGCATCGGTGGTCACCGACGAGATCGAGACGTTCAACGAGACCGGCGTGCTCACCAAGGGCGGCGAGCAACTCGACGCCGACATCATCGTCACCGCCACGGGCTTCGACCTGAGCGTGCTCGGCGACATCCCGTTCACGATCGACGGCCGCGAACTCGCCTTCCACGAGACGATCACGTATCGCGGGACGATGTTCACGGGTATCCCGAACATGGCGTGGGTCTTCGGCTACTTCCGTGCGAGCTGGACCCTGCGCGCCGACCTGATCGCCGATTTCGTCTGCCACCTGCTCGACCACATGGACGAACTCGGGGCGACGATGGTGGTTCCGGCGTTGCGTCCGTCGGACGAGGCCCTCGAGGTCAAGGACTGGCTCGACCCGGAGAACTTCAACCCCGGCTACATGCAGCGGAGCATGCACCTGCTGCCCAAGCGGCTCGACCTCCCCGAGTGGCAGCACACCCAAGACTACTGGCTCGAGAAGGACACGCTCCCGAACGCCGACCTCGACGACGGCTGCCTCCGTTTCTCCTGACCCCTCCCCCTTCCGATGAGAGATGAGTGTCGCTGGCGACCTCATCTCTCATCGCAAGGGCGGGTACGGGCCTAGCCTTGACTCCCATGTCGCAGCATGGCTCGGTGATCGTCGGGATCGACAACGGGGGGACGAAGAACAACGTCACCGTCCTCGACGCCGAGGGTCGCTTCCTCATCGACTCGATGATCGAGGTGCCGAGTCGTGTCACCGAGGGCACGGCCCTGGCCATCGCCGCGATGGAGGAGGCCTTCCTCCTCGGCCTCGAGCGGACCGCGCTCCGGCGTGAGCAGGTGGTGGCGGTCGGACTCGACACGCCGGGGCCGGCGACCGCCGAGGGTGTCATCTCGAGCCGCGGCTCGACCAACTTCGCCCTCGAGGAGTGGTGGGGCTTCGACGTCCGCAGCGCACTCGAGGAACGGCTCGGACTGCCCGTCGTGTACACGAACGACGGCAACGCCGCCGCGGCCTACGCCCACCACGCCCACTTCGGCATGTCGGCGAACCACCGCTCGTCGGCATCGGCGATCGTCGGCACCGGCCTCGGTGGTGGCGTGATCGAACACGGCGCCGTCGTCGCCGGAGCGACGGGGATGGCCGGCGAACTCGGTCACGTGCACATCCCGATGCACGGACTGCTGGAGGCCGACCAACCGCTGCCCCGCTGCAACTGCGGCTTCGACGGCGACGCCGAATCGGTGGCCTCCCTCACCGGGATCCGCAACAACCTGCTCCCCTACTGGCTCGGCCGCTACCCGACACACGAACTGAACGCCCTCCCGATCGACCAGGCAGCGAAGGCCTTGCGCTCGCTCGCCGAAGCCGGCGACGAACTCGCACTGCACGTGTTCCGGCAGCAGGCCATGGCGATCGGGCGCCTGTTCACGATCATGGCCAACGTCACCGACCCGCACGCCTACTTCGTCGGCGGTGGCGTGGTCGAGGCCGCACCCCACTTCCGCGACTGGTTCCTCGACCTCGTGCGCGACAACACGCTGCTCCGGAGCGAGCAGCGTGCCGTCGTGGAGTTCTCCCTCGTCACCGACCTCGACATGGCCGGCGCACGGGGTGCCGCCGTCGCGGCCCGCAACGTCCACCCGCTCTGACCCGAGCGCCCACACGCGACGAGGGGGAGACCCGCAGGCCTCCCCCTCGTGACCAGTTCGGTCGGTGCGGCGTCAGCTGCAGCCGCTGGTGCTGCCGCAACTCGGGCAGGCGTGGCACGAGCCGGCGCGGTTCATCTGGACACCGCACTGCATGCACATCGGCGCATCGCTGTGCTTCACCGCCGGGCGGGCGAGGCCGCCGGGGTTGGTGATGTCGTTGATGGGCGCGGGCGGCGCAGTGCCCGCCTCGAGCTGCTGGAGGAGATCCTCCGCTGACGGGATCGACTTCGGGTCCTGGACCATCTCGGTGCCGGCGCTGGTCTCGATCGAGGCCTCGTCGACGCCCGGGAGGGTCGGCTGCATCCGCTCGTCGATCGAGAAGATGCCCATCTCGCTGCGCTCGTCGTAGGTCAGGTACTCGAGGGCGAGACGACGGAACAGGTAGTCCATGATCGACGAGGCGAAGCGGATGTCCGGATCGTCGGTCATGCCGGCCGGCTCGAAGCGCATGTTCGTGAACGCCTCGACGAAGGCCCGCAGCGGCACGCCGTACTGGAGACCGTACGAGATGCTCTTGGCGAAGGCGTCCATGATCCCGCTCAGGGTCGAGCCCTGCTTGGAGACGGTGAGGAAGATCTCGCCGGGCTGGCCGTTCTCGTACTCGCCGATCGTGGCGAAACCCTTGCAGTCGGCGACGCGGAACTCGAAGGTCCGGCCACGGCGGCTGCGGGGCAGCTTCTGACGCACGGGCTGGTGGACGATCTTCTCGACGATGCGCTCGACCACCTGGGTCGCCGCCGACTCGGCCGGGGTCGAGTCGTCCGACTCGGCGCCGTCCTTCTTGGCCGTGCTGAGCGGCTGGGCCACCTTGCAGTTGTCGCGGTAGATGGCGACGGCCTTGAGGCCGAGCTCCCACGACAGCTGGTGGAGGGCCTCGATGTCCTCGATCGTGGCCTCCTCGGGCATGTTCACGGTCTTGGAGATTGCACCCGAGATGAACGGCTGGACAGCGCCCATCATGCGGACGTGGCCCTCGTAGTGGATCGTGTTGTCGCCCATCGAGCAGGCGAACACGGCCACGTGGTCGGCGGCCAGGTGCGGGGCACCGAGGATGCTCTTCTCGGTGTCGATGTAGGCGACGATCTCGTCGATCTGGGTCGCCGTGTAGCCGAGACGACGGAGGGCACGCGGGAACGTCTGGTTGACGATGACCATCGTGCCGCCGCCCACGAGCTTCTTCATCTTCACGAGGCCGAGGTCGGGCTCGACGCCGGTGGTGTCGCAATCCATCATCAGACCGATGGTGCCGGTCGGGGCGAGGACACTGGCCTGGCTGTTGCGCACGCCGTACTCCTCGCCGTCGCGCACGGCAGCCTCCCAGGCCGCCTTGCCGGCGGCGACGAGCTCGGCCGGCACCGCAGCGGTGTCGATGATCTCGTCGTGGGCGTCGCGGTGCATGCGCAGCACGTTCAGCATGTGCTTCTCGTTCTCGGCGAAACCGGCGAACGGGCCCATGCGGCTGGCGGTACGGGCGCTGACGGCGTACGAGTGACCGGTCATCAGCGAGGTCAGCGCCGCCGCCCACGCCCAGCCCTCGGCCGAGTCGTACGGGAGGCCGAGCGCCATCAGCGACGCACCGAGGTTGGCGTAGCCGATGCCGAGCTGACGGAACAGACGGCTGGTCTCACCGATCGACGGGGTCGGGTAGTCGGCGCGGCCGACGAGGATCTCCTGCGCGGTGAACATGACCTCGATGGTGTGCATGTAGGCACGCACGTCGAAGTTGCCCTCTTCGTCGAGGTACTTCAGCAGGTTGATCGAGGCCAGGTTGCAGGCCGAGTTGTCGAGGTGCATGTACTCGCTGCACGGGTTCGAGCCGTTGATGCGGCCCGTGGCGTGGGCGGTGTGCCACTTGTTGATCGTGGTGTCGAACTGCAGACCGGGGTCGGCGCACTCCCACGAGGCGGTGGCGATGCCACGCCACAGATCGCGGGCACGCACCGTGCGCACCGTCGATCCGTCGGTGACGGCCTTGAGGTCCCAGTCGGTGTCGTTGATGACGGCCTGCATGAAGTCGTCGGTGACACGAACCGAGTTGTTCGCATTCTGGTACTGGATGCTGAACGAGTCGGAGCCGTCGAGGTCCATGTCGAAGCCGGCGTCGCGGAGCACGCGGGCCTTCTTCTCCTCCTTGGCCTTGCACCACACGAACTCCTCGACGTCGGGGTGGTCGACGTTGAGGATGACCATCTTCGCCGCGCGGCGGGTCTTGCCACCGCTCTTGATGGTGCCGGCCGACGCATCGGCGCCACGCATGAAGCTGACCGGGCCGCTCGCGGTGCCGCCGCCGTTGAGCATCTCGTAGCTCGAGCGGATGCGCGACAGGTTGATGCCAGCGCCGGAACCGCCCTTGAAGATCACGCCCTCTTCGCGGTACCAGTTGAGGATGCTGTCCATCTTGTCGTCGACCGACAGGATGAAGCACGCGCTCGCCTGCTGGGGCACACCCTTGACGCCGATGTTGAACCACACCGGGCTGTTGAACGCGGCGCGCTGGGTGACGAGGATGAACTTGAGCTCGTTGCGGAACGACTCGGTCTCGGCCTCGTCGGCGAAGTAGCCGCCCTCGGTGCCCCACTGGGTGATGGTGTCGGCGACGCGGTCGATGACCTGCTTGAGCGACCACTCGCGCTCGGGAGTGCCGAGGGTGCCGCGGAAGTACTTCTGGGCGACGATGTTGGTCGAGTTCAGCGACCAGGTCGTCGGGAACTCGACGCCCAGCTGCTCGAAGGCGACGCTGCCGTCCTTCCAGTTGCTGATGCGCGCGTCGCGGCGCTCCCAGACCACTTCGTCGTACGGGTGCACGCCGGGGGTGGTGAAATGACGGCCAATTCCGATGGCGAGACGATCGGGCGCCAGCGACATGTTGCGTGCTCCTTGAAGAGTGTTGGGTGAGCGGAGATCTGAGGATGTGACTTCGGTGGTCACCACAAGATGTGGTGGTGGGTGACCGCTCCCGCGGAGGTCGACCACAAGAAGTTGGGAGATTACAGCACTGTAGTTACATCGATGTCAACGATCCTCTCCGACCTGCGGAAATGTCGTCGACGAGTGTCGATCGGTGGCCGCCGCAGGGGTGCCTGCGACGGCCGGAGCGGTCTCGGAGAGAGAATCAGAGGGGTGTCAGAGGGTCTCGCTGGCGAACGGTGCACGGTCACAGGTCCGGAGAATCCCTGCCCCACAGCGACGCCTGGCGCCGCCCATCCGCGCCTTGCACCGTCGCCAACGATGTGGTCAGGGTAGGACGCACAGGCTGTGGATCGGTAGGGGAACAACCGTGTGAATTGTCGGTGGACAAAGGGTGGACAGCCGACGGACACTCCCCGGACGAGGGCCGATGTGCACCGAGTTGTCCACAATCCCCACAGGCCACGCCAGTCTGTCCACAGGCGAGCTCCCCGCGTCACGTCGCCGTCGGCCAGTCGCGTCGGACCGCGTCAGCCGAGTCAGGCCGGGTCGGACCGCGTCAGCAGCGCGGGACTGTGGCAGCCTGCCTCAGGCCGGCGCGATCGTCACGGCGATGCCATTGAGCACCGACGTCCCGCTCAGCGGGTCGAGGTCGTCGTGGTCGCTCAGCACGTTGCTGTTGACGCCGGCCACTCCGGCGGCGACTCCGAGGCGTGTGCCCTCCACGCCGTGACCCCAGCCGTGCGGCAGGCTCACGACACCGGGGCGTACGGCCTCGGTGACCTCGACCGGAGCGACCAGACGCCCCACCCTGCTCGCCACTGCGGCCGACCCTCCGTCGGTGAGCCCGAAGCGGTGCGCGTCGTCGGGGTGCACCTGCAGGGTGCAGCGCGGTCGACCCTTCACGAGCACCGGGATGTTGTGCATCCAGGAGTTGTTGCTGCGGAGGTGCCGTCGACCCACGAGGGTGACCTGACCCGCGGCCAGTTGTTCGTCGGCCGCCTCCATCGCCGCCCACAGACGTCCGAGGTCGCCGATCAACGCGGGGTGGTCGAGTTCGATCATCCCCGACGGTGTGCGCAGGATCTCGGGCAGCCGCGGTTCGAGCGGACCGAAGTCGATGCCGTGCGGGTGGGCGCGGAGTTCGGCGAGGCTGGTCTGGTACGGGCCGGTGCGGAGCATGAAGTCGAGCATCCGTTCGGGGCCGGGCTCCGTCCCGAGTTCGGCCATCACCTCGTCGACCCCGCGGCCGTGGAAGGGCGACTCGGCATCGACCACCGACCGCTCGACCATCGACCGCAGCGCGGCATCGTCGAGTGCGGCGACGTCGGCCTCGACCCCGAGACCGGCCGCGATCGCGGCAAGCCGGGCGAGGATCTCCCACTCGTCGGGCTGGTCGTCGTCGAGGGCGAGGACGGGCTCGCTGTAGTTGGCCGTGTTGCGGACGGCGAACTGCAACAGCAACAGGTCGTAATGGCCGCGCTGCAGTTGCGACGGCGGCGGGAGGATCACGTCGGCGTGGCGGGTCGTCTCGTTGAGGTACATGTCGACGCTGACCATCAGGTCGAGGTCGTGGAGTGCGCTGTCGAGCTGAGTGCTGTGCGGCGTGCTGAGCACCGGGTTGCCGGCCACCGTCACGAAGGCCCTGATGCGTTCGTCGCCCGCCTCGGTGATCTCCTCGGCCATCGCCGCAGCGGGGTACTCCCCCATCACCTCCGGACGGCGGCGCACCACGGTGTGGCCGCGCCCCGTTGCGAAACCCTTGCCGCGGCTGCGTGAGCCACGGGTCGAGGCACCACCCGCCACCGGCAACGCGAACATCGCACCACCGCGACGGTCGAGGTTCCCGGTCACGATGTTGACCACGTCGACGAGCCACGACGTGACGGTGCCGAACCCACCGAGGCCACCGAGACCCGACGTGGTCGAGCCGATACGGCCGTAGACGCTGCCGCTCGGTGCCGCAGCCAGATCGAGAGCCAGGCGACGGATCTCCGATGCCTCGACGCCGACCACCGCCGCGACCCTCTCGGGTGTGAAGGGGGCCAACGCCGTGACCACCGCGTCGAGGCCGACGAGGAGGTCGCCCACGTGCGTGCCAGGGTGGAGCCGGCCGTCCTCTGCGAGGGTCGTCACCATCGCCGCGAGCACGAGAGCATCAGTGCCCGGGCGGACGGCGAGCCACCGGTCGGCCTGCTCTGCGGTCCGGCTACGTCGCGGGTCGAGCACCACGACGGTCCCGCCACGTTCCTGGACCCGCTCGATCCGGCCAGGGAAGTCGGGAGCCGTGCAGAGGCTGCCGTTCGAGGCGTAAGGGTTGGCACCGACCAGCACGAGGAAGTCGGTGTGATCGAGGTCGGGCACCGGCACCGACACCGGCGTGCCGAACACGAACCCCGACGCCACCTGGCGCGGTGCCTGGTCGACCGTCGACGCACTGAACCGACGCCGGGTGCCGAGGCCGGCGAGCAGCGTGCGGTTGTACATCATCGCCGAGAGGTTGTGCGCGCTCGGATTGCCGAGGTACACGCCGACCGACTCGCGCCCGTGTTCGCGGACGATGGCTCCGAGGCGCTCCTCGATCTCGTGCCACGCCTCGGCCCACTCGACCTCGACGTGGACTCCGTCGCGCTTGACGAGCGGCCGCCGCAACCGATCGGGATCGTCGTGCAGATGGCCGAGGGTCGTCCCCTTCGGACACAGGTATCCGTGACTGAACACGTCGTCACGGTCGCCCCTGATCCGGACCACACGCTCGGTGCCGTCGACAGAACGGCCGACCCCGATCTCGAGTCCGCATCCGGCCTCGCAGAGCGGGCAGGTGCGATAGGCGTAGCGATGGATGTCGTCGTCGGTCCCCACGGGTGGCATCCTCTCACTGATGCGCCGCCTGCACCCGAACCCAGCCGACGACGTGTCGATCGCCGACTGCTACGCCGCCGACCGTCCCCGGCCCGCCGAGCGGCCGTGGATCGCAGCGTGCATGGTGAGCGGGCTCGACGGATCGACCGCCATCGACCGCAGTTCCAGAGGCCTCTCGAACTCCACCGACACCCGAGTGCTGCTCGGACTGCGCGAGTTAGCCGACGTCCTCCTCGTCGGCGCCGAGACCGCTCGGCTCGAGGGATACGGCGCGCCCAAGGGCGACCGACTCCGCGTGGCCGTCGTCTCGCGCACGGGGCGCTTCGACTTCTCGTCGCCGCTGTGGACCTCGGGCCGCGCCGTGTTGCTCCTCCCCGAGGACGCACCCGAGGTGCCGGTCGAGTCGCTGCGTGCCGGCGTCGGTTCGCTCGACCTCGCTGCCGCTGTCCAGAGGCTCGAGGGCGACGTCATCCAGTGCGAGGGTGGCCCACGTCTCAACGGGATGCTCGCCGCGCACGACCTGATCGACGAGCTCAACCTGACGATCTCCCCGCAGATCACCGGTGGCAGCAGCGACCGGTTGACCTTCGGTGCACCCGAGGCGGCGCGGGCGATGGAGCTCGCCCACGTGCTCGAGGAGGACGGCTACCTGTTCACTCGTTGGTTGCGACGTCGCGAGCCATAGTCGCGACCTCGCGTACCGCGTCGGCGTGCACCAACGCCTCGTCGGCCGACAGCCCGTGACCGAGTTCGACGATGAACGACATCGCACCCGGATGCGACTGGCGGGTCCAGGTGGCGGCGACACCCGTGTACGTACCGCCCGTGACGGCGAGGTACGGGAGACCGGTGAGTTCGGCGTAACGCTGGCGCAACGGGCCGTCAGAGCGCCACGACGGCGAGATCCGGTACTCCCACTGGTGGTACCAGAGGGTGAGCGCCGGGCGGAGCCGGTCGATGAAGTCGATGAACGCCTGCGTCTCGGGTTCGCTCGCCGGACCCGTGCCGCTGTACTCCCAGTTCCCGGGTTCGGCGATCGGGGTCCAGTCGTGTGGGAAGTTCCGGTTGAGGTCGACACCCCTCGCGTTGTGGCGCGCCTCGTGAGCGAGGCCGTCGGGGTTCATGGCCGGCATCAGCCAGAGGTCGACCCCGTCGGGAACCTCACCGATCGCCAGGTCGTCGAGGATCGCCAGACCGTCGTTTTCGTCACCGTGGATGACGCCGACCACCAGGACCGGCACCGAGCCGGGACGCACACCGGCCGGGTCGACGTGGATCACCTCGATCGGTCGACCCTCGACCGATGTCCCGATCACCTCGACGACGTTCCGCTCGGCCACCGTGGTCGTGCTGGTGGTCGTGCTGCTGGTGCTCGTGCTGGTGGTGGTCGAGCTGGTGGTCGTGCTCGCGAGGGCAGGACCCGATGTCGTCGACGGCTCGGCCGGTGTGCTCGAGCCCACGGCGGCGGCGCTCGACGACGCGTCGAGGGCAGTCTGCGCGGGAGCGGCGCTGCAGCCCGCGAGCACGAGGCACGCGGCGCCCCGCCACCGGCGGGTCATGCTCCCTGCATCTTCTTCAGCAGGACCAGCTCGCGCTGGAAGTCGGCGGCCGCGTCGAAGTCCTTGTAGACGCTCGCGAAGCGCAGGTAGGCGACCTCGTCGACCTGCCGGAGCCGGTCGAGGACCTCGACGCCGATCGCCGCGCTCGGGATCTCGGGGCCTTCGAGCCGGGCGTAGTCCTCGATGGCCTCGGCGATCGCCTCGATCTCGTCGGCCCCCACCGGTCGGCCCTTGCAGGCCGACTCGAGGCCGGAGACGACCTTGGCGCGATCGAAGGATTCACGCCGACCGTCGCTCTTGACCACCACGAGGGCGACCTCGTCGCACCGTTCGTAGGTGGTGAAGCGGTGGGAGCACGAGCCACACGACCGACGGCGGCGGATCGCACTGCCGTCGTCGGAGTCACGCGAGTCGATCACTCGCGTGTCGTCGACCTGGCACTTCGGGCACCGCATGCCCGCAGGGTAGCGGAGCCCTCCGGCGTCAGGGCAGCGTGATGACCTCGCCGGCGAACAGCACTGGGCTGCCGTGCAGGGCGAGGAGCTGGTCGAGGTAGTCGTCGAGCGGGGTCTCGCCCCGGTACTCCTCGGCGATCGACCAGAACGAGTCGCCGGATGCGACGACATAGGTGGACGTGCCGCCAACCGCGGACGCGGAGGCAGGTTCGCTCCCGCGGTTGGCGAACACGGAATCGGCGCCCGACCAGGCCACGAGGGCGAGGAGGAGCGCCACGGCGCCGACCAGGAGGCGGCGGCGCACGTAGATCGTGTGGGTGGCCGGGGCCGAGGCCACGGCAGGACGGGCCACCATCGGGCGGCCGGCCGGGCGACCCGAGGGGCGGGACGCCTGGGGGGTGGTGTGACGGGCCGGGCGGGCGAGGGAGGCGGTGGGCAGGTGGGTCATCACGGCGGTCATGTCGGTCATCCTCCTCGAGGGGTGTCACGGGGTTTCCCGTCGAACAGCTGTTCGCAGTCTGCCAGAACAACCGTTCGATCGTCAACCCCGAATCGAACATTCGTTGCACGAACAGATGTTTGACCTGCTCAGCGAACGCGTGTACGCTGCCCCCATGGCCCTGCACAGCGTCCCCGACCCGTCCCCCCGCCCCGAGCGTCCGGCGGCCCAACTCACCGATCGCCAGCGCGGCATCCTCGAGGTGATCGAGAGCAGCATGCGCGACCGTGGCTACCCGCCGAGCGTGCGCGAGATCGGCGAGGCCGTCGGCCTCCACTCCCCCTCCACGGTGCACAGTCACCTCGGGTCGCTCCAGACCATGGGGTACCTGCACCGAGACCCCACCAAGCCGCGTGCCATCGAAGTCCGCTGGGATCCGTCGTCCGACGCCGTCATCGAGCGCCGCAAGGTGCGCCACGTGCCGCTGGTGGGCGATGTCGCCGCCGGCACCGACGTGCTGGCCCAGGAGAACGTCGAAGAGCTGTTCCCGCTGCCGGAAGACTTCACCGGCACCGGCGGCGACCTGTTCATGCTCCGTGTCCGCGGCGACTCGATGATCGAAGTCGGGATCATGGACGGCGACTTCGTGGTCGCCCGCAGCCAGATCACCGCCGAGAACGGCGACATCGTGATCGCCGGCATCCCCGGCGACGAAGCCACCGTCAAGACCTACCAGCGCAAGGGCTCGACCGTCACTCTCATCCCGGCCAACCCGCGGCTCGAGCCGATGGTCTTCCCGGCCGACGAGGTGCAGGTCTTCGGCCGTGTCGTCACGGTGATGCGCCGCCTCTAACGGCGTCGGCGCCGACCGAGCGCCACCACTCCGATTCCACTCGCGACCCCGGCCGCGGCCACCACGGCCGCGGCCGTTCGCTGTCCCTGAGCGGCCGAGGACGGATCGGGCCCTATGGCGACGACGGCCCGCCCGTCGGCACTCGTGACCTCCACCTCGTACCGGCCGGGCGCGAGGCGCACCGTCGCCACCGGTGCACCGGCATGGGCGCCGGTGTCGTAGCTCGTGCCACGAGTCGGACCCAGAGCGACCACCTCGCCGCCGGCGTCGCGTACGACGACGTCGACCGCAGGTGCCGTCGAACCGCCGAGGTCGAAACGGCCGGGAGCGGCCGGACAGTTCCCCTCGACGGCACGCAGGGTGCCGCGCACCTCCGAGTACACGCTGTAGGTGGCCGCCTCGGCGACGTCAAGCGTCGTGCGACACCCGGCTGCCCCTCGGGCGAACCCGGCGATCGCCTGCGCCCGCGCACCCGGAGCAGTGAGCAGCAGGACCAGGGCGAGAATCACCGATCCTCCCGCCACGACTGAACCGAGAAGCGTCCACCGACCACCCGGTCGCCCGCCACGACCCGACGGCGCCACGCCCACCCCTGCGTCGACCCACGTCGGCGTCGGAAGGTACGCCGAGGGTGGCGGTGGCGGCAGGGCCGACGGAGGACGCGGCGGGACGGGCGGGTCCCAGGTCATCTCACACCACGCCGAGGCGTTGGGCGACGAGTTCGATGCGGTCGTCGGGCTGCACGACCGCGACTCGCACGTTCTGCGCCCCACCCGCGCCGTAGAAGTCGCCGGGGCTCACGAGGGCGCCGCCCTCGCGGGCGAGGCGTTCGGCGAAGGCCCACCCGTCGTGAGCGTCGAACCAGAGGTAGAAGCCGCCGGCCGGGAGACCGATCTCCAGCCCCGACCAGCGCGACAACACGGTGGCCATCCGCTCGAGCCGCCGCCGGTAGACCGTGCGCTGTGCGGCGACGTGCCCGTCGTCGCCGAGCGCCACGACTCCGGCCGCCTGGGCGGGACCGGGGACGAGCATCCCGACGTGCTTGCGGACCTCTTTGAGGTAGTCGACGATGCCCGCGTCGCCGGCGTAGAAGCCGACACGCAATCCGGCGAGGTTCGACCGCTTCGACAGCGAGTGCACGGCGACCACCCCGTCGGTCCCGTGCTCGAGGATCGTGCGCGGCGGGCCGTCCCAGGTGAACTCGACGTAGCACTCGTCGCTGAACACGGGGACCCCGTGCCGGCGCCCCCATTCGGCGGCCGCACCGAGGTCGCTGAGCGCCCCGGTCGGGTTCGAGGGACCGTTGACCCACAGCATCAGAGCCCGAGCCGAGTCAGCCGGGTCGATCGCTCCGAGGTCGAGCGAACCGTCGGCGCGGGTGGCCACGGCCACCGGTCGGCACCCGGCGAGGATCGCCCCCATCTCGTAGGTCGGATAGGCGACGGCCGGGTACAGCACCGTGTCGCGCGACGGGGTCCGCAGCCGCATGAACTGAGGAGTCGTGGCGACGAACTCCTTGGTCCCGACACAGGCGGCAATCTGCCCGAGGCCCAGGTCGATCCCCCACCGTCGATCGACCCACGACCGGATGGCCGAACGCAGAGGTTCGGTACCGATCGAGGGCGGGTAACCGCGCTCGAGGTTGCTCGTACTCAACGCCGCCACGACGGCCGCGGGAGGCGGGTCGCACGGTGTGCCGATCGAGAGGTCGACGAGACCTCCGTCGTGGGCACGACCGAGCACCGCATAGGCGTCGAGTCGGTCGTAGGGGTACGGAGGCGGGACGAAGCCCTCGGCAGCGGTCATGGTCGTCCTATCCTGCCCGCTCGGCGTCGTCGGATGCCACGGCGTAGGCCGAGAGTCGTCCGGCCGATGCGTCGGAGAGTCGGGCCCGCACACGGATCCCGGTGTCTTCGTACGTCGTCGACACGACCTCACCCTCACGATGGATGGCGGCCAGTGTGTCGCCCTGCTCGTAGGGCACCAACAGTTCGACGACCTTGCTGATCGAGCGCAGACGATCGGAGAGGACCTCGAGGAAGCGATGGACGCCCGTGCCCTCGCGTGCACTCAGCGCCACTGACCCTGGGTGCCGGTGCACGAGGTCGGCGGCGACATCGGGAGCGGCATCGGCCTTGTTGAAGACCAGCAACTCCGGCACCTTCTCGGCGCCGATCTCCTCGAGCACCTCACGGACCGCGGCGATCTGTCCGTCGGGGTCGGGCGCCGACGAGTCGACCACGTGGACGAGGAAGTCGGCGGCACTGGCGACCTCGAGTGTGCTCTTGAACGACTCGACGAGACCGTGAGGGAGTCGCCGCACGAAGCCCACCGTGTCGGTCAGCAGCACCGGCTCGCCACCGGGCAACGACAGCCGACGGGTGGTCGGGTCGAGCGTCGCGAACAGCCGGTCTTCGACGAGGACACCCGCCTGGGTCAGCCGGTTGAGCAGGGTCGACTTGCCGGCGTTGGTGTAGCCGACGATGGTCACCGCTCCCAGACCGCTACGCGTCCGGCCCTTGCGCTGCAGCTGCCGATTGGCCTGCAGGTCGCGGAGGTCGGACTCGAGCTTGGAGATGCGGCCCTTGATCCGTCGGCGATCGGTCTCGAGCTTGGTCTCGCCACCACCGAACCGGCCGCCGATCCCGCCACGCTGTTGCGAGAGCCGGGCGTTGGCGCCACGGCGCAGACGCGGCAGGCGGTAGCGCAGCAGCGCCAGTTCGACCTGCGCTTTGCCCTCGAGCGAGTGGGCGTTCTGGGCGAAGATGTCGAGGATCACGGCCGTCCGGTCGAGTGCCGTACGACCGAGCAACTTCTCGAGGTTGTACTGCTGCGCCGGGGCGAGCTCGTTGTCGAACACGACCGTGTCGGCGTCGACGGCGTAACAGATGTCGCGCAGCTCCTCGGCCTTGCCCTTGCCGAGGTACCACGTGTGGTCGGGCGAATCGCGCTTCTGCACGAGGCGCGCCACGACGTCGGCACCCGCCGTGTCGACGAGCAACTCGAGCTCGTCGAGGCTCTGCTCGGTGTCGTCGTCGGTCGTCCCGGGCAGGGTCACTCCGACGATGACGATCTTCTCCCTGACCGTGCGCTCGATGAGCGTGGCGCCCAGAGCCTCCTGGTACGGATTGCTCACAGGTCGATCACCACGGAGCCGATGTACTCGGCCGGGCCGATCAGGGTCACCGACCCAGGGCTCGGGTGGTGCAGCCGCACCACCGCGTCGCCGCCGTCCATGTGGACCACGATCTCGTTCTCGAGCGGCGTCGCCAGCCCCCACGACGCCGCGGCCCATGCCACGGCCGAGGCACCCGTGCCACAGGCCTCGGTGATCCCGGCGCCGCGCTCGTGCACGCGCATCGTCACACCGTGAGGTTCGGGGCCGGCCTCGACGATCTCGAGATTGACGTGCGGTACCAGTTCGCCGAGTTGCTGGAGGGGGACCGACGCGACGTCGTCGACACCGACCACCGAGTGCGGGTTGCCGAGGCTGAGATGAGCGACCGGACGCATCGGATCGCAGCCGAGCGCGTCCCAACCGTCGGGAGCATCGAGCGGGGACACCGCACCCATGTCGACCTCGGCGTCGATGAGGGTCTCCGAGTCGGTGGGGTTCACCACCACGGTCCGCGGACCGCCACCCGTGAGCAGGTGCAGCGGTGCCCACGAACCGCGCCCACGCACGATTGCTTGGGCGAAGCAGCGGATTCCGTTCCCGCTCATCTCGGCCAGCGACCCATCGGCGTTGTTGAGCTGCATCCGAGCGTCGAACCCGTCGGCCGGGTGGGCGGTCAGCAGGCCGTCGGCTCCGATGCCGCGACGGCGATCACACACGCGCCGAGCGAGCGCCGCAAGGTCGACGCCGACGAGCGCAGCGGAATCGAGGGCGACGAGGAAGTCGTTGCCGAGTCCGTGGTGCTTGGTCAGGGTGAGGCGGGTGGTCATCGGGCGAGCTCCTCGAGCACGGGCAGCACCTCTGCCACCGGGTCGTGTTCGATCTCGACCCAGCGTACGCGTGGGTCACGACGGAACCAGCGCTCCTGACGCACGGCGAACTGGCGAGTGCGGCGCACGACCGTCTCGGTGGCCTCGTCGAGCGAACACCGACCTTCGAGGTGCTCGACGATCTCCTTGTAGCCGAGAGCCTGCGCCGCCGTGCGTGAGAGCCCCGGCGACGCGAGCAACGACTCGACCTCGCTCACCAGACCGGCCGCCAGCATCCGGTGGACCCGCTCCTCGATCCGACGGGCCAACAGGTCGCGCGGCCACCGCAGACCGACCTGCACGAAGGGCACGGGTGGGTAGTGGTCGAGACCCGGACCGAACGACGAGAACAACCGCCCGCTCCCCTCCACCACCTCGAGCGCCCTCACGACACGACGAGTGTTCGACGGCTCCATCCGCGAGGCGGCGAGCGGATCGACCCGCGTCAGCCGCTCGTGGAGAGCCGCCGCGCCGATGTCATCGGCCTCGGCCTCGAGCGCGCGCCGGACCTCCGGCCACTGACCCGGCATCTCCATCGGGTCGGTCAGCGCCCGCAGGTACAGACCGGTGCCGGCGACGAGCACGGTTCGCGCTCCACGCGCCGCGATGTCGGCGATCGACCGTTCGACATGGCCGACGAACTCGGCGACGGTGAAGTCGGCGTCGGGTTCGGCGAGGTCGAGGCCGTGGTGGCCGACCTCGGCGCGATCGGCCGCCGATGGCTTCGCCGTGCCGATGTCCATCCGTCGATACACCTGCATGGCATCGACCGCCACGATCTCGGCCCCCGCACGGCGACGAGCGAACTCCATCGCCACGTCGCTTTTGCCCGACGCCGTCGGCCCGAGCACCACGACGCTCGCCACACCGTCGTCCGACAGGTGGGTCACGCCTGCCTCATCCGGCCAGCACGGGGATGTGACGCTTGTGGGTGGGTTCAGCGATCAACTCGACGAAGCGCCCGGTCAGGTGGTGCGGCGCAGCCCCGGTGATCTCGACCGTCGCATAACTACCGGTCCGCACGGCAACCGTCGGGAAGTGGACGAGCTTGTTCTGGCGGGTGCGACCGCTCAGGACGGCCGGATCCTTCTTCGACGGCCCCTCGACCACGACCTCCTCGAGGCGACCGATGCGCTCGTGGTGCTTGCGCAGCGCACTGCGCTCGACCACGACCCGCAGCCGCTGGAACCGCTCGGACGCCACCGCCGGATCGACGAAGAGATCGGTCATCGTCGCCGCTTCGGTGCCAGTGCGCGGGGAGAACAAGAAGGTGTACGCGTAGTCGTACTCGGCAGCAGCCGCGACCTCGAGCGTGCGGACGAAGTCGTCCTCAGTCTCGCCGGGGAAGCCGACGATGATGTCGGTGCTCACGGCCAGATCGGGCACGGCCGCACGCGCCTGGGCCAGGCGCTCGAGGTACCGCTCGGCCGTATAGCCACGGTGCATCAGGGCGAGCACGCGATCGCTCCCCGACTGCAGCGGGTAGTGGAGGTGCTCGCACACCGTGGCGGTCTCGCTCATCGCCGCGAACGTCTCGGGCCGCATGTCCTTGGGATGCGGGCTGGTGAACCTCACCCGGCGGATCCCGGGCACGGCACCCACCTCACGCAGCAGGTCGGCGAACAACGGCCGCACCCGAGCCTCGTCGTCACCGGCCTGCCGAGCCGCCAGCTGGAGATCGCGGCCGTAGGAGTTGACGTTCTGCCCAAGCAGCGTCACCTCGCTCACACCCCGACCAGCGAGTTGGGCCACCTCGGCGACGACCTCGCCGAAAGGCCGGCTGATCTCGGTGCCACGGACCGACGGCACGATGCAGAACGCGCAGTTGTTGTCGCACCCGATCTGGATGGTCACCCAGGCGTCGTAGGTCGGCTCACGCCGTACCGGCAGCGCACTCGGGAACAGTGCATGGTCGTCGAGGACGGCCTCCTCGAGGATCTCGGTGATCCGGCCGTGTGCGCGGGAGTGGTCGACGAGTTCGGCGACCCGGTGCACGTTGTGCGTCCCCATCACCACGTCGACCCACGGCGCCTTCTCGGCCACCACGTCGCGGTCCTTCTGGGCGAGGCATCCGGCGACGACGATCTGACGGCCGTCGCCGGATTCCTTCCACCGCTTCAACCACCCGAGGTGGCCGTACAGCTTGTTGTCGGCGTTCTCCCGAATGCAGCACGTGTTCAGTACGACGACATCGGCCTCGGCCTCGTCGTCGACCGGCTCCATGCCGTCCGCCTCGAGCACCCCCGACAATCTCTCGGAGTCGTGCTCGTTCATCTGGCACCCGAAGGTGCGCACGACGTAGCGGCGGGTCATGCCCGACAGGTTATGCCGACGTCAGTCGATCTCGATCGGCTCGTCGTCCTCGGCGCTGAACTCGCCTTCGGCCGCCGCATCGATGCCGGCCTGGACGCGAACCCGCTCGGAGATCTCGACCATGATCTCGGGGTTGTCGGACAGGAAGTTCTTGGCGTTCTCCCGGCCCTGACCGAGCTGTTCGCCCTCGTAGGTGAACCAGGCGCCCGACTTCTTGACGATGCCCATCTCGACCGACATGTCGAGGAGCGAACCCTCGCGGCTGATCCCCTTGCCGTACATGATGTCGAACTCGGCCTGGCGGAAGGGCGGGGCCACCTTGTTCTTGACCACCTTGACGCGGGTGCGGTTGCCGACGACCTCGGTGCCGTCCTTGATCGACTCGATACGACGGATGTCGAGGCGGACCGACGAGTAGAACTTCAGCGCACGACCACCGGGGGTGGTCTCGGGCGACCCGAACATCACGCCGATCTTCTCGCGCAACTGGTTGATGAAGATGGCGATGGTCTTCGAGCGGTTGAGGTTGGCCGTCAGCTTGCGCAGGGCCTGGCTCATCAGGCGGGCCTGGAGACCGACGTGCGTGTCGCCCATCTCGCCCTCGATCTCGGCACGGGGCGTCAGGGCGGCCACCGAGTCGATGACCACGACGTCGAGGGCCCCCGAACGCACGAGCATGTCGGCGATCTCGAGTGCCTGCTCGCCCGTGTCGGGCTGGCTGATGAGGAGCTGGTCGATGTCGACGCCGATGGCCTTGGCGTAGACCGGATCCATGGCGTGCTCGGCGTCGATGTAGGCGCAGATGCCGCCGTTGCGCTGGGCCTCGGCCACGACGTGCATGGCGAGGGTCGACTTACCCGAGGACTCCGGGCCGAAGATCTCGACGACGCGACCACGGGGCAGACCGCCCACGCCGAGCGCCACGTCGAGGGCGAGGGCTCCGGTGGGCACGGCCTCGATGGCCATGGTGCCCTTCTCGCCCATGCGCATGATCGAGCCCTTGCCGAACTGCTTGTCGATGGAGGCGAGTGCCGCCTCGAGTGCCTTCTCGCGATCGTTGCTCACGATGTTCCCTTCCTCTCCGGCCTCTCGGCCGGTCTCACGTCGCGGGTGCCACTGGGGTCACCCGGCCTGCCTGTGTGTTGTTGCGGGGCCGTGTGGCCCGATGCGGACACCGTACGAGCGGGGTGTGACAGGGTTTCCCGGAAGGGTTCCGGAGGTCATCGGTCGTACACCCGTTCGAACGACACGAGTGTAACTGCGAACAACCGTTCGATCAAGCCTTTCGCGCTGACTCCCCTTCGGGGCTCGCCAGGTACGCCGCAGCGGCAGCGAGTTCGGCCTCGGTGGGCTTATGGGTGGCGAGGTCGAACGCCAGCCAGATCATGCACGTGAAGGGCTGGTAGACGAGCGGCAGCAGGACCGCACCCGACACGAAACCGATCGTGAGCGGCGCCACCGGGATGTCGGGGATGGTGAGGGCGAAGGCGATGAGCATGCCGATGCCGAGGGTGAGGAACGTGAGGACCACGTTGAGGGCGGTCGGGCCGAGTTCGAACCCGTGCTCACGGTGCCACCCGATGCCGCACGTCCGGCACCGGTCGCGACGCTGCACCCACCGCTTGATGAAGTTCCGGTGCGAGCCGCAGTGCGGGCACTTGAGCACGAGGGCCCGGCGGAACATCACCGGCGTACGGGGCAGGTTGGCATCCATACCCCCCATGGTATAGAGAAACGAGCCGATTCACGAGAGACTTCGCTCCGTGCGTCGAACTCTCGCCGGCTTGCTCTTCGGGCTCGCCTACACCTGTGCCAGCCTCGCCCTCGCCGGCTTCCTGCTCGAACGCTCGGCGTTCGACCCCGGACACGCCGGTGATGCGGCCGACGTGATCCTCGCCGACCCTGCGATCCGCCAGAAGATCACCTTCGCCGTCGCCGACGCCGTGGCCACCGAGATGCAGGTCGACCCTGTCTCGATGCGGACTCGGGTCGAGATGGTGGCCACCACGCCCGAGGGCGCCCGTCTCCTCAGCACCGTCGTCCGCGACGCCCACGCCCGACTCATCGGGGCGCAGGACACCCCCGTGGTGATCACCGGTCGACAACTGGTCGACGCCACTCAGATGCAGGCCGCCGCCGACGTTCCGCCGGTCACGCTCGACGTGCCGACCGTCTCGGCGCTCGACATCGCCCGCACCACCGTCGGCTGGCTCGTGCCGATCACGGCGATCGCCGCGCTCGTGTTGCTGATCGCCGGATTCGCCGCACACCCCGAGCGCGACGCGGTCGTGCGCATGCTCGCGATCGGTTTGCTGATGCTCGCCGGACTCGTGGTCGTGCTCGGCTACGTGGTCCCGAAGTGGTTGGTGCCCGTCGTCGACGACTCGGCGTGGTCACAGATCCCTGCCATCCTCGCCGACGACTCGCGCACGATGGTGATCGCACTCGCCCTGTTGCTCGCAGGAGCAGGAGGCGCGTTGTTCGCCGCCGGTGGCATGGCTGGTCGGCGGCGCCAGTGGAGCTCTCCGGTCAACACCTACCGCTATCAGGAAGAGCGCCGCTGGAGTTGACGCTGCGACCTGCTCAGGCGAGCAGCTCGTCGACGAACTCCTGGAACACGTCGGCGTAGTGCAGCGCGTCGGCGTCGGTGTGCAGGATCGAGATCAGCCACTGCTCGTCGAGACCCGGTGGGAGCAACACGCCACGGTTGATGCCGTGCATCCACTGGGCGAAGGCGAGATCGAAGTCGGTCGCCTTGTAGTCGCGGTAGTTCTGGATCGGCTCGGGCGCCCATGTGATGCAGCCCTTGGCACCGAACTGGACGGTGTGGGCCGGCAGACCGGCCTCGGCGATGATCCGGTCGCAGGCATCGAGCAGTAGCCGGTTGCGACTGATCGCCAACTCGGTGTTCTCGGGGGTGCAGACCTCCGAGAGCACGGCCTTGGAGGCCGCCATGCAGAGCGGGTTGCCGTTGTAGGTCCCGAGGTGGACGACCCGACCGTGGGTGATCTGGTCCATGCACTCCTGGGTGCCGCCGAACGCGCCGAGCGGGAGACCGCCGCCGATGCACTTGGCGAGCGACACGAGGTCGGGGGTGACACCCACCGCACCGGTCGCGCCACCCCAACCGGCGGTGATGCCGGTCTTGACCTCGTCGAAGATCAGCTTCGTGCCGTACTTCAGGGTGAGGGCGCGCACACCCTCGAGGTACCCCGGCAGAGGCTTGCAAATGCCGATGTTCTCCATCACCGGTTCGACGATGAAGCAGGCGACGTCTTCGTTGCGCAGGACGCGCTCGAGGGCCTCGAGGTTGTTGTACGGCACGACGATGGTGTCGCCGAGGACCGCCCGCGTGATGCCGGCCGTCGCGGGGATCGCCCGCGGCGCGTCGGCCGGACCGGCCTCGCTGATCGGCGGCTTCATCGAGATCATCACCTCGTCGTGATGACCGTGATAGCCGCCCTCGACCTTGACGATCTTCTCGCGGCCGGTGATGCCACGGGCGACGCGGATGGCGTCCATCGTGGCCTCGGTGCCTGAATTGGTGAACCGCCACATCGGCAGCCCGTAGCGCTCGGCGAGGAGCTCGGCCACGTCGGCGTTGAGTTCGCACGGGGTGACGAAGAGCGTGCCGTTGTCGAGCTGCGTCTCGACCGCCTGACGCACCGCCGGATGGCAGTGGCCGACGAAGAGCGAGCCGAAGCCCATGTCGAAGTCGACGTACCTGTTGCCGTCGACGTCCTCCATCCAGCCCTCCTGCGCGCGCCGCACCACGATGGGGTGTGGGTCGTAGGCCTGGAAGCTCGAGGGCACGCCGAGCGGGAGCACTTTGCGTGCTCTCTCGGTGGCCTTCTGGGATCCGGTCGTGCGCTCCATGTAGGTGCGCAGTTCTCGCTGTGTGATGACCTTCGCCCGTTCGGCGAGGTCGTGCTGGGACAGGCGTTCGGTGGCGCCCATGGGATCACTCCTCTGCAACCGTTCCCGCCACGGTAGCAGGTGGGCAGGTGGGCAGGTGGAATTCTTCCGACCGTGTGGCACACTACGAGCCGCACATGGTGGCCGTAGCTCAGTTGGTAGAGCGTCAGTTTGTGGTACTGAATGTCGCGGGTTCGAAACCCGTCGGTCACCCGAAAAGGACAGGAAGTGTGCGGCTCCGGCCTTATGCTTCCTGCCCCGAGCGCCTCTAGCTCAACGGCAGAGCAACGGACTCTTAATCCGCAGGTTCAGGGTTCGAAACCCTGGGGGCGCACACAGGAACGGGGAGGGCCACGGCCCTCCCCGTTCGTCGTTCACGCATCGTCCGCAACAGGTGTGACGCGACCTGTGGCACCTCAGGGGACGAGCACCGTCTTGCCGACGACGCGACGTCCGACCTGATCGGCGAGGGCCTCGGCCACCCTCTCGAGCGGATAGGCCACCGGCTCGACGGGGTGCAGTTCACCCGCAGCGACCGCCGCCGTCACGTCGGCGAGCATCTGCGCGTTCTCCTCGACGTGGGTGCCGATCCAGCCGCCCCAGTCGACCCCGGTGACGCGCCGGTTGCGCAGCAGGATCTGGTTGGCGGGCAGTCGCGGGATCGCTCCGCCGGCGAAGCCGACCACGAGGTACTGGCCGTCGTCGCGCAACGAGCGGAGTGCCGTCTCGGCCGTGTCGCCACCCACCGGGTCGTAGACGAGGTCGACGCCCGACCCGCTGATCTGTCGCGCCCGTTCCTTGAGGTCGTCGCTGAGGGTGTCGATGGTCGCCTCTGCGCCGCGACTCCTCGCCATCGCGCGCTTGTCGTCGCTCGACGCCGCGGCGATCACGTGCAGCCCCATCGCCGACCCCACGTCGACGGCCGCGAGACCCACGCCCCCACCGGCTCCGAGCACGAGCAGCCATTGGCCGGCCTCGGCCCGGGCCCGCACCTTCAGCGCGAACCACGCGGTCATGTAGCTCTGCACGAACGTGGCGGCCTGACCGTCGGACATCGCGTCGGGCGTCGGGATCGCACGCGAGGCCGGTACCACGACCTCGCTGGCGAAGCCGCCGAGACCTGTGCTGCAGAACACCCGCTGGCCGACGTGGCGATCGGTGACACCAGGCCCGACCTCCGAGATCACACCGGCCACCTCACCGCCGGGAACGAACGGCGTCGGCGGCTTGATCTGGTAGAGCCCTTGGACGAACAGTCCGTCGACGTAGTTGACACCCGCGGCGCGCACATCGATCCGGACCGAACCGTCGCGCAACGGAGCCGACTCGCGCTCCTCGATCACGAGATCGTCGAGGGGACCGAACCGGTGACAGGTCACGACACGCATGACCCGACCGTAGTGGGGTCGGTCAGGTGGTACGGCGGTCGGAGCGCAGCAGCAGGCGGCCGGTGACGGCGGCCACGACGGTCGTCACGACGGCGACGACGGTGATGGTCGGCGGCAGCGCCTCGGGCCCGATCGCATCGAAGAGTTGACCGAGGAGCCACGGCAGCACCAGCCCGCCGATGCCCGAGCAGGCGATGATCGCCGCCGTGTTCCCGCCGCTCAGGGCGAGGTGTTTCTCGGCGAACGCCATCATTGACGCGTACTGAGGGGCGATCGACACGGCGAACAGGAACGTGACGACCCAGAGCATCGGCCCGCCCCCACGGGCGATCCAGAACAGCACCGAGGCGACCACCGACAACGCCATGGCTCCACCGACGACGGCGCCGGGCGAGACCTTCCGAGCGAGGGGGATCGAGAGCACGCGTCCGAGCGTGAACCCCACCCAGAAGGTTGTGATGACTCCTGTGGCCGTCGTCGAGTCGCCGTACCCGATCTGCTCGACGTAGGTGTGGATCCATCCGGCGAACCCGGTCTCGAGCGCGACGTACGCGAAGAAGAAGGCGCACACCGCGGCCACGAGCACTCCCCGCGCACCCGACGCGCCGTCACGAGGGCTCTCGTCGACGTTGCGGGTCTTCTGCGGAGCGCGGTGCCGCGCCAGCGACCACGTGCACCACGCCGCGATGACCCCCATGGGGACCGTCACGCCCCACACGGAGTCGAACCAGGCGAGCGAGCGATTGACGAGCAACGGTGCGAGCATCGCCCCGACGGCGAACATCATGTGCAGGGCGTTGAGCAGCGCACCCGATCCCCCGGGACGACTCCAGATCACCAGGGTGTTGCCACACACGTCACTCAATCCACAGACGAAGCCGAGCACGGCGAAGGCGACCACGAGCAGGAACAACGTCGGCGCAGCGGCCACACCGAGCATGGCGGCGACGGCGACCCACATGGCGGCGGTCCAGGCCCGGTGCCCGTGGCCGGCGTCGAGCAGGCGCCCGGCGAGGAACGACCCCGCGACGTAGCCGGCCGAACTCCCGACGAAGAGCGATGCGATCCCGGCATCGTCGGTCCCGACTCCGTCCCTGAGGTGCGAGAGCGCCGGACCCGCTGTGCTCAGAGCGATGCCGATGAAGACGAAGCCGACGAGGTACGTCGCGACCGGCGGTGTGTGAACGGCTCGTGAATCGGCTCCGGACATGCGAGTCACGACTCTACGCCGGTCTAGGGTCGCTCCTCGTGAGGGAGACACGGTGAGAGTGCTGTTGGTCGTCGCGCATCCCGACGCGGCCAGTTACGCACACGCCAGCGCCGAGGCCGCGCTCCGCGGGCTCCGGGCGGCGGGCCATCACGTCGACGTGATCGATCTCTACGCCGCCGGTGTCTCCGCGGCGATGAGCGCCGAAGAGCACGCCGCTTACGAGGGTCCACAGCCGATCCTCGACCCAGTGATCGCCGAACACGCCGATCTCCTCCGTCAGGCCGAGGCCCTCGTGGTCGTCTATCCGACGTGGTGGAGCGCACTCCCCGCGATCCTGAAGGGCTGGCTCGATCGGGTGATGGTCCCCGGTGTCGCCTTCGTCTTCGACGACCGCCGTCTCGTACGTCCCGGACTCAAGCACATCCGCCAGATCGTCGGGATCACCACGTACGGCTCGCCACGCGCCTACGTGAGGCTCGTCAACGACCACGGTCGGCGGATCCTCGCCCGGACCGTGCGCCTCAACACCGGCTGGAAGGCGCGGGTCACCTGGCTGGCCCTGCACTCGATCGACACCGCGACCGCCGCCCAGCGCGACGCGCACCTGGCCCGCATCGAGCGAACCATGAGGTCGCTGTCGTGAGGGCTCTCGTCGTCCATTCGCATCCCGTCGCCACGTCGTACTCAGCCGCGCTCCGCGACAGGGTGGTCGCCACACTCGAACGCCACGGACATGACGTCAGGGTCACCGATCTCTACGCTGAAGGCTTCCGGCCCGAACTGTCGGACTGGGAACGACAGCACCACCTCGACCCTCCCGACGCCAAGCCCGACCTCGCGCGTCACGTCGACGATCTGCGCTGGTGCGACACAGTGGTGCTCGTGTACCCGACCTGGCTGTCGGCACAACCGGCGATGCTCAAGGGCTGGATCGACCGTGTCTGGATCAGCGGCGTGGCCTACGAACTCCCCGAGGGTGGCAACCGGATCCGTCCACTGCTCACCAACGTGCGCCGACTCGTCGTGGTGACCACCCACGGCTCGTCGAAGTTCGTCAACTCGCTCCAGGGCGAGCCGGGCAAGCGCATCGTCACCCGCTCGATCCGCCTGATGTGCCACCGCTGGGCACGCACGCATTGGATCGCGCTCTATCGCATGGACCGTTGCGACGACCGTCGACGGAAGGACTTCCTTGACCAGGTCGAGCGACGGCTCGAGCGGATCAGGGGCGTTCGAGCACGCTGACCACCTCGACGTGGTGGGTCTGCGGAAACAGGTCGAGCACGATCGACGTGCGGTGGACGAAGCCGTGGCCCGAGAGGAGCGCGATGTCGCGGGCTCCCGCCACGGGATCGCAGCTCACCAGCACGACTCGTCCGACGCCCGTCTCGGACAGCACCGCTGCGGCGTCGCGACCGAGACCCGACCGTGCCGGATCGACCACGGCGACATCGACGGGGACCGGTGTCCATTCCTCGAACGGTGAGCACACCACTTCAGCAGCGGGCACGTTACGCCGCGCATCGGCACAGGCCGAGACCGATGACTCGACGAGGACGACACGGTCGTACGCGGCGCCCACCGTCGCGGAGAACAGGCCTGCTCCGCCGTAGGCATCGAGGAACGTGCCACCCGACGGCCACTCATCGAGAACACACGCCACGGTGCGGACCAGCAGCCGCGCGGCCTCGGGACCCGATTGCGAGAAACTCTCCGGCGAGAGTGCGAGCCGCACACCGTCGACGTCGAGCACGTCATCGGGACGCAGGGTCACCTCGTCGGTGCCGTGAGGGGCACGCTCCGCCGCGACCATGGCCGAGAGTTCGGGAGTAGCTACCGGGCAGCCGTTGAGCACGACGACGCGATGGCTCGAGGCTGCACGCAGACCGAGGCGACCGCCATCGCCGACAGCGGCCCGCATCGTGCTGCGGTACCCCCACGACGGCACCGACCCACCGTCGACGACAACCGGGTCGTGGAGGCGGCCCGTCCGCACCAGCGCCTCACGCACGATCTCGGACTTCCACCTGCGTTGGGCTGCCGGAGCGATGTGGATCCAGTCGCAGCCACCGCACCCGGCGGCGTGCCCGGGGCAGGAGGGCACGACCCGGTCGGGCGATGCGACGACGATCCGCTCGACAGCGGCGCGGGCGTAGTCCTTGCGCGCCTGGACCAGACGAATGGCCACCGTCTCACCAGGGAGGGCACCCGGGACGAAGACGACCCTGCCGTCGTCGAGTCGGGCCAGTGCATCGCCCCCTCCGGCCATCTTCTCCACGGTGACCACGAGGGACATGACCCCGAGCCTACGGACCCACTACCCTGCGGCCGTGCCGCGCATCGAGATCGCCCCGTCCGTCCTGCCCGCCGACTTCTCCCGTCTCGGGGAGGAGGTGGCCGCCCTCGAGGCGGCCGGAGTCGATCGCATCCAGTGGGACGTCATGGACGGTCAGTTCGTCCCGAACCTGACCTTCGGGCCCGATGTCATCGCCGCCACCCGCCGCCACACCTCGCTCCCCTTCGAGGCCCACCTGATGGTGCTCACGCCCGACGCGATGGCGGCCGAGTACGTCAAGGCCGGCTGCGAGCGCCTCATCGTCCACGCCGAGGCGTGCACCCACCTGCACCGCACCCTCGCCAACATCGCCTCGCTCGGCGCCAAGGCCTCGGTGGCACTCAACCCGGCCACCCCGGCGAGCGCCGTGGCTCATGTCCTCGACCTCGTCGACATGGTGCTGGTGATGACGGTCAACCCGGGCTTCGGTGGCCAGAAGTACATCGGCACCATGGAGCCCAAGATCCGTGAGGTGCGCGAGATGATCCGGGCCGCTGGGCTCTCAGGGTCGGTCGACATCGAGGTCGACGGCGGCATCGGGCCCGAGACCATCGCTCCCGCGGCCGCCGCTGGAGCCAACATCCTCGTGGCCGGCAGCGCCCTCTACCGCGATCCGCTCGGCCTCGAGCACGCCGTCAGCGACCTGCGGGCGCGCGCCGAGGCGGCTTTCTCGCAGAGCTGACGATCGCCGCGACGGCCTGCTTCACGGCGACGACTGCGAGCAGAACGAGGAACGCACCCGCCAGAGGCCAGAGCACGGCGAGGACGAGGTCGCGTCCGGAGCCCGACAGTGGGCTGAGGACACCGGTGTCGATCCGTGTCCCGTCGGCGTGGAGGGTACGGACCGGGTCTTCGAGGCGCGGGCAGTCGACGGTGGAGTCGTCGAGCCCCACCACCGCGTCGCCTCCGAACGACGGCGCAGGCTCGGCGACGGCGCTGTACAGCGCTCCCGACGATGCGTCGCTCCCGGCGCCCACCACGTAGTCGGCTCCCGGCTCGAGGAACCGCGTCTCGTCGCCATAGCGCACATCGACGATCGAACCGGCCGAGCGACCTCCGGCATCGCCGTGGAGGATCCTCTCGATCCGGAACCGCGTCGTCGTGTTGACGCTCTCGAGCACCGTGCCCCGGAACACCACGACGGCCGGGACGGGTGCCGCGCACTCGGCGGGCACCGGCACCAGCGGCGGAGGTGCCGCAGCGAGCACGACGGCGGTCAGGAGCGAGAGCATCGCCCCGTACGGTAGATCAGCGTCCCTCGAACCGCGGGGCGCGCTTCTCGACGAACGCCGACATGGCCTCGAGTGTGTCCTTGGTGCCGAAGTTGATCGTCTGCGACTGACCCTCGTCGTCGAGCGCCTGTTCGAAGGTCGACTGCAACGAGGTGTCGAGCATCCGCTTGCTCATCGCGAGCGCGATGGGCGGACCAGCGGCGAGCCGAGCGGCCCAGTCGTCGACGAAGGCGTCGAGGTCGCCATCGGGCAGCACCCGGTTGACGAGGCCGATCCGCTCGGCCTCGGGAGCGTCGATGATGTCGGCCAGGAGGGCCAGTTCCTTGGCCTTGTGGAGCCCCACGCGGCGGGGCAGGATCCACGACCCGCCGAAGTCAAGGCTGAGACCGCGCCGGGCGAAGATCTGCGAGAAGCGAGCGGTCTCCCCGGCGACGACGAGATCGCACCCGAGTGCGAGGTTGCACCCGGCGCCGACGGCGACGCCACGCACCTTGGCGATCGTCGGCTGCGGGAGCCGGTGCAGCGCCAGAGCGACGTCACCGACGTGCCGCATCGCGGCGAGTTGGTGCCGTGGGCGACCGCCGGCCGTGAGGTCGGCACCGGAGCAGAACTCGCCGTTCGAGCCGGTGATGACCACGACCCGGTCGGTGTCACTGTCGCCGATCTCCCGGAAGGTGGCGAGCAGTTCGTCCCACATCGTCGCGTCGATCGCGTTCTTCTTGGCGGGGCGGTCGAGGGTGATCGTGACGATGCCGTCGTGCCGTGTGACTTGCAGGGTCTCCATGCGCGGCGACGATACTGACCCCATGGGCTTCAACCCGCACCGCAAGCGCGTCGCCCGACGCAGCGACATCGTCTTCGTGGCGTCGGCTGCGCTGGCCACCGTCGCCGTCGTCGTCTGGACCCTTCTCGGCTGATCGTCCCGCCGACAGCGTCGGCGTCAGCCTCGGTCGAGGGGAACGCGGGCCAGCACGACCTCTGTCAGCCGACGCGGCGCCTCGCCGAGCCAGAACATGGCCGACAGCCGTCGCGGCACCCGCACGTGCCGACGACCCTTCGCCACGGCTCGCACGGTGCGACGGGCGAGCATCTCGGGTGACTTCTTCGGGATGAGGTGCAGGCCGTTCATCCGACGCAGCATCGGCGCGAAGTCGTCCTCGTCCTCGAGCGCGTCCCACATCCGTGTGTCGACCGGGCCCGGCGCAACGAGCGTGAGAGCGATGGGCGTCTCGCGCAGTTCGAGGCGCAACGCCCCCACGAAGTTGTTCAGCCCGGCCTTGCTCGCGCTGTAGACGCTGAGTCCGGGGAACCCAGCCGTCCCGGCGAGCGACGAGGTGAACACCAGGGCGCCGCGACCCCTGTGCAACATGCCCGGGAGCACAGCCCTGCTGAGCACGAGCGGTGCCTCGAGGTTCAGCCGGACAACGTCGCGGATCACGGCCGATTCTTCCTGGCGGAACCACCGCGAGTTCTCGATCCCGGCGTTGTTGACCAGGACGTCGATCGGACCGGCGGTCGACTCGACCCGCGGGATCAGGGCATCGACCTCGTGCGGATCGAGGAGATCGACCCCGAAGGCCGACCCACCGATCTCGCCAGCCAGGCGACGCAACGGCTCGACCGACCGAGCGGCGACGCTCACCCGTGCCCCCGCCTTGGCGAACCGGCGGGCCGTCGCCTCACCGATCCCGCGCGAGGCTCCGGTCACGAGGACATGGGCTCCCTTGAGTTCCATGGCCGCGCACCGTACACCCCTAGAACGCGGCCTCGATCACGGTGATGTCGTCGCCGATCACGCAGGCGACGTCGAAGCGGAGGGCGCCGTGCCGAGGTCGTTCGGCTGCCAACCACTCGAGGGCGGTGCGACGGACCGCTTCCTGCTTGGTGGGCCCGACGGCAGCGGCCGGACCCCCGAAGCGAGCCGACGAACGTGCCTTGACCTCGCAGAACACGAGGGTCGGCCGACCGCCTCGGCCGGGTCCGCCGAGGACGAGGTCGAGTTCGCCGCGGCTCCCCCGCCACTGCCGGGCCAACACCACGTAGCCCCGCTGCTCGTACCACTCGGCGGCGAGCGCTTCTCCCCTGTCGCCGTAGGCCTTGGCGGCCCCCGGGTCGGTCAGATCTCGGCGGCCGGGAGTTCCTCGACGTTGACGTCCTTGTACGTCAGCACCCTCACCCGCGGCACGAACCGGCTCTTCCGGTACATGTCCCACACCCACGCGTCGGTCAGCTCCAACTCGATCACGGGCCGCGACGGGTCGCCGGTGACGGTGACCTTGACGTCGTTGGCCAGGTAGAAGCGGCGCTCAGTCTCGACGGCGTAGCGGAACATGCCCGCGACGTCTTGGTACTCCTGCGCAAGGTGGAGCTCTCGCTCGGCCTCGAAGTTCTCGAGATCGTCAGAACTCAACGGGGGTGCTACTCACACCGAAAGGGAGGGCAACGAGGCTCAGGCCTCGCGCTTCTCCTTGATCTTGGCGGCCTTACCGACGCGATCGCGGACGTAGTAGAGCTTGGCGCGACGGACGTCGCCCTTCTTCAGCACCTCGATCTTGGTGACCGACGGAGTGTGCACCGGGAAGGTGCGCTCGACGCCGACGCCGTACGAGAGCTTGCGGACCGTGTAGGTCTCCTGGACGCCGCTGCCCTGACGGGCGATGACGTTGCCCTGGAACACCTGGATGCGCTCCTTGTTGCCCTCGACCACCTTCACGTGGACCTTAAGCTCGTCACCGGGCCCGAAGGCGGGGATGTCGGTGCGGAGGTTCTGCTGGTCGACGATGTCGGAGGGCTTCATGGCTCGGCGTCTTTCGAAGGTACAGGGGACGCTCAAGGATAGGGGACGGCAGGGAACTCTTCCAACAGCCGGACCTCGGTTTCCGAGAGGCCGCCCCGTGCGGCGACGAGGTCGGGACGGTGGGCCAGGGTCCGGTGGAGCGCCTGGGCCAGTCGCCACCGTTCGATCCGGGCGTGATCGCCACTGCGCAGGACCTCGGGGACGGCCCAACCACGGAACTCGGCCGGCCGGGTGTAGTGCGGCTCCTCGAGCAGGCCAGAGGCCCCGAACGACTCGTGGACCGGGCTGGCCTGGTTGCCCATCGCCCCCGGCAGCAACCGCACGACGGCCTCCACGATCAGGCAGGCCGCCACCTCGCCGCCGTTCAGGACGACGTCACCGATGCTCAGTTCGCCGTCGACGAGGTGTTCCCTGACCCGGTGGTCGATGCCCTCGTAGCGACCGCAGATCAAGGAGAAGCCGCCTTCCGGAGCCTCCGCCGCGCGAGCGGCGAGCTCCTCGGCCATCCGCTGGTCGAAGGTGCGGCCGCCGGGGCCGAGGAGGAACAAGGGCCGGGGAGGGTCAGCGGCTTCGACGCTGGCGAACAACGGCTCGGGCTTCATGACCATCCCGGCTCCCCCGCCGAAGGGTGCGTCGTCGACCGTCCGGTGCACGTCGGACGTGTGGTCACGGGGGTCGTGGAGGCGCAGATCGAGCAGGCCGGTGGTGCGCGCCTTGCCGAGAAGGCTCTCCGCGCAGAAGCCCTCGACGAGACCGGGGAAGATGGTGAACACGTCGATGCGCACGGTCTGCCAGCCTAGGGCACGTGATCTACCACCTGACCGAACCCGCCCGCTGGGAGCGATCGCTCGCCGACGGCGTCCACACCGGGAGCACCCGCGGCATCGACCTCGACCAAGAGGGCTACATCCACTGCAGCACCGCCGAGCAGTGGCCCGGCGTGGTCGAGCGCTACTACGCCGACTGCACCGCCATCCTGCTGCTCCACGTCGACGAAGACCGGTTGGACGCACCGCTCGTCTACGAGCGCCTCGGCAACGCTCCGGCCGAATTCCCGCACGTGTACGGACCGATCCCCCTCGAGGCCGTCGTGGAGGTCGAAGTCGTCAGGTGAGGTCGAACAGGCCCTCGGGCGGATCGATGACGATCCGGCCGTCGGTGATCCCGTCGACGAAGACGATCGGGACCAAGCCCCCGCCCTCGAGTTCGAGCAGGTCGTGCGCAGGGTTCGCGAGGACCGAGGTGCACCGCCCGTAGGCGGCACCGTCGCGACCGACGACCTCGAGTCCGACGAGGTCGTGCACGTAGAGACCGTCGGCAGGTTCGGGCAGCGGCTCAGCGAGCAATGGCATGCTGACGTAGCGCTCGGCCGCCGTGCGGTCGGCGATCTCCTCGAAGTGCACCAGCCAGCGCGTGCCGGCCCGACGGGCCGACGCCACCGTCAGCCACTGCTCGCCGGCCCTCAGACGCGCACCGACCGCGAGGCGTTCCTCGCGGTCGGTGATCAGATCGATGTAGATGTCGCCGCGCACACCGTGCGGTCGGCCGGTGCGACCGACCTCGCGGAGTGTCACGTCAGTCGACGAAGTCGACGTCGATGTCGATGTCGTCGCGGGTGGCGGCCGCACGCACGACCGAGCGGATGCTCTGTGCGGTCCGGCCACGACGACCGATGACACGGCCGAGATCGCCGGGGCCGACGGCCACTTCGAGGCGGATCCGGCTCGAGCCCTCGAACACGCGCACATCGACGGCCGACGGGTCGTCGACCAGCGAACGCACGATGTGGGTGAGCACGGCGATGGCCGTGGGTGACTGCTCGCTCATCGCGAGTGGGTCACTTGCCGGTGCGGGCCGACGAGAACTGGGCCCAGGCGCCCGAGATCTCGAGGAGCTTCTTGACGCGCTCGGTCGGCTGGGCGCCGTCGAGCAGCCATTTCACGGCCTTGTCGTTGTCGACGTTGAGGACCGACGGTTCCTGACGCGGGTTGTAGGTGCCCACGATCTGGATGAAACGGCCGTCACGGGGCGACCGACTGTCGGCCGCCACGATGCGGTACTGCGGCTGCTTCTTCTTGCCGACTCGGGTGAGGCGCAGCTTGACTGCCATGCGCGGGGTGCTCCTTGGGGTGCGAGAAACTCATTGAGATTATCAGCGGAACGGCGGGAACCCACCGGGAAGACCCGGGGGCAGATTGTCGAGCATGCCACCGGGCATCCCGCCCGGCATCCCGCCAGGAAGGCCGCCGCCGAGGCCGCCGGGGGTGAACCGGCCGCCCTTCTTGCCCTTGCCCTTGCCCTTGCCCGGACGGCCCATGCCCATCGCGCCCATCCGCTTCATCATCTTCTGCATCTCCTGGAACTGCTTGACCAGGCGATTGACGTCGGTGACGGTGGTCCCGCTGCCGTTGGCGATGCGTGTGCGGCGGCTGCCGTTGATGATCTCGGGCTTGCGGCGCTCAGCCGGGGTCATGCTGCGGATGATCGCCTCGACCGGCTTGAGCTGCTCGTCGCCGATCTGGGCGCCCTTGAGCTCCTTGGGCATCCCGGGCATCATCCCCATCAGGTTCCCGAGCGGGCCCATCTTCTTCAGGGCCTGCATCTGTTCGAGGAAGTCGTCGAGGGTGAACTCGCCGTCGAGGAGCTTCTCGGCAGCAGCCTCGGCCTGCTCCTTCTCGAACGCCTGCTCGGCCTGCTCGATCAGGGTGAGCATGTCGCCCATGCCGAGGATCCGGCCGGCCATGCGGTCGGGGTGGAACTGCTCGAACTCGGACAGCTTCTCGCCCGTGGAGGCGAAGGCGATCGGACGCCCGATGACCTCCTTGACGCTGAGCGCGGCACCGCCGCGGGCGTCGCCGTCGAGCTTCGACATGATCACGCCGTCGATCGCCAGCGTGGCGTGGAAGGCCTCGGCGACACTCACCGCGTCCTGACCGGTCATCGCGTCGACGACGAGGAAGGTGTAGTTCGGCTCGATGACCCGGCTGATCTGACGGACCTGCTCCATCATCTCGGCGTCGATCGCAAGGCGACCGGCGGTGTCGACGATGAGGACGTCGCGACCGAGGCGGCGGGCTTCGGCGAGACCCTTGCGGGCGGTCTCGATCGGGTCGCCGGGCTCGCTGAACACCGGGACGTCGATCTGACGGCCCAGAGTGCGCAACTGCTCGACGGCAGCAGGGCGCTGGAGGTCGGCGCCCACGAGGAGCGGTTGACGGCCCTGGGCCTTGAACCAACGGGCGAGCTTGGCCGAGTTCGTGGTCTTGCCCGAACCCTGCAGACCCGCCATCAGCACCACCGTGGGCGGGCGCGAGGCGAAGTGGATCTTGAGGGTCTCGCCACCGAGCATCGCCGTCAGTTCGGCGTTGACGATCTTGACGACCTGCTGGCCGGGGTCGAGGGCCTGGCTGACGGCGGCACCGACGGCCTGCTCGCGGATCCGGGCCACCACGTTGCGGACGACGCCGACGTTCACGTCGGCCTCGAGCAGGGCGGTACGGATCTCCTTGAGGACCTCGTCGACGTCGTCGGCGGTCAGGCGGCCCTTGCCGCGCAGACGCTTGACGATGCCTTCGAGGCGGGACGACAACGAATCGAACATGCGGCGATCACGCTACCGGCACGCGAACGGCAGGGCTGTCGCCAGCCCTGCCGTCACACGGACCCCCGTCGGGGTCGCTGACCATTCGTCGGTCAGCCGATGAAGTCGATGCCGACCACCACGCCGGCCTCGACGGCGACGTTGACACGGGTCGGGCTGTAGTCCTCGGTGAGCGACTGCCCCTCACCGTCGATGGTGCTCTCACGCAGGGTCCATCCGGCCTGCTCGGCGACCTTGGTGGCCTCCTCGAGCGACAGTCCGACGAGTGACGCCTCAGCGGCGACCAGGTCGACCTCTGCGGGCAGGGTCTCCGGAGTCGGATGCACCAGGTCGGTGCCCTCGGTGGCCGGCCAGGTGGTCGAGATGACCACGGTGTCGACCGTCGGCGTGCCACCGGGGACGGTCTCCGCCACGGCCGGCTCCGGCAGGTCGAGGTACTCCTCGCCCACAGCGACCATCGTGGCGGTCATGCCGTCGGCAGCGGTGAAGGTGTACGCAGGCAGCACGTACACCGTGCCGTCCTCGCCCCACACGGTCGTGGTCTCGAGGGTCACTCCGGTGAACTCGACGGCGACCTCCTCGGGCTCGGTCGGGAACGTGTCGAGCGTGATCGGCTCGAGCACGCAGTCGGCGGCGGGGTCGCAGGCGACAGCCGGGTCGACCGCGACGGTCTCGGCCACTGCGCTCGCCTCACCGACGACGCCGACCGAGGAGGTCGCCGCATCGACGGCGATGCCGCCCTTGGCGTACGCCGACCAGCCACCGAACCAACCCCACTTGCCGGTGCGGTCGTTGAGGCGCGAGATGGCCTCGTCGACGCTCACCAGCGGGTACTCACCGGCGGGGACGGCCTCGGCGAGGGTGCCCGACGCCCAGGTCACGGCACCCTCGGCACCGAAGCCGGCAGAGACGGTGGCCGGGCTACGGAAGCCGCCCAGGGACAGGTAGCCGGTCACATAGGCGCCCCACTCGTCGGCGTAGGTCTCGAGCGTCACCGAACCGGCGTCGTAGCCCCACTCGGCCAGCAGGCCACGGAACAGGTCCTCGGCCTCGGTCGAGTTCGGGACGTTGGCCGGCGGCGTCGGCTCGGCGATCACGCACGGCGGGCTGTCGACGACCATCGTGTCGGTCGTGGCCTCCTCAGGAGTACCGGTCGAGGTGCCACCCGCCGAGTCGCTGCCGGGAACGGTGGCCCCAGCGACGCCCTCAGCGCAACCGCTGACGGCGCGATCGCCCTCGGTCGGGCCGACGTTGTACCACCACGACAGGAGTCCGTCGGTGCCGACCATCAGGCTCGGGCCGGTGTAATCGGTCGAGCCGATCACCCAGCCACCGCCGTACTCGGCGGGAAGGGACTGCAGCTCGCCGCTGAGACCGAACGAGGCAGCGATGGCGGCGACCCGAGCGGCGTCGGGCGAGCCGCCCGTGGCGAACGACCACGCCGCGCCGGATGCGGGCAACCCACTGGCGTCACCGGCGAAGGAGTAGGTGTACTGGATCCAAGGTGCCCACATCGCGGCGTCGCCAGCGACACTCGACTCGGCGCCCGGCGCTCCGGCGAGCTTCGAGCCACCCGTGCCACTGCCCGAACCGATGTGGATGATGGCGGGTGCACTCTGGCCGAGCGCACCGTCACGGGCGTCGTCGCCACAGGCGCTGAGCGCCATGACGGCGAGGGCAGGGACTGCGGCGATCAGGGCGAATCGGCGGGAACGGATCATGTCGGGAACCTCCGGTGTCGTGGACACCCGTGTGACGATGCGAGAACCGTCAGCGGTTCCCGGACGGGGAAGATTTTCAGTCGGTGGCGAAGAGAGCCCCGACGAACTCCGCCGGGTCGAAGGGAACGAGGTCACCGATCGTCTCGCCGAGACCCACGAGCTTCACCGGGATCCCGAGCTCGGTCTCGATCGCGAAGACGATGCCGCCCTTGGCGGACCCGTCGAGCTTGGTGAGCACGACACCCGTGAGGCCATCGGTGTCGCCGACGGCAGTGGCTGCACCGAACTCTCGGGCCTGGGTGAGCCCGTTCTGGCCGGTCGTGGCGTCGATCACGAGAAGCACCTCGGTGACGTTGCCGTTGCCCTTGGCCGCCACGCGACGCACCTTGCGGAGCTCGTCCATCAGGTTGCTCTTGGTGTGCAGACGGCCAGCGGTGTCGCCGAGCACGAGGTCGATGCGACGCGCTGCCGCACTCTCGATGCCGTCGAAGATCACCGAGGCCGGGTCGCCTCCCTCGTTGCCGCGCACCAGCGCTGCCCCGGAACGCTCGGCCCAGGTGCCGAGCTGTTCGGCGGCGGCCGCGCGGAACGTGTCGCCCGCGGCCATCAGCACCGTCCGGCCGAGTGCTGCCTGTTGGGCCGAGACCTTGCCGATGGTGGTGGTCTTGCCCACGCCGTTGACGCCGACGAACAGCCACACGTCGGGACGGCCGTCGGTTCCGGCGCCGTCGAAGCGGAGACCCCGCTCGCCGCTCGCGAGACGAGAGGTCATCTCGCTCTGGAGCGCGTCGAGCAGGGCGTCGGCGTCGGTGATCTCCTTGGCCTTGACGCGACCGCGCAGACCGGTGAGGAGTTCGTCGGTCACCCGGACTCCGACGTCGGCGCGCAGAAGAGCCTCCTCGAGGTCGTCCCACGTCTCGTCGGTGATCCCTCCCCTGCTGCGCACACCGAGGAACGCCCCGGCGAGCGCTGCACGCGCCCGCGACATCCGTGACCGGATGCTCGGGACATCTGCAGTCTCGACAGACTCGGCCTCGACCTCGACGGCCGCGGTCTCGAGGGACTCGACGTCGACCGACTCGCCCTCGCTCCGACCCGCCTCGCGGTCGTCGGTGCCCTCTCCTTGCGACCCGTCCCCCACCAGCCCGGACTCGACCGTCACCGCGGCGGCCACCTGGGGCGCCGCCGGATCCGGGACACGACGGGCGGCGCTGGGTGTGGTCGCCGTCGGGGTCGCCGAGCGGCGGTTCCAGACGACGACGCCGATGCCGAACAGCGGCACCAGCACGAGCAGGACGAGGAGCAGCTGGTTCATGCCCCGCCGAGGCTACCCGTGGGTCGCGTCGCCACCGTCGCTGAGGCGCTGCGCCGACCAGGCGAGCGGGATCGAGACGACCATCACGACCGTGGCCATGACGTTCACGAGAGGGACGTTGTTCGGCCGACTGAAGTTGGCGTAGATCCACACCGGCAGGGTCTCGATCCCCGAGCCGGCGGTGAAGGTGGTGACCACGATCTCGTCGAAGCTCAGGGCGAAGGCGAGGATCCCACCGGCGAGGAGCGCCGAGCGCATCAGCGGGAAGGTGATGAACCGGAAGGTCTGGGTGCCGTGAGCCCCCAGGTCGGCCGATGCCTCGAGGAGGTTGGGCGACGACCGCCGGAGCCGGGCGACCACGTTGTTGTAGGCGATCACGACACAGAACGTGGCGTGGGCGATGACCAGCGAATGGAACCCGAGCCCGACCTGGAACGAGAAGAGCCCGAGGTCGATGTCGCGAGTGAACGTGTTCTGGAGAGCGATACCGGTGACGATGCCCGGCAGGGCGATCGGCAGGACGAGCAAGAACGACACGACGTCGCGACCGAAGAACGAAAACCGTGTCATGGCCATCGCTGCCAGGGTCCCGAGGACGAGAGCGAGGAGCATGGCCACGAAGGCGACCTTGCACGAGGTGAGCAGTGCGTCGCGTGGCCCGTCGGCCTCCCAGGCCTTCGACCACCAGTCGGTGGTGAAACCGGTCCAGCCCGGCCATGCGACCGACTTCTGCGGATTGAACGACAGACGAGCGACCACGACGAGCGGTGTGTAGAGAAACGCGAGTACGAGCGCTGTGCCCACACCGAGGGCCCACCGCGCCGCGCGGGAGATGCTCATCTCAGAGCCTCTCGAACGCACCGAGGCGGCGCATGGCGAGGAGGTACAGGATCACGATCAACAACGGCCACAGCGTGTACGCAGCGGCCAGGGGTTGGTTGGGGGCACCGAGGGTCGAGTTGATCAAGGTGCCGAACATGAACTTCTCCTTCCCGTTGTTGACCAGCTGCGGGACGATGTAGTCGCCGAGGCTGAGCGAGAAGGTGAAGATCGAACCGGCGGCCACCGAGGGCAGCAGCAACGGCAGCATCACGGAGCGGAAGGTGCGCAGCGGACGGGCCCCGAGATCGCTCGAGGCGTCGAGCAGCGACACCGGGAGACGGTCGATCCCGGCGTAGACGGGGAGCACCATGTACGGGAGCCAGAAGTACACGAGAGTGATCACGATCGCCAGACGCCCGTAGCCGGGAGTCCAACCGATCACGCTGTCGAGGAATCCACCCGAACCCTTGCCGGCCGCAGCGAACTTGCCGCCGGCCGGCGACACCATCGCCCGCCACGCGTACCCCTTGACGAGGTAACCCGCCCACAGCGGCATCATCATCGCCACGATCAACGCACGACGGGCTCCACGCCACGCGACCTTGGCGATGAAGAACGCCACGGGCACGGCGATGAGGGCCGACAGCACCGTCACGGCGAGAGCGACTCCCACCGTGCGCAGCAACACTCCGACGATGTCGCGCACGGCTGGGTCGGAGAGGTCGAACGCGGCGGCGAGGTTGTCGGTGGTCAGGTCGGCCACCGGCTTCTGCGAGACGGGGTCGAGGCCGTACAGCGACGACCAGACCAGGAGCGCCAGAGACCCGACGTAGACAACCAGCATCCAGGCGAGCGGGGCGCCGAGCGTGGCACCGAGGCCGAGCCGCGGATGGCGGCGGAAGAATCGGCTGACGCGCCGCAGCGGTCGGGAGGACATCGTCCCCCCGACCGCCACGGACGCGGTCGCCGACACGTCGGTCACGACCGGAGAGCGCTCCAGGCGTTGACCCACTCGGTGTAGGGGACGCAGGTCACGTCGGTGCGCCCGTCGAGGCACTCCTCCGTCGCCGTCGTCCAGTACCAGACGTCGCTCCAGTAGTCGTCCTCTTCGGCGTGGAAGATGGCGCAGTGCTCGGCCATCCCCTCGAGGCCGCACGACTTGGCGTTCGACGGAGCCTCGCCGAACCAGACGGCCACCTGCGAGTTCGCCCACGGCGACGCGATCCAGTCCATCCAGAGCTTCATGCAGTTCGGGTTGGCGGCCTTCGACGAGAGCATCCAGGTGTCCGACCAACCGGTCGCGCCCTCGACGGGCTTCACGGCGTCGATCAGCGCACCATTGCCCTGAGCGAGGTTGACGATGACCTGCCACGTCGTGCCGGCGAGGACGTCGCCGTTCTCGAGCGAGGCCTGCTGCACCGTGTAGTCGGCCCAGTACTGACCGGCGATACCGGCCTGCTGCTCGAGCAGCGCGATCGCCGCATCGAACTGCGCCTGGTCGAGCGCATAGGGGTTGGTGATGCCGAGGTCGGGCTGCGTCGCCATCAGGTACAGCGCCGCGTCGGCGATGTAGATCGGGCTGTCGTAGACCGAGACCATGCCGTCAGCGGCGGTGCCACCGTCGAACATGACACCCCACGAGTCGGGGGCGCCGTCGGCGAACGCCTCGGTGTTGTACACGAGCAGGTTGGCGCCACGACCGTGCGGGATGCCGTAGGGCTTCCCGTCGAGCGAGTTCCAGGGCTTGAGCTTGAGGCCCTCGAACACGTCGGCGTAGCTCGGGTACTCGGCCGGGTCGATCTCGACGACCTCACCACCTGCCATCAGGCGCTGCGTGGCGTCACCCGACGCCGACACACCGTCGTACTCGCCGCTCTGCATCAGCTGGACCATCTCGTCGCTGGTACCGGCGGTCTTGACGTTGACGGAGCAGCTGGTCGCTGCCTCGAACGAGGTGACCCAGTCGTACGCCGGGTCGGTCGAGCCGTCCTCGATGTAGCCGGGCCACGCCACGACGTTGAGCTGACCCTCGGCACCCGCGAGCACATCGGGGTTCGGGGTCCACTCGGGAGCCGTTGCGGTCTCACCGGTGGTGGTCTCGCTGCCGGGAGCGACGGTCTCCTCCGGGGCAGCCGTGGTCTCGACGACCGCGGCCGTCGTCTCGGACGCCGACGTGGTCGCCGTCTCCGAGTCGTCGCCGCAGGCAACGCCCACGAGCGACAGGGATGCCAGCAGTGCCAGCACCTTGGTGGTGTTCCTCATGTGTCCCCCTGTGTGGTTGGTGTGATGGTTGAGGCTTCATGGCCGGTCAGCGGCAGGGCGGCCCCGCGCTCGAACGACACTGCGGCGGACCCGCCGACCGAGAGGCCGGCCGATGCGTCGGACTCGGCGGTGGCGACGAGGACGAGGCCGTGATCCGACTCGAGACGGACGCGGCACTCGTGGCCGAGGTAGTGGATGTCGGTCACCGTGCCCCGCACGACGAGCGCGGCACCGTCGCCGAGACGCACTCGCTCGGGCCGGACGGAATGCGCCTGCCGGTCGAGGCCGAGCGACGCCGACGTCGCGGCATCGAGGATGTTGCTCGAGCCGACGAAGCCCGCGACGAACGCCGTGGCGGGGGCCTCGTAGACCTCGCGGGGAGTCCCGACCTGTTCGACGAGACCGTGCGAGAACACGGCGATCCGGTCGCTCATGCTCAGCGCCTCACCCTGATCGTGGGTCACGAACACGAAGGTGATCCCGACCTCGCGCTGGATCCGCTTGAGTTCGAGCTGCATCTCCTCGCGCAGCTTGAGGTCGAGAGCACCGAGCGGCTCGTCGAGCAGCAACACCTTGGGATGGTTCACGAGCGCCCGAGCGAGGGCGACACGTTGCCGCTGACCGCCGCTGAGCTGCGCCGGACGACGGTCGCCGTAGCCACCGAGGCGCACGACGTCGAGCATCTCGACGGCACGGCGTGCCCGCTCGGCGCGGCCGACACCCTTCACACGCAGTCCGTACTCGACGTTCTGCCGCACCGACATGTGCGGGAAGAGGGCGTAGTCCTGGAAGACGGTGTTCACGTCGCGGTCGTACGGAGCGAGGTGCGTGACATCGCGGCCCTCGAGCAGGATCGCTCCGGCCGTCGGCTCCTCGAACCCGGCAATCATTCTCAGCACGGTGGTCTTGCCGCTCCCGCTCGGCCCGAGCAACGAGAAGAACTCACCCTGCCCGATCGTGAGGTCGACACCGTCGACCGCCACGACCTCGTGCGCGCCACTGCCGAACGCCTTGCGCACGTTGACGAGCTGAACGGCCGTTGACGACATGGCACCCTTCCCCTGACGGTGTCGCGACACTAGGCGCGATCAGGCGCTGGTCGACACCCGTTCGACGATGACCTTCGACGAACCGCCCGGCTGCATGCTGACGCCGAGCAGGCTGTCGCCCGCCTCCATCGTGCGCTTCTGGTGGCTGACGATCAGCAGCTGTGCCTCGCGACGGAACTCGCTGATGAGACCGAGGAAGCGGTGCAGGTTGACGTCGTCGAGCGCGGCCTCGACCTCGTCCATCACGTAGAACGGGGAGGGGCGGCTGCGGAACACGGCGAAGAGGAACGCCAACGCCGTGAGGCTGCGCTCGCCACCCGAGAGCAGCGAGAGCTTCTTGACGTTCTTGCCGCTCGGCTTGGCCTCGACCTCGATACCGGTGCTGAGGAGGTCGTCGGGGTTGGTGAGTACCAGCTTGCCGCTACCGCCCGGGAAGAGCGTCGTGAAGAGAGAGGCGAAGTGCGTGCTCACGTCGGCGAACGCCGCAGCGAACACCGTCTGGATCTCGAGGTCGACGGCCTTGATGACCCGCATCAGATCGCGCCGGGTGTTGCGCACGTCCTCGAGTTGCTCCTCGAGGAACCGGTGCCGCTCCTGGAGTTCGTTGAACTCCTCGAGGGCCAGCGGGTTGATCGGGCCCATCAGGCGCAGCTCACGCTCGAGGTCGCGCACGCGACCCGCCGGGGTGGAACCCTCGGGAACCGTCGGGAGCGGAGCCTCCTCGGCAGCTGCGGGTTCGAGGTCGTGGTCGCGGCGGAGGGCCTCGACCGCGCCTTCGAGACGGAGACGGACCTCGGCCTCTTCGATCTCGACACGGCGCGAACGTTCGCGGGTCTCCTCGAGTTCCTTCTCGGCCGCCGACCGGCGACGACGGAGCCCGTCGAGGCGAGCAGTGATCCCGCGCACCTCCTCGCTCTGTCGCTGACGGATCGCCAGCAACTCGCTGTGCCGGACCTCGATCACATGGCGATGGGCCTCGACGAGGGCCGCCAGACGCTCGACTGCGGCGAGGCTGCGCTCGACCGCGGTGCGGCGCTCGGCCGCCTCGGCGCGGGCGACGGCGTCGGCCTCGAGTCGGCGCTCGGTCTCGGCCAGGCGGCGCTCGAGGAACCCGTGACGCTCGTGCAGACCGGCGTTGCGGACCTCGAGGTCCTGGCGTCGGTTGGCGAGCAGCGCTGCTTGGGCGTCGAGTCGGGCCCGTGCTTCGCCCCGAGCCTTGGCCGCCTCGGCCTCGGCCGCTTCGTCGGCCTCGAGGGCCGGCACGAGAGCGTCGAGTTCGGCGATGCGGGTCGACTCACGACCCAGACGCTCGTCGGCCTCGGCGAGGGAACGCGACAGGTTCTCGACCTCGGCCTGCGCATCGCGGCGCTCCGATTGGTTGCGCGACAGGGCCTCGCTGCTCGCCGAGAACCCTGCGTCGTGTGCATCGAGGCGGCGGGTGACCTCCGACTCGCCTTGGCGGGCGGCCTGGAGTTCGGCCTTCGCACCGGCGAGAGCCGTCTCGGCGCGCTGCAGTTCGGCGTTGGCGATGCCCGCACGCTCTTGGGCCTCGTCGAGCGCCGCCGCAGTGGCGCCACCGCCGGCGACACCGAGTCGCCAGCCAGCAGCGCTGAAGCGGTCGCCGCCACGGGTGACGACCACGGCTCCGGGGTGAGCGATGGCGATGTCGACCGCACTCCCCCACGAGTCAGTGGCCACCGCTGCGCCGAGCACGGCGTCGAGCAACTGCGGCACCCCGTCGTGACGGCTACGGACGTGCGGGCGTACTGCCTCTCCCGACGAAGGACGCCCGCCGACCAGGACAGCGGACGCACCGAGGGCGACGACGGCACCGCTGACGTTGGCGCCACGGAGGGCTTCGAGCGCGGCGCGTCCCTGAGAGGGTGAGGCCACGACCACGGCCTGGAGGACCTCACCGAGTGCTGCCTCGACGGCGGCCTCCCAGCCCTCGTCGATCTCGATCAGGTCGAGGAGCGTGCCGAGCACACCGTCGACCCCGTGGAGCCGTTCGGCACCGGCTCGGGCGCGGGCGCTCTCGAGGGCCATCGCCAGCGCCTCGGCCCGGGCGACCCAGCGCGATGCATCCTCACTCGCCGACTGGCGCGCGGTGACGGCGGCGTCGTGCGACGCCTCGGCGGTGATCCGGCGGGCTTCGGCGGTCTCGACAGCGGCCACGAGGTCGGCCTCGGCCGCCTGAGCCGACTCGCACTCGGAGCGGAGCCGTTCGATCTCACCGTCGAGTCGCTCGACACGCTGCGACAGCGACTCGAGACGCGTGCGGAGGCGACGGGCCTCGCTCTCGGCACGCTCGGCGTTGGCGCGCATCGATCGGAGCTCGCCACGCACTTCGGCGGCCGCGCTCGCCGCAGTGGTGCTGACCGACACGCTGTCGAGGGTCTCGAGGGTCTCACGACGGTGGTCGGCGAACGAGGCCTCTTCGGCCGACAGGGCGTCGGCCTCGGGTCCGAGAGCCTCGAGACCCCGACCGACCTCGTCGAGTTCGTCGCGGAGGCGCTGGGCATCGGCCTCGAGGTTGGCCACGACCCCGGAATCCATCAGCTGACCGCGATCGCGCTCCATCGAGCGGCGACGCTCGACGAGCACGGCAGCGATGCCACGCGCCCGCTCGCGGAGCTGCTCGACGCGGACCATCTCGTCGCTCAGGTCGGTGTCGCCGCGGGCCGTCAGCTCGGCCTCGGCTGCCATGACCGACGTGTCGAGACCCGCCAGCTCGGACCGAAGCTCGTTCTCGGCGGCCGTGAAGCGCACGGTGTCGGCGGCCAGCGCCACGAGACGCGCTCGCTGCGACGCGATCTCGCGCCCGGCGAGGAAGACCTGGAGCGCGGTCAACTCGGCGACGAGATCGCCGTGGCGCCGCGCCGCATCGGCCTGACGCTCGAGCGGGCGCAACTGGCGACGGACCTCGCGCAGCAAGTCTTGGACGCGCAGCAGGCTGGCCTCGGTGGCGTCGAGACGGCGTTCGGCCTTCTCCTTGCGCTTGCGGTACTTCAGGACGCCGGCGGCCTCTTCGACGATCGAGCGGCGGTCCTCCGGTCGGGCGTTCAGCACTGCGTCGATCTGGCCCTGGCTCACGATCACGTGCTGCTGACGGCCGACACCGGCATCGCTCAGGAGTTCCTGGACGTCGAGCAAGCGACACGGCACACCGTTGATCGAGTACTCGCTCTCTCCCGTGCGGAAGAGGATGCGCGACACGGTGACCTCGGTGAACTCGATGGGCAGCAGCCCGGCCGAGTTGTCGATGGTGAGCGCCACCTCGGCACGACCGAGCGCGGGGCGCTTGGCCGTGCCGGCGAAGATCACGTCGTCCATCTTCTGGCTGCGCACGGCGCTGGGGGCCTGCGCGCCGAGCACCCATGCGATGGCGTCGACGACGTTCGACTTACCCGATCCGTTGGGCCCGACGACGACGGTCACCCCCGGCTCGAGCTGGAGGGTGGTGGAGTCGGCGAAGGACTTGAAGCCCTTGAGGGTGAGCGCTTTCAGGAACACGGCGGGTCAGAACCTAGTGGACGGGCCCACCCCTCCCCAACCGGCGGCTCAGCGTTGGCAGCGCGGACAGTGGCAGGTCGAACGGCCGCCGCTCACGGTGCGCACGATGTCGGCCTTGCCGCAGGTCAGGCACCGTTGGCCGGCTCGGTCGTAGACCCTGTGCTGGACCTGGAACCAGCCGCCCTGGCCCTCGATGTCGACGTACTGGGTGTCGGCGAGGGTGCTCCCACCGGCCTCGACGGCCTCCGCGAGCACCGAGGTCACCGCCTCGTGCAGGCGGGTGATCTCCCGCGGTGTCAACGAATCGGCCAGACGGTCGGGGCGCAGCCGGGCCCGGTGCAGGCTCTCGTCGCAGTAGATGTTGCCGATGCCGGCGATGACCGACTGGTCGAGCAACAACGGCTTGAGCTGTCGCCGACGACCGCGCAGCAGCCGTGCCAACTGGTCGCGGCCCAGACCGTCGGCCACCGGATCGACGCCGAGGCGGGCGAGTTCGGGCATCTGCACGTCGGCGTGGTCGGGGTCGAACACCACGACCTCGCCGAAGGTGCGCGGGTCGACGAACCAGAGTTCCTGGCGGGGTCGACCCGAGAGGTGCATGACCACGTGCGTGTGGGGCGGCCGTGTGGCACCTGCGTCGGCCACCAGCAGGCGCCCGCTCATGCGCAGGTGGACCATCACGACGTCGCCGGTGTCGAGCGGTAAGAGCAGGTACTTGCCGCGCCGCTCGGCGGCGGTGATCGTCGCTCCGGTCAGACCGTCGATGAGCGCCTGGGGCGAGGTCCGACGCACGGTGCGCTCGCGCCCGACCTCGACCCGCTCGACCCGGCGACCGACGACCTGGGCCGCGATCCCGCGACGGACCGTTTCGACCTCGGGGAGCTCAGGCATCCGGGTGAAGGGGCTCGGGGGATGCAGCGGGCGACGACCCGGCCGACTCCTCGATCCGGGCGATGGCCTGATCGGCGGCCGCCTGTTCGGCGACCTTCTTGCTCCGCCCCTCCCCGACTCCCATCGCCTCGCCGTTCACCAGCACGGTCGCGGTGTACCACTTGTCGTGGGCCGGACCGACGTCGGTGAGGACGTAGGTGGGCGCGGTGTCGAGCAGACGGGCCGTGAGTTCCTGCAACGCCGACTTGTGGTCGATGCGGTCGAGCCGGACCGACGAGGCGTCGAGACGCGGACCGATGAGCCGCTCGACCAGCGAGAACGCGGCGTCGGACCCACCGTCGAGCCACACGGCGCCGACCACGGCCTCGAATGCATCGCTGAGGATCGAATCCTTCTCGTGGCCGTTGGTCCGCACCTCACCTCGGCCGAGCAGGATGTGCGGTCCGAGGCCGAGGTCGCGGGCCGACGCTGCGAGGGCACCGGCGTTGACGACGCTGATACGCAGCGCTGTGAGCGCCCCTTCGAGGAGATCGGGGTGACGTCGGTACGCCATGTCGGCGACGACCACACCGACGACGGCGTCGCCCAGGAACTCGAGTCGCTCGTTGTCGGACTCGCCGGAGTGCTCTGCCGCCCACGAGCGGTGGGTCACGGCCTGACGGAGCAGAGACGGGTCGCGGAAGGCGTAGCCGAGCCGATCTTCCAGCTCCGCCAGCGTCGCCGGCCCCGACACGGGAGTCCTAGACCCCTTGGACGCGGTCGTACACGTAGTCGACGGCGTCGCGCACGGTCTTGAGGTTGACGAGATCGTCCTCCTCGATGCGGAAGCCGACCTGGCGCTCGCCGAACTCCTCCTCGAGCGCCTCGACGAGTTCGATCAGGGCCAACGAATCGGCCTCGAGATCGTCGACGAACGAGTGACCCTCGTTGATCGAGTCGGCGTCACGCTCGATGATGCCTCCGAGGATGGCCTTCACCATCTGGAGCACCTCGGCGCGGTCCATCGGATCCATCTCGACATGCGTTTCGGCGGGCACGGTGACCTCCAGCAGGCTGCCTCCTGACGGCAGCGGTGGGGTCAGGCTAGCGGGCCTCAGTCGGCGGGGGTGGCAGCGGCCGAGCCCGTCGTGCGGTGCTCGGCGAAGAACTTGGTCAGCTCGTCGACGATGCCGCGCTCGGCCATCTCGGCGGCGACCTTCATCGCGTTGACGATGGCCGTCTCGCCCGACGACCCGTGGGAGATGATGCAGATCCCGTCGACGCCGAGCAGCATGGCCCCGCCATAGGTGTCGGGGCTCATCTGGGCGTGCAGTGGCAGCAGGGCCGGCAGCAGCGCCTCGAACGGCTCCTTGTACTGGGGCTCGCTCGAGAAGGCCGTGAGGAGAGCGGCGAACAGGGTCTTGAGCCCGCCCTCGAGGGTCTTGAGGGCGACGTTGCCGGTGAACCCGTCGGTGACGATCACGTCGGCCGTCTTCAACATCAGGTCGCGTCCCTCGACGTTGCCGATGAAGTGGATGCCCGGGGCCTCGGCCAGCAGGTCGTAGGCCAGTTTGCGCAGGGTGTCGCCCTTGCCCGGCTCCTCCCCGATCGAGAGCAGGCCGACCTTGGGGGTCTCGACGCCGAACCGATGTCGGGCGAACACCGACCCCATCTGGGCGAACTGCACCAGCCACTCGGGCTGGACCTCTGCGTTGGCACCGGCGTCGAGGAGCACGTTGGGCTGGTGACCCGGCACCGGGATCGGCGTGGCGATGGCCGGGCGGTTGACGCCACGGATCCGGCCCATGCGCAGGAGGGCCGACGCCATCGTCGCCCCCGTGTTGCCGGCCGACACCATGGCGCAGGCCTTGCCGTCGCGCACGGCCTCGGCGGCGCGGACGAGGGTCGAGTCCTTCTTGCGACGGACACCGTTCGCTGGGTCGTCGTCCATCTCGATGACCTCGGAGGCCACGATGAGAGGGAGGCCACCACGGCCCTCGAGACCTTCCGGGCCGACGAGGACCACGGGCAGGCCGAGAGCAGCAGCAGCGTGCGCTCCGGCGAGGATGTCGCCGGGGGCGCGGTCGCCGCCCATCACGTCGAGCGCGATCGGCAGCATGTCGGGCCGGATCAGCCGACTTCGATCGCGACGCGGTCCTTGTACCACCCGCAGGAGGGGCAGACCGTGTGCGGCAGCTTGGCGGCGGCGCAACGCGGGCAGATGCTGCGCGACGGGGTGGCCAGACGCCAGTTGCTCGCCCGACGGCTGCGGGTCTTCGACTTCGACTTCTTCTTCTTGGGAACAGCCATGAGGACTCCCGTGACCAGCGTGGGGCTGTCCCCGACGCGACGAACCCCGAGAGATTAGCGGTGCGGGGCACCGTTTCCCACCGGGCCCCGACCGGTACCGCAGGTCGCGGCTCGGCCACCGGGCCGTTCCGGCGGCGTCAGGCCGGGTCGTCGGCGCCGTCGAGACGGAGGCCTTCGAGGGCACCCCACCGTGGGTCGGCCGGCGGAGCGGCGCACCCGCACTGGGCATCGGCGAGGCGCGTGCCGCAACTCGGGCACAGGCCGGGACAATCGGGTCGACACACGGGCGTCGACGGGGCGTCGAGGAGCACGACCTCGCGTACCACCGGCCGCAGGTCGAGCTGGTCGCCCTCGATCTCGAACGCGTCGGGGTCGGTGAGGACCCGCTGGTAGAGCTCGTGGACCTCGCTCTCGAGCACTCCCCCTGTGTCGTCGAGGCACCGGCGGCACGTCCCGTGCCAGGCCACCCGCACGACACCGTCAACCACGACACCGTCGCTCAACGACTCGAGCCGGAGGCGGACGGAGGCCGTCGCACCCTCCGCGAAACGCGAGGGGTCGTCGACGTCGAGCTCGGACAAGGCGACCTCGGTGTCGAGTTCCTTCTCGGTGCCGGGCCGGCGGAGGATCTCGACGGCGTTCACCAGCAGCGGGTGCGCCATCGGGTGCTACCTGTCCTGGTCGAAGAACCCGTTGGTCGGGTCGGAGTCGATGATCACGTCGTCCTGCGGCGGAGCACCGATGTTGAGGCGGGAGCGACCGGCGTGGACGGTCTTGCTGAGCTTGTCGAGGAGGATCTCGAAGCTGGCGAGACGCTGGTCGAGGAAGTCTTCGGTCTCGTGGCGCAGGCGCCGTGCGTCGGCATCGGCGGCGTCGCTGATCTGCCGGGCACGCTGCTCGGCGGCCCGCACGACCTCGGTGCGCTGGACCATCCGCTCGGCCTGCACACGGGCGGCCTCGAGCAGCTCGTCGGCCTCGCGGCGGGTCTTGGCCACGAACTGCTGGCGTTCCTTGATCATCCAGCGGGCGTGACGCATCTCCTCCGGCATCCGGTGCAGGGCCTCCTCGAGCAGTTCGAGGATCTCCTCCCGGTCGATGCGCGGCGACGACGAGAGCGGCATGGTGGGAGCACTGGCGATGACGTCGACAGCCCGACGGAGCAGGGCCTCGGCGTCGCCGACGTAGCCGTTCGTGTTGCGGACGAAGGCGTCGGAGTCGTCGCCCTCGTCGAACGCGTCGGGGTACTGGTCGTCGTACTGGTCGAACTGCGGGTCGTGGCTCATCGTGCGGTGCCTCGTGCGGGGAACAGTCGGGAGAGTTCGGTGGCGACCGGGGCCGGGACCAGCGAGGTGACATCTCCACCGTACTGCGCGATCTCGCGGATGAAACGGCTGCTGATCGAGACGAGCGCAGGGTTGCAGGGCAGGTACACCGTTCGCACGCCGCTCACCGCATGGTTGGTGTGCGCCATCTGCTGCTCGACCTCGAAGTCGCCGCCCGTGCGCAGACCCTTGACGATGAAGGCCGCCTTGGTGGCCTTGGCCGCGTCGACCGCCAGACCCGGGAAGGCCTGCACCTTCACCGACGGCAGGTACGAGATGCTCTGGCGGATCATGGCCACGCGCTCGTCGAGGGTGAACATGCCTCCGGGCTTGGTGGGGTTGTGCATCACACCGACCACGACCTTGCCGAACAACGCGACCGACTGCTCGATCACGTCGATGTGGCCGAGGTGGAGCGGGTCGAAGCTGCCGGGGTAGAGAACGGTCGCCATCGCCCCGGACGATAGCCGTTCCGTGCCGGTCAGGCTCCTGCGGGCTCGAGCAGTGTGACCCAGGTGCGGCCGTACCGGCGGGCACGGATCTGGGTGTAGCCCGCCGCGTCGGGCACCGGGTCGTCGCTCTCGGCGACGACGAGACCAGCCTGCACGACCGCGAGCAACGACTCCCAGCCGTCGAACGCGTACGGCGGGTCGATGAAGGCGATGTCGACGCCGCGCATGGCCGGCACCCACGCCATGACGTCGGTGGGATGGATCGCGCAGCGGTCGTCGAGCCCGAGCGTCGTCACATTGGTGCGCAGCGCCGCCAGTGCCGAACGGTCGCGTTCGACGAACACCGCTCGCTCGGCTCCGCGCGACAACGCTTCGATGCCGAGGGCTCCTGAACCGGCGTAGAGGTCGGCCACCACGGCCCCCTCCACCACACCCATGCTCTGGAGCGAGTTGAACACGGCCTGACGGACCTTGTCGGTGGTGGGGCGCGTGGTCATGCCGGTCGGCGTCTCCAGCCGACGGCCTCCGAACTCCCCAGCGATGACGCGCATGTGGCAAGACTACGGGCGTGCTGACTCCTGAACCCACGATCGTCTGCGTCGACTGCGGAGGCCGCTGTCACCTGTTGACGCACGCCCGCGAGGACGGGGTCTGGCTCCCCGGCGACATCGTCGCCTACCGGTGCGAGGACTGCCGCGACCGTTGGGACCTCGTCCTCCCCGACGAGGACGATGGCGCCGCCGACCGACCCGACGCCTGACACCACCTGGCCGTCGAGTGACGGCGCCATGCCAGCGCGTCAGCTCTTGAAGAGGAACTCCTCGTCGTCGGCGCCGATGGTGAGCCGCACCTCGTCGAGGAGCAACGGATTCGCCTCCAGCAGCGGGTCGGCGTCGACCAGTGCGAAGGCGACCTCACGGGCCTTGGCCACGAGTTCGCGGTCACGGCGCAGCGAGGCGAGTTTGAGGTCGCTCTGCCCCTTCTGGGCGGTGTTCATCAACGTGCCCTCACCACGCAGGTCGAGGTCGATCTCGGCGAGTTCGAACCCGTCGGTCGAGTCGACGAGGGCCTCCACCCGCGGGTTTCCGCCCTCCATCGCCTGGGTCACCAGCCAGCACTCCGACTCGTGACGACCACGACCGACGCGACCACGGAGCTGGTGGAGTTGGGCGATCCCGAACCGGTCGGCGTCGAGGATCACCATGACGGTGGCGTTCGGGACGTCGACCCCGACCTCGATGACGGTCGTGGCGACCAGCACGTCGAGGTCGCCGGCTCGGAAGCGGTCCATGACCTCCTCCTTCTCCGACGCCGGGAGCCGCCCGTGGAGGAGCCCGATGCGCAGGCCGGTGAGCTCGGAGTGCACCAAGCGGTCGAAGGTCTCTTGGGCGCTCGCCACCTCGAGCTTTTCGCTCTCGTCGATGAGCGGACACACGACGTAGGCCTGACGACCCTCGTTCACCTGCTGACGGACGGTGGCCCAGGCCGCTTCCTCCATCAGCGGGCCATTCGCCCAGCGGGTCACGATCGGAGTGCGACCGGGCGGCAGTTCGTCGAGCACGCTCACGTCGAGGTCGCCGTACACGGTCATCGCCGCCGTGCGCGGAATGGGTGTCGCCGTCATCACGAGTACGTCGGGCACCGCCGCGTCGTCGCCCGACTTGGCGCGCAGAGCGGCCCGCTGCTCGACGCCGAAACGGTGCTGCTCGTCGACCACGACGACTCCGAGCGCACGGAACTCGACGGCGTCCTGGATGAGGGCGTGTGTTCCGATCGCGATGTCGACGGTGCCGTCGGCGAGACCAGCCATCACCTCGCGCCTCTCGTTGCCCGTGACGCGGTTGGTGAGCAACTCGACGCGCACCGGTCGGTCGCCGAGCAGGTTGCCCGGGTCGGGGACGGTCACGCCGTCGAGCACGCGGCGCACACCCGCGACGTGCTGCTCGGCGAGCACCTCGGTGGGCGCCATGAGGGCCGCCTGGTGTCCGCCCTGCACGGCGACGAGCATCGCGCTCACCGCGACGAGGGTCTTGCCCGCACCGACGTCGCCCTGCAACAGACGGTGCATGGGGTGCGGGCCGGCCAGGTCGTTCTCGATCTCGGCGATCGCTCGCTCCTGGGCTCCGGTGAGCGGGTACGGGAGGGCCGCACGCAAGCGTCCGGTCAGGCTGCCGTCGACCACATGACGGATGCCGCGGGACTCGCGCTCGAGTGCCCGCTTGCGCATGACGAGCACGGTCTGGACGCGCAGCAGTTCGTCGAAGGCGAGGCGACGCCGAGCGGCCTCCTTCTCGGCCATCGTCTCGGGCATGTGGATGCCGTGGAGGGCGACCGAGCGCGAGACGAGGTCGAGGCGGTCGAGCACCGACTCGGGGACGGGGTCGGCGATCCCGCGTTGCGCGCTCTTGTGCAGTGCATCCTCGACCCAGGCGGCGATCTCCCACGTGCTGAGGGCGACCTTCTCGCTCTGCGGGTAGATCGGGACGATGCGGGCCGTCCGGTCGCCGATCAGGTCGACGATCGGGTTCGACATCTGCAGCCCGCCCCGATAGACCTCGGGCTTGCCGAACAGCGCGACCTGCAGGCCTTCACGGAGTTGACGCTCGCGCCACGGTTGGTTGAAGAAGACCACGTGGAAGCGACCGCTCCCGTCGCCGACGACCGCCTCGACCACGAACTTGCGGTTGCGCGCCTGCCGCTTCTGGATGCTGCGGACCGTCACCAGCACGAGGGCCTCGACACCGGGCCGGAGATCGCTCACGCGGCACTCGTTGGTGCGGTCGACCCACCGACGCGGGTACGTCGTGAGCAGGTCGTAGACCGTCCGGATGCCCATGTCGGCAAGGGCGGCCTGCTTCTTGTCGCCCACCCCCTTCAGGCGCTCGACCCCGAGAGCGGAGTAGTCGCGGAGGGTGAGTGCGCTCATTCCACGCCGAAGAGGTACGGATACAGCGGCTGACCGCCGCGGTGCACCTCGACCTGGACCCCAGGGCGGTGCTCCTCGAGCCATGCATGGATCACGTCGGTGTGACCCACCGTGGCGTCGAGACCTTCGACGATCGTCACGATCTCGCTCGCGGGTTCGAGGAGGTGGTCGAGCAGGGCGACCACCGCTCCGTCGAGCGTGCCCGACACCGACACGATGCCGTCACCGCGGACGATCCCGATCCAGTCGCCCTCGCCGATCGGCCCGGCGTCGCTGTTGGTGGAGCGCACGGCCTGGGTCACCTCGCCGGTGGACACCGACCCAGCGGCGTCGCTCATCTCGGAGGCGTTGACCTCGGCCCCGACCTCTGGGTCGTAGACCACGAGAGCGGCCAGCGCCTCGGGCATCGACCGGGTCGGCACCACCACGACACGCTTCGAGGTGAGCGCGTCGAGCTGCTCGGCGACGGGGATGATGTTCTTGTTGTTCGGCAGCACGACGACCTCGGAGGCGTTCGTGGCCTCGACGGCGGCGAGCAGCTCGGCGGTCGACGGGTTGAGTGTCTGGCCACCGGTGACGACACCCTGGACGCCCAGCTGCCCGAACAGTTCGGTGAGACCGTCGCCGCTCGACACGGCCACGACGGCACAGGTGACCGGGGGCAGACTCGAGGCGGCGCGGGACGGCGAGGAACCGGACAGCGCGGCCTCGCGATGGGCGTGCTCCTCGGCGACCTCCTCGAACAGGTCGGTCACGCGGATGTTCCGCGGTCGTCCGTCGAGGTCGAGGGCCACCTCGATGGCGGCGCCGATGTCGTTGGTGTGGACGTGACAGTTCCAGATGCCGTCGCCGCCGACCACGACGATCGAGTCGCCAATCGCGCCCCATCCCTGCTTGAACTCATCGATCCGGGCGTCGGCGAGGTCGAGGAAGTACATGACTTCGTAGCGCAGTTCGCTGACGTCGACACCGCTCTCGGCGTGCCGGAGCGACACTGCCTCGAGCTGCTCGAGCGAGGGACCGGCCGACTCGTCGGGCTCGGGGAGCGGCTCGCCGTCGACCACGTGGAGGGCCGAGTCGAGGAGCAGCATGAACCCGGCGCCGCCTGCATCGACCACACCAGCGTCCTTGAGTACGGGCAGCATCTCCGGCGTCCGGTCGAGAGCCGCCTGACCGGCAGCCCGCGCGGCTCGGAGGACACCGACCAGCGACTCGCCACGCTCGGCTGCGGCATGGGCGCCGTCGGCCGACTCACGCACGACCGTGAGGATCGTGCCCTCGATGGGCTTGAGGACCGCTTGGTACGCCGCGGCCGACGCCGCCTTGAGCGCCTCGGCCAACTTGGCGCCCGTGCCGTCGGTGGCCTCCTTGAGGCTCGCCGACAACCCGCGGAGGATCTGGCTGAGGATCACGCCGCTGTTGCCGCGGGCACCCATCAGGCTTCCGTGGCTGATGGCGTTGCAGGTGGCGTCGAGCTCTGCGGGGGCCGCCTCGAGTTCGGCGACCACGGCGTCGAGCGTCCGGGCCATGTTGGTCCCGGTGTCGCCGTCGGGCACCGGGTACACGTTGAGACGGTTGATTCCCGGGGCGTGGGCCCGCATGGTGTCGCGGAAGGTGATCACCGTGTGGCGAAGGGCCTCGTGGCTGAACCTCTCGAGCGTGGGCACGGCGTCAGACTAACGATCACGGCGACCGGCGACTGTGCTGTCCGTGTTCTCCGTGCGGCTCGCGTCGATCGGGCCGCCGACCTGACCGCCGATACGTGGCTCTGGGCGTGGTGAACCGACACCCGGCGCTGGTAGCGTTCCGTGTCCGAATCCACCGACGGGTTCGAATCCCACCGATGGCGTTCACCGGAACGTCCGACTGGAAGAAGTGCGTCATGGCATCAGTGTGTGAAGTGTGCGGCAAGGGCCCGAGCTGGGGCATGAACGTGTCGCACTCGCATCGTCGTACCAAGCGTCGCTGGAACCCGAACATCCAGCGTGTCCGTGCCCTCGTGTCGGGCACCCCGCGCCGTCTCAACGTGTGCACCGGCTGCATCAAGAGCGGCAAGATCGTCAAGGCCGGCTGAGGTCCCGGTCGTGCAGGGCGTCGTCAAGAGCTACGACCCGGTCACCGGTGACGGCCTCGTCCTCACCGACACCGACCTCTCCGAGTACGAACTGGCCGCCGATGCGCTGGCCGGCTCCGTCTTCCGCATGCTGCGCCAGGGCCAGCGGGTCGTGTTCGACCTCGACGACCAGGGCAACGCCACCCGGATCCGTCTCGGCAGCGAAGCCGACATGGAGACACCCGGCGCCTGACGCCACCTATCACTGGTAGCGATACCCGTGTTCTGAAGTCCGATGGGCCACCGGCACAGTGTCGTGCCCGTCACCCGAGGAGGGTCGCCACATGAGCGGTACCACCAGCAACGTCCGGCTCCAGCAGTGGGTTGCCGAGTGGGCAGCCGTCATGCAGCCCGACGACATCTACTGGTGCGACGGGTCGGCCGAGGAGTACGACCGCCTCTGCCAGGCACTCGTCGACAGCGGCACCTTCACCCAGCTCGACGACGCCAAGCGTCCGAACAGCTACTGGGCGCACAGCGACCCGGGCGACGTCGCCCGTGTCGAGGACCGCACCTTCATCTGCTCGGCCGATGCCGCCGATGCCGGCCCGAACAACAACTGGCGCGAGCCCGCCGAGATGCGCGCCGAGATGACGGCGCTGTACACGGGCTGCATGAAGGGCCGCACGATGTACGTCGTGCCGTTCAGCATGGGTCCGCTCGGCTCACCGATCGCCCACATCGGCGTGCAGCTCACCGACAGCGCCTACGTGGCCACCAACATGCGGATCATGACCCGGATGGGTCAGGGCGCCCTCGATGTGCTCGGCGACGAGCAGTGGGTCCCGTGCCTGCACTCGGTGGGCGCTCCCCTCTCCCCCGGTCAGGCCGACGTCGCTTGGCCGTGCAACCCCGACAACAAGTACATCGTCCACTTCCCCGAGACCCGCGAGATCTGGTCGTTCGGCTCGGGCTACGGCGGCAACGCCCTGCTCGGCAAGAAGTGCTTCGCCCTGCGCATCGCCTCGGTGATGGCCCGCGACGACGGCTGGCTCGCCGAGCACATGCTCATCCTCAAGCTGACCAACCCGCAGGGCGAGGCCAAGTACATCGCCGCCGCCTTCCCGAGCGCCTGCGGCAAGACCAACCTTGCGATGCTCGTGCCGACCATCCCGGGCTGGAAGGCCGAGACCATCGGCGACGACATCTGCTGGATGAAGTTCGGCGCCGACGGCCAGCTCTACGCCATCAACCCCGAGGCCGGCTTCTTCGGTGTCGCCCCCGGCACCGGCTGGGACACCAACGCCAACGCGATGCACAGCCTCTGAGGCAACTGCATCTTCACGAACACCGCCCTCACCGACGACGGCGACGTGTGGTGGGAGGGCATGAGCGACGACAAGCCGGCCCGCGCCACCGACTGGAAGGGCAATGCTTGGACGCCCGAGACCGAGTCGCCCGCCGCTCACCCGAACGCCCGCTTCACGGCCCCGGCCGCACAGTGCCCGAGCATCGCCGACGAGTGGCAGGACCCGGCCGGCGTGCCGATCAGCGCGATCCTGTTCGGCGGACGTCGCCGCACGACCGTGCCGCTCGTGACCCAGGCGTTCGACTGGGAGCACGGCGTGTTCCTCGGCAGCATCATGGCCAGCGAGACCACCGCCGCCCAGCAGGGTGCGGTCGGCAACCTCCGCTTCGACCCGATGGCGATGCTCCCGTTCTGCGGGTACAACATGGCCGACTACTTCGCCCACTGGCTCCGCGTGGGTGGGGCCACCGCTGCCGACAAGCTCCCGAAGATCTTCTTCGTCAACTGGTTCCGCCGCGACGAGGACGGCCGCTTCCTGTGGCCCGGCTACGGCGAGAACAGCCGTGTCCTGAAGTGGGTGTTCGAGCGGGTCTCCGGCACGGCCGATGCCGTGCGCACGGCGATCGGCGACCTCCCGGCCGCTGGTGCGCTCGACCTCGATGGTCTCGACGTCAGCGCCGCCGACCTCGAGACGCTCCTCTCGGTCGACGCCGAGGGCTGGAAGGCTGCGCTCCCTCAGATCGAGGCCCACTTCGCGCAGTTCGGCGAGAAGCTGCCCGACGCCCTGCGTCAGCAACTGGTGTCGCTCAGCGCGTCGCTCTGACCGCTCGCCCGCCGGTCGCGCTCAGCGGCCGGCGGCGATGAGCATGGCCCGAATGCCGAGGCCCATCACGAAGAGGCTGCCGAGCCCGTAGAGCAGGTACAGGCGGTGCTTCATCTGGAAGCGGTACGAGTAGATGATCGCGACCGCGATGATCGCCACGAACCCGTAGAAGGCATGGAACTGCGGCAGCGGCACCTTGTACTTGCCCACCAGCAGCGCTCCGAGCAGGACCTGCACGAACACGGTCGACTCGGCGATGCCGATGAACCACCAGAGGGCACGTGACCGCAGCGCCGGGAGCCAGTTCGCTCCCAGTGCCCAGAGGCCGGCGAGTGCGTTGCCGATCACCACGACCCACGCCCAACCCTGGTGGATCTCCTTGGTGGTCTCGAGCGCTCCGGCGAACATCAGGGGCAGGCTACTCGCCGCATGCCTGACCGCCCACGAAGGAGATCACGAGCGAGCCGCCGTTGGTCCCGGTGAGGAAGCCACCGAGGCCTTCCTCGATCACGAAGTTCGGGCCGACGACGTCGTCGCCCGGCGAGACCTCGCTACCGGGGTGGGCCTCCCGCAGTGCGTCGAGCGTGGCGCCCAGAGTGATGCCCGCATCGGTGGGCAGTCCGTACGGGTCGGGCATCGTCGCGTCGGCCGCCGGACCGTACGAGTACGACACGAAGTGCCGCAGACCGGTGACGAGTGCCGACTCGTCGGAGAACTGCAGCGTGAGGTCGTGCCACGTGACGAACCTGACCGACGTGCCGGTGCACGGGATCGCCGCCTCGACCGGATCGAGCCAACCCGAATCGGCGGTCGGTGCTCCGAGCACGGCTTCGACGTAGGCGACCACGTCGTCGGGTGAAGCCCCGAAGAGAGCGTCCCCGAGTCCGTCGGCACGCAACTCGAGACCCTGCGGGACCGGGATCGTGGTCGTCGTGCTGGTGGTCGAGGTCGAGGTCGTGGTGGTGCTCGACGTCGTGGTCGGGGCGATCGACGTGGTGGTGGTCGCGACAGCGGTCGACGAGGACGACGACGTGGCCGGTGCGGCGTCATCACCACCACAGGCGACGATGGTCGCTGCCGACACGAGGGAGGCACCCAGGACGAGGGCGGCGAGACGCGGGGTCATCTCCCCAGTCTGCCCGAACCAGGTCGACTCAGCGGATCAGGGTGTCGGCCTCGTGGCCGCCCTCGACGAGGCGCAGCGATCCGTCGGCGGCGATCTCGACGACAGTCACCGAACAGTTGTCGAGGCTGCGGATGACCATGCGGTCGTCACCGGTGGCCGCGCCGATCACGGCGTTGATAGCGACGAAGTGGCTGAACACCACCGTGTCGGTCGGCATGGCCCGTACTGCAGCCACCACCGCGTTGCGGTAGCCCGTGTACCTGTCGCCGAGCGACGACCACTTCCCCGTCATGACCTCGCGCAGCCATGCCACGCGGTCGGCCATCGCGACACCCTCCGGAGAGGGGATCTCGGCCACGGCGTCGACCACACGCGCCTCGACGCCCCATGCCGAGCAGAGCGGCGCGGACGTCTCGCGGCACCGACGCAGCGGGCTCGTCACGACATCGGCTGGCGAGAGAGCAGCAAGCACCGCACCGACCGCAGTCGCCTGCGAGAGGCCGAGCTCGTCGAGCGGCGGGTCGGGGTCGACGTCCCACCCCGCAGCAGCCCGACCATGACGGACGAGCCGGACGAGGGTCACTCGAACAACCAGCCGGTGTGCAGCGGAGCAGGAGCGGCCGGCTCGATGAACCACTCGGTCCCGAACGCCATCGCGAAGGCCTCGTCGGGCATGCGCGCGAAGAACCCCGAGTCGGTGATCTGGCTGGCGTGACACCGGATCGAGTCGCGCTTGCGGCCGACATAGGCGCTGACGTCGACGGCGAGGGTGATCTCCTGCTCGGTCGAGCCGAACGGGTTGCCGTCGTCGGCCGGGGCGTTCGGGTCGAAGTCGCCCTCGTCGGAGCCCGTGTCCATCCCGGCCTCACGGGCGACCGCCATCAGCCGAGCGAAGGCATCGCGGTTCATCGTCGACTCGAGCACCCGGGGCGTTCCAGCGAGCTCGGCCGCACGGTGGCCCACCCGATGGACCTGGATGTGGTCGGGGTGCCCGTAGCCGCCGTGCCAGTCGTAGCACGTGAGCACATCGGCCTGCTCCTCACGGAGGATCTCGGCGAGACGGGCCGCGGCCTCGTCGACCGGAGCCTGCAGGAAGCACGACGGGGCGGCGTTCTGCGCCCAGCCGGTCATGCCCGAGTCGGCGTACCCAAGCCATTCGACGCGCTGGATGCCGAGAACCTCGGCCGATCGCTCTGTTTCGGCCCGACGGCGATCGACCAGCGTCTCGCCGGGAGCGAGGTCGGCCGGGGTCTCGCCGTGGTCACCGTTCGTGGCGACCACGAGGACGACGCGGTGACCCTCGGCGACGGCACGAGCGATCGAGCCACCGGTGGCGATGCTCTCATCATCAGGATGGGCGTGGAGGCAGACGAGCGTTCCCATGTCAGGCGTCGGCCACTGCGCCCGAGGCGATCAACGACTCGATGCGGTCGGCGGCGATGCCCCAGTCGGCGAGCACCTCACGCGAGTGCTGTCCGGCGTGGGCCGGGGCGGACACGACCACCGGTTCGGTGCGGGAGAAGCGCGGCGCGGGACGCGGCTGGGTGATGCCGGCGACCTCGATGAACGTGCCGCGCTCGACGTTGTGCGGATGGCGCGACGCTTCGTCCATCGTGAGCACAGGAGCGAAGCAGACATCGGTGTGCTCCATCAGCGCGCACCACTCATCGCGGGTCTTCGACTTCATCACGACGCGGAGACGCTCCTTCAGCGCCGGCCACTTCGACTTGTCCATCTGCTGCGCGAACTCGGGATCGCCCTCGAGTCCCGTGAGACGCATCAGTTCGGCGTAGAACTGCGGCTCGATGCTCCCGAGCGACACGTAGGTGCCGTCGGCGCACTCGAACACGTCGTAGAAGTGCGCTCCGGTGTCGAGCAGGTTGGTGCCGGGGGCGTTCTCGTCGAACATGCCGATGTTCCGGAAGGCCCAGAACATGCTCATCAGCACTGCCGCACCGTCGACCATCGCGGTGTCGACGACCTGGCCCTTCCCGCTGCGCTGCGCCTCGAGCAACGCGCACACCACGCCGTAGGCGAGGAACATGCCGCCACCACCGAAGTCACCGACCATGTTCAGCGGCGGGACCGGAGCCTCTCCAGCCCGGGCGAAGTGAGCGAGCGCTCCGGCCAGCGAGATGTAGTTGATGTCGTGACCGGCCGCCTGGGCGTATGGGCCTTCCTGACCCCATCCGGTCATCCGACCGAACACGAGGCGAGGGTTGCGACCGAGGCACACGTCGGGTCCGACACCGAGGCGCTCCATGACGCCCGGCCGGAAGCCCTCGATGAGCGCGTCGGCCGAGGCGACGAGGTCGAGAAGGGTGGCGACACCCTCGGGGTTCTTGAGGTCGAGTGCCACGTTGCGACGCCCGCGGAGCATCACGTCGTAGTGCGGCGTGTCGGGGGCCGGGCCGCGTACGGCCTGCGCCCGTTCGACACGGATCACCTCGGCGCCCATGTCGGCGAGCAACATCGCCGCGAACGGGCCGGGGCCGATGCCGGCGATCTCGATGATCCGATACCCAGAAAGAGGTCCTGCCATGGCCGCCGTTCTACTACGGCGGCCATGGCAGGCCAGAAGTCAGGCAGCGACCTCGGTCAGCAGACCATGTGGACCTGGAATGGCATGTCGGCCGGCAATCCCGCTGCGTCGTAGGTCTCGATCCACAGTCCTTCCGGCGTGAAGAGTCGGTCGACAGCGGCGACGAGCCCGACGTCTCCGCCACCGGGGAACCCGTCTCCGATCGACACCGAGGCCAAGCACCTCGAGACATCCGTGTCCCAGATGACCTCGTACAGTCCGACACCCTCATACGCCGCCGAGACGAGACGCATAGAGTTGCCACCCACCGTGCCGTCTGCATTGATCTGGGCGATCATCGACGGCTCGTAGTACCCCATCACGTCGACCACGAGGTCGGTCTGCGTCGTGGCGAGGAACCGCACGTCCTTGTCACACAGACTTCCGTTGGGATTCCGGCAGAGTCCCACCGTCGCTGCATTGGCGATCGGGACACCGGTGCGATAGTTCACCAACGAGGCAAGCGGTGCCGCCTCGCCGTAGGGGTACACACGGATGTTGCCGTTGCCCGTGGCCCCTGTCGACGTCACGTTGATCTGGACCGCAGTCGCCGTGGACGGGATGCCGCAGTCGGAGCTGTCGCCGCCCTGACCGACGAATCCGCCCTTGTCAAAGATGAAGAAGGCGCGGCTCGTGTTGGCCTTCAAGGCACCCGCCGACGTCGACCGGGTGTCGATGACACGACAGGGCGTCACCGCACGGTAGTTGCCGTCTTCCCACGACATGTCGGTGGTACCGGCAGACGCCCACTCCGTCGAGGACTGCCCGCCGCGCTCGATCGGGGCCCGCTGGTAGGTGATGGTGCCGGCGCCCGCTGCCGCCTGACCCGATCCGGTGGCGGCGACCGTCGCACCGCCTCCGCTGCCCGCCCACCTGCGGCCAGTGAGACCACGGCCACAGCCGCGGAAATCCTCTTGTTCATGATGTTCCCCTTCCGTCACGTTGGTGATGTGAGGAAGGCTGCGCCCCGGACGCGATCTCCGAACAGGGTCATTGGTCCCTGTCCAGGGATCGACGGATGCCTCAGGCGGCTCGGCGCAGGTGACCGACGATGGCCTCGACGAGGACCGGCCACAGGGGCTCGGGCATGTCGTGGCCCATGTCGGCGAGATAGAGGAGGTGCGCCCCTGGCACCAGCTCGGCCGTGCGGAAGCCGCCGGTCGGGGTGATGAGGGTGTCGTCGCGGCCGTGGACGACCAACGTCGGGACGTCGAGCGCCTGCAGTCCCTCGGTGCGGCGGCCGCTCGCGTAGATGGCCGCGAGCTGCCGAGGTGATCCCTCCGGGTAGAACGACCGGTCGAAATCGCGTGCGGCGTTCTCGCGGGTGCGGTCGGCATCGCGGTACTTCTTCGAGTGCCACGCCATCCAGCGCGGCGACGACTCGATGTACTCCTCGCGTGTGGTGGGGGGCGGGGCGAACAGCGCCTCGGCCGCCTCCGGGGCAGGAGCGCCGTACTCGGGTTCGCCGGTCATGCTCATCACCGACACGAGGCTCTGCACTCGCGCCGGGTGCTCGATGGCGATGTGCTGGGCGATCATCCCGCCCATCGACGCTCCCATCACGTGGGCGCGCTCGATGCCGAGGTGGTCGAGAAGACCGACGGCGTCGGCCGCCATGTCGCTGAGCGTGTAAGGCACCGCCGGCACCTCAGTGCCCGCGAACGCCGCAGCCATCACGGCGCCGGTGTCGACAGTGACGCCGTCGAACTTGGTCGACAGACCACAGTCACGGTTGTCGAACCGCACCACGTGGAAACCGGCGTCGGCGAACAACCGGCAGAAGGCGTCGTCCCACGCGGTCATCTGGGCGGTGAACCCCATGACCAGCAGGAGGGTCGGGGCGGTGGGCGAACCGATCGTGTCGTACTCGAGTTCGATACCGGTCGGGAGGAGGGCGCGGGGCATGGCGGGAGACTACCGTTCGGCCATGACCGTCTTCGGAGTCCACGTCGGCCTGCAACACACCACACCGGACGAGCTCCGCTCGGTGTGGCGACGGATCGAAGACCTCGGCTTCGGCTGGATCAGCGTCTGGGACCACTTCTACGGGGCCACCGGCCGACCCGACGACGCCGCCTGTCTCGAAGCGGTCGCGATGCACTCGGCCCTCGCCTGCACCACGAGCAAGGTGCGCGTCGGGTCGCTCGTGTACAGCATCGGCTACCGGCATCCCGCCGTACTCGCCAAGGCGATCACGACCATCGATCTGCTGAGCGGTGGTCGCGCCGAGATGGGCATCGGTGCGGGGTGGGCGAAGGTCGAGTACGAGGCGTACGGGATCCCGTTCCCGACGATCGGCACCCGGATGGACCAGCTCGAGGAGGGCATCCAGGTCCTGCGCGGGCTGCTCCACGACGAGACCACCGACTTCGAGGGCACGTGGTTCTCGGTCCACGAGGCCCGCAACGAGCCGCGCCCCGTCCAGCAGCGGATCCCGATCTGGGTCGGCGGAGGTGGCGAGAAGCGCACACTGTCGATCGCTGCCCGCTACGCCGACGGCTGGAACATCCCCTTCGTCGCACCCGATGCGTTCGCCCACAAGTCGGCTGTGCTCGACCAGCACTGCGACACGGTCGGTCGCGATCCGAGCAAGATCCGCCGGGCGGTCAACCTCGGCCTCGCCTTCTCCGAGGAGAGCCTCGTGCAGCAGTTCGGCCAGATCGCCGAGCACGTCCGGCCGGGGGTGCTGAGCGGGAGCGAGCAGGAGATGGTCGACCGCATCGGCCAGTACGTCGCCGCAGGGGCCGACCAGGTCAACATCGCCCTGCGCGCCCCGTTCGATCTCGACTCGCTCGAGCGGTTCAGCACCCTCCTCGGCCTGGCCTGAACCACGTGCGCGTCGTCGCCCCGGGTCGCGTCAACCTGATCGGCGACCACACCGACTACACCGGTGGCCTCGTGCTCCCGATGGCGATCGACCGAGCCACGGTGATCGAGGGCGAAGCCGGCGGCGACCGCGTCGCCCTCACCTCGGCCGACGAGGACGAACCTGTCGACCTGCCACTCCACGTCGACCGCCCCGACACCGTCTCGCCGGCGTGGGGTCGGTACGTCGCCGGTGTGGTGAGCGAGTGTCGGCCCACACGCGGCTTCCGCGGCACCGTGACCACCGACATCCCGATCGGCGCAGGTCTCAGCAGCAGTGCGGCGCTCGAGATCGCCGTCGCCCTTGCACTCGGGGCTGCCGGCACTCCCCTCGACATCGCCCTCACCTGCCAACGGGCCGAGCAGCGCGCCTCGGGAGTACCGAGCGGGATCATGGACCAGTGGTGCATCGCCGCCGCTGTCGAGGGCCACGCGCTCCTGATGGACTGCGGCGAACTCACCGCCACTGCGGTCCCCATCCCCGACGACATCGAGGTCGTCGTGCAGTTCATCGCCCACCGCACGCTCGTCGGCAGTCCATACGCCGACCGTGTGGCCGAGTGCGCCATCGCCGAGTCGGCGATCGGCCCCCTGCGCCACGCCACGCTGCTCGACACCGGTCGCATCGCCGATCCGGTCGCCCAACGGCGGGCCCGCCACGTCGTCGCCGAGAACCAGCGGGTCCGCGACTTCGCGGCCGCCCTCGCCGTCCACGACCTCGCCGACGCTGGCCGCCTGATGGTCGAGAGCCACGAGAGCCTGCGCGACCTCTACGAGACGTCGACGCCGGTGATGGATGCCGCGGTCGCCCGACTCGCCGCGACGCCCGGAGTGTGGGGCGCCCGGATGACGGGAGGCGGCTTCGGGGGTTGCGTCGTGGCCATCGCCGAGCCCGGCGCCCTCCGCGAAGGATGGGTGGTGCGACCCGTACGCGGCGCGCACGTGGCCTGACGCCGGGGTCAGCCGAGGAGGCGAGCCTTCTGCGACTCGAACTCGTCGCGGGTGATGACACCGCGGTCGAGGAGGTCGGCCAGACGCTCGAGTTGTGCGGTCGGATCGGCGACGGGCGCTTCGGACCGGCCGTACCCCGCACGCCGCTCGGCGACGGCCTCCATCTGCGCGTGGATCAGGTTCTGCACGGCTTCGGGATGACGGATGTCGGTGAATCGCTGCTTGCCGTCCTCGCCACCCGACTCGATGAGCAGGTCGCCGGCCCCGAGGATCCGCTCGATGATGCCCTGGTTGAAGTTGACGTTGTTGACACGCTCGAGCGGGATCTCGATGCCCTTCTTGGCGATCACGCCCTCACGGAAGATCACCCGCTGTGACGTGATCACGAAGTTGGTCGTGACCCACCGGAGGTACCGGACCGCGAGCCACAGTCCGACGACCACGAGGAGGACCGCCAGCGGGTAGGTGATCCAGTCGTGATCGCGCGGGATCGCCAGCAGCGAGAGGACCACGACCACGACCACCGCGGCCGTCTGCTTGGCGAAGAACCACCAGTGGGGGTGCATGTCGAGGGCGATGGTCTCGTCGCGGTTCAGGTTCCTCTGCGGATACGGCATGCCGGGGACTGTACTCGTGGGCCGCGGCCTAGGGTGGCGGCATGTCGGCCGACCACCTCCTCCGCGGGCTCGATCCCGCGCAGCGCGAGGCCGTCACCACCACTGCAGCACCGCTCGCCATCGTCGCCGCCGCGGGGTCGGGCAAGACGACGGTCCTCACCCGTCGGATCGCCCACCGCATCGCCACCGAGGACGCCCACGCCCGTCATGTCCTCGCACTCACCTTCACGCGCGACGCAGCGGGAGAGATGCGGCGACGTCTGCGCGCCCTCGACATCCGCGACCACGTCGAGGCCGGGACGTTCCACTCGATCGCACTGCGCCTGCTCCGCGACCGAGCACTCTCACGCCACGAGGCCGCCCCGTCGGTCGCGGGCGACCGAGTGAGGCTGATGCGCGAGGCCCTGGCCGGCACCACACTGCGCGTCGACCCGTTCCTCGCGATGGCCGACGTCGACTGGGCCCGTGCCCGGCAACTCGACCCAGAGCGGTACGAAGGTGCCTGCCGCCTCGAACGGCGACGCAGTGCCGTGCCCCCGTCCCGATTGGGTGAGGTGACAGCGGCTTACACGGCCACCAAACGCCAGCGCGGTGTCGTCGACTTCGACGACCTCCTCCAGCAGGTGCTCCACGGCCTGCGGCACGACGCGACATGGGCCGAGGCCGTGCGGTGGCGATTCCGGCACGTCTTCGTCGACGAGGCGCAAGACCTCAACCCGTTGCAGGCAGCGTTGCTCGACGCTCTCGTCGACGGCCGACCCGACCTGTGCCTCGTGGGCGACCCGCGGCAGGCGATCTACGGCTGGAACGGTGCCGACCACACGGTGTTCACCGAGGTCGAACGCCGCTACCCGGGTATCACTGTCCTCTCGCTGAGCCGCAACCATCGGTGCTCACCGCGGGTCGTGGCCTCCGCAGCCGCCGCACTGCGCGCCGCGGGGCTCACCGACGACTCGACGGCCGGCGACGAGCACGGTCAGGGTGTCGTCCGGGTCATCGGTGTCGCCGATCCGCGGGCCGAGGTCGCCGAGACGCTGCTGCAGGTCCGCCGCTGGCTGCAGCAACACGAACCCGACGACCTTGCCGTGCTCGCGCGGACCAACGAGCAGCTCGGCCCGATCGAGGACGCTCTCCGCGCCGCCGGGATCCCCGTCGCCCGCGGTGCGGGTCGCAGCGCGCTCGACACCGCACTCGCCCCGGCATTCCGCTGCACGAGCCGCGAGCAGCTGGGTCGATGGGCCGACGAGGTGCTCGGTGTCGACTCCCCGTCGGCCGACGACGAGCTCCTCCGGCGCGTCGCTGCGGCCGCCGACCGTTTCCTCTGCAGTGGCGAGACCGGCTCGTTCCGTTCATGGGTCGATGCCACCAACCCCTTCCCCGATCTCGAACACGATCACGAGTCGGCTGTGTCGCTGCTCACGTTCCACGCCGCCAAGGGGCGCGAGTGGTGGGGCGTGGTGGTCAACGGTGTCGAGGAGCGCCTGGTGCCGCACTCGTCAGCCGTCACCCCGGCACAGATCGCCGAGGAGGCGCGGCTGCTCTACGTGGCGATCACACGTGGAGCGCGCGAGGTGGTGCTCACCCATGCGGCCGAGCGCAACGACCTCGTCGCCCACCCGAGCCGCTGGCTCGACGCCGTCTCGACCGTCGCCGCATCCAGCCCGCCTGTCCCCGTGCCCGACGAACTCCGCCAGACCTGGACCGCACCCGGCGACCCGCTCGCCCCGTACAAGGCGTGGCGCACGGCCGTCGCCCGTGCCTCGAGCATCCCCGACGTGGCGGTGTGCACCGACGCTGTCCTCCGGTCGCTGTACACCGACCCGCCGGCTGACACGCTCGAACTGGCCCGTCGGCTCGGCATCACGCCGACCTCCGCAGCGCGGCTGCGACCGCTCCCCGACCGCTGATCAGACGCGCGGCGCGAGATCGACCAACACCGGCGCATGGTCGGAGGGCTGCTGGCCCTTGCGCGCATTGCGATCGACGACGCTGAAGGTGCAGCGCTCGGAGACCGAGCGGGTGCCGAGCACGAGGTCGATGCGCAGACCGCGACCCATGTGGAAGTCGCCCGACCGGTAGTCCCACCAGCTGTAGAGCTTGCCCTCAGGGTGGTGCTGACGGAACAGGTCGACGAATCCCCAGTCGCAGAGCGCCTCGAGTTCGCGGCGCTCGGCCTCGCTCACATGCGTCGAGCCGACGAACTTGGTCGGGTCGTAGACGTCGATGTCGGCCGGTGCGATGTTGAAGTCGCCGGTCACCACGACATCGTCGTCGGGCGAGGCCAACGCGGCCACGTGACGGCGCAGTTGCGCCATCCAGCGCAATTTGTACTGGTAGTGCTCGTGGTCGAGCGAGCGACCGTTCGGCACGTAGACGCTCGAGACCCTCACACCCCCGCACACCGCGGTGATGATCCGCGCCTCAGGGTCGGCGGGGCCGCCGTCGGCGAAGTTCTCGACGACCTCGGTGAGCCCGACCCGCGAGAGGATCGCCACACCGTTCCACTGCCCCTGCCCGAAGTGCGCCGACTCGTATCCGAGTGCTTCGAACACCAGACCGGGGAACGCGTCGTTGGCGAGCTTGGTCTCCTGCAGACACAGCACATCGGGCTGGACGTCGGCAACCCACTCCTCGACGCGCGGCAGGCGAGCCTTGAGCGAGTTGACGTTCCAGGTGGCGATGCGCATCAGCCGGCGGCCTTCTTCGCCGCCGCCTTCTTGGCAGGGGCCTTCTTGGCGGGAGCCTTCTTGGCAGGAGCTTTCTTGGCGGGCGCGGCCTTCGTCGTGGCGGCCTTCTTCACGCCGGTCGTCGCGACCGCCGCCTTCTTCGCCGGAGCCGCGGCCTTCGGAGCGGTCGCAGCCTTCTTCGCCGCCGCCTTCTTCGGTGCGGCCTTCTTGGCCGCCGCTGGCCGGTCGGACGCGGCGGGCGGCGGCGCGACCGGTGCCGCCGTCGGAGTGGCCGTCGTCGAAGTGGCCTTTGCCGTTGCAGCCTTCTTCGCCGCAGCCTTCTTCGCCCGTGCCGGAGCCGGGGCCGACGCGGCGGCCGCCGCTGTCGGAGCCGCAGTCGGCGCAGTGCCGGCCTTCTTCGCCGCTGTCTTCTTCGCCGGCCGGCCGGTCGGAGCAGTGGTCGTGGGAGCGGCCTCGACCGGGGCGCTCGCCACAGGGGCCACACCCCGACGCGAACCCTTGCGCGGTGCCGGGGCCGACTCGGCGGTGTCGGGTGCGGCAGCGGTCGCGGCTGCGGCCATCGAGGGCAGCGCGAGGTCGATGCTGCGCTTGTCGGGAACGTACGACACGACCACGAAGGCGTGCGTCTCGCCGATCTTGAGCAACTCGCGGGCACTCCGCGGTGCCGGGTCGGCCATCAGCCGGAGCGGGATGTAGGCGTTGACGTCGCCGATCCGGACGTAGGCGCCGTGCGACGAGTAGTGGTCGACCACGGCGCTGACGCTGGTGCCCACCGGGTGGTGCGCCACGAAGTCGAGATACGGCATCAGTTCGTTGACCGGACCGTGACCCGACGAGCGGGCCGGCTGCTCGGGAGTCGCGGCTGCCGTCGCTGCGCTAGTCGCCGGCGGTGTCGTCGGTGCCTCGGCCGCACCGCCACGTCCGCGCCGACGCTTGCCGCTCGGCGCAGGGGTTGCAGCAGCCACCGGTGTCTCGGTCTCGACGACGGCCGCAGCGGCGCGGGTCGCGCGGGGCGGCGGCGCCTTCGGCACGGGCATCGGCTGCGAGGCGTCGACACTTCCGACGATCGCCGCGTTCGGCGCCGCCTCCGGCTTCTTCCGGCGACGAGCGTCGGCGGTGGCCTTACGACTCACGGGGCCGCGCACGGGCAGGCGGTTGACGAAGACCCAGCCCACGTGGGGCACCGGCTTGCCGCCGATCAGGCGACCCTCGTCGAACAGCCACGGGTACTCGGCGTGGAACTCCTGGTACGAGTCGTTGGTGAGGATCCGGGCCTTGACCTTGTGGGCGATGCTCAGCACGAAGGCGTCACCGCGCCCGATGGCCCCGGCCGGCGGAGCGACGAGCTCGTTGTTGGCGACAGCGGCATCGAATTCGGCGGTCTCGCGGGGGTCGATGCGATGCCCGAAGGTGGCGTCGACGACGACGGTGATGAGCGCATCGGGGTTCTCCTCGATGAACGCGAGCACCGCGTCGTTGAGCTGCTGGAGGCTCGGCATCGAGCGACCCTCGGTCGCGATGTTCGAGCCGTCGACGACGACATGATTCGGCATAACGCCGTCAGCCTACGATGCGCCGATGCCCGATACCCCGCCCTCTGCCCATCGCCCGTACACCGCTGTGCTGTGGGATTTCGGGGGCGTGATCCTCAGCAGCCCCTTCGAGGCCTTCAACGGCTACGAGGCCGCACACGGTCTGCCGCGCGACTTCATCCGATCGGTGAACGCCACCGACCCCGACACCAACGCCTGGGCCCGACTCGAGCGCACCGAGATCGGGCCGGCGGAGTTCGACGACCTCTTCGCCGCCGAGAGTGCGGCGCTCGGACACCGGGTGCCAGGGTCCGACGTGCTCGCGCTCCTGTCCGGCGAGATCCGCCCCGAGATGGTCGCTCTCCTCGACCGAGTGATCGCAGCCGGATACGCGACGGCGTGCCTCACCAACAACGTCGTGGCCGACCCGTCGAGCTCCGAGCGGGCCGCCGCTGTGGGTGCCGTGATGGCCCGGTTCGACGTCGTGGTCGAGTCGAGCAAGGTCGGCGTCCGCAAGCCCGAGCCACGCTTCTACGAGTTGGCCTGCGAACTGCTCGGCGTCGAACCGTCCGGCTGCGTCTTCCTCGACGATCTGGGCATCAACCTCAAGCCGGCCGCGGCGATGGGCATGACCTGCATCAAGGTCACGTCCGCCGCCCAGGCCATCTCCGCCCTCTCCTCCCTGCTGTCCCTCTGACGACATTCACCCTCCGATGAGAGATGAGTGGCTGTGGCGACCTCATCTCTCATCGGAGGGACGGGAGAGGGTCAGAGGGGACGGAAGGTCTCGTCCATCATGTCGGCGAGCTCTTGGTCGTGAACGGCCTTGCTGCCCGTCGCCGGGCTACCGCTCCCGATCCGGCTCACCTGGCGCAGGTGGTACCCCTGCTCCTTGATCTTCCAGAAGCGGGCCTCGACGAAGCGCCACGGGCCCATGTTGTCGGGCTCCTCCTGGAGCCAGACGACATCCTTGGCCTGCGGATATCGGGCGAGCACCGCTCGCATCTGGTCGCCGGGGAACGGGTACAGCTGCTCGACGCGGACGATCGCACTCGGGTCGTTGCGCTTGGTGCGCTCGGCCATCGCGTCCCACACGACCTTGCCGCTGCAGAACACCACACGGGTGACCGCTGACGGGTCGGTGACGAAGGGGTCGTCGAGCACTTCCTGGAACGAGCCGTGCGTCAGGTCGTCGACCTTCGAGCGGCTCTCCTTCATGCGCAGCGGCGCCTTCGGGGTGAAGATCACGAGCGGCTTGCGCACCTCACGCCGGACCTGCCGACGCAGCAGATGGAAGTACTGGGCGGCGGTGGTCGCGTTGCACACCTGGATGTTGTCCTCGGCGCACAGCGTGAGGAACCGCTCGATGCGAGCCGACGAGTGCTCAGGACCCTGACCTTCGAAGCCGTGCGGGAGCAGCAGGACGAGGCCGTTCTCCTGGCCCCACTTGTCCTCGGCGGCCACGAGGTACTGGTCGATGATGATCTGGGCACCGTTGACGAAGTCGCCGAACTGGGCCTCCCACATCACGAGCGCCGCGTGGTTCTCGTGCGCATAGCCGTACTCGAACCCGAGGGCGGCGTACTCGCTCAGCAGGCTGTCGTAGACCCAGAAGTTGGCCTTCTTGCCGGGCAGCGTGTTGATCGGGATCCAGACCTGCTCGTTCTCGTTGTCGACGAGCGCGGCGTGCCGCTGGCTGAAGGTGCCTCGACGACTGTCCTCGCCGGCGAGTCGCACAGGTGTGCCCTCGAGCACGAGCGAGCCCATTGCGAGAGCCTCGGCCGTCGCCCACTCGACCTCACCCGCGTCGCGGTAGGTGGCCGCGCGGGTCTCGAACTGACGCATCAGCTTGGGATGCGGAGTGAACCCGTCGGGGTACGCGGTCAGATGGGTGAAGATGCCGTCGAGCACACCGCGCTCGACACCGGTCTCGACGCGCGGTCGCACACCGATGGCCGGCGGCGGCTTGGGGACCTTGCGCGGCTCGGGCGCCGTGGCCCGAGCATCGTCGAGTGCGGTCTGCAACTTCTGCTGGAAGTCGGCAAGAGCAGTCTCGGCCTCCTCGACCGTGATGTCGCCCCGCTTCACCAGAGCCTCGACGTAGAGCTTGCGCACACTGCGACGCTCCGCGATCGAGCGGTACATCGACGGCTGGGTGTAGCTCGGGTCGTCGCCCTCGTTGTGACCGTGGCGCCGATAGCACACCATGTCGATCACGACGTCCTTGTGGAAACGCTGGCGGTACTCGAACGCGAGCTCGGCCACATGGACGCACGCCTCGGGGTCGTCACCGTTGACGTGGAAGATCGGCGCCTGCACTGTCTTGGCGACGTCGCTGCAGTAGAGCGAACTGCGCGAGTGCTGCGGGCTCGTGGTGAAGCCGATCTGGTTGTTGATGATCAGGTGGATCGTGCCACCGACGCGGTATCCGGCGATGTCGCTCATCGCGAGGCACTCGGCCACGATGCCCTGGCCGGCGAACGCCGCGTCGCCGTGGATCAGGATCGGCAGCGACGGGAACGAACCCGGCGGGTCGATGCGGTCCTGGATGGCGCGCACCACGCCGAGGACGATCGGGTCGACCGTCTCGAGGTGGCTCGGGTTGGCGGCCAGTTCGAGCCGGAGCGACTCACCCGACGGGCCGTCGTAGGTGCCGTGGGCGCCGAGGTGGTACTTGACGTCGCCCGACCCCTGCACCGTGCTCGGGTCGACGTGCCCCTCGAACTCCTTGAAGATCTGGTCGTACGACTTGCCCATCACGTTGGCGAGCACGTTGAGGCGACCACGGTGGGCCATGCCGATGACGGCCGAGTCGAGTCCGTCAGCAGCGGCCATCGTCAGGATCTGGTCGAGCACCGGGATCGCGCTCTCGGCGCCTTCGAGGCCGAAGCGCTTGGTGCCGACGTACTTGGTGGCGAGGAACTTCTCGAACGCCTCTGCTGCGTTCAAGCGCTCGACCACCCGCCGCTTGCGGTCCTTGTCGAGCACGTACCGGACGCCTTCGAGCTTCGACTGGATCCAGCGCTGTTCGGCAAAGTCCTGGATGTGCATGTACTCGACGCCGATCGTGCGGCAGTACGCGTCGCGCAACATGCCGAGCAGGTCGCCGAGGCGCGCCTTCTCGGTGCCGCCGCCGCCGCCGGTGAAGAACTCGCGGTCGAGATCCCAGATGGTGAGGCCGTAGGTGGCCGGGTCGAGCTCGGGCGGCATCGACGGCGCGGTCCAACGCAGCGGATCGAGGTCGGCGATGAGGTGCCCGCGCACACGGTGGACGCGGATGAGCGTCGACACGTGCATCTGCTTCTGCATCATCGCATCGGCACTGCTCGCCGGGTTCTGGTCGACCTGCCAGCGCACCGCCTCGTACGGGACGTCGAGACTGCGGAACACGTCGTCGTAGAAGCCGTGCTCGCCGAGCAGCAACTCGTGGACCCGCTTCAGGAACAGGCCGCTCTCGGCACCCTGGATGATGCGGTGGTCGTAGGTGCTCGTGACCGTGACGACCTTGCTGACACCCAGCGAGCCGAGCGTGCGCTCGTCGCTGCCCTGGAACTCGGCCGGGTAGTCGATGGTGCCGACGCCGACGATCACGCCTTGCCCGGGCATCAGGCGCGGCACGCTCTGGACGGTGCCGATGGTGCCGGGGTTCGTGAGGCTGACCGTCGCACCCTGGAAGTCGGAGACCGCCAGCTTGTTCGACTTCACCTTGCGGATGAGGTCTTCGTACGCGGCGAGGAAGCCGCCGAAGTCGAGGGTGTCGGCATCGCGCAGCACCGGCACGACGAGCGTGCGTGTTCCGTCACCCTTGTCGACGTCGACGGCCAGGCCCATGCTCACGTGGGCGTTGCGGATGACGCGCGGCTTGCCGTCGCTGCCGACGACGTAGCTGTTGTTGAGGCTCGGGGCCGCATCGGCCACGGCGCGCACGATGGCGTAGCCGATGAGATGGGTGAAGGAGACCTTCCCCTGCCCGGTGCGGTTGCGATAGCCGTTGATGACGCCGCGGTTGACCTCGAGCAACTTGGCAGGGATGTTGCGGAAGCTCGTCGCCGTCGGGACGGTGAGGCTGCGCTCCATGTTCGCGGCGATCGCCACACCGGCGCCGCGGATCGGCTCGCCGGGGTCGGCACCCGAGGCCGCACCGTTGGTCGACGACGAGTTCGTGGCAGGCGCAGCGGCCGGGGCTGAGGTGACTGCCGGAGCGGCCGGGGCCGGGCTCGCCGCCACGACGGGTGCGGTCACCGCGACCGCGACGACCGGTGCACTCGGCGTCGCCGGAGCGGCCGTCGCCGCGGACTCGGGCAGGATCGGCTTGTAGTCGTCGAAGAACTCACGCCACGTCGGGCTGACCGACTCGGGGTCGCTGCGGAACTGCTCGTACATCTCCTCGACGAGCCAAGAGTTGGCGCCGAAACTCGAGCGAGGCTGTTCGGTGGTGGTCATCGTGTCCGATGGTACTTGCGCGCCTCGGTCCCGACCCACGCACGCTGCGGATTCAGGTCACAGGGCCATCCCGGCCGAGGTTGTATTTCGCAAGCGCGGACTTCTATTATTCAGACATGCGCCTGCGCCACGCCGTCCTCGTCCCGCTCGCCGCACTCCCCGTCGCGCTCGCCGCGTGCGGGGGCGGCTCGACCACCCCGAGCACCGTCCCGGCCGACGCCGACGTCGTCGTTCGTGCCCTCGACGGCATCGTCTGGAACGAGAAGTCGTTCACGGCTTCCGCAGGAGAGGTCACGATCTACGGCGTCAACGACTCGATGATCGCGCACAACCTCTACGTGCTCGACAGCGCCGAGGCCGTGGTGGGCACCTATATCGACCTGCCCAAGCGCGGCGCCGACGGCACCCGAGTGCTCGACCTCGCGCCCGGCACGTACCACATCGTGTGCAAGGTGCCCGGCCACGCCAACATGAACGCCACGCTCACGGTCGACTGACCGCGAGGGGCGAGCTGGCCCGACCCTGAGGTCGCTCCGAGTCGACGGTGAGCGCCGACGGTCAGCCGTCGAGGCCGAGCGCATCGCGCAGGCGCTGCGACCAGTCGACGGTCTCGGTGCTGATCCCAGCCGCATGGAACTCGGCGCGCTGCCGTGCCAGCTCGTCGGCCGCCTCCCCGACCCGCTCAGTGAGGATCTCCTCCGCGATCCGAGCGCGCAGGTGCTGTGCCAGGGCCGGGCTCGCTCCCCCTGTGCCCACCGCGACGACCACGGGCCCGCGCCGAGCTACGGCCGGGAGGATGAACGAGCAGTTCGCCGGATCGTCGGCGCTGTTCACCCAGATCCCCAGCGCCGTGGCGTCGACCGCCACGGCAGCGTTGACCGCCGGGTCGTCGGTCGCGGTCATCACCAGCCGATGCCCCGGGACATCGGCGACGTCGTAGCGGCGCTGGCGAACCTCTGCCGCGATGGCACGCAGTTCGTCACTCACGTCGGGTGCCACGACCGTGAGTCGAGCACCGGCCTCGGCCAGCTGAGCCCCCTTGCGTGAGGCGATGACGCCGCCGCCCACGACGAGCACGGGAACACCCTCGAGATCGAGCACCACGGGAAAGCCGAACGCCATGACCGCACCCTATCGGCGCGAAATACCCTATTCCCGATTGCTTTAGTCGGGATTCGCGACTACGGTGCGCAACACGCCCTCCGATCCCCACGTGAGAACGATGCTCTTCCCCCGCCACCTCGAGACCGATCACCCGGCCGACATCATCCGCTGGACCGTCGAGACCTACGGGATCGACCGCGTGGTCCTCACCACCAGCTTCAGTGATGCCGTGCTGTCGCATCTGGCGGCCACGGCGGTTCCGGGTATCGAGGTGGTCCTGCTCGACACGCAGTACCTCTTCGCCGAGACCGAGTGGTACGCGGACCAGCTCGTGCGCCGCTTCGGGCTCAACCTGCGGGTCGTGCACCCCGACCCCTCGGTCGACCGCGACGATCTCTGGCAGACCGACCCCGATGCATGCTGCCGGGCCCGAAAGGTCGAGCCGCTGAACCGAGCGCTCGCTGGCAAGAGCGCCTGGATCACCGGGGTGCGTCGCGCCGATTCGGCGAGTCGGGCCAACGCCCGTGTGGCGTCCGTCGATGCGTCTCGCAACGTCGTCAAGATCAACCCGATCGTCCACTGGAGCGACGACGAGGTCGAGCTCTACCAAGACCTCTTCGACCTCCCGCGTCACCCGCTGACCGACCGCGGCTACCCGAGCATCGGTTGCTGGCCCTGCACCTCGCCGGTGCGTGACGGAGACGATCCGCGGGCCGGACGCTGGGCGGGCCATGCCAAGACCGAATGCGGACTTCACCTGTGACCGGACGCGTCACCCTCGTGGGCGCCGGACCCGGCGACCCCGAACTGCTCACCGTGCGCGCCGTCCGTCGCCTCGCCGAGGCCGATGTTGTGGTCCACGACGCGCTCGTCGGCGAGGGCGTGCTCGCGCTCGTCCCGCCGCACGTCGAACTGATCGACGTCGGCAAGCGCCCCGGACGCGGCACCGCGCAGGATCTCATCAACCTGTTGCTCGTCGAACTCGCTCAACAGGGCAAGCACGTGGTCCGGCTCAAGGGTGGCGACCCCTTCGTGTTCGGTCGCGGTGGTGAGGAGGCCGTCGTCGGCGCCGAGGCGGGTATCCCCGTCGAGGTCGTGCCCGGCATCACGTCGTCGGTCGCCGCGCCTGCCGCGGCCGGTATCCCGGTCACCCACCGGGGTGTGTCGGCGGCCTTCACGGTGGTCACCGGGCACCGTCAGCCCGGCGAGGTTCCCGTCGACTGGCGGTCACTCGCCCGCGTGGGTGGCAGCATCGTGGTGCTGATGGGCGTCGCCCACCGCCGCGAGATCGCCGCCGAACTGATGGCAGGAGGACTCGCCGACGACACACCGGTCGCGGCCATCCACCGCGCGACCACTCCCGAGCAGACGATCACGCGCACGACCCTCGGTCGGCTCGGCTCGACTCCTGTCGAGTCACCCAGCGTGCTCGTGATCGGCGCCGTCGCCGGCCTCGACGTCACCGAAAATGCGAACTGGGCCGCCAGCGTCCCACACGGGTGAGACGCTGACGACCCAGGTCGTCGGGATCGCGTGGATCAGGCGGCGAGGAAGATCTCGCTGATGATCAGGAAGATCACCCAGAGGCCGAAGGCCGAGATGATCGGGTTGCGGACGCCCTGACCGTCGTACAGCTTGTTGAGGCCCTTGTTGGCCTGGGTCTTCCACGGCATCAGGCCGAGGGCGTTGACCTCGAGGATGGCGATCAGGATGATCGCGATCGCCCAGAACGCGCCGGGGCTGCTGGCCTCGGCACCGGTGTTGAGGCTGTGACCCTTGTAGACCATGAAGTACAGCATCGAGACCGAGAAGATCGCGTTCTGACGGCTGGCCATCACGGCCTTGCGACCGGCGGCGGCTGCGTTGGGGTCGGCCTCGCCACCGGCGAGCACGTTGGCGGCGTTGGCGAGCACGGTCTTCTGGTTGCGCCAGATCACGCCCCACACGTTGAGCATCATGATCGTGCCGAGCAGCATGCCCGTGCTGATGGCGATGCCACCGGCGTTCTTGCCGAAGCCCTCGGTGAAGTAGTCCTTGGTCACGAGCGTGATGAGGATGCCGGTCACGAAGGTGCTGACGGCCGCCCAGCGGAACCACCACAGGGCCTTGCGGGCCACCTTGTCGATGGCGATGTTGCGGGCACGGGCCTCGTCGCCGAACGCTGCGAAGGCCGGGACCTGCACGAAGTTGAAGTAGTAGAGCAGGCCGATCCACATGATGCCGGCCAGGATGTGCAGCCAACGGAAACCGAACTGGCCGAGGCTGGCCTGGCTGAAGAAGCTTTCTGCGAGCACTTTCAGTACCCCTCCCTTGTGAAAACAATGATGGCCGCAACATAACACCGACCGCGTGCCGTGCGGTGGGATCAGCCCACCGTCGGTGCGCCCGTTAGCCTGCGAGCCGTCATGGCGCACGAATTCATCTACACCTGCTACAAACTCGCCCGGTTCTACCCGCCCGATCGCACGGTGCTGGAGAACATCTCGCTGTCGTTCTACCCCGGAGCCAAGATCGGCGTCCTCGGCAGCAACGGCGCCGGTAAGTCGAGCCTACTGAAGATCATGGCCGGCCTCGACGACGGCTACACCGGCGAGGCCCGCCTCACGCCCGGCTTCACCGTCGGCTACCTGGCGCAGGAGCCCCAGCTCGACCCGACCAAGGACGTCCGCGGCAACGTGATGGACGGGGTCGCCGCCGTGCAGGGCTTGATCGACCGCTACAACGAGGTCATGGCGATGTGGGGCGACCCCGACGCCGACTACGAGAAGGTCGGCGCCCTGCAGGCCGAACTCGAGGACAAGATCGCCGCCGCCGATGCGTGGAGCCTCGACCGCAACGTCGAGATCGCCATGGACGCCCTCCGCTGCCCGCCCGACGACGCCGACGTCACCACGCTCTCGGGTGGTGAGCGGCGTCGTGTGGCTCTCTGCCGCCTCCTGCTCAGCCGCCCCGACCTGCTGCTCCTCGACGAGCCCACCAACCACCTCGATGCCGAGAGCGTCGAATGGCTCGAGCGGTTCCTGCAGGACTACGCCGGAACGGTCGTGGCGATCACCCACGACCGCTACTTCCTCGACAACGTCGCCAAGTGGATCCTCGAACTCGACCGCGGTCGGGGCATCCCCTTCGAGGGCAACTACTCGAGCTGGCTCGAGCAGAAGCAAGATCGCCTCGCCCGCGAGGAGAAGGCGAGCGAGGCCCGCCAGCGCACCCTGCAGCGCGAACTCGAGTGGGTCCGGATGGCTCCGAAGGCCCGCCAGGCCAAGGGCAAGGCCCGACTCTCCGCCTACGACCGCTTGCAGGCCGAGGCCGAGGAAGCCGACCGTGGCCCCGACAAGCTCGAGATCACGATCCCGGCACCGAAGCGTCTGGGCGACACGGTCATCGAGGTCGCCAACCTGCGCAAGGGCTTCGGCGATCGCCTGCTCGTCGAGGACCTCTCGTTCTCGCTCCCCCGTGCCGGCATCGTCGGCGTGATCGGACCGAACGGTGCCGGTAAGTCGACCCTGTTCCGGATGCTCACCGGCCAGGAACCGCCCGACGAGGGCACCATCACCGTGGGCGACACCGTCGAGTTGGCGTACGTCGACCAGGGCCGCGACAACCTCGACCCCGAGAAGACCGTCTTCGAGGAGATCACCGGCGGCGTCGAGCACATGCGCATCGGCAACAAGGAGATCCACGGCCGGGCGTACTGCGCGTCGTTCAACTTCAAGGGTGCCGACCAGCAGAAGCCCGTCGGCAAGCTCTCCGGTGGCGAGCGCAACCGCGTCCACCTCGCCAAGCTCCTCAAGACCGGCGGCAACGTGCTGCTCCTCGACGAGCCGACCAACGACCTCGACGTCGACACGCTCCGCGCCCTCGAGACCTCGCTCGAGAACTTCCCCGGCTGCGCCGTGGTCATCAGCCACGACCGCTGGTTCCTCGACCGCATCGCGACCCACGTGCTCGCCTTCGAGGGCGACAGCCAGGTCCGGTTCTTCGAGGGCAACTTCAGCGAGTACGAGACCTGGCGCCGCAAGGAACTGGGTGTCTCGGCCGAGCAGCCCCACCGCATCAAGTACAAGCCGCTGGCCCGCTGACCATGGCCCGCCGCTGGATCCCCCGGGTCGCCGCCGGCGTGTTCGTGCTCGGCATCGCCGGGCTGATCATCTCGTCGGTCGCCGGCAACAACGCCGGATGGGTCCTTTCGGTCGGCCTTGCCATCGTCATCGCGGCGACGGCCCTGCTCACTCACTCGGCCATCACGCACCGCGACCGCATCGACGCGTTCGAGGCCGCCGATGCGGAGCGGGCTGCCCTCCAACTCGAACAGCAGGTGGCCGCACTGGTCGCCCAAGGTGCATCGGAGGACGACGTGCGCGAGCTCGTCCGCGCCGCCATGCGGATCGGACGACGGTGACACCGTGACCACCCACCCCACCACCCACGAAACCGACCACCAGATCGCCTCGCGGCTCGCCGTCGAGGCCGGGCGGCTGCTGATGGGCGTCCGTCACGAACTCGGCAGCGCGGGAGCGCCGACATGGCAGGTCATGGACACCGGCGACATGGCGAGCCACCAGTACCTCGTGCGCGCCATCGGCGAGTTGTTCCCCGACGACGCGATCCTCTCCGAAGAGGGCGTCGAGGATCCCCGACGGTTCTCCGTCGACCGTGTCTGGATCGTCGACCCGCTCGACGGCACCCGCGAGTTCGGCGAGCTCGACCGCCACGACTGGGCCGTCCACGTCGCGCTCTGGGAGAAGGGCCGCCTCACCGCGGGCGCCGTGTCGCTCCCGGCGCTCGACATGGTCTTCTGCACCGACCCCGCCCATCCGTTGACCCCTCCTCGCCAGGGCCGGCCGCGCATCGTCACCAGCCGGACCCGCAACCCACCGGCCGCAGTGATGGTGGCGCGGGCCCTCGACTGCGAGGTGCTGATGCTCGGCTCGGCCGGAGCGAAGGCGATGGCCGTGCTCCTCGGCGAGGCCGACATGTACGTCCACGACGGCGGCATGTACCAGTGGGACAGTGCGGCGCCGGCGGTCGTCGCCGAGGCAGCCGGCCTCCACGTGTGTCGTATCGACGGCTCGCCGATCGTGTACAACGAGCGCGACCCGTGGCTCCCCGACTTCGTGGTCTGCCGCAAGGAGTACGCCGACGGGATCATGGAGGCCCTCTGGGGCCCGGGTCACGTCCCGCCCACGCGCTGACACGAGGCTCTCCTACACTCGGCCGACATGGAGCCGATCACCGAGCCCGCCGACAATTCCGACCTCTCCCTCGGAGACCAAACTGCCGGTGCCGAACCGCGCCTGCCCGGACTCGTGGTCGCGGCAATGGCGTCGATCGGCGCTGGCGCCGTCCACGGTGCCGCCACCGGCATCCACGCCGAGCACCCGCGGTTGGCCCAGATCTTCGTCGTCCTGACGGTGCTGCAGCTCGGCGTCGGGTTGTGGGCTCTGGTCCGGCCCGGACGCCTCGGCGCCACCGCCGTCGTGCTGGTGAACATCGGCGCCGTGGCCGGTTGGGCCGCCACCCGCCTGACGGGGATCTCGTGGATCGAGGGGCTCGAGACGCGTGAGGCTGTCCAGTTCGCCGACGGGGCCTGCGCTCTCCTCGGCGCCATCGCCGTCGCCGGCGCTGGGTCGTCGCTCCTGGTCGGCTGGCGTCCGTCACCCAGGCCGCGCCTCTCGTTCGCCGCCGTGGCCGTGACCGCCCTCGCCGTGCCGGCGATGTGGACGGGTGGCACCCATGTCCACTCCCACGCCCATGCGGCCGCCGACGGCTCGGTGATCGACGAGTCGCAGCCGCACGACCACGGCACCGCCACCGACGGCTCGGTCGTCGACGAGTCGCAGCCCCACGACCATGGCACCACCGATCCCGGCGCGGTCGAGTGGCCGCAGCCGTGGGACCCTGCCGTCGGGCTCACCCTCGACCTCGCCACCGTTCCCGGCGTCACGGCCGAACAGGCCGCACGGGCCACGGCCCTCATCGAGCAGACCCAGATCGACCTCCCCCACTGGGCGACGGTCGAACAGGCCGTCGCCGACGGGTACGTCAGCATCGGCGATGCCAGTACGGGCAGCGAGCACTACATCAAGGCCTCGCTCATCCAGGACGACGTGATGCTCGACCCGAGCCAGCCCGAGTCGCTGGTCTACACGGTCAACGGCGATCAGCGAATCCTCGCCGGTGCGATGTTCATCGCCAGCGCCCGCGCCTCCGACGACCCGACGCTCACCGACTGGGCCGGCCCGCTGATGACGTGGCACAACCACGGCGACCTCTGCTGGGTCGGTCTCCAGGTGGTGGGCACCGTCGGTGACGACGGGACCTGTGCCGTCGGGGCCAACACCGGTGGCGCGTTCCCGATGGTCCACGTCTGGATCTCGTCGCACCCGTGCGGACCCTTCGCCGCGCTCGAGGGAGTCGGTGCCGGCCAGGCGACCGTCGATGATGCGGCGCGTACCGACATGTGCCACGACCACTCACACGGCGGCACCACGACCGCTCCTGAGCCCGTGCCCTACGACCCCACGCAGCCCATCGACCTCTCCGGCACACCGGGAGTCACGCCCGAGCAGCAGGCCGCGGCCGAGAACCTGATCGCGATCACCCTCTGGAAGTTGCCGCAATGGGCCGACTACCGCGATGCCGAGGCCGCCGGGTTCCACAGCATCGGTGACGGCGTCACCGGCTACGAGCACTTCATCCACTGGGACTGGATCAACGACGACGTCACCCTCGACCCCGACCACCCCGAGAGCCTCGTCTACCAGCCCCAGCCCGACGGGTCGAAGAAGCTCGTCAGCGCGATGTTCATGTTGCCCGACACCGTTGCGTTGGAGGACGTGCCCGACATCGGCGGGCCGCTGATGCAGTGGCACATCCACGACAACCTCTGCTTCACCTCCGACCCCGTCGCCCCGCGGGTCGCGGGTGTCACGAGTTCCGACGGTTCGTGCCCGGCCCCGCTCACGAAGTTCCGCCCGGCCCCGATGATCCACGTCTGGATCGTCTCGCACCCGTGCGGGCCCTTCGCTGCGCTGGAGGGCGTGGGTGCCGGACAGATCGCCGAGGGCGAGGAGCGCCTCTGCGACCACGTCCACGGCGCGGGGTTCTGACATCTCGGCACCGGGTTCCGGCACCGCAGCACAGGCTCGCGGTCAGGCTCGACGGCGGGCGACCATCGTCGCCTGGGCGTCGGCGTCGCGGATGAACAGCGAGGCCACAGTGGCCATGAACGCGAACCCGACGGCGATCCCGAAGGCCCAGCGCACACCGGTCAGCGCCTCGAGATGGCGGCTCGGGTCGAGCCGCGGGTCGAGTGCCCCGTAGGCGGCCAGCACGCTGGCGAGGATGGCGACACCCATCGACACGCTCACCTGACGCTGCGTCGAGAACAACGACGACGCCCGACCATTCTGTGCGGGCGGGATCGTCGCGTAGCTCGCCGCCTGCATCGGGACGAAGGCGAACCCCATGAAGGCGCCACGCAGGAACATCAGACCGCGGATCAGCCACAGGTCGGTGTCGAGGCCGAGCATCGTGTAGAGCGAGATCGCCAGACCGGCCGTCAGGAACCCGCCGGCCATCAGGCGGCGCGGTCCGACCCGGGCGTAGATGCGTCCGGCGATCAGCGACGACGCCATGACGCCGAACGCCTGGGGGAAGGTGGTCAGACCGCTCGCGAGGGCGCTCATCCCCCTCAGGTTCTGTAGGTAGATCGGCATCACGAAGGTCACACCGAGGAAGCTCGCCATCGAGAAGAAGCTGACGACGTTGCACTGCCGGAACATCCGGTCGCCGAACAGCCGGAGATCGAGCATCGGGTGCGCCACCCGGGTCTCGACGACGACGGTCGCGATCGCACACACGACACCGGCCGCACCCGTCGTCAGGACGAGCACCGAGGTCCACCCCGCACGTGGGCCTTCGCTCAGCGAGTAGACGATGAGCGCCAGCGCGGCCGCACTCAGCACGAAGCCGGCCGGGTCGAAGTCGCGCGCCGACGGCTCGCGGTGTTCGCGCAGGTGAGTCGCACCGAACCACAGCGCCACCATCGCGATCGGCACGTTGACCCAGAAGATCCAGCGCCACTCGAAGTTGGTCGTGATGAGCCCGCCGAGCACGGGCCCGAGTGCAGGGGCCAGCAGCGTCGGCACCATCACGACGGTGCTCGCCTTGGCCCGCTCGGCCGGCGGGAACGCACGGAACAGCATGGCGATGCCCACCGGCGTGAGCATCCCGCCCCCGACACCCTGGAGGACCCGGAACGCGATCAACTGACCGATCGACTGGGCGAACCCGCAGGCGGCCGACCCGAGCGTGAAGGCGAGGAGCGCGGCGAGGAAGGTCTTCTTGGTTCCGAACCGATCGCCGAGCCAGCCGCTCGTCGGGATCCACATCGCGAGGCTGAGGGTGTAGCCGAGTACGACCCACTCGACCGCATCGGTCTGGAAATCGCGACCCATGCTGAACAGCGCGACGTTGACGATGGTGGTGTCGAGGATGTCGAGGAACAGCGCCGACACGTAGACGATCGCCACCACCCACTTGTAGGCCATCGTCCGTCCGAGAACGGTGACGAGGTCGTCGTGGGTGCTGGTGGTGGGCGCGGTCATCAGTCCCGACCGTAACGATCAGTGCCCGACCGCCCGCAATCCGGACGTCGGACCCCTACGGCGTCGAGAGCACGGTGACGAGGCCTGTCGACCCGTCGACCCGGATGCGCGCCCCGTCGGGGATCCGGCGGGTGGCACCCGTGGCGCTGATCACGCACGGGATACCGAGTTCGCGGCTGACGATGATGGCGTGGCTCAGCGGAGCGCCCACGTCGACGACCACCGCCGCTGCCGGGACGAACAGGGGCGTCCACGACGGGTCGGTGAGCGGGGCGACGAGGATGTCGCCGGGCTCGAGGGCGAACGGATCGCTCGAGTCGAGCACCACACGGGCGACGCCCTCGGCACTCCCCGGACACCCGGGCATCCCGGCGAGCTGATCGCCCTCCGCCAGTCGGTCGGTGGCCACGGCATCGCGGCGCGCCCATGTCGAGATGTCATCGGGCTGGCCGACGAACACGAAGGGAGGCTCGAGTTGCTCGAGGCGGCCGTACTCCTCGCGCCGCTCACGCACCCGGGCGGTGAGCGCTCGGGGCGACTCG
>Ga0172373_10000175_pt1 | contig 97086 bp, 72 predicted proteins | sample Lak10m_2_FD_114546 | JGI IMG/M metagenome (GOLD analysis project Ga0172373, IMG submission 114546) | Freshwater microbial communities from Kabuno Bay, South-Kivu, Congo - kab_092012_10m | ecosystem: Environmental > Aquatic > Freshwater > Lake | place: Democratic Republic of the Congo...
CCTGCGAACAATAGCATTTTTGAGATCAAATTGGAAAAGCGAAGCCTGCATAAAAAATTTATTTCTCCATGCACTCACTTTCAGACCAACTTCCTTGTTCCAGCCATACTCGGCCTGGAGTCCGCTGTATATCCCCCCAGCAGACGGACGGATTTCTGCGATGGAAGGTGAAGAATATCCTTTTGACAATTGCCCAAACAATGAAATATTTTTCATAGGTGCCAACAGCAGTGCAAACCTGGGCAGCAGTTGACGGTTGAAATCCAACTCCTTCAAACCAGTAGAGGGGATTCCTAGTGTTCTTTCAATTGAATAAAAAAAACGATTGATGCTGAGACCAGACTGAATCTGCAAGTACTCCAACGGCTGCAGATTCAATTGTGTATATGCGAATTGCTGCCTGGCAACAAGTTCATCTGTTACCTTATTTCCGTCTGGAGTACCCTTGTTGTTTCCACTGCTGTCAATCGCATACTCCCCTTTTTGAATTTCAAAACCGCTGACCCATTGGAGTGGAATCGGCAAATTATCTTCATAGACTATCTTAGAGCGAAGTCCCAGGTTATACTCCCTCCTTTTTTCATAATTGGTAATGAAAGGATTTCTGAATCTTGTAAGTCCGTTTGTTACAGAACTCACTGTCTTCCATTTTGAACTTATCTGATAGGTATTGGAGAAACCGACAAATGCTGTTTTGTTGTAAATAGCAGTCCTTTGATCAACTACAGAAGGCAAAGTTGCAGTTGCTGGTCTGGATTGCCTTGGATTGGCATTGAACTGGGCAAGGGTGAGTCCTCCAGGTGTTTGATAAAAAAGATCAGCATAAAACAAAATCAAATCAGTTGAAACTTTTTCATTGCTTTTGATGCGCATATTCAGCTGGATATTGTCTTTGCGCATCTTGCTTTGTACTCTGTAACCATTGGATTGAAAATGTCCCTGCAAAAAGTTAAGCTGAACATCCTTTGATTGGTATTGATATTGAATTGACTGCTGAAGGGTGCCAAAACTTCCACCCAACAAGCGCAATTTCAAATCGCTGCTGTCTTTTGACTTTCCGAAACCATTGAGTAAAACTGCCCCGCCAGTGCCTGCTCCATATAAACTTCCTGATGGACCCTTGATCAATTCGATTCCGTTGACGGCATGTATATCCAACAGATTCATGTATGTATTTCCGCCGGCATCAGTCAGAATAAAATCGTCGTAATACACTTTTACATTTCTGATTCCGAATGGCGATCTCAGCAAACTTCCGCGGATGGACAAACGATAGCTTCCGGGTGACCGCTCCTCCATCCTGACACCACTGGCTGTATTGAGCGCAGGCAGCAAGGAAAATGCTGAATTTGCATTCAGGGTTTGTTTGCCAATAAGTACAATAGTAGCTGGCGTGTTGAGAAGTGACTTGTTTGACTCAAAGCCTTTGACAACGACTGCATCCAATGCAGCAGTATCAACTTTTTCCTGCGAGACGATGTTGAGAGATAAAAGGATTGAAAAGACGAATATTATTCTTTTCAAGGGTATCATCTACTTTTGAATGTACATCACTTCTTTGATCAACTTGACAGTTCTTGCAACGTCGGGAAGATATGCAGCAACAAGATTGGGAGCATAGTGCATTGGTGCATCTGCAGCGGTGATTCTTCTGATGGGAGCATCCAAATAATCAAAGCCTTCTTTTTGAATCCTGTAAGTAATTTCAGATGATACAGAAGCGAATGGCCACTGCTCTTCGACTATAACGAGTCGATTTGTTTTTTTGACACTTTCCAAGATGGTCATCCAGTCAAGTGGACGTATGGTTCTCAAATCAATTACTTCCGCGCTGATGCCTTCCTTTTCAAGTTCTTCTGCAGCACCCAAAGCAACCTTCATCATTTTGTTGAATGATACGACGGTAACATCTCTTCCTGCTCTTTTGATATCAGCTTTACCAATTGGAATGAGGTATTCTTCTTCAGGCACTTCTCCTTTGTCACCATACATCACCTCACTTTCCATGAATATAACTGGATCATCATCGCGGATGGCACTTTTCAATAATCCCTTCGCGTCATATGGATTTGAAACAGATATGACTTTGAGTCCGGGTATATTGGCATACAAACTTTCAAATGCGGTTGAGTGCTGTGCGCCCAATTGTCCGGCTGATCCATTGGGACCGCGGAATACAATTGGACATCCAACTTGTCCACCACTCATGGCCAACATCTTGGATGCAGTATTTAAAATTTGATCGAGGGGCAGCACGGCAAAGTTCCATGTCATGAATTCAACAATGGGTCTCAAACCATTTTGAGCAGCACCTACTGCAACAGCAGTGAATCCCAACTCAGCAATGGGCGTATCAATCACACGCTTGGGACCAAACTCGTCCAACATACCCTGACTAACCTTGTATGCACCATTGTACTCAGCAACTTCTTCACCAAGAATGAAAACCCTATCATCTCTTCTCATTTCCTCTTGCATGGCTTCCCTGAGTGCTTCACGAAACGCAATGATTCTTGACATAAAGTACTGTTTAAAAGAGTTGCAAAAATATTGCAGAATGAGGACTTCTGCAAATTTGTGGACATGGTGGCCTACAACAGCTATTTTTGATACAAAATCGCTGCTGAATGCGGCTGCAATTGGATTTCGGTATTGACTGTTGCACCAGTAGCAGAGATCTGATTGTTCAGTACAAATGCCGACCAGCTTCCAGCTGGAATCGTTGCATGTTGCGCTTTGCTGTTACCGTTGAACAAGACAAAAATCTTGCTCCATTCATCACCAGCTGCCTTTCCATTGATCTCATAACCAACAAGTCCGTTTTCCCCTTGCTTAAAATCAATCAATGAGGCTATTTCCTTTTGCGTTGTCAACCTAAAAGCTGGATGATCTTTGCGCATGGAAATGAGTGCACGTACATATTGAAATACATCAGAGTTATCTGCCTTGTCGAACCAATTGATTTTATTTATGTCATCAGAGGAATTGAATGAGTTTTCGACACCTTTCTTGGATCGCAAAAATTCTGTTCCTGCATGCAAAAATGGAATCCCTTGAGAAGTCAGAACAATGGTCAACGCAAGTTTGTGCATTTCTCTTCTGGCAATTACAGTATCATCAGCATTGGAGATCGCCCATTTATCCCACAAAATATTGTTGTCGTGGCAATCCACATAACTGATGACCTGTGAAGGATTTTTGGCATAGGGCGCTTTTGAATAATTCACTTTTGAGTAATCAACCTGTGGATGTTCACAGGCTGCAGTGATGCCAAATTTGATGGACTCCTCCATGCCAGCTTTCCCGCTTGCAAATCCACGGTCCAATGGCTCAAACACACTTCCTTTGATGGCGTCTCGCAGATCATCGCTGAATACTGCGATATTGGACAACTGATATGCATTTTTTTTCAAGGCCCTTTGTGAATCAGGCAATGGCGATGACCCGGCAGTCCACCCTTCTCCATATAATAATATATCCGGTTTGATGGCTCTTAGCTCGTTGGATATCATGTTCATTGTTTCGGTATCGTGAATGCCCATCAAATCAAACCTGAATCCATCGATATGATATTCTTTTACCCAATACTTGAGCGACTCCAACATGAATTTTCTCATCATTGGTCTTTCACTTGCTGTTTCATTTCCGCAGGCAGATGCATTGGAAAAAGAACCATCCTCTTTTTGTCTGTAATAATATCCTGGTACCAACTGATTGAAATAAGAATTTTCGGTAAGCATGGTATGATTGTATACAACATCCATCACAACGCGGATCTTTTTCTGATGCAGCGCCTTCACCATTTCCTTGAACTCTTTGATTCTAGTCACCCCATCATCTGGATTGCTGGAGTATGATCCTTCTGGTGTGTTGTAATTCAGTGGATCATATCCCCATTTGTATTGATTGCTGTCTTTTTTGCTTTCATCAATGCTGTAAAAATCATATACCGGTAACAGATGCACATGTGTAACACCCAACTCCTGCAAATGATCCAATCCTGTTTGAACTCCAGCAATATTCATGGATGCAGCTTCAGTAAGTCCAAGGTATTTCCCTCTGGCCTGTACACCGCATTGTTTGTCGATTGTAAAATCACGGACATGCATTTCATATATCACTGCATCCGTTGGGAGTCCGCCTAACTGGCTCGAAAGATTTTTCCTATTGCTGAATAATGGAGATCGATCCAAGTCCCAATCGCGCGGATTGGTTGTCTTCAAATCAATAACAACTGCTCTCCTGCCATTGGTTCCAACTGCCTTTGCATATGGATCTGGAACTTCATTCAACCATTTTCCGTGGGAGTAAATTTTAAAAACATAGTACACTCCTTTCAGGTTTCTTGAAATGGTTTTGGTCCAGGTACCCTGTACGCCCCTCTGCATTTCTATGGTCTCAATCGGAGTTCCGCCCAATGCATTTTTGTACAGAAGCAACAAAGCTTTTTCTGCAGTCGGACTCCATATTTTAAATGTGGATGCAGAAGTTGAATAGTTCAATCCCAAATCATTGCCTTGATATACAGGATATTTTTCCGGATTGAAAAACTGACTAAAACCAAAAAAACTGTGGATCATGATGAAAAGGGTGATAACAATTTTTTGCATGTAAAATGAATTGTATTGCAAACTAATGAATTTCGGGAGCAAGCGACCAATGTGCGGGTGATCTCCACAATCCTGAGAGCAACAGTTCGCGCATGAAGAAAAATTCCTTTGGCAGTCTGTCGAACATTTTAGAGAAGAGTTCTTCATGTGCAAGTATTTCTGTTTTCCATGCCTCTCTGTCAACTTCCATCACTTTATCATATTGTTCTGGTGTAAACTTCAATTCACCCCAATCAATGTCTTCGTATTTGGGCATCCACCCAATGGGGCTTTCTATTGCCGATACCTCTCCATTGACTCTTTCTACGATCCATTTCAACATGCGCATATTATCTCCAAATCCCGGCCATGTAAAATTTCCCTGCTCATCTTTCCGGAACCAGTTGACGCCAAAAATTCTCGGTGGATTGGGAAGATTTCTACCAAACTGCAACCAATGGTTGAAGTAATCGGCCATGTGATAACCGCAGAATGGCAACATCGCGAATGGATCCCTTCTTACTTTTCCAATATCACCAAAAGCAGCTGCAGTGGTCTCAGAGCCCATGGTAGCAGCCATGTACACACCATAATTCCAATTAAAAGCTTGATAAAGCAATGGAATGGTGGTGCTTCTTCTTCCGCCAAAAATAAAAGCGCTGATGGGAACTCCGTTTGGATGCTCCCATGCAGCATCAATGCTTGGACACTGATGTGCGGGGGCAGTGAAACGTGCGTTTGGATGGGCAACAGGCTGACCACTTGATGGATCATGCAATTCCCCTTTCCAATTCTTGATGCCCTTCGGCACTTCTTTGGTCAATCCCTCCCACCAAACATCACCCTCTGGTGTGATACCAACATTGGTGAAGATGCTGTTTTTTGAAAGTGCTGCAATGGCATTTGGATTGGTTTTTGCATTGGTTCCTGGGGCTACCCCAAAGTATCCGTATTCTGGATTGATGGCATAGAGTCGACCGTCTTTGCCTGGTTTGATCCATGCAATATCATCTCCCACTGTTGTGACTTTCCAACCTTTCATATCCCCCGGTGGAATCAACATAGCAAAATTTGTTTTACCGCATGCACTTGGAAATGCAGCAGCAACGTATGTTTTGCGACCATGCGGATCTTCCACACCAAGTATAAGCATGTGCTCCGCCAACCATCCTTCTTCCTTTCCCATCACCGAAGCAATGCGCAGTGCAAAGCATTTTTTTCCAAGCAATGCATTTCCTCCATATCCGGAACCGTAGGAAACAATTGAACGGTCTTCGGGATAATGAACAATGTATTTAACAGTAGGATTGCAAGGCCATGGAACGTCTTTTTGTCCGGGTTGCAATGGAGCACCGAGAGAATGCAAACACTTGATGTATTCTCCCTCTTCACCAATCAGATCCAGTACTTTTGATCCTACCCTTGTCATGATATGCATATTGACCACCACATAGGGCGAATCAGAAACCTGTACGGCCATTTTTGCAAGCGGTGACCCCAATGGTCCCATGCAAAAAGGAATCACATACATGGTTCTGCCTTGCATGGAGCCCCTGAACAGTGCTTTCATTTTGGCTTTCATTTCTTTGGGATCTACCCAGTTGTTCGTAGGACCCGCATCTTCTTTTCTTCTGCTGCAAATGAATGTTTTGTCTTCGACCCTTGCCACATCGCTCGGATCGGAGTTGCAAGCATATGAATTGGGCCATCTATCTTGATTGAGTTTTGTGAAAGTCCCGTTCTGCACCAACAGACTGCATATCTGATTGTATTCTTCTGTTGAGCCATCGCACCAATGAATGCTATCGGGTGTGCAGACCTCCGCCATTTCTTTGACAAAATTGATCAGGTCTTGATTTTTCAGTTCCTTGGGTTGATTCGTTTTCATGGGGGTAAAATTTCTACTGCAAAATTACTTGAAATGCAGTTCAGACTTCCTTTATTTCTACACTGTAAATCAACATTCTGTGCAAAAAAATTCATTAACTTAGAAACCGAACTTGCCAGCCAATGAAATCCAAATTCATTCAACTCATCCAAACAAAGAAGATATATTTCCTCTCACTGGCTTTGATCTCATTGCTATGTGCAGCAGGATTTTTTGTGATGAGAGAAAAATCCGTCGATCAGGCTATACCTGATGTAGTGGATTTCAATTTTCACGTAAGACCCATTTTATCTGACAGATGTTTTAAATGCCATGGACCTGACGCTAACAAAAGAGAAGCCAATCTTCGCTTGGACACCGAAGAAGGTGCATTTGCAGCACTCAAGGATGATCCATCACATCATGTGATTGTTCCCGGCGATCCAATGGCATCTGCATTGTATACAAGAATAGTTTCATCAGACACATCCGAGATGATGCCTCCAACTTCTTCCAACCTTGCATTGAGCAAGAGAGAGATTGCCATCCTGAAGAAATGGATTCAACAAGGAGCCAAGTACAAAAAACATTGGGCATTCATTGCACCTGTAAAATCCAGCGTTCCTGATGTAGACGACGATTACAATCCACGCAATGAAATAGATCATTTTATTTTCAAAAAACTGGAAGAAGTCGGATTGGACCCGAATGAAGAAGCAGAGAAAGAAACATTGCTGAAAAGGGTGAGCATGGACATCACGGGATTGCCTCCTTCCATCGAAATGCAAGAAAAGTTTTTAAGCGATCAATCACCCGATGCCTACGAAAAAATAGTTGATGAACTGCTGTCAAGCAAACATTACGGTGAAAAAATGGCCATACCCTGGATGGACCTTGCCAGATATGCCGACAGCCATGGTTACCAGGATGATGGATACAGAACCATGTGGCCATGGAGAGATTGGGTGATTCATGCCTTCAACCAAAACTATCCTTACTCAACATTCATGACATGGCAATTGGCTGGCGATTTACTGCCCAACCCTACAAAAGAAATGTTGTTGGCCACCGGATTCAACAGAAACCATAAAATTACCCAGGAAGGTGGGGTCATTGATGAAGAATACAGAATTGAATATGTGACCGACAGAACAAATACGTTTGGAAAAGCATTCATGTCGATTACACTTGAATGCGCCAAATGCCACGATCATAAGTACGATCCAGTCTCCCAAAAAGATTATTACAGCATGTTCGCCTTTTTCAATCAAGTGCCTGAAAAAGGATTGGTTGGTGATATTCAACTCGCATCCCCCGGCGATCCACCCAACATGAAGATCACCACGGAGGATGTAAAGACGGTGATGAATTTTATTAATAAAAAAGATACTTCTCCTGTTGTGGTGATGGTGATGAAGGACAGCATGGGTATTCGTCCAACACAACTGCTGCGCAGAGGCAATTATGATCAGCCGGCAGATACGGTTGACATGAATACGCCCACCAGCATACTGAGCTTCAACAGGAAAAAATTTGAAAAAAACAGATTGGGATTGGCAAAGTGGATGATTGATCCTAAGAATCCGCTTACCGCAAGAGTTTTTGTAAACAGAATTTGGAATGAGTTTTTTGGAAAAGGATTGGTAAAAACCGTTGGTGATTTTGGCATGCAGGGAGAATTGCCCAGCCATCCTGAATTGCTTGACTGGATGTCGGTTGACTTCATGGAGAAGGGATGGGACATCAAGCGTTTGGTGAAAATGATTGTTACATCAACTACCTACAGACAAAGCACCAAACGAACAACAGATAAACTTCAAACAGATCCAGAAAACAAATACTTGAGTTATTATCCAAGATTGAGACTCAGTGCCGAACTGCAAAGAGATCTGATCCTTTCTGCTGCAGGTATCTTGAACAAAGAGATTGGCGGACCAAGTGTGAAACCATATCAGCCCAAAGGTGTTTGGGAATCAACCACATCAGGCCGCGGTGAGCTCGCAAGATATGTGCAAGACAAAGGAGATAAACTATACAGAAGAGGTTTGTACAACTTCATCAAACGTACAGCTCCCCCGCCTGCTCTGCTGATCATGGATGCCAGTACAAGAGACCAATGTGAAGTAACCAGATCAAGAACCAATACTCCACTGCAAGCGTTGGTGCTGATGAACGACCCGCAAATACTAGAAGCTGCGAGAGTATTGGCTCAGCATACGGCCAATCTCAATCTGTCTGAAAAAGAAAAATTAAAAAAACTGTTTCAGCTGATACTCTGCAGAAAACCCAACGAAAGTGAAATGGAAATGCTTCAGCAATATTATACACAGGAAAAAAATAGATTCAATCAAAACAAAATAAAAGCAGCGTCATTTATCAAAGCTGGAGAGTACAATCAGATTAAGACAAAAGATTTGGGTGAAACAGCCGCATTGATGCAAGTCAATCAACTTTTATTCAACCTTGACGAAACAACTGTAAAATGAAAATGGAACAGCAAGAAAAGGAATTCAGGTTAAATGTCACCCGACGACATTTTTTAACCAAAGCTGGATTGGGACTGGGCGGTGCAGCATTGGGAGGACTCCTCTTCAAAGATCAATTCATAGGTGCCGATTCGCAGGCTGCCATGCAATTGGGTGTTGCACAGTTTGCCCCCAAAGCAAAAAGAATCATTTATCTCTTTCAAAACGGAGCTCCCTCTCAGTTGGAAACCTTTGATTACAAACCTTTGTTGAATAAGATGCATGGAGAAGAACTTCCGGCATCCATCAGAATGGGACAACGATTGACAGGCATGACTTCCAACCAGGAGAAATTTCCACTTGTTGGATCCACGTTCAATTTTGCACAGCATGGTCAGTCAGGTGCCTGGGTTTCAGAATTGTTTCCGCACATGGCAGCCATCGTTGATGATCTTTGTTTTATCAAAACGATGCATACAGAAGCCATCAACCATGATCCTGCTTTGACGTTTTTTCAAACCGGCGCACAACAGGGAAACAGACCCAGCATGGGCGCATGGATGAGCTATGGATTGGGTAGCGAAAATTCAAATCTCCCCTCTTATTGCGTTTTGCTTTCAAGAGGAAGAGGAAACGGACAGGGAGTGTATTCAAAATTATGGACCAATGGATTTCTGGACAGTGTCCACCAGGGTGTTGTATTCAGCAGCGGAGAAGATCCTGTTTTGTATTTAAACAATCCCGAAGGGCATGACAAACAAAACAGAAGAGACATGCTCGATATGTTGGCAAAATTCAATGCAGCATCTTTCGAAAACATCGGTGACCCTGAAATCAAAACAAGGATACAACAATATGAAATGTCGTATCGCATGCAAAGTGCCGTTCCTGAATTGACCGACTTCAGCAAAGAATCCAACAGCACCATCAAACTCTATGGGCCCGATTGCCTGGTTCCGGGCACCTACGCAGCAAACTGTTTGCTGGCCAGAAAATTATCAGAGTCAGGCGTTCGCTTTGTACAATTGTATCACCAAGGGTGGGATACACATGGCAACTTGGAAGGCGATATGCGCATGCAGGCAGAAGATGTAGACCGTGCAAGTGCTGGCTTGATCAAAGATCTCAAGCAAAGAGGATTGTTGGATGAAACGCTTGTCATATGGGGTGGTGAATTCGGAAGAACCAACTATTGCCAAGGTGCATTGACAAAGGATAGCTATGGAAGAGATCATCATCCGAAATGCTTTTCATTGTGGATGGCAGGCGGCGGAACAAAACCAGGAACCGTTTATGGAGAAACCGATGAGTTTGGATACAATATCGTGAAAGATCCGGTAAGTGTGCATGATTTTCATGCAACGGTACTACACCTCATGGGCATCAACCATGAGCAGCTGACATATAAACATCTTGGCAGAAGATACCGTCTGACAGATATTGCCGGAGAAGTTGTACAAGGAGTGATTGCATGATAAAACAAAATCAGCTACACGTTCAAATCATAGGATCATTGTTGATGCTCTTGCAGGCATTGATGCTTGTATTGTGCATTGTTTCACTGAATGATATCCCTTGGTGGCTGAAACAGCTTGGACACCTGCATCCTGTCCTGCTGCACCTTCCCATTGCATTCATCTTTCTGCTGCTGCCATTGTCATTTATTTTCAAAAAAGATAATGATCAAGAACGATTGTTCATTTCGTATTTTCTACATTATACTGCCTTGTTTGCAACCATTACGGCATTGTTTGGTCTCTTGTCTGCTTCTTCCAATGAATACGACCCGGATATATTACTGAAGCACAAATGGCTCAGCATTTCAACTGCGCTCTTATCACATCTGCTGATTTATATATTTCAAATCAGTCATCGCAAAAGAAGTTTATGGATCACAGCTGTATCTACAACAGTCACAGTGATGATGGTTGGGAGTCACTTTGGCGGCAGTCTAACACATGGCGAAGACTATCTGAATTTTGATAAAGAAGAAAAAAATACCAAAGCGTTCATGCCATTGAGCGACTCAACACTTATTTATCAAGATCTTGTTCAAACTGTACTCATAAACAAATGCATAGAATGTCACAATGAGAAGAAAATGAAAGGGGGACTGAATTTGAGCTCCTATGCTTCCTTTCAAAAAGGAGGTAAAACAGGTGCGGCATTTGCAGTTGGAGATCCCGATCAAAGCCTTTTCATTCAACGGGCACTCCTGAATATGGACGACAATAAACATATGCCCCCCAAAGGCAAGATGCAATTGACGCAAGAAGAACTCTTTCTGTTCAAGGAATGGACAAAAAGAAATGCAGATACGCTCTTGCAATTCCACCAAATTGCCCTGAAAGATACCTTGCGTGCCATCCTGTCTAAAATGGTAGAAGTGAAGTCAATTGAAAACAAAGCCAAGGTGTATCCATTCACAAAAGCAGCTGATGACAACATTCAATCATTGAATTCTCCTTTTAGAAGAATCATGCCGGTGGATGCAAATTCTCCTGCCCTGGTTGTAAAATTTTATTTGAAAGAGAAATTCTCCCTGCAGTTGCTGGAAGAATGTTCACCCATTGCAAAACAGGTTATCGAAATCAATCTGTCGTCCATGCCTGCAGATGATGCAGTCTTCAAACATCTTTCCATGTTTGAAAACCTTGAAAAATTGAACTTGAATGGAACAATGATCAGTGGAAAGCAACTCTCATCATTGAAATCCAACAAACATCTATCATCCATTAAACTTGCCAATACTGCTGTTCGTGCAAATGACATTGAAACACTTGGAACACTGCCATCTTTAGAAACAGTTTACTTGTGGAACAGCAAGGTAACCAATAAAGAGGTTGGGCTGCTTCAACAAAAATATGCCAATGTAAAATGGGATATTGGCTATGTACCTGATGAAAATGAACTATTAAAGCTCACACCACCTTCAACCGCAAATGCAGAAAAGATGATTCTTGATCCGGGTGAACTTGTTCAGTTGAAACATCCACTTCCTGGTGCACAAATAAAATATACCACGGATGGATCCATGCCTGATTCTTCCAATGGAATGATCTATTCAAAACCTTTCAGCATCAGTGGACTTACACAAATCAATGCCATTGCTGTATCAGATGGATGGATATCGAGCAACCCTTCGAATTTCACGTATTTTCTTAAAGGAGCTAAAGCAGACTCTGCTGTTCTGCTCCATCGACCTGCCGATAGATACAAAGCAAACGGATCTGTTGCACTGATTGATTTCAACAAGGGAACACCTACAAATTTGAATTTAAACTGGCTGGGATTCAGGGATGAGACGATGAAAGCTGCATTTTATTTCAGTCAGCCTGCTGCCATCAAACAAGCTGTATTGAGCATTGCAGACAACACAGGCGCATATGTGTTTCCACCGGAAAAAATCATCGTAAAAGGCGGCAGCAGCAAATCAAACTTAAAAGTGATTGGGTCTTTTAGTCCCATTCAACCAAAAACACAACGAAACGCCGGTATCATCCCAATCGCTGTCCAACTCATCCCAGGCGTATATCCATACATCGAAGTGGAGGCCATCAATGTACAACGACTTCCTCCATGGCACCCTGGCAAGAAAGAAAAAGGATGGGTGTTTGTCGATGAGGTCTTTTTCTATTAATTTCACGGGTTCATAGATTTTTTTGATCTCTCAGCAAACCATACAGGAAATCCAAAGCCGGATTGACATCATGGATGTCGTTGGCAACTTCGTGAAACTTAAGAGAAGGGGCACGAACTACCTCGGACTATGCCCTTTTCACAATGAAAAAACGCCCTCTTTTACCGTCTCCCCTTCAAAAGAAATATACAAATGCTTTGGCTGTGGGAAAAGCGGCAATGCCATCGGATTTGTCATGGATCATGAAAAATTCACCTATCCCGAGGCGCTCAAATGGCTGGCAAACAGATACAATGTAGAAATTGAGGAAACAGAAAGCAGTCCAGAGTACAAAGAACAACAACAGGTAGCAGACAGTCTTCACATCATCAATCAATTTGCTGCGAAATATTTTTCTAAACAATTGTTGGAATCGGAGGAAGGTCAACTGAATGCACTTGAATACCTCAAAGAAAGAGGATTCAATGATGCAACCATTGATAAATTTCAAATCGGTTATTGTCCGGAGACTGGTGATGCATTCACCAAGGAAGCTATCAAACAACAATACAGCAGTGAATTGTTGAAGAAAAGCGGATTGACTGCAGAGCGAAATGGTCAATTGGTCGACAACTACCGGGGAAGAATAATATTCCCCATCCACAATCAAAGTGGAAAGATCATTGGATTTGGAGCAAGGGTTATCGGCAGCAGTGATCGCGGACCCAAATACATCAACACACCAGAGAATGAGCTCTATGTAAAAAGTAAAATTCTCTATGGTTCCTATTTTGCAAGGCATCCGATTGACAAAGCAGACGAGTGTTTTTTGGTGGAAGGATATACTGATGTTACTGCCATGCACCAGGCTGGAGTTGAAAATGTAGTTGCATCCGGCGGTACTTCCCTCACCCCTGATCAATTAAGACTGATCAGGAAGTACACCAACAATCTTACGATTATTTATGATGGTGACAATGCCGGCATCAAGGCTGCACTGAGGGGATTGGATCTTGCCATTGAAGAGGGATTGAATGTACAATTGGTATTGATCCCTGACAAGGAAGATCCTGACAGCTATGTGAAAAAAGTCGGTGCAGATGCATTCAGGGCTTTTGTAAAGGAACATAAAAAAGATTTCATTCTCTTTCAACTGGATATTTCATTGCAGGATGCAGGTTCCGACAGCAATAAGAAGGCTGCTGTGGTCAATCAAATTGCAGAATCTATTTCCAAATTGAACCGTGCAGAAGATTTCACCAGGCAGCAAGACTATATCAAGCGTTGTTCACACTTGTTGAAAATTGATGAACAGGGACTCACAGCGCTTGTCCAGAAATTTAGCAGAGAAAAAATAGGCAAAGAAGAAAAGAAACTACAGCGAGAAGAAGCCGGACAGGAACAGATCATTGCAGATGAACAGCAGGAAGCAGTGATTGATTTGTTGTTCAAAGATGAAATGAATGAGCAGGCTGTGTTGAGATCGCTGATAGAATTTGGTTCAAAATCATGGAATGAGGAAATAACTGTTGCAGGATATATTTTCGATGAAATTGAAAAAGATGGACTGGAAGAATTGTTTGACAACAAATCACTGCTCCAGCTGCTGCAGCATTACAAATCTCTTCACTTGAATGGACAATCGCCTACCGAAAAGCATTTTTTATATCATGCAGACCCTGCCATCAACCAAATGGCTGTATCACTGTTGACAGAAAAACACAGCATCAGTCCCAACTGGGATAAATTTTACAAAGGAGAAATCCTTGGCAGAGATGATAGATACAAGGAAGAAGTCGTCTCCAGCATGACCTATCTCAAACTCAAAAAAATCAAAAGACTCATTCTGGAAAATCAGAGGGACTTGGAAAACAATCCAACTGGAGATGATATGATCATCCTCTTGCAAACACATCGCCACTTGAAGGAACTGGAGATGGAGCTGATGAAAAACATCGGGACTGTCATTTTCAAATAATCCACATTACATAGGATCCACATTGATTTGCACATGCACTGATTTGAGTGATGCCTCGCTTTGCAACATCAATACACTCTGCTGAATCATCATCCTTGCCTGTGAATTTTGTTCACTGCTCCTGGGCAGTTTCAGGAGAATTTCATAGATGTATTTATTTCTGACACGATTGATGACCGGCTCTGCAGGACCAATCAAATAATCACCAAATGTTGAAGACAATCGATTGGCTATGAATGTCGCCGCATTCAATGCCTTTGTTTTATCCGTATGCTTGAAAAATATTTGAACAAGCCGGGTGAATGGCGGATAATGAAATAATTTTCTTGATGCATATTCTTTTTCAAACATGGATGAATAGTCGTGCGCAACAACCCATTCAATGACTGGATGAGCCAGTTGTGTGCCTTGTATAATCACCCTTCCTTTTTCCTGTCTCCTACCGGCCCTGCCGCTGACCTGCTCCATCAATTGATAGGCTCTCTCATTGACCCTGAAATCGGTGAATGAAAGCAATCCATCAGCATCGAGAATTCCTACCAACATGACATTTTCGAAATCCAATCCCTTCACAACCATTTGGGTACCGACCAATATATCCATGCGTCGTTGCTCAAAATTCCTGATCAGGTCTTCATGTGCAGCTTTCCCTTTGACTGTATCCACATCCATTCTGGCAACGGTATGATTTGGAAACATCTCCTGCAAATGTTCTTCCACCTTTTCTGTTCCAAAATTCTTTTCAATCCAATTGTTTGAACCGCAAGCAACACAGGTATTGAATACAGGATAGCTGGTTCCGCAATAGTGACATTGAAGTTTGTGTTGCAACTTATGATACGTAAGGGTAACATCACAATGATCACAATGCGGAATGTTTCCGCAGGTGCCGCAAATTTTATAAGGAGTGTACCCTCTTCTGTTTTGAAAAAGAATGACCTGCTTTTGCTGGTTCAATGTATCCTCTATCGCTTGTTTGAGGGTTTCTGAAATAATTTTTCTGACCACTTTATTTCCTTCGAGCGCACGCAAATCTGCAAACTCAATTGAAGGCATTTCAACACCCCCATATCGCTCGAAAAGTTCAACCAATCCGTATTTTCCCTGGATGGCTTGTGCATAAGATTCAATACTTGGGGTTGCACTTCCCAAAACAACTTGTGCATTGCATTGCTTCGCATAATAAAGAGCTGCATCCCTGGCATTGTATCTGGGTGATGGCTCTTGTTGTTTGAACGAAGCATCCTGCTCTTCATCTACTATGATCAACGAGAGATTGGAAAATGGTAAAAACAGCGAGGATCTCGCTCCAAGCACAATCCTGATCTCCCCTTTTTTAACCCTGTTCCACAATTCTACCCTCTCGTTGGGATTGAATTTTGAATGATAAATGGCAATGTACCCTCCAAAATGCTTCTCCAGTCTTCTTATGATTTGAGCAGTGAGCGCAATTTCAGGAAGCAGATAAAGGACCTGTTTGCCTTTTTTGATTTGTTCTTCAATCAGCTGAATGTAAAGCAATGTTTTGCCGCTGGATGTGACTCCGTGCAGGAGACAAATATTTTTTTCATTTAAATGCTTCTTTACAGCACTCAATGCATTCAATTGTTTCGGGGTGAGTTCAAAATCAATCAATACCTCTTTCTCTTTGAGATGAATGCGATCAACATTTTCTTTGGTAACCAATAAAATAGCTTTATCAATCAGCCCCTTTAGTTGTGCACTGCTTGCACCGGATTTCTTGAGTAAATCAGCCTGTTTGACGACTCCATCTTTTTTGAGCAAATGGATATAGGCCAGTAACAGCTCCAGCTGTTTCGGTGCCTTGGTTGTCCACTGGTTCAACAAATTGGCAAGCGCTTCCTCATTTTGATAATTCGGATGCAGCCTGATGAAATTTTCTTTTTTAACAGTGTACTTTTCCTTGAGTGATTCCCATGCAAAGCAAACACGTTTTTCAAGGAGACTCTTTACAACGGGATACACATGCGTGAAATCCAATATTTCCTGTACTTCATCCAGCTTCAATTCTTTTTTTAGCAGCAGTCCTTCTGCAACCAGGTATTCCTTGTCATCCAAATCTGTGAAGTCCTCTCCATATTCATCATTCCAAATCAGGATCGTCTCGCTGCTCAGCTTCAAGTGTGTAGGCAAAGCCGCTGCCATCACCTCCCCCTCTGAACACATATAATAATGTGCGATCCATGTCCACAGCTTCAACTGCTCCTCATACACGATCGGCTCTGGGTCAAGTATTTGAATAATGGGCTTAGGTTCGAATCCTTTTGGAGCGGCATCAGTAATGGATTTAACTACTCCTGCATACCTTTTTTTCTTTCCAAAACTAACTTCAACGCGAACGCCAGGAATGACCATCGATTCCATCGATGCAGGAACATGATAGGTATATGTTTTGGGGATGGGGATTGGTATGATGACTTCCGCGTACAAGTTGGATTATGATTGATAATATTTTTGATCGATCCAGGTTGCTTTATACTGTAAGAGTTTCTCACTCAACTTCGCTTCAACAATTTTTTTCAACGCTTTGTAATCCGCATCGGGATATTGGGCAGGATCGATAGGATCCAAATAGACAGAACGTGACTTCCCTGGAGTGAGTGTAAAAAAGTGACGGTAATGCATGCGATCAAATGCGTCCAAGAATATAATGGGCTGAAGAGGTTTACCGGTTTCTACAGCGAGCTTGAAGGCGCCGTCATACATTTCTTTGAGAGGAGCATCTGCCATGTTGAAAGTGCCTTCAGGAAATACCATGATAGAAATTCCTCTTGCAAGGACCTTGCGTAAATCATCCAAGCTGCGTGCCCTGTCCTCTGCACTCGAACGATCAACTGTTACTACACAAAACTTATAGATAAATCCAAAAATCGGGATTTTCAGCAGTTCTGCTTTCCCTATCGGCCGAAAATGATGTTTGACTGATAGGACAGTGATCACAGCATCTACATAAGCAATATGATTGGCGATAAATATATATTGTTGATTTGGGTCAGGGGTAGATTCGTAAATAAACGATTGATGTATACCAATCAGTTTGAACCATCCATTACCGAAAAACCTGAACAAATCATACATGATGTTTCCGCCCCTTATTCTTCCCAGCGGAAAGCAAATCAAAACACAGGGAAAAAAAATCAGAATCATCAAAATGAAGAGTGAGTAGGCATAGAGGCAATAGAGCAACTGAAAGGGAAAAAGTAGGTACTTCACTCGACAATAGATTATGTTCAAATATACACCTTAGGCGTTGTATCTTTACTGCCTTGTGGAAACAGCCAAAACCATCGCATTGCATACCCTTGGATGCAAATTGAACTTCTCTGAAACCTCCACCCTAGGTCGTTTGATGGAGCAGGAAGGGTTTGTAAAAAAGGAGTTCGAGGATCAGGCAGATATCTATGTCATCAACACCTGTTCTGTAACAGAGAATGCTGACAAAGAGTGCCGTCAACTGGTGCGGAGAATTCAACGCAAAAATGAGAAAGCAGTTGTTGTAGTTACAGGATGTTATGCCCAACTGAAGCCAGAAGAAATTGCGAAGATTCCTGGGGTGGATTTGGTACTAGGTGCTGCTGAAAAATTCAATCTGCCCAAACACCTGAAAGATTTCACAAAAGGCGATGATACAAAAATATGCAGCTGCGACATCGAAGATGTTCATCAGTTCCATGGATCATATTCACTCACCGACAGGACCCGAACTTTCCTGAAAGTACAAGATGGATGCGATTATAATTGCTCCTTTTGCACCATCCCCATGGCAAGAGGCAAAAGCAGAAGCAATCAGATTGAACAGGTTTTACATGATGCAAAGAATCTAGCAGCACAAGGTGTCAAAGAAATCGTGTTGACGGGAGTCAATTTGGGTGACTTTGGCATCATTGATGGTAAAAGAATAACTGATTTTCATAGCCTTTGTAAAGCGCTTGACGAAGTTGAAGGCATCCAGCGCTTCAGAATTTCTTCTATCGAGCCCAATTTGTTGACCGATGATTTGATTGAATGGGTCTCTGTCAGTAAAAAATTCATGCCTCACTTTCACATTCCCCTGCAAAGTGGCAGCAACAACATTCTTAGTAAAATGAGGAGAAGATACAAGAGGGAGTTATACGCTGATAAGGTTGCACAAATCAAATCACTCATGCCTGATTGCGCCATCGGTGTAGATGTCATTGTGGGATTCCCTTCAGAAGATGATGCAGCTTTTCAGGAGACTTTTGATTTTTTACATGGATTGGATGTATCCTACCTGCATGTATTTACTTATTCTGAAAGAGATCATACAAAAGCACTGGAGATCAAAGAAGTCGTTCCCGTGCAGGTTAGAAATCAGCGCAACAAAATATTACGCAATCTCTCATTCCAAAAAATGCAATATTTCACCGCCTCTCAACATGGTAAAAAAAGAACAGTGCTGTTTGAGAAGGAGAATAAAAATGGAATGATGGAAGGATATACTGACAACTATATCCGCATCTCCACACCATTTCGTGCTGAATGGGTGAATCAGGAAGTAGAATGGCAGCTTTGATTACTGCTTTCTGTAATCCAATGGAGCCTTGCGATCTCCAGCAAGTGATTCATACTTGAAACTGGCTCCTCCCCTTGCTTTTTGCAACTCATCTGCTGCTGATTGAATAACAGATGGCTTTTGGAAAATTTCCTGTGCAGTCAAAGCAATTGTTTTGGCCGCAACCATCATGCCCTTGAATCCAATGCTCATCCCATCACATGCCACAGCCTGCCAGCTATGTGCCGGAATTCCAGGTACCCATGTAGCAGTTGACAATCCAGCTGTAGGAACTACCCAGCTTACATCTCCCACATCTGTGGAAGCTGAAGTGAGTCCATTTAATGCATAGGGCTCGATCGATGCTGCAGTTTCAATAGAAGGCAAACTGGTTGAAGCGACTGTCAACCTGATTTTTTCTGCGAACAAAGTTTCTTCTGCCGTGTATTTGATCCCGCCCACTTTTTCCAAATGCTTCTGCATCATCTTCGCCAATGTTTCATTCGGCAATGTATTATACAACCCTGTCATCACTTCATGGTTCACCGTGGTTCCAGTACCCAGTGCAGCTGCCTCAGCAGTATTCAAGAGTCTTGTCCAGATGTTTTTGAGTCCATCGATTGTTGGTGTACGGATCGTGTATTCCACCTCAGCAAAATCCGGTACAATATTGGAAGTAACCCCTCCTTTTTTGATCACATAATGAATTCTGGTCTCTTGTGGAACGTGCTCTCGCATCATGTTCATCATAAAATTCATCGCTTCCACTCCATCAAGTGCAGATCGACCCTTGTCGGGCGCTGCTGCCGCATGGGCAGCCAATCCGCTGAATCTAAAGAGAGCGACTTTATAAGCCAATGTAGAAGAGGGACTCGCACTGTTGTGATCTCCAGGGTGCCAATGCAGTACAGCATCGACATCATTGAATAGGCCTGCACGCACCAAATAAGTTTTTCCTCCACCAGCACCTTCTTCAGCAGGTGTACCATAGAGACGAATGGTTCCATTGATTTTATTTTCACGCATCCAGTTCTTCACAGCAATGGCCGCTGCAATCGATCCTGTTCCAAACAAATTATGTCCGCAGCCATGACCATACCCACCATTGACCAGCGGTTTTCTTTCTGCCACCGTTTCCTGAGACAATCCAGGCAATGCATCCATTTCAGCCAATATACCAATGACAGGTTTGCCGGATCCGAAAGAGGCAATGAAAGCCGTTGGTATGTCTGCAACACCTTTTTGAATGGTGAATCCTGCTGTACTCAATTCCTGTTGCATCAGCGATGTTGTCTTTTCCTCCATATAGCCCGGCTCTGCCCATTTCCAGATGGTTGCAGCCATAGAATCATATTTGGTTCTCTGAGCATCCAGGTAACTCAATATTCCTTTTGATGCGTCTTGAGAAAATCCCTCGCAAAAAAACATTGATGCCAGGATTGAAAAGAAAAAAGGTCTCATGTGAAGAAATTGAGACCTAATTTAAATAGATTTTGCTGACTTTGAAACTTCCTTACAGATTGGCCAGGCTTTCCTGCAGCAATCTGATCTTTTCCATAGCATCCGATTGTTTCTTCTTCTCCATGTCTACCACTTCAGGCTTGGCATTTTGCACAAACTTTTCATTGGAGAGTTTCTTTTCAACAGAGGCAAGAAATCCTTTGTAATAATTCATCTCATCCTCCAATTGTTTTCTTTGTGCCGATGTATCAATGGCCTGATTCGAAGTGATGAAAAACTTATCTCCGCCAATCACCAATTGTATAGAACCAACTACTGCCTCAGTGGTGAATTCGAAAGATGCTGCATTCACTTGCTTGCAAAGCAATTCTTTGATGGCATTCCATTGTTGCTGCTCCTTGGATTGGCAATTCAGTTGAATGGCTTCCTTGTTTTTGATATTTGATTTGATACGGGCATCTCTGATAGCAGATATAGCCTCTTTCAATTGTTCACCGTTTTGAAGTATAGAATGTCTGATCTGTTGACTTCTATATGATTGGTCGATTTGTTTCACACAAATATCGACTGGCTGATCTTTTAGCAAGTGATACATTTCTTCTGTAACGAAAGGCATAAATGGATGCAATCTCTCAAGCAGTATTTCAAAAAATGAAACAGCTTTTTCAATATGCCGCTGATCCATTGGCTTTTCAAAACCCGGCTTGATCCACTCCAAATACCAACTGCAATAATCGTCCCATATCAGTGAGTAGAGTGTTTTGAGTGCCTCACTCAATTTGAACTGATCCATCAGTTGATCTACCTCCTGCAAAGCCTGATGCAGGCGTGACTCAAACCATTCATGTGGCCAGTCATTTGATAAAGTTGCTTCGTCAGCAGTGAGATTTGATTTGGATTTTTCTTTCCAAAGCTGAATCAACTTGAGTGCATTCCAGATTTTATTGATGAAATTTCTTCCCTGTTCATTGGATGCTTTGTCCCACAATAAATCATTTCCGGCAGGCGATGCAATCAAAATACCAAAGCGAACTGCATCTGCTCCAATCTCGTCGATCATCTCCAATAGATCGGGTGAATTCCCCAACTGCTTCGACATTTTTCTACCAAGGTTATCACGAACGATGCCGGTAAAATAAACATCCTTGAAAGGCTTCTCGCCGATGAACTCATATCCAGCCATGATCATGCGTGCTACCCAGAAGAAAATGATCTCAGGTGCTGTCACGAGTGTTTGTGTAGGATAATAATACTTCACATCCTTGTTACCCGGATTGGAGAGTCCCTTGAAAACCTCAAAAGGCCAGAGCCATGATGAGAACCAGGTATCTAGACAATCTTCGTCTTGCTTCAAGGTTGGATTTGATATGTTGAATTGATCAGTGAATTTTCTTTTGGCATCTTCCTCATTCATCGCAACTACAAATCTTCCCTGATCGTCGTACCATGTAGGAATCTGATGTCCCCACCAAAGTTGTCTAGAGATGCACCAATCTTTGATGTTTTCCATCCAGTGCCTGTAAAGATTTTTAAATTTCGCAGGATGAAAATCAATCTCACCATCGTTGACCGCGTGCAATGCAGGAGCAGAAATCTTCTTCATGTCTACCCACCACTGCAAAGAGAGACGGGGCTCTACAACCACATCAGTTCTTTCTGAAAATCCCACCTGATGTGTATACTCTTCAATCTTGTCTACATGTCCCTTTTGCTGAAGCATGTCAACTATTTCTTTTCTAGCCTCAAAGCGATCTTTACCAACCAATAATTGTGCATCAGCATTCAGTGTTCCGTCTTCATTCAGTATTTCATGTACTTCGAGTCCATGTTTAGAGCCGATTTGATAATCGTTCATATCATGTGCAGGAGTAATTTTCAATGCGCCCGTTCCAAAATCCATCGCGACATACTCATCGCCGATGATAGGAATTTTCCTGTTTATCAACGGCACCAATGCACAGGATCCGATCAGGTGTTTGAAACGTTCATCATTAGGATGCACAGCAATGGCAGCATCTCCCAAAATGGTTTCGGGTCTTACGGTTGCAATGGTGATGGAATGTTTTTCCAATGGAAGTGGTGAACCATCTGTATCGGCAAGCTGGTATTTGAGGTGATAGAGCTTACCCTGTACCTCTTTGAAGATCACTTCTTCATCGCTCAATGCAGTTTTAGCGCGTGGATCCCAATTGATCATTCTTTTGCCGCGGTAGATATATCCTTTTTCGTAGAGTGTATTGAAAACCTGGATGACAGATCTATAGTACTCCGGATCCATCGTAAAACTGGTCCTGTTCCAATCGAGCGAGCACCCGAGTTTCTTCAACTGCTGCAAGATGATTCCACCGTATTTTTCTTTCCACTCCCATGCATACTTCAAAAATTCATCGCGACTCAGACTTGCTTTTTGAATGCCTCGTTCTCTGAGCATTTGAACAACTTTTGCTTCAGTGGCGATGGATGCATGATCGGTTCCAGGAACCCAGCAGGCATTTTTGCCCATCATCCTGGCACGACGAACCAGTATATCTTGAATGGTATTGTTGAGACAATGTCCCATGTGCAAAATACCGGTAACATTGGGAGGAGGGATGACAACTGTATAGGGCTCACGCTCGTCGGGTGTGCTTTCAAAATATTTTTTATCCAACCAGTGATGGTACCACTTGGCTTCAGCGGATTTGAAGTCAAAATTCTTGGACATCTCCATGAGTGGGCGCGATTTGGGGCGTAAAGGTAACAATAAAATCTTGGTCCTCAGAGGATTATCATCCACACGAATGAGCTCCATCATTTTATGATGAGTTGTGAATGATGAAATTGGATTTTCAAAATAAATAAATGAAAATCAGATTATTATATGAAGAAACCGCAACAGCAAAACAGGTATGGTATTTGGATTGATAAAAAACAGGCTACCATCATCAAGGTCGGGCCAGATGGCAAGAAAGATTATATCAAGGTTAAGTCGCATGTTCCCTTCATGGAAAGATTTCGGGGGGAGTCGACTGCCAAAACAGAACTCTTTGGCACCACGCTTTCGCGTGAGAAACAAATTCAAGGGAAGCAGAACAATTCAGTCCATCATTTCATCAAAGAGGTAGTATCCAACCTCGATCATGCGAATGCCATTTTGATACTCGGATCGGGAGACACCAGGTTTGAACTGCAAAATGCCATTCACAAAAGCAAATCCATGAATGGCGTTTGGGTCGAGAACAGGGCGAGTCAGAAGTTACCCATCCGCGCCATAGAAACAGAAATGGAGAAGCATTTCAACTTGCATTTCAAATAATCATCAACAGAACCTCCTTCGAAAAATTTTAGTCACTAGTTTTGGACTTCTATTTCTTTGAAGGTGTATGCAATTGTAGATATAGAAACAACAGGTGGTAATGCGAGCACAGGCAGCATTACTGAAATTGCCATTGTCATCACCGATGGAAAGGAAATCATGCATACCTACAACAGCCTTGTCAATCCACTTCAACCCATCCCTCTTTTCATTGAGAAGCTTACCGGTATTTCAGATGACATGGTGAAAAACTCACCTGTGTTCGGACAAATTGCACAGGAAGTATTCGAGCTTTTACAGCACAAGACATTTGTGGCACACAATGTCAATTTTGATTTTTCTTTTGTTGCGCATCAGTTGATGCAACATGGACTCACATTGCAGAGCAGAAAATTATGCACTGTTCGGCTCAGTCGAAAAATATTTCAAAACATGCCCAGTTACAGCTTGGGGAATCTGTGCCGTTCACTTGGCATCTCTATCAAACAAAGGCATCGTGCAATGGGTGATGCGCATGCCACTGCAATATTATTTCATCAATTGTTGGAAAACGACAAATACAAACATATCCAACAGATGTTGAAGAAAGGAAGCAAGGACGCCTACCTTCCCATTCATCTGAACAACGAAGACCTGGATAAAATGCCGAATACACCTGGCATCTACTATTTCCATGATGGAAAGGGCAAAGTCGTATATGTTGGAAAAGCCAAACGATTGCAAAAAAGAGTCATCAGTCATTTTTCCAACAATTCAACCAGCAAAAGAAAACAGGAATTGATCCGGCTTGTTCATAAAATCAGCTACAAAGAGTGCGGCAATGAAGTGATGATGAGCATCATGGAAAGTATAGAGATTAAAAAAATTTGGCCGCGTTTCAATCGCTCCCAAAAAAAGTTTGAGCACAAGTTTGGGATCTGCAGTTATGTTGATCAGCGTGGTGTAATGAGGTTGGGCATCGTCAAGAAAAAAAAGAGCATCATCACCCATCATACTTTTCCACTGCAGAACGATGGACTCAACATCATGAATAAACTTGCCAGGGCGCACAATCTTTGTCCCAAGATGTGTTTTCTTCAAGATGAAAAAATTGACTGTGTAGGGAAAGAAGAAAATTTCTGTGAAGGCATTTGTGATGAACAGGAGGGCATCGAAAAGTACAATGAGAAAGTCACACACGCCATACATGCATTAAATAATTTCAATCCATCTATGGCCATCTTCGGACAAGGAAGAAATGAAAAAGAATTTTCATGTGTAATGCTCGATAAAAATGATTTTCTGGCACTGGGTTTTGTTCCTGTTCATGCCATAAAATGGAAAAAAGATAAATTGAAAAGAAGTCTAGAGCCTGCAGCGATCAATGAATTCATCCGCTCCTTGGTGCTCTCAGCGGCTGAATCCGACCCAGAAATGACAGTGGAGTTTGATTAGGATTTTATCTCTTCAACAGTAGCCCCAATCCCTCTTTCTACAATGGCTTCACACATGGTTTTGAGCTCTTCGAAAGAGCCTCTCTTCACATCTGTTTTCCCTTTGTAATGAATAAGAATGGCGCACTGTTCGGCCTGTTCAGGCTCATGTTTGCACACTTCTATGAGTGTTTTGATGACCCAGTCAAACGTGTTGACATCGTCGTTCCAAACGATGAGTGCATAGCGAGCGCTGTCGAGCACTTCGACTTCCAATTCTTCCTGATACAGTGGATTGTTCAGTGGCATTTTTGGTGGGTGGATGTGGAACATACTGGACTCGAACCAGTGACCCCTACTCTGTCAAAGTAATGCTCTAAACCAACTGAGCTAATGTTCCTAGATGGCGCAAAGGTAATCATTCAAGGAATGATTCAAAACAATGGCCATTTGAAAGATGATGTTAAATATATTTTTTTGCCTTCCGCTGAAGATTTACGGGCTGCTTCGATGATTTCCAAGACATGCAGTGCGTGTTCAACATTTATCTTGGGATTGGTATTGTTCACCAGAGATTCTGCAACCTTGGTTGCTCCCTCTTGCCATTGATAGCCACCTGTTTCAGCTACATATAATTTAGCCTGGTTTTCCCATGAGTCATCCAGATAAACGCCATTGGTTTCCCAATCATATCCAATCAACCGCATATTGGCTTTGTCGCCAAATATTTGAATCGAATGCAACTGTTGACCCTTCGCTTCATGTCCGTGTGGGTCAAAATAATTGAATCCGCACATAATGTGGCTGATGATGCCTTTGCCATGATCCAGCAGCAGGTGTGCATTGTCTTCTGCCTCAACTTTTACTGTTCCTCTGTTATCGATTTCACGGGTTGGATTGACAATGCTTGTCATTGCCATGATCGATTGGGCGGGTCCCAATAATGCTGTGAGCGTTGCAATATTATAAACGCCCAGATCAGGCATGCTGCCACCTCCTTTTTCATAAAAGAATGCAGACCATGTGGGTCCAGTGTGACCATATTGCCCATGTGCGCTTGCAATTCTTCCCAGTTTTCCTTCCTGGATCATTTTGTTCATGAATGCGAATTGCGGAGAATTCACAACTGCAGGGGCGCCCCATAGTTTGAGTTTTTTTGATTTCGCCAATGCAAGCAGTGCCTTTCCTTCAGCATATGTATTGGCCATGGGTTTTTCACTCCAAACATGTTTACCCGCTTGCAATGCTTTTTTGTTGAGCTCGCCATGCAACTGCATATCTGTTAGGGTAACCATCATATCAAAGGCAACACCATTCAACAGTGAGTCGATATTATTGTATGTTTCAGCATTGAGTTGATATTGTTTTTTTTGTTCGAGTGTTCGTTCGTATTTAATATCACACAATGCAACAATTTCAACCAAATTGGATGATTGAAGATGTGGTATGTAGCGGTTGCTCACGCTGCCACAACCGATGATGGCCATGCGCAATTTGGATATTTTTTGTTCCTCTGCATGGATCTCGAGTGCGTTCAACAACAAGGCAGCACCTGTTGAAGCAGCGTATTGAATAAAAGTTTTGCGGGACAAATGTTGGTCCATAAATCAGGGTTTGATCCTCAATTTACAAAACTGCGTTTATGGCTTGGAAATAATCTGAAAAAACTTATATTTGCAGCCCCAAAGGGAGTTTAGCTCAGCTGGTTTAGAGCATCTGCCTTACAAGCAGAGGGTCGGCGGTTCGATCCCGTCAACTCCCACAAAAAAGGCCACTTGCAAGTGGCCTTTTTTATTTTACCTCATCATCGTTACATACCCTACAATTTCCTTTCGACCTGATTTGGGATAAACCACATAATAATATGTACCGGCGGGCAGATCTACCCCATCCTTTTTCCCATCCCATGGGTTATCATATCCGACATTTTTAAATACCATTTTACCGTTGGATGAATACACTTCCACCATACAATCTGGATAAATTTCAAGATGCTTGATGACCCACTTGTCATTGATGCCATCGCCATTGGGCGTGAATGTATTGGGGATGAGCGGTTTTCTGAGCACGTTCATCTTCACCTGATCTCTGCTGATGCAATTTCCAGCACCGGTTACTGTTAGTAGGTACAGAATATCTGACTGCGGACTCTCAATCAATGGTTGCAGTGAATCGATCTGAGATAAATAAGTGGCGGGCGTCCACTGATAGCGCAGGCGATTACCGGTGGCTGTCGCGTTGATCCTTGTATTTGCATCATCCAAAGCAAATATCTCCGGACCCGCATCAATTTTGGGATATGCATGCACGGTGATTGCTCTTTTAAGTGTATCAGAAAAACATCCCACATCAGTACGTGCATAAAAAATCAAGTTATAGATATTGGGTGACTTGTAATTGTGGGTGGGGTTTTTAGAATTACTTCCAGTGCTGTCACCAAAATTCCAATACCATGCATTGATCGGTTTCACTATTCCATCTGACTTGTCAACAAAAGAAATGGCTGTCCCGATACAAACAGAATCCAGACCCTCTATTACTGCTTTGGGTTGAGGAAAAACATCCACCAATGATTGTGTAAGAGAGTCCCTGCATTTATTTATGCTTGTTGCAATCAACTTCACATTGTATGCGCCCAATTGTTTGTAAAAATGAACAGGATTGACTTCGCTACTTGTTATTGTATCCTTGGCATTCCCAAAATTCCATTTGTATGCCAGTGAGGATGCTGTTCCATCTGCAATACTGGTTTTGTTGAGAAACAAAGCCTTTCCTTCCGGCAAACAGACTATTGGTAAATCAAACTTCACCAGAGGCAATGGATGTACATTCACTGGAATGATCTTGGGATTGCTGACACATCCACTGTCAGTGTGTACAACCAAACCAACTTCATAATTTGCATTTGCGTCAAATATATAGTTGAATGGATTTTCATTGTTTTTGGTAACCAAAGATTTACCATCCTTAAAATCCCACTCCCACTTTGCTAATTTACCAACCAGGGGACTAGACAGGGATGTAAAAAGTATATTATTTTTCTCGCATGTTATGGCGCTGTTTTTAAAATCAGCTATAGGTCTGGGCCAAACAACTTGCTTCTGATATGCTGAATCTCTGCATCCTGAAGTAGCTGTAAATAAATATTTTATTTCAACTGTATCAGCGCTTTGAATCAATGAAGGATCAAACAGGCCGCTGCTTGATACACCTCGTCCTGTAAAAGAAAATGTACCCCTAACATTTTCATCAAAACTTGTCTGGGTAATTTGCCGAGGAGATCCATCCAAACAAATTCCAGGCAATGAATCAAATTGAACTTTTGGACTTGCCAGCATGATCACACTGTCCAAGAAGGATTGACTACACGATGATGCAGAACCCGAATATGCCTTCAAGGTTATTTTATAAGTCTGATCAGCAGGTGTTTGAAATGATTTATATCGATAGGTATATTGCTTGCCGATGAATGGATCAGGATCTACTGTTTTGACAGTTGGATCATTTTGATCCCAATAAATCTCCAACATGGTTACATTACCAAAATCAACCTTAGATTCATTGATAATTTTTACAAAATCATTGCTGCAAAGTTTATCTGGGTTTTCGATCTTAAACAATGGAATGGGGTTGGCACCGTTCACAGTAAATGTTTGTGACAGTGAATCAATACATCCATTCGAACTGACGACGAGTTTTACCTTGTAATAACCCGTATCGTTGTACTTGATCTTGGGATCCTTCTCAGTTGTATTTTCATACTTGAAACTAGGTCCATTTTTGATTGGCACTTCCCCATCATTAAAATACCATTGGTAAGAGAATTGTTTGTTTCCATCGGGAGAAGATGTCGTGTCTTTGAATTGTGCAAACGCATCATTCAAGCAGACTTCTGGAACGACAAAACCTGGCACTGGATTGGGATTGACCACCAATGCAGAAATACTAAAAGTATCACTCACACATCCAGTTGAGGATTCTGCAACCAACTTCACTTTTTTGAGTCCATATGTATTGTATATCAAGCTATGTGACGAAGAAGCAGTATCCTGAATAAAAGTTCTGCTTGTATCAAAATCCCATCGCCATTTGACAATTGAACCAGTATCAATCTTGGATGCATCATCAAATTGAATGGTCTTATCAATACACTTGATATCCTGTACCTTGTATGAAGAATTGGGCTTTGAACTCAGCTTGACCACTTTCACACTGTCATCTGAAAAGCAACCCCTCACAGAAGCGATCTTGAGTTTCACATTGTAGTCGACTGCTTTAGGAAGTTTGACCTTTGGCTCTATTTGCTGGTTGGTATCCAGCTTTTCGCCGTTTGCAAAATCCCATACCCATCTCACAGCTGCAGATGAGTCAGCCTTGAAAACCACACTGTCACCACTGCAGCCATTGGTGGAAAAATTAAAATTGGCAAATGGATGATCAATTAAAAGCCTGATACTGTCTTTAGCTGTCCCACAAGATGAAGTGGTTGCAGTAAGCACATACATGCCAGTATCCTTTACAGAAAAATTCTTAACCGAAATAACTGAGTCCGAGCCAGTAAAATTATTAGGACCTACCCAAGCAAAATCTTTAGCCTCTTCCACTTGAGCACGGATTTTTGGATTTGTGCTGTAACAGATTGTATCTTTTTCCAACAAATAGACTCCTGGCTTTAATTCGTTTGTAAATAATACGGTATTAGAACTGAAATCAGAGAAAAATCCAAAACGAGCTGTTGACTGAGCACCACCCTGGATAACACCCACATGAAATTTACCTTTTGTATTTTCAATCAATACTCTATCACCTCCTGCAATGATTTGAGAGGGTATGTCTATGCGTGCATAATACCAGTCCCCTCCAGAACCAGCGACCATGGTAAACTTTGAGGAATCAACATAAATGCTGGTACCATTGAATAAAAAATCTTTTATAATAGCCTTTGGCGAGAGAATATTGATGAAGAAACTTTCAGAGGAAGAGGCCCTGGTTACACTTACCTGTTTTGATCCAGTACACTTGACTGAAGGTATGATGGCACCTCCTAGTTCACATCCAAATACGGAAATCTGAAACATCTGAACAGGTTTATCAGTCTCAACATAATCTGCAACATTTAAATTTGTTCCAAGTTGACCTGTATAATAATCCCCTGCTTTCTGCAATACACCCACCTGAGAGCCATTCACTCTTACAATGGTATTATCTACAGTTGCAAAGACATAGTAATAATCAGGATTGTTTCCGGTAAAATAACCTTTCAGTAATACAAATTCTTGACCGGCCAACCGATCAGGAATCAGCTGATCGCCGGCAGTGTCACCACAATTCTGTAAACCAAGTGTATCATCTTTGGTTGTTATAGTAATCGGTTTATTTGATTGAACCAATGCCCCTCCTGGTCTACCTACAGCAAAGGTTGTTAAAACTGAAAAAACAAAGGTTTCACCTTTGTTTAGTTTAACGGTAATATTTTTATTACCTGAATTATTCAAGATTACAGGCGAAACAACATCAATGATTGTACTATCCTCAGTTGCTAAAACAATAAAGTCTGATGTATACGTTGAAGTAGATGTTGAAGGTCTGTTTAAAAGCACCATCTGAAAGGGAACTGTAAACTTTGTTCCCAAAGCATTTCTACCCTTCAATGCAAACATATCTGCGTTCCAATTATTCGCTATGTCATAATAACAAGTAATACGACTTGTTGATTGAATCCTTAATCCCTTTTTCTGAGTTGAGTTATTTGCATAATTCTCAATTAAATCTATGTACAACGATAAGTTTACAGAAATTGCAGTATCTGCTGGAATATTAAAAATGACAGGGTCAAAAGAAGTATTGGCAGGGATACTTAAAGTGACCTTTGCAGAAGATTTTGATGTTGCAATTCTTAGAAAAATAGGTCTGTCACCATGAGACTGCTGCAAATCCGGTGCAGCAAACCAAAAATCAATATCGGATTGTGCGAAAACAGCAGAAGTCTGGAGCAACATGATTAGAAACCCAAAAAGGGTTCTCTTAAGCAGCTTTGATTTCAGACATTGTACCATCGTTGAAATAGAAAATCAAGTTAGTTTAAAATTCAATTGATTGATTTTCATCGTATAACTTTTAAACCTTCCACCCTAAATTTTGTTATTATTATAATATATATTAATTTTGATGTTTAAACATTAATTATGAAGGAAACACAGTTTTTAGAAGCCTTAAAATGGAGATATGCAGCCAAGAAAATGAGCGGCAAGGAAATTCCAGCTGAGAAACTGGACACTGTCATGGAGGCCATCAGATTGGCACCGAGTTCATTCGGACTCACACCGTACTCTGTTGTAGTCGTGCAGGACAAAGAAATTCAAGCCAAATTGCTCCCACATTGTTACAACCAATCTCAAATTGTAGATGCCTCTGCCCTGCTGGTTTTTGCACCATGGAAAAATATCCATGCTGAACAAGTAGATGCGTACATGAATGAAATAGCTGAGACACGCAAAATCCCGGTTGAGTCACTTAATGATTTTGCCAATGCCATCAAAGGAAAAATCAATCACAGCTCTACTGAGGATCTCCATACATGGGCCAGCAAACAAGCATATATCGCATTGGGCTTCGGACTTGCTGCAGCAGCAGTAGAAAAGATTGATTCCACCCCGATGGAAGGTTTCAATCCGGATGCTGTCAATGAGGTACTTGGATTCAAAGAAAAAGGATTGCATGCCTCTTGCATTCTCGCACTTGGATACAGAGATGAGGAAAAAGACTTCCTTGCATCTGCCATCAAAGTGAGAAGAAAAAAAGAAGCTCTTTTTATTGAAGCTTGATATCGATCATTCGTTAAATAATCAAACAAATACTGAACCATCTTGCCTTGAGATGGTTTTGTATTTAGATCAATACCGTGTTATGAAAAAACTGCTTCTCTTCTGTTTGGTTCTCATTACTTCCCTATTCACCAATGCCCAGGTTGGTCCAGTTGCTAAAATCAGTGGCTATGTCGTTGATAAGAACACGCAAAAACCATTGACAGGTGCAAGCGTTCAAATCCAAAATGGAAAAGGAACACTTACAGACAGCAGCGGATTTTTCAGGATCAGTGCGAGTCCGGGTAGCTACAATCTTATCATCTCCCTGCTCAATTATGCAGAGAAATCCATCAACAACATCGTATTGACATCCGGAAACGAATCCACCATCAATATAGAAATGGAACCCAGTGCAAAAAAGCTGGATGAGATTGTAATCGTCAACCGAAGAAGCACAGCTAGAGCCGCCAGCTTGGAATCACCCCTGAGCATTCAAAGAATGACCACCGAAGAAATCAAAAGAAATCCAGGGGGTAACTTTGATATCAGCAAAGTGATCCAATCACTGCCAGGTGTGGGAGGCGGCGTTGGTGGAGGCGGATATAGAAACGACATCATCATTCGTGGAGGTGCACCAAGTGAAAACGTATATTATCTGGATGGAATTGAAATCCCCATCCTCAATCACTTCGGAACACAAGGCAGCGGCGGCGGTCCTCAGGGTATTCTCAATGCCAACTTCATCGAGGAAGTCAAAATCAGCACCAGCGCTTTTGATGCACGATACGACAATGCACTGAGCAGTGTGTTGCAATTCAAACAAAAAAACGGAAACAACAACAGAACACAGGGCAATGCGATTTTAAGCGCAACAGATCTGGCGTTGACACTCGATGGACCAATCAACTCAAAAACCACCTACCTGGCTTCAGTGAGAAGAAGTTATCTGCAGTTTTTGTTCCAAGCACTTGATTTGCCGATCAGGCCAAATTACTGGGACTTCCAATTCAAAACCACCACCAAGATTGATGAAAAAACTACTTTGAATTTCATTGGACTCGGTGCGATTGATGAATTCAGTTTTGCAGCTCCTAAAGAAGCGAGTCTTGAAAAACTTTATGTGCTCAACTCCAATCCACTCATCAATCAGTGGAATTATACTTTTGGAAGCAGCTTGAAGAGACTTACCAACAATGGATATTGGAATCTTGCATTGAGCAGAAATATGTTGGATAACCAGTTGGATAAATTCGAGGACAATGAAACTCCCTCTGAAGATACCAGAACCCTGCTGACCAACAGCAGAGAGGCAGAAAACAAATTGAGATTTGATGCAAGTATCTTGAAAAACGGATGGAAGATCAATTATGGTGCATCAACGCAATACGTAGATTTCAACAATGATTTTTTTGCATTGATCAGAAAAGCCATCAAAGATGCGAGCGGAAACATCGTTCAAAATGGCTTGAGCATCAACAGTGAAAACATGATTGACTTTTTCAAGTACGGTGCATTTATTCAAGTCAGCAAAAAAATATTAAATGAAAGAATGTCATTGAGTCTGGGTACCAGAATCGACGGCAACTCACTGTCTACAAGCGAAAGAAATCCTTTCAAACAATTCTCCCCGAGACTCTCTATGAGCTACGCAGCTTCCGACAAAGTAAACCTGAACGCAAGCATCGGGAGATACTACAAACTTCCCCCCTATACACAACTCGGATTCGGCAACAGACTTTCATCTTCTATCATCCGTAATCCGGGTGAATACATATCGAGCACTCACTATGTAAGTGGTATAGAATACATTCCCACCAATGCCTTCCGTCTCACAGTAGAAGGTTTCTATAAATACTATGACAAATATCCCATCAGCATCATCGACGGGGTGAGCCTCGCCAATAAGGGAACAGAAATCGGCAGCATCGGCAACGAACCTGTTGTGCAAGTTGGAAATGGAAAAGCATATGGTATTGAGTTGTTGGCCCAAAAAAAACTGACAAAAAGATTCTTCGGAATCTTGAGCTACACATATTACCATTCCAAGTTTACAGACAGAACAGGAATATTCCTACCGGCCAGTTGGGACAATAGACATTTGCTGAGTATAACATGGGGTTATAAATTCAGAAAGAACTGGGAACTGGGTTTGAAATTCCGCTATCAAGGTGCCGCCCCATATACTCCATTTGATTTGCTGAACTCCAGAATCAACTACCTCACACAGGGAGTGGGTATTCTCGACAATACACGTTACAATACTTTGAGATTGGCGCCATTCAATTCAAGCGATGTGAGGATTGATAAAAAATGGAATTTCAGCAGATTTACTTTAAATCTATTCATGGATGTATCGAATTGGTACGCATCAAAAATTGCAGGAAGACCAGAATATACCTTTGAGAGAACCTCAGATGGAAGCAATTTCTCAACAAATGATGGTAAACCAATCCGACCTGATGGATCGAACGCCATTCCTGTGATCCTACCAAACATTTCATCCATCACTACCCCAACAATTGGATTTATCGTAGAGTTTTAATTCGGTATGAGATTGACCGGCATGATGATTTCCCACCTGTTGGCACTGGGTGGATCAGTGAATTGTTTTGTATCAAGCAACCTGCTGTATCGCACGCCAAAAGAAACAGGATGCTGATTCCACCATTTGGTATCAAAATGAATCTCCATCCCTGTACTGCGTAGTTGAATGGTTCGCCCGGTTCGTAGACTTTTCAAATGCATGTCATCAAAAAATAAATTAGAGCGGATTCTTCTGAAATAAACAATCTGCGCAATACCGAAATCAGGATAGGCGACTGGAAATTGATAATTGAATGAGAAGCGCCACATTCTCGGATAATTAAAGGCGGCATATCCCCTTGCCATGGCAAAGTTGTTGGTATAAATATATTGCCTAAGTGTATCTCGTTGCTGGTATGCTGCACTTACGTTGAATGAATGTGTTCGCATGAATCCGGGCAGGTATATCCTCATACCGGCATATGATTGGTTTGCATCTGTTTTTCCAAAAGATGACCTGTGATGAAGATTCAAGGTCCAGCCAAAACGTGGATTCACCTGTTGGATGGCCTGTTGTGACAAAATAGATGCGGTAAGCTGAAGATGCAAATAGGAAATAAATTTATCAGCTGACTTGGGAATAGAAGCTGCCTCATAATTGTAAAACACATTGTTCAAGGTTGAAGAAAAATCAACTGTCCTGAAAACCCTTCCGCCATTGTTGCTCAGCGGTATGCGCAACCCAAGATTTCCATTCCACTCATTCCATTGCAGGTTTCTTGTACTGTCTTTGAAATTTCTGTTGATTGTATAATTGGTTCCGCCAACTATCCAAGGAAACAACGCTCCATAGGTAGCATATGCACCCAATTGATGCGACTGTTCATTTTCATTGTAAACATATTGGTAAGTGGATTGAAAAGTATTCAATACATTTTGTCCATAAATAGAAAAACTCCAGTTCGGCATATCATAATAGGGTCTCCAACTGTGGATATTGACCAACCCTTCAGCATTTTTATACGGCATGATTTGAAAATTGCTGTCAGGCAACTGACTGATGGATGTTGCATGAGAAAACTTTACACCATGAATGGGTATAACATCATGAAAATTGATTTCAGAAAATGTCTTGTTATTCAAACCTGCAGTGAAGAGTTGATCCCCTTCCGCTGTGGGTCTGCTGTAAACAATGCGCTTGGAGTCAAGATCCAGATCTCCTGCATAACTACCTGTATTGACACTTGACTGCATTGCAGCTTTCTTTTGCTGAAGATCGTATACCCATATTTCATTTCTCTCTGATTGTGTGATGCTAAAAATCAAATGCTGGTTTTTGTATCTCAAAAAAGCAATTGGAGCATTCACAAATGGCATCAACTCCTGAAATTCCTTTTTGATACGATCATAAAGAAGTATTGTAGACGAGCCACTGGCTTTTTTGGCAACCATGTAAAGCATTTGATCGTTGTCGCCAAATACCGGAAAACTGAGCATATGTCCATCGGGATGAGAAACAGTTGATAGAAGTGTTTTATCGGAAAGGCTCCAGCACTGCAGAACCGAACCTCCTGCAGCAGGCATTTCAACAGCAACCATGGTTTGATGGTCGCTTGAAATATCAGGTGAAAACAAACGCTGATTCTTTGTAACGCGAACAGTTGATCGATCATTTACATCAAAAACATATACATCGTTGAATTCCTTCCAGTCCCACCGAGGATCAGTGGTATAGCCCGCATAAATGATCTTACCATTTTTGTAATTGAAATAATCATCAATGCCAATGAACTTGAGACCAATTCTTTTTGATTGCTGATTGTTTAACAAAACCCAATGCGGAAGCTGGTTATAGGGTTTTCGCAGCGCAAGCACTGTGTCCTGATTTATCCAAACCGGATGGAGGTAGTCAACCACTCTTTTTGTATTTGATATGGACAACGCAGACTCTTTGTTGATATTTTGTTCTGGAGGCATCTGGCTCCTGAATGATCCCATGGCATCATTGACGAATTGTCGATAAGATATGCCGGTATGTTTTTTTATTGCCTTTTGAAATGGATATATGAGTCCCTTGAACCTCGCAGCATCACTCGTCACCTTCCCCCAAAATCCATCACCAAATTTCTCATACCCATGCGCAACCAACATATATCCCAACTGATAGTGGTTGGGTACAACATCCTTGAGAGATCCGCTTCTCAGTTTTTGGTAACCATACTTTTTATCCGCATTCCAAATTGCATGATATGTGTCAAAAAAATAAGGCAACCGGCCCCTTCCTTGTCCCAGATATTTTGTTTCTGAATAGACTGCATCCCCTTCGAAGAACCAATCTGGTATGGTAGCCGCATTTGCCAATGATTGTCCCTCCTGGCCAGCCAACAAATACAAGAGCTTGGAAGCACCCTTGCGAAAATTGCTGAATTGATGCACATGCCGAAACTCATGAACTGCAAGATTGTCTGTCCAGTTGGTTGACCCCAATTCGAGTCCATTTTGAAGCGGATTCATGTAAAATTCACTCCTCCATGGTGCAAGTCCCACGTAACCATTTGAGACCAGGGGCAGGGTTTGCAGCACAATTGGAATCTTCTTTAATTCATTTCCAATTCCACCGATGGTATCCTGACTCATTTTTGCCACAATCTGAAGGACACGTTGGGCATCCATTTTCCTGTTTTCAGGGTAAATGATTCTTGCTGCAGATGACTCCATTTGATTCCATTTCAGGGAGGGGGGATTTCCACCAAATCGTTGTGACCTAGAAACCAGGGATATCATCATACATAGGGAGAGCAATATGGTTAACCTGTGTATCAATTCCTGTCATTTTTAAGCTTGTAAGCAATAAAGCTATCCCCCTTTTTCGCACCGAGCTTTGTACCACCTACATTTAATATTATATATTGAATATCATTTATTTGATATGTACTTGATGAAGCAAAGCTTGATGTTGGCAATGCAGTTTCCCACAATAATTTTCCACTCATTTTATCATAGGCTCTGAACATATTATCATTGGTCGCAGCAATCAGAAAGAGTCCGCCTTTTGTTACAATACCCCCTCCATAATTTTCTGTCCCGGTCACGGGCATTCCCTTGGCCGTCAACTCTTTAAATTCCCCAAGAGGCCTCCTCCAAACATGCTCGCCGGTATTTAAATCAATTGCTGTGAGTGTCCCCCAGGGTGGAGTGATGGCAGGATAACCATTCTTATCAAGAAACTTGTTGTATCCGGCAAAGCTGTATGGGATGGGTGCAGGTTCGGATACCGCCATCGATCCATCCTTCTTTTTCTCTTCACCCACTAAAAAGTCAATCACTGCATTTTTTTGTGCAGCGGATAATTGTGGGAATCCGGGCATCATCCCTTTACCCCCGGATATGATCTTTTGCAAATATGTTCGATCTCTCTTAGTACCAATGCGCTTCAATGAGGGGTAACCACTGTTTACATCTCCTGACAAATTTGGCTTGTGACATGTTGAGCAATGCTTAATATATAATTGATTACCTACGGATAGTGATTTATTTATGATGGTATTAGTTTTATTCAACTGCAGTATCCAAGGCATTTCGTTTGCATTGACATACAGATAGCCTGTCTCTGGATCAAAGGATGCACCACCCCATTCAGCCCCTCCATCAAAACCCGGAAAAATGATGGTCCCCTGCAGTGAAGGAGGATCATAAAGATTCTTTCTGTAAGATCTGAAGCGAGTAAGCAGTTCAGGATAATTTTCAGCAGCTGGATTGATGTCTTTTTCTGTGATTGTATTTCGTGCAAAGGGCTTGGGCAGTGTTGGGATTGGCTGGGTTGCTGAAAGCAGCTCGCCTGGCACTCCATCCGTTGCAAAAGGGACCTCCTTGATTTCGAAAAACGGTTTACCCGTTTCTCGCTCAAAAACATATACATATCCCTGTTTGGTAATTTGAGCTACCGCATCAATGGACTTACCATTTCGCTTGATATTAATCAAGTTAGGGGGTGCAGGAAGATCGCGATCCCATACGTCATGATGGGTAAACTGAAAGTGCCAAATCCTCTTACCATTGTTGGCATCCAATGCCAAGAGACAGTTTGCAAAGAGATTGTTACCCTTTCTGTTTCCACCATAAAAGTCAAATGCTGCCGATCCAGTGGGGACAAACAGGATCCCCCTCTTTCTGTCTACACTCATGCCCGACCAGGCATTGGCTCCTCCCACCTGACCGTCTCGGTAATTTTCCTTCTCCCAAGTATCATAGCCGAATTCCCCCGGACCCGGAATCGTTTTGAATATCCATTCCAACTTCCCCGATCTGATATTGAAAGCCTGAATGAATCCAGGGGCAGCCCCGGCAGATTCTGAAAGATGCAGTGGCATGATGATAAAGTCCTTGTAGACAGTCCCAGGTGTTGGCGCTGCCACAAATTTATCCTCCATATTTTCCCCCAATCCGGTCTTCAGGTCAACATACCCACTATCGCCAAATGACTGAATCAAGGTCCCCTTCATAGCATCAAGTGCATACAGAAAATGTCCAGCTGCAAATAGAATACGTTTATCTTCTCCATCCTCCCAATAGACCACGCCTCTGCTTTTACTGAACCATTGTGTATCTCTTGCATTCCTGTATCTCCATTTCTCTCTTCCTTTTGCCGCATCCAATGCAAAAACCTCAACGGATGCGGTAGTTGCGTATAAGATACCATCCACTATAATAGGATTGCACTGATTCTGTGCGGAGCTGTCACCAGTATGGTATTCCCAAGCCTTTTCCAGTTCATGAACATTGCTTGTATTGATTTGATCCAAAGCTGAATAATGATTGCGTTCAGGTCCACCAAGGTATTCCCTCCACTCCAGTTTGCTTTTGCATGAGAAGAAGATCATGCAACATGCAATCATTGATATGATCTTATGTATATTTTTCATATGTCATCTAAATTTAATGACTTAACTAGATTTGCAGAACGTTTTCATGTAATTTGTTGCTATGAGCGGACCATTTGAAATCAGAAAGGCAGGTATAGATCAAATTGAAACCATCAGGAGATTGAGCAGAGAAATTTGGATGGAGGTCTATCCTTCCATCATTTCGGTTGAACAGATAGCATATATGCTCGATCTTATTTATAGTGCAGACGCTCTCAAACATCAAATACATGAACAAGGACATACTTTCATCTTGCTTACAGAAAATGATACCCCAATTGGATACGCTTCCTTTTCAAAAAAAGAACCAATTACAAACGGACTATTTAGGCTTCATAAATTCTATCTCCAACCCGCATATCACGGAAAAGGCCTGGGCAAAGGGATGTTGAATGAAATAATAAAGGATGTGATATCTCAATCAGGCAACTCATTGGAGCTGAATGTAAACAAGTACAATCCAACTGTAGGCTTCTATAAAAAAATTGGATTCAGTATCATTAGCGAGGAAGTCATTGATATTGGCAATGGATACGTAATGGATGATTATATCATGGAGCTAAAGCCCTTAAAATATCCAATATAATTGGGCATTTAATGCAATTAATGATAGCTTTGCCAAAAATTTTCAAACGCATATGTCAACTACCGCACAACACCACATCGACTTTAACCTAAAGCACAAAGTAAAAGATATTACCCTCGCAGAATGGGGAAGAAAAGAAATACGTCTGGCTGAAGCTGAAATGCCTGGCTTGATGGCGATCAGAAAAGAGTTCGGCCCCTCTCAACCTTTGAAAGGCGCAAGAATCGCAGGATGTCTGCACATGACCATTCAAACAGCTGTATTAATTGAAACATTGATTGCATTGGGCGCAGAGGTTAAATGGAGCTCTTGTAATATTTTCTCCACGCAAGACCAAGCTGCTGCTGCCATTGCTGCTGCAGGTATTGGCGTATTTGCATGGAAGGGACAAACCATTGAAGAAGCTGACTGGTGCATTGAGCAAACACTTTTCTTTGGTGGTGCCGACAAGCCGCTCAACATGATCCTGGATGATGGTGGTGATTTGACCAATATGGTGTTGGATAAATATCCTGAACTCGTTCAACATGTAAAAGGAATATCTGAAGAAACCACAACGGGTGTTCACAGATTGTATGAGCGTGTTGCGAAAGGAACCTTGCCTATGCCGGCGATCAATGTAAACGACTCTGTAACAAAATCTAAGTTCGATAACAAATACGGTTGTAAAGAATCATTGGTAGATGCCATCAGAAGAGCAACAGATGTGATGCTCGCTGGTAAAGTTGCCGTTGTTGGTGGATATGGTGATGTGGGTAAAGGATCTGCTGCTTCCCTTGCAGGTGCAGGTTGCCGTGTAATTGTTACTGAGATCGATCCTATTTGCGCATTGCAAGCAGCAATGGATGGATTCGAAGTGAAGAAGATGAAAGATGCTGTGAAAGAGGCAGATATCGTTGTAACTGCTTCAGGTTGCCGTGATTTGATCACAGGAGAACACTTCAAACTGATGAAGGACAAGACAATTGTATGCAACATCGGACACTTTGATATCGAAATTGACGTTGCCTGGTTGAATACCAATTACGGACATACAAAAGATACCATCAAACCTCAGGTTGATATCTACAATGTTGATGGAAACGACATCATCCTTCTGGCAGAGGGACGTCTGGTAAATCTTGGATGTGCAACAGGACACCCAAGTTTTGTGACGAGTAATTCATTCACCAACCAAACCTTGGCACAGATAGAATTGTGGACCAACCACAAGAACTACGACAACAAGGTATATGTCCTTCCTAAACACCTCGATGAGAAAGTGGCAACCTTGCACCTTTCAAAAATCGGAGTGGAGTTGGATGTGTTGACCAAGGATCAAGCAGATTACCTGGGCATACCATTGAACGGACCATTCAAGTCTGAACACTACCGCTATTAATTGAGCATGACGCGACTCTCAGTCAATATCAATAAGATTGCAACACTGAGAAACAGCAGAGGTGGAAACAATCCTGATCTGATCAAAACTGCTTTGGATATTGAAGCGTTTGGAGCAGAAGGCATCACTGTGCATCCACGTCCCGATGAACGCCATATCCGCTATGCCGATGTCAGAGCACTGAAAAAAGCAATTCACACTGAATTCAATATTGAAGGCAACTGCAGAGAAGAAAAATTCATTGAACTGGTATTAGAAGTTAAACCCACTCAGGTTACATTGGTGCCCGACACCGGTCAACAACTGACTTCCGACCATGGTTGGGATACCGTGCAACACAAATCCTATCTCTCTGAAATGATTGCCCTCTTTAAAAATGCAGGTATCCGAACAAGCATTTTCTGCGATCCCGATCTCCATATGGTCGAAGGAGCCAAAGCAACAGGAACCGATCGCATTGAACTTTACACAGAGGGATATGCCAAGCAGTTCAATCAAGATCCCATGAGAGCCATCAAGCCCTATGTGGATGCTGCTGGCAGGGCAAGGGAGCTAGGCATGGGAATCAATGCCGGACATGACCTGGATTTGCATAATCTTAACTTTCTGGCCCAAAATATTCCCTACCTTGATGAAGTAAGCATCGGTCACGCATTGATCTCGGATGCGCTGTACTATGGACTGGAAAATACCGTTCAGATGTACAAAAGAAAATTAGATTTAAAACCATTTTAAATAAAGCAACCACATGAGAAAAATTTTATTTGGATTAGCAACATTGTTGACACTTACAGCATCAAACATTTTCGCTCAACAAGCCACTCAGAGTCCCGCTAGCACTGCAACAGGCAAAATCGGAAATGCTACTATCACCATCAACTACGGATCGCCTTCTGTAAAAGGCAGGACCATCTGGGGTGAACTCGTACCCTATGGAAAAGTATGGAGAACTGGTGCCAACAAAGCAACCACATTTGAAACCAATGCAGATATTACTGTAGAGGGTCAGCCACTCAAAAAAGGAAAATATGCATTGTTCAGCATTCCTGAGAAGAATGAGTGGACCATCATTTTCAATAAAACAACCGATCAGTGGGGTGCATTCAACTACAAGCAGGACGATGATGTGCTTCGCGTGAAGGCAAAATCAGCAAGCTCTAACGAATCTGTAGAAGCTTTGAAATTTGAAGTTGGAAAAAATGGAGTTAGCATGAAGTGGGAAAAATTAGCCGTTTCTTTTGGAGTTAAATAATTCTTACAAAAACATCATTGAAAGGCATCTTCACCAAGATGCCTTTTTTATTTCAAATACAACCAAGAGAGAAAAATAGGCATCACGCTCGACCAGGTAGCAACATCATGCGTTCCGTCGGGTAACTCAACATAGGTTATTTGTCGCTCCCGTTGGAAACCTATCTTCTCCAATTCATGTATGATATCAAGCGTATCATCAATCGAATCGATGATACCGTTTTTATTGCGATCCGCTTTCTCATCCTTTGCGCCCGTTTGAAGAAAAAACCGCTGATGTAAATTGTTTTGTTTTGTCCGTATTTTGGCGTGCATGATTCGATCACGCTCTTCCACATAATCATCTTTCAAATCAATCGAACGCCACCAGAATGAACCACTGAAAACCCCTGCTGCATTGAATTCAGCGGGGAATTCCAATGCCAAATCAAATGCCATCAATCCGCCCAGTGAAAATCCGGCTACATATTTATTTCTGACCTCCCAACCTCCCATCTTTTTCTTCAGATATGGCAACATCTCCTGAAGGAGAAAAAATGTATACAAATCTGCTTTTGAACCCCTGTTCATGAAATCAGGCTTCCCCGTTACGCCATATTCTAATTTGCGCTCTGCACCAGCATGTACCCCCATCACCCACAAAGGAGTCTCCTCATTCCTCATCTTGTCCAACCAGCGCCTCAGATCCATTTTCAATACATCTTGTCCATCGTTTACAATGAGCAAATCAACCGCATTTGCATGGGCCATTTGCTTTGGGGAGTAAAGATCAACCCTCACCTCTCTTTTAAGTGCAAGTGACTGAATGTGATGAACCGTAAATGATGTGGTATTGATCATTTGAAGAAAGAGGACAAAATTAAGAAATGCATTAACTTAGGAAGACAAGGAATAAAATATTATGAAGAAAATAGGCATCCTCCACGGCAAAGAACGCTCTTTCCCCGAAGCTTTCGTTGAGCGCGTCAACCAGAAAAAAGCAAAAGGTATCATTGCAGAACCTGTAAAAATTGATAAAGTCGTTCAGGGTGCAGCATCCGATTATGCCGTCATCATCGACAGGATTTCACAGGATGTTCCTTTTTACAGAGCATTTTTAAAAAATGCCGCCATCAGCGGAACAGCTGTGATCAACAATCCATTCTGGTTCAGTGCCGATGAAAAATTCTTCAACAATGCCTTGGCTACTAAAATTGGAGTACCCGTTCCTAAAACTGTTATTCTTCCTTCAAGAGAACTTCCTGATGACACATCAGCTGAGTCGTTTTCGAATCTTGCCTATCCATTGGACTGGAAAGGAATCTTTGAATATGTTGGATTTCCGGCATACATGAAACCATTTTCCGGAGGTGGATGGAAAAATGTATACAAGCTGAAGAACATGGAAGAGTTTTTTGAACGACATGCAGAAACAGGACAACTTGTGATGCTGCTTCAGGAAGAAATCATTTTCACTGAATATTACAGATGTTATTGCATTGGCAGAAAACATGTAAGGATTATGCCTTATGAACCAAGAAATCCACATCACCTCAGATATGTCGCAGAACACAAACCCTCTGCAAAGCTCTTGAAAGAAATGGAAAGCATTGTTCTTATGATCAATCAATACCTGGGATATGATTTTAATACGGTAGAACTTGCTGTAAGAGATGGCATACCTTATGCCATTGATTTCTGTAATCCCGCACCAGATGCAGATCTCAAGAGTGTTGGCAAAGAAAATTTTGAATGGGTAGTAGAAGCTGCAGCCAGCTATGCCATTGAGTTGGCAGAACAACATACTGACAAGAGAGATAACCTCGTTTGGGGTGAGTTTGTTAAAAGAAGTGCAAACCAACAGCCATTGATCAACAGCTCAAAAAAATAAATATGGTCGATTACAAAGTCTTTACAATTGGCATTGAGGAAGAGTACATGGTGATTGATCCTGTTTCAAAAGAATTGGTCAGCCATGAGCAACAGATTGTAAGCGAGGGACAAAAGATATTCAAGGACAAAGTAAAAGCAGAAATGCACCAGGCGGTGGTGGAAGTTGGTACAGACGTATGTGCCAATATTGAAAATGCACGCAAAGACATCACACACCTGAGGGCAACCATCAAAGAAATAGCTACCTCCAAAGGATTCAGCGTGGGTGCTGCGGGTACACACCCATTCAGCACCTGGAGAAAACAATTGATCACCGATCATGAGAGATACCAAGAAATTGTAAATGAAATGCAAGATGCTGCAAGATCAAATCTGATATTTGGTCTTCATGTACATGTTGGCATGCCCTCAAAGGAAATGGCCATTCACATAGCAAATGCTGCGAGGTATTTTCTTCCGCATGTATTTGCTTTAAGCACCAATTCACCTTTTTGGGAAAGAAGAAATACCGGTTTCAAATCATACAGGACCAAGGTATTTGACAAATTTCCCAGGACGGGTATTCCCGATTATTTTGATAGCTACAGCGCATATGAAAATTATGTAAACCTTTTGATCAAAACAAAGTGCATCGACAACGCAAAAAAAATATGGTGGGACCTGCGCGTACATCCTTTTTATGGAACGGTCGAATTCAGGGTATGTGATGTACCCATGACGGTAGATGAAAGTGTGGCTTTTGCTGCTCTTTTTCAATGTATCTGTGCCAAACTCTTCAAACTTAGACTATCCAATCTAACCTTCATGATTTATCCCCGCGCGCTGGTCAATGAAAATAAATGGAGAGCTTCCAGGTATGGAATTGACGACAAACTGATTGATTTTGGAATTGAGCAGGAAGTCCCTACCAAAGACCTGATCATGGAATTGCTTGATTTTGTTGATGATGTTGCAGATGAATTGGGGTGCAGATCTGAATTGAAAACAATTGAAAAAATTATTCAAAATGGAACCGGGGCTGACAGGCAACTAAAGGTTTTTCATGAGAAGCAGGACCATGAATCAGTTGCAGCATACATAGAGTCTAATTTTCTCGCCAATCTCTAAAATTGTACTTTTGCAGGCAAGATGAGTACCCTGAAAATCGCTGTGTTAGATCTGAACGAAGGAATGAAAAATGAAGGGATGAGGTGTATCAGGGAAATCCTTGAAAGAGTCCAATCTTCCCACAATAAAAATCTTACCTGGGAGGAATTTGAAGTCAGAAAATCCATACAGATTCCTTCGCTTGATTTTGATATCTACATTTCATCCGGTGGACCAGGAAGTCCGCTGGAAAGCAAAAATACCGCTTGGGAAAACTCCTATTTCAACTGGCTGAACACTGTGAATCAATGGAACAATGATTCCAGCAACGCAAGGAAGAAATATGTTTTTCTGATTTGTCATTCTTTTCAATTGGCCTGCCGTTGTTTTGGCATTGCAGAAGTCATCAAAAGAAAATCAACCTCCTTCGGTATATTCCCCATTCATATGCTGAAACACCATGGAGCTATTGATATGATTTTTAACGGGCTGCAAGATCCCTTTTTTGGTGTCGACAGCCGAGATTATCAAGTAATACAACCAGATAAAAAGAAAGTGCAAGAGATGGGAGGAGAAATCCTCTGCATAGAAAAAGAGCGTCCGCATATCCCTCTCGAAAGAGCTGTAATGGCGATTCGTTTCAATCCTTATATGGTGGGGACCCAATTCCATCCAGAAGCGGATGCATCTGGCATGAGCATGTATTTGATGCAAGATGATAAAAAGAAGCATGTAATTGAGAACCACGGACTTGAAAAGTGGGAGTCGATGATTGAACACTTGAATGATCCAGATAAAATCAGTCTGACCAATAGCCAGATTCTTCCCAATTTTATCATGCAATCCATAGCAGCACTGAACAATCCCTATTCTTTGTCATGATTTCAACTTTAAGAAAAGCATATAACCAGTCCTTCACAAAAGAGAAGTACGAAGCTTTTTTAAAAGAATTGAACAGCCTGCATCCAGGTGCGATCGATTTCAGGATTGCAGAAACACCTATTTACATTGATAAAAGGCTTAAACAGCAAATGCTTGACACAAGCTCTTATATCATACAGCATATCCAATCACCCGCATTTAAACAGGAAGTCGCGCATGCCATTCCGAATGGAGAGTTTTTCCCAAATCAGAATAAAATACCCCACTGCCTTGTATTTGACTTTGGTATTTGCAAGAATAAAAAAAACGAAATGTTACCAGCCTTGATTGAACTACAAGGCTTTCCCTCCCTTTATGCCTTTCAGGGCGTGTACCCGGCTATATTTGAAAAATACTTTCCAGCTCCGGATGGATACTCAACTTTTTTCAATGGATACCAATATCAAACCTATCTGGATACATTGAAAAATTTCTTTTTGGGAAGCCATCAGCCATCAGAAGTTATTTTGCTGGAGATCAAACCGCATGAGCAAAAAACAAGGATTGATTTTTATCTAACCGAATCATTGTTTGGAATAAAATCAGTATGTGTCTCAGAATTAAAATTGGAGGGAAATAAACCCTATTACTTATTGAATAAGGAGAAAAAATATATAAAAAGAATTTACAACCGTGTGATCATTGATGAATTGAATCAAGAGAAAGATGCATTGGGAACATTGATTGATTTTCAGGGTGACATCGATGTAGAATGGTTGACCCACCCCAATTGGTTCTATCAGATTTCAAAATATTTGCTTCCTTTCCTTCATCATCCATTTATTCCTGCAACTTCGTATCTAGATGATCTTACTGAAATTCCAACCGATCTGGAAAATTATGTACTGAAACCACTTTTTTCATTTGCAGGACAAGGTGTAATCATTGACGTAAAGGCATCTGACATTGAAAATATAAAAGACCCATCTAACTGGATTTTACAGAAAAAGGTACAATATGCAGACTGTATTGAAACACCCGACGGAAATGCAAAGGCGGAAATCAGACTGATGTACATTTGGAATGAGGAAGATAAGGAACCAATCCTACTTACCAATCTCGCAAGACTGAGCAAGGGCAAGATGATCGGTACACGCTACAACAAAGACAAAGAATGGGTGGGAGGAACAGTCGCTTACTTTGAAAAATAAATGCCATGCCGCATATCAATACAATAAAAAAGAAATTATTGAGTCAAGGAATTAGTGGACAATATGTACATGGACAACACCTGACAACTGGCTGGGTAACCATTGAAAAAGGGAGTACCCTTCATCTGCATCATCATCCACATGAGCAAATAACCATCATACTGGAGGGAAAATTGGAAATGCAGATTGGAAATGAGACTGTCCTTTTGGAGAAAGGCATGATACAGATAATTCCTTCTATGGTTCCACACAGTGCGGTTGCACATGAGGACTGCATACTGATTGATGTGTTCAATCCGGTCAGAGAGGATTACAGGGAAGCTTGATTACTCTGCACTGTTTTTCAATATTCCCAGCAGCTTGAATGCATTGTTGAGTACAATGGAGTTGTCTGGAATGTTTTCGAGTCCCGAGATGATTTCAGTGTTCCCATCTTTAGACATACCGGCAACAATCGCCTTCATCTCATAATGATTTTCCTTTCGCCTGACAAAAACATATTGATTTTCGCCTGATCGTACAATCGCTTCGTCTGGCAATGCAGACACGATTTTATTCGTTATATCAACCTGACCCTCCACAAACATACCGGGTAGTAAATCCTTTGGCTTTGATTTGAAATGACAGTGCGCCAGTGCTGTGCGATTGTCATCCAGTCCCCGGTTTACAAGAATGACCTCAGCGGTATAATGCTTAGAGGGATCATTGAGAAAATGAATTTTTACTTCATCACCCTTGTGAACATTGTTCAGATCTTTTTCAAAAATGGTCAGTGCCACATGGATATCATCCGGATCAATCAACTCAAACATGGTTTCCGCTGGCTGCACATATTTACCGGTATTGACATTTACTTTGGATACATATCCATTGATGGTTGACCTCAACTGGACTTGCCCTGTTATATTGGTTTCATTCAATGCAGCTGGATCCATACCAATCAACTTTAATTTCTCCGCCAACCCTTTTACCAATACCTGTTGCATCTTGAGCTCGGCCTCTGCTTGTTGAAAATTCTTGGATGTTCCAGCATTTGCGTCTACAAGATTTCTTTGGCGCTCAAATTCCAAAGATGCCAATGCGGATTTAGCTTTGGCAGAGAGATAGTCCTGTTGCAACTGAACAATTGCCTGATCTTCCATGATGGCAATCACCTCGCCCTTTTGCACACGCATGCCCGGAATCAGTTTTGTGCTGCGCAAGTATCCTCCCAATGGAAAATTGACTGATATGATATTTTGTGGGGGAAGGTCAATTTTTCCTTGGATATCAAGCGTGGAGCTCATCATGACATTTTGGGCACTGCCCATATTCAATGCAAGCAATTTTTGCTGATCGGCATTGAGGATGATTTCATTGCCCTGCAATACTTCCTTTGACTCGACATTTTCTTGTTTTGCACCTCCACAGGCTACCAAGAGAAATACAAAAGGAATGAAAAGGGATGGGATACGCATAGCTTATTTTTTCTCGGTTAAATATTTGAACTCAGCCAATGAGAATTGAAGTGACTTTACAACATCGGCATACGATATCTTGATTTGAAGTGCCTGATTTACCAGCAATGCCCATTCGGCAAATGAAATATCACCACTCTTGAAACGAACAGATGCCTGTCGGGTCATTTCATCAGACATTTTCAAACCTTCACGTCTGTAATACTGAAATATTTCAATTTGTTTCTGATAAGTTGATGACAATTTGGTGAACTGTGTATGAAGCTGCTCCAATTTCTGACTCCTATTCAGTTCGGTGATTTCCAATCCAATTTTAGATGACTTAATCTTGGCTTTTGCTGCACCATTGAAAATAGGTAGTCCCATGCCAAATTGATAAATACCAAAGCGAGTGTTTCCACCATAATACTTCTGAGAAATACCATCGGGTGATTGCCAGCCAATAATTGACAAATTGCTATACCCCAGGTTAAAATCCGGAAGCAATTTATTTTTCTCAATATTGATGAGTGATTTTTGTTGTGCAATCAAGGCATCGGAAACACCCAACAGCGGATGAGATTGAAATGAATACATATTGGTTTGCAGCCATTCAAATTGAAGTGAATCAGCCTGAGGCAGTATTTCGGATCCGTTGTTTTTAAGTAAAATATTGAGTTCTGCAATCAAACCATTTTTTTCTGCAATCAGTAACTGCTTTTGCAAGGCCTGTTGAGCTGATTGCACTTTGATGGCATTCAACACACTGTTGTTTATTTCGCCCTGATCTTTTTGTACGGTCGCAACCCTCGACCATTCTGCAAAATTTTGTTCGACTTCGTTCAAAATATCTTCTCTTCTGTCAAGATCCAGTATGGAATAACAAATCTGCCTGACGCGCCAATTCAATTCAGCCTTTGTCAATGCAGTTTGTGAAACCCCCAAGTTAATTTGTTGATCGTATAACTTTTGCTGTGCCTTGTATACCATCGGCAACTGAAATCCCTGGTTGAAAAATATCCTGGTATCATTGAACGCACTGTTGATATTTCCGTATTCCAGTCCGGTTAACGTTTTAGCTATTTCTGCAGGTCTGGCACGCAACGCCCGATATGATTCGGTATTTTTTTCTGAGACCTTGATCAAATATGATTTACTGTCTGCCATTGAAACAATGGAATCAATTGGCAGGAATTGTTTGGATTGAGAGAATCCTGTTGAAGAAGCAAAGATTCCAATCAACAGAATAGATAAAGATTTTGACATAGTCACTTTCTTTTTCTCTACCCAAGCAAACAGCACAGGCAATACAAACAGGGTCAAGAATGTTGCTGATATGAGTCCACCAATCACAACCGTTGCCAGTGGCCTCTGTACCTCAGCACCGGAGCTGGTGCTCAACGCCATGGGCAAAAAGCCCAGTGATGCAACTGCTGCAGTCATCAATACAGGTCTGAGTCGACTGGTGGTACCTTTGATCACTAATTCCTTTACATCGATTTCAGTTTCCTTTTTGAGTTTATTGAATTCATTGATCAACACAATGCCATTTAGCACCGCCACTCCAAACAATGCGATAAATCCAATACCTGCAGAAATACTGAATGGCATATCTCGAGCCCAGAGCATGAGGATTCCACCGATGACAGATAGGGGTATAGCTGTATAGATCAGTAAACCATAGCGCAGCGATCTAAATGAAAAATACAATATGAGTAGAATCAGCAACAATGCGATGGGGACTGCAATCATCAGCCTTCCTTTTGCCTCAACCAAATTCTCAAATTGCCCCCCGTATGTTACATAATATCCAGAAGGTAGTTGAATTTTTTCTGCGTTTCGTCGAACATCTTCCACGACAGATTGCACATCTCTATCACGCACATTGAAAGCAACGGTTATGCGGCGTTTGGCATCTTCCCTTTGTACTTGGTTCGGACCATCTTCAATAGTAATTTCTGCCAATTGTTCCAGCGGAACACTGACTCCCTCATTGTTGGTAAGAAGCAAGGTTCTCAAATCTTCTAAATCATCTCTCCTATCTCCTGCGAGCCTAACCACTAAATCAAATTTTCTTTCATTCTCATATATTTTTCCGGCTGACTCACCCGCAAAAGAAGTACGCAGCACTTTATTTACCTCTGCAATACTCAGTCCATATGCTGCAATGGCATTCTTTTTATACTTGATTACAATTTGAGGCAAACCGGTCACCCGCTCTGCAAATACATCTTTTGCACCGGGAACCTGTTTGATGATTTCTGCATATTTCTCAGCATACGCCGCGAGGGTATCCAGGTTCTCCCCAAAAATTTTACACACCACATCCTGCTTTACTCCAGCAATCAGCTCATTGAATCTCATTTGCACCGGATATTGAAATCCCCCTGTCAAACCAGGCACTTTTCCAATGGCAGCACTCATCTTGTTTGCCAACTCATCGTAGGAAACCGCACTGGTCCATTCTTTTTTATCTTTCAAATTGACGATGATATCTGTCATTTCAATGGGCATTGGATCGGTGGGAATTTCACTCGCACCAATTCTTGTAACAATTTTCTCTACCTCCGGAAATTTTTGCAGTTCTGAAACAGCTTTTTGCGTCGACTCAATGGTTTCACTCAACGAGGCTCCTGTCATCAGTCTTGCATCAATGGCAAAATCACCTTCTTCCAATTCCGGAATAAATTCACCTCCCAAACGGGATGCCACCATGATTGAAATAATGAAAAGAGCAATTGCAGCAGTAATTATTTTTTTGGGATGATCAATCAATTTGCTCAATACATTAATGAATGATGACTGTAATTTGTTCATCCATTTGTCAGAAAACGAATCTTCGCCTGACAATTTTTTACTGAGCACCAGGCTGGTCATCATCGGCACATAGGTCAGTGATAATACAAATGCCCCTATCAATGCAAACGCCACAGTTTGTGCCATAGGTTTGAACATTTTTCCTTCAATGCCAGTGAGACTGAGAATGGGTATATATACAATCAAAATGATGATCTGGCCGAAAACAGCTGCGCCCATCATCCTTCCGGCAGATTGTTCTACCGTGTTATCCATCTGGGTCTGTTGCAACTGTAACCCATTCTGTTTATTACCGTGAAGCCGATGCAAGACTGCTTCGACAATGATGACTGCTCCATCAACGATCAATCCAAAATCCAATGCACCCAAACTCATCAGATTTCCGGAAACCCCAAACAGGTTCATCATCCCCACCGCAAAAAGCATGGCCAGCGGAATAACCGACGCAACAATGAGTCCCGCACGCAAATTCCCCAGAAACAGGACCAGGATCAGTAGCACAATCAAAGCACCCTCCAGCAAATTGGATTGAACGGTATTGAGTGTACGTCCTACCATCTTTTTTCTATCCAAGAAGGTTTCAATTTCAATTCCTTCTGGCAATGTCTTTTTGATTTGTTCCATGCGTGCATCGATGCCCTTGATAACTTCAGATGCATTTTCGCCCTTGAGCATCAATACAACTGCCCCGGAAACCTCTCCCTGATCACGGTAAGTCAATGCCCCATAGCGAATGGGACTGCCAATGCGGACATTTGCAACATCACGGATGTAAACAGGTGTGCCCGCGGCAGACTTGGAAACGTATATGTTTTGAATTTCTTCGATCCCCATTGCGAGTCCCTCTGTTCTGATGAACAGCAGCGCTGGACCCTTTTCGATGTATGCGGCACCAGAGTTTTGGTTATTGGATTCCAACGCATTGAAAACGTCCTGCAATGTGACCCCAATTGCTTTAAGTTTTACTGGATCCAATGCAACCTCATATTGTTTGAGTTTTCCGCCAAAACTGCTTACATCTGCCACACCGGGAGTTCCCAGGAGTTGGCGTCTGACGATCCAATCCTGTATGGTTCTGAGTTCTGTTAAATCATACTTGCTTTCAAATCCTTTTTTGGGACGAACAACATACTGATAAATTTCACCAAGTCCGGTCGTTACAGGAGCCAATTCAGGCGAACCGACTTCTTTTGGAATTTCATCTCTGACCAAGATCATGCGTTCGCTGACCTGTTGACGACACCAATAAATATCACGGTCATCATCAAATACAATTGTCACCACCGATAAACCAAATCGAGAGATGGATCTGATTTCTTTGATTCCTGGAATATTAGAAGATACCTGCTCAATGGGAAAAGTGATGAGGCGCTCAACTTCCAATGAACCCAGTGTTGGTGAAACAGTTATCACTTGAACTTGGTTAGAGGTGATATCAGGAAGTGCATCCACTGGCAATCGAAGGAGTTCGACTGCTCCCCAAACAATCCAAGCCATCGTGAAGAGTCCGATTACTAACTTATTTCTAACAGAAAATCGAATGATGGCATTGAGCATGATCCTTTCTAAATGGTTCAGGAGTTAAATTCGGCTCAATCAAACTGCAGCATGGAAATTTCAAGGCTCCAACAACATTCAATTCAACCTGCCTAAATGTACAACTTTAGGATAAATTATTAGATGACTTATTTACAGCAATCCTTCTTGACAAAGAGTCCAGCGATAAAGGATAATATCTTCTTTAAAATAGCAGGCATAAAAAAAGTCCGACGATTGTCGGACTTCAAAATTAATTATTTTTTCTCAGCTCCTTTTCGGGGATATTGGCAGCATTCAGCGAGATTTCCATAAGCCTCGGCTGTAGCGGCAATGTCTTGTGTATCATATCCTGCATTGGCAATGGCTTGCTGGATTTTTTGCATATCCGTCTTTTTTTCCTTGAACTCAATGTTCAATACCTTGGAATCTTTGTTCCAATTCGTAGTTTTTGCACCTGCTTTGATGGCGGCTGCTTCGATTGTTTTTTTGCACATGCCGCAATTGCCCCAAACCTTGATTTCTTCCGTTTTCTGAGCAAAGCTGTTTACGCTGAAGAACAAAGTCAACGCTGTAAATAATCCAATGTATTTCATTTTCATAACAAATAATTTTAGAATACAAATGTATACCAGAACGATAATCCCTGCATATGATACAGCTAATTTAACATTTCAATTAATTTACAAAATTCCAGAATACTCCCAACCTGAATACCAATCCCGGGGTGGGATAAAGGGGAGCAGCAAAATTGTTCTGTTTGAACCCAAATCCATACTGGCTACTGGCTGTATTCAGGTTTTCAAGCCTGACAAAACCCGTAAAGCTTCTGATCCTGAAATTGTTATAAATATGAATATCTGGACGATTGTTGATTCTCTCGGCTGATTGATAAAAAAACTGACCATTGAGCGGTGAATAACCATCTGCATAGTACGCAGTGTGGTAACGAACCTCGATGCCTGTAGCCAGGATCAGGTTCCTGAAAGGATTTCCCTCATAGCCAATCCTGTTTCTCGTGAAAAATGATGGCAGGTGGATGGGGGCATTGGAGGGTATGGATTGAATAAATACCTCCGTACTCCATTTGAAATTTCTGTAGAGCCTGATTTCCTTGGTCAATCCGCCTCTGAGCAGCTGAAAAACTGTATTGTATTGATCAACATCAGTAAAGTTTTTCAAATAAGTATAATTGGATATCAAAAAATAATTAAACTTAAGAAAAGCATTGATTTTTTTCAGGTACAATACTCCATATAGATTGGCAATATTTTCGTCTGCCAGTTTTGTATTGTATTTCAGAGGAAAGGCAGTTGGATTTTTATATATGTATGAAGGGGTGCGATTGGCATTTTCAAATCCGATTTGCAAATTGCCAACATTAGAACCAAGTGATCGCTGAAGATGGGCCTTCACAGCGTAATTTCCAATATCCCTGCCTGCAGTAATGAACTCACCATAAAGAAGCATGTCCCATTTCTTGTTGCGCGTCAAATTTCGATACTCTCCGTGCAATAGAATATTCGTGAAGGGATCATTGTATACTCCAGAGACGTTTCTGTATTGCAGTAAACTTATACCCGCTTTGAAAAACTGCAAGAGATTGTTGGCATCTGGAAATTGTATGATGGAAAAATCGTTTTTCAAAGCAGTATTTTTCATTGAAAACCTGACAGTATCGGGCAGTTGTGTTATTCCATAATGAGTGCTGTAAAAAGTTGAAGCCCCAATGGGTTGCACATCAAGATATTCATAATTGTTGCTGGAGGATTCAATGGTATGCTCCAGTCGAAGTCTAGGTAAATAATATCTGATCACTGTCGAATCTGTAACAGTCGAATCTTTTTTCCCAAAATCAAATTGATGGCGGTACAACAAATTCCTGTTGGTATATCGATTGCCAGTCAGCAGATTCACTTTGAAAAAATTTCTGGAACTGTAAATCGATGGTGCCAAGTTGGTTGGGACATTGAATCGATCGTTGTAAGCGGGATTTTCGTTGACCAAAAATGCGGGATCTCTGATTCCTCCATTTTCAGCTGATTGTAAAGTATTGGACAAAATAATCACATATGCATGATATCTTCTGTTTTTGGATGTATGATCACTGTTGATACGGATGTTATTGTGACTAGAATTTTGTGAATTGAAGGTCCCGGGTGCCGTTATCAGTCTATACTGAGCAACTGCATTCCAATCTGGTGATATATTTTGTGTGTGCAAGACACTGATTTGTTGTTCTGCTTTGCTGCCAACCAGGTAGCCCAACTCTGTATATGCCTTGGTAGTATTCATGAACCTCGACTCCTGAACAGTAAATGCAAACGGATCCAATGCATGAAATCCTCCGTCCCAACCAATACCTCTCATGGGATTGAACAAGAGTGAACGTGTCGGATTTCCATTGTAACCAATGTTGGCCAACCAGGGTTTGAGTGGAACCCGCTTGTAAAAATCACTGATGCTGGAATCAAAAGTCAGGTATTTGGCAGTATCTAAATATTTGTACTGCACGTTGACAGAGTCAGCGGCAAAATTTCTTTTTTCAAAACTGAGTGAATCACTTCCACCACTGGAAGCTGGTCGCATGCCCCCACCCGACCCGCCCATGTTCTGCATCCTGCGCATCATACCTGGCATCTGGGCCTGTAAATCTTCCTGAAGCATGAGCAACAGAAAAAGCATAGAGAGCCTGAAAAAATTATTGAGTAGCCTCATGTAAACTTGGTGCATCAAATGTATGAAGCATGCTCGAATGATTGTATCATAGAAGTTAAAACTGCCGTTAATTTAGGGGCAGCAGCATTGGCAGCATCCAGTACATCCTTGTGTGAAATGATATTATCCTCTTCACGCACCCCTATGTCTGTAATCACACTGATGGCAAAAACCTGCATGCCTGCATGCACTGCTGTGATGACTTCCTGTACGGTACTCATTCCAACTGCATCAGCACCAAGATGATGTATCAATTTATATTCTGCCCTGGTTTCGAACGATGGTCCGGTTACTCCAAAATAAACCCCCTCTTTCAATTCAAATCCATTTTGCTTTGCAATGTTGTGCGCCTTTGCAATCAGCTTTTTTGAGTAAGGTTCACTCATATCCGGAAACCTTGTTCCAAGTGATTCAATATTTTTTCCAATCAAGGGATTTACAATCGCAAAACTGATATGGTCTTTGATCACCATCAAGTCGCCCACCTTGAAGCTGGTGTTGGTTCCACCCGCAGCATTGGTAATCATTAAATTTTTTATTCCCATTTTTTGCAATACACGTATGGGAAATACTACTTCCTCTGTACTGTATCCTTCATAATAATGAAATCTTCCTGAGAGGGTTATGATTGTCTTCCCCCCTATGGATCCTATCAACATTTTTCCGCTATGTCCTTCAACAGTGGATACCGGAAAATGAGGAATATCGGCGTAATCAATTTCCTGATCAATCTTCATTTCTTCCGTAAAACCACCCAAACCACTTCCTAGTATCACCCCGATCAAAGGCTGATTTGAACAGGTTGATTGTATATATGCTGCTGCCTCACCGATCCTTTTCAATAAATCCATTGTTCGTCTTGTTGAATTAATAATCTGAATATGGGCGCGCTTTTAAAAAGAGCGTCACGTTTTTACTCACTGTTTTTTCATATTCCTTTCTGGAGGAAAGTTCTTTCCATTGTGGATCATTGGAGAACGCCTTCCAATGGGCATCTCTGTCTTCCTTGTTTTCAAAACTGGTCATGTACATCAGGTTGGGCATGGTTGGGCCGCTAATAACTTCTCCATAGAAAACAGCATTGAAATTGAGACGAGCAAAAAGATCAATCTCTCCTCCTTCGTTGAACATCTCTACTTTCTTCCTGTATCGCTTTTCAGTTGGACCCTCATAACTTCTTAATTCATATACCTTGTCCTCGTATGAACTTTTCAATTTGGGGAGCGTAAGGGTTGGCGAGAACCTGAATCCCTCTATGATATAAGTAACGATCCTGTCATATGGAACTGCTGAAGGATCTGCATCGAGATAGGCTGCGCCTTTCTGAGCAACTTCAGGATCACTGAACAATGCATTGTTGATGGCAGGAATTTCGTCTATGCGCTTGTACGGAATCAATACATATAACTTTTTAATGATCGACGTATCATTGGCCCTGCCGGTGAAAGCACCAATGTGCTTGATACCTTTGCGATGCATGTATGGTATAAAGGCATCCGCTAAATACTGATCAATGACTGCCTCTTGTTGCTTGGTTTTATACTCATATACTTTTAATTCATAAAAATGCTTTCCCTTTTTTTGCTGACCGATGACTGACAAAGATGTCAGCATCACTGCAAACAGAATGCTTATTCTCATATTGACTGATTTGGGTCAAAGTTATTGATTCTTTACTGAGTTGCCTATCACTTACAGTATCTTTGCGCCATGCATTTTGTAAGTGTAGAAAAGATCGGGAAAGCATATGGCATCAAACCACTTTTTAGAGGCATCAGTTTTCACATCAATGAAGGCAATAAAATTGCCCTGATTGCCAGAAATGGTTCAGGAAAATCTACGCTGCTGAATATACTCGCCGGTAAAGAAACAGCGGATGAGGGGACAGTATGGATTCACAAGGACGTGAAAGTGGTCCTTTTTGAACAGGACCCAAGCTTTGATGAGCACTCCAGCGTATTAGACAATATATTTTCCCATGAACATCCTGTACTGGATGCCATCAAACAATATGAGGCAGCAGAAGATGCCAACGATGCAGAGTTGATCACGAAGGCCATTGTAGAAATGGATGAGAAGAATGCGTGGGATTTCGATGCCAAGGTGAAGCAAATATTGAGCAAGCTGAACATTCACCAACTTGAACAAAAAATCAAATTTTTAAGTGGCGGCCAAAGAAAAAGAATCGCATTGGCCAAAACCCTTATAGATATTGGATTTGAACATCAGCACTGTCTGTTGATCATGGATGAACCAACCAATCACCTGGATGTTGAAATGGTGGAATGGTTGGAAAACTACCTTGACAAAGAAAATGTAACACTGCTGTTGGTAACACACGACAGATATTTCCTTGACAATGTTTGCAATGAGATTTGGGAACTGGACAATGAGAAAATATATACATATAAGGGCGACTATGAAAATTATATAGAGAAAAAAGCTGCAAGAATCGAAAGTGAAATTTCTACAATAGATAAGGCAAGAAATACATTCAGAAAGGAACTGGAGTGGATGAGAAAACAACCCAAAGCCAGAACCACCAAATCAAAAAGCAGGCAAGATGCTTTTTATGAAATTGAAAAAGTAGCCAAACAAAAAATAGAAGACAAGCGAGTTGAACTCCAGATGAAAATGAATCGCCTTGGAGGAAAAGTTGTCGAGATGAAAAAAGTATACAAGAGCTTTGGTGAGAAAAAAATATTGAGCGGATTTGACTATACTTTCAAAAAAGGAGAAAGGGTCGGCATCATAGGTAAAAACGGTGCGGGGAAATCCACATTTGTCAATATACTTCAGGGAATAGAAGAGGCCGACAGCGGAAAAATCAATATTGGCGAGACGGTCGTATTCGGCTATTATTCACAGCAGGGACTCATCCTCAAACAAGACATGCGGGTGATTGAATACGTTAAAACAATTGCTGAAAGTTTTCCATTAACCAAAGGCGGGTCTCTGAGCGCAGCACAATTTCTGGAACTGTTTTTATTCAGTCCCGATCAACAATACAGCTTCATCAATCACTTGAGCGGCGGGGAAAAAAGAAGACTCCAATTACTCACCATCCTGTTTAAAAATCCGAATTTCCTGATCCTGGATGAACCTACAAACGACCTCGACTTACCTACCCTGACTGTACTTGAAAACTTTTTATTTGAATTTCCAGGCTGTCTGCTGGTGATCAGCCACGACCGGTATTTCATGGACAGAATTGTTGACCATCTATTTGTGTTTGAAGGTGAAGGAATCATCCATGACTTTCCGGGAAATTATGCCACCTATAGAGTTGAGAAAGATTGGATCGAAAACAAAAGTGTCACTCCCGTCATCCCATCTAAGCAACAGGCAGCAGAGCCAACTCATTCTAAAAAGAAAGCCGGCTTCAACGAGAAAAGGGAGTTTGATCTGCTGACCAAAGAGTTGGAGAAAATGAACAAAGAAAAAGAGCAACTTGCTGTTCAATTGTCTGCTGGAAATTTAGAATACCAACAATTACAGGAAATCTCAGAACGATTCAAACATGTATCCGAACAAATCGATGAAAAGGAAATGAGGTGGCTTGAATTAAGTGAGCTTCTTTAAAATGATGCTCTCATCAATCGATCATTGATTGCTTTTCCAATGCCCTCATTTGGTACAAGTTCAGCAAGGATGGTTTCGATATTCATTTCATCCATCTCACGCATAACACTGAACAGCCTGGACGCTGCCTCTGCCATGTCCCCTTTGCTGGATAAAATCATCTGTGGATGATTGGTATTGTATGAACGCTGAAAAGAGATGATACCGATTTTATTATCCCCATATTGCTTCAACAATTGCTCAACATCTCCAACAATCAACTTTTTTCGAGTGGAATAATGGCTCTTTAATTGCCCTGGTGTATCAGGAGCATCATGTGTAATGGACAGCTTGACCGACTTACCCAATACATCTTCTATCGCCTCAATAGAGAGTCCGCCCAAACGATGCACAACAACTTCGCCGTCTTTGAATCCAACAATGGTTGATTCCAATCCAACTGTTGCATTTCCTCCATCCAATATATAAGGTATTTTGCCATGAAGACCATCAAGCACATGTTGTGCGGTAACCGGACTCACATAGCCGGAGGGATTGGCACTTGGAGCAGCAAGCGGAAAATTCAATTGGGCAAGCAATGCAAGTGTGGGAGGATGTTGAGGAATCCTCACGGCAACATATTTACTACCTGCGGTAGTGATATCCGGAATGATTGATTTTTTTTTCAGCAGGTATGTGAGAGGCCCAGGCGAAAAGGCTTGTATCAATCTAATGCAGTCCGTTGGAATCTCCTCAACGCAAGATTTCAGCCGTTCAATATCTGCCACATGAATAATCAAAGGATTGAACTGTGGACGGTTTTTTGCTTCATAAATCTTTGCAACGGCATGCACATCCAATGCATTAGCGGCAAGTCCGTACACTGTCTCAGTTGGTATTGCAACCAACTCGCCTTGTTCCAGCAAATGTCTTGCCTTCTGCAAATCTTTTCCAATCTCAGTTGTAAACATAAAAAAGCCGCAACAACTGTTGCGGCACAAAGTTATTTGATTGTAGCAGAACTAAGCCTTTGATTTTTCTTTCTTCTCAGGCAACTGCTTGATGTTAAAGACAATCTTTTGGTTCTCTTTATCAAGATCAGCTATCATCACATCACCCTCTTTGATGTTCATATTGAGGATCTCCTCTGCAAGGGGATCTTCCAAATATTTTTGGATGGCCCTGTGCAGTGGTCTGGCTCCGAATTGCTGATCGTATCCTTTTTCTGCTATAAAATCCTTTGCATCACCTGTCAATTCAAGTGTAAATCCAAGTGTATTCAATCGCTTGAGCACACCCTTCATTAAAATATCAATGATCTGGAAGATATGTTCTTTTTCAAGTGTGTTGAAGATGATGACATCATCTACTCTGTTGAGAAATTCTGGAGAGAAGGTACGCTTCAGTGCCTTTTCAATGACAGCTTTATTGGCCTCTTCTGCATTGGCCTGACGTGCAGATGTTGCAAAACCAACACCATCACCAAAGTCTTTTAACTGACGAACACCAATATTGGACGTCATGATGATCAGTGTATTCTTGAAATCGACTTTGCGTCCGAGTCCATCCGTCAATTGTCCATCATCCAATACCTGCAGCAAAATATTGTAAATATCAGGATGAGCTTTTTCTATCTCGTCCAGCAAAATAACCGAATACGGCTTTCTTCTTACGCGTTCTGTAAGCTGACCACCCTCTTCGTAACCTACATAACCGGGAGGAGCACCGATCAGTCTGCTGACTGTAAACTTCTCCATGTATTCACTCATATCTATGCGGATCAATGCATCTTCAGAGTCAAACATATTTCTGGATAGTGCTCTTGCGAGCTCAGTCTTTCCTACACCAGTTGGACCGAGAAATATGAAAGTCCCGATTGGCTTTTTGGGATCCTTCAATCCAACACGGTTGCGTTGAATGGCTTTCACGACCTTGGAGATGGCATCATCTTGTCCAACAACCATGCCTTTCATATCGACCGACATGTTCCTCAATTTCTCTGTCTCCGCTTGCACCATGCGTTTCACCGGAATACCGGTCATCATGCTCACTACCTCTGCAATATCTTCTTCAGAAATCGGATAATGTTTGTTTTTGGATTCTTCTTCCCATGAGTTCTTGGCGGATTCCAATTCCTCTTGAAGTTTCTTCTCTCTGTCTCTCAAACTTGCAGCTTCTTCAAAGCGCTGGCTTTTGACGACTTTATTTTTCTCGAGTTTGATATCTTCAATTTTCTTTTCAAGTTCAATGATGTCATCGGGCACGTTGATATTTTTCAAATGCACCCTGGCACCAACTTCATCCAATACATCGATGGCTTTGTCTGGCAGCAAGCGATCGGTCATGTAGCGATCACTCAACTTTACGCAAGCCTGAATAGCGTCATCAGAATAATCTACGCTGTGGTAATCTTCGTAACGTGATTTGATATTATTGAGGATTTGGATGGTCTCTTCAACAGATGGTGGTTCAACAATTACTTTTTGAAACCTTCTGTCCAATGCACCGTCTTTTTCGATGTGCATGCGGTATTCATCCAGTGTAGACGCTCCAATGCATTGAAGTTCTCCTCTTGAAAGCGCGGGTTTGAAAATATTGGAGGCATCAAGAGATCCACTGGCGCCGCCTGCACCCACGATGGTATGGATTTCATCTATAAAGAGGATGACATCACGATTTTTTTCCAACTCGGTCATGATCGCTTTCATACGCTCCTCAAACTGTCCACGGTACTTTGTGCCTGCAACGAGTGCAGCTAGATCCAGTGATACAACGCGTTTATCAAACAACACACGTGAAACTTTTCTCTGAACAATGCGCAATGCGAGTCCCTCTACAATCGCCGTTTTACCCACACCGGGCTCTCCGATCAAAATAGGATTGTTCTTTTTTCTTCTGGAAAGAATCTGCGAGACTCTTTCGATTTCATTTTCTCTCCCAACGATTGGGTCCAATGAACCAGACTCGGCAAGCTTGGTGATATCCCTGCCGAAATTGTCCAATACTGGAGTCTTGCTTTTGGAACCTGCAGCAGCAGGACGCGCTTTTGCCTGTGCCCCTTTTCTCTCTTCATCAAATTCTTCTTCTGGCTCTTCAGAAAATTCACTTTTTACATCGTTGTTTCTGACAACACCCAGTTCATTTCTGAACATGTCATAGTCAACATCAAATTGATTCAGTATTTGTGTAGCGATGTTCTCTTTGTTCTTGAGAATGGAGAGCAGGAGATGTTCAGTCTCAACCATCGCACTCTTCAGTGCTTTGGCCTCTAATACAGTTACACGTATTACTTTTTCTGCCTGACGGGTGAGTGGTAAACTGTTGATATTTTGGATATTCTTGCCTGACTTGTCCTTTACCGCCATTTCAACTTCTTTCCTCAATTCATAGAGATCGACATTTAAGTTTTGCAGGACTTTCAATGCAGTATTTTCTCCTTCACGAATGACGCCTAACAACAGATGCTCTGTTCCGATAAAATCATTTCCCAACCTCAACGCTTCTTCTCTGCTATAGGAAATGATTTCCTTTACCTGTGCTGAAAAATTGTTATCCATAAATTTTGTTTGTTAGTCCCTTACAATAATACCGAATAATTCCCAAATTCTGCCGACTCCAATTCCTGTAGAATCGCATATTTGTCAACATTAACCGAACTTAAACAAATCGGTATCTTTGTTGCTTCAAACACATGCAAAAGGGTACTGAATGAAAGTCAAAATTGATACCAAAGAAGTATTTCATGTCATAACCATTGAAGAGAGAGATCTCACTGCAATTATGGCAGCAGAGCTTATCAAAGCAATTGAAGACATTCAACAGCAAGAATGTTTAAATATCATTTTAAATTTTCAACATGTTCAAGAAGTTGAAACTGCATTGTTGATCGTATTGGAAGATATACAACAATTACAAAAAGGCATCGGTAAATCCTTCGTGGTATGCTCAATGTCGGGCGAAATACAACATAAATTAGGAATAGACAAAGAATATGAAAAATTTCATCTCACCCCTACTGAGTCGGAAGCCTGGGACATCGTTCAAATGGAGGAAATCGAAAGAGAGCTGGGATTAGATATTTAGCTTTTTGATTTTACGATTTGAAAGGAAATATTTACATTTGCAGCCCAATTGAATGGATCGGTAGTTCAGTTGGTTAGAATGCCGCCCTGTCACGGCGGAGGTCGCGGGTTCGAGTCCCGTCCGGTCCGCAGAAGGTTCACATTATCAATTGTGAGCCTTTTTTGTTTCTGTATTGCAAGAGTAAAAAATTCAAAACAATAAAACCAAGCATGGGTAGATAAAAAATCAGGAAGTAGGTCCCGTACCCTACTGTAATCTGTGGACTCGGTTTTGCAAGGATCCAAATTCCTCTACCAATGCTTCCACTGGAGAATGCAAATCCCTGTGTAACATTCCAACCCAGGTGCATGGCAATGGTTGCATACAATGAACCCGACTTTGCATATCCCCATGCATACAAACAACCAACAATGGATGTAGTGAGAAAAACTTGCACCATAGCTGGAACATTTCCCCATACTTCAAAGCTGAACCAGTGATAGATGCCAAATGAAACAGAAGAGATCAACAAAGCATTTATTTTCCCAAGCCATTTGATCAACAAATAAAACAGCACACCGCGGAAGATCAATTCTTCAAACAAAACTGACTTGATATTCCACCAAACACCTTTCAACAATAAAAGCAAATCAAATGCGGGATTCAACACCCAAGATTCCTGAGCAAATAAGATTCTAAAAACAAATCCCATTGCACAGGTTCCCATTGAAACCATCAGAAAAATGAAAAAATCAGTCACCCGCTTTTGATTGGGCATCCATCCAAGCACCTCCAACCTCCTGCTGTCGAAGTAATATATCAGGGCATAAGAAAGTAACAACTGAACGATCAATCCAAGCATAGTGCCTAAAACTATTGAATCTTTAATTATCCACATAAACAACTTGCATCAAGCTGAATTTCAATGATTTAATGCCATAATTCATTTCTATTTTATTTTCTACCTTTACACCCCTGAAACCAAACCAAAACTATGGCAGAGAGCAGCGCTAGACAATATTTGGATTTCGAAAAGCCCATCAAAGATTTATACGATCAAATAAATCAACTCAAGGCAACTGCAGAAAAAAACAGGGTTGACCTTACCTCATCGATAAAAGAGTTGGAAGAGAAAATACTTGAGAAAAAAGAAGAAATAAACAAGGGACTCACCAGTTGGCAAAAAGTTCAGCTGAGCAGGCACCCTGATCGGCCATATACCCTCTCCTACATCGAAAGAATCTGCACCGACTTTGTTGAAATGCACGGAGATAGAAATTTTAAAGATGACAAAGCCATTGTAGGGGGATTCGGAAAAATCGATGGACAAACAGTCATGATCCTTGGTCAGCAAAAAGGAACCAATACCAAAACCCGCCAGCTTAGAAATTTTGGAATGGCCAATCCGGAAGGATACAGAAAAGCATTGCGCTTGATGAAGCTGGCAGAGAAATTCAACAAACCAATAGTTACACTGGTAGATACCCCCGGCGCATTCCCCGGCATTGAAGCCGAAGAACGCGGACAAGGAGAAGCCATCGCCAGAAACATATATGAAATGCTTCGCTTAAAAGTCCCGGTTGTTTGTGTAATCATCGGCGAAGGGGCCAGTGGCGGTGCAATGGGAATTGGAGTGGGTGACAGAGTTTTCATGATGGAGAATACCTGGTATACCGTGATTTCTCCTGAGAGCTGCAGCTCCATCCTATGGAGAAGTTGGGACCAAAAAGAAAAGGCAGCAGAAGAATTGAAACTGACGTCTGACCATATGCTCAAATTCGGACTGGTTGACGGAGTGATACCAGAACCATTGGGCGGAGCACACTGGGACCATGACCTGGCTGCTTCAATGGTGAAAGAGCAAGTGGTAAAATCAATCCAAGAACTCAAATCGCTCGATCCTGAAAAAAGAATTGACGAGAGGATAGAAAAATTTGCAAAAATGGGCAGATGGGAAGAAGCATCCGCCAATCAATCATAACCAATGAAAGTCAAGCATCCATTCGCAGGCACCGGTGTGGCTATAGTAACTCCTTTTTTGGAAAATGGTGATATAGATACCGCCTCTCTAGAAAAGCTGGTCAATCATATGGCAGACGGCGGGGTTGAATATATCGTTGCATTGGGCACCACAGGTGAAAATCCAACGCTAAACAAAAATGAAAGACAACAAGTGTATTCACTTGTAAATCAATTTAATAAAGGAAGATTAACATTGGTGGCTGGTATCGGAGGGAATGACACCAGGGCTGTGGTCCAATCCATGAAGGATTTTGATCTTACAGGATACAGCGCAATCCTTTCTGTGAGCCCCTACTACAACAAACCCAACAACGAGGGACTCTTTCAACACTATAAGGCAATCAATGACAAAAGTCCCCTTCCTGTCATCATGTACAATGTTCCAGGAAGAACAGGCATGAATGTAAATGTTGCCACCACCCTTAGAATTGCGAGGGAATGCAAGAACATCTTTGCTACCAAGGAAGCATCCGGGAACATCGACCAAATCATGCAAATCATCAGGGACAAGCCTGAGGGATTTGAAGTGATCAGTGGCGATGACGGCATCACACTGCCGATTATGGCCTGCGGTGCCATTGGGGTGATATCCGTAGTTGGAAATGCTTACCCAAAACTGATATCGGACATGGTCAGGAACTGCCTGGATGGAAAATTTGCAGAAGCCAGACCGGCACATGAAAAAATGTTACCGCTCATTTCAAGCATGTTTGCAGAAGGCAATCCAAGTGGCATCAAAGCTTATTTATCTGAGCTGGGCATCACCAAAAACACTTTCAGACTTCCAGTTGTGGGTGTGAGCGATGCATTGATGCAAACGATCCAATCACTGATGAAATCCGTCTAAGGATTCGTTGGCATTCCGGAACGATTGATCAGAAATCAACCTTGTAGCCAAATACTGGTATCCTTCCCAACAAATAATTGTAAGTGATTTTTCCCTGATTTGCATCGTAACGATGACTGATGGGATTTTTTCTGTTGGTGGCATTTTGAACACCCAATATCAAACTGCCGGTTGTTTTTTTATATTGAACCTTCCACTCGAATTGCGTATCCAATCGAAATATACTCCTGAGCTTTTCTTCATTGTACCTAGATATAATTGTTACGGTGGTTCTACGAATGGCAGATTGCACAAGATCGATGGGTGTAACCCGAACACCTCCCATTGAAATCAGTTTCATATCGAATCCAATATAAGAGGGACGCCTGGTTTTCAATACCCACTCCTTTCCAAACAGAAGGGTGAATGAGTTGTTGGAATTGTAGCGGGTACTTCTCCAAAATTTATCTGAAGGCCTGTATTCGGATTGATACAAACTCAGTGTGCTCAACAAATAAAATCGATCGTTCCAATACCTATCCAACGTAAACTCCAAACCATAATTCTGTCCGAGTCCCTTGTTGGCCAGCGTTTCGATGGAAAAGTCATCATCCAGGTTGATGACACTGTAATTGCTCGTACGCAAAGCATGTATAGGAATATTATACAGCCATTGGTAATACACTTCTGTCTTCAGGTTCCAGTCTTTTGCAATTTGAATGGAATATCCCAACACATAATGCTTCGATTTGCTGAAGTCAAGCATTTTGTTGGGCATCACGGTATCATTGCCAACGCGGATGCGTGCAAAGTAATTACCAAGTGGTTGGATTTGTGCGTGCATGCCATATCCAAAACTAAGTGACTGGCTGTTGTCAATTTGGTAGCGGAGTCCGAATCTGGGCTGAAAAGCACTTGACTGGTTGAGTGAGAGCTGCTGTCCGTGTCCACCTAACTGAAATGAAAACTTATTGGATGCATCCCATTTCCATTGAACAAAATAATTGGTTAACCAAGTGGACCCGTTGTTTTTGATTTTATCTCTCAGCACATTGCTAACAGCCTCTCGTTGCTGAAGATTGAATGCAATATCTTTTGTATAGGCTCCCAATTTAAACAAATGATGTTTGCTTGCCTTAAATGTGATGATGGATGAAAACTGAGTATTCCATTCGGAAAACTTGTTGATCCTCGAGAACACAACTGGTGCATTGAACTTATCCAGTCGGCTGTCTTCTTCACGGTAGAGGTAGCCATTTTTACTCAGCACTGATCTCCATAATATTCTTTTTCCGATATTGATTTGGTGGGAAATCCCCAGTGCACCTGCATTTGCAGCATCGAGCGAGCTGCTTCGAGTGGAGGGATCGTTTACCCAAGTGATGCTGTCTCTTGCCAATTCATCATACTGCTTGCTCAGTCCACCGAACCCAAATACTGAAAAACTGCCAATTTTCTTGGTGGGCAGATGAATATTGAGTGAAAGGTCTTGAAATGAAGTGGGCTTATCAGAAATATTGAATCCCAATTTTTGCATGAGCGTGAGAAATCCATATCGGTAGTTGATCAGATAGGATCCGCCATATCCTTTTTTGAAATACCCTTCCGTCGCAAAATCAATCCCCAATGTACTCAGTGAGAAAGTATGTTCTCTTTTGTCCTTGTTTCCTTTTCTCAATTTGATATCAAATACGCCGGAGAGGGCATTGCCGTATTCTGCAGGAAAGGCACTTGTCATGAAATCGGAATTGGCGAGCAGTTGTGCGCTCAACATGGAAATGGCACCACCAGATGTACCTACCCGGGCAAAGTGATTGGGATTGGGGATGTCGACCCCCTCCATGCGCCACAGCAGACCATTCGGTGCATTGCCTCTGATGATCAGACCGTTTCCATCTCCAGCACTTGCCACTCCAGCAAAATTGGCTGCGATTCTTGCGGGGTCATTCAGTCCAGCTGCAAATCTCCGGGTTTCCTCCACGCTGAACATCCGAGCGCTCACCATCGCAAGATCATTGATGGGCCTGGATTTATTTCGACTTGATCGGATGATGATTTCTTTGGAGGTGGAAAGATCCTCGTCCATCTCTACCGTCAGTACCAATTCTTTTCCAGATTCCACCAGCAGGTTGTTCAGCAGAACTGGCCTGAATCCGATATGGGTGATGATAACAGATGTTCTTCCAACCGGAATATTGTTCAGTTGAAAGAATCCAGTTGAATCAGAAATGGCTGACTTTTCTTCCGTACCGATAATTTTGATGGTAGCAGATGAAATGACTGTTTTGATGTTTCGCTCTGTGATCCTTCCTTTGATGGATTGCAGTGGGACTGGCTGTCCACCTACCCATACAACAAGGAAGCAGCCCAATAGTATGAACAACAGTTTTTTCCACATCGGTACCGGCAATATAGCTTCTGCATTTTAATTTGATGGGGAATGATTGCATATTTTTTCGGATATTCATTGAAACCAAGACTGCATGCGGCATATAACCATGGATCCGTTTAGCCTGGAGTGGCTGATTTGCATCACTGCTGTATTGCTGGTCATTTTATTGTTGATATACCTTCCCGATTATAGTGAAAAAGCAAGGCATCCAAATTATGGGAAGTTCATCGGACTGGCATTGTTCCTGAATCTCGTCATTGAAAACTGGTATTGTTGGCAATCTGGTATTTGGGATTTGAGAAGCAATCTTCCTTTGCATTTATGTGGCATCAGCGGACTCCTTTCAATCATCCTCTATTTCAGATACAATGAAACACTGGCCAACTTACTTTTTTATTGGGGCATCACAGGGGGGATCCATTCGTTGATAACGCCTGAATTTGATCTGGGCAATGAGGGGTATTTATACTATGGATACTTTGTGAGTCACGGTGGACTCATTCTCACCAGCCTTTTCATGATCAAACACAGAGGATTCAAGCCCCTGGAGGGATCATGGTTGAAGGCATTTTTTCATATCCAATTGGCAGTCTTGGTGATTGGATTGTTCAACTGGTCAACCGGTTCCAATTATATGTATTTGTCTGCTCCGCCCATTGTAGATAACCCACTGATCATTGGAGATTGGCCCTGGTATATATTGGTTTTTGAGGCCTTGGCGTTTGCTCATTTCTACTTTTTGTACAAATTATTCAGTGGTAGAAAGTGGATTCAAAGTCCACTGTAAATTGTTAACAATTTGGTAATCACTTGAACCAAAACGCTGGAATGAATCCCTCGAAGAATTAGTATTTTGCAGTTAGTTTGAATAAAAAAACAAAGCATGGGACTCAATTCCTTTTTTAAAATTTTCCTTCCGAAAGACAAGATTTTTTTTACGCTCTTTGATGAGATGGCAGATACAGTTCATACAATGGCAGTAATGCTTCAACAACTTGTCAATGAGCCGGATGTCGATAAACGAGCCAGTATTTCATCACAAATTGAAAATTTAGAGCATAAGAACGACGAGGCAACACATACAGTTTTCACAGAACTGGGCAGAAATTTCATAACACCCTTAGATAGAGAAGACATACATTACCTTGCTACAGCACTGGATGATGTTGCAGATCACATTTACTCATCTGCAAAAAAGATTGTCTTTTACAAGGTCAATCCAAACGATACAGGAATCATTAAGTTCTCTGAGCTCATTGTTCAATCCACAGCAGAATTAAAAAAAGCAGTACCAGGATTGAGAGACTTAAAAAATTTAAGAGAAATGACAGGCGCCATCGTTAAAATAAACAGCATCGAAAATCAGGCAGACGATGTATTTGACATGAGCATTGAGTCACTTTACAATATGGAAAGTGATTTCAAAGCCGTCATCAAAAAAAGAGAGATTTATCAGGTACTTGAAATTGCAACCGATAAATGCGAAGATGTAGCAAATGTGATAGAATCCATCATTATTAAATACGCCTGATAAAGTAGCAAATCTGATTGGGCCAAACAGCATCTAATGACAAGTCTACTCGTTATCATCATTATACTTGCACTGTTATTTGATTACATCAATGGATTTCATGATGCAGCAAACTCAATTGCAACAATAGTTTCCACCAAGGTACTGACCCCTTTTCAAGCTGTAATTTGGGCTGCATTTTTCAATTTTATAGCATACTGGATATTTCAAGACCATGCTGTAGCTAATACAATCAGCAAAACTGTCTTTAAAGAGTTCATTACACTACCTGTTATTTTATCAGGTTTGTTGGCTGCTATTTTTTGGAATTTGCTGACATGGTGGTTTGGGATACCCTCCTCTTCATCACATACTTTGATTGGAGGATTTGCCGGAGCAGCAATCATGCATGGTGTTATTGATAAAGGCATTGATATTTCTTGGGCGAAAATCGTTGAAAGTGATACCATCATCAAGACGGTGCTCTTTATTTTTCTTGCACCCCTGATTGGAATGGTAATTGCTATTTTCATATCCATCGTTACCATCGTTCGCAACATGTGGCTGAGAATTGCCATCATTTTACTATCCACATTTTTAACTGTGCTTCTCTTTGATAAATTCGAAACCGATAAAATGAATGAGGGTGTTAAGAAGTTTATCAAACTAGACAAATACGAAACTGATTTTGAAAAAGCTGAAATCAAACTAAGGGAAAATCTTACAGATACCCAACAAATCGCCTCATTTCAACAGGCTAAATTAAAATTGGAGAAAGCTCAGCGCTCAATGTCACTAATAAAACCACTCATAGATAATTACGATGCCACAGGTGCTGATTCGATTGCATCATTTGCATATAAACAGGGACTGTTAAGAGCAATTGAAATAAGCAGACTCAAGGACGAAATCAGAAATGCAAATGATTTTCTGGTACTGGAAGCATTGTCTGCAGAAAATAAAAAAGTATATCAAACATATGAAGAGGCAAAGATAAAAACAGAAGGATACGTTAAACCAGTCGAAAAATTTTTGAATGGGGAATTAACTATAGATGGGGTGCTCACAGAAATCAATCAGGTCTATCCTATTCAACCGAAAAATACAGAGAAAGTCATTAAAAAAATTAAATCTTTTAATATAGAAAAATCTTTCTCAGAAGATGTAGAAAAATCCGACAATGGCATCATCGTTTGGGGCATTGTATTCACTGCAATACTTTTCATATTGATATACGTATACGTGGAGAAAATCAAAACACCCACCTCTTATACTGTTGCAAACATGTTTAAAAAGCTCCAGTTGTTCAGCTCTGCTGCGTTCAGCATCGGACATGGAGGAAACGATGCACAAAAAGTAATGGGTATCATTGGTGCGGCATTGATTGCCAGCGGGAACATACAGGAATTCAGTCAGCTGCCGGCATGGGTTCCTATTGCCTGTTACCTTGCCATCGGATTAGGCACCATGAGCGGGGGCTGGAAAATTGTAAAAACAATGGGCACCAAGATTACAAAAGTCACTCCTTTAGAAGGGGTTGCAGCAGAAACTGCCGGAGCGTTTACTTTGTTTTTCACCGGACAAATGGGTATACCAGTATCTACAACGCACACCATTACAGGCTCAATCATCGGTGTGGGGGCTACAAAACGTTTGAGTGCAGTAAGATGGGGAGTTACCTCATCCTTGATGGTTGCATGGATTCTTACCATTCCAGTCAGTGCAATTTTAGCAGCTTTTTTCTACCTGATCACTACATTTTTTCTCTAAAGGTTTTTTACAATCTTTAAAAGTAATTTCAGTCTTCTGAAAGTTTTTAAAAATCTATTTCCTCGAAACAAAATAAAAAGGCCTCCGCTTCGCGGAGGCCTTACAGTTATATTTGGTTTGGTGTTGACTAGTTGTCGAACTTCAGATCCAATCCCAATCCTCGCAACTCGTGAACCAATACATTGAAGGATTCAGGTATTCCAGCTCTTGGAACGTTGTCACCTTTTACGATTGACTCATAGGTCTTGGCTCTTCCAATGATATCATCAGACTTCAGTGTGAGCAATTCCTGCAGGATATTCGATGCACCATATGCTTCAAGTGCCCAAACTTCCATCTCACCGAAACGCTGTCCACCGAACTGCGCCTTACCACCGAGTGGCTGCTGGGTGATGAGAGAATATGGACCAATTGAACGTGCGTGCATCTTATCATCGACCATGTGGTGCAGTTTCAACATGTAAATGATACCCACAGTTGCTTTTTGGTGGAATCTTTCACCTGTTTCACCATCATAGAGATAAGTATGTCCGAAGCTTGGCAATTGAGCCTTGTCGATTAAATTCTTGATTTCATCTACAGAAGCACCGTCAAAAATGGGTGTTGAAAATCTCATGCCCAATTTCTCACCTGCCCAACCGAGGATCGTTTCATAGATCTGTCCGAGGTTCATACGGGAAGGTACCCCCAATGGATTCAACACGATATCTACAGGTGTTCCATCTTCGAGGAATGGCATGTCTTCTGCACGTACGATCTTGGCAACAATACCTTTGTTACCGTGGCGACCCGCCATCTTATCTCCCACTTTCAACTTGCGCTTGACAGCGAGGTAAACTTTGGCAAGTTTCAACACACCGGCAGGAAGTTCATCACCAATGGAGATGTTGAATTTCTCTCTCTTGTATCTACCCAATTCTTCGTTGTAACGGATATTGTAATTGTGCAAGAGTGTATTGATGGCGTCATCGATTTTTGCATCGCCTGTCCAACCCAATGGATTGATGTTTTGATAATCAATACCAGCCAATGCTTTGGCATTGAATTTGGAACCTTTTCCGATGATTACTTCACCGAAGTTATTGGAAACACCTGCTGAAGTTTTATCCTTCAACAATGTTTGCAATTTATTCACCAACAAATCAAGAATATCTTTTTCTGTCTGGTTGTGAATTGATTCCAATTTCTCAAGAGCAGCTTTCTCTTTTGCTTTTGAGTTTTTGTCTTTTTTGGCGCGTTGGAACAATTTTTTTCCAATCACCACCCCTTCAGTTCCACTTGGTGCTTTCAACGAAGCATCTTTCGCATCACCTGCTTTGTCACCAAAGATGGCACGCAACAGTTTTTCTTCTGGAGTTGGATCGCTTTCGCCTTTGGGTGTAATCTTTCCAATCAGGATGTCTCCTTCTTTTACTTGAGCACCTATGCGGATGATACCATACTGATCCAAATCCTTTGTTGCTTCTTCAGAAACGTTCGGTATGTCCGGAGTCAGTTCCTCTTCACCCAATTTGGTATCGCGCACTTCCAATTCAAATTCTGAGATATGAATAGAAGTGAACAAATCTTCGCTGACAACTTTTTCGTTGATCACAATCGCATCCTCAAAGTTGTAACCCTTCCAAGGCATGAAGGCAACTTTCAAGTTGCGTCCCAATGCCAATTCACCATTCTTCACTGCATATCCTTCTGTCAAGAAATCACCTTTCTTCACACGCTGACCTTTGGCTACAGCCGGACGAAGTGTGATGGATGTTTCCTGGTTGGTCTTGATGAACTTGGTCAAGCGATATACTTTCAAATCATCTTCAAAACTTACAAGCTTTTGTGCTTCGTCGCGCTCATAACGCACGTGGATTTCGTTTGCATCCACAAATTCAACCACACCTTCTCCATCTGCATGCAACTGAATTCTCGCATCGCGTGCAGCTTTCGCTTCCAATCCAGTTCCCACAATTGGTGCATCAGGTTTGATCAAAGGAACAGCCTGACGTTGCATGTTGGATCCCATCAATGCACGGTTGGCATCATCGTGCTCAAGGAAAGGAATCAAGGATGCACTCAAGCCAACAATTTGGTTGGGTGCAACGTCCATGAATTCTACTTCGTTTGGCTCAAGGATAGGGAAATCGCCCGTTTGTCTTGCCTTCACTTTATCTTCTGCAAACTCACCTTTTTCAGTAAGCGGTACGTTTGCCTGTGCAATCTTTGCAGTATCTTCTTCTTCAGCACTGAGGTAAGTCAGCTTCTTCACTTCGACCTTGCCATTGTTCACTTTGCGGTAAGGTGTTTCAATGAATCCCATCTCATTGATCTTTGCGTGAACACAAAGTGTAGAGATCAATCCAATGTTTGGACCTTCCGGAGTTTCAATTGTACACAAGCGTCCATAGTGAGAATAGTGAACGTCGCGCACCTCGAAACCTGCACGCTCTCTGCTCAAACCACCGGGACCGAGCGCGGAAATACGGCGCTTGTGGGTGATTTCACTGAGTGGATTGGTTTGATCGAGGAACTGAGACAACTGTGATGTTCCGAAGAAGGAATTGATCACAGAAGAAAGTGTACGTGCGTTGATCAAATCAACTGGAGTAAACACTTCATTGTCGCGTACGTTCATACGCTCACGGATGGTACGTGCCATTCTCGCAAGACCTACACCAAACTGCGCATACAATTGCTCTCCAACTGTACGAACACGTCTGTTGCTGAGGTGATCGATGTCATCAATCTCTGCTTTACCATTGGTTAGGCGAACGAGGTATTTGATGATTTCGATGATATCTTCTTTGGTAAGGGTCTTTTGATCCAAACCATAGTTGAGGTTTAATTTCTTGTTGATTTTGTAGCGACCTACTTCGCCCAAATCATAACGCTTGTCGCTGAAAAACAATTTGTCGATGATGCCGCGGGCGGTTTCATTGTCGGGTGCATCAGCGCCACGCAATTGTTTGTAGATATGCTGAACAGCTTCCAATTCTGAGTTGGAGGTATCCTTGTTCAAAGTATTGTAGATAATGGCATAGTCACCACTCACCTCTTCTTTTTGAATGAATATGCTTTTTACACCCGTTTCAAGGATGGTATTGATATCATCTGCAGAAAGAACTGTATCACGCTCGAGTACAACCTCGTTTCTTTCGAGAGAAACAACTTCACCTGAATCTTCATCCACAAAATCTTCTACCCATGTTTTCAATACTCTTGCAGCAAGGCGTTTTCCAACAAGTTTCTCAAGTGTTTTTTTGTCTGTCTTCACTTCATCTGCCATTCCAAACAACTCAAGAATATCTTTATCGGTCTCAAATCCGATTGAACGCAACAAAGTAGTTACAGGGAACTTCTTTTTACGATCGATGTAGGCATACATCACGTTGTTTATATCGGTTGCAAATTCCATCCATGCACCCTTGAAAGGAATGACACGTGCAGAATATATTTTCGTTCCGTTCGGATGGAGTGATTGTCCAAAGAATACACCAGGAGAACGGTGCAATTGAGAAACCACTACCCTTTCAGCACCATTGATCACAAACGTTCCGCGGGGAGTCATGTAAGGAATGTTTCCAAGAAACACGTCCTGCACGATGGTTTGGAAGTCAACGTGCTCTTCATCGTTACAACTCAAACGCAATTTTGCTTTGAGAGGAACTGCATAAGTGAGTCCACGCTCCATACATTCTTCGATGGTGTAGCGGGGTGGATCAATGAAATAATCCAGAAACTCCAACATGAAGATGTTTCTTGTATCGTTGATTGGGAAATTCTCTTTGAACACCTTGAACAAACCTTCATTGTTGCGTTTGTCAGGAGTTGTTTCCAATTGGAAATAATCCTTGAAGGATTGAATTTGAATTTCGAGAAGATCTGGAGTCTCTGCAAGGTGTTTTACCTTACCAAAATGCACTCTTTTTGAAGCCACTTTTGCTGATGACATAGTCTGATGTGCTTTTAAACGTGTGATCGGACTGAAAGACAATAAGGCTCCCTTTACACTTACTTGTTTAAGTAATTGATTATCAACATTTTATGTTGTTGCGGGAAGTCAAATTGTAAATAGCCCAATTTAAAGGACTGCAAAGTTACGGGAATTGGGGGAAACGGACAAATATTTGGAGAGGCTCTTCTCTGTCAAAAAAGGCATAAAAAAAGCCGGAGGAATCCGGCTTTGATTTTTTGCGTATCGGTTGATTACTTGATTTCAACTTCAGCACCTGCTTCTTTCAACTTAGCAGCCAAATCGTCTGCTTCAGCCTTGGAAACACCCTCTTTTACAGGCTTAGGAGCGCCATCAACGAGGTCTTTTGCTTCTTTCAATCCGAGTCCGGTGAGGTCTTTCACAACCTTCACAACACCCAATTTGCTTGCACCGCCGTTTACGAGGATAACATCAAAAGTTGATTTTTCCTCAGCAGCAGCTGCGGCACCACCGCCACCACCTGCTACTACAACTGCAGCTGCAGCTGGTTCGATACCATAATCAGCCTTCAATACGTCGGCCAATTCTTGAACTTCTTTTACTGTAAGGCCTACCAGTTGTTCGGCCAATGCTTTTACGTCTGCCATGTTTTTAAGTTTTAACCGCTTTCAATGCGTTAGCTCCAGCGGATGGTTATAAAATATGCCACATTTAAACCTCAGTGGCGTTGGGTTATTTACTAATTATTCTGCTGCTGCACCTTGTTTTTCATGGTGATGCAACAATCCGGCCAACACACGCTTGGCAGGTGACTGCAACAATCCAATCACATCGCCGATGAGCTCGTTCTTGGTCTTGATTTGTGTAAGCGCAGTGAGGTTGTTGTCACCAACGAATATATCTCCGTTGATGAAGGCTGCTTTCAGCTCAGGCTTTTCAACGTTTCCTTGCTTGCGGAAAGAACTGATGATCAGCGCTGGTTCTTTGGGATTTTCAGAGAACATCAATGCGGTTACGTTGTGCAATGCATCGTACACGCCTGCATACTTTTCCGCATCGAGAGATTCCAATGCTTTGCGGATGAGGGTATTCTTGGCAACTTTCATTTCAACTTTCTTGTCGAAACAAAATCTTCTGAGGCTGCTAACCTGTTCTACTGAAAGTGATTCTGTATTGGTGATATAGAAATTGTTGTACTGTCCGAATTTCTCTTTCAGCACATCAATTACTTCATTTTTTTCTTGCTTAGTCATGTTAAGCTTTTTAATTATTTACAATGATGGCTTGTATCAATGAACAAGCACTTTTGTGTCAATTGCGATAGATGGACTCATGGAACTGGCCATGAATACGCTCTTCAGGTATGTACCTTTTGCTGAAGATGGTTTTGCTTTGATGATGGCATTCAGCAATTCCATGCTGTTCTCAGCAATTTTATCGGGTGTGAAACTCACGCGACCAATAGAAGCGTGTACGATTCCAGCCTTGTCTACCTTGAAGGCAACTTTACCTGCTTTTACATCCTTCACCGCTGCAGATACGTCGTTGGTTACGGTACCTGTTTTGGGGTTGGGCATGAGGTTACGTGGACCGAGAACTTTACCGAGTTTACCAATTTTTGGCATCACGGATGGCGTTGCTACGATTACATCGATGTCAGTCCAGCCACCTTCAATCTTGGTGATGAACTCATCGAGTCCGACGAAATCAGCGCCTGCTGCAGTAGCTTCAGCTTCTTTATCGGGTGTACAAAGCACCAATACTTTTTTGGTTTTACCAGTTCCGTGAGGAAGGGTTACTGTCCCCCTGATGGCTTGATCAGCTTTTTTAGGATCAACACCCAAACGGATGTGCAGGTCAACCGAACTATCGAATTTTGTTGTGTTTACTTGTTTAACGAGTCCGGATGCTTCAGTGAGTGAATAAACTTTTTTGTCATCCACTTTACCGGCAACGGCTTTTCTTTTTTTAGTGATTCCCATCTTGATTCAGATTTAGGCTGTGATCAATTAATTTTCCCAAGGGGCTTTACCTTCAACTGTAATACCCATGCTTCTTGCCGTTCCGGCTACCATGCGCATAGCGCTGTCAACCGTAAAGCAATTCAGATCAGGCATTTTGTCTTTAGCAATGGCCTCAACCTGTGCCCAGGTAACCTTTCCCACTTTGGAGCGGTTGGGTTCTTTGGAACCACTTTGAAGTTTGCTGGCCTCTAGCAATTGAACAGCCGCCGGAGGGGTCTTGATGATAAAATCAAATGATTTGTCTGAGTAAACTGTAATGACAACCGGTAATACTTTGCCCGGTTTGTCTTGCGTCCTGGCATTGAACTGCTTACAGAACTCCATGATGTTGACACCTTTGGAACCGAGTGCGGGACCAACAGGAGGTGCAGGGTTGGCTTGACCGCCTTTGACCTGCAACTTTACATAGCCAGAAATTTCCTTAGCCATATGTTTGTTTTTTTGGTGATAGCGTCCGGTCATTTATTGACAGAACTCCCAAGTCCATTCAAAAAAAGAACTTTCGATTGGGGCGGCAAAGGTATATCGGAATCTTGAATCTGCCAAGGATTTTTTAACCCTTGGCCACCCTTTGGGGGATGTGGGTAAGCGTCTGCCTGCCCTTTTGATGAGGAGGAAAACCGGTGGATTAAATCTAGATAAATTACTGAATGGCAATATGTTTTGAACAGCTTAAATCTGTAATTTGAATTCACTTTACAAACGCTCTAAAATTCAAACAAGATGGCAACCGCAAAAAAATCCAAGAAAAAAGCTAGTGCTAAGAAGGCTGCTTCCAAAAAAGCTGCCAAGAAAAAATCAGTAAAAAAAGCTGCAAAAAAATCAGCAACTAAAAAAGCAGCGAAGAAAGCTGTAAAAAAAGTTGCAAAGAAAGTTTCGAAGAAAGTTGCAAAGAAAAAAGCAGCGAAGAAAACATCCAAAAAATCTGCTCCAAGGAAAGTTGCAAAAAAAGCAAGCAAGAAAGTCGCAAAAAAAGTAGTAAAAAAAGCTGCGAAGAAAAAGACTGCTACAAAAGCAAGCAAGCCAAAACCAGCGCCAGTAGTGGCTCCCACTCCGGTTGCAGAAGCACCGGCACCAGCGCCTGCAGCAGAAGGCGGACAAGGACAGTTGTTTTAAAATGAAGTCATCGCATAAAAAAAGGGAAGCAAATGCTTCCCTTTTTTTATGCGAATATCATTTACTATGAAATCTTTTCTACTTGCATGTAGTTGAGTTCTACAGGCGTTGATCTTCCGAAAATTTTCACGGTAACTTTCAATTTCTTTTTCTCGTCATTCACTTCTTCGATCACGCCATTGAAATCATTGAATGGTCCATCTACAATTTTGATGGTCTCTCCAATGATGAAAGGCTCGCTCATGGTCATTCCACCGGCATCACTCATTTCATCGATCTTGCCCAACATTTTGTTTACTTCCGCCTTGCGCAGTGCTATTGGATTCTCTTTTCCTAGAAAATGAATCACGTTGGTGGTATTCTTGATGGCAGTGATGATGTCATCATGCAGCTTTCCTCCAACACATTCAATCATCACATATCCGGGATAGAAGTTGCGTTCGCGCATGACTTTCTTGCCATTTTGCACCTTGTAGACTTTCTCCACTGGGAGGAATACCTGTTTGATGGCTTTGTCCCAACCATTGCGCACGATGTCTTTATCCAGGTACTCTTTCACCTTCTTCTCTTTTCCGGAGATGACGCGAAGCACGTACCATTTGGTTTCTTGTTGTACGGTTATTTCTTCCATTACTTAAACAATGAATAAACGAATTTAAGTGCAGAGCTGCTTCCAAGGTCCAATACCCACACGATGGCAGTGATCACCAATGTTGCTACGAGTACAATCATGGTTGATTGCTGCAACTGCTGCCAGTTGGGCCAGGTCACTTTCTCCATGAGCTCTTTGTAAGAGTCTTTGAAGTATGCTTGTATTTTGTTCATCTGTTTCAGGTTTTAAACTGAGGGAGTAAAGTTACCCAAAGTTTTCCTTTTTGCACGGGCACTAGGATTCGAACCCAGATCAAAGGTTTTGGAGACCTCTATTCTACCATTGAACTATGCCCGTTCTTAAGAAACAAAGTACCCAGAGAGACTCCAGGTACTTTGCTGTTGATATAACTTTTGAGGTCAAACTCTCGGAGGAGGTCAACCGATCAAGTCTTACTTGAGGATCTCAGTAACCTGTCCAGCTCCCACTGTACGGCCACCTTCGCGGATCGCGAATTTCAATCCTTTTTCCATGGCGATTGGTTGGATCAACTTCACTTTCAAGTTGATGTTATCACCAGGCATCACCATTTCAGTTCCTGCAGGAAGTTCGCACTCTCCTGTTACGTCAGTTGTACGGAAATAGAACTGAGGACGGTATTTGTTGAAGAATGGAGTGTGACGTCCACCTTCATCCTTGCTCAATACGTATACTTCACCGTTGAATTCAGTGTGTGGAGTGATTGAACCAGGTTTGCAGATAACCATACCGCGGCGGATATCTTTTTTCTCAATACCACGGAGCAAAAGTCCAGCGTTGTCTCCAGCTTCACCCTCATCGAGGAGCTTGCGGAACATTTCAACACCGGTAACGGTAGAAACAAGTTTGTCTTCTTGCATACCTACAATCTCAACACCTTCACCCACTTTGATTTTTCCACGCTCGATACGACCAGTAGCAACTGTACCGCGACCAGTGATCGTGAATACGTCTTCTACTGACATCAAGAATGCAAGATCAACCGGACGAGGAGGCAATGGAACGTAACTGTCAACTGCATCCATCAATTCGTTTACAGTGGCAACCCACTTTTCTTCGCCAGCCAATGCGCCGGTTGCAGAACCCTTGATGATTGGAGTATTGTCGCCATCGAAACCTCTCTTGGTCAACTCTTCGCGGATTTCCATCTCAACGAGGTCAAGCAATTCAGGATCATCAACAAGGTCAACTTTGTTCATGAATACTACGATACGAGGAACACCTACCTGACGAGCAAGAAGGATGTGCTCTTTCGTTTGTGGCATTGGACCGTCAGTTGCGGCAACCACAAGGATAGCGCCGTCCATCTGGGCAGCACCAGTAATCATATTTTTAACGTAGTCAGCGTGACCTGGACAGTCAACGTGAGCATAGTGACGAGAAGCAGTTTCGTATTCAACGTGTGCTGTGTTGATGGTGATACCTCTTTCTTTTTCTTCAGGTGCACCGTCAATCTCATCATACTTCTTTGCCTGTGCGAGACCTTTTTTAGAAAGAATCTCCGTAATGGCAGCAGTTAATGTTGTCTTACCATGGTCAACGTGTCCGATTGTACCAATGTTAACGTGGGGTTTGTCCCGCTTGAAGGTCTCTTTAGACATTGTTATCTGTTTTTATGTTTTTTACTAACTATTGATGCGGCCGCAAAGTTATTGACTTTGAGACGATTTAAAAAAGAATTTTTCCAGGGTAAAAGACCAGACCCACTCAAGAACTTACCCTCAGCAACTTTTCCCATTTAATTGAGAGCCGTTGATGAGAATTGAACTCACGACCTCTTCCTTACCAAGGAAGTGCTCTACCACTGAGCTACAACGGCATTCGTCTGTACCACTGAGCCCTGCCGCCGGCAGGCAGGTACAACGGCGATTATCCCCTGCCTACACACTTGCCGGTTGGCAAGTATGGGCTTGAAGACCGCACAGCCTGGCGGTTGTGAGCGGGAGACGAGGCTCGAACCCGCGACCTATAGCTTGGAAGGCTATCGCTCTACCAACTGAGCTACTCCCGCATGATACTGGTAAATAGTTGTCGAACCCATTCCAAAGGGTGTGGGCAGGAGTGGATTCGAACCACTGAAGTCGAAAGACAGCGGATTTACAGTCCGCCCCATTTGGCCGCTCTGGAACCTGCCCGCTATGTTTTTCTCAATCTAATATTCTGTCCGTAGATGGAGCCAGAGAAGGGACTCGAACCCCCGACCAGCTGATTACAAATCAGCTGCTCTACCAGCTGAGCTACTCTGGCTTGTACAGATTGGAAAAACTTATCTTGACTTATTTACCAGGAAAAGTTGACATATAAAGAACTACCCCAATTTTTGGGGAATGCAAAGGTAACGGAAATTGTTAAATGCAAAAATTTTGAGGTGGAATTTTAGAAAGAATTCCAACTGGGTCTATGCATATTGTTTTTCCTTGACTCTTTTGATCTGCACCAATACTGCATCCATTGCCATATCGAAAGATTCTTCAAAAGATTTGGTGCTGTGTTTCACAAACAATGCACGCTTTGGAATATTGACCCTGATCTCGGCAATCTTGTCCTTGATCTGATGCATCACATTGTCCAACTTCAGATAAACATCAACAGTCATGATCTTATCATGGTGGCTGGAAAGTTTTGAGATTTTCTTATTGACATGCTCCAATAATTTGCTGTCTGCATCAAAGTGCAATGCATGAATGTTTACTGTCATAACCCATCTATTTAAATATTAACCGATGAAAATAATATCATCCTTAAGTTACTAAAAAAATGGAATTTCCGCAATAAAAAATCTGTTAAATAAAACTTGGATCAGCCCTTTGGATGTGATTTCTTATGTATGTCCCTCAACCGGTCAATGCTGTTGTGGGTATAGACCTGTGTAGCGGCCAAACTGCTGTGTCCCAGCAGTTCTTTAACGGCATTCAATTCAGCACCATTGGATGTAAGATGTGTCGCAAAACTGTGGCGCAATACGTGCGGACTCTTCTTGTCGGCTGTGGTAATCAGCGAAAGATATTTTTTTACAATAGCATACAATTGCCTGGCACCTGGATGCTTCCCTTTGCCGTTGATCAGTAAGAATGAACCCGAATCAGCAGGAAATAACTTACCCGCCTCATCCATAAAAAGCCTGATGGTTTTTGCCAACACCTCGCTGATGGGTATGACCCTTTCCTTGTTGCCTTTACCCAGGACTTTTATCTGCGTTCTTGCAAAATCTATTTGTGTTGTTTTTAAGTTGACCAACTCGCTTACGCGCATTCCCGTTTGATAAAGAAGATTCACAACAAGATATTCCATCCGTCCATCCAGATCATCCGAAAAATAATCTCGTTGCGAAAGTTGATCCATTTGATCCGACTCAACGTAGGTGGGTAATCTTTTTTTTGTTTTGAGGACCTGTATTGTTTTAGTCGGACTCGCTGCTATCCACTCGCGAACAAGACAATATTTAAAAAAAGATTTTAACGTAGATATTTTTCTATTGATGGTTCGGGGTGTTATTTTCTGTACAGCAAATGCCGCCATCCAAGTCCTGATCATAGATGGTTGGATCTGATCCAGTTGCTCTACAGCAAACTGCGCTTGTAGAAACTGTGAAAAGTGCTCGAGATCATCTGTGTATGCCTTGATGGTGTGAAGCGAAAAACGCTTCTCAAATTTGATAAAATCATGAAAGAAACCAATGGCATCCCTGACTGGTATAGACATAAAAAAAGTAGCCATAAAGTTACTAAACCCTATGACTACTTTGTATTATTTGAAAGGTGACTCGAATTATGCTTCGATCTCTCCGTTCTGGATTTTCTGCTTGTAGATGGCCTTCAGAACCTCACCCCTGCGTTTTACAGATGGTTTTGTAAAAGATTGACGCTCACGAAGTTGCAAAAGTGTTTTTGACTTTTCGTACTTCTTTTTGTACTTTTTTAGCGCCTTGTCAATGTTCTCGCAATCTTTAGAATCAATGATTAACATAAAATTTCTCCAGTTTTTAAGGATTGCAAAGATATGGGAATATTTAAGAAAAACAAGCGTAATCTTCACCTGGTACCCCTATCCCATCACATTGAATGAAATTCTTGGTTGTTTCCCTGATGTCAAGCTCCCAAATGACTGGCTGATCCCACTGCATTCTGCTCAACTCCTTTTTCTCTTCTCCTTACTCGATCATATACTTCAATTAATGATATCATGTACAGCAAATGAAAGCCCAATACATGCTGCCTCCCTCTGCTCTTGGATCTGACCAACTCACTGTGGACAGATACCAATTTCCTCATATCAAAGAAAGCAGTATTTCTGAAACGCTCTACGAGGATTTCAACTTTTTGGGTCAGAAAATTCTCCTGCGCCATCCGCCTTCCAAGGTCTGCCGTTTGAGGCTTGGGGCACCGATTGTTTAAAATGCATGAAGGCAGGATTCCCTCCATGGATTTTTTCAAGAGGTATTTTTCCATCCCATTTTTTGAAAACAACGCTGATGGTATGCGCTCCAAAAAAGAGTTCAACGCCTCATCTGCCGTTGGATCAAAGACCCTGATGCCATATTCTTGTGATAAAATGGACCAATGTGTTGATGCAAAAACATGCAGCCGCTCAAATGCCATTTTTCTGAATTCGGAAATGTCAGGGTGCCGATTGCAATCCTGCTCAAAAATATTGTTCAAGCCATATTGAGTAATATATGTTTTTAAGACCTTATTATGCAATAACAGAAAACTTCCCATTGATTCCCTGAAAAAAATATTTACCAAGCAATGACTGTTTCAAAAAATTGATCAACCTCTGTACAGAAAACAAACTGATCTTCTTTTTACCACGAAAAGAAATGCTGTAATTCCCCATTTGTCCTGTGAACATTGCATCCACCCCATCCAGCTTGGCCTGCCGCATGATTCCTTCAATCCAAAAACTGTTTGAATGAACTATGGGATAAAATAAACTCCGCTTTTGCTGACGCTGGAACATTGCCAAGAATGACAGCCCGTTTTATGGAATGTATGAAAAGAGGATCCAATGCCAGAAAAGATGTGTTTTGATGAAAAACTTATCTGGTTAATGTCATTGGATATTGGATATAACGAAGTTAAATCAAATTGAAAGGATTCCCTTCAGAAAAACAACGTCCAAATCTGAGAAATATTGCGCGCATGGGATGTTTTGATTCCTTGTTACATTTGCACAAATATTTTAACGATGGACATTGTAGCAGCACTCAAATGGAGAGGAATGATTCAGGACATCATGCCTGGAACCGAAGAGCAATTGAAAAAGGAGCCAACAACCTGTTATATCGGATTTGACCCAACTGCTGACAGCCTTCATATTGGAAGTCTGGTTCCCATTCTTTTACTCTATCATTTGCAACAGGCTGGACACAAGCCATTGGCATTGGTAGGTGGTGCTACCGGCATGGTAGGCGATCCAAGCGGAAAGAGTGAGGAGCGTAATTTATTGAATGAGGAGACATTGCAGAAAAATGTTGCTGGAGTGAAGAAGCAATTGGAAAAGTACCTTGACTTTGATCCATCCCAAAAAAATTGTGCAGAGATCGTCAACAATTATGATTGGTTCAAGGGATTGGGATTCATTGATTTTTTGAGGGATGTCGGCAAGCACATTACTGTCAATTATATGATGGCAAAGGACAGTGTAAAGAAAAGAATAGAGGGAGAAACCGGTATTAGTTATACAGAATTTGCATACCAGTTGATGCAGGGTTATGATTTTTATTGGTTGTATCAAAACAAGAATTGCAAGTTGCAAATGGGCGGAAGTGATCAGTGGGGAAATATTACAACCGGAACAGAGCTCATCCGCAGAAAGGCTTCTGGTGAAGCATTTGCGTTTACTTGTCCACTGATTACAAAAGCCGACGGCGGTAAGTTTGGCAAGACCGAGAAAGGGAATGTTTGGCTGGATCCTGAAAAAACTTCACCTTTTCAATTTTACCAGTTTTGGCTGAATGCAGCAGATGCAGATACTGAAAAGTGGATTAAAATATTTACCCTGATTGACAAAACAACAATCGACCAATTGATTGCTGAACACAGAAACGACCCTGGTGCAAGACTCCTTCAAAAGAAACTCGCTGAGGCGATTACAACTTTTGTACACGGTGAAAAAGAGTGTCAAACTGCACAGCAAACCACTGAGCAGTTGTTTGGCAAGAGTGATGAAATCAATATGAAGGAAATGGATGAGCCCGCCCTGCTGCAAGCAATGGAAGGTGTACCCATCCACAGCATCTCTTCTTCCATGATTTCCGATGGAATTGATGTGGTCAGTTTTCTTGCGGAGACAGGAATATTTCCAAGCAAAGGTGAAGCCAGAAAAATGGTTGCAGGTGGAGGGGTTAGTATCAATAAAGAGAAAGTAGTGGATGTCAATCTGGTTGTCAACAAAAATCATCTGATAGCTGGCAATTATGTTGTTGTACAGAGGGGTAAGAAAAACCATCACTTGGTGAAACAGCAATAGTCCACCTAGAAATACTCCTTCACAATTTTTGGGATCTTCTTTTGAAATCACTTATTTTTGCAACCCAATTAGGCTGCCCGATAGTATAATGGTAGTACGACAGATTTTGGTTCTGTTTGTCTTGGTTCGAATCCAGGTCGGGCAACATTTTTAACACTTCATTAACATTTAACCCACTGATTTTCAGTGGGTTATGTTTTTTCAGGGTGTTCGTACCCCCATTTTTCCCCTATTTGTTCCCCTATTTTGAGGGAAATCGTTGATTTTTTGACCAAAAAAATTGAAAAGAGTTTGCATCAACATTTTCAAATAAACTGAACTGCCATAATAAGTTTACGATCATTCAATGATCAGGTCAATGTGATCGAGCAAGCCCAATAGAGCTGGATAAGCATGCTTTGATTTCTTGAGTTTGTTTCGATGTGGATCAATAGAATAATGAAACGAGGTTCTGAAATCAACTTTCTCCAGATTGCTCGAATCAAAGATGGCATGATGCAAATCACATTGAAGAAATGTTGATTCGCTGAGATCACAATTGGTAAAATCAACCTCCCTGAGTTGTGAATGCTGAAAAAGGGTTGACTTTATTTTTGTATTGGTAAATGAGGAATTGTTCAATGCACAATGATCAAAACTAAAATTCAGCCCATATTCATTGGCTGTATCAAATTGAAGTCCCAATATTTTACAGTCCTTGAATTGAACATCACGAAAGACAACCTGTCTGATTCTCGCAAGACTCAAATCACAGTTGCTGAACATACAATCCACAAAAATTGAACCACTGATATCAACACCATTGAAATTACAATTGTCAAACACACAAGCGTCGTATTCACTGCTTATGAATTGCTCAGTCTTGAAATCAATTTTGTCAAATTTGATATTTTCCCTTGTTTCCATTCGAGACCACAAATTTTCAACAATTTAATCCATAAAGGATGCTTCTCATCAACAAAATCAGTGTTTTTGATCTCAAATTTTAAAACACTGTTTAAAGCTGCATTTTCCTCCTACTTACAACTGTTCATGTATCACCAAATGCCAATATACAAACCGTTGAAATATTTAGGCATTTACCCCCCCCCGTTAAACAATAAAATCCGCACCAGCACAGCTTTTCCACATTTTTTAGATGAATGTTTTTTTCCCCTTAAAAAAGAGAAAAAACAGAAACGTACGGGGACAGGAAAGATAGTTTAGTCATCAAATACCAACCAGAGCCTAAGACCCCGACTTAATTTCTATTTCGTTGGGGTCATTTTATGTTAGAGCATTAATGTCAAAGACTTTGGAGAATACTTGTGAAAGAACCCATTAATTCAAGAGATTTGCATTAGAAATTCCCGCTTTATGAAATACTCAAAATATTTGTTGGTACTTATATTGATTACCCTTTTACATTCTTGCAAAAAAGAGGAATCCACTACAATCAGCTTAGAAATTCCAACCATTGAAATTGAAAAAGTTGTTGACAAATATGAAATCATTTGGGGGATGGATTTTTTACCAAATGAAGACCTGATTTTTGGTGAAAAAAGAGGAAAATTGTACTTAAAAACTGCTCAAAACAATACCATCACAGAATTGTCTGGCTTACCTGCAATTGACGCAGGTGGACAAGGAGGACTTCTTGATATCAAGACACATCCTAACTATATAAAGAATGGTTGGATATATATGTCATATACTTCCAGTACTCCCTATTATGCTTTAAAGCTCAGTAGGTTCAAGATCAATAACAATAAAATTGAAAACCTTCAGAATATATTTACCGCAACTGGTCCAGGTGGTCACAACGGTAGTAGAATTGTTTTTGATAAATCAGGACTCCTCTACCTGAGCATAGGGGAAGGTCCTTCTACTGGAGGTGGTCCAACTGGAGTAAATAAAAACGCATCTGACCCGTCATCACCTTGGGGAAAGATCCATAGGTTGAATGATGATGGAAGCATTCCCAATACCAATCCGATCTTACCTGGAAATGCTTCTAGAAATTCAATGTATACACTGGGACATAGAAATCCTCAGGGACTCGCTTTGCATCCTTCAACCGGAGAAATATGGGAATCCGAACACGGTCCTTTAGGTGGAGATGAAATCAACATCATCAAAGCTGGACAACATTACGGTTGGCCTGCATTGTCGCTCGGTAAAAACTATGATGGCAGCATCATTTCCAAGAATCATGATTCATCTGGTATATCCAAGCCAATATACTCATGGATACCCTCAATCGGTACATGTGGAATTGCTTTCATCAATGGAAATTATTACAGATCTTGGTCTGGAAGTTTGATTGTTGCAGGATTGGCATCGCAAAAATTACATAGATGCATTGTAGAAAACAATACAATCAAAAGTGAAGAAATCATCCTCAAAGATCTAGGAAGGGTGAGAAATGTAATTCAGGGTATTGACGGAGCTTTGTACGTATCGGTGGAAGGACCAGGAAGAATATTAAAGATGAAAGTAAAATAAATCAAACATGAAAAATATATCCGTTATCGGCGCAGGAACAATGGGCAATGGCATCGCACATGTAATGGCACTCCATGGATTTCATGTTCATTTGATAGACAACAATGAGGCGGCGCTGCAAAAAGCCATGCAGAACATTGAAAAAAATTTGGATCGACAAATGCAGAAAAATATCATCAATGTCGACCAGAAAGAAAAGGCATTGGCAAATATTCAGTGTTTCAAGGAGATAGCCATGGGCGTTGCTGCATCCGACTTGATCATCGAAGCCGTATCAGAAGTTGAATCCATCAAGCGGGAAATTTTCAGAATGGCTGATCAGTATGCTGCTCCAAATTGTATCATCGCATCCAATACCTCATCCATTTCCATCAGCCAATTGGCTGAAGCAACCAATAGACCTGAAAAAGTCATTGGCATGCATTTCATGAATCCCGTTCCTGTAATGAAATTGGTTGAAATCATTGAAGGCAAACATGGCTCAAGAGAAACAACAGATACAATAGTAAAACTGACACAAACCATCGGAAAAACTCCATGTGTGGTCAAAGATGCCCCTGGTTTTATTTCCAACCGCATCCTGATGCCAATGATCAATGAGGCCATCCTTGCGCTGCAGGAAGGAATCAGCGATGAAAAAACAATTGATAATATCATGAAATTGGGAATGGCACACCCGATGGGTCCGTTGCAACTGGCAGATTACATCGGACTCGATGTATGTCACAATATTTTATCTATACTGGAAGAAGGATTCCAAAATGCAAAATATCATCCTGTCCAAATGCTCACTGAAAAAGTTGCAGCAGGAAAATTGGGTATAAAAACAGGTGAAGGTTTTTACAAATATTGAACTGTTTGATGCAATCGTCATAGAACAGCTTCCAATACCATGGCAGATGCTCCTCCTCCACCATTGCAAATAGCTGCAGCTCCATAACGGGCTTTGTTTTCAGATAAAATATGCGTGAGTGTAACAATGATTCTTGCACCACTGCATCCAAGTGGATGTCCCAGTGATACAGCACCGCCTTTGATGTTTACTTTATTGGGATCAATGTTGAGGATATTGGTATTCACTATTCCAACAACAGAGAATGCTTCATTGAATTCAAAATAATCGATATCGTCTAGTCTGAGATTGGCCTTCTTCAAGGCCAGGGGAAGTGCTTTCGCGGGACTCGTTGTGAACCAACAGGGATCCTGCTCTGCATCTGCATAACTTCTTATAATGGCGAGTGGTTTCAAATCAAGTGACTTTGCTTTTTCGGTTGTCATCAATACAACTGCTGCTGCACCATCATTCATGGTGGAGGCATTGGCTGCTGTAACGGTTCCATCCTTTGTAAATGCAGGACTTAAAGAAGGAATCTTTTCAAATTGAACCTTGAAGGGCTCTTCATCCTGATGAACAACCATTGGCGATCCTTTTCGCTGGGGTATTTCTACTGGAATAATTTCTTGCTGAAATCCATTTGCATTTATAGTTGATTGTGATTTTTGATAACTGGAAATTGCAAATGCATCCTGGTCCTCACGGCTGATCTTGTATTCGCTCGCACATTGATCGGCAAATGATCCCATGGCCACCTGATCATAATGATCAGTCAACCCATCATGTGCGAGTCCGTCGATGACCGACACTGAACCGTATTTATGTCCCCATCTCATGGAATGATTGTAAAATGGAACATTGCTCATGCTTTCCATCCCTCCAGCAATGACAACTTCTGCATCACCCATTTCGATGGACTGAACGCCCAGTGCAATCGCTTTCATACCACTTGCACATACTTTATTGACAGTATTGGTTACAACAGATGAAGGCAACCCTGCATAGATAGCAGCCTGTCGTGCAGGTGCCTGTCCGAGTCCCGCTTGCAATACAACTCCCATGATGACCTCATCGACTTTTGATGGATCGAGTCCAATTTTTTTCATCGCCCCTTCAATTGCTTTTCCGCCCAATTGTGTAGCAGTAAAAGATTTCAGTGCCCCACCAAATGAACCAATGGGTGTCCTTGATGCAGAAACGATGCAGATTTCTTTTTTCATGATCCTTCTTGCTAAGAATTAATGAATTGTTGTTAGCGGGTAATTGCTCTTCCGATGACCATTTTCTGGACTTCCGAAGTGCCCTCGTAAATCTGGGTGATTTTGGCATCGCGCATGAGTCGCTCTACATGAAACTCTTTTACAAATCCATATCCACCGTGTACCTGAACTGCTTCTGTCGTCACCCACATGGCTGTTTCACTTGCATATAATTTTGCCATTGCTGCAGATGTTGAGTAATCGAGTCCCTGGTCTTTTTCATATGCAGCTTTGAAGCACAACAACCGCGCAGCTTCAATGCGTGTTGCCATTTCTGACAATTTGAATTGAATGGCCTGGTGTTCATGTATTGGCTTTCCGAACGATTTGCGCTGCTTGCTATAGGCCAGCGCTAGTTCATACGCACCGCTTGCAATTCCCAATGCCTGTGCTGCAATACCGATCCTGCCACCATTCAATGTTTCCATGGCATATCGAAATCCAAATCCATCTGCTCCGATTCTGTGTGATTTGGGGACTTTCACATCTGTAAAAAATATGGAATGGGTATCGCTGCTTCGAATGCCTAATTTATTTTCTTTGGGACCGACCTTTACTCCCTCTTGATTTTTTTCAACAATAAATGTGTTGATTCCCTTAGCACCTTTGCTTGCATCTGTTTGAGCCATGACCAAATAAACAGAGGCAGAATTACCATTGGTGATCCAGTTTTTTACACCGTTGATGAGATAATAATCTCCATGGTCGATTGCAGTTGTATGCTGATGAGTTGCATCACTTCCTGCTTCCGGCTCACTCAATAGAAATGCGCCAATGTACAATTCATCATTGTTGGTGCCTTTTGCAAGAGGCACCAGGTATTTTGCTTTTTGTTCTTCATTGCCATACTTTTCCAAACCCCAACATACCAAGCTGTTGTTTACACTCATGCATACACTGGTACTGGCATCCACTTTACTGATCTCCTCCATAGCTAACACATAACTGATGGTGTCCATACCAGCACCACCGTATGCAGGATCCACCATCATTCCCATGAATCCCAAAGAAGCCAATTCTTTGATCTGTTCTGTTGGAAATTGTTGTACTTCATCTCGCTGAATTACTCCGGGCAAACATGAATTTTTTGCAAAAGATCTGGCAGCCTGTTGAATCATCAGCTGCTCTTCAGTCAATTTAAATTGCATACTTTGAATTATTTTCAATGAAGGATTATCATCACAAAATTGAGATGATAGCATACGGATTTGCTCAGCAAATGTAGAGCAAAAAGAGGCTTTGATTCATTTTCTGCTCCATACTTCATAGATGGGATCACCCTTGGAACTGTTGCCGCTGTGATGCCAATCCCCATCTTTCAATTCGGCATTGAAACTCAGCGAATTACCCACACGTGAAGCATCTCGAGAAAAAAATTCGATGTGTTCGGAATATTTCCCATTTTCGAAAGTATACCTGCCCCCACCAGTGCCAAAAAATTCACCGGTATCGGTATTGATGGCTGTCCATTGAAATCTGCTGCCAGACATGACCTTGATTGTTTTTCTTGCACCGGGATTCATTGCTACCATTTTACCGTCCTGCATCCTTCCGGTAATTTTCCAATTACCTGCGAGTCCAGTATTGGCATCATCCACCCAGTTCCAAGTAACTCCAATTCCATCAACAGGCATTTGCAGATCTTTTTTTCGGAAAGTGTATTCATATGTATAGGCTGACTTCACCTCTGACTTGTTTGTAGTATTGAATTCAATGATACCCGATATTTTTTTTCCATCTGCCATAGCAGTTCCTCCCCTGGTTTGGAAGAATTTTTTTCCTTCTAAATCAAAAGTCGTGATAACAAAATACTGATCGACAATTGTCAGGTATTGAACTGCTGTATCTAATTTTCGCATCCAGGCACCTGAAATTTTCTGAGCCGATATAGAGAGAGAAAAAACAACAGTAAGGAGACTGAGTATTAAATGTTTCATGGCAGACAGGTTTAATTCATTCTACCATGAAGTTAGAGAGAAAGAATTATTTCAGCGCATCTAGAATCTCCTCTAAAATATCATCCGGATGCTCCAGTCCAACGGAAAGACGAATGAGCCCGGGGGTGATTCCAACCGCCTGCCGCTCTTCTTCGCTAAGCTTTGAATGTGTAGTACTTGCCGGATGAGAAGCGATGGTTCTGCTGTCACCCAAATTATTGGTCATGGACAACCATTTTAGGTTATTGAGGAATTTTCTTCCGCCTTCCAATCCTGATTTCAATTCAAACGTAAGGATACCCCCTCCATTGCTCATTTGTTTTTTTGCAATCTTATGGTGAGGGTGACTCGGTAAAAAAGGATATTTAACCCAACTCAAAGCTGGATGCCCTTCTAATTTTTGTGCAATATGCAAAGCATTGACTGCATGTTTATCCATTCGCACAAACAAGGTTTCCAAACTCTTGGAAAGCACCCATGCGTTGAACGGACTCATGGACGGACCTGTATTGCGAATGAAGAGGTACATCTGCTTGATCAAATCTTTTTTCCCGACTACAACTCCGCCCAATACCCTTCCCTGTCCATCCATGAACTTGGTAGCAGAATGCAATACAAGATCAGCTCCGTACTGTATGGGTTGCTGAACGGATGGTGTTGCAAAACAATTGTCAACAATGAACAAAATATTATGCTTCTTGCAAATGTCAGCCACATACTTCAAGTCTATGATATCAAGACCAGGATTCGAAGGCGTTTCAACATAAAGAAGTTTTGTATTTTTTTTGATCAACCCTTCAATGGTTTCAGGCTTGTTCATGTCAAAATAACTGTACTCAATTCCCCATTTGGGAAGATACTTGGTGAGAATGGCATGTGTTGATCCAAACACAGCTGATGCAGAAACAATGTGATCGCCAGCAGAAACAAACGTCATGAAAGAAGAAAATACAGCAGCCATGCCAGTGGCAGTTGCAATGCCATCCTCCGCTCCTTCCATCAAGCAAACTTTCTTCACAAATTCATCAACACTGGGATTGGAAAAACGAGAGTAGATATTCACGTCCAATGAATCATCCTCAAATGCTGCTGCCATATCCTCGGCAGAATCATACACAAAACTACTCGTTAGAAACAATGGAGTTGAATGCTCTTTTTCCCCTGTTCTTTCTGTCTGTGTTCTGATAGCTAAAGTCTCTGGCCTCATGGTATTTTTTTTATTCAATGCGTGATCCATTCAGATAAATGGAATGCTCAATGGTTGCTCCTGCTTTTCTGAGCGTTTCTGCAACCGAACAATATTTTTCCAATGACAAATCAACCGCACGTTTGGCTTTGGACAAATCCAAATTGCCTTCCATTTTGAAAACAAGATGGATTTGTTTCCACAAAGATGGCTCTTTGCCTTCTTCGCGATGACCATCAACCTCTATTTTCAGGGAACTGAGTTCCTGTCGCTGTTTTTTTAAAATGCTGATGACATCCACTGAGCTGCAACCGCAGAGGGCGGCCAACATGGACTGCATTGGCCTGAATCCAGAGCCACTTCCACCCTGGTCAACAGGAATATCCATGCGCATCAGATGTCCATCTGCATCCTGGATATCCATGCCAAATTTATCGTCCGCAAGTATTGCTTCTATCAATGCCATAGAATCTGTTATGGGTGCAAATATACATCATTACTGAGCGAGTAAACGATGAACGCATTTTTGCAGACTCTCTTTCCAATCAGGTGGATTGTATGCAAAAACTGACTTGATCTTTGATTTATCCAGCAGACTAAAAGCTGGTCGCTTGGCGGGTGTAGGATAAGCTGATGTAAGAATGGGGTGGATAATTGTATTGCTTTGAATCAATTGCTTGATCTCATTGGCAAAATCATACCAGCTGATTTCTCCTTCATTCGAGAAATGATAAATGCCAGGTTGCCAAGTTGCAAATTGTATGATATGCATAATAAATTCTGCGAGATCTGCGGCCCAAGTTGGACTCCCCACTTGATCGCTGACCACAGAAATTTCATTTCGCTCCTTCATGAGTCGCATCATTGTCTTGACAAAATTGTTACCATGGAAAGAGTATACCCAGGAAGTACGAATGATCACAGATGCAGGATTTTCTTTCATTGCCTCCTGCTCACCAGGCAACTTTGATTGACCATATACAGATACAGGTGCGGTTGCATCTGATTCTTTGTAAGGCTTGGGGGAATCACCTGCGAAAACGTAATCCGTTGAAATATGAATAAATTTACAATGCTGTTCTCTTGAAACTGCAGCAAGGATACCAACAGACTCTGCATTGACTATAAAAGCCAAATCTTTTTCAGTTTCCGCCTTGTCAACCGCAGTGTAAGCAGCACAATTGATACAATAATCAGGCTTGAATCCGACAAATGTATTTCTCACCAAATCAAAATGATGAATGGGAAGATCTTCTCTTGACAGAAAAAGAAACTCAAAGGAGGGGAACGCTGCTGCAATATCACGCAACTCCTTACCGAGCTGTCCGTTTGCACCTGTTACAAGAATTTTTTTCATGTGACCTACTCGTAATACGTAGCGTTGTTGAATGAAGGCAGTACCAGATCTTTTTCTGATACGATTTGTTTTTCAACAGGCACTTTCCAATCAATATTCAATCTTGCATCATTATAAATAACCCCCACTTCAGTCTCTTTGTTATAAAAGTCATCTATTTTATACAATACATCCGCAGTTGGACTCAACACAGAAAATCCATGAATAAATCCTTTGGGGATAAACAATTGTTTTTTGTTTTCTGATGACAACTGAATAGAAAATACTTTTCCAAATGTCTTGGAACTTTTGCGCATGTCAACCACCACATCCAAGATTTCACCCTGTAGTACCCTTATTAATTTGGTCTGCGCGTGTGGTGCCTTTTGCATATGGAGTCCTCTGATCACTCCATAAGTTGAATGTGACTGGTTATCTTGTACCCATGTAAAATCCATCCCGTGTTTATTTTTGAAAACCGAGTCATTGTAGCTTTCGAAAAAATATCCTCTCTCATCGCCAAAAACCTTGGGAGAAATAACATATAATCCAGCAAAATCTGTTGCTTCTACCTGCATAATTATCTACTTACGTATTGATTTGAATAATATTCCTTGTAGGCCCCGGATGTTACACGATCAATCCACTCTCCATTGGCCAAGTACCAATCAATTGTCTTATCGAGTCCCTCTTCGAATTGCAGAGAAGGCTTCCAACCCAGCTCTTTGTTGAGCTTGGTGGCATCAATTGCATAGCGCTTGTCGTGACCAGCTCTGTCTTTTACAAATGTGATCAGTTTTGCGCTTTCGCCAGCTGCACGATTCAGTTTTTTATCCATGATCCTGCACAACAGATGAATGATGTCGAGATTTTTCCATTCATTGAATCCTCCAATATTGTACGTTTCGCCTAGTTTTCCCTGATGAAATATTACATCGATTGCTCGAGCATGGTCCTCAACCCATAACCAGTCACGCACATTATCGCCTTTGCCATATACAGGCAATGGTTTAGAATGAACAATGTTATTGATCATCAATGGAAGCAGTTTTTCAGGGAACTGATGTGATCCATAATTGTTGGAACAATTAGAAATCACCACAGGCAATCCATACGTATCATAATACGCTTTCACCAGATGATCGGATGATGCTTTGGAGGCAGAATAGGGAGAATGAGGATCGTATGGTGTTTTCTCAGTAAAGAACCCGCTCTCACCCAATGATCCATATACTTCATCGGTTGAAACATGATAAAATAATTTGTTGCTGGTCTCTTTCCAATATTTTCTTGCAGCATTGAGCAAAACCGCTGTACCCAATACATTGGTTTTCACAAAAGAAAGTGGATCCATAATTGATCGATCAACGTGACTTTCAGCAGCAAGGTGAATAACAGCATCAAATGATTCTTTTTCAAAAAGCTGATCAATGAGGATTTCATCCGTAATGTCTCCTTTTACAAATGAGTAGTTTGATTTTCCTTCAACATCTTTCAGGTTTTCGAGATTGCCGGCATA
>Ga0172373_10000177_pt1 | contig 96802 bp, 113 predicted proteins | sample Lak10m_2_FD_114546 | JGI IMG/M metagenome (GOLD analysis project Ga0172373, IMG submission 114546) | Freshwater microbial communities from Kabuno Bay, South-Kivu, Congo - kab_092012_10m | ecosystem: Environmental > Aquatic > Freshwater > Lake | place: Democratic Republic of the Congo...
CGTGTTACTCACCCGTCCGCCACTAAAGTTGAAAACTTTCGTACGACTTGCATGTGTTAAGCATACCGCCAGCGTTCATCCTGAGCCAGGATCAAACTCTCCATGATTTCCAATATTTAATAACTTTTAGTCTTAGGTTTGAACTCTGTTCACACGAGGTAAACAGAGTTTTTATATCCTGAATACAAATTATCGTTTTCAACCAATATTGTCAACCCTTAATAAAAAATTAAAAATTTGTTTGATAAAATTTTAAAAAAAATAAATTAGCAATTCTACCATCTTATGTGTAGAATAAGATAATCTGCACAATACTATAATATATTTTTTTAACTTTAATTTTTTACCTATGATAAAAAACAGATGTTTAGATATTGATTTAGAAACTAAAGAAAAAATATTAATTGTTGATGATGAAGCAAGTATTCGTAAAATATTGGAAACGCGTTTGAGTATGATTGGGTATTTTGTTATCACTGCTAGTGATGGAGAAGAAGCTTTAAATTTGTTTCATCAAGAAATGCCAGATGTTGTAATCTTAGATATAATGATGCCAAAACTAGATGGTTATGGAGTCTGTCAAGAAATTAGAAAAGACTCAGATGTTCCTATAATTATGTTAACAGCTTTAGGTGATGTAGCAGATCGGATTACTGGATTGGAGCTTGGTGCAGATGATTATGTAGTAAAACCTTTTTCACCAAAAGAACTTGAAGCGCGTATTAGAGCGGTATTAAGAAGAACCAATAAAGCTGCTTTTTCGTCTCATTTAACTACTTCTGGAATAATCAATTTTAATTTTTTGACTATTGATTTAAACAAGAGACAAATTTATAAAGATAATGAACGAATACGACTTACAGGCATGGAATTTAGTTTGTTAGAGCTATTAATAAGTAGATCTGGTCAACCATTTTCTAGAGCAGATATACTACAGGAGGTTTGGGGATATACGCCCGAGCGTCATGTTGATACTCGTGTTGTAGATGTTCACATTTCACGTTTACGGGCAAAATTAGAAACTGATCCAAGTAATCCGGATTTAATTTTAACAGCTAGAGGTACTGGATATTTATTCCAACGTATTACGGATCAACATGTATTGAAAACTTGAAAGAATTAACGTAAGAGTTAATCTTTAATTTTAGTACTTACTTTTTTTCTATTTACGTATTATAATAAAAGGTAGAAACTATAAAGAAAAAGTAGAGTTACATAACAACACTTATACATATAACGCTTTGGAGAATTAAAATATGACCATAGCAATAGGACAAGAAGAAGGTCGTGGTTGGTTTGATTTAGTGGATGACTGGTTAAAAAGAGATAGATTCGTATTTATTGGTTGGTCTGGTCTATTATTATTCCCAACATCATATCTTTCAATTGGTGGTTGGTTCACAGGTACAACATTTGTTACATCATGGTATACACATGGTTTAGCAAGTTCATACCTAGAAGGATGTAATTTCTTTACTGCAGCTGTTTCAACTCCAGCAAATAGTATGGGTCACTCTTTATTACTATTATGGGGACCTGAAGCTCAAGGTGATTTCACACGTTGGTGTCAAATCGGTGGTTTATGGGCATTCTGTGCTTTACATGGTGCTTTTGGACTTATTGGGTTCTGTTTACGTCAGTTTGAAATTGCGCGTTTAGTAGGTATTAGACCTTATAACGCAATAGCATTCTCAGGTCCAATTGCAATTTTCGTATCAGTATTTTTAATGTACCCTTTAGGACAAGCAAGTTGGTTTTTTGCTCCTAGCTTAGGCGTAGCAGCTATATTCCGTTTCTTACTGTTTATTCAAGGCTTCCATAACTTTACTTTAAATCCATTCCACATGATGGGTGTCGCAGGTATTTTAGGTGCTGCATTACTTTGTGCAATTCATGGTGCTACTGTACAAAATACAATTTTTGAAGATGGTGATGCCGCGAATACATTCCGTGCGTTCACGCCTACTCAATCAGAAGAAACTTATTCAATGGTTACTGCCAACCGATTCTGGTCTCAAGTGTTCGGCGTAGCATTCTCAAACAAACGTTGGTTACATTTCTTTATGTTATTTGTACCATTAGCTGGATTATGGACAAGTGCAATAGGTATCGTAGGTTTAGCTCTTAACCTTCGCGCATATGATTTCGTTTCACAAGAGCTTCGTGCTGCTGAAGATCCTGAATTTGAAACATTCTATACAAAGAATTTATTATTAAATGAAGGTATTCGTTCTTGGATGGCAGCTCAAGATCAACCGCATGAAAACTTTATATTCCCTGAGGAGGTTTTACCACGTGGAAACGCCCTTTAATTCAAATGTAGGTATAGCAGGTCGTGATATTGAATCAACTGGTTTTGCTTGGTGGTCAGGTAATTCACGTTTGATTAATGTATCTGGAAAATTATTAGGTGCACACGTTGCACACGCTGGATTAATGGTTTTTTGGTGTGGAGCTATGACTTTATTTGAAGTTGCGCACTATATACCAGAAAAACCTTTATATGAACAAGGTTTAATCTTACTTCCTCACCTAGCAACTTTAGGTTGGGGTGTAGGACCAGGTGGTGAAATTATTGATGTTTATCCTTATTTTGTAGTTGGGGTTTTACACTTAATTTCTTCCGCTGTACTTGGTTTTGGAGGAGTTTATCATTCTTTAATTGGACCTGATACGTTAGAGGAATCTTTCCCAGCGTTTGGCTATGATTGGCGTGATAAAAATAAGATTACTACGATTTTAGGTATTCATTTAGTAATACTTGGTTTTGGTGCATTGTTATTAGTTATAAAAGCTATTTATGTTGGTGGTTTATACGATACATGGGCTCCAGGCGGAGGAGATGTTAGAATAATTGATAATCCGACTTTAAATCCAGCTGTTATATTTGGTTATGTACTTAAATCACCTTGGGGTGGAGACGGATGGATCGTGAGCGTTAACAACATGGAAGATGTAGTTGGTGGTCACATATGGATTGGTTTCACTTGTATTGCAGGTGGTTTTTGGCATATCTTAACTAAACCGTTCGCATGGGCTAGACGAGCATATGTATGGTCAGGTGAAGCTTACTTATCTTACAGTTTAGTGGCTGTTAGTTTAATGGCATTTATTGCTAGTCAGTATGCATGGTATAACAATACAGTGTATCCAAGTGAATTTTATGGTCCAACGGGTCCAGAAGCATCTCAATCACAGGCATTTACTTTCTTAGTTCGTGACCAACGATTAGGGGCTAGTGTATCTTCAGCTCAAGGTCCAACAGGTTTAGGTAAATATTTAATGCGCTCTCCAAGTGGTGAGATCATACTTGGTGGTGAAACACAACGTTTCTGGGATCTTCGAGCTCCTTGGATTGAGCCGTTACGAGGTCCAAATGGACTAGATTTAAATAAAATTAAAAATGATATTCAACCTTGGCAAGAACGTCGTGCAGCTGAATATATGACACATGCACCATTAGGTTCATTAAATTCAGTAGGCGGTGTAGCTACAGAAATTAACTCTGTTAACTATGTTTCACCTCGTAGCTGGTTAACAACTTCTCATTTCTTCTTAGGATTTGCTTTTTATATAGGTCACCTATGGCATGCAGGAAGAGCAAGAGCGGCGGCAGCTGGTTTCGAAAAAGGTATCAATCGTGAAAATGAGCCTGTGTTAACATTAAGACCTATTGACTAATAGTCTATAATGTCTTAGTCTTAATGAATATAATTTGAACTAAAAAAGAACTAATCCAAATCTGGTATTAGTTCTTTTTTAGTCCGAGTTTATATTTAATTTTTTTAATTAATTTAACTTTACAAGGTCAAGCACATTTTTCTTTGTTATGAATTCAACGCATATAATTAATAAAAAACTAATCATAGCTAAGCGACCATTCCAATTCTCGGCGTAGATATTAAAGCCCCAAATCCAAGGTGTACTGTTTTTTTTATTTTTTTGTTCTATTAGAATTTTTATTGATAACAACAGACTAAATCAGTTTAAATGATAAAATATAAATTATTTTGTAAATTATAAAATCTCATAAGCTTGATACATTTTACCCATGTCTAATTCATTCACATTATTATTTTCATCGTTTATAGGATTTTTACAAATCTATTTGATTTTACTCTTAATCAGAGTATCATTAACATGGTTTCCTAATGTCAATTGGTATGGTCAACCATTTTATTCCTTGAGTCGTATTACAGACCCCTATTTAAAAATGTTTCGAGGCATAGTGCCACCATTAATAGGAATAGATATTTCCCCAATTCTGGGTTTTATTTTATTACAATGTATAATGCAAATAGTTAGTAATGTAGGCTTAAGCTCATAGTTAAATTATTTATTATATTTTATAATTATTTATCAACAAAAAAAAATAATCTTTTATTATGTTAAAACTAAGATTAAAAAAATATGGTCGTAAAGGGCAAGCTAGTTATCGTTTGGTTGTGATGCCAAGCACTTCAAAACGTGATGGTAGAGCCATTGAGGAATTGGGTTTTTATAATCCCTGCACTAATGAAACACACATTAATGTTGAGCGTGTTAAAGTTAGATTATCACAGGGTGTAAAACCTACTAGTACTGTAAAAAACTTACTAGATAAAGTTATATTTTAATTAAAAAAGGAGAATTAAAATTGCCTAAGTTTACTTTAAAAGTTTTATGGTTGGATAATAATGTTGCAGTTGCAGTTGATCAAATTATTGGTAACGGAACTAGCCCACTTACATGTTATTTTTTTTGGCCAAGAAATGATGCCTGGGAACAAATAAAAGCTGAATTAGAATCAAAACCTTGGATTGAGGAAAAAGAGCGCATTGAATTACTCAATAAAACCACAGAATTAATTAACTGTTGGCAAGAACAGAGTAAAAAATATTCTTTCAAAGAAATTCAATCTAAGTTTCCAGATTTTATATTCGCAGGAGCAAATTAAATATCAATACGTATAAGATTATATTTTATAATCTTATATGTAACTAAGTTAAGCGTTAGTTTTTAAATATGAATACTGATAATTATGTTTTTAATTTTTATTTTTTTAGATCGAAGGTAACGAGTAATCACTTAACTAGACTACATACGAATTATTTAAAAAAAACGATCTTGTTTATTTCTTGCGATATTTCAGAAATTATATATGAGAAATTTTATTTACAATCATTTAAATTATTTATTATTTACTACAACATCAAGTTATGAGACATTTGTTTAAATTACTTTTTCTCTATATGCATTTAAATATGTTGTTTTACATACCTAATAAAAAAGCATTTTTACAATTGGGGGAAGAAAAAGTTTATTTGACTTTTCAAAATTCAAATACAAATTTGAATATTCCATATGATTCTTTACTAAATAAATTAAATTCTGATAAGAATGTATTTAGTAAAGAGTCATCTGATAATTGGGGTTCGTTTAGACAATTGATAATCGATAAATATGGTCGAATACAAGGAATTTTAACAGAAAGTAGTAAACAGTCTAATTTAAAAAATTCGATTCAACTTAATAATTACTTATTACAAAAAACTATATACTATGAGTTTTTATGTATTGAATTTCAACTTTATTGATTTATTTTTCATCTTGTTTATCGACGACAATACATTCAGTTGTTAAAATCATACTCGCTATCGAAGCAGCATTTTGTAATCCAGATCTAGTTACTTTCGCTGGATCAATGATACCTACATCATACATATCTACAATTTCACCCTTTGCTGCATCATAACCAATATTAAATTCTGATTCTTTAATTTGTTCAATTATAATCGCTGAGTTTTTGCCCGTGTTTTCAATAATTCTTCTTAATGGGCTTGTTAAAGAACGTTCGACGATTAAGGCACCTATCAGCTCATCTTCAATTAGGTTGTCTTCTGCCCAGTCTTTTAAATCATTAGCTAAATGTGTTAAAGTTGACCCACCACCAGGTACAATTCCTTCTTCTACAGCAGCTTTTGTTGCATTAATAGCATCTTCTAATCGTAATTTTTTGTCTTTCATTTCTGTCTCGGTTGCAGCTCCAACTTTAATAACAGCTACTCCACCAGCTAGTTTAGCTAATCTCTCTTGTAATTTTTCTCTTTCGTATGATGAATCACTAGCTTCAATTTGGCGTCGTATTTGTTCACATCGTGATTTTACATCTTTTTCATTACCTTCTGCAATAATGGTTGTATTTTCTTTTGTAATAGTAATACGACGGGCTTGACCAAGCATATCTAAAGTTAGAGTTTCAAGACTAAAGCCTGCATCTTCAGATATAACTTGTCCTCCAGTTAAAATTGCAATGTCTTCTAGCATCGCTTTTCGTCTATCTCCAAAGCCAGGAGCACGTACAGCTACAACATTTACAATCCCTCTTAATTTATTCACCACTAAAGTTGCTAAAGCTTCTTTTTCGACATCCTCTGCTATTATCAATAAAGGTCTAGATGTTTTTGATATAAGTTCAAGAGTTGGTAAAAGTTCTTGTTGAACAAGAGTTATTTTTTTATCAGTTAATAATATGTAAGGGTTATCCTGAATTACTTCCATCCTTTCTGTATCTGTTACAAAGTAAGGTGAAATAAATCCTTTTTCGAAACACATACCTTCAGTCATTTCAAGTTCTGTTATTGTGGATTTTCCTTCTTCTAAAGAAATAACTCCTTCACGACCGACTTTATCTATAGCATCTGCAATCATCTTGCCGGTTTCAATATCATTACCTGCCGAAATTGATGCAACTTGGGAAATAGCTCGTGTATCTTCAACTGGTCGGGCATATTCAGCGATTTGCGTTACAATAAATTGGGTAGCTTTTTCAATACCACGTTTTAGAGCGATTGCATTAGCCCCAGCAGCGACATTTTTCATACCTTGTTTAACCATTGCATGCGCTAATACAGTTGCTGTCGTTGTCCCATCACCCGCAACATCATTAGTTTTTGACGCAGCTTGGCGGATTAAAGCGACACCAGTGTTTTCAATATGATCTTCCAGTTCAATTTCTTTTGCAATGGTCACACCGTCATTTACAATTTGTGGTGCTCCATATTTGCGTTCTAAAACTACGTTTCTGCCTTTTGGTCCTAACGTTACTGATACAGCTTCAGCTAGGATATCCATTCCACGTTCTAATGCGCGTCTAGCATCTTCTTGATATAATATGATTTTGCTCATACTTTTTTATTTTTCTATAATTATTGTTTCTTTTATCTAACTCTAAAAATTAAGTTAAAAATATAATAATTTTTTTACTTTAAAATTTAAATAAAATTTTCAATACATTGATAATTACTTATTAATTATGGTAATCTATCATTAATTGACAAAGTGCTTGTAGCTCAGTGGACTAGAGCACGTGGCTACGAACCACGGTGTCGGGGGTTCGAATCCCTCCTTGCACAATGTTTTCACTGTCAATACCATTTTAAAACTGAAAATCTTGGGGCGTCGCCAAGTGGTAAGGCAGCGGACTTTGACTCCGCTACTCGTAGGTTCGAATCCTGCCGCCCCAGTTTAAATATTTCGTAATTTGTGTAAAAATGTTTTATACAAATTAATTTTTTTAAAGATAATAAAACATAATGGCTGTTATTCAATTTATTCAAGGTGTTAATGAAGATGTCATTCCCGATGTTCGCTTAACGCGCTCAAGAGATGGAAGTACAGGTACTGCAACGTTTCGTTTTGCTAATCCGAAAGTATTAGAAGCACAAAGTAGTGTAAAAGGCAATATAACTGGTATGTACTTAATTGATGAAGAAGGTCAACTAGTTACTCGTGATGTTAATGCTCGTTTTGTAAATGGAAAACCACAAGGAATTGAAGCAGTCTATATTATGCAGTCAAAAGAAGATTGGGATCGATTTATGCGATTTATGGAACGATATTCTGAAGATAATGGTCTTAGTTTTACAAAAGCTAATAATTCATAATTTATGAATAGTTAAATAAAAAATTATTTCATTATTTTGATGAAATAATTTTTTTAATTGCTGGAATGTAGGAAATCTGTTATGATTGTATTGTGGCGGATGTAGCCAAGTGGTTACGGCAGCGGGTTGTGGTTCCGTTATTCGCGGGTTCGATCCCCGTCATTCGCCTTCACTATTAATAAGATAATGATAAATATCAATTAAAATAAGCGAGTAGTTGAATTCTATTTTGAATTTTTAATTTTTCAAAAATTTTAGTGATATATTTTTCAACGCTTCGTTGTGTGATACCCATTAGATTGGAAATTTGTTTATTGGTTAATCCATCTTGTATAAACTTAAAAACCTCCTTTTCTTTAACAGTTAAATTGATGTAACTAAAATTAGTTTCACGATATTTTAGTTTTAAAGTCAAATTACTGATACGATATTTTATAAATTGAAGTCCCTTAATATTTCGTTTTTTATAGATTAAACTATAAATAATTGCAATTAGTTCCTCTGGGTCAAAAGGTTTTAACATATAAGCGTCGAATCCTAATTTGTGGACTCTCATTCGGTCATTTTTTAATCCACGCGTTGTTAATAAAATAATAGGTAAGTATATATTACTTAATTTATATGTTTCAAGGTTTTGGGAATCGTCGATAATTATTATATCTGGGTTGTGTGAATTTATAATATTTGTTAAATGGATGAAACTGTCAGAGATATAAGTAACGATATTTTGTTGATAAAAAAACTCTGATAATAAGTATCCTAAGTGTTCATCAGGTTCGATTAAAATTAGTTTTATTTTCTCTTTTTTAAATTCGTTATCCATAATTTATAATATTTTTTATTTTTAGTTTATAATGTCTTATTAATAAGCTGTAACTCAATAATTAGAAAAATCAAGAATAGGTTAAATAAACCAGAATTAAAGTTAAAGTACTGAGAGATTAAAAAATAAAATTAAACAATATGGGTAAAGTTTACGATTGGTTTGAGGAAAGATTAGAAATCCAAGCAATTGCAGATGATATAACAAGTAAATATGTTCCACCACATGTAAACATATTTTATTGCATAGGAGGGATTACATTTACTTGTTTTATTATTCAGGTAGCTACAGGATTTGCGATGACATTCTATTATCGACCTACTGTTGCTGAAGCATTTGCTTCTGTAGAATATATTATGACAGAGGTAAATTATGGTTGGTTATTTAGATCCATGCATCGTTGGTCAGCAAGTATGATGGTTTTAATGATGATACTACATGTTTTTCGTGTTTATTTAACTGGTGGTTTTAAAAAGCCTCGTGAGCTTACTTGGGTCACTGGTGTTACTCTAGCTGTTGTAACTGTTTCATTTGGTGTAACAGGTTATTCACTACCTTGGGATCAAGTTGGTTATTGGGCATGTAAAATCGTAACCGGAGTTCCGGAAGCAATTCCTGTCGTAGGTAGTTTATTAGTAGAGTTGTTACGTGGTAGTGTTAGTGTAGGTCAAGCTACTTTGACTAGATTTTACAGTGCGCACACATTTGTATTACCAGTAGCAGCCGCAGTATTAATGTTAACGCATTTCTTAATGATTCGTAAACAAGGGATTTCTGGTCCTTTATAATATATTAAATTTTAAATATAGGAGTAATTGTATGTCTGTATTAAAAAAACCTGATCTAACTGATCCAAAGTTAAGAGCAAAATTAGCCAAAGGTATGGGGCACAATTATTATGGTGAACCTGCTTGGCCAAATGATCTATTATATATATTTCCTGTTGTAATTTTAGGTACATTAGCATGTGTTATTGGACTTTCTGTACTAGCCCCATCACCGATTGGTGAAAAAGCAGATCCATTTGCTACACCTTTAGAAATTTTACCTGAGTGGTACTTCTTCCCAACATTCAACTTGCTACGTGTTATTCCTAACAAATTACTAGGAGTGTTATCTATGGCGGCTGTACCATTAGGTTTAATAACGGTACCTTTTATTGAAAGTGTAAATAAATTTCAAAATCCTTTCCGTCGTCCTGTTGCAATGACAGTTTTTGTTTTTAGTGTAGTATTTGCAATATGGCTTGGTATCGGAGCTACTATGCCAATAAATAAAGCTTTAACTTTAGGCTTATTTTAAATAAATAATAAAAATACCATCCATAGACAATTTTGTCTATGAATGGTAAATACATTTATATTTTTACATCTTTAACTATTTTAACGTCGCCTTTGCTCCTGCTTCTTCTAATTGTTTCTTACCAGCTTCTGCATCTGCTTTTGACATCCCTTCTTTAATAGGTTTTGGAGCTGCTTCTACTAGGTCTTTCGCTTCTTTTAGGCCTAAACCAGTCAATCCACGTACAACTTTTAATACGGCAATCTTCTTATCCGCAGGTACATCCTCTAATATTAAGTCAAATTCTGTTTTCTCTTCGACAGCTTCTGCAGATCCTGATCCAGCATTTGCAGCAACCATGTTAATAGGTGCAGCGGCAGCAGTTGCACTAACATTAAATGTTTCTTCAATTTGTTTTACTAAATCTGCAGCTTCTAGTAAAGTTAAATCTTTTAATTGCTCTATGATATTTTGTACTTTATTCATAATTATTAGGTATTCTTTCTACTTAAAAATCGAGTGAGTAATTAGTTAATTAAGTAAACTAATATGTTTTTATTGGAAATTTTTGTCACGGAATTCCGAAATATCTAATTGTATAGAAGGACCCATTGTACTACAAATATAGAAGCTCTTCCAATATTTTCCTTTAACTCCAGCAGGTCTATTTTTATCTATAGATTCTTGTACAGCTTCTAAATTTAATAATAAATCAGTTACTGAGAAATTACTCTTACCAAAAGAAATATGAACTATTCCCGATTTATCAGCACGATATTCTAATTTTCCTTTTTTGAACTCTTCAATAGCTGATTTTACATCTGAAGTTACTGTACCAGATTTTGGAGATGGCATAAGACCACGCGGTCCTAAAACTTTCCCTAATTTTGCAATTAAAGGCATCATGTCTGGTGTTGCAATTAATCGATCAAAATCTAACATTCCTTTCATTATATCTTGGACTAAATCTGTCGACCCCGCTAAATCAGCTCCTGCATTAATTGCTTCAGTAGCTTTTTCACCTTCTGCAATTACTGCAATGCGTATTTTCTTTCCCGTACCTTTTGGTAAGACAAGAGTAGTTCGTAGTTGTTGATCAGCATATTTTGTATCTAATTTTAGAGCTATGTGCGCTTCAGCACTTTCTACAAATTTAGCAGTCGCCGTATCTTTTAACAGATTCAAAGCTTCAATTGCTTTATAAGGTTTGTTTTCAATTTTATTACGAACTTCATTAATTCTTTTTGATACTTTACTCATGATTTAGTAATTTTTTAATTTAATCTGTTACTCCAATACCCATGTTTTTAGCAGTACCTTCAATAATGCGTATTGCTGATTCCAATCGCCGTGTGTTTAAATCTGGTAGTTTTGTTTGAGCGATTTCCTCAACTTGTTTCTTAGTTACAGAACCAACTTGTGTTTTTTTTGGGTTTCCTGAACCCTTTTGTACTCCAGCAGCTTTAGCTAGTAATACAGAAGCGGGTGGAGTTTTAAGAACAAATGTATAACTTTTGTCTTCATATACGGTAATTTCAACCGGAATAATTAAACCAGTTTTATCCGCTGTTCTTGCATTGTAATCTTTACAAAACATAACGATATTAACACCTCGTTGCCCTAATGCTGGGCCAACTGGTGGAGCAGGAGTTGCTTTACCTGCTTCTAAAGCTAACTTAATGATAGCGACAACCTTTTTAGCCATAACTTTTTTATCTTTTTTATGAATTTAATTATAAAATTTTTATTCGCACCGTTCTCTAATAGTGATATAATATAATATACAATAAATTGACTATTTTTTTCATTATAATAAAATTTTAACTTATAAGCTTTTTTAATTAATTCCAAATTTTACACACGCCCTGAAGGACTTGAACCTTCGACATCAGGTTTTGGAGACCTGCGTTCTACCAGCTGAACTAAAGGCGCTTTATCACTTATATAATTATAAAAAATAATTATTTTATCGTCAAGACCTTAAACTAAGTTACTTGTACGTTATGAGTTTAGAAGGTTTAAATCTGTTCCATTTTTTTAGTATAAGTTTGATTTTGAGGTTTCTCTGTCTAACTTAAGGAGTAATTTATCGTGAAAGTAACAAAGTTTTATAATCTTAAAGCAGAAAAACATCTTATAATTCAAATTTTAGTAGAAACGGATTTTTTTTTACAGATATACAATAAAATTGAAACACAGGTTTTTTATTTTCAATCACATCAAATTTTGTATCGATCAATAAATATTTTACATACTAAGAAAGTTTTAATTAATTTACCAAACTTATTATCTTTATTGCACTCTGAATTAGTATCTCAAACGGTGATAAATTATCTAATTACTTTATTTAATGATCGAGATAATTTTCGAATTCTAAATATCAATGACTCGCTTAAAGTTTTACTTGATAATTTTATTCGACGAGAACTACAAAATTCTTGTGCCAAAATAGTTAATTTAACCTTTAATTTCAACTTATCTGTTGAGACTCTGTTACAAAAATCAAATTTTTTAATTTCAAATATCAACACTTACAATAAAAAAGTTTCTTTAAAATCAATTTCACAATTATTATTAGAAACTATTTTAGAAATCGATAAAAAAACCAATTTAACTACTCATGTTTTAACTGGTTTTTTTGATTTGGATCATATATTGTTCGGGTTACAAAAATCAGATTTAATTATAATAGCAGGTCGTCCTTCCATGGGAAAAACCGCTTTTATGTTATCATTGGTCCGAAACGTAGCTGATATTCAGTCATTTCCTATAGTTATTTTTAGCCTTGAAATGTCTAGTAAACAACTTATTTATCGTTTGATATCTAATGAAACTAATATAGCTACTTCACGTTTACGAGAAGGAAATATTAGTATTTCAGAGTGGGAGATATTAAATAGAGCTATGACGATATTATCTAATCTTAATATTTATTTAGATGATGAAAATAATTTAGATGTCGTAGATATTCAAAATAAATTAGCTTCGTTACACCAAATATATGGAGATATTGGCTTGATTGTTATCGATTATTTACAGTTATTACAATATAAGGAAAAATCTTTACAGAGACATATCGAGTTAAGTTATATCACACGTTATTTAAAATTGATTGCGAAGGATTTTAATTTACCTGTAGTAGTTCTTTCACAATTAAGTCGCAATGTTGAATTCAGATTGAATAAACGGCCTATTTTATCGGACTTAAAAGAAAGTGGATGCTTAAGTCACATTTTAAATCAACCTTATTTTCTTAAATCCGATAATGTCAATTTTTGTAAGCGTACGTCTTTGAAATTAAGTAATCAATATATTTTAAGTGCCACATTAGAATTGTTACTACACTTTCAATATAATCGTATTTATCCAATTTTTAGTTTAATTAAACGTAAACTTCAAACAGGTTATAAAGTGGTTTATGAACTAGATTTTTACATTAGTGTCATTGTTATTACAGTGGAACATTATGTTCTTACTTTAAATGGTTGGAAAAGAATTTTAGAACTGACTGTAGATGATTTAGTTGCAACTTTAGATATCCAGTACTTAATTTATCATAATAACCAAGTAGATTTTTTTACTAGTAATATGATTTTTTCATCAGTTATTAATTTGATTTGTATGAATAGCATCAATGTATATGACTTTTGGATACCAAAAACAAATAATTTTTTTGTAAATGCACTTTTAGTTCATAATTCCATTGAACAAGATGCAGATGTCGTCTTATTTTTGTATCGTGATTCTTATTATCAAGATAAGCTTAAGCAATCCAATATTGATATGTGTGAGGTTATTGTAGCAAAACATAGACATGGACCAACAGGTATGGTAAATCTAATATTTAATCCAAATATTGTGAGTTTTATGAATTTGATAAAAGAAAATTAATTCTAATGTGTAATGCCAGGAACCAGGTTTGAACTGGTGACACGTGGATTTTCAATCCACTGCTCTACCAACTGAGCTATCCCGGCTATGTTAACCTGTTTTCAATATCAATATAATAATACTAAAAACAGATTAATTTGACAAGTATTTTTGTAAACTAAAAAATTGATGTCCAAAATTTCAGACCTTAATTTTTTAGTTCATTTGTAGCTTATGAATTAGCAACTAGTTCCAACTTTTCTCCTAATAAAACTTTTACTTTACCATCATCATCTACATCAACTACAGCTGTATCACCTTCTTTTATTTTTTCAGCCAAAAACTCTTCTGATAAAGTATCTTCTAGTAAACGCATTACAGCACGTCGTAATGGACGAGCACCGTAAATTGGATTATATCCTTCATTAATAAGATGTGTTTTAAAACGTGCTGTTACTTCTAATTGAATACCTTTCTCTGATATGCGTGTAAAAACCTCTTTTAACATTATTTCAGCAATTTCACCAACTTCATCTTTAGTTAATTGTCTAAATACAATTATTTCATCTAACCTATTTAAAAATTCTGGTCGGAAATATTGTTTTAGTTCTTCGTTTACTAGTGCTTTAATTCTACCATACTGTGATTCAGTTTGATCTTCAGATAAATCAAAACCTAAGCCACCGCCACCTTTTTCTATAACCTTAGATCCTACATTCGAAGTTAAAATTAATAAAGTATTTTTAAAGTCCACAGTTCTTCCTTTTGAGTCAGTTAATCGACCGTCTTCTAAAATCTGCAGTAATAAATTGAACACGTCTGGATGTCCTTTTTCAATCTCATCAAATAGAACAACTGTATAAGGTCGTCGTCTTACTGATTCAGTTAATTGACCACCTTCATTATATCCAACGTAACCAGGTGGCGAACCTATTAATTTTGAAACTGTATGTCGTTCCATGTATTCAGACATATCTAATCTTACCATTGCTTCTTCTGATCCAAAGAAATACGAAGCTAGTGCTTTAGTTAATTCAGTTTTTCCAACACCAGTTGGTCCAGAAAAAATAAAACTCGCAATTGGCCGATTCGGATTTTTTAAGCCCACTCTAGCTCTACGTATTGCTTTGGATACGGCTACAACAGCTTCATCTTGACCTATTATTCGACCATGTAAAGTCTCTTCCATCTGTAATAATTTCTCTGATTCACTTCGTGTCATTTTATTCACAGGTATACCGGTCCAAGCAGCTACAATTTGAGCAATGTCTTCTTCAGTAACTACTGAAACCTCTTTTGTATTTTCTTCATCACCTTTTTTACTATGTGCAATAGCTGCAATTTGAGCTTTAATTTCCATTTCACGATCACGTAATTGACCGGCTGTTTCGAAATCTTGACTTCGAACCGCTTCATCTTTTTGTTTCAAGATTTCACGTAATTCTTTGTCTAATTCTCTAGCAGCTGGTGGTAATTGTGAATTCATAAGTCGAACTCTAGAACCAGCTTCATCAATCAAATCGATAGCTTTATCTGGTAAAAATCGATCCGCTATATATTGGTCAGCAAATTTTGCAGCTGCACTTAGTGCTTCATCTGATATCACTAACTTATGATGTTTTTCATATCGATCGCGTAAGCCATATAATATTTCAATTGTTTCTTCAACACTCGGTTCACCAACCATAACCGGTTGAAATCGTCTTTCTAAAGCAGAATCTTTCTCAATATGTTTTCGATATTCTTCCAGAGTTGTTGCTCCAATACATTGCATTTCACCTCGGGCTAAAGCAGGTTTTAATATATTAGCCGCGTCAATTGCCCCTTCTGCTGCTCCGGCTCCAATCAATGTATGTACTTCATCAATTACTAAAATAACATTATTTGCAACACGAATTTCATCTATTATTTTTTTTAATCTCTCTTCAAATTCTCCTCTGTATTTAGTGCCGGCGACTAGTAAGCCAATATCTAGAGTAACTACTCTCTTATCCTCTAAAATATCTGGAACATCGCGATTATTAATACGTTGTGCTAAACCTTCTGCTATAGCAGTTTTACCTACACCGGGTTCACCAATTAAAATTGGATTATTTTTTGTTCTTCGGCCTAAAATTTGAATTACACGCTCAATTTCTTTTTGTCTTCCGATAACGGGATCTAATTTTCCTTCTGCAGCTTTTTGAGTTAAGTTACTTCCAAATTCTTCTAAGGTCGGTGTTTTGCCTTTAGTTTGTCCATTGGTAGCACTAACTTCAGCCGTATCGCCTAATAATCGTATTACTTGTGTTCTAACTTTTGTTAAATCTAACGCTAAGTTCTCTAATACTCTAGCCGCAACTCCTTCTCCTTCTCGAATTAAGCCAAGTAATAAATGCTCTGTACCTATATAATTATGTCCAAGTTGACGAGCTTCTTCTAAGGATAATTCTAACACCCTTTTTGCTCTAGGTGTAAAAGGAATTTCTACAGCTACAAATCCGGAACCACGACCTATTATTTTTTCAACTTCTACTCGAGCGTCCTTTAGATTCACACCCATCGATTTTAATACTTTCGCAGCAATACCAGTACCCTCGCCAATCAAACCTAGTAGTATTTGTTCAGTACCTACAAAATTGTGTCCTAAACGACGAGCTTCCTCTTGAGCGAGCATAATAACTTTTATAGCTTTCTCTGTAAAGCGTTCAAACATAAGTAATTTAAATTAATTTTTCTAATTAACATTGATAATGTTATTTTAAAAATAATTGCTTTTAAAATTAAGTATAAAAATTAACATTTGTACTATTTACTTAAATAAATTTTTTAAATGTTGAATTGCCTAAACTTTAAAAATCTATTATTATCATGAAAATAATATTACATTTATATGAATTCGTTAATATGAAAAGTAACAACAATCTAATCCAACTAGTTGAGTCAAATCATTTTAATAAGACATTGCCTCAACTTCAAGTAGGCGATACCGTACGTCTAGGAGTGTCGATAACCGAGGGAAATAAAGAAAGAATACAAACTACTGAAGGTGTTATAATTTCAAAAAGTAATTGTGGGATCAATTTAACTATAACTATTAGGCGTGTACTACAGGGTATTGGTATTGAGAGAGTATATCTTCTACATTCACCTAAGCTTAAATCAATTGAAATATTACGTAAATCAAAAATACGACGTGCAAAACTTTACTATTTACGAACTCGATCTGGTAAAGCTACACGTTTACAACAAAGATTTAATTAATCTAATAGATTTATATAAAAATTACATTATTATGAAAAATTATTTATATAAATCTTGTAATTTTTATATAAATCTTATAATATATTGAACTATAGGGTCGATGCCCGAGTGGTTAAAGGGGGCGGACTGTAAATCCGCTGGCTTCGCCTACGTTGGTTCAAATCCAACTCGGCCCAATTATTTATTATGATTTAATACCCATCATTTGTGCATTACTCTTTCCTGGAGCAACCATTGGATAACAGTTTTCATCCGCTATAACTTGTATATCAACTAGTATAGGCCCATCATAATCTAGAGCCTCTTTAATTCTTAGTTTGAGATCGTTACGAGATTTTATTTTCAATGAGCGTAAGCCAAATGCTTCGGCCACTTTCGTAAAATTAGGCGCACCTTTTTCCATATTGGAATGTGAATATCTTTCACCGTAAAACGCTTGCTGCCATTGTCTTACCATCCCTTGCCATTTATTATTAATAATAAATATTTTAATTGGTAATCCATATTGTGATACTGTACCCAGTTCCTGAATATTCATTTGGAAACTTGCATCACCAGAGATACAAATAACTTGTTCATTTGGATGTGCTATTTGTACACCTATAGCTGCGGGTAACCCGTATCCCATTGTTCCTAAACCAGCACTTGTAATCCATCGTTTTTGACTTGTTTTGATAAATTGAGCTGCCCACATTTGATGTTGGCCTACATCTGTTGTAAAATAAGCATTTGTAGCTTCTGTACTAATTTCGTGAATAACTTCTTGTGGTGATAAATTATTTATATTTTTTGGTACAAGAAGTGGATATTCTTTTCGCCATCTTATTATTCGTGACCTCCAAGCTTGGCTCTGTTCGCTGTCAAAGTTAATGTCATTTTTTAAACATTCAATTAAATCAAGCACAAAGTCTTTGATTTCACCTACAATACCGAGTTGGGGTGTTCGATTTTTTCCAATTTCAGCTGGATCTATATCTACATGAATAACTTGTGCATGACACGCAAATTCGTCTAACTTACCTGTCACACGGTCGTCAAAACGCGCTCCTAAAGCTATAAGTAGATCACATTCACTTACTGCATAATTAGCATAAACAGTACCATGCATTCCTAACATACCTAATGATAAAGGGTGAGATTCATCGATAATTCCCTTACCCATTAATGTTGTAGCAACTGGAATCTTAACTAAGTTAATTAACTCATTAATTTCGTTGTGCGAATTAGAAGTTACTGCTCCCCCACCAATATATAATAAGGGTTGACTGGATTGCTTTATTAAATTAGCTGCTTGAGTAATTCTATTCTGCTCATAATTTTTTAATACAGGACATCCTGCTAAGTTTATATTATTTGGATCTACAATTCGATAATCAAATTTTTCTAGCCCAACATCTTTTGGTATATCAATTAGTACAGGACCTGGTCGACCATATTTGGCTATAAAAAATGATTCTGCAACTATTTTACCCATTTCTTTTGTTTCACGTACAACATATGAATGTTTAACAATAGGTAAAGTAATACCAAAAATATCGACTTCTTGGAATGCGTCAGTACCTATAAAAGAACGTCCAACTTGCCCAGTAATAATTACCATAGGCACTGAATCCATGTGAGCAGTAGCAATACCTGTTACTAAATTTGTAGCACCGGGTCCTGAAGTAGCGAAACACACACCTACGTTACCTGTTGATCTTGCATATCCGTCACTAGCATGAGCGGCTCCTTGTTCATGGCGAACTAAAATATGCTCAATAAATCCTTCTTTTTCCCAAGCATAAAGTTCATCATATATAGGTAAAATTGCACCACCTGGATAACCAAAAATATGTTTAACACCATGGCGAACTAAACTATCGATTAATGCGAATGCACCTGTGGTATCTCTATTTTTTAAAATATTAGGCATAAGAATAAAGTAAATAGTGAATTTAATTTAGTTTTTCAGTTTAAAAATATACATACTGTATAGTGTAGTCTTAAAACTGGATATAATAGTTCTAGCTTTATATTATATCTAGCATTAATAATAGTGTTATAATTATGCTACTTAAAATACCAAAAACTATTATTGTGAATAGTAATGCGCTTTTAGGTTTATTTAATAAATTGAATAATGGACCGGTAATTATGAATACTAATCCTAAAGTTGATGAAATAAAAAAACGTGGAAATCGGATCAAATTTTCCCAAAAAGTTGGCATAAAATATAAAGTGGTGTTAGTTGATTATAATTATTTTTATTGATTTGAAATTATATAAATGTTATTATAATCAATAGTCAGGCTTAGTAGCTCAGTGGTTAGAGCAGGGGACTCATAAGCCCAAGGTCGCAGGTTCAAATCCCGCCTAAGCCATTATTAAAATTTGTAAAGCACTTGTTTTACCTTAATTTAATTAAAAATTTTATTTTATTTTTAATATTTTTATTGTAAATTATAACTAAGCTGAACTTATATAAAAATCTGGAGAGGTGGCTGAGTGGTTGAAAGCGTCGGATTGCTAATCCGATGTATGATTTTAATCATACCGAGAGTTCGAATCTCTTCCTCTCCTAAGGATATTTTATTCTATATTATAATGTAAAATAACTTGACAAATAGATTTATTTCATATTAACATTATATCTAATGGGACCGTAGTTCAACTGGTTAGAGCACCGCCCTGTCACGGCGGAAGTTGCGGGTTCGAGCCCCGTCGGTCCCGTTCATGAATAATATTCTAAACTTGTCACAACTAACTAAATAGTTTTTAGTTGACTCTGGTAGTCAACTTTCTCAGGAAGTGGTGTAAAATCCCCAACAATTTGCCTAAATTCATCACCGTCAATAGTTTCTTTTTCTATTAATAAATCTACTAATTTGTCTATTACTACACGATTATCTTTGATAATTTGTACTGTTTCTGTATGACAGTGTTGGATTATTGCACGGACTTGCATATCAATTCTGGAAGCTATATCCTCGGAATATTGAGAACTTGAACCCATTGTTCTACCTAAAAACGGATCACTATTTTGGCTTTCTAAAGATAATGGTCCAATATTCGACATTCCAAATCTTGTTACCATTTGCCTAGCCATAGAAGTGACTTGTTGCAAATCATTACCTGCTCCGGTTGTTACTTCTGGTAATCCAAAAACTACTTCTTCTGCTGCTCGTCCACCCAACGCACCCATTATACGAGCAAGAATTTGGGAACGAGAAATTAATGACTGATCCTCACTTGGTGTAAACCATGTTAAGCCTTTTGCTTGTCCTCTTGGAACCAAAGTAACTTTTTGTACAGGATCATGATGTTTTAATAACGTACCTATTATAGCATGACCAACTTCATGATAAGCAATTAATCTCTTTGTTTTACTATCCACTAATGCTTTTCCTTCCATACCAGCTATCACACGATCAATCGAAGCATCAATTTCTGATATTGTAATTTGTTTTTTCCGTCTTCGTGCGGTTAAGATTGCTGCTTCATTTAACAAATTAGCCAAATCTGCACCTGAAAATCCAGGTGTACGTTTCGCTATTAGTTCTAAAGATATACTTGAATCTAATTTTTTATTTCGTGCGTGAACATTTAAAATTTCAAGTCTACCTTTTACATCAGGTACATCAACGGTTACTTGACGATCAAAACGACCAGGTCTTAATAAAGCTGCATCTAATACATCAACTCTGTTTGTGGCAGCTATTATTATAATTCCCGTATTTCCTTCGAACCCATCCATTTCTGTCAATAATTGGTTTAACGTTTGTTCACGTTCATCGTTACCACCCCCAATACCTGTACCACGTTGTCTACCCACAGCATCGATTTCATCGATAAAAACAATGCACGGAGAATTCTCTTTTGCTTTCTTAAATAAATCTCTTACACGTGAAGCACCAACACCAACAAACATTTCTACAAACTCTGAACCAGAAATACTAAAAAATGGTACTCCAGCTTCACCTGCTATTGCTTTAGCTAATAATGTTTTTCCAGTTCCTGGTGGACCAACTAATAAAACGCCTTTCGGTATTTTTGCACCTACAGCTGTAAATCTTTCAGGTTTTTTTAAAAAAGAAACAACTTCTTCGAATTCTTCTTTAGCTTCATCAACACCAGCAACATCATTGAAAGTTACCCCTGTTTTTGCCTCCATTTGAAAACGTGCTTTTGATTTCCCAAAGTTCATTGCTTGTCCAGGTCCACCGGGTAGATTACTTGATCTACGGAATAGGAACGCTAGACCTGCGATTAGTAAAATTGGAAAAATTAAGTTACCTATTAAGCTCCACGCTGGAGTCGAATCATTAGTTGCATGAGCGTCTAAATCAACATTTGCCTTACGCAGTTTTGTAATTAATTCAGGAGCCGTTGCTGGTAGTTCGACACGTATACGTTGAATTCTATTACCTAATTCAGGTCCTATTGCTTCTACAATAGCCGTGTGACCTTCATCATATAAATCTACTTTTTTCACCCACCCTAAATCTAAATATTCCAAGAAACGACCATAAGTCATCCGTGAACTTGCAATATTTTTAGTGAATTGTGGATTAGTCGTATTATTAAATCCTTGCCATAATAAAAATGAAATTAATCCCAAGGGAATTAAGGTTAACACTATATTTTTCCATGAAATTTTCATATGTGATTTTAAAAATTAATTTGGTTAATAGTTATTAAAACATAAAAATATTAAATCATGTTTGAGTTTTCATACATTTACTTAGTTTGTAAGAAATTATTTAAAAATTATATTCCACTTTAATTTGGTTAAGAAAAATAATAAAATTGCTAGATTATTTTTTACATCTAGTATATTAATGGAATATATTTAATTAATATAAAAACATGGTTAAAAGAGGTTCAAAAGTTCGAATTTTACGTAAGGAATCATATTGGTATCAAGAAGTGGGTACAGTAGCTACTGTTGACACTAGTGGTATTCGTTATCCTGTAGTGGTTAGATTTGAGAAAGTAAGCTACAGTGGTGTAAATACGAATAATTTTTCATTGGATGAAGTAATTGAAGTTAATGAAAAATAAAAAAAAAGTCTTAAAAGATCTATAAATCTATTTAAGACTTTTTTTTTTAATTACCTAAACTAGCCCAATCAACATCGACATTTTCTAAAATTAATGATGAATTATAGATTTGTAAAATAATTAGAAGGAATAGAAAGAATAAAAGCATAACAAAACCCATAGCAGGTGTTGTACCCCAACCTGGAGCTACTTTTCCATATTCTGAATTTAAAGGTCGTAAAAGTTCGCCTAATCTAGTTCTTAGTGCCATTGTTGTTTTAATAATGAAAATTTTTATTTTTACAGTACTATACTTAATAGTATTATAAAAAATAACTGATTTCAATGATCGATCTATTATGGAAACTGCAACAGTTCTTATTATTTTCATAGCAAGTTTATTGCTTGGCTTAACTGGTTATTCTATCTACACAGCTTTTGGACCTAATTCGAAAGAGTTACGCGATCCATTTGATGATCATGAAGATTAAATTAAAGAAGGTTAAGACCAGAATATTATATATGTGGTCTTAACCTTAATACTTGTTAATTATTTTTTAGCGATTCTTGGTGGGTCTCTGAAGAATACTGCAGCAAATAAAACAGCCAATGTACCTATTAATAAAAAGGTATAAACTAACGTTTCCATTAAAAACCTCGTGTTATAGTATATTTATATATTGAAAATCAAGATTTGTTGTTTAAACCGCACCTTGTTTTTTAGTACTTCTATCACCAAGCTTCTGGAAAGCTCCGAATTCTACTTGTTCTGTTACTTCAGCACCAATACCACTGAAAACATCTCTAAATAGAGTACGTGATCCATGCCATAAATGACCTAAGAAGAATAGTAAAGCGAAATTCGCGTGACCAAATGTGTACCAGCCACGTGGACTACTTCTGAATACACCATCAGATTCTAGAGTTGTTCTATCAAATTCTAAAACTTCACCAAGCTGTGCTTTACGCGCATACTTTTTAACCGTAGGAGCGTCAGTATAAGTTTGACCATTTAATTTACCGCCATAGAAACTAACAGTTACACCAACTTGCTCTACACTGTATTTTGATTCTGCACGTCTGAATGGAATATCTGCTCTTATGATACCATCTTTATCTACTAAAATAACAGGGAAAGTTTCAAAAAACGCAGGCATGCGTCGAACTGTAAGTTCTCTACCTTCTTTATCTTGGAATACTGGATGACCAAGCCATGCTTCAGCAATACCATCCCCTTTATTCATAGGGCCAGCACGGAACAGACCACCTTTAGCTGGGTTGTTACCAACATAATCATAAAAGGCTAACTTATCTGGGATACGTGACCACGCTTCACTTAATGATAGCCCCTCATTTAATGAATTTTCAACACGACGCTCGATTTCTTGTTGGAAATAACCGCTATCCCACTGGTAACGAGTAGGACCAAATAATTCAATTGGTGTTGTTGCGCTTCCATACCACATAGTTCCTGTAGTGATAAAAGCAGCGAAGAATACAGCAGCAATACTACTTGATAAAACTGTTTCGATATTACCCATTCTTAACGCTCGATACAATCTTTGTGGAGGTCGAACAGCAATATGGAATATACCTGCAATAAAACCTAAAATGCCGGCAGCAATATGATGTGAAGCTACACCACTTGGATTAAATGGGTTAAAACCTTCTGGTCCCCAAGTTGGAGCTACTGGTTGTACTTTACCTGTTATTCCATAAGCATCAGAAACCCATATACCCGGACCCCAAGCACCTGTCACATGGAAAGCACCAAAACCAAAACATAATAGACCCGCTAATACTAGATGAATACCAAAAATTTTAGGTAAATCTAATGCAGGGTTACCAGTTCTCGGGTCACGGAATAATTCTAAATCCCAGTATACCCAATGCCAAACTGCTGCTAAAAATAACAACCCAGAAAGACCAATATGAGCTAAAGCGACACCTTCAAAACTCCAAAAACCAGGATTTGAAACACTTTCGCCAGTTATACTCCAACCACCCCATGAATCTGTTACACCAATACGAGCCATGAAAGGCATAACATACATCCCTTGACGCCACATTGGATTTAACACTGGATCCGATGGATCAAATACTGCTAATTCATATAAAGCCATTGAACCTGCCCAGCCTGCAACTAAAGCTGTATGCATTAAATGCACAGCAATTAAGCGACCCGGATCATTTAGAACAACTGTATGTACACGATACCATGGTAGTCCCATTTGACTACACTCCTTTTATTAAATTATTTTTTAACTTTCTTACTTTAAATTTATCATAAATTATACTATATAATCAGCAGATATTAATTTATAAACTATTAAAAGTTTTTTTTTCGATATTCAATAATTTACTTTAACTTTATAGTATTATATAATAGTATTTCAAGTAGTAAGTGAATAGAACGTATCAATGCACTGGAATTGCGCATATCGACTATTAATACAACATATTAAACTTATTAAAGTAACACAAATTTATGGCAACATATAAAGTAAAACTATCAGGTGAAGGTGTAGATAAAACAATTGATTGTCCAGATGACCAATACATATTAGACGCAGCTGAAGAACAAGGCATCGATTTACCTTATTCTTGCCGTGCGGGTGCATGTTCAACATGCGCGGGTAAAGTCGCTGCAGGTAGTGTAGATCAATCAGATCAATCATTCTTAGACGACAGTCAAATCGGAGATGGTTTTGTTTTAACTTGTGTAGCGTATCCTACATCAGATTGTACAATCTTAACGCACCAAGAAGAAGGTTTATATTAAAAAAAATTGTTTTTTTTTAATACTAATAATAAACAACAAAAAAGATCTTAGACATCGTCTAAGATCTTTTTTTCTATATTTTAATATCAATATCAATACCAGCTGGTAAATCTAATTTCATTAAAGAATCAATTGTCGTGGAATTAGGTTCATATATATCAATAACTCGTTTATGAATACGAGTTTCAAAATGTTCACGCGAGTCTTTATTAACATGTGGGGAACGTAAAACACAATAAATCTTTCTCTTTGTTGGTATAGGTATTGGTCCGGCTGTTACAGAATTTGTTCTAGCAGCCGTTTCGATAATCTTATTACATGAATCTAATAATAAATTAGTCTCATACCCTTTTAATCGTATTCGAATTTTCTGCTTTTGCATAATTTTTTATTTATTCTATAATTTTTGAGACCACACCTGCCCCAACTGTACGACCTCCTTCACGAATAGCAAATCGCATACCTTTTTCGATTGCAATCGGATGAATTAATTGAGCCGTCATCTTTATTCGATCACCAGGCATTACCATTTCAGCTGTAGATCCATCATCACTTGTAAATTGAGCAATTGTACCAGTTACATCTGTAGTTCGTACATAAAACTGTGGTCTATAACCTGAAAAGAATGGCGTATGTCTTCCACCTTCTTCTTTTGTTAAGACATATACTTCACCTTCAAATTTTGTGTGTGGTGTAATTGAACCTGGAGCTGCTAATACCATTCCACGTTCAATATCTGTTTTTTGGATACCACGAACTAAGATACCTACATTATCACCTGCTAAAGCTTCATCTAAACTTTTTTGGAACATTTCTAAACCTGTAATCGTAGTATTTCGAGTTTCACGTAAACCTACTATTTCAATTGTGTCCCCAACTTTTACTTTTCCTCTTTCAATACGACCAGTTGCTACTGTACCACGACCTGTAATAGAAAAGACATCTTCTACAGCCATTAAGAATGCTTTGTCTGTTTCACGTTCTGGAGTTGGAATATATTCATCAACTTTATCCATTAATTGATAAATAGTATCGACCCATTTATCTTCACCACGTTTAATAGTTGGGTTGTTAGCAACGGCTTCTAAGGCAAGCAACGCAGAACCTGCAACGAAAGGAATTTCACTGCCCGGAAAATCATATTTCTCTAACAGTTCTTGAACTTCTAGTTGAACTAACTCTAGTAATTCTTCATCATCAACCATGTCAGCTTTATTTAAGAAAACAACAATATAAGGAACACCGACTTGCTTAGCTAATAAAATGTGTTCTCGTGTTTGTGGCATTGGTCCATCCGCAGCCGAACAAACTAAAATCGCACCATCCATTTGTGCAGCTCCCGTAATCATGTTTTTAACATAGTCAGCGTGACCTGGACAATCAACGTGAGCATAATGACGTTTGTCTGTCTCATACTCTACATGTGCCGTATTTATAGTAATACCCCTAGCTCGCTCTTCTGGTGCAGAATCAATTTCATCAAATTTTTTTGATTTACCAGTATATTGAGATAGTGTGGCTGATATAGCAGCTGTAAGAGTAGTTTTTCCATGATCAACGTGCCCTATTGTACCAATGTTAACATGTGGTTTTGAACGTTCAAATTTATCTCTAGCCATATTAATTAGTTATAAAGTGAATTTTTTTATGTGATACATTCTAGTAGCTTTTGTACAATTATTTAGCATTAGAAACGATAATGTGCGAATGCTTTATTAGCTTCAGCCATTCGATGTATTTCTTCACGTTTACGTATTGAACTTCCCGTTTCGTTTGCTGCATCCATTATTTCATTAGCCAATTTCATGGACATACTCTTACCTGCACGTTCGCGAGCATATTTCGTGATCCATCTTAAAGCTAAATTCGTCCCCCTGAATGCTCTAACTTCCATCGGTACCTGATAAGTTGAACCACCAATTCGTCTAGCTTTGACTTCAACTAATGGTGTTACTTTTTTTATAGCGGATTCAAAAACTAAAATTGCGTCTTCTCCAGTTCGTTGTTTAATAATATCAAAAGCATTGTAAATAATTCTTTGCGCCAAGTGTTTTTTACCTTCTTTCAGGATTCGAACGGTTAACATATTAACTAATCTACTGTTGTAAATTGGATCGGGTAATGCCAGTTTTTTCTTTGTTGTACTTCGTCTTGACATATTAGTTCTGATTTAAAAATTTATAAAATGAAATTACTAATGACTTACAATAATAAAAGATTATTCTTTTGGTTTTTTAGCTCCATATTTAGAACGACTTTGTTTTCGGTTTTTAACCCCAGCAGCGTCCAAAGTCCCTCTTATTATGTGATATCGTACACCAGGTAAATCTTTCACCCTTCCACCGCGCAATAAAACAACTGAATGTTCTTGAATATTATGCCCAATACCAGGTATATAAGCTGTGACCTCGAATCCAGAAGTTAATCTTACTCTAGCAACTTTACGTAATGCTGAGTTAGGTTTTTTTGGTGTTGTAGTGTAAACTCTTGTACATACTCCTCTTCTTTGGGGGCAGCTTTTTAAAGCTGGCGATTTTGTCTTTTTTTGTATTGTCTGACGTTCAGACCGAATTAATTGCTGAATTGTTGGCATATTTAAATTTAATTATGTAAATGTTAAAAATTTATTAGATACTTTATGAATTATTTTCTTTTAAACCATATTTACGCATAAAACGTTCTACCCTACCTTCTGTATCTAACATTTTTTGTGAGCCGGTGTAAAATGGATGATTACCAGACCAAATATCAACATTTAATTCTGATCTTGTAGAACCAATGGTCATTATTAATTGACCATCACAATATACTTTAGCTTCAGCGTACCACTTAGGATGTAAATTTTGTTTTGGCATATTATATATAAATCAATATTATCGTTTTGAAAATTGAGGAGCTTTACGTGCTTTTTTAAGTCCGTATTTTTTGCGTTCTGTTATACGCGAATCACGAGTTAAGTAACCTTCAAATTTTAAGGCTGTTCGATTTTCTGGATTTAACTTACAAAGAGCACGTGCTAAACCTAACCTTATAGCTTCGACTTGACCAGTTAGTCCGCCACCATGTGCATTCACATATATATTATATTTATTTTCTAATCCTAAAGTCATTAATGGTGATTTAGAAAGTCGAATGTAATTGGGGCTATATTGAAAATAAAGTTCTCCTTTAATCCCGTTTACTTCTATTAGACCAGAACCTGGTGTTAAATATACTCTCGCAATTGCCTCTTTTCTATGACCTGTACCAGTATAGTTCGTTTTTAAATTTTCAATCATGTATTTGTTTTCCTACTTATACTTATAATATTAATGCAACCGGGTTTTGAGCTTCATGTGGATGTGAAGAACCAGCGTAAACCTTTAAATTATTAAACAATTCGCGACCTAAAGGACCTTTTGGTAGCATACCTTTAACAGCTTTCTCTAAAATTCGACCTGGTAACCGGCTTTGTAATTCATTAAATGTTTCAATAGTTAAACCACCCACTTGACCAGAGTGTCTATAATAAAATTTATCAAACTTTTTATTACCAGTTACTTTTATTTTATCCGCGTTAATTATTACAATAATATTTTTTGGATTAATATTTGGTGCATAGAGAGGATCATATTTACCTACTAAAGTTTTAGCGGTTTCTGAAGCTAACCTACCCAAATTTTTATCCGTAGCATCTATAATAAACCATTTACCCAGATTTATTTTTCCTTCTCTTATAATTGTTTTATTCATAAACAGTATTTTATTTATTATAAATTTTTGTTGTTTTTTCTTTTGGTAAGTTGATACCCAATCGTTTTTGTAAAGCGTCAATAACCTCTTCCGCTGATTTTTGACCAAAATTTTTTATTTCAATTAAATCTTCTTGCGAATAATCTAGTAGATCTGCTACGGAATGTATATGAGCACGTTTCAGACAATTGTAGGCTCTTACTGATAATTGTAATTCTTCTATTAAGATTTGGTTTATATGCGAAGTCTCATTTGTTTCATAATCAGTTTCTAATTCACCATCAATTGTTTTTAATGGGCTAAATAAATTAATCAAGTTATCTGCAGCATTGCTAATTGCTTCTTTAGCGCTGATACTTCCATTTGTCCAAATATCTAATATAAGCTGTTCATTGAGACTATTATTTTCACCTCGCGTTTCTTCTATCCTAAAGTTTACTTTTTTAACTGGCATAAAAACTGAGTCTACTTGTAAAAACTCAAAATGTTCTGTACTACTATCTTTATCTACAATTTTATATCCCGACCCAGCTTCAATCTTAAATTCCATTTCTAAAGTATTGTTACCACAAATTGTAGCAATATATTGTTCAGAATCAATTAATTTTATTTCGGGGGGTAACTCAAAACTTTTAGCAGTCACAATGGCAGGACCTTGAACAGTTAATCGACCAATTGTAGATTGTTGTAATTGACCAGAAAAAACAATTTCTTTCAAATTTAATAAAATCTCTAATACATCTTCTCTAATACCATTTATAGTGGAAAATTCATGACTTACACCTGCTATACGAACAGCTGTAATAGCCAAACCTTCCAACTCAGATAATAACGTACGACGTATAGCATTACCTAACGTAGTGCCTTGGCCTGGTTTTAAAGGATCAATAACAAACCGTGACCAGTGATCTCTCGCATTGTAAACTTTAGAATCAAGACATTCGATTTCAAACTGAGTCATATGTAGTTAGAATTGATTATACACGACGTTTTTTCGGTGGTCGACAACCATTATGTGGAACAGGTGTTATATCACGAATTAACGTAATTTCCAGTCCAGCTGCTTGTAGTGCACGAATTGCAGTTTCACGTCCAGAACCTGGTCCATTGATCAATACTTCAGCCTTTTTCATACCTTGGCTAATTGCTTCTTTCGTTGCTTTTTCGGCAGCAATTTGTGCAGCGAAAGGTGTTCCTTTTTTTGCACCCTTAAATCCAATTGCACCACTGGAAGCCCAAGCTACAGTATCTCCTTCTAACGTACTTAGAGTAACAATTGTATTATTAAAAGTTGATTGTATATGTACAACACCGTTTGCCGCTATTTTTTTATTTTTCTTTAAACTTGATTTTTTAACTTGTCTTACCATATTCTTAAATTTAAATTTCTATATACTGAACTACAATAATATGTAAATACTATTTTTTCTTACCAGCAACAGTTTTCTTTGCTCCACGACGTGTTCTAGCATTTGTTCGTGTTCGTTGACCACGTAATGGAAGACCAACACGATGTCTCTTACCACGTATACAGTTAATTTCCATTAAACGTTTAATATTCATTGACTCTACACGTTTAGCAGCACCTTCCACTGGGTAATTTTCATCAATAATGCTACGAATTAAACTCACTTCATTATCATCTAACTCTTTACATCTCTTGTTTGCATCTATGTTTGCTTTTTCTAGAATCTTTTGCGAACTAGATAAGCCAACTCCGTAAATATATGTTAATGCAATCTCAATTCGTTTATTTTTTGGTAAATCGATACCTGATATCCTAGCCACTATGTTTCTCCTAAAAATTTTTTATACAGTAATTTAATCTACAAAGGCAATTATTTACGTTTCATTTTTGCTCCACCTTGTCGAACTTTAAGTCGTGGATCAGTTTTACAAATAACGTAAATTCGACCTCTTCTTTTAACTATTTGACAATCTTTACTACGATTTTTTAAACTACCAATTGAACTTACTACTTTCATGAATTAATATATTTATTTAAATTTAAGTTAACGTACTATAGTTTCATAATTTTTTGAAATCAGATAAGTTTGAATTTGCTTAGAAGTATCAATGGCTACCCCAACAATTATTAATAATGACGTACCACCTAAGCCTTTAAATACAGATAAATTAGTTAATGTTTCAATAATATTAGGAACGATAGCTATAAAAGCCAAGAATAAAGCTCCTAAAAATGTTAGTCGATTCAATGTTTTTTGTAAATATTCTGTAGTAGCTTTACCTGGTCGAACACCGTAAATACTAGACTCCATTTTTTTCAGATTTTTTGATACATCATTTGGATTCAATATTAAAGATGTATAAAAATAACTAAAGAATAAGATTAATGTAAAATAGAATAATAAATAAAGTAATTTATTATTACTCGTACCATCAAACAAATGTAATACTGTTCTTAATTGTTCATTCGATACCAGTTGTGCTAAATAAGCTGGCAAGACTAAAACAGCAGAGGCAAATATAATTGGCATCACACCGCTTTGATTCAGTTTCAAAGGTAAATAACTTGTTTTATTATCCATTTGACCTTTACCAAGTTGCCGCGCAGAAATAATAGGAATGCGTCTTATACCTTCTTGTATAAAAATAATACCAATTATCATGACTGAAAATATGAAAACAAGTACAAATATATCTAATGTTTGAATATTAAGACGAGTGGATTGAATTTGTGATTGTAACAATTTAGGTAATCCAGAAATAATGTTAATAAAAATAAGTAGTGAGGGACCATTACCTATTCCTTTTTCAGTTATTTGTTCTGAAAACCACATTATTAACATCGAACCTATGGTTAATGTTAAGCTCATAGCGAAAACAAAGTTTAAATCCCAGTTAAATACATAAGGTCGCACCCAAAATGATACCCCAATACTTTGAATCAAAGCCCAAAATAATGCCACATATCTTGTAAGTTGAACTATTTTTTGTCGACCTAATTCACCTTCTTCTTTTTGCAACTTTTCTAAACTCGGGATCGAATTAGTAGCTAATTGCACAATAATTGAAGCATTTATGTAAGGAACTATACCTAAAGCAAAGACACCGATCGAAGCAAACCCACCTCCAGAAAATACATTTAGAAAATTAACTAATGGATTACTTATTATACTTTGATAAAAAGCATCATGATCAACTCCTGGTATGGGTAGAAATGTACCTAAACGAGACATGACAATTAAAAACAACGTAAATACTATCCGATCTTTTAAATCTTGTTTTTTAATAGATTTTATTGAGGTATTCATAAACGTATTGGTAAATATATCATTATAAGATTTCTAAGCTTAATTTAGAAATCTTATAACACGAAAAAAACATCAATGAAAGTCTAAGTTACGATCATTTAAAACACTTGTATAAGTGCGTAAATTAATTAAAGCATTAGCTGCTGCACGAGCGTTATTTAGTGGATTTGACGAACCAAGTTGTTTAGCTAATATATTTTTTATCCCAGCTAATTCTAAAATAGTTCTAACAGAACCACCTGCAATTACACCAGATCCTGGTGCAGAAGGTTTAATTATAACTTTAGCGGCACCAGAATAACCTTGAACAATATGCGGTATTGAGTTTTGATTCGTTAAAGGAATGTTTATCAAATTCTTTCGACCATCGGTTACTGCTTTTTTTACTGCACCTATCACGTCACTTGCTTTACCTACACCTACGCCAACTTGTCCACGTTCATTACCCAAAATAATAATAGCTCTGAAGCTTAATTTTTTACCGCCTTTAACAACCTTAGTAACACGTCGAACTTGAATAACACGTTCTTGCCAATCAGTTTCTTTCTCTTTAGTTTTATTCGATTTTTTTGCGTTTAACATAATAAGATGTCCATACTTTGTATAAATTTAAAATTCTAAACCGCTTTCTCGTGCGGCTTCTGCTAAAGCAGAAATTCTACCATGGTATACACGTTTTCCCCTATCAAAAATTACTTGTTTTATATTTCGTGCAAGTGTCTTTTGCGCGATGACTTGTCCTACAATTTTCGAAGCTTCACAAGTTGAAGTATTGGTCAATAAACTTTTGACATCTTTGTCTAAAGTTGAAGTTGATACAATAGTCATACCAGAAGAATCATCAATTACTTGTGCGTAAATATGACAATTTGAACGAAATACAGATAAACGTGGTCTTTCTAATGTTCCCTTAATTTTATTTGTTCTTTTCATACAGTTTGAATTATTTTTTACCTGCTTTTCCAGCTTTTTTACGTACAAATTCACCAACATATCTTATTCCTTTACCTTTATAAGGTTCTGGAGGTTTTATAGATCGTATATTTGAAGCAATTTGCCCAACTAATTCTTTACTAATACCAGAGATAATGACAATAGTATTATTTTCAACCGCAATGTTGATTCCAGTTGGTGCTTTTATTATAACTGGATGACTATAACCAACACTTAAAGACAAATCTTTTCCCTGAAGTTGTGCACGGTACCCGACACCTTGTAGTTCAAGTCTCTTCTCAAAACCTTTTGTTACCCCAATAACCATATTATTAATGATCGATCTGTAAGTTCCAAATAATTTAAGTACTTGAGGTTCTTTTGTAACAGGTTTCACAAACAACGTATTATTTTCAATTGTGAGATTAATATTTTTTGAAAGACCCAACGCTAATTCTCCTTTTGGACCTTTTACAATAATATTGTCCTGATCAATTTTCATAGTAACTTTCTCTGAAAATTTAACAGGAAGCTTTCCAATTCTTGACATGTTTTTACCTCTTAAGTTAACTTATATTTTCTATTAATTACCAGATGTAACATAAAACTTCACCACCAAGACCTTGTGTTCTAGCTTTTGTATCAGTTAATACTCCCTTCGATGTTGAAATTACAGCGATTCCTAGGCCGCCTAAAACACGTGGTAACTCTTTACGATTCGCATATACGCGTAAGCCAGGTCGACTAATTCTTTTTAACGCATTTATGACCGGTTCTCTTTCTCTTCCCTTATATTTAAGCGAAAGTAATAACTGTCTATTGATATCTATACCAACTTCTTCAAGACTTTCGATGAATCCTTCTTCTAATAATACGCGTGCAATACTTTTTGTCATTTTTGTTGCTGGCACCTGCACGACTTGGTGTCTAGCTAAATTTGCATTTCGAACTCTTGTTAACATGTCTGAGACAGTATCATTTGTCACAATTACCTCTTTGAATTTAAATTAAAATTAATTATCATTAAATGGCATGCCTAATGCTCGCAGAAGGGCAATTCCTTCTTGTTGTGTTTTAGCTGTGGTTGTTATAGATATATCTAAACCACGAACCTGATCAACTTGGTCATATTCGATTTCTGGAAAAATTAATTGCTCTTTAATACCTAAATTATAATTTCCTCGACCATCAAAACTTTTTACACTAACTCCTCTAAAATCACGAATACGCGGTAAAGAAAGATGAATCAATTTTTCTAAGAATGTATACATCAATTTTTTACGTAAGGTTACTGATATACCAACAGGCATACCTTCTCTAATTTTAAATCCGGCAACAGATTTGCGAGCCTTATTTATTAATGGATGTTGGCCAGAAATTAGTTCAAACTCATTAATACTAGCTTCTAAAATTTTGTTATTTTTTGACGCTTCGCCAAGACCACGATTCAAAGTTATTTTTGTAATTTTAGGAACTTGATGAATATTAGTATAATTAAATTGTTCAACTAAACTCGGTATAACGTCTTGATAATATATTTCTTTTAAACTTTTATTCATAGTACATGTCTAATTTTTTACTAATTTCTTTAAAACTCTAACTTTTTTGCCATCTTGGCTAAATATAAATTTACTACGACTACGAATTTGTGATTCTTCATCATATAACATAACATTTGATCGATGAATAGGCGACTCAAACTGTTTAATTTGACCTATTTCACCTTCTTTTTTTGGCTTAACATGTTTATTCTTTATATTAATATTTTTCAAAATTAAAGAATTAGATTTACGAATTACTTTTAAAACTTCCGTAATTTCACCTTTATAACTTCCTGCAATAACTTGAACTTTATCACCTTGTTTTATTGTTATTTTCATAATACCTCTGGAGCTAAGGAAACAATTTTTGTAAAATCTTTATCACGTAGTTCTCTAGCAATAGGGCCAAATACTCTTGTACCACGTGGATTATTTTCTTTATTTATGATAACTGCAGCGTTATCATCAAATCTTATAGACATTCCATCTTTACGTCTTATAGTATTTTTTGTTCTCATAATAACTGCACGCACAACATCAGATCGTTTTACGGGCATGTTTGGAGTAGCATCTTTTACAACAGCAATAATTACATCACCGATGGAAGCATATTTTCTATTACCTCCCAAAATTCTTATACACATTATTTTTTTAGCCCCGCTGTTATCAGCTACAGTTAAATAAGTCTGAGTTTGAATCATATAATTTATTCTCCAATTGTATCTTTATCCAATTTTAAAGATTTTTGTTTGATTTCTTTAAATATCCAACGTTTGGTTTTACTCAATGGACGTGTTTCATTTATTAAAATTAGGTCACCCACTTGACAATTATTATTAGGATCATGAACCTTATACTTTTTTGTTTTTGTAACAATTTTGCCATAACGTTTATGAGTAACGCGATTTGCAATCGAAACAACAACGGTTTTATCCATTTTGTCACTAATAACTAATCCTAACCTCTCTTTAATAGACATACATATTCTCCTAATTTAAATATTTAACTTTTTTTTGATTTTATTGTTAGAAGTTTAGCAATTAATTTTTTCTTTTGCTTAAATAAATGTGGTTTTAATTCCTGTCTTGTTGCTTTTTGAAGTCTCAATTCGAATAATTCTTTTTTTAATTTCAAGACTGTATCATTAATTTCAGTATCTGTTAATTTTTCTAACTGTGTAGAATCTAAATTTGTAGTCATAAAATATTTTTTAACGTGAAATAAATTTTGTTTTTATAGGTAATTTGTAAGAAGCATTTTTAAAAGCCAAATAAGCTAAATCCTGTGACACGCCATTAATTTCAAACAATATATGACCAGGTTTAATTACAGCTACCCAATACTCTGGGGCACCTTTTCCAGCTCCCATTCTTGTTTCTGGTGGTTTAGCAGAAATAGATTTATCAGGAAATACACGAATCCACAATCGACCAACTCGTTTAACTTGTCGTGTTATTGTGCGTCGTGTAGCTTCAATTTGTCTTGAAGTTAACCATATAGGTTCTAAAGCTTGAAGACCATAATCACCAAATATAAGTGTATTGCCTCTAGTAGCTATACCACGTAATCTTCCTCTATGCGGTTTACGAAACTTTGTTCTTTTAGGACTAAGCATTGATTTGATAATATCGTTTATATTTTTTTATTGACTAAATTTGCCATTTCATCTAAATGACATCATACGTAGGTGTATGTTCACCGTTAAATACCCAAACCTTGATACCTAAGATACCATACGTTGTGTGAGCTTCTTTAGTGGCATAATCTATATTTGCTCTTAAAGTTTGCAGTGGAACTCTACCTTCACGGACCCATTCACTACGTGCTATTTCAGCTCCATTTAATCGGCCTGATACTTGAACTTTTATACCTTGTACATTAGCTCGTTGTGCTTTTTGAATTGCTTGTCTTGTAGCCCGACGAAACGCAACACGCTTTTCTAGTTGTTGAGCGATAAATTCACCAATTAAGTTTGCATCAGCATCTGGATTAGTTAATTCTATAACGTTAATCCGGATTGATATATCTTGTTTTAGTAAACGTACTATATCTGTCTTTATTTTTTCAATACCAAGGCCAGAACGACCTACAATTATACCGGGCCTTGAAGTATAAACGGATACTTCTAATTGATTTGCATTTCTACTTATTTCAATTTTTGAAATTCCAGCAGCTTCCAATTCACGATTAATATATGATCGAATCTTAAAATCCTGTTCTAATAATTGAGGATACGATTCTTTAGTTGCAAACCATGATGAACGATGTTGACTTGTAATACGAAGTCTAAAACCTAATGGATTTACTTTTTGTCCCACAATAACTCCTTTTTTTATTTACATGTTTATTAAAGATTAACTTGTTTTTGTACTCCGATTCTTATATGCGAAGTAAACTTTTGTATTTTAAATCCTCTTCCTTGGGCTCTAGGTCTAAAACGGCGCAGAACTGGTCCATTATCTACAGAAGCTAAAGAAACAATTAAATCATTTTTATTGATCCCTTTATTATGTTGAGCATTAGCTCCTGCTGATTGAACAGCTTGCAATACAGGTTTGCAAGCCGCATAGGGCATAAATTCTAGTATCATTAAACTTTCTTTATAGGATTTACCACGAATTTGATTTAAAACACGTTGTATCTTTGAGGGCGACATTCGAATATATTTCGCTGTTGCTACGGCGACATTGGTTGATTTTACTGATAATATCATATATGAAATCGAAATAAATTTATAAATTAACGTTTTGCTTTTTTATCACTTTTGATATGAGACCTAAATGTACGAGTAGGCGAAAATTCCCCTAATTTGTGACCAACCATTTGATCTGAAATATAAACGGGTACATGTTGTTTACCGTTATAAACAGCAATAGTTGCCCCAACCATATTAGGTAATATGGTTGATGAACGAGACCAAGTTTTTATAACAACATCAGGTTTTTGAATATCAACATTATTCAACTTTTTTAATAAATGAGCCGCAATATATGGGCCTTTAGATAAAGATCTACTCATATTTGAATATATTATTTAAAGTTTATAGTTTAATTACGTGATCGTATTATACAAAAATCACTATATTTATTCTGTCTTCGCGTCTTTACCCCCAAAGCAGGCTTACCCCAAGGAGTCACGGGCTTTGCTCTACCAATTGGAGAACGACCTTCACCACCACCATGCGGGTGATCACAAGGATTCATTACTACACCTCTAACAGATGGACGGATCCCCAACCACCGTTTTCGTCCCGCTTTACCTAAACGAATATTTTTAATATCTGCATTTCCTACTTCACCAATAGTTGCATAACAATTCTTATAAATCATGCGTACTTCATTAGAGGGCATTTTTAGAGTTACAAATTGTCCATCTTTTGCTACAACTTGTGCAGAAGTTCCTGCTGAACGTACAATTTGACCACCTCGTCCCGGTATTAATTCAATATTGTGAACCGCAGTACCTAATGGGACATTATATAATGGCATTGCATTACCAATTTCTATAGGTACATTAATACCTGCATATATTTTATCACCCACTGCTAATTTTTTAGGATGTAAAATATATCGTTTTTCGCCATCTTGATAATGTAATAGGGCAATTCTGGCATTTCGATTTGGATCATATTCGACAGATGCGACAATAGCAGGTATGTCCAGTTTATTGCGTTTAAAATCAACCAAGCGATAACGTTGTTTATGCCCACCTCCTTTGTGACGTACGGTTATTAAACCACGATTATTTCTACCTGCACAAGACAACTTTTTACGGAGTAATGATTTTTCCGGTTTTGATTTTGTAATTTCAACAAAGTCAGAACTAGATCGATTTCGAGTACCTGGAGTATAAGATTTATAAATGCGTATTCCCATAAAATGTTAATTTATTTAATTTTCAGAAAATAGGTTAATTGTATTATTTTTTTCTAACGTAACAACAGCTTTTTTATAGCGAGGTTTTGAGCCTACGAACTTACCTAATCTTTTACGTTTTAATGGTAACAAACATGTATTGATACTTATTACTTTTACATTAAATAAAAATTCAATAGCATTTTTTATATCTGTTTTTGTAGCAACACGAGAAGTTAAAAAAGTGTATTGATTTAATTCGAGTAATCTTGTAGCTTTATCAGTAATTAATGGATACTTTACTAAATCGATTAAAGCATGAATGTCTTTGTGTTTATTGTTCATTGAATACCTCCTTAACATCATTTAGTGCTTTAGACGTAAAAATTATATGATGTGCTTGTAGAATTTTTTTCAGATCCAGACCAGTCGTGTAAATTAAGTCAACATTAGATATGTTTTTTACGTATCTCCAAAGACCGCTGGCAGTAGGTTCAGCAACAAAAAGAATTTTTTGATCTTTTGTATAATTCTCAATTAAGTTTGAGAATTTAATAACTAGGTCTTTAGTTTTTAAATTTGTAAAATCTAAATTATCTAAATTAATTACTTTAGTATTAATAGATTTTAAATATAAAGCTGTTGTTAAAGCTAAAAGTCGTTCCTTTTTGTTAGTTTTATTTGAAAATATTCTAGGTTTAGGACCAAAAGTTACTCCCCCTCCTTTCCAAAGTGGAGAATTGCTCGAACCAGCTCTAGCGTTTCCTGTACCTTTTTGTTTCCAAGGTTTTTTACCACCACCTTCAACTTCACTTCGTGTTTTCGTACACGCATTCCCACTTCGATTATTAATTAATTGATTTGTTAAAACGCGATGTAATAAGTATCTTGATTTTTTACTTACATTTAAAGTAATTGAGTCATGTGATTTTATCTCCATTTTATTTAATGAAACAAAATCCTGGATTTCGTACTGAACTAAATTTTTTATTTTATTTGATCCCATGATATGTCGTATTTAATGAGCTTTTATTTAATACTAAGAATGTTTCCTCGTTTGCCTGGCACGCATCCTTTTAGTACCAATACATTGTTATCTTTGTCCAAATGTACAACTGTTAAATTTTTTGTAGTGACTTGATATCCACCTAATCTGCCAGCCATTTTTTTACCTTTATGAACCTTAGCGGGTGTACTACCTTGCCCAATCGAACCTGGTTCACGATGATTTTTCGATCCATGTGTCATTGGACCACGTGTAAAATTATGTCGCTTTACCGTACCAGCAAATCCCTTACCAATTGAAACTCCAGAAACAGAAACAATTTGTCCTAGTTCAAACATGGATACATCTAACTGTTGTGCAATCGTGAAACTATGCGTAGCATCAACTTTGTATTCTTTTAAATGCTTTAATGGTGGTAAATTATTAACTTGTAAGTGACCCAATTGTGGTTTCGTTAACTTTTTAGCATCAACTTTTTGATACCCAATTTGAATAGCATTATAGTTATCCTTTGTTTCAGATTTTAAATTTGTAACATAACAAGGACCTACTTTTAATATTGTAACTGGAATCGCAGAACCATTATCATCAAAAATTTGGGTCATGCCCAATTTTGTACCTAATAAACCTATTTTCATAATTTAATGTTCTAGAAAATTGTAAAATGTGCAACTAACGACTATTTCATAATAATATGAATAAAGAAAAAAAAAAATAACCTTTAGATATCTGTAAATGTTATTTAAATGCTATAACAATGTCGGTTGTACCTACTTTTTAAATACACAATAACAATATAAGATTTTATACATACTAAAAATGATTTAAAAGTTTACATTAATTCACATGGGAAAAGTAGTTGGTATTGATTTAGGTACTACAAATTCAGTAGTGGCAGTGATGGAAGGTGGAAAACCTGCGGTAATTCAAAATGCTGAAGGATTTAGAACTACACCTTCAGTTGTTGCCTACACAAAAACAGGAGATAGATTGGTTGGTCAAATAGCCAAAAGACAAGCTGTTATTAATCCCGATAATACATTTTATTCGGTGAAAAGATTCATAGGTCGGCGTTCAGAAGAAGTGTCAGAAGAATTAAAACAAGTATCTTATATTGTAAAAACAGATAGTAATGGCAATATTAAGTTAGATTGTCCAGCGTTAAAAAAGGAATTTGCTTCTGAGGAAATATCTGCTGAAGTATTACGAAAGTTAGTAGATGATGCTAGTAAATATCTTGGAGAATCTGTAAAGCAAGCTGTAATTACAGTTCCAGCTTATTTTAATGATTCGCAGAGACAAGCAACGAAAGATGCCGGTCGAATTGCAGGCTTAGAAGTACTAAGAATTATAAATGAGCCTACAGCAGCTTCTCTAGCTTACGGTTTAGATAAAAAAAATAATGAAACTATATTAGTGTTTGATTTAGGTGGAGGAACATTTGATGTTTCAGTATTAGAGGTTGGAGATGGAGTTTTCGAAGTTTTGTCAACATCAGGTGACACTCATTTGGGTGGAGATGATTTTGATGATAAGATTGTACAATGGTTGTTAAAAGAGTTTGAAACAGAACACAGCATAAACTTAAAATCTGATCGACAAGCTTTACAAAGGTTAACAGAAGCGTCGGAAAAAGCAAAAATTGAATTATCTAATTTAAGTCAAACCGAAATTAATTTACCTTTTTTAACAGCTAATGAAACTGGACCAAAACATCTAGAACGTTCAATAACTAGAGCAAAATTTGAGGAATTGTGTTCTGATTTAATTAATCGAGTAAAAATCCCAGTTGAAAATGCTTTAAAAGATGCAAAATTAGATTCAAGTAAAATTGATGAAGTAGTATTAGTTGGTGGCTCAACTCGTATACCAGCTATTCAAGAATTAGTAAAAAGAATATTAAACAAAACACCGAATCAAACGGTTAATCCTGATGAAGTAGTAGCAATTGGGGCTGCTGTGCAAGCTGGTGTTTTAGCAGGTGAAGTAAAAGACATATTATTATTAGATGTAACACCATTATCATTAGGTGTTGAAACATTAGGTGGCGTGACAACTAGAATAATACCAAGAAATACAACAATACCTACTAAAAAATCTGAAGTATTTTCAACTGCCGTAGATAATCAACCTAATGTTGAGATACATGTATTACAAGGTGAACGTGAATTTGCGAAGGATAATAAAAGCTTAGGTACATTTCGATTAGATGGGATATTGCCTGCTCCAAGAGGAGTACCACAAATTGAGGTAACTTTTGATATAGATGCAAATGGAATATTATCTGTAACTGCAAAAGATAAAGGTACAGGTAAAGAGCAATCAATTACAATAACAGGAGCTTCAACTTTACCATCTGATGAAGTAGATCGTATGGTAAATGAAGCACAAAATAGTGCGAAGGAAGATAAAGAAAAAAGAGATAAAATTGATCTAAAGAATCAAAGTGATTCTTTATGCTATCAATCAGAAAAACAACTCAAAGAATTAGAGGGAAAAATAGACGACACAAATAAAAATAAAATTAGTTCTATGATTTCTGAATTACGTAATGCCATTAATAATGAAAATTACGACGAAATGAAAGATCTAAATTCAAAATTACAAACAGCTTTAATGGATTTAGGGAAAAGTGTTTATGAAAAAACAAGCAAAGAACAAACAAGTACGAGTTCAGCTACAAATGGAAACGATAGTGTCATAGATGCAGATTTTTCAGAAACAAAATGATAAATTAACTTAATTAGAATGTTTTATTAACTTTGTTTCGAAAAAAATTTCCTACTGAAAAAGTTGGTATTCTTGAAGCTGGTAAAAACAGCTTTTCACCTGTTCTAGGGTTTCGGCCTTCTCGAGCTTTACGTTCACGAGCTTCAAAAGATCCAAAGCCAACCAAGGTAACTTTTTCACCGGTTGCAACTGTATCTACAATAATTTCGAGCATACTAGTAATAATTTTTTCAATATCAGTTTTCGAGTATTTTGTATAATATGCTATCTTAGAAATTAACTGGGATTTATTCATAGAACATGATTAAAAATTTTACGGTTTAGAAACGCATAATATTTTAAGTAAAATAACAACTTTACTTAAAATATTTTAATTTTTACAAATAACTATCAATATTAATTAAGCGGCAACTTTTTGACTGATAAAATCTACAGCTTGCTGTAGATTCGAAATTTGTTCAGCCGCATCATCAGGAATTTCAATATTAAAAGCTTCTTCGATTGCCATCACTAACTCAACAGTATCTAAAGAATCAGCTCCTAAATCATTAGCAAAATTAGCGTCTTTAGTAACTTGACTTTTATCAACACCTAATTGTTCAGAAATAATAGTTTGTACTTTTTCAAATATTTCTTGCTCGTTCATAAAATTTAATGAATAATTTATATTTATTTTAATAAACAATAAATGAATTCTGACAAATAATCAAGTTTTATAAATACTATTACAATAGGTAAAAAGACACACATTTTAACTATTGTTAAAATAAATAGACTGAAATTGTTATAGGATTATATAATATTAGAAACTTACTTAATCTAAATTGATAGATTAAAGAAATAAAGTAAGAGTTTTTAGATTGCTGTCTCAAAAGAGGAGAACCTCAATGACAATAAGCTCAACAGAGCAAGAGGCAAAAAAAGTAAATGTGATTGTTGATAGAAACCCGGTATCCACTTCATTTGAAAAATGGGGTCAACCTGGTCATTTCTCTCGCACTTTAGCAAAAGGTCCAAAAACAACGACATGGATTTGGAATTTACATGCTGATGCACACGACTTTGATAGTCATACTAGTTCACTGGAAGATATATCTCGTAAAATCTTTAGTGCACACTTTGGTCAATTATCTATAATTTTCCTATGGATAAGTGGTATGCATTTTCATGGAGCTAGATTTTCAAATTACTCAGCTTGGTTAAGCAATCCAACGACTGTAAAACCAAGTGCACAAGTTGTTTGGCCTATCGTTGGGCAAGAAATACTAAATGGTGATGTTGGAGGCGGATTCCAAGGTGTACAAGTTACATCAGGTTTCTTCCAGATCTGGCGTGCTGAAGGTATTACAAGTGAAGTTGAATTATACTGGTGTGCTGTTGCAGGCTTATTAATGTCTGGTCTTATGATTTTTGCAGGTTGGTTCCATTACCACAAAGCAGCTCCTAAGCTGGAATGGTTCCAAAATGCAGAATCAATGTTAAATCATCATTTATCAGGACTATTAGGATTAGGTTGTTTATCATGGGCTGGTCATCAAATCCATGTTGGACTACCAATAAATAAGTTATTAGATGCTGGTGTAGCACCTCAAGAAATTCCATTACCACACGAATTCTTAATGAACCGTGACTTAATGGCACAGCTTTACCCAAGTTTCAATAAAGGCTTAATACCATTTTTCAGTTTAAACTGGAGTGAATATTCAGATTTTCTAACTTTTAAAGGCGGATTAAATCCTGTTACTGGTGGACTTTGGCTGAGTGATACAGCACATCATCATCTTGCGTTAGCAGTCTTATTTATAGTTGCTGGTCACATGTATCGTACAAACTGGGGTATTGGGCATAGCATGAAAGAGATTTTAGAAGCTCACAAAGGTCCATTCACAGGTGAAGGACATAAAGGACTTTATGAAATCCTAATTACATCTTGGCATGCTCAACTAGCAATCAATTTAGCTATGATGGGTTCATTGAGTATTATTGTTGCTCATCACATGTATGCAATGCCAGCATATCCATTTATTGCGACAGATTATCCAACTCAGTTATCGATATTCACACATCATATGTGGATTGGTGGTTTTTGTATTTGTGGTGCTGCTGCTCACGCAGGTATATTTATGGTTCGTGATTACAACCCAGCTCAAAATTACAATAATCTTTTAGACCGTGTTATAAGACATCGTGATGCGATAATTTCTCATCTAAATTGGATCTGTATATTCTTAGGTTTCCACAGTTTCGGCTTGTATATACATAATGATACAATGCGTGCTTTAGGCAGAACGCAAGACATGTTCTCAGATACAGCCATACAACTAAAACCTGTATTTGCTCAATGGGTCCAAAATATTCACACTATTGCTCCGGGCAATACAACACCAAATGCTTTAGCAACTGCTAGTTATGCATTTGGAGGTGACGTTATATCAATTGGTAACAAAGTTGCCATGATGCCAATTAGCTTAGGTACAGCTGATTTTATGGTGCATCATATTCATGCGTTTACAATTCATGTTACGGTTCTGATTTTACTAAAAGGTGTATTATTCTCTCGAAACTCAAGATTAATACCAGATAAAGCTAATTTAGGTTTTAGATTCCCTTGTGATGGTCCTGGTAGAGGAGGAACTTGCCAAAGTTCAGCTTGGGACTCAGTTTTCTTAGGTTTATTCTGGATGTACAACTGTATTTCAGTTGTAATTTTCCATTTCAGCTGGAAAATGCAATCTGATGTGTGGGGTACAGTTCAAAGCGATGGAACAGTTACGCACATAACTGGTGGTAACTTTGCACAAAGTTCAATAACAATTAATGGTTGGTTAAGAGACTTCTTATGGGCTGAAGCATCACAAGTTATTCAATCGTATGGTTCTGCTTTATCAGCTTATGGTCTAATATTCTTAGGTGCACATTTTATATGGGCATTTAGTTTAATGTTCCTATTTAGTGGTCGCGGTTACTGGCAAGAATTAATTGAATCTATTGTATGGGCGCACAATAAGCTACATTTTGCACCGGCAATACAACCGAGAGCTTTGAGTATCACACAAGGCCGTGCAGTAGGTTTAGCACACTACCTATTAGGTGGTATTGGTACAACATGGGCATTCTTTTTAGCTCGTATAATATCTGTAGGATAATCTTATAAAATCGATTATGGCAACAAAATTTCCTAAGTTTAGTCAAGCTCTTGCTCAAGACCCAGCTACACGACGTATATGGTATGGGTTAGCAACAGCTCATGATTTCGAAAGTCATGACGGAATGACAGAAGAAAATTTATATCAAAAAATATTCGCTTCACATTTTGGTCATTTAGCTATTATATTTTTATGGACATCAGGTAACTTGTTCCATGTTGCATGGCAAGGTAACTTTGAACAATGGGTGCTTAACCCATTAAAGGTGAAACCAATTGCACATGCAATCTGGGACCCACATTTCGGTCAACCTGCAGTAAAGGCTTTCACAAAAGGTGGAGTTTCATATCCTGTAAATATTGCAACATCAGGTGTATACCACTGGTGGTATACTATTGGTATGCGTACAAATAACGATCTATATTCGGGTTCAATATTCTTATTAATATTAGCCAGTGTAATGTTATTTGCAGGTTGGTTACATCTACAACCAAAATTTAGACCAGGTTTAGCATGGTTTAAAAATAACGAATCAAGATTAAATCATCACTTATCTGGATTGTTCGGGTTCAGCTCAGTAGCATGGTCTGGACACTTAATTCACGTCGCGATTCCAGAATCAAGAGGTTTACATGTTGGTTGGGATAACTTTACGAAAGTTTACCCACATCCGGAAGGGCTTAAAGCTTTCTTTACGGGTAATTGGAGTAACTATGCAGCAAACCCAGATACTGCGGACCATATTTTTGGTACTACAGAAGGATCTGGTACAGCAATACTAACATTTCTAGGTGGCTTCCATCCCCAAACTCAATCATTATGGCTTACAGATATAGCTCATCACCATTTAGCTATTGGTGTGATTTTTATATTTGCTGGTCATATGTATCGTACAAATTGGGGTATAGGACATAGCTTAAAAGAAATCCTGGACGCACATAGAGCACCAAGTGGTAGATTAGGAAATGGTCATAAAGGTTTATTCGAAACAATAAGCAATTCACTTCACTTCCAGTTAGGTTTAGCTTTAGCATCATTAGGGGTTATTACGTCATTGGTAGCACAACATATGTATGCTCTACCTTCTTATGCTTTTATAGCAAAAGATTATGTAACACAAGCAGCATTATACACTCATCATCAATATATTGCTGGTTTCTTAATGGTTGGAGCTTTTGCACATGGAGCAATTTTCTTTGTTAGAGATTATGATCCTGAACAAAATAAAAACAACGTCCTAGCACGTATGTTAGAACACAAAGAAGCAATAATATCACACTTAAGTTGGGTTTCATTATTTTTAGGCTTCCATACACTGGGATTATATGTACATAACGATGTTGTAGTGGCATTTGGTACACCTGAAAAACAAATATTAGTAGAACCAGTATTTGCACAATGGATTCAAGCTTCATCTGGTAAAGCGATGTATGGGTTTGATGTACTATTATCAGCTAATACAAGTATTGCTAAAAATGCAAGTAGTAACATATGGTTACCTGGGTGGCTAGAAGCAATCAATAGCGGTAAAAATTCTCTGTTTTTACCTATTGGACCAGGTGATTTCTTAGTTCATCATGCGATAGCTCTTGCTTTACACACAACTACATTAATTTTAGTAAAAGGAGCACTAGACGCACGTGGATCAAAATTAATGCCTGATAAAAAAGATTTTGGTTACAGCTTCCCCTGTGATGGTCCTGGTCGTGGAGGTACTTGTGACATATCTGCTTGGGATGCATTCTATTTATCTATGTTCTGGATGTTAAATACAATTGGTTGGGTTACATTCTACTGGCATTGGAAACATGTTACAATCTGGCAAGGAAATGCGGGTCAATTTAATGAATCCTCTACATATATAATGGGTTGGTTGCGAGACTATTTATGGTTAAATTCATCACCATTAATTAATGGCTATAATCCATTTGGTATGAATAGTTTATCAGTATGGGCTTGGATGTTCTTATTCGGACATTTAATTTGGGCAACTGGATTTATGTTCTTAATTTCATGGCGTGGTTACTGGCAAGAACTTATCGAAACGCTAGTTTGGGCACATGAGCGAACACCATTAGCTAATTTAGTACGTTGGCGAGATAAACCAGTAGCGTTATCTATTGTTCAAGCTCGTTTAGTAGGATTAGTTCACTTTACTGTTGGTTATATATTTACTTATGCTGCATTTGTAATTGCCTCAACAGCTGGTAAATTTGGCTAAAAAAAGTCTTGTTTAAAGTTTTGTAATTAAACTAATTTAAGGCTAAGAACTTGTTAATCAAAATAAAAAGTTAACAAGTTCTTAAGTTTTAATTAAAATATGATAATATAATAAAAATAAGAAAAACTAAAATACAAAATTTATGGCAAAAAAAAGCATGGTAGAAAGAGAAAGAAAGCGTGAAAAGCTAGTTAGCAAATATGAAAAAAAACGATTAGAACTTAAAAGTAAATTAAAAAAAACAGTTGAATATGATGCGAAATTAGAAGTTTATAAAAGAATTCAAGAAATACCTCGCAATGCCTTCCCTTCACGTTTACGAAATAGATGTTGGGTAACTGGTCGAAGCAGAGGCTATTACCGTGATTTCGGTTTATCAAGACACGTTCTGCGTGAGATGGTACACGATTGTTTATTACCAGGTGTGACAAAATCAAGCTGGTAAAATTATTTTTAAAGTTAAAGTTGCAAAAAGTTTACTTTTTTAAGTGATCTTTTTGCAACTTTATTTATTTCATACTATAAACCAAATTGATTGCCTCTACGATACTGAAGATATGCGGCAACAAATAAACCTGTTAATGTAACTGGTATAAGACCTAAAACAATTCCAAATAAAAGTGGCTCAATCATATTGAAAACTAAGAGAAAAAGAAATGTTATAATCGTGAGATTGTTTTTTATTAATTAAAAACCAAAAGTATTAATTTTGATTTCTATACTTTTATTACTATAGCATAAATTAACAAAGTGTTATTAACGAACAAAATCGTTAATAACACTTTATTGATTCTATCTAAAACCAACAGCAGCTTGCCAAACAAAAGCTAGTAATAAAAAGAATACTGGTATTACTGGGGCTACATCAATAATAGGTTTGAAAATAGCATATGCTTCTGGTAACTTAGCTAAAAATAATATTCCTTCCATGATTGTTATAAGTATGAGCAATTTAATTTGTATGATTATAATACTAAAATCATAGCTTATAATACACTTTACCTTAAAGTTAATTAAGTATTGAGATTTATTAGGATTTTTAATGAAACTATAAATTAGTTATTTAATTAACTGTAAAACAAATCAACAAAATTCTGTTTCATTTATTAAATAATTGTAAAAAAAAAGTTGCAATAGTATAACATGTAATAGAGAAGATTAATTTGAGTTAATAGATTTATAGATCAAATAACATCAAATTAGATAACGTTAAAATTAAATATAAACGATAGATTTATTTCATTATGGTTACTATCTTACAATTATTAGTTAGTATTTTAATCTTATTATCATTTGCATTAGTGGTTGGTGTTCCTGTAATCCTAGTATCGCCTGGTGAATGGGAAAGATCGAAGAATTTAGTGTACGCAAGTGCAGGATTATGGTTTGGTCTAGTTATAGTAACAGCCGCTTTTAATTCTTTTGTAATATAACAAGAAAATTTAATAATAAAGATTAGTGAAATTTTTTAAAAATTCAACTAATCTTTATTATTAAAATTGACATATAAATGTTTTTTAATTATACTTATTTTAATAAGATAAAAAAGCGGGTATAGCTCAGTGGTAGAGCGCGACCTTGCCAAGGTCGATGCCGCGCGTTCGAATCGCGTTACCCGCTCTTAAAAACCAGCAAAATTTCTTAAACGAACAAGCACAGAAATTATAACGTAAACATTTATAGCTTAAAACCTAAGATATAAAAAATATAAGGAGAGAGTGGGATTCGAACCCACGGAAACCGCAAAGTTTCTTCTGATTTCAAATCAGACGCATTAGACCAGCTCTGCCACCTCTCCACTTTTAGAATCGATGAAAAACGCTAAATGTTTGGTTAATTTAAACATTAGCGTTCTTGATATAGTATTATTTAATCACAAAAAGATTTATTTGTAAACTTAATTTGTGCTGGATTTAAATTTTTTCCAATAGAATGTGATACATTCCCAACGCCAATACGGCCAGGATTTACTTTTTCAGGGAAAACACCATCTTTAGGATGTAAATATTGAACCTCTCCACTTGGAAATATTCTATAAATTTTATAATCTGTAATCTTAAAAGATGTCTTAACTTGCGTCCCTAGAGCTAAACATTGCTCTTTACGAGCTAAATAAAGTAAATTTTCTCCTTTGCGCATAATAGCCGCACCGCCTGTTGGCATTTCAAATACTTGCTCCTTTGGACTAGTCCATGTAATAGCGTATTTTTCTTCAGTCTCAGCAGCGCGAAGCCAACCACCTGTGCTACCTTCAAAAGTGGGTGAAGGAATTTGTAAATTTAAAGTTTCTGACATAGAATTTAATCAGTAAAATAGAATGTTTCACTAATTATACACTAAATAATCAGGTTTTCAACTTCAAAAAAACATAGCGGGGAATGGATTTGAACCATTGGCCTTCGGGTTATGAGCCCGACGAGCTACCAGACTGCTCTACCCCGCGATATATAATAGGAATTATAACATAAAACATACACCGAAAAAATATTAATTAAAAAATAAACGTTAATAATAAAGAAACTAAAAATGAAAAATTTATAATAAAAGAGATTTTTAATCTGGATAAAATTGGTAGAACGGTATAATCTGCGATTAACCTATCTTTAATCAAGTAATTAAGATTTTTTACCCAGACTTGACCATCATACCAACTTGATTCTTCATATGGTAAGGCTGACTTTAATAAACGTACATATATATAACGAAAACCTAGATAAGTTCGTAAACAAATTAAGCATATGAACGATGTCGATAGAATTAAACTGTACAAACCTGTTTGATATTTCGAATCTAAAAAGTTTAAACAAATGCAAAAAAATAAAAACAGACATAACTGCAGTTTGAATAAAAATTTATAATACAGTTTTCCGATCTTACATGCCCAAGAAAAATCCCAAGCAGAAGTTAATTTATTGTACTCATTAATTGGTAACTGGTTTTCAGGTACTGGACAATTCATATACTCAAATATTAAAATTCATTATTTATGGATAAAACGACAGTTAAAATAAAAAATATAAAAATCAAAAACCATGTAGCTTTGTTCAACGTTTGTTCGGCACTTCGTGTACTACCAAATATTTGATTTTGAGTACCGAATCCTTGTGATTTAGGGTTATGAATCATAATTGCAAGTAACAATAAAATTCCTGTAATTAACCAAATTATATTCAACATAAAATTAACTTTTTAAATTTTGATAACTAAACAATAGTTATTTTGTTTAGTTATTGTCAAGTTTTTTATTCACCTTGTAATTTTAATAAAGCAAAACCTAGAGTTAAACCAATTAAAGTTATTATAAAACTAATACCTGCACTAGCTATAAATTCATTTCCCATAAAACCTCCGTATTTTATAATTTTAAACTGTGATTAAAAACCATTTCTTCCCCAAACTACTAAAGCAAGAGAAAAAGTAAATACAACCATTAATGCTGACCAACCTAAACTTAAAATATCCATAAAAATAATGAAAAAATTATATTAATTTAAAATAATTATAAAGTTTTTAATTAATACGTTCTTATTTGTAATTTTAAACAATAAATAAGATTAACAATATATTAACATTATTATACTACATGTAATCTATTTAAATATTTTGCAAATGTTCATATACCGAATTAAATTGCTAAAATAATAAAGGATAAAAAAATTCAACTATATCTATTTACATGTCAAACAATTTAGCTATACAACTGAGAGAAGGAACAAGCAAGTCACACAGCATGGCCGAAAACGTTAGTTTTGTAAAATCATTTCTAAGTGGCGTGATAGACACAAATTCATATAAAAAAATGATGTCAAACTTATACTTCGTTTATAAAGCTATGGAAGAAGAAATGGAATACCATAAAGAAAACGATTTAATTAAACCAATCTACTTTGTGGAATTAAATAGATCAGAAAGTTTGGCCTTAGATTTAAATTTTTATTATGGTGATAGTTGGAAGGATATTATCGAGCCATCAGAGGCAACAAAAGTTTATATTAATCGTATAAAAAAAATAAGCAAAGAAAAACCATTGCTTTTAATTGCACACGCTTATACAAGATACTTAGGTGATCTATCAGGTGGACAAATTCTCAAAAAAATTGCACAAAGAGCTTTAAATATTCCAAATTCTCAAGGTTTAGCATTTTATGAATTTGACGAAATTGCCGATGAACAAGCGTTTAAACAAAAATATAAAAAAGCTTTAGATACTTTACCTGTCACGGATAAAATGATTAGCCAAATTGTAGCTGAAGCAAATATCGCGTTTAATTTAAATATGCGCATGTTTCAAGAATTAGAAATGAGTTATATGCGTATATTCACTAAACTATTAATGCAATTTTTAATAAATAGTAAAGATAAACTAGGCGTAATTTTAAAATTTAGTTAATAAAACTATTCGTATATATTAATTATTATAGTATAACTCAATTTCAATAAATGAGTTATACTAATTTTATCCAAATTGAAACCTTTATAAATCATTCAATTAATAATATGCCAAAATTGAAAACACGCAAATCCGCAAAAAAAAGATTTTATATTAGTGCGAAAGGCAAATTTGTAAGAAAACGCGCTTTTAAGAGTCATATACTTGAAAAAAAGACAAGTAAAAGAAAAAGAAACTTAAAAAGGAAAATGATTGTATTTAAAGGTGAAAATTTAGCTTTAAAAACGATGTTACCTTATTTACGCTAACTAAATTAAGCTTATATAAAAAGGAGAAAAATTAAATGGTACGAATTAAACGCGGAAATATAGCCCGAAAACGTCATAAAAAAATTCTTAAATTAGCTAAAGGATTTCGAGGAAGCCATTCAAAATTATTTAGAATTGCCAATCAACAAGTGATGAAAGCTCTACGTTATGGATATCATGGAAGAAAAAGACGAAAAAGAGAATTTCGAAGTTTATGGATAACTCGTATTAATGCTGCCGCTCGAATAGAAGGTACTAATTATAGTTGTTTTATCAATTCATTAAAACGTCAACATATAGCGTTAAATCGAAAAATGCTTGCTCAGTTAGCTGTTTCAGATCAAAACGCCTTTAAACAACTCACTAAGATTATGAATTAAAATAAACACACTAAGTATGTTAAATTACTTAGTGTGTTTATTTTAATTCGTATTATTTATTATATTACATTATTAAAAATTCATCTCGGCTAATTGAACCTTCTCAAATTGCTTCTTCTTAAGTACTAATAAAATTTGTGCAAGAATTACAGTAAAGAAAAATGCAATTAAACCCTTAACACGAGCTGGACTTTGTAATACAATTTCCGTTTCAACTTGTCCAAAACCACCAACATTTGGATCATTTGTTAGCTGTTGATCAGCTACTAAAGTTTGACCTTCTTTAACAAGAATATCAGGACCAAAAGGAACTTTCACCGTTATTATATCACCTGTTTTGCTTTTAATAGAAAAACTTGTTACGTTATCAGATTTTTCTAATTTTACAATCTGCCCATCAATAGGAGATGTATAAACTGTATTGTTACTTTTTTCACCAGTCGGATTCACTTGTCCACGGCCACGATTAGCTCCAACATAAACTGGGTATTTAATAAAATGTACATTTTTATTTTCAGCAGGGTTGGGTGATAAAACAGGGAAAACTAATTTTTGATAATCTTTACCTGGTACAGGACCTACGACAAGGATATTCGGATTTGCTTCATTATATTGTGTAATAATCAAACCTTTTGTTTTTTCCTTCAGTTCTGAAGATATTCTATCTTTTGGAGCTAATGTAAAACCCTCTGGTAAAATAACTACTGCACCAACATTTAAAGGTCCTTTAGTACCATTCCCTGTTACTTGTTGTAGAGATAAATCATAAGGTACTTCTACAACTGCCTCAAATACCGTATCTGGTAATACAGCTTGTGGTACCTCTATTTCAACTGGTTTTTGTGCTAAATGACAATTTGCACAAACGATACGTCCAGTTGCTTCTCTTGGATTTTCATATGCTTGTTGAGCAAATACAGGAAAAGCTTGTGCTTGAATTGAATAGAAACAAACAGATAAGATCAAAGATAAATAAGCAAAGGGTTTTAAAAACGTACTGAACGCAGTCTTATATTTAAGCAGGAATAAATTAATCATTTGTAGTATAGTGATAAAAATATTTGGTTTCAGAATAAAAAATTAAAGTCCATATAAATTAACTGAAATCAAACTAATGCAAGAATTAGTCTTTTTTCTATTTTAACTTAAAAAATATTCTACTAGTTATTATTTTTTTGACTTCCTTCTACAACTAGAACTAAACTCGCACCACCAAAATAAAGTATCAAAATTATGGATGATAATAAAATTTGTGTTAACGGATCCACTGAAGGAGTTAAAACTGCGCCAACTACGGTAGATAGCAAGATTACATAACGCCAAATTGAAAACATAGTCTTACCAGACACTATACGTAAAAAGCCAAGAACAAGTTGTAATACTGGTAATTGAAAAGCCAACGCTGTACCAAATAATAACACTAGAATAAATTCAAAATACTGTTCAAAAGACCAAAATGGTTCAACTACATCAGAACCATATTTAATAAAAAAATTCAAAGAAGCAGGTACTAAAATATAATACCCAAAAATCAAACCAAGTAAAAACAAAATCATAGACCCAATTATAATTGGTAGGAGAGTTTTTCTTTCATCTTTTGTCATCCCTGGTAATACAAAAAGTATTATTTGATACACAATAAATGGACTGCTTATTAAAATTCCACTGTACGCAGCAACTTTTATTGAGGCAAAAAAATATTCTCCAGGAGCAAACTGTAAAAACTTTATACCATCCGCTGGTTCTTGTAATGTTTTTACGATATTTTTTACAAAGATGATACAACTAATTATAATCGTTGTTAGAACTGAAAAAGACCAAAAAGCACGTTGCCGAATTTCTTCTAAATGTTCAGCTAAAGACATTTCTGCTTCAACTTGTTTAAAATTGAGTGTATAAGGTATTAAAACACTATTAGACCTAGTTTTCATATAATAAGATAAATAGAAACGAAATTTATTACTGAATAGTAAAATGAACTTGTAATGAAACTTTAAAGTTTTCATTACAAGTATTATTAAATTAAAAAGCAATACCTATGCACTTACAGCTTGGAGTCTAGCACGTGCTTTTCTCAAATTTTGTGTGGCTTCAATACGCTCTTTATTTGTAGTAGCTTCGTTAAATTTTACGGTCATTTCTTCTAGATCTCTTTGAGCTTGATCACGATCAATTTGTGAAGCTTCTTCAGCTCCATTAACTAAAATAGTTAGCTCATCATTTTCAATTTCCGCAAAACCACCTAAAAGTACAATTGGTGTCCAATCTCTATCAACTCTTACTCTCATTACACCAATATCTAAAGCTGTTAATAATGGAGCATGACCTTTTAAGATACCTAATTGGCCAGTACTACTAGGTAAAATAACTTCTTCTGCATTTGCATCCCATACTGTTCTATCAGGAGCAATTATGCTTATGTGTATAGACATATATTTAGACCTTATCCTTTCAAGCTTTTTGCTTTTTCTATAGCTTCATCAATATTACCAACTAAATAGAATGATTGTTCAGGTAATTCATCAAGCTCACCGTTTAAAATCATATTAAAACCTTTCATTGTATCAGCTAATGACACATACTTACCAGGTGATCCTGTGAACACTTCAGCAACGAAGAATGGTTGTGATAAGAAACGTTCAATTTTTCTTGCTCTCGCAACAATTTGACGATCCTCTTCTGAAAGTTCATCTAAACCTAAAATTGCAATAATATCTTGTAATTCTTTATAACGTTGTAATGTTTCTTTTACATTTTGCGCACATGAATAATGTTCTTGACCAACGATATTAATTTGTAACATTGTTGAAGTTGAATCTAGAGGATCTACGGCAGGATAAATACCTTTTGCCGCCAAGTTACGTGATAATACTGTTGTTGCATCTAAATGCGAGAATGTCGTTGCTGGAGCCGGATCAGTCAAGTCATCAGCAGGAACATATACAGCTTGAATTGATGTAATAGAACCTTCTGTTGTAGATGTAATACGCTCTTGTAGTGATCCCATCTCTGTAGCTAGAGTTGGTTGATACCCAACGGCTGAAGGCATACGACCTAAAAGTGCAGAAACTTCAGAACCTGCTTGTACAAATCTAAAAATATTATCAATGAATAGAAGTACATCTTGTTTATTCACATCACGGAAATACTCAGCCATCGTTAATGCCGTTAAACCAACTCGCATACGAGCCCCAGGTGGTTCATTCATTTGGCCGTAAACAAGAGCTACTTTGGATTCACCTAAATTGCTCTCATTTATAACTTTAGATTCTTTCATTTCCATGTATAAATCGTTACCTTCACGAGTACGTTCTCCTACACCACCAAATACAGAAACACCACCATGAGCTTTAGCAATATTATTAATCAATTCCATAATTAGAACTGTTTTACCTACACCAGCTCCACCAAATAAACCAATTTTACCTCCACGTCTATATGGTGCTAATAAATCAACTACTTTAATACCAGTTTCGAAAATTGAAGGTTTTGTTTCCAGTTGTGTAAAAGCTGGAGAACCACGGTGAATTGGTAACGTTTGATCAAGAGCTACATCACCCATGTTGTCTACAGGTTGACCTAGTACATTAAATATACGACCTAAAGTAGCTTTACCTACAGGAACACTGATAGGAGCTTTAGTGTCCGTAACTTCCATACCGCGCTTTAATCCATCAGTTGATGTCATTGATACAGCACGAACTTTATTATTTCCTAATAACTGTTGAACTTCACAAGTTACAGCATTCTCACCTGAGCCAATAATAATAGCGTTGTAAATTTGTGGTAACTTACCTGTAGTAAATTCCACGTCTACCACTGGACCAATAATTTGTGTAATATAACCTATATTAGTAGCTGTGTTAGTCATAAATGAAAAATTAAATGTTCTTAGAAATTTATGTTTTTGAGTAGAGTTTCGTAATAAATAGTATTTGAGAATAATTATAGATTATCTTTTAGCGATATATCTAAAGACACTGTACTAATGTTTCAAATACCGACTTTAAATAATATGAATCACTTAATAGGTCAAATGGTCAATGTATCAGATCGACCTGTTGTTTTTAACCAGTTTTGAGCTTCAATATAGTTATTTGGAGATAATCGAATCGCTTGTTTCCAATATTCTGCTGCTTTATCAAATAAAGTTCTAGCTAAATCTAATTCTTTTTTTTCCGAAGCCTTAACACCTTGATAATGATAAATGACTGCTATATTATTCAAAGCTGCAGGAAGCTGCGAATTTAAATCTAAAGCTTGATGATAATATTCCAAAGCCTTCACGTATTCTCCATTACTGGCATATATTAAACCTATGTTATACAGTATATAACTACGATCATATGGATCTTCTTCTAGTCTTAATGCCTCATAATAATTTTCCAAAGCTTCGGCATATTCGCCTTCTGATTGAGCGGACATACCGTCTCTATAATAGGAAAAAGCTTCTTTTTCTTGTTTTGTGGCAGGTAATATTTTAAGTACCAAATCTGCTAAAACGGTAAAAGTTTTATCAATGAAATTATCATTTTTTTGAAATCTAGGCATTTTTTACCTCAATTTTCAGATATAGTCTATACTATTCAATAATAGCAGGCTTTATATTAAGATCTAAAAATTGCAACAATTTCAAATTCACACAAAAAGACTACAGCATATAACAAAAATAAAAATTCAAAATTTATATGAAATTTGATAACCATACATCTATTCAAAATTACACAAGTAGTGACGATGAGACGATCGTTTTAATTAATCCAATAATACTTAACCTATTCAATAAAACAAATTACGACATTAGTCAGTCAAATAAACAAAAAGATAATATCTATAATTTAGATATTAATATTAAAACCAACTCAAAATTAGATAAAAAAAGTAAAAAAATAGATCGTAACCAGGACGAAGTAGATGAATTAGCAAAATCAAAAACAAAGAGTAAGAAAAAAGTTCAGGTTGAATTCGAAACTGATGATGAATATTTAAATGTGTTCAACAAACCAAAACACTTTGATAATGTAGAAAAAAATATAAGAAAAACAGAAATTTTAAATGAAATCAAAACAATTAATTCCACAATAGGAAAAAAAAATAAAAAACTCCTATCTAGAAAAAAAGAAGAAATAGTTGAAGATAATGAAATACCTAAAGAATTACGTATTAACTCTTCATTAACAGTTCAAGAATTTGCAGAACTAACATCTATAAGTGATATTGAAATTATAAGAACATTATTTTTGAAAGGTCAAGCAGTTACAGTAAACCAAATTTTAGATATTCATACGATTATTGAGCTTGGAAAAGGTTTTAACATTAATATACAGTTAGAAGAAAAAAATGTACTAAATGAAGTAAAAATTGAAAAAAACAACTCTATACAATTTAGTGAAAACACAATTAGACGTGCCCCAATTGTAACTATTTTAGGCCACGTCGACCATGGTAAAACTACACTTTTGGATAAGATTCGACAAACGCAAATTGCTCAGAAAGAAGCAGGAGGAATTACACAAAAAATTGCAGCATATAAAGTTAATGTTCATTACAAAAATGAAAATAGAAATATTGTTTTCTTAGATACTCCAGGTCACGAAGCATTTAGTAATATGCGATCAAGAGGAATTAATGTAACAGACATAGTAATATTATTAGTAGCGGCAGATGATGGTGTAAAACCACAAACTATTGAAGCTATAAATGCAATCAAAGCTGCTAAATTACCAATAATTGTAGCAATTAATAAAATTGATAAGGACCAAGCAAATATAGAAAAAGTACAACAAGAATTAAGTAAATATGAATTGATTCCAGAAAGTTGGGGTGGTCAAACTCCTATGATACCAATTAGTGCAAGCCAAGGAACAAATATTGATTCATTATTAGAATTAATATTACTAATGGCAGACATAGAAAATTATCAAGCAATTGAAGAAGATTTAGCTAATGGAACCATCTTAGAGGCTCATATTGATCGAACACGAGGTCCAATAGCTTCAATCCTAGTCCAAAATGGGACGTTAAAATTAGGTGATATTATAGTAACTGGAACTAGTTTGGGTAAAATTCGTGGTATGTTAGATACTGAAGGTAACAAAATAAATACTTTAGGCCCTTCAAGCCCAGGTATAATTTGGGGTCTAAATAAATCCTTGAACAGCGGTGATAAATTTCAAACATTTTCTAATGAAAAAGAGGCTAAGACATATTTCTCAAAAGAATCTGAAAACAATAAAAAAATAACCTATAATTACATTTCAGAAAATCCAAGCAATCAAATTTTAGAAGAATCGAGTAAAAAAATACTAAACTTTATATTGAAAACAGATACGCAAGGATCTATTGAGGCCATAGTAAATGCGATTAGTCGAATAAAAACGAAACAATTACAAATAAAAATTTTATACTCAAATTTAGGAGAAGTAACAGAAACAGATATTGAATTTGCAAGTACAACAAATGCTTTTGTACTAGCATTTAATACAAGATTAGCACCAGGTGCTAAAAAAACAGCACGGCAATTAAATATTGACATACGCGAATATAATGTCGTTTATGATCTAGTTGAAGATATTGAAAGTATTATAGCTCAGAACTCAGAACCAGAGTATAAAAAATTGAAGATTGGTGTAGCAACTGTAAAAGCAGTCTTTCCACTTGGTAAAAATTTTGTAGCTGGGATTATAATAAATGAAGGTAAAATTTTGCGTTCATCTCATATACAAGTACAACGAAAGAGTGGAATGGTATTCGAAGGTGGTATCACAACCGTTAAAATTGTAAAAAAAGATGTGGAAGAAGTTTCAGAAGGAAATGAATGCGGTTTATTCATTAACGAATTTTCTGAATGGAAAGTAGGAGATAATATTGAAATTTTTGAACTAATTCAAATCTAAGATAAGGTCTTTAATACAAAATCTAAGCTACTCTACTTATATTAGTTATAAGTAGAGTAGCTAAGTATTAAAGTATCATATCTCTATTTATGAAAGGTAACAACGATAAAATTCGAGCACGTTTTACTGCTTTTGTTAATCGAGATTGTTGTTTCATAGTTAAGCCAGTTATACGACGAGGTAAAATTTTTCCTTGCTCCGTCAAGAATTTACTTAACAACTCAACATCTTTATAATCAATAAAATCATCTTTTTTAATGGGAGAATTTTTTCTTTTAAATATAGCCATAAATTACATTTATTTTATTAAATTAGTTTATTTTATTTCTTTAAATACTTCATGTTGTTGAGTTAAAGGACAATATTTTTTTAGCTCAATACGATTGGGTGTATTTCTACGATTTTTTGTCGTATGATAACGATAAACTCCTTGATCTGTTTTACATTCTAAAGTAACAACTATTCGAACTCCTTTTCCTTTTGCCATACTGTATTTTAAATTTCACTATTTTTATTAAATAATATTATAAAATAATTTAATTTATTCCATTATTTCTTATATGTTATAATCTTTTATTACAAATAGTAAAGCTTTTAGTGAAAAGATTAAGTTGCAATAAATTAAAAAATAATAAGATATGGCAAATTCAGCATCAGCTATAAAACGAATTGAATTAAATGAACGAAATCGATTACGTAATAAAACTTACAAATCGATGTTAAAAACATATTATAAAAAGTGCATAGTAGCTATTGAAACAAGTAATAATAATGATATTGAAAATAATAATTTAAGAGAATTAGTGGCAATCACACAAAGTAAAATTGATAAAGCTGTTCAAAAAGGGATAATACATTCCAATAATGGGTCCGCTAAAAAAGCTAAATTAACAAAACGATTAAAAGAAAAAAAAATAAGTTTATAATTGTAAGTAAATGATTATCTATTAGTCTACTAAAATTAGTAGACTAATACTAAATTTTTGTTATTTTTATTAGTTTCTTTAACATTAAGTTAAACATTAAATAAAACGAAACCTTAAATCAATAATTATGTTTAACACTACATTTGCAAATCGCACACTTCCCGATTTAGTAGAGATCCAGCGAGCAAGTTTCTGTTGGTTTTTAAATGAAGGGCTAGCAGAGGAAATTCAAAGTTTTTCACCAATTGTCAATTATACTGGAAACTTAGAATTACATCTTTTTGGAGAGCAATATACACTACGGTATCCAAAACATAACATTAATGAATGTAAAAGACGAGATACCACATATTCAGTCCAAATCTACGTACCGGCTCAATTAATTAATCGTGAAACCGGCGTAATAAAAGAACAGGAAGTTTTTATTGGGGATTTACCACTAATGACTGATAGAGGAACTTTTATTATTAACGGAGCTGAAAGAGTAATTGTTAACCAAATTGTACGTAGTCCTGGAATTTATTATAAATCAGAACTGGACAAACAAGGACGACGGACTTATTCAAGTAGTTTGATTTCTAATCGTGGAGCATGGGTGAAATTCGAAACAGATCGTAATGACCTGGTCTGGGTAAGAATAGATAAAACACGTAAAATACCAGCACATGTATTTCTCAAAGCAATGGGGTTAAGCGATACAGACATATATAATGGTCTTCGTCATCCTGAATATCTGAAAAAAACGTTTCGTTTTGAAGGTAATTATACCACTGAGACAGCTCTTATACAAATGTATAACAAACTTAGACCAGGTGAACCCGCAACTGTAACAGGTGGACAACAACTTTTATATTCACGTTTCTTCGATCCAAAACGATATGATCTAGGTAAAGTGGGCCGATACAAACTAAACAAAAAATTAAATTTAAGCGTACCAGAAAATGTTCGAGTATTAACACCTCAAGATACACTAGCCGCTATTGATTATTTAATTAATCTAAAATTCGAAATTGGCGAAACAGATGATATAGACCATTTAGGTAATAGAAGAGTAAGATCTGTTGGTGAACTGTTACAAAATCAAGTTCGCATTGGTTTAAATCGTTTAGAGCGAATTATTCGAGAACGTATGACTATATGTGATATCACTTCTTTAACACCTAATACGCTGGTTAATCCTAAGCCTATTATCGCTTCAATTCGTGAATTTTTTGGATCAAGCCAACTATCACAATTTATGGACCAAACTAATCCGTTAGCTGAACTAACACATAAACGAAGAACTAGTGCTTTAGGACCTGGAGGTCTTAATCGTGATAGAGCAGGTTTTGCTGTGAGAGATATACATCCTAGTCATTATGGACGTATCTGTCCAATTGAAACTCCAGAAGGTCCAAATGCCGGATTAATTGGAGTTCTAGCAACACACGCACGCATCAATACATATGGATTTATTGAAGCTCCATTTTTTAAAGTTCAAGACGGACAAGTACACAATCAAAGTCAACCAATCTACTTAACGGCTGATCAAGAAGATAGATATCGGATAGCACCAGGTGACATAACACTAGATGAAACTAATACAATAGTTACAAAAATTGTACCTATAAAATATAGACAAGAATTTACTACTACTAAACCAAACCAAGTCGATTTCATTGCTGTTTCACCAATACAAGTTATTTCAATTGCTACTTCTCTGATACCATTCTTAGAACACGATGATGCAAACCGAGCTTTAATGGGTTCAAATATGCAAAGACAAGCCGTACCTCTACTTTATCCAGAGAGTCCATTAGTTGGTACGGGATTAGAGGCACAAGCTGCACGCGACTCTGGAATGGTCGTCGTTAGCATCGAAGATGGACAAGTTACATTTGTATCAGGTGATAAAATTTGTGTAACAAACAAAAAAGGTGATGAAATCGCTTATTATCTTCAAAAATATCAACGATCTAACCAAGATACTTGTATAAATCAACGTCCAACTGTATGGCTAGGTGAAGATGTTATAGAAGGACAAGTTATTGCCGATGGTGCAGCTACAGAAGGTGGTGAATTAGCTTTGGGGCAAAACATATTGGTAGCATATCTACCTTGGGAAGGATACAATTATGAAGACGCATTTTTAATAAATGAACGATTAGTTTATAATGACGTTTACACTTCGGTTCATATAGAGAAGTACGAAATTGAAGCTAGACAAACAAAACTTGGATCAGAAGAAATTACTAGAGAATTACCTAATGTAGGTGAAGCGGCCTTAAGAAAATTAGATGAAAATGGTATCATTGTAATAGGTTCATGGGTTGAAGCTGGTGATATTTTAATAGGTAAAGTAACCCCTAAGGGTGAATCTGATCAACCACCAGAGGGGAAATTACTACGTGCAATATTTGGTGAAAAAGCTCGTGATGTACGTGATACGTCTTTACGAGTTCCTAATGGTGGTCGTGGAAGAATTTTAGATGTGCGTATCTTCACACGAGAAAAAGGAGATGAATTACAAACAGGAGCAAATATTGTTATTAGAGTATATATTGCTCAAAGCCGAAAAATTCAAGTTGGCGATAAAATGGCTGGAAGACATGGTAATAAAGGTATCATATCCCGAATATTACCAAGACAAGATATGCCGTATTTACCAGACGGTACACCCGTTGATCTGGTTTTAAACCCATTAGGTGTTCCTTCACGTATGAATGTGGGTCAAATATTTGAATGTTTACTAGGTCTAGCAGCAGAGAATCTCAACAAACGTTTTAAGATTACACCTTTTGATGAGATGCATGGGGCAGAAGCTTCAAGAGTTCTCGTTAATGAAAAGTTAAATGAAGCAAAAATTAAAACAGGCGAAAATTGGTTATTCGATCTTCGTCACCCAGGTAAAATTACACTATATGATGGTAGAACTGGTGAAGCATTCGATAATCCCGTAACAATTGGAGTATCGTATATGCTAAAACTTGTCCATCTAGTGGACGACAAAATTCATGCTCGTTCAACTGGACCATATTCATTAGTTACCCAACAACCGTTAGGTGGTAGAGCTCAACATGGTGGACAAAGATTGGGAGAAATGGAAGTATGGGCCCTAGAAGCATTTGGGGCATCTTATACATTACAAGAATTACTTACAGTTAAATCAGATGATATGCAAGGGCGAAATGAGACACTAAACGCAATTGTAAAAGGTAAACCTATCCCAAGACCAGGTACTCCTGAATCATTCAAGGTTTTAATGCGTGAATTACAATCTTTGGGCTTAGACATCGGAGCGTACAAAATTGATAATTTACCAGATGGGCAGACAAGAGGAATCGAAGTAGATTTAATGATAAATTATCAACAATCTCGTTTATTCAAACCACTTTATGAATCAACGCAGAAGAAAAATAATGAAAATTTATTTCTCTAATAAAAAAAATACAAGGCGATAAAATGAGTAAACTTGAACAGTATTTTGATTATGTAAAAATTAACTTGGCGTCACCACAGCGTATAAAAAAATGGGGAGAACGAAGATTACCTAATGGTCAAATTGTAGGGGAAGTAACTAAACCAGAAACAATAAATTATCGAACTTTAAAACCAGAAATGGATGGGTTATTTTGTGAACGAATTTTTGGACCAGTTAAAGATTGGGAATGTCACTGTGGAAAATATAAAAGAGTCAGATACAAAGGTATAGTGTGCGAAAGATGTGGAGTTGAAGTTGCAGAATCAAAAGTTAGGCGACACCGAATGGGGTATATTGAACTTGCAGCCCCAGTTACTCATGTATGGTATTTGAAAAGTTTGCCAAGCTACATTTCAATCCTTTTGGATATTCCTTTAAAAGATGTTGAACAAGTTGTTTATTTTAACTCATATGTGGTAACGAAACCAGGAAATTGTGCTAATTTACGTTATAAACAGCTATTATCTGAAGACGAATGGATTGCGATAGAGGATCAACTTTATCAAGAAGATTCAGAATTAACTGGAGTAGAAGTTGGTATAGGAGCTGAAGCAATACAGAAACTATTAAGAGATATTGACTTAGAGGTGGAAGCCGAAAGTCTAAGAGAAGAAATCTTAGTAGCCAAAGGCATAAAAAAAGATAAGTCTATTAAACGACTACGAGTGATTGATAATTTTATTGCCACGCGATCAGATCCAACTTGGATGATTTTGACAGTGTTACCAGTTATTCCACCCGATTTAAGACCCATGGTGCAGTTAGATGGTGGAAGATTTGCAACTTCGGATTTAAATGATTTATACAGACGTGTACTTAATAGAAACAATAGATTAATTCGTTTACAAGAAATACTAGCTCCCGAAATTATTATAAGAAATGAAAAACGCATGTTACAAGAATCAGTAGATGCTTTGATTGATAATGGACGAAGGGGTCGAACTGTTATGGGTGCTAATAACCGTCCTTTAAAATCATTATCGGATATTATTGAAGGAAAGCAAGGTAGATTTAGGCAAAATTTACTTGGTAAACGCGTTGATTATTCAGGAAGATCTGTAATAGTAGTAGGACCACAATTAGAACTAAATCAATGTGGTTTACCGCGTGAAATGGCATTAGAATTATTTCAACCATTTGTAATTCACAAATTAATTCAACAAGGTTTAGTAAATAATATAAAAGCGGCTAAAAGATTAATTCAAAAAAATGAATTGATTGTCTGGAATGTATTAGAGGAAGTAATTCAAGGTCATCCTATTTTATTAAATCGAGCTCCTACTTTGCATCGGCTTGGGATTCAAGCATTTGAACCAATTTTAGTGGAAGGTAGAGCCATAAAATTACATCCATTGGTTTGCCCAGCATTTAATGCAGATTTCGATGGTGACCAAATGGCTGTACATATTCCATTATCATTAGAAGCACAAGCGGAAGCAAGAATGCTAATGCTGGCTCCTTACAATTTTTTATCGCCTGCAACAGGAGATCCAATAATTATGCCTAGTCAGGATATGGTATTAGGATGTTACTACTTAACTGCTGAAAATCCATCACAACAAGTTAATACAAGTTTATATTTTTCAAACTTTGACGATGTACTGTTAGCTTATGAAACCAAACTTATCAAATTACATTCCTATGTTTGGGTTCGATTTAATGGGAATGTTGACGATGATGATGAAAAGATAGAAGAAAAAAAACTTAACGGAAACCAAAAATTACATATCTATCCAAGTCGTATAACAAAAATGGATCAAGATAATAACTTAATGGTTCAATACATACTAACAACACCGGGTAGAATATTATTAAACAATGTCTTATTTGATTCATTACAATTACAATTTTAATAAATACTAATTTCATGAAAGAAAAATATTTATTTGTCCCCCCGAAGCCTAAATTTACTAACAAAGTGATAGATAAAAAAGAGTTAAAAAAATTAATGGCTTGGGCTTTTAGTAATTATGGTACCGGAAGAGCATCGTTTATGGCAGATAAGATTAAAGATCTTGGATTTCACTATGCCACCAAAGCTGGTTTATCACTAAGTGTAGAAGATTTACGTGTTCCACCAATCAAAAGGGATCTTTTATTGCAGGCAAATAGAGAAATCCAACAAACAGAACAACTTTACGAACGTGGTGAAATAACTACAATAGAACGATTTCAAAAAGTCATTGACACCTGGAATAATACAAGCGAACAATTAAAAGATGAAGTAATTAAGTACTTCAAACAAAATGACCCATTAAATCCAATTTACATAATGGCCTTTTCTGGAGCTCGAGGTAACATCTCACAGGTCCGACAATTAGTTGGTATGCGAGGACTAATGGCAGATCCACAAGGACAAATTATTGATTTACCTATTAAAAGTAACTTTAGAGAAGGTCTAACGGTAACAGAATATCTCATTTCGTCCTATGGAGCACGAAAAGGTTTAGTAGATACTGCGTTGAGAACAGCTGACTCAGGTTATTTAACACGTCGTCTTGTGGATGTTGCACAGGATATTATTATTCGTGAAATTGATTGTGGTACGCAACGTGGTATTGTATTACGCGACATGGTGGATAATAATCAAATTTTAGTTTCATTAAAAAATAGATTAATGGGTCGTGTGTTATTTGAAACACTCTACTTACCAAATGATGCAAGTGTAATTGGTCATATTAACCAAGATTTAGATCATGATATAACAAATTCGATTATTAAATGCGGGATAAAATCAGTCATTGTTCGATCACCATTAACATGTGAAGCACCACGATCTGTATGCCAATTTTGTTATGGATGGAATCTTGCCCATGGATCATTAGTTGATTTAGGTGAGGCAGTGGGAATTATTGCCGCTCAATCAATTGGTGAACCAGGCACTCAATTGACAATGCGAACATTCCATACAGGTGGAGTTTTTACCGGTGAATTAGCTGAACAAATACGAGCACCATTTAATGGAATAATTCGTTATCCAAAAACCCTAAAAATAAGAATAATTCGTACTAGACATGGGAATGAAGGAGTAATTTTAGATGAAAACTATAAATTAAATATTTTAGACCAAAAAGGTGAAAAAACTAGACTCGAATTTAAACAAGGAACAACTTTATTCGTAAGTGATAATGAAGAATTTAAAAAAGGACAGATAATTGGTGAAACAAAAAGTAGAAGTACCCTTGTAACAGAAAAAGCTACACGAGATTTAGTTACTGAAACAGCAGGTGAAGTTATTTACACGAATTTAAACATCGAAAATAAAATTGATAGACAAGGGAATAGTACATTAATAACAAACAAAGGTGGGTTACTATGGATTTTAAAGGGCGATGTGTACAATATACCTTATAACACTGATATACAGTTAAAAATTGGTGACAAAATAGAGAAAGATACAATTATTTCAACTTTTAAAACTATAAGTGAATACAATGGCATAGTTCGATTACACGAAAAAAATGAAGAAATTCAAATATTAACAGATTTTATTAGTTTGGAAAATGCTGAAATTGAATATAATGAGTTAGATGTAAATGTAGAGTGTCCAATTAATCTAAAATTTGAGGATGGAAAAATACTCAATCTTCTATGTGTACCCGGTAATAAAATAACGAATTCGCAAATTATTGGCGAATGTATTGAAGATAATTACAGAACAACAACTGGTGGCATTATTAAGTATAAAAATTATGCAGAATTAAAAAAAGAAAAAAATAAAAAAGGATATGAGATAAATGACAATGAAGTTATATACTGGATTCCCGAAGAAACGCATGAAATAAACAAAGATTTATCATTACTACTAATTAAAAATAACACTTTTATTAACTCAGGGACGGAAATTATAAAAGATGTTTACTGTTTAAATAGTGGATATGTTGAGATTATACAAGAAGATGAAATAGTTAAAGAAGTAATTATAAAGCCAGGTACTATCTATGATTCTTCAGAATTAAACACGAAACGCAACATAGGCACAATTTGCGATATAAAAGAACTTATTTCGACATCAAATGAAAATAAACAAATTTTTCTAGATGTAATTGGTGAAAAGTTATTCCTACGTCCAGTAGAAAGCTACAAAATTAAAATGTCATATATAAACTTAAACACAAAACGTTTAACTAATTTAGAAGATATTCTAAATTTGAAAGTGGTGAACAGAAGTTTATATAAAGATGGGGAAAAAATAAAATCTGTATATGGACTAGACTTAGTAAAAACATACTTGATTGTAAACTTTAATTCTAATAAACCATATGCTTCAGCTGATATCGAATTTGCTCCAATTGAAAACTCAAATAAATATAAGTTGAACTTAACCATTACTGAAAGTATTCAATTAAATTATGATATTTTCGGTGCAATAAATAATGAAGATATTAAAACTTCACTAGTTATTAAGGACGGTCAAACGATAAAAAAAGAAGATTTAATTGCAGAAACACATTTAGTGGCACGAAATAAAGGAGTATTAAAGAATATTTTAATTTCTAGTCAGTCTACAAAAAAATTGTTAATAATGAGGGAAGAGGATACATTTAAAGTACCAACAAATAATGCAACAATTCAAGTATCAAAAGGAGACTTGGTTAAGTATGGTGATCAATTAGCCGGTTCAGTAATTGCGAGCGAATCTGGGCAAGTTTTTGAGATCACAAAAAACGAAATAGTATTACGAAAAGCATATCCATATTTAGTATCAGCTGGTGCTATTCTACAAATTAAAGACCATGAATTAGTACAACGTAATGATACATTAGCAATCTTAGTTTTCGAGCGATCAAAAACTGGTGATATAGTACAAGGTTTACCTCGGATTGAAGAAATTTTGGAAGCTCGGAAACCAAAAGAACCATGTAAATTAAGTCAAAAACCAGGAAAAATTAATACAACAAATTCAAATGATGAGACAGAACTAATTCAACTAATAGACACAGACGGTTATACAACAGATTACATTATTAATAATAATCAAAAATTTATTATTTCAAACGGAGAAAATGTTCTACTAGCTGAACCTCTAACTGACGGTGCTCCTAACCCGCATGAAATGTTGAATTTGTACTTTAATTTCTATACTTCAATTATTACATTATATGAATCAGCAAAACTAAGCTTACAAAAAGTTCAGACCTATCTGGTCGATGAAGTTCAAAAAGTTTATCAGTCCCAAAATGTAGATATTTCAGATAAACATATTGAAGTTATTGTAAGGCAAATGACTTCAAAAGTTAAAGTAGAAGATGGTGGAGATACTACATTGTTACCTGGCGAATTAGTCGAATTACAACAAATCGAAAATATTAATGAAGCTATGATGTTAACAAAAGGTATACCGGCTACATATTGTCCAATTCTACTGGGAATCACCAAAGCATCTTTAAACACAGATAGCTTTATTTCTGCTGCAAGTTTCCAAGAAACAACAAGAGTACTAACTGAAGCTGCTATAGAGGGAAAAGCAGATTGGTTACGTGGATTAAAAGAAAATGTTATAATCGGACGTTTAATACCAGCTGGAACTGGTTTTAATACCTATAATGAGCAACATAAATCTAGTAAATCAATGAAATTAACACTAATACCAGATACATATTATTTATCGAGTGAACTTGAAGATAGTAAATTAAGCACTATCATAGAAGACAATAATTTAGAACAGTATAATTCCATTGACAGTTTTGATAACATTGAAAGAGAAAATCCAAATAATTAAAAAGATTATTTATAAAATATAACATTAACTAAGGAGCCTAAAATAAAATGACAATAACTTTAGCAGAATTACTGGAATCTGGCGTACATTTTGGACATCAAGCCAGACGTTGGAATCCAAAAATGTTTCCATATATATATGCAGAGCGTAATGGTATTCATATTATAGATCTTGTCCAAACTGCACAATTACTTACTGAGGCCTGTCAATTTGTAAAAAAATCAGCAGAAGAAGGAAAAAAATTCTTGTTTGTTGGAACTAAAAGACAAGCAGCTAGTATTATCGCACAGGAAGCTGAAAGATGCGGGGCATTTTACATTAATCAACGGTGGTTAGGTGGTATTTTAACTAATTGGTTCACAATTCGAACACGAGTAGAAAGATTAAAAGATTTAGAACTAAAAGAAGAAACAGGATATTTAGATAAACTACCGAAAAAAGAAGCAGCAAGTTTACGCCGAGAACTGGAAAAATTAAAACGGAATTTAAATGGCATAAAAAATATGAAACGTCTACCTGATTTAGTAGTAATTGTAGATCAAAAACGAGAAACCACTGCAGTTCAAGAATGTCGTACATTAGGAATACCAATTATTTCTATTTTGGATACGAACTGTAATCCAGATTTAACAGATATTGCTATACCAGGCAATGATGACGCAATTAGATCAATAAAGCTAATAATTACAAAACTTACAGATTCTATTTGTGAGGGAAGTTTAGGTTATGATGAAAATAATTCAGATCATGAATAAACGCAAATTTATAGAAACAACTAAACATGTAAAAACATAACTATAACTATGACCATTGAAATTTCAGCAAAAACAGTCAAGGAATTACGTGAGCGCACATCAGCTGGCATGATGGATTGTAAGAAAGCATTACAAGAATGTAATGGAGATTTTGAAAAAGCAGTAGAAGCATTAAAACAAAAAGGATTAGTATCAGCAGCTAAAAAAGCATCTAGGGTTGCAACTGAAGGTATAATAGAGTCTTACATTCACATGGGTGGAAAACTAGGTATTTTAGTAGAATTAAATTGTGAAACCGATTTTGTTGCGCGTAGACCAGAATTCCAAGAGCTAGCAAAAAATATAGCCATGCAAATAGCAGCTTGCCCAAATGTAGATTACATTAAAACTGCTGATATACCCAATGAAATAATTCAGAAGGAAAAAGAAACAGAAATGAACAAAAATGATTTAGATAATAAACCAACAGAAATTAAAGAAAAAATTGTCGAGGGTAGAATACAAAAAAGATTGAAAGAATTAAGTTTAATGGATCAGACTTACATTCGAGATTCGTCTATGTTAATTGAGGAATTAATTAAAGAAAATATAGCGAAATTAGGAGAAAATATTCAAATTCGTAGATTTGAACGATTTACGTTAGGTGAAGGTTTAGAAAAACGAGAGGACAATTTCAACGAAGAAGTAAATAAGATGTTAACTAAATAAAAAACCTTTTAAGCTGTTCCTGTTATTTAAGATATTCTTGAAATGATTTAGTGTCATGCAAAGTCATTTCTTAAATAAAATTTAAATATAAATATAACCATACTCTATAATTTAAATAAGTTAAGAAGATTATTATTTCACGTCTTAATCTATTAACTTTTATAATGTAAAAAAAAAGAATTTATTTTCAAAATATGACATACAACTTGAATTGTGATATTTCCAATTCCTTCTATAGATTAGCCGAGGTTGAAGTCGGTAAGCATCTATATTGGGAAATTGCCGGTTTTAAATTACATGGCCAAGTGTTTATTGTATCTTGGCTTGTTATGCTAGTACTAATAATATTTGCATTAAATGGTACACGAAAACTAAATCAAATACCATCTGGAATTCAAAACTTCATGGAATATGTTTATGAATTCTTACAAGATATAGCGAAAAATCAAATAGGTGAAGAAGATTATCGTCCTTGGGTACCTTACATAAGTACAGTATTCCTATTTATTTTTGGCGCCAATTGGGCAGGGGCTTTAATCCCATGGAAGTTAATTCAATTACCTGAAGGTGAATTAGCTGCACCTACAAATGACATCAATGTTACTGTCGCTTTAGCGTTACTAACGTCTATATCTTATTTTTATGCAGGTATTAGTAAAAAAGGAATCAATTATTTTTCACGTTATGTACAACCAACACCTATTTTACTACCTATAAATATCCTAGAAGATTTTACGAAACCATTATCGTTAAGCTTCCGATTATTTGGTAATGTACTTGCAGATGAATTAGTTGTATCTGTATTCGCTTTATTAGTTCCAATTTTAATTCCATTACCAGTAATGACATTAGGGTTATTTGCGAGTTCTGTACAAGCACTAATTTTTTCTACTTTATCTGCAGCTTATATAGGAGAAGCTCTAGAAGATCATGGTCATTAATTAAAACAAAAGTTTTTGACTGTGTTAAAATATATTAGTTCCTGAAATTTTTTAGATAATAAAAATAAATTATACTTTTAAAATAAATTATGAATCCTATCGTATCTGCTGCTTCTGTTGTTGCTTCTGGTTTATCTGTTGGTTTAGCTGCTATTGGTCCTGGTATTGGTCAAGGTACAGCAGCTGCACAAGCTGTGGAAGGAATTGCTCGCCAACCAGAAGCAGAAGGAAGAATCCGTGGTACTTTACTACTTAGTTTAGCTTTCATGGAATCACTAACTATTTATGGTTTAGTAGTTGCTCTAGCTCTATTATTTGCAAATCCATTTACAAGCTAATTATTTCTTTGAAGTAACATCTAACCAGAATCTTTTTGGTTAGATGTTTTTCAATAATCTTTTTTTAAGGTTCCAATAATTTACAAAAATATTATGACAAACTACTTATATATATTAGCTTTACAAATTGCCGAAGCTGAATCAGAAGGTGGATTGTTTGATTTTAATGCAACATTACCACTTATGGCAGTGCAGATTCTCCTTTTCATGGTAATCCTAAATGCCGTATTCTATAATCCTGTAGCGAAAGTTTTAGATGAACGAGAAGAATATATTCGTAAAAATCTTACTCAAGCTTCAGATATTCTAGCAAAAGCTGAAGCTATCACAAAACAATATGAAAAAGATTTGGCACAAGAACGACGTGAAGCACAATTAATAATTAGCGTAGCGCAAAAAGAAGCACAAGACATAGTAGCTTTAGAAATCAAACAAGCCCAAAAAGATACTGAGCTTTTAGTAAACGAAGCAACTTCACAACTAAATAGCCAAAAACAAAAAGCGCTTAGTGCTTTAGAAGATCAAGTAAATACATTAACAGAACAAATTAAATCTAAATTACTGAGTAATCAATTAATCAGTTAAAAATTATTATTACGCACTTTATTCATAATATGGACATTATTAGCGGTTTTTATAACACGATTAACCTAGCTGAGCTGTCTAATGCAAAAACGTTTGGGTTCAATCCAAATATACTTGAAGCCAACGTTTTAAATATTGCAATTCTATTGTCAGGAGTAATTTACTTAGGTCGTAATTTTCTTACCTCGGCTTTAGAATCTAGACAACAAAAAGTTACAGAAGCAATTCAGGAAGCTGAAGAAAGATTACAACAAGCTAATGTGAAATTATTGGATGCTGAAAAACAGTTAACTCAAGCACAAACAGTAATTGAACAAATTAAAAAAGAAGCAGAAAAGACAGCTCGTACTGTGAAAGAGACGATTCTTGCCCAAGGTAAACTAGACATCGAACGTCTAACAAATAATGGAAAATCAAGTATTGAAAAAGCTGAATTACAAATAAAAAAACAAATTCAACAACACATTACTGATTTAGCTATAAAAAAAGTATCTGCACAAATGGAAACATTTATGACTGACAATTTACAAGTTAAGGTAATAGATACAAATATAGCTAGTTTAGGAGGTAAGATATGATTGCTATGAATAATAAACTAGCTCAACCATATGCAATGGCATTCTTAGAATTTAGCTTAGATGCTAAACAAAGTTTGGATACAACAATTGCCGACCTAACACAAATTAAAACAATATTACACGATTCATTAGATTTAGCTAAGACACTATCAAATCCATTACTATCAATAAAAGCGAAAAAGGAAGTTATTAAAGCAATTTTTGAGACAAATATTAGCAAAAATACATTAAAATTCCTTTTAGTATTATGTGACAGAGGTCGATCAGCTAATATTAGTTCAATCGTAGATAACACTATTGAATTAGCATACAAGAAAGCTTCTATTGAAATTGCTTATGTTACAACAGCCAATGACTTTTCTTCAAATCAACAAGAAGCATTGGTAGAAAAATTAAAAAGCATGACATCAACTGAACAAATCAAATTAAATATAACAGTTGATAAAACACTCATTGGAGGCTTTAAAGTTCAAATCGGTTCAAAAGTTATAGATACAAGTATACAAGGACAGTTACGACAATTGGCAGCTCACCTTGGATCTTCTGCAATATAAACTAAGCAAAACTATCTTATATAATAGAATATTAAATTAATTATGGTAAATATTAGACCTGACGAAATTAGCAGCATAATTCGCCAACAAATTGATAAATATGATCAAGCTATTCAAGTTTCAAATGTTGGTACAGTACTTCAGATTGGTGATGGTATTGCCCGTGTATATGGGTTAGATCAAGTAATGGCTGGTGAGCTATTGGAATTTGAAGACAAAACAATTGGAATAGCTCTTAACTTAGAAAGTGATAACGTTGGTGTTGTTTTAATGGGTGAAGGACGTGGAATTTTAGAAGGTAGTTCAGTAAAAGCTACAGGTAAAATTGCTCAAGTACCAGTAGGAAAATCATATTTAGGCCGAGTTGTAAATGCTTTAGGTACACCAATAGATGGGAAAGGTGACATAAATTGTTCAGAAACTAGATTAATTGAATCAATTGCTCCAGGTATTATTTCACGCAAATCAGTATGTGAGCCTATCCAAACTGGTATTACCGCTATTGACTCAATGATACCAATTGGTCGTGGGCAACGTGAATTAATTATTGGTGATAGACAAACAGGTAAGAGTTCAGTGGCAATTGACACAATCATTAACCAAAAAGGAGAAGATGTAGTTTGTGTTTATGTAGCAGTAGGACAAAAAGCTGCAACAGTTGCTTCAATTGTAACTACACTTGAAGAAAAAGGTGCATTAGATTATACATGTATCGTTGCTGCAAACGCGGATGATCCTGCGACATTACAATATATTGCTCCATATACAGGTGCTGCTATTGCAGAATACTTTATGTACAATGGTCAAGCAACTTTAGTTATCTATGATGATTTATCAAAACAAGCGTCTGCATACCGCGAAATGTCTCTCTTACTTCGTCGACCACCAGGACGTGAAGCATTCCCTGGCGATGTATTCTATCTACACTCAAGATTACTAGAAAGAGCCGCTAAATTAAGTGATAAACTAGGTGGTGGTAGTATGACAGCTCTACCAGTTATTGAAACGCAAGCAGGAGATGTTTCTGCTTATATACCTACTAATGTAATTTCTATTACAGACGGTCAAATATTCTTATCCGGGGATTTATTCAATGCTGGTATTAGACCTGCCATCAACGTTGGGATTTCAGTATCTCGCGTAGGTTCAGCTGCACAAATTAAAGCAATGAAACAAGTAGCTGGGAAATTAAAACTAGAGTTAGCTCAATTCGCTGAATTAGAAGCTTTTTCACAATTTGCTTCTGATCTAGATCAAGCTACTAGAAATCAACTAGCAAGAGGACAACGTTTACGTGAAATTTTAAAACAACCACAAAATTCTCCTATATCAGTGGAAGAACAAGTAGCTATTATTTATACAGGTATTAATGGATATTTAGATGATATAGCAGTAGATAAAGTTCGACGCTTTGTCGCAAATTTACGAACTAATTTAAAAAATTCAAAACCACAATACGCAGAAATTATTCGTAATACAAAAACATTTAATAGCGACGCTGAGAATTTGTTGAAATCGGCAATAGCAGATACAAAACAAAGTTTTGTTTAATCTAGTTGGATATATTTTAATATATAAAAAGAGACACAAAATTTAAACTAAATTTTGTGTCCATAAAATAGGATACAAATAGCTATTCAACTTCATTTTTAAGCCAATCATAACCATACTTTTCTAAATCTAGAGCTAAAGATGCTGACCCAGTTTTTATGATTTTTCCTTCTTGCATTACGTGTACAAAATCTGGTTTTATGTAATCTAATAAACGTTGATAGTGAGTAATCAAAATGATAGCATTCCCATCATTAGCTAAACTATTAATTCCATTCGCAACTGTTCGTAAAGCATCAATATCTAAACCAGAATCAGTTTCATCCAAGACGGCCAGTTTTGTATCCAATATGGACATTTGAAGAATTTCATTCCGTTTTTTTTCTCCACCAGAAAAACCTTCGTTCACATCACGAGTTAAGAAACTTGGTTTTAAATCAACTAATGGTAATTTGCTATTTATGTATTCAAAAAATTCTAAAGGCTCCATTTCAGGTAAACCTTGATAGATCCGTCTGGCATTACATGCTAAGCGTAAAAAATCAGCATTTGTGACTCCTGGTATTTCTATAGGATATTGAAAACTTAAAAATATTCCTCTTTTTGCTCGATCTTCTGGTGTAAGTTCTAGAATAGACTTGTGTTGATATCTTATATCCCCATTCGTAATAGTGTAATCCGGATGACCAGCAATGATCTTTGCGAATGTACTTTTTCCGGATCCATTTTTACCCATGATCGCATGGATTTCACCAGCATGTACGACTAAATTCAAACCTTTAACAATTTTATTATCATTAACAGCAGCATGTAGATTTGTAACTTCAAGGATCTTTTTTTTCATATTGTAATAAAATTTTTATAGTAAATTAACCAACTGTTCCTTCTAATTTTACACTCAACAGTTTATCTGCTTCAACCGCAAATTCCATAGGTAATTTTACAAATACATCACGACAGAAACCACTAATTAGTAGACTTATAGCTTGCTCTACACTAATTCCACGTTGCAGAAAATAAAACAACTGTTCTTCTTCAATTTTCGATGTCGAAGCCTCATGTTCAACACGGCTCATAGCATTACTAACTTGAATATAAGGATAAGTATTAGCTTGTGAATAAGGACCAATTAACATCGAATCACATTGCGAATTATTCATACTGCCCAATGCATTTATATTAATTTTTACTTGTCCGCGATAAGTATTTTTTGAATAACCTGCAGATATACCTTTCGAAATAATACGACTTTTTGATCCTCGGCCAACATGTATCATTTTTGTACCGGTGTCAGCTTGCTGATAATTATTAGTTAGAGCAACTGAATAAAATTCACCGACTGACTCTTCACCTACTAAAATACAACTTGGATATTTCCAAGTAATAGCAGAACCGGTTTCAACTTGTGTCCAAGAAATTTTTGAACTTTTACCAGCACACAAACCACGTTTTGTTACAAAATTATAAATTCCACCTTTACCATTAGTGTCTCCAGAATACCAATTTTGAACAGTTGAATAACGAATTTCTGCATTTTCTAAAGCTATTAGTTCAACTACAGCAGCGTGTAATTGATTTTTATCATACATTGGAGCAGTACAACCCTCTAGATAACTTACATAACTATTAGAGTCAGCAATAATTAATGTACGTTCAAATTGACCAGAATTTTCATTATTAATTCGAAAATAAGTAGATAATTCTAATGGACATTTAACATTAGGAGGTATATAACAAAATGAACCTTCACTAAAAACCGCCGAATTTAAAGCTGCAAAATAATTATCACCAATTGGGACAACAGAACCTAAATATTTTTCAACTAAAGTTGAAAATTTCTTTGTTGCCTCAGATAGAGGACAAAATAAAACACCAACATTTGAAAGTTCTTGTTTAAAAGTTGTACCAACAGAAACACTATCAAAAATAGCGTCTACAGCAACATTAGCTAACTTTTTTTGTTCATTCAATGGAATACCTAATTTATCAAATGTTTCTAAAATTTTCTTATCAACATCTTCCAAACTATCTAACTTTGTGGAATTCTTAGGTGCAGAATAGTAAACAATATCTTGATAATTTATATTTAAATAGGTCAAACAAGCCCATTCAGGTAAAGACATTTTTTTCCATAAAATATAAGATTTCAGTCGAAAATCTAACATATAACTTGGTTCACACTTCAATTTAGAAATTTCTTTGATAATGTCTTCATCAAGACCTTTTGGAAATTCTTCATTTTCAATATCTGTATGAAAACCATATTTATAGGGTTGTGAAACTAATTCTCTTAAAGTACGTTTGCTTAAATCATCAGACATGTGTAAAATTGTAATAAATAAACTTATAAATCAATTGTAACAAAGATCGAAGAGCTAAAGTCAAAATAAAAATTAAATCGTATGCGTAAATTCAAATTTATTATATGATTTATATTGTTAGATCTGAAGGGCAAATGGCGAAATGGTAGACGCAACACACTCAAAATGTGTCGATTAAATTCATGAGGGTTCGAGTCCCTCTTTGCCTATAAGAAAAGTAAGAAAACTACGTTTAATGTAAAATGAATAATAAAATTTTAAGAATCAATTATTGAGCAATGAGTTTACTTGTTATAGGAGCAACAGGAACATTAGGAAGACAAATTGTTAGAAGAGCATTAGATGAAGGTTATGAGGTAAGTTGCTTAGTACGAAATCTACGCAAAGCCTATTTTTTAAAAGAGTGGGGAGCAGAATTACTATATGGTGATTTAAGTTTACCGGAAACTCTACCAACCAACTTAACTAAAATAACAGCAATAATAGATGCTTCTACTGCTCGTCCTTCAGATCCATATAAAGCAGAAAAAATTGATTTAGAAGGTAAAATAGCTTTAGTTGAAGCAGCAAAAGTAGCCGGGATCAAACGTTTCGTTTTTTTCTCAGTATTGAATGCACAAGAATATCGTCATTTACCACTTGTTAATTTAAAATGTCGAATGGAAGAATATTTACAGACATCAAACTTAGATTACACTACATTTCAATTAAGTGGTTTTTTTCAAGGTTTAATAAGTCAATACGCAATACCAATATTAGAAAAACAAACAATTTGGATAACTGGTGAATCTACAAAAATAAATTATATTGATACGAACGACATAGCAAAATTCGCTGTTCGTAGCTTAAGTTTAAATGAAACAATAAAACGTACTATTCCATTAGTTGGTCTAAAATCATGGAACTCTGAAGAAATAATTCAACTTTGTGAACGTTTATCAGGCCAAAAAGCTAATATTACAAAAATTCCGTTACAATTATTAGTATTTTTCAAGTACTTGACTGGTTTTTTTGAATGGACAACAAACATTTCAGAACGTTTGGCATTTGCTGAGGTATTAAACGCAAGACAGGATATAACCTCAGAAATGGCTTCAACATACTCACAATTCGGTTTTGAAGCAAATGACATTACAAGTTTAGAAAGTTATATGCAAGATTATTTTGGTCGAATACTACGTAGATTAAAAGAACTGAGCGATGAGCGAGAAAGGACTTTATAAAAATAAAAATAAAACTTTTATATCTAATGAATTTTATTTAAAAAGTCACGATATAATATCTTTATATCTTTATGAAAAGAACTAATTCAAGCTTAAAAATTAAATTCTAGGAGAATCATAATATGTTTACATTGAAAATTGTTGTTTATACGACAGTAACTTTTTTCGTTTCACTTTTCACGTTTGGATTCCTATCAAACGATGCATCTCGAAATCCAAACAGAAAAGATTTAGAATAAAATTTAAAATGATTTAAAGTGTACGTTACTTTTGTACACTTTAAAATTTTAAAATATCTTTTGAATACAAATTGAATCTAAAATACAAATAATTCTATATTCATTTAATCAAAATGAAAAATTGGAGATTAAATAATGTAACCGAGTCAGCATTTGAAAAAACAGGTCCAATACCACGTTCAATAGCGAAAACGTTCGAAAAATTCAAAAAAGAGTTAGAACCAAATTCTGAATCTGAAATAATAGAAGAATTTAGGGTTTCACGCTACCAAACCGCATCATCTATTAAGTACCTTGTGCTTTTAGTGACAGTACCATTACTTATAAATCAAGCTTCGAAAAGTTTAGTTTTTTCACCATTTATTGACTATTTTTGGAATGATAATCAATCGGATATATTTTTGAACGAATCACAAGAAGAACGTGCATTTAGTGAACTACAACGATTTGAAGAGAAAATTCATTTCGAAATATTAATTGGTCAGTCACCACCCCTATCACAAGAAACAATCGATAAAGAAATAAAAAATAAAGCAATAGAACTAGCACAATTTTATGTACAAGAAAGTACAGATGCAATAAAGAATTTGTTAGCTGACATTTTAGCATTTATAACTTTCGCATATTTAATTTTTACAGGCGGTCGACAAATCGCTGTATTAAAATCATTTATAAATGAACTTATTTATGGTTTAAGTGATACTGCAAAAGCTTTTTTAATAATATTATTTACAGATATTTTTGTGGGTTTTCATTCAACTCACGGTTGGGAAGTAGTTCTAGAAAATGGATTACGACATTTTGGATTACCTGAAAATCGAGATCTAATATTTCTATTTATAGCAACATTTCCAGTTGTATTAGATACAGTTTTTAAATATTGGATTTTTAGATACTTAAATCAAGTATCACCTTCTGCTGTTGCTACATACCACGAAATGAACGAATAAAAAGAAGAACAATTAGGTTAATGTAAATTACATTATACATTAACCTGTTTTAATAGTAGTATAGTTATTATTTTAACAGAGATGCTCCAGTCTGTAAGAAAGAAACATTTGCGATAAGGATATAGGCGAAACTGGCTCCACCTATAGAACCGACTAACCAACCTGAAGTAAATTGACGCCATCCTTTAGGACTTTGTAACTGTTCACTACTATCATTATTGTTAAATGAAACTGCGCCATAAATAGCTAAGCACGCAGCCATGATTATGATCAAACCTAAAGCTGAAAAAACACCAGATAATAACGCAACTTCCGAATTACGTAAAGGACCAAGTTTATAAAATGGACCTACAAGAAAGTAACCGTGTGTCATACCTATTTCCAGACCGCGAAGCAGTGGCGATAAACCTGCACGATAAGCAGGTAAATTACTTAATAAAGTACGTGTAAAAGAAGAAGTAGTAATGGGTGTTGCCAAATTACCTACAAAGGGATCATCATTATATGGTTTAACAAATTGTGTCATAAAAATTATATTGGTAATATTATTATTTATACAATACTATTTTAATAGAATTAAATAGAAAAAAAACAAGTTATTTGAATGTTAATATAATATATACTAAATAAAAATTATAACTATTATTACAAAATTTATGAGCTTAATTATTGGATATATCATTTTATTAGCATGTGCATTCGGATTGGCTGCAGGATTATATTTCGGATTGTCAGCTATTAAGTTAATCTAAATATGATTTTAAAAAAAAAATATAAGATAAAAAAAGAATAGAGATAATATAATCTCTATTCATCTAGAATAATACAGATAATCTATGAATAAAAAAATACGAACAGATTTAATTTTAGGTTCGAAACGTTTTAGTAATTACGCCTGGTCTTTTATTCTGATGACGGGTGGAATTGGATTTTGTCTAACAGGTGTTGGCAGTTACTTTAATCTAAATACAATATTATTTGTACAATTTTCTGATATAAATTTCATACCACAAGGTATTGTAATGCTATTTTATGGAACTATAGCCATTTTATTTAGTTTATTTTTAATATACAGCATCTTGACAGACGTAGGTGGTGGATATAATAAATACGACAAAGAAAAAAAAGAAATAGAAATATTTCGATTAGGATATAATAAAAAAAATAAGCAAATGCTTTTAAAATACAATTTTCGTGATATAAAGTCGATAAAAATTGAATTAAAGGACGATATAAATCCAAAACGAGAAATTTACTTAGTAACAAAAAACAAAAATCAAATACCTCTAACAAGAATTGGTGAACCCTTATTATTATCTGATGTAGAAAATCAAGCAATTGAACTCGCAAATTTTCTTAATATACCTATTGAAGGAATTTAATTACAAATTAAATTTCTAAAATCATAGACGTTTAAGAAAATATAAAGTATAATCTTGAATACGAAACGCGGGCATAGTTTAGTGGTAAAACCTTAGCCTTCCAAGCTAATGATGAGGGTTCGATTCCCTCTGCCCGCTCTTAATAGACTTACAAGACAGTAAATTATTTAAGTTAACAAATATAAACTTTTTTAGACTTTATAAATTAGAATAATAATTAAGTTATAAAAACAAAAATGAGTAATTCAGTGTAAAATTTAAATTGATTTGTAAAATAATGATGTATATTTATATCTTCAAAGATTAAGACATGACAAGCTTAAGTATAATAGATATATCAAGTAAAATTTAAATAATCAAACTTGATAAAAATCTTACTATGAATTAATCAAAATAAGAATTTTCTTACTTATCAGGTCTTAGCGTTTTACAAATATCTCAAGCATCTACAAAAAATTTTTATATAGGAGGTAGCTCTATGTCAGGAGGTTCTACAGGCGAACGTCCATTTTCAGATATCATAACAAGTATCAGATATTGGATTATACATAGTATTACGATCCCAGCTCTATTTGTAGCTGGTTGGTTGTTTGTTAGTACAGGTTTAGCGTACGACATTTTTGGAACACCAAGGCCCAATGAGTACTTTACTCAAGAACGTCAACAAGTTCCTCTTGTAAATGATCGTTTTAGTGCAAAACAAGAATTAGAAGATCTAACGAAAGGTCTATAAATTATAATCTAACAAACTGGAGATTACGATGAGTAAAATCAAACAACCAATATCATATCCAATTTTTACATTTCGCTGGTTAGCAATTCACGGGTTAGCCGTACCTACAGTCTTTTTCTTAGGTGCAATCACATCAATGCAGTTTATTCAACGTTAAAAACATAGGAATTAGGAGATAAGAGTATATGAGTGGTCCAAATCCAAATAAACAGCCCGTAGAATTAAATCGTACATCATTATTTTGGGGTTTATTATTAATTTTTATACTTGCAGTTTTATTCTCTAGTTATTTCTTTAACTAAAATAAAATGGTGCTCACTGCAACTATAAGTAATTTTTTAATTTAAGGAGATATATATCATGGCTAGTACAGGTCGCATTCCTTTATGGATTATTGCCACATTTGGTGGTATTGCTGCTTTAACCGTAGTTGGTTTATTCATTTATGGTTCTTATTCAGGTATTGGTTCTGCACTATAAAAGCATCTGCAAAACCACTAACCACAATAAGAAGTTCATTGTGAAAGACGTTGACAAATGATTCTGTATCACTTGTCAACGTCTCTTTTAGTTTATTTGGTCTTGTTCAATGTAGATAAAAGCAAATGCCATAGTCAACCCAGGAAAAATAATTCCAATAATTGGTACTAATATTGAAGGTAAATAAGCTGCAGTCATGATTAAATATTAGGAGTGATTATAAATTTTATGTTCTAATCATATTATAATATTATATGTACATTTTTTATATATTTAATTGTTAATGATTTATGATTGAAAGTTATTCTGATAGTTTTATTGCAATGAAAAAGTTTGCTGAAACATACGCAAAACGTACTAATACATTTTTTTGCAATGATTTAAGTATTACACAAATAGTTTTAGAAGGATTAGCTAAGCATAAGGATGAATATGGAGCGCCCTTATGTCCATGTCGACATTATGACGATAAGTCTGAAGAAGTTGCTTCAACGTACTGGAATTGTCCTTGTGTTCCTATGCGTGAAAGGAAAGAATGTCATTGTATGCTATTCTTAACAAAAGATAATGAATTTGCTGGATCAAGTCAGACATTATGAAAAGCTTACGAATTGAGATCAATTCGTAAGCTTTTCATAATGTCTATAAGTTTCCACGTCTAAGTGCAATTAAAATAATAATTGCTGGACCTGAAGTAATTATAACGAAAAGAGCTAATAATTGTGCTACAGTTTGTAAATTAGGCATATATATAATCTTTATGGTAATTTAAAGTTATTTAATAGAAAAAAAATTTTCTATTATTTTATCTCTATTAAAGTTTTACACTTTATTCAATTATAATATCAGGAATATAAATTAACGTAATTAATTTCTAATAAATACAAATTCTATACATATCAATTGTCTTTTAACTAAATTAACATATAAAACTACACAAAATTTATGTCTTTCAACATAAGTTAGCAATTTTAGTAAGTTGTTCCTATTGTATATATTGAATTTTTTTTTTTAATTCTTTCGTTGACTTCGTATATTTGAATATCTTTTAACACTTGTTTTTCTATAATAAATATGATATTTTCATAGTATGAAAGTTTACATTTGTTAAAGGGTTGCTAACTCAATGGTAGAGTACTCGGCTTTTAACCGATTAGTTCCGGGTTCGAGTCCCGGGCATCCCATATTTTCATATTTATGCTGAAATTTAGCCTTATACAATATAAATTTCATTTCATTTCATTTTATTTTATATTGTATAAGGCTAAATTTGTCTCTATTTATAATATTGTAATACCCCCAGGGGAATTCGAATCCCCGTTACCTCCGTGAAAGGGAGATGTCCTAGGCCTCTAGACGATGGGGGCCTTTTATTTTTAGGTTAAATTGATATCAATAATATTATGATAACGGTCATTCTTTTAATTGTCAATATTCTATATTCATATTTTTTTTTCTGTTATATCATTTTAAAAGTTCTTTATTATTTTCTTTTATCTTATGAGCTTCCTATTACCCTTCCTTTATCTTTCAGGTTTAAGTTTAATATTGTTATTCATCCTGGTTTTCATTATTAGTCAAATATGGTCACGACGTACTGCTGATTTACGATTAGTTTCTATTCAAGAGAAAATAAGAAGTGCCACAGCTGAAGGTAAAGATTTTTATGAGTTAGGTGTTATTTTTTTATCAAAAAAACTCTATGATCAAGCCATTATAAATTTTCGATATGCATTAAATTTGTGGGAACTAGAGGATAAAACTGGTTTAGCTAATTTGTACAATACGATAGGATTTACCTACACTCAAATTGCACAATATGATTTAGCTTTATTTTATTATGAAAAAGCTTTGTTACATGAACCTAGTTATCTAGTTACATTAAAAAATATAGGTTTTATTTATGAAAAAACAAATAATTTATTAAAAGCGAAAGATACTTATTTACAAATACTTAAATATGATGTTGATAATAAATTTGCAACGGATAAACTAAATTTATTAACTAGTCGTGTAACTCGGGATGACAGGATTTGAACCTGCGACATCCTGCTCCCAAGGCAGGCGCGCTACCAAACTGCGCTACATCCCGTTCGTATCTATAAAATACCATAGACTAGTTTTTGTGTCTAGATAATTAGACTTTTTCTTTAATATATTTTTTTGTTACGATAGTGTAAAAAATAAAAAAAAAAAATTATCATGTTTTCATGATCTTATTTCCAATAATTATAGGAGTTTTTTAACGTGAAGAATCGTATTATAATTTTCATTATAGGTTTGTTTTGTTTACAACCTGTAGCAGCGTATGCAGATGTTGCTGGGTTAGTTCCTTGTAAAAATTCTAAGGAGTTTCAACGTCGTTTAGATAGTAGTGTTAAAAAATTAGAATCAAGATTAACTAAATATGAACCCACTACACCACCATATTTAGCTTTGGAAATGCAAATTAACAAGACAAAGAATAGATTTACACAATATGGTAATGCTGGTTTACTATGTGGAACTGATGGATTACCTCATTTAATTGCAGATGGAAGATGGTCTCATGCAGGTGAGTTTATGGTCCCTGGTTTATTTTTCTTATATATAGCAGGTTGGATTGGTTGGGTTGGTAGAAATTATGTTCAATTTGCAAGCCAAACTGATAAACCGACAGAAAAAGAAATTATTATAGATGTACCTGTTGCTTTAAGCTTTATATCGACTGGTTATATCTGGCCTTTTGCTGCTTTTAAGGAATTTACAAGTGGCAATTTAGTTGCTAAAGAAGATGAAATCACTGTTTCACCTCGTTAGTTCCTTTTTATTTACTTATATATAATATATCTACCCTATGGATAATAACTTTTTAAAATATTTATCAACAGCCCCAGTTCTGCTTACAATCTGGTTATCTATTACTGCCGCCCTAGTAATAGAAGCAAATCGATTTTATCCAGATATGCTTTATTTTCCTATTTAAATTAAATACTCTAAATTTGATTGAATGATTTAAAATTTGATGTTATATTATAATAGCCTTGGTCTTAGACAAGTATACTGTCATGGTATCAGAATCGGAAGATGGCAGTGCAGAGAGTATCTTGTCGTAGTGATCAAGGTCTATTTTTTTTGTGATAAGAATAGTTATATTAATTGAATATTTTAAAAATTAAATGGTAACATTATTATATAAACTTTCAGTAATGAAAGTACAGAACAATTAATTTTATTAAGGTTATATTTTATGACACCATCTCTTTCAGCGTTCATCAATAGTTTACTTTTAGGTCTTTTTATTGTTGTTTTACCAATTGGTACCGCACTTTTACTAGTTAGTCAATCTGATCGAGTTACACGCAATTAAAATCAACACTCTAGAAAACATAGTTATTTAGCTTATGAACTATATTAATGAATTTAATATACTAGATAATTATGTTTTTTATTACAATGAAATTGGAACATAGTTTATATTATTAAATTCTTTATCTAAATTAAATATTATATAATCTGGGCATTAATATTATGTAAATGTATTTTGACCTAATTAAAGCTTATGTTTAAAAAATTTTCTGCACTTTTTACATTGTTGTTTACTTTGTGTTTAGTAAATCCTATGCTAGTTTATTCAATTGATTTAGATGAAAATACTAGAAGTGTTCCTTTAGATGATGCTGGAAATACAGTAATATTAACACCAGAGCAAGTAAAACGTGGTAAACGTTTATTCAACGCTTCTTGTGGTCAGTGTCATGTAGGTGGAATTACTAAAACAAATCCAAATTTGGGTTTAGAGCCTGATGCTTTAAGCTTAGCGACTCCAGCTCGTGATAATATTAATGCATTAGTGGACTATATGAAAAACCCAACGAGTTATGATGGCTTAGAATCAATTGCTGAAGTACATCCAAGTATTAAAAGTGCTGATATATTTCCAAAAATGCGCAGTTTAAGTGATGAAGACTTGTTTGCTATTGGAGGTCATATTTTATTACAACCAAAACTTTCTTCTGAGAAATGGGGTGGAGGTAAAATCTATTATTAAATTTATGTAGTTTTACTTCTAGCTTCATGCCAATTAATGAAAAAGAGTTAGACTTTGATTATAATTAGATCAGTTCTTAACTCTTTTGTATTTTTTTATATGACTTTCAACATTATCGTTTTAAAAGAATTAGGATTTAGTCTTGTTTTTAGTCAATCGAAATGTGACTATGTTATATTTCAAAAAGAACAATCTGCATTGAATGATATTTATTTTGGTTTTATTCCCCGTCAATCGATTTATCCTACTTTGAATGCAGCTTTTGTAACTTTAGATAGTGAACTTAATCAAGGTTTTATACCATTTACTTTATTAATTAAAAAATCTAATCAACAATTTGTCATTCCTAATTCCGTTTTTCTTATACAAGTTATAAAAGAACCCACAATTAAGAAGCCAGCAACTTTAACGTCTCATATCTCGTTAAACTCCTTTAATTTGAATTTACAGTTCTCTAGTATAGATTTTAAATTTCTAAATCTTTATCCCAATATTAAGTTCTTGAATATTTGTTTAATTACACTACTTATACCAAGTCACTTAGATATAAATTTTGAGGATTCCATGAAAGATATTTTATATTTAGATTTAATTGGTCAATCCAAAATACTTTATTATTCGTTTAGTAGTTTATTTACTAAATTATTACGAATTAAGAAAATACCGCAGTTTATTTTTCGTAATAGTAATTTTTTTCTGACGATATTAAATAAATTATCTCTTTCATCTATTAATGATTTTTTTGTATCTTCGTATCAGCGTGCGGTTTATTTGCGACATTTTTTAATAACTCATTATTTTACTATTAAACAAACTGATTATCGTATTTTATTTTATTCAACTCCTTATAAATCCATGCAATTATATTATATTGATATGTTATTTTATCGTTCATTAAAACCGATTGTTTATACGTTGTATGGTATTTCAATAGTAATCTGTAAAACTGAAGCACTAATTTCTATTGATGTTAATTCTGGTTCACATTTTTCTAGCGTATCTCAGAACCTAAGTTTACAGACCAATTTGATTGCATCAAAGTCGATAATTAAAGAGATAAAATTAAGAAATTTAGCAGGTGTCATTGTCATTGATTTTGTAGATATGATTCATCAAAAAGATCAAATACATTTGTTAGCGTTTTTTAGGTATTTGTTGAATATTGATAGTGTTATGATAACTCTTATTCAGTTGTCAGATATTGGTTTATTAGAGTTAACTAGGAAGCGGCAAGATCAAAGTATTTATGATGTGTTTCAAACTGATTACATCTTTAAAAGTTCTTTTCTTTACGATCGTATCCTATCTTTAAATAAAAATTTATTTAAAAGTAATCTTCTTATTAATTACACGCTTTTTTCTAATGTAAAATTGATCTATAATCATTAGTATATAGTTTTTTGAGCGTGTAACTCAGTGGATAGAGTATCAGATTCCGGACCTGAAAGTCGTGGGTTCAATTCCCACCATGCTCTTTATATTTAACTTTTTTAACTGTATACAAAAAAAAGAAATTCTCATATAATAGTATAGTACAAAGGGGCTGATTTGGATTCGACATATAAATTTGCGTGTTTCATTATGAAGCAAGTCAAGTTTAATGATCTTGTAAAAAACATTAAATTCTAAATAAATGCAAGCAATATAGTTTCATTTACTTCAAAACGTTTAGTTTCTTTTGCATAAGCAAAATGTGTTAATAGTTCTTTAGTAAAAATTGGAGAAGTTTACTAAGATTTATATTTACTCCATAATTATTTTAAAGATGGTAAAAAGGTGATTCATCATTTGTATGTATCTAAACTTTGTGAAAGAGTATTGGGCTCCATTTATAATGAACGTGGGTTCAAATCCCACCAGCTCCATATGAATTAAACCTAATTTTACATTGCATCTGTGGCCGAGTGGTCGAAGGCACCGGACTCATAATCCGTCTCTTGTAAAAGACAACGCTGGTTCAAACCCAGCCGGATGCATCAATTTATATTAAGTGTTGAACGACAAGCATAAATATGTAAAAATAATATAAATTATAACTAATTTCATATGAAACATACATTGTCAGTTTTGGTTGAAGATGAATCTGGTGTTTTAACTCGTATTGCTGGTTTATTTGCTCGTCGTGGTTTCAATATTGAAAGTTTAGCGGTTGGACCAACTGAAAAATTAGGAATTTCACGTATTACTATGGTTGTTCCATCTGATGAACGAACTATTGAGCAGCTAACAAAACAACTTTATAAGCTTGTTAATATATTAAAAGTTGAAGATATTACGAATCTACCTACGGTTGAACGAGAACTCATGTTAATTAAATTACGAGTTTCAACATTTGAGAGGACTGAAGCATTAGACATAATCAATATATTTCGTGCTAAGGTTGTAGACTTATCTGAGGATTTTTTAATAATTGAAGTTACAGGTGATCCTGGTAAAATTGTTGCCATAGAGCAAATTTTGTCAAAATTTACGATATCTGAGATAGTAAGGACTGGAAAAATTTCTCTTGTACGCGAATCTAATGTTAATACCCGTTCTCTTTTAAAAGAATATTAATGGGGGTGGAGGGACTTGAACCCTCACGACCAAAGAGTCAACAGATTTTAAGTCTGTTGTGTCTACCATTCCACCACACCCCCTTTTTTTACATCGAGATATTAAGGCGGCACCCAGATTTGAACTGGGGATAAAGGATTTGCAATCCCTTGCCTTACCACTTGGCGATACCGCCTTAACTCATTCTTAAGAAATTATAATATAATTTTTTTTGATTAGTATATAAAAACTAAATTTTTTTTTAATTGTTTCTTTTATTTTTTAAAAAGACGACTCTTAAGTAGATCCTCTGGTTGAATTGTAACTAAATCCGATTTTGTTAAGACTTTATCACCTGCATTGAACATTCGATTTGCTTGACGCATTCTAGCTCGATCTATCGCATTACGTACACTTCGCGCATTGGCAAAGTGTGGTTCTTTCATACGTAGTTTTATATAGTCTAATAATACTAATTCAGATTCTTTCGTAAGTCGATATTGTTGTTCTTCAAGCATTATTTTTCCTATTATTAAAAGCTCTTCAGGAGTATAATCTGGGAAATCAATGTGATTAGCAACGCGTGAAGATAGTCCTGGGTTGGACTCGTAAAAACTATCCATACGGTCTTTATAACCTGCGAAGATGATTACTAAATCATCACGTTGATTTTCCATAACTTGAAGTAATATTTCAATAGCTTCGGCACCATAATCACGTTCATTGTCTGGTTTATAAAGATAATAAGCTTCGTCAATGAATAGGACTCCTCCCATTGCACGTTTTAAGACTTCTTTTGTTTTTGGTGCTGTGTGCCCAATGTACTGGCCTACTAAATCGTCCCGTGTAACTGTGATTAAATGACCTTTACGAACATAACCTAGTCGAAATAAAATATCAGCCATTTTCAATGCGACAGTAGTTTTTCCCGTACCTGGGCTTCCGGTGAAAGACATATGTAATCCCGGATTCGCAGATGTTAATCCAAGTAATTTTCTTAATCTATGTACCAGTAATAGAGCTGCAATTTCTTTAATGCGTGTTTTAACTGGTATTAGTCCAACTAAATCACGATCCAGTTCATCTAATACTTCTTGTATTTGTCGCTTTTCATACTCTTCTTGTAAATTAACTGTTGTGTCGTTTGAGATAGTCATATAATTTAAATTATGGATTATTACTATTTTTACTAAAGGAATATAAAAAATAAATAGATAACTTTAGATTTTAGTTATCTATTTATTTCCATAATTATTTAGTAACGTTCGCCTTCTGGTCGTGTACTAGCATAACTTTGAATTGTGTAACGAATGTTACGTGAATCTACTTCGCTACGAATTAATTGGAAACCAGGTTCATTCGATGTAGGACGTTGAACAATAAAAGATAAGCAGCAGCTTTCTACACCACGCGAGTTATCAAACGCGTTTACTTTTACGTAACAAGCTGGTTTAGCTTTACGGCAAGCGTTGATTTCAAACATTACAGCCGCTGGATCTTTAATACCAAATAACGGTAATCCCCATAAATCCCAGTATGCGTTACGAGGGTGCGGATCATCTGTCCATTCAACGTTTAAAGCCCAGTTTTTGCTGATAGCATATTGAATTTGTTTTACGATTTGCTCATCTGTTAAGTCAGGTAAGAACGAAAATGCGCCTTGTGTAAGTCTCATGTGTACTCCTTTAGGTTTTATTATTAAGTTTTGGTCAATTGGTATTTAATAATACCAATTGTAGTTTTTTTAGTAAACGTAAATTACTTGTTAGCTGTTGCAGTTTCTACGAAGTCAGCTGTATCAGTAGAAGCATAGTTGAAAGTAATATCTTTCCATAAATCTAATGCTGTTTGAAGAGGTCCACAGCTCTTAGCTGCATTACGAAGAATTTGAGGACCTTCTGTTACATAATCACGACCTTCGTTACGTGCTACAACCATACATTCAAGTGCAACACGGTTTGCAGTAGCACCAGCTTGGATACCATCTGGGTGACCAATAGTACCACCACCAAATTGTAATACTACGTCGTCACCTAAGTAGTTAATAAGTTGATGCATTTGACCACAGTGAATACCACCTGAAGCAACTGGCATACATTTGTTAAGTGCTGCCCAATCTTGAGCAAAGAAAAGACCTTGTACAAGATTTACGTCTGTTTGTGTTTCTAATAATGTGTTATAGAAACCTTTAACCATTAAAGGATCTCCTTCTAGTTTACCTACAACTGTACCTGCGTGGATGTGGTCAACACCTGCCATACGCATCCACTTACAAATTACACGGAAGTTCATACCATGTGTTTTTTGACGTGAGTATGTAGAGTTACCAGCACGGTGTAAGTGAAGAATCATACTGTTTTTACGTGCCCAAATACCCATACTTTGAATAGCAGTATATCCGATTACAAGGTCGATCATACAGATTACGCTACCGATTTCTTTACAGAATTCAGCACGCTCATACATATCTTCCATTGTACCAGCAGTAACGTTGAAGTAGTGACCTTTTATTTCACCAGCAGCAGCAGCAGCACGGTTTACACCTTCGATACCGAATAAGAAACGCTCTTTCCATCTCATGAATGGTTGAGAGTTAATATTTTCATCATCTTTAAGGAAATCTAGACCACCTTTAAGACCTTCGTAAACTACACGACCATAGTTTTTACCAGATAAACCTAATTTTGGTTTAACTGTTGCACCTAATAAAGGACGACCATATTTGTCTAATCTTTCACGTTCTACAATTACACCAGTTGCTGGACCTTGGAAAGTTTTTAGGTATGCAATTGGAAGACGCATATCTTCTAATCTTAAAGCGTTTACCGCTTTGAATCCGAATACGTTACCAATAATTGATGCTGTTAAGTTAGCTAAAGAACCTTCTTCAAATAGGTCTAATTCGTATGCGATGTAAGCAAAGTATTGATCAGTTGCACCAGGAACTGGGTCAACACGGTATGCTTTTGCACGGTAAAGATCACATGCTGTTAGAAGGTCTGTCCATACAACTGTCCAAGTTGCTGTTGAAGATTCACCTGCAATTGCAGCTGCACACTCAACTGGGTCAACACCTTTTTGAGGTGTCATACGGAACATTGCAAGTACGTCAGTATCTTTGATAACGTAATCAGCGTCCCAGTATCCCATTTTTGCGTAAGGGATAACACCTGATTCGTAACGTTCGTTTTTGATTCGAGTCCGTGATTCTACGGATTGAGACATATTTTCCTCCTTGTAAGGGTTACAGTCGATAAAATTATGAAAAGTTGTAATATTACATATACAACTAACTCAGATAGTCATTAATAATCTAATAACTTATTGTTTTATACCATTAAAAGAATATTAGCAGGATTTTCAATAAAAATTCAAATTATTTATTTATTTATTTAATAAGTATTTTTTATATACACACAAATATTCTTATTTAAATAGTCAATTAAAAATAAAATTTGTTTAAGTCAAAAAAAACAACAAGTAAAATTAATTTAAAAAATTTACAGGAACTTATTTATGCTTAATAATTTTAATCTTTCTTATTCTTTGAAACATGCTTCATCATGTTTTATTTTCTCTGATAACAATGATCCAATTAATAAATTAATTAATTCTTTAAATAGTAATCTACACTTAAAAGTTCGTCTTCCAAGTGATTATAATGTGTTAGCTGATGAGTTTTTAACAACAAATCATTCAGTGTTAATAAACTTTAAGGATATTGATGAAAATTGGTTTTCAAAGGCAAAACATTTACCTAGTTTATTTTCCAATAGAAGAAGTCCTTATTTTCCAACTTTGGCACAAAAACATATTTTTGAATCTTTAAAAACAGTTCCAGTTTACACTATTGTTAATGATTTAAATGAAATTGTTATTGCTTCTCCAAGAGATTTGACTAATTTTAATTCATTTAATTGGATAAAACGTTTTTATAATGATTGGTTTATTTGGGAAAAAGATGAAGGTAATGTGAACATTGGTTTATTTTTTATGAATCGAGAAGATGCAGAATTATATCTGCATCAGATTTGTTTAAAAGATCCAAAAGGTGTAGAAAATGTTGGCGTAAATATCAAAACTATAAGTTTAGATACTTTCTATAAGTTAAACCGGTTATCGCCACCTCGTTTGCAGTTCAAATTAATTGCTGATTTACAGGAAATAAAGAATATATTCGAGGTTAATTCTAACTCTCGTGTTTCTTTCCATCCAAAACAAAAATATGACACAAATTGGTTTAAAGGAATACCGATTTATATATATTCACCAACTGTAACAAATTTGGATTGGACGTTAAAATTAAATAAAAATATGATTTTTTTTTCAAGAGATGATGCATATAATGTTTTCAAAAAATTTACCAATACAAAAAAAAATAACTTCCCAAACTTGCAAGTCTACAATTTAGAAAGTTATTTATTAGATTTAGAGCATTATTCTAGTCCAGTAATTCCTAAAACTTATTTTGTGCCTCCTTTGGAAGTTACCTCTTCTAATGCCTTAAATCGTACTTTACCTGCTCATAAAATTTATTCAAAATTTATAGAACGATTTTATAAAGGTTTAATATGGTTAGTGACATCAGATACCTTACCAAGTGAAGAAAGTTCTTGGTAATTTTTATCCTTTTCTTGAGTAATACTCTACTATTAAAAGTTCATTTAATTGTAATGCAACCCAATCACGCTCAATAATACCGTTAATTTTACCAGTTAAATTATCTTTATCAATTTGTAAATGATTAGGCATATTCGCTAAACCTGGGAATTGTAAGTAATTTTTTACTATACTTTGTGATTTTGGATGCTGACGTATTGAAATCATATCACCAGCTTTGCACTGATAGCTAGGTATGGATACTCGGGTGTTATTCACTTTTATATGTCCGTGATTAACTAATTGTCTAGCTGCAGGTATTGTTGGTGCCATTCCTAGACGAAATATGATGTTATCGAGTCTCATTTCGAGTAATTGTAATAAAGCTTCACCCGTAGAACCTTTTATACGTTTGGCTGTTCTGACATATTGTAATAGTTGTTTTTCAGTTAACCCGTAATTAAAACGTAATTTTTGTTTTTCTTCTAATCGGATTGCGTATTCTGATGGTTTTCTTGCCTGGGTACCGTGTTGACCTGGCCTAGATGTTCGTGTTGTTGTTTTACGCGTTAGCCCTGGAAGTTCTCCTAAACGACGAATAATTTTTATCACTGCTCCTCTGTAACGAGACATATTTACTTTTTCTCCACTTATTATTTTTATTTATTTTAATTTTTATTTTATAAGCATAAAATTAGTATAATATATATATATTAATTTATTAAACAAAAAAATACTTTACTATCTTAAATAATATATTGTATATTTAATATATACATTATTAAATGCTGGTGTAGCTCAATTGGTAGAGCAACTGATTTGTAATCAGTAGGTTGAAGGTTCAAGTCCTTTCACCAGCTTTTCTTAGTTCTTATTTTATTAATCGAAACCTCTATAATTATAATTATTTAATAAATTTTTATTTAATAAATAAGTTGAATTCTGTAGTCTATAAATGTTAATATTAATGTTAAGTAAAATAATAGCGGGCGGTTAGCTCAGCGGTAGAGCGCCTGCCTTACAAGCAGGTGGTCACTGGTTCAAATCCAGTACCGCCCACTTTAAATTAGTTTTAATTTGTTGTAAGACACGCTAATTTATGTAAATACGAATTTAGGGCTCATCGTCTAATGGATCAGGACAGGGACCTTCTAAGTCTCTAATGTAGGTTCGAATCCTACTGAGCCTAATCTTAATTATGATAATGCTACATTAGGTCTGCAAATATATCTTCAAATACTTTTTGTACTTTTGAACCTGAATCTATAGTTTCTAACGGATCTTTTCGTAATCTGTGTCTTAGACACATTGTTATCACAGCTTTTATATCGTCAACTGTTACAGTTTGTTTCCCATTGAAAGCTGCGTGTGCTTTTGCTGCACGGTTAGTAACTATATCTCCTCTTAAACCATCCACGTCTAATTCGCCACAAATTTTAGAGATGCGAATTCTTAAATCATAGTCTAATTCAACTTTTGGTAATAAGTTTTGAGCTTGTACAATTCTCTGTTTAAATTCGGTTTGTTGGGTTTTGTAGCTTTCTAAACACGCTGACGGATTCTTATCAAAATCAGACCGTTGTTCAACAATTTTTACACGCAATTCAGGATCCCGAACTGTTCGTATTTCAGAGTGCATCCCAAATCTATCAAGTAATTGTGGTCTTAATTCACCTTCTTCAGGATTTCCTGATCCTACCAGCACAAATCTAGCAGGATGGCGAATAGAGATACCTTCTCTTTCTACTGTATTCCAGCCTGAAGCTGCCGAATCTAGTAATATATCTACTAAATGATCATCCAATAAGTTAACTTCATCCACGTACAATATACCACGATTTGCTTTGGCTAATAATCCGGGCTCGAAAGCTTTTACGCCTTCTGTCAAAGCTTTCTCAATATCAATTGTACCACATACTCTATCTTCAGTTGCACCTAAAGGTAAATCAATCATCGAAACTTTTTTCATTACAGATGGAATTGATTCACCTTTTTCAATCTTACTTCTAATCTCATCGCTCATTAAGTCAAAATCTTGTGGGTGTGAGTTAAAAGGGTCATTCTCGACAATTGGTATTTCAGGTAATATATCCGTTATTGCTCGGATGGTAGTTGATTTTCCTGTACCACGATCACCCATTATTATTACACCACCGATTTTTGGATCAATCACGTTTAAAGTTAGAGCTAATTTCATCTCTTCTTGCCCTACAATAGCAGTAAATGGGAATACAGGACGTTCTTTAATTTTTGGTATATTAATGGTCACCTTTTATGTATTTTTTATACTTTTATTTTTGTATCTGCATATAAAGATAATATATTGTACATATATTTTTTTGTTGTTAGTTTAGAGTTTCAATTCGTTTGTAGCTTTAATTTTAGTTTTTAAACAGAATCTTTAATATAAAGATGTCCCTAAACGAATTGCTAAAACTAATGAAAATAGTGCTAATATAAGAGCTACGAATATTTGTGTATCGCTAATCATAATTACATTAATTAAATTGATTTAAATAATTCTACCTATTTGAATAATACTGGATAATAAGAAAAATTGTAATTTTTATCATGATTTATACTCATTTTATTTCCTACAAATATTTAAAATTATTTTAGGGTTGACAACGTTAGTTGAAAACGATAATTTGTATTCAGGATATAAAAAGTTTGTTTACATTTCGTAAACAAAATTTATTTCTAAGTATAGAAAATTATTAAATATTGGAAATCATGGAGAGTTTGATCCTGGCTCAGGATGAACGCTGGCGGTATGCTTAACACATGCAAGTCGTACGAAAGTTTTCAACTTTAGTGGCGGACGGGTGAGTAACACG